>ENA-ORUW01000025-ORUW01000025.1-human-gut-metagenome-genome-assembly--contig:-NODE-25-length-203667-cov-14.608270_pt1 | contig 203667 bp, 212 predicted proteins | sample MGYA00242088_ERZ509227 | MGnify/ENA primary metagenome ERZ509227 (study PRJEB26280, sample SAMEA2338816) | human gut metagenome | biome: human gut; feature: human-associated habitat; material... | reverse complement strand
ATTGGAGTGAGGCATTCTAAGAGCCGAACGGAAATCATGTGGAAAATGTCATACTTAACTGAAATCATAACATAAAAAGAAGGAGAAAAAAAGAGACGATCCAAAAAGGACCGCCTCTTTTAGGCTAAAAAATAACTGCAATTTTTGTTCCCCTGCCTACTTCACTTTCCACTTCGATCTTTGCGCCGTGGTATTTTGCTCCGTGTTTTACGATAGAAAGTCCAAGTCCCGTTCCTTCCCTCTCGCTGGAGTGGCTTTTATCTCCCCGGTAAAAACGTTCAAAAATACGGTCCGCATCTTCCGGCGGAATGCCGATACCGTCATCTTCTACAATCACGGCAGCCCGCCCTTCCATGACAGCGGCGGTTACAAACACATGACCTCCCCTGTCATTGTACTTAACTGCATTTTCCATGAGATTATACAGCATTTCGTATAAGATCTGGCGTACCCCTGAGACTTTACACGGTGAGCCGAGAACCTGAATGTCAATTCCTTCCTCTGCCGCTTTCATAGAAAGAGAGTTTTTGATCTCCAAAGCCAGCTGATACAGATCAACCTCTTCTTTTTCCTGTATAATCTGATTTTCATCCAGTCTGGACAGTTTGATGATACCCTCTATCATGGAAATGAGCCTTCTGGCCTCTGTGTAAATCTTTTCCGAGAACCGGCCTACATCCTCCTGCTTTACGAGTCCGTCTTTCATAAGCTCCGCATATCCCGAAATCGTCGTCAGCGGAGTCTTCAGCTCATGAGATACATTGGCAGAAAATTCTTTTCTCAGTTCTTCTCTTTCTTCTTTTTCTGTCACATCAATCATCATCAGCACCGCTCCTTTCACTGCGCCTGATACCGTCACCGGATTGGCCATCAGCAGGTACTTGCGCTCGCGAAATTCCATCACTTCCTCAAAAGCCTCACCATTCAAAGCTGCCTCCACCGCCCTGCGGAATTCATGGCTGCGGTTAATGGACAATACATTCTGGTTGCTGCACTGATCTTCCCTGATGTCAAGAATCCGAAGAGCACTCGTATTGTAAGAAAGCACCACAGATTTATCATTGAGGATCAGAAAGCCTTCGCTCATATTTTCTGTAATCGTCGTAAACTCGATCTGCTTTTCCTTGATCTCTCTGATCTTTTCTTTGATCGCTTCATTCTGCCGGTGAATCCTCACCAGCAGAGGTGACAGCTCGTCATAGGTATTTTCATCTTCCGGATGCTCCAGGTTGATCCGGTTGATCGGCTCAATAATCCTTCCGGTGAGGAGTCTTGAAAGGGCCAGCGCCAAAACAAAAACCACTGCCATCATTAAAATCAGAACAGGCAGTACGCCCTCCACCTGATTAAAAATAGTCTGAGTCTCCCGGCTGAGCCGTAAGACACTGCCGTCCGAAAGCTTTACAGCATAGTAATACGTTTGTTTTTTGAGGGTCTTAGAAATCCTTGTACTCTCGCCGGCCCCATTTTTTTCCGCTTCTTTGAACTCTTTTCTATTTCTGTGATTGCTCATGGACTTTTCTTTTCCCGTACTGTCATACAGGACTTTCCCGTCCGCAGCGATCAGCGTGATCCTGCTGATCGTGATATCTTTGTATGCATCCAGACTCTGGTTCTCATGCTGGTTCAGGGACTCCGCCATATATCCGGCCTCGTTCTGAATTCCCTCTTTTACCTGGGACATATATCTTCCGTAAGCGACCACAGATAAAAATACCGTAGTGCACACCACCGTGATCAGGGCAATGTAGCTCATATTCAGAAATATCTTACGCTTCATTCATTTCCTCCAATGCGGTAACCGATCCCTCTCACAGTTTCGATCATAGATCCGCATTCTCCAAGCTTCTGGCGCAGGGTACGGATATGGACATCCACCGTCCGGGTCTCGCCGTCAAAATCATAACCCCAAATATTTGTGAGAAGCTGGTCTCTGGTGAGCACATTGCCTTTGCTCTCCATCAGCATACAGAGCAGGCGGAACTCTTTGTAGGTCAGCTCCACCTTTTCACCGTCTGCCAGCACCTTATGCTTTCCCACATGGATATAGAGATTTCCTGCCGAAAGTTCTTCCGTCGGCTCCTCTTTTTTTACCCGCCTTAAAACCGCTTTGATCCGGGATACCAGTTCCATCATGCCGAAAGGTTTTGTAATATAATCGTCCGCTCCGCTGTCTAAGCCCAGCACCTTGTCATACTCGGCGCCCTTCGCCGTCATCATGATCACCGGGATATGCTTTGTCTCAGGATTGCTCCTGATCTTCCTTAAAATACTAATGCCGTCTTCCCCAGGAAGCATAATGTCCAGAAGCACCAGTTCAGGAATCTTTCCAGCCGAAAGATCTTTAAAAAAGCTGATGCCGCTTTCATATCCCCCCGCATCAAATCCTGTACTCTGAAGAGTATAAATGACAAGTTCCCGTATGTTCGCATCGTCCTCGACAATATAAATCACAAACTTCCTCCTTTATATTCCCCGGTCATAGAGAATTCTACCCATTCGGCGATATTGCTGGCGTGATCGCCGATCCGCTCAAAATACTTGGCAATCATGACAATCGCTACACAGGCCTCTCCTTTTTCCGGGTCCTCATGAATCAAAGAGATCACTTCTTTTTTCACCTTTGAGAACAGAGCGTCCACCTCGTCGTCTGCTTTGATCACCTCATTGGCCGCATCCAGATCTTTTTTTACAAAAGAATCCACAGCTTTTGTGACCATGGCGAGCGTTCTTGCAGCCATCATCAGAACATGGGTGTGATGATTCATCACAGTCACCACATCACTCTTTTTTACAATGCCCGCGATATCCACAGCCTGATCCCCGATCCGTTCCATATCAGAAACCATTTTAAGCGCTGCTGAAATCACCCTCAAATCCCCGGCCACCGGCTGCTGCTGGAGCAGAAGCTTCATACATCGTCTCTCTATGTCCCGCTCTTTCTGATTGATCTCTTCTTCCAGATCATTGATCCTTGAAATCATCTCTTTGCTCTTTGTATCTACCAATTTCCCTGCCAGATGAATCATATCCTCACAGAGGGCACCCATCTCGATCATTTCAATATTCAGCTGTTCAAGCTGTCTGTCAAACCGATTTCTCATATCAACCAAACCTTCCTGTAATATAGTCTTCTGTTCTTTGATCTTTCGGCATGGAAAACAGTTGATCGGACTTTCCATACTCTACGACTTCCCCTAAGAGGAAAAATGCGGTCTTATCGGAAATACGGACGGCCTGCTGCATATTATGGGTTACCATAATGATAGTATACTTGGATTTCAGTTCTGCCGCAAGGTCCTCGATCTTTGAGGTGGAAATCGGGTCCAGGGCAGACGTCGGCTCATCCATCAGGAGCACCTCCGGCTCCACTGCCAGAGCCCTGGCGATACAGAGTCTCTGCTGCTGGCCTCCCGAAAGGCCCATGGCACTTTTTTTCAGTCGGTCCTTCAGTTCATCCCAGATTGCCGCGTTTCTCAGAGATTTCTCCACGATCTCATCCAGCTGCGCTTTGTTCCTGACTCCATGTGTCCTCGGTCCGTAGGCTACATTGTCATAGACACTCATAGGAAACGGATTCGGTTTCTGAAATACCATACCCACCCGTTTCCTGAGCAGATTAATGTCCATATCTCCGTAAATATCTTCTCCGTCCAGAGTGACTTTTCCCGTAATCTTACATCCTTCCACCAAATCATTCATACGGTTTAATGACTTTAAAAGTGTAGATTTTCCACAGCCGGACGGACCGATAAATGCCGTGATCTCATTCGGGGAAATATCAAGATTGATCGCTTTGAGCGCTTTAAAATCCCCGTAATATAAATCCAGATTCTGTACTTTGATTTTAGATTCCATGTTCTATCCTTTCGTTATCCGCTTGGCAATAAATGTCGACACCGCGTTAATGACGATCACTACGATCAGCAGAACCACCGCTGTGGCGTAAGACTGATTGACGTGCAAACCCTCGCTGGAGAGTGCATACATATGGACTGATAATGTTCTCCCGGAACCCATCACATTGGATGGTATCTCTGCCACTGTTCCGGCTGTATACATCAGCGCCGCCGTCTCTCCTACGATTCTTCCCACTGCCAATATGACTCCGGACAAAATGCCGGGCACCGCAGACGGAAGCACGATCTGAAAGACCGTCCTAAGTTTTCCCGCTCCAAGCCCGAAGCTTCCTTCCCTGAAAGAATCCGGGACAGATTTTAATGCCTCCTCGCTGGTTCTCATCACAGCCGGCAGAATCATAATCGCCAGTGTTGCGGCTCCCGATAAAATGGACAGTCCCCATTTTAATGTGGTCACAAAGAACAGCATACCAAACAGTCCATATACAATCGACGGAATTCCTGAAAGAGTTTCGGCAGTAATCCTGACGATCCCCACAAGCCGGTTTCCCTTCTTGGCATATTCCACAAGATAAATCGCAGAAAAGATTCCCAGCGGCACTGCAAATAAGAGCGCCAGTGCTGTCATGCTGACCGTGTTGACCATGGCCGGAAAAAGTGATACATTCGTCGATGTGTATTTTAAAGAAAACAGATCTTTTGTAAGATACGGAACCCCATGCACCAAAATATATCCGATCAGATAGATCAAAATTCCCGCCGTAAAGACCGTGGATATCAGCACCAGCAGATACAGAAGCAGAGAGAGCGGAGTTCTTTTGTAAGAAGAAAATCTCTGTTTCCTTGTGACCTTATTCACCTGTTTTATACCGTTTAATGGCTTTGCTGTCATCGCCTCCATCAGAATTCCTCCTTATGTTTTAATGCAGAAAAAGAAAGGTTAATCAGCAGGATAAAGACAAACAGCACCACAGCCGTGGCGATCAGCGCTTCTCTGTGCAGATCCGTGGCATATCCCATTTCCAATACGATATTCGCCGTCAGTGTCCTGACTCCCTTAGCAAGTTCCATCGGCATCCTGGCCTGGTTTCCCGCAACCATGACAACCGCCATAGTCTCTCCTATGGCTCTTCCAATCCCTAACACCACACCTGCCAAAATACCGGATTTCGCCGCAGGCAGTACTGTAAAAAACACACTTCTCTCGTGGCTCGCCCCCAGGGCCAGTGAACCTTCGTAATAGCTGTCCGGCACTGCACGGATGGCACTCTCAGAAACACCGATAATCGTCGGCAGAATCATGATCCCTAAAAGCAGTGACGCCGTAAGAATACTGTTTCCGTTGCCGCCAAAAATATTTCTGACCATCGGCACCAAAACGACCATGCCGAAGAAGCCATAAACCACAGATGGAATTCCTGCCAAAAGATCCACTGCCGGCTTCAGTATTTTATAAAGCTTCCCGCTGCAGAACTTTGCCATGAAGACCGCCGTAAAGATTCCGACAGGGACACCCACGATGATGGCTCCCGCTGTGATATAAAGGCTTCCCATGATCATTGGGAAGATGCCAAAGAATCCATTCTTTGGCATCCATCGCTCTCCGACCAGAAATTTTACCGGTCCGATCTCCCCAATAGCGGGTAAGCCGTTCATGAACAGGAATGCACATATCAGTATGACTGCCAGTATGGAAGTACAGGCTGCGGTCAGGAATACGCCTTTCATGATCTTTTCTTTGTACTGTTTCATCTTTATTTCCCCACTATCTCTCTATTTGCACTATATAGCTTTATTTCACGTCGCCCCAGGAAATCACTTCACCTGTAAAAATACCTTTTATCTGGTCACTTTTAAGTTCAGATACCTCGTTTTTCTTGTTTACGATCACTGCGATTCCATCCTGTGCGATGACTGTAGGCTTCACGCCTTTTTTCACCTCGCTGTCTGCAAGTTCTCTGGATGCCATCCCGATGTCGCAGACTCCGTCCACTGTGGAAGTCACTCCTGTTGTAGAATCACTCTGCTGAACTTCGATCTTTACATCTTTGTTCAGTGCCGTATAGGCCTCTTTTAACTTTTCCATGACAGGGGTAACAGATGATGATCCTGCCACAACAATCTTGCCTTTTGCCCCGGCTGCTTTGTATGCGGAAGCCTTGTCATCGACCGTAATATATCCATTGTCTGCGACCACTTCCTGGCCTTCTTTGCTCATTATGAATTTCATAAAATCTTTAGCCTGGTTACTCAGCTTCTTCTCATTTGTCACAATGTTGAACGGACGCACGATCTTATAAGTCTTGTTTTTTACATTTTCGGTACTCGGCTCTGCTCCGTCAATCTTCAGGGCTTTTACTGTATCATTTAAGGACCCTAAAGATATGTATCCGATTGCTGCCTCATTCTCGGCGATTGTCGTCATCATAACGGAAGTAGAGTTGGTGATCATTGCCTCCGTTGTCGTGTTATCTATCTTATTTCCGTCACTGTCTTTTTCTTCGATCCCAAATAACTCAATAAACGCTCCTCTTGTGCCGGATCCGTCTTCTCTGGATACAACGGTGATATCTTCACCTGCTGCTTTTTTACCTTCGTCTTTGCCTCCGCAGCCTGCCAGTAAAGTTGTCGCTGCCACTGCTGTCAGAAGAACACTTAAAATTCTTTTCCTCATCTTTCTCATAATAATCTCCTTTTGGCTTTTCATCGCTACAAGTCATATCTTACTTGTCCAATGTAAAATTCAAAAGACAGGTTATGTTAAATCTGAGTAAAACTTCACAGAAAACATATCGGTATTTTACTTTTATGAAAAAAACAAAAAAGAACCTATGGATCAGCTCATAGATTCTTTTTTTCCTTCTTATTCTCAGATCAATACTGATACAGCCAATAAGACCCATTTGTCTGTCTTCCTGATTTTGCGACCTTTATATAATAAGTGCCTTTGCTGCCCTTAAAACTGAACCGTTTGATTTTTTCTCCTGACAAAGTCAGAGATTTTACAGGCTTTTTTCTGCCCTTTTTATAGACAGTAAACCTGATCTTTCCGGAGTTCATATAAGTTTCTGCTTCCATTGATATCTTTTTCCGTTTCTTCGGAACTGAAATTCGGTACCATCTGGACGCTCTTTCTGTTACTGTATACAAATCATACTGTTCCCGAAATCTTTTTAACGTCTTTGCTTTTGTTTTCTTCGTCTTATACTTTGCCGGGATAAATGTCTTGATCACACAGAGTGAATATCCCTGTTTTATGTCTGCCTTTGCTGCAATCCGGTAGGTTCCCCTCTTCAGTCCATAGACAACCGTTCCTGTATCACTGGTAAAATAAGACTTCTGCTGCCGTCCTATATTCTTCCAGCGTCCGTCTTCTCTTCTCTGGACGTAAAATACAACCGGAGTTTTCTGTTTCACGATCGGAGATGCTGTGATATCCGCTGTCCCCCGTTTTGCCATGGTAAAGGAGTGATACGTGTATTTTCCCTGTCCGCTCTGAATGTAGGAAACCTCATTGGATAGCTTACGCGGGTTATCTTTGATGACAAACGGTGCGATAAAAACCGTGGTAAAGTCTTTCGGCAGCCTCACATAATAGGTTCCCGGTTCTGCTTTAAGTTTCACGGCCCCATCCGGTATCCGCTGTCCCACAGGCTGCTTCTGACTATCCAGGAGAGACGGCATCTGTGCGTTGTCTTCTTCCTGAAAAGATACAAGGATCAAACTTCCCGCTTCCTTCACCCTGAGTTCGACCAGTCTGTCACTGTGATCTCTCAGATAGGACTGGGTAAAAGTATACATGCCGTCTCCGTACATCATATACATGGAAGCCTCATCCATACTGCTGAACCGGCTCGCTTCCATATTTTCTTCATTCATTCCGGACGCTTTAGCACTTCTTTTTATTTTTACGTCCGCTGAGATATTTCCCGCACTCTCAGGCTCATTGGCAGAAACAGATACCGGAAATCCGATGAGTTCTGCACACAGAACAACAGCTACAATGATACTTGTAAAACAGATACCGTATCTTTTCATAAGACACCCCTCCTTCGTATCTGCCCTGTCAAAGCGGCTTTATATGATCAGTCAGAAATTTGTTTATAGTATCATTATATCATGCAGATATCTCAGAACTATGACATTAACATGAAGTTTTTAATCTTGTGACAGATCGTAAACATTCCCTTTACAGATTGTGTAATAAATCTTGCCGAAAAGTTTCCAGCCTTTGAACGGTGAGTTTGAGGCCTTGGAATAAAACTTCTCTACAATATACTCCTCGTCCTCTTTAAACAGAACCAAATCTGCCGGTTTTCCCTCCTGTATTCTTCCCTGTTCCAGGTGATAAAGTTTTGCGGGATTGACCGTCATTTTTTCCAGGAGTTCCATCAAAGTTAAATGTCCTTCCCTTACCAGTTTTGTAATACCAAGTCCCAGAGAAGTTTCCAGTCCGGTAATACCGCTCGGTGCCTTTTCAAGGCCTGTTGCCTTTTCTTCCACAGAGTGAGGCGCATGGTCTGTGGCGATAATCTCTATGGTGCCTTCCTTCAGTCCCTCGATAATCCTCTCTCTGTCTTTTTTTGTCCTGAGCGGCGGATTCATCTTGGCCAGGGAGCCGTAAGTGAGAACATCCTCTTCTGTCAGCGTAAAATGATGGGGTGCAGCTTCCGCTGTCACATGAGCACCTTTCGCTTTGGCATCCTTTACAAGATCAACGGCTTTGGCAGAACTGATATGCTGGATATCCACAGATGCCCCGGTTTCCAGCGCCAGCCGGCAGTCTCTCTCTACCATCACCGCCTCCGCTTCGTCAGAAGCCCCGCCGTACTCAAGCTGTTCGGCAACCTTTCCGGCATTGACTCCCGGGCGCTTAATATATTTCGGATCTTCCTCGTGAAGACTGACCGGAACATCAAGTTTTGCCGCAGTCTCCATAGCCCTACGGACGATCTCTTCGTCCATGAGCGGAAGACCGTCATCTGTAAATCCCAATGCCCCATGGGCTTTCAGCACCTCCATGTTAACGAGTTCTTTCCCTTTAAATCCTTTGGATACCGCCGCAGTCTGGACAAGCCGGACCGGCAGTTTCTGTGCCCGTTTCAGAATATCATCCAGAATCTCCGTGCTGTCCACCACAGGCTTTGTATTTGCCATACAAACCACCGTGGTGACACCTCCGTGAAGGGCCGCCCGGCTCCCGGTCTGCATATCTTCTTTGTGTGTAAATCCAGGGTCTCTGAAATGCACATGGACATCGATCAGACCAGGAGCCACAACCATACCTTCTGCATCTATGATCTGCTCAAAATCTGCTGTTTCTGTATTTCCTATACTTTTAATCTTTCCACCAGAAAGAACAAGATCAGTCACTTTATCAAATCCGGTTTCCGGGTCCATGACTCTTCCGTTTTTAATTAAAATCATATAAATCTCCTCCTGCTGATTTTATTTTATCATAACATATGAGCCTGAATACGGGCAATAAAACAAAGCACAGAGAAAAACTTCCTGCCGCCCGGCTAAAAAGGAATTCCTCTGTGCTTCGTATAAATCTTTGATGTTGTATTTAGTTTAACTGGTCCTTTACCGCCTCCAGTGCGTTCTCCACATCTTCCTCAGTAATCTTCTGAGCCGATTTGACCTTTACGACATAGTTCTTATTTTTCACTGTGATTCCGCCGATGGCCTCATATGCAGTCTCATCGTTGATCTGCTTGATCACCGGGATAAACTCACTGTCTTTGGCGGACAAGGCCTCGCCGATCTCGTAGGTATGTCCCTTTTCCTCCAGCGCCATAATCTCCTCTGAGATATGTTCGTCGATATCTTCTTCCAGAATTTCTTTGGAAGTTCCCTCGCACTGTTTGTACTGAACGCTCATATTCTGAACAAAAATGCTGTCATCCGCAGCTTTTGTATTCATCCTTCCCTTTACAAAAAAGCATCCGCCCACTGCCAGAACAATCCCCACTGCGGCCAAAAACTTTTTATTGAATACCAATTTTCTCATAGTTTCTCCCTTCCTGTTGCCTGATATGATTTAGTATACCAGAAAAGTATGATAAAACTATGCAGAAAATATTACAAATTTCTTAGGATAATAAAAAGATCTTCCCCCAGCGGACAACCGACCGTTGATTCTCTTCTACCCGTATATCGATTAGACCCCATTCAATCAGCTTTTCCATTGGGAACCTGGTATTTGTTTTCTTCGGCATATTGTTTCCGTTTCCTCACAAAGGTCGGCGCTGTCATCCCCAGGCTTAATGCTGCATCCCTCACATTTCCAAATGTTTTATAAGCCTGTTCCATATACTGAAGTTCAATTCTGTGAAGTTCAGATTTCAGGTCGATGGATGTACTCTTTTCTTTTTTCCGTTTTTTTGCTTTAAGTGTTCTTTCCCCTGTCTCTACAGGGATACTCTCCGGTCCGATCAGGTCCTCATTGCTGATGATCACAGCCCTCTCAACCAGATTTTTCAATTCCCTGATATTCCCCGGCCATCGGTATTCCTTCAGCAGTTCCAAAGCCTCAAACGTAAACTCCTTCCGAAATCCGTATTTCTTATTGAGCTGTCCCAAAAAGAGCCTGGCAAGCGGCTCTATGTCTTTTCTTCTCTCTCTCAAAGGCGGGATGTGGATCGGAAATACCATCAGACGGTAAAACAGGTCTTCCCTGAATGCTTTTTGTTTCACCATTTCTTCCAGATTCCGGTTTGTGGCCGCAACAATTCTCACATCGATCTTTACCGGCCTGCTCCCTCCGATGCGTTCCACCTCCTGCTCCTGCAGAACCCGCAGGAACTTGACCTGCATATCAAACGGCAGTTCCCCGATCTCATCGAGAAAAATGGTTCCTTTATCTGCCAGTTCAAACAGACCGAGCTTTCCGTTTTTACTGGCGCCCGTGAATGCTCCCTTTTCATATCCGAACAATTCACTTTCCAACAGATTGGGAGGAATTGCACCGCAGTTAACTTTGATAAAACTTCCGTCTTTCCGCCTGCTGTTCTGATAAATATATCTCGCGAACTCTTCCTTTCCGACTCCGGTCTCCCCAAGCAGCATGACCGTTGCATCCAGCCCGGATACTTTGTCTGCCCAGAACAAGGCATCCAGGGTATTTTTATCCTGGGCCACCATACAGCTGCCGAAAAATTCCCCCTGGACGTGCCGGAGCTTCTGCCGGAGTTTTTCTTCCTCCTGTTTTTTCCTTCCCATTTCTTCTCTCAGATGATAAATCTCAGTCAGGTCCCTTACATTTGTGACGACCATGATGATCTGCCCTTCCTTGTCGCAGATCGGGCTGCTTGTTATGACCGCCTTTTTTCCTGTCTTAAACTCCTGCTCCAGGGTCACCACTCTTTTTTCCCTGATAGCCATAAGAGAACCGGACACGGAAATTACATTCCCGCGCTCCAGTTCCTCCATGTTTTTCCCGAGCATATCTGCTCTGTCAAGTCCGGTGATCGTCTCATATGCCCGATTGACTTTGATTGTGTTTGCCCTGCCGTCCGTGATATAAATGCCATCGAAGGAATTCTCAATGATAGCATCCAGCCGCTCACTGGCTTCCTGTATATTTGAAAAAATCTGAGGTTTTTCCTGCTTCCCGTCCATTCTCTCTCCTTCTCTCAAAAGAATCATTCGTTGGTTTTATTTTAACACACCGGGCAGTTTCGTCCAAGTTTACGCGGCTCATTTGTTTCATATATGGAACAGACAGTGTTTTATCCCTATCTCCATGACACCCCCTGCTTTCCCGAATGGCTCATCAGTTTTTTTGCCATTTCGATAAGGTCATCACTTACCTCATTCACCAGCACTACATCCTTTACCTCAGGTATTTTCTTTTTCACCGCTTCTGCAATCAATTCTTCGGTTGTCAGGGCTGCGGATGGACATCCGGAGCACTGTCCTGTCAGGCGGACTTTCAAAATACCTTCTTTATATTCTGATATCCGGACATTTCCTTCATGTTCGAGCAAATATGGACGCACATCTTCTTCCAGCACCTTCTCTATTTCCCTTAACATCACAATCACCTCCTGATATTTATATATAGCAAATACCATGCCAACCGGCATCTCCTGCTTTTATGCACAATCTCCCATCTATTGTTCCAAAAATAAAATAATCACTGTTTTTTGTTCCATTTCTTGAACACAAAAGATATTTTATCTTGCTGAAAAAACAGACATAATCTCTGTCAGGTATGTCTCCAACGATTGCTTTTCAGTTTCCCAAAAACTTGGCACATTTTTTGCTATATACTCTGATGTCAAACTTATTTTCGGGAGCAGAAAGCTTCCGCCGTTTATGAAAGGAAGGTAAGATCATATGGCTTTAATGACAGGAAACGAATATGTGGAGAGCATGAGAAAACTGAATCTTCAGGTTTATATGTTTGGGGAAAAAATTGAACATCCGGTGGATGATCCTATTTTAAGACCGTCCCTGAATTCTGTAAAAGCGACTTATGACCTGGCACAGATGCCGGAATATGAGGATCTGATGACTGCAGTTTCTTCTGAAACAGGAGAAAAGATCAACCGCTTTACCCATATCCATCAAAGCGCCGGGGATTTGATTAAAAAAGTGAAAATGCAGAGACTGTGCGGCCAAAAAACCGCTGCCTGTTTCCAGCGCTGTGTAGGTATGGATGCGTTTAATGCAGTTTACAGTACTACATATGAGGTGGATGAAAAATACGGCACCAGCTACCACGAAAACTTTAAAAACTTCTTAAAATATGCACAGAAAAAGGATCTGACCACAGACGGCGCAATGACAGATCCAAAAGGAGACCGCTCCCTTGCTCCTCATGCTCAGGCCGATCCTGACCTTTTTCTGCATGTCGTGGAACGCCGGCCTGACGGGATCGTCGTCCGTGGAGCCAAAGCCCATCAAACCGGAATTATCAACTCACATGAAGTGCTGGTCATGCCTACCATAGCCATGGGCGAAGATGACAAAGACTATGCAGTTTCTTTTACAGTGCCGACAGACTCTGATGGCATTTTTATGATTGTCGGACGACAGTCCTGTGATACAAGAAAATTAGAAGGCTCTCAAATGGATGTAGGAAATTCCGAATACGGAGGAATGGAAGCTCTGGTTGTGTTTGATAATGTCTTTGTGCCAAACGACCGTATTTTCTTAAATGGGGAATATGATTTTGCCGGGGTTCTGGTGGAGCGTTTTGCCGGATACCACAGACAGTCCTACGGCGGATGTAAAGTTGGTGTTGGCGATGTCCTGATCGGTGCGTCTGCAGCTGCAGCAGAATACAATGGAGCGGGACGTGCCTCCCATGTAAAAGACAAGCTGATCGAAATGACCCATTTAAACGAAACCCTGTACTGCTGCGGCATCGCATGTTCTGCCGAAGGTGCAGCCACCAGGTCCGGAAACTATCTGATCGATCTGCTTCTGGCCAATGTATGTAAACAGAATGTTACCCGCTTTCCATATGAAATCGCACGTCTTGCAGAAGATATCGCAGGAGGTCTGATGGTTACCGCTCCTTCCGAAAAAGATCTGAAAGATCCGAAGCTGGGCGCTTATGTTGAAAAGTATCTCCGCGGAGTGTCAGGCGTCTCCACAGAAAACAGACTTCGCATCATGAGGCTGATTGAAAATCTGACTCTTGGAAGCGCAGCCGTCGGATACCGTACAGAATCCATGCACGGTGCGGGGTCACCGCAGGCACAGCGGATCATGATCGCACGCCAGAGTAATCTCACTTTGAAGAAAAAAATGGCTAAAGAGATCGCCAAAATAAAAGAAGAATAGAAAACAATCGTTGGATAGCCCCCTTTGTTCGATGGATGCTTCTCCTATAAAATTTATGTTCATTTTCCACATGATTAGAGTGAGGCATTCTAAGAGCCGAACGGAAATCATGTGGAAAATGTCACTCTTCCTCTTGTGTCGTCTCCAGCTTAAAGATTACCGGGCGCAGCCCGTCATTGCAGCTGCATATGGCAGTGCCCGGCTTTCTGATCCAGTCTCCGTAATAGAACACTTCATTTCCCGCTCCATGGGCCAGTGCAAATACATACTGGTAAATAGCCTTCCACGCCTCATCGCAGAGTCCTTCCGGTTTTGCATAGTCGGCGTAAAACACTTGACCCTCCCTGTGAAAAGGACATGCTGCAAGCCCTTCTGCACCGTACTCGGCAGCCAGGTCCTCATTAAACATGGTTCTCAAGACTGTAATTTTTACTTTTTTCATTTTTTAATCTCCTTCCTTTTGACTCATCAATCATTTTTGATACATTAGCAAAAAAGTGTTAAAATAAAAAAACCACTTTGAGCAAAAGGAGGTCTTTGTATGCTTACCCCTCGGTACTTTTTTGCCAATGATTTCAAACAGTTTTACAGTTACTTTCTCACTCAGCCTCATAAAAAACGTTTCTTTCGAAAGGGTGAATTTCTGTGGGAGAGCGGCGAACCCTTCCAAAGAATTCATTACATAATCTCAGGCGCTGCCCAAAACTATATGGAACACGAAAACGGCCACAGGAAAATTATATCCTTCCACGGGGAGGGTACCGTGTTCCCTGGTTATCACCAGCATGACTATAAAATCGAACAATCTCTCATAACTACAGCAGTTTCGGATATGAACGTTCTGGAATTTACAAAAGAGCAATTCCGGCAGATGTTTGAGACAAATCCTCAGCTGAGCGCCAATATTGTAGATTGGTATTCCACGTATGTAAATCGTCTGCTCTATGAAACAGCACATCAGGAATACAACAGTTCCTTAACCCGTCTGTGCAATCTGCTTTACCTGCTCACAGGAAACGAGACGGATCATCCGGATCTGTACATCGACATGACGCAGGATGATCTTTCCGATCTTCTTGGAATCAGTCGTATCCATGTAACCCGCGGTCTTTCACAGCTCCGGGAGCAGGAAATTATTCTCACCCGCCGGAAACAGATAGAGATCAGGGATCTGCCTGCACTAACGGAATACTGTTCGCTGGAAACTCTTTGAACCGGCCGGACTGTATCTAGAATTATAAATTCATCCCCATGATTTGTCTGCATCAAAAGATACACAAAACCAAATTTATTACTTTTTAAAGGGAAAGGAATCTATGATGAAAATCCAGAAATCCAGAATCGAACAGCTGAATGAAATCATGGCTCTCTATTCTGGTGCCAGGCTATTTATGAAACAGCATGGAAACCCGGATCAATGGGGAGAACATTATCCGGAAGAGTCCATGATCCGCATGGATATAGAAGCTGGAAATAGTTATGTATGCATAGAAAACGAACAAATACAAGCTGTCTTTTTTATAAAATGGGGCAAGATTTTTCTTATAAAAAAATTTATGACGGTAAATGGAGAAATGAAAGCCCTTACGGTGTTGTACACAGACTTGCTTCCAAAACAACACAGAAAGGATGCGCTTCTTTTTGTCTTTCCTGGGCTCTGGAACAGTGCGGAAATTTAAAGATCGATACCCACCGTGACAACAAGGTCATGCAGAATCTGCTCAAAAAAAATGGTTTCTCATACTGTGGGATCATCTGTCTGAACGACTGCAGTGAACGTCTGGCGTATCAAAAATCCATGTAAGTTGATTCCTGCATGATCGTGCAGAACCCATATTGACAGAATAGAAAAACCGGCTGGATAACAAATCCCGCCGGTCCAATTATTTGATAGTTTTTAATAGTCAAACTTCTTCTCAAAGTATTCTTTCAGATCTTCGATCTTCACCCGTTCCTGTTCCATTGTATCACGGTCTCTGACGGTTACTGCTCCGTCTTCTTCGGAATCGAAATCGTATGTCACACAGAACGGTGTTCCGATCTCGTCCTGTCTTCTGTATCTCTTTCCGATATTTCCGCGCTCATCGTACTCACAGTTGTAGTATTTCGCAAGCGTCTCATAAACTTTCCCTGCCCCCTCAGCTAATTTCTTGGACAGAGGAAGCACCCCGATCTTCACCGGTGCGATAGCCGGGTGGAAACGAAGGACGGTACGTTTGTCTCCGCCTTCCAGTTCTTCTTCGTCATAAGCGGCGCATAAGAATGCAAGAGTCACACGGTCGGCTCCGAGAGACGGCTCGATTACATATGGAATGTAGCGCTCTTTTTTTTCATCGTCAAAGTAAGTCAGATCTTCCCCTGAAGTATTCTGGTGCTGTGTCAGGTCATAATCTGTACGGTCAGCGATACCCCACAGTTCTCCCCATCCGAATGGGAATAAAAATTCGATATCTGAAGTTGCCTTGGAGTAGAAAGACAGTTCTTCTTTTCCATGGTCACGGACTCTCATCTGGTCATCGGTGATGCCCAGTGTCTTTAACCAGTTGATACAGAATTCTTTCCAGTAGGCAAACCATTCAAGATCTGTATCCGGCTCGCAGAAAAATTCCAGTTCCATCTGCTCAAACTCTCTTGTACGGAACGTAAAGTTTCCAGGAGTGATCTCGTTTCTGAAAGATTTTCCGACCTGTCCGATACCGAACGGGATCTTCTTTCTGGATGTCCTCTGCACGTTTTTAAAGTTTACGAAAATACCCTGAGCTGTTTCCGGGCGCAGGTAAACTGTATTTTTTGCATCCTCGGTGACACCCTGGAACGTCTTGAACATCAGGTTGAACTCACGGATATCCGTAAAATTTTTCTTTCCGCAGGACGGGCATACGATGTCATGATCATTGATAAAATCCACCATCTCTTCTTTGGTCCATCCGTCCACAGAGCCGCCCTCAATCTCCATGCCGTGTTCATCCATATAATCTTCGATGATCTTATCTGCGCGGAAACGTTCGTGGCACTCTTTACAGTCCATCAAAGGGTCGGAAAACCCGCCCAGATGTCCGGAAGCAACCCAGGTCTGCGGATTCATAAGTATCGCACAGTCCACACCTACATTATACGGGCTTTCCTGAATAAATTTCTTCCACCATGCTTTTTTTACATTGTTTTTAAGCTCCACGCCAAGATTTCCATAATCCCATGTATTTGCCAATCCGCCGTAAATCTCAGATCCGCTGTACACAAAACCTCTGGCCTTTGCTAAATTTACGATTTTCTCCATTGTTAATTCCATATTGTTTCTACCTCACCGTTTCTTCATTTCCTATAATCTGTTCTATTGTAGCGTGTAACCCCTCTTTTTTCAAGAGATAAGCTAAAAAAGTCAAAGCAGTTCCAAAAAATCCAGAGACTTGAAATGATGGCTGACATACTGTTTTAAAAATGACTCGCTGACAGAATCAAGTTCCTTCAAAACTTCCTTAGAGACCCTGAACGTATACAGCTTCTCCGGGGGGCTGCTTATAATAAACTGAAGCGTATATACCGCAGATCCGGATATATGTACTGTACGTCCCCCGGATTTTGTGCAGTTTGAGCAGAGAATCCCTCCCGAACCGCTGTCAAAGTAACTGAGGTCCTCTGTACTGCCGCACTGGGTGCAGCAAAATACTTCCATCCCCTGTCCGTAGAGAGCCATGAGTTTAATTTCATACACTCTGCGTATGAGCTTCGGATCTATGGTCTTTTTTTCAAGTGCTCTAAGACTCAGGTAAAGAAGCTTCAGAATCTCTTTTTCATCATTGTTTTCTCTTGTAAGATAAGATGCAAATTCACAAAAATAACTGCCATAGGAAACCAAAAGAAGATCTTCCTTGACGCCCTCAAAATAATGGCCTACATCTGCCCACATGAGATTAAAGGAGCTTCTTCCTTCATACAGTGAAAACTCTCCGAATGTCAGAGGCTGACAGGCCGCGGCATATGGACTGGTGGCTTTTTTCGCCCCTCTCGCAAACGCCGTGATCCTTCCCCGTTCCTTTGTGAGAAGCGTGACTCTCTTATCAAATTCTCCGATATTTCCGGCGTTCAGTACCAGACCGGTTACTTTGATCTCCTGACCCATTTTTTATACTTCTTTCTTGTTGTACCCGTAATTTTTGAGAAGCATGTCACTGTCACGCCAGTCCTTTTTCACTTTCACCCACAGCTGAAGATTCACTTTGATATCCAGAAGGTTTTCCATCTCCATCCGGGCCTGGCTTCCGATCTTCTTTAACATACTGCCCTGTTTTCCGATGATGATTCCTTTATGAGAGTCTCTCTCGCACACGATCGTCGCATCAATATCGATGATATGGCCGTGTCTTCTCTCTTTCATGGAGTCGATGACTACCGCAATCCCATGCGGAATTTCCTGATCCAGAAGACGCAGCGCCTTCTCTCTGATCAGCTCCGCGCAGATCTGCCGCTCCGGCTGGTCCGTGACTGTATCTTCATCAAAAAACATCGGCCCCTCCGGAAGGTATTTGAAAATGCTGTCTGTGACATCATCCGTGTTCTGTCCCTTCAGCGCGGAAACCGGTATGATCTCTGCAAATTCACATACATCTTTGTAGGTGGTGATCGCTTTTAAGATCTCTTCGTCCTTCACCGTGTCCGTCTTGTTGATCACCAGGATAACCGGGGTCTTCACCTTGCCCAGCTGTTCGATGATATAGCGCTCTCCGCCTCCGATAAAGGTAGTCGGCTCCACCAGCCATAAAATAAGATCCACCTCGTTAAGAGTCCTCTCGGCGACTTTCAGCATATAGTCGCCGAGCTTGTTCTTTGCCCTGTTGATCCCCGGAGTGTCCAAAAATACAATCTGTCCCCTCTCGTCGGTGAATACGGTCTGGATTCTGTTCCTGGTTGTCTGGGGTTTTTTCGAGGTGATCGCGATCTTTTGTCCGATCAGCTGGTTCATCAGCGTAGATTTCCCCACATTTGGCCTGCCGATCAATGTCACAAATCCCGATTTCATTCCTGTGTTCATAAAATTCCTTCCTAAAATACGTGTTTAATTTCTTTAAATTTATCCTCAGCTTCTCTCAGTTTATCTTCATTTCCGATAGTACAATTATTTCCCGCATCCACCACACAGCGCACATACGGTGCCAGCGAACGGATCGTCTCCTGACTGCAGGACAGCACCTGGTCTCTGTACTTCTGAAGTTCTTCTTCTGTCCTTCCAAGAAGATAAGCCTGGAAGCTTCTCTCTCCCAGATCATCCGGCTCCAGCGGGGTATCCATATTGCTGATCGTTCCGATGATATATTTTACCATGTCACGGTCATCGATATCGAAATGCTCCACAAAATCAGCCGCATTTTCGTAGACTTTGTAAGTCTCTAAGAGATTCGGGTCCCGATAGGATACAAACATACTGTCTCCCTGAGGCATAAAGCTGCACATGCATCCGTAGGCTCCGCCTTTTACACGGATATTAAGCCAGAGATACTCGTAAGAAAAGATTACCTGGAGAACATTTAAGGCTCCCGTATATTCATAACCCTGCTCAGCAAAATTTCCTGCACAGGCCACATACTGGACACCGCCCGCCGTAGCGAAGCCCTCCTCCTTTTTCTCCGGAAGAATTTTTGTCTCCTCTTTGGCTAATTCGCCGGTAAACATGCGTGCTGAGAACTTGTGCACCGCATCTTCCAAAAAGGACGGTTCTTTTTCTTTTCCTGTGTAACTCACCATCATATGTTCCTTCCGGAAAATATATCTGCACGCCTCTCTCATGCTGTCAATGATCTTTCCGCTCTCCTGCTCAAAGGATTCATACCAGTCCTTTACAAACTCAAACATGGAAACGCCCTGGATCTGTTCTTTATACCTTGCATAAGGAGAAAAATAGGACATGGCGCGGTTGGATGCCGTTTTGTGTCCGGCTTGTGTAAGATCTGTCTTCATATTAGTGTAAATCTGCCCGATGATCTCTTTCAAACGTTTCTTGTCCTCCAGTTTGCTCTCAAACAGGATCTCTTCCATGAGTTCAAATGCCTTTTTTGCATTTTCATAAAAACACTTTGTCCTGATGACAAAATAACTTTTTACACCTTCAGCACCGGCCGGCAGAACGTCCATCGTCGTCACCATGCCTCCGGTCTCAATACCGATTTCATTTCCAAGCTCAAAGTAGCTGTGCTTCTTAGTATCTACGCTTCGGAATACTTCTGACATGAGAGACACATAAGGCACGAGCCTTGCCGGAACCTCTGACATGTCGAATACGATCTTCAGATAGCAGATACCATTTGTAAAATATGGATGCCAGATCACCTTAACTCCGTCCACTGATACTTCTTCATTGCAAAGAGGCCGGATCTCCTTCTTGATATCCTTAATATCCAGAAGCGGGATCTTTTCAAGGTCCTCTTTCGGAGTTGCCGCCTCCTGATATTCTTTCAGCTCTTTTGTAGCCTGAACGAGCTGCCTGATCTCTTCTTCTGAAAGACTTTCTTTGAATTCCTTCAGCTTCTGCGCCGTCTTCTGGTCCTTCCGGCTCTGAAGGCCCCTCTCCGGCTTCAGCACCACAATGGATTTATGTGTATTGGACAGAAGATAAGTTTCAATCAAATCCGTAAAATAACTTCCGTCCAGCTGTTTTCTCAAAAACTCAAACACATCGTTGGTCTTGATATGCATAAACGGCTCATGATCGTCATAGAGCCAGCTGTCATACATCTGAAGTCCATACATCAGTCCCTTTGGAAATCTGCCGAAATTAGCCTCTTTATACTGGAACTCATAATAATTCAGCGCAGATTCCAGGCTTCGTCTCTGAATCCCCTCTTTAGAAATCTTACGCAGGGTGTCCTCGATGATGCGCACAAAGTCTGCCTCTTTTTCCTCATCTGCCTCTTGGGCCACCACGGAAAACACAGGCTGTTCGATCCCATTGTCATAGGAACTGCTGATGTCCTTGCCGATCCCGGCTTCCATCAGAGCCTTTTTCACCGGCGCGCCCTGCATAGAGAACAGTGCCCTGTCAAGAATCTGAAATGCGATATACAGTTCTTTATTAAGACTTGTCCCTATCACTGCATTATAGGAGAGAAACGTTTTGTTCTGTATCTCATCCTGCTCGCTGACCGGATATACTGCCTCCACTCTCTTTACTTCTTTAAAGGCTTCCTGGGGCTTCCAGGATGTGTCCACCTGCTTCTTTTCAAAATCAGACAGATAATGTTCGTCTATGAATGTCAGGTACTTTTCCGCATCCATATCCCCGTATAAATAAATATAGCTGTTGGACGGATGATAGTAAGTCCTGTGGAAATCCAAAAACTGCTCATAGCTGAGTTCCGGGATCGCTTCCGGGTCGCCTCCGGATTCAAATCCATACGGAGTGTCTGAGAGCAGGGACTTCTGGATCAGACGCGCCAGCTGCTGATCCGGAGATGAGAACACACCCTTCATTTCGTTGTAAACGACGCCGTTGTAGATTACGGGCGCATCTTCTGATTCAAGAGAGTGATGCCATCCCTCCTGTTTTAAGATTTCGGGTTTCGTATAGATATTCGGGTAAAATACCGCATCTAAATACACATGCATCAGATTAAAAAAGTCTTTGTCATTGCAGCTTGCCACCGGATATACCGTCTTATCCGGATAGGTCATTGCATTCAAAAATGTGTTCAGGGACCCTTTGACCAGTTCCACAAACGGGTCTTTTAATGGAAACTCTCTGGAGCCGCAGAGTACAGAGTGTTCCATGATATGAGGAACTCCGGTGTCATCCTTCGGCGGTGTCTTAAATCCAATCTGGAATACCTTGTTGTCATCTTCGTTGGATACTACCACAACCCTGGCCCCTGTCTTTTTGTGGCGGTACACATACCCGGTTCCATTCAGCTCTTTGATCTGTTCTTCTTTTACCAATTCATAATTCTTCATCATAGCCTCCGAAATTCGTTCTTTATTTTATGCTTGATCCGCCGTGCACACAGGCGGAAAATATTTCACTGTTCATGATAAATTATACCACATTTGCTGTTTTCTTATTAATGCGTTTTTTTTCATTATTTTCGGTGTGCCCGGACTTTCTGCCCAAATCCGTCTCCGAGATCAAAATCGCCGCCATCACCAGGGCAAAACCGATCAGGATCTTCACCGTCGCCTTCTCACCATAAAAAATCACGCTGAAAAGCACACCGAACACGGACTCCAGACTCAGGATCAGAGATGCGGAAGATGAACTCACCCGGCTCTGCCCTATACTCTGAAAGGTAACAGCCACAGCCGTACACATGATCACCAGATAGGCCAGGCTTCCTGCCTGTCCGACCGTCCAGTGGATAGCACTGATGTCTTCGGTAAATACAGAAATCCCTGCACCCCAGAGTCCAGCAAATAAAAATTGCACGATCGTCAGCAGCACCGGATCTTTCTGACCGCTTTTCATGCCAAGATAGGCAATATGAAGGGAAAATAAAAGGCCTCCCACCAGAGTCAATCCATCACCGATTCCTATACTAAGGTTCCCATCCAGTGAAATCAGTCCAATACCCGTAATGCAGATCAATGCGGCCAGGAAGTTTTGCTTTGTAGTCTTCTTCTTTTGCCATATCCATGTGACAAAAGGGACTGCCACACAGTAGATCGCCGTTAAAAATGCATTCTTTCCGGGCGTCGTGTGATACAGTCCTTCGGTCTGGAACCAGTAAGCCCAGAACCAAAATCCTCCCAGCACAAATCCTGTCTTAAAGTAACTTTTATCTATTTTCCCCAGTCTCTTATGAAAAAAGATACACAAGAGCAATGCCCCTGCTAAAAATCTTGTCCCAAGCAGAAAATTTTCCGGGACATTAGCAATGGTATTTTTCATAATAAAAAAGGAACTGCCCCATATCAGTGCAGAACCGAACAACGCTGCCTTGCCGAGCTTCGTTTTATTTTTTTGATTCATACAAACCCTCATCCTTCTGAATTGTTTTTCCGTTAAGTATAATAATACCATTTACCAATACATTGCCGCAACTTCTTTTCACCCGAACTTTTGTTCTTTTCCTCCTTGCTTTTTATATGGCACTATGCTAGAATAAGAGAACAAACATTCGATATTGTGAGGTGGATTATGGAAACTATCAGTCCTTCCCTGTCATTGCAGGAGAAGCTAACAATTCTAGCAGACGCAGCCAAGTACGACGTAGCCTGCACGTCCAGTGGAGCCGACCGCAGAGGTGAAAAGGGAAAACTGGGCAACGGAGTGGCTGCAGGCATCTGCCACAGCTTTGCATCCGACGGCCGCTGTGTCTCCCTTTTAAAGATACTTCAAAGTAATGAATGTATCTACGACTGCAGGTACTGCTTAAACCGCTCGTCCAATGACCGGGTGCGCACTACGTTCACCCCGGAAGAAGTCTGCCGCTTAGTCATCGAGTTCTACCGCCGAAACTATATCGAAGGGCTGTTTCTAAGTTCCGGTGTGGTAAAGAGTCCTTCCTATACGATGGAACTCATGTGTCGGACACTGTCTATGTTAAGAAATCAGTATCATTTCAACGGCTATATCCATGTGAAAGCCATTCCCGGAGCGCCGGAAGAACTTCTGGAATCCATCGGATATCTCGCGGACCGCGTCAGCATTAATCTGGAACTGCCCACACCGGAAGGACTGAAGGATCTGGCCCCTCACAAGACACAGAAAACGATCTTAAAACCCATGGAACAGATCCGTTCCGGCATCGCAGATCACCGGCTGTCCATCGGCAAGGACCCTATGATGGAACGCTTCGGCGGCAACCGCAGTCTAAAGCACACGATCTTCGATGATGTCCGATCCGGCCGCATCGAGGAGCACAGACAGCTGGCATCAAACTCTTTCCTCCCGCCCGCTAAGGACAAGAATGCACCCTTTGTCCCCGCCGGGCAGAGCACTCAGATGATCGTTGGAGCTACCGCAGAGAATGATCTTCAGCTTCTTTCTGTCACTCAGCAGCTGTACCAGAAGTTTGATCTGAAACGTGTCTTCTTCTCAGCCTATGTCCCGCTCAATGAAGATTCCCGCCTTCCCTCCCTGGATACCGCCCCTCCTCTGTTAAGGGAACATCGTCTCTATCAGGCCGACTGGCTGCTGAGGTTTTACGGCTTTCATGCAGAGGAACTGCTGAGTACTGACAGGCCCAACTTCAATATCATGCTGGACCCCAAGTGCGACTGGGCACTGCGGCACCTGGAGCTTTTCCCTGTGGAGATCAACCGCGCCAGCTACGCAGATCTTCTGAGAGTTCCCGGCATCGGCACCAAATCCGCCTACCGTATTGTCAAGAGCCGCCGACAGCGCTCCCTGACATTTGAAAACCTGAAAAAGATGGGGATCGTCCTGAAACGGGCCAAGTATTTTATAACCTGTAACGGAAAGATGATGTTTCATATCCCGATCGAGGAGAACTTCATCACCCGTCAGCTGATCGGAGAGGATTACAAAAAGTCCTGGGAGATTGATCATCCCCAGACCTATGAACAGCTGTCCCTGTTTGACGATAAGAATTTTGCATCGGCCCCCTCAGCCGAAGATACCTGCAAGTCTCTGAGCGGACAAATATAAAAACCAGTAACAGTTTTAATATTTGCCTGAAAAACGGCCGACTGAAAATAATGGAGAAAACGCATGACCATTTTCACCTGCAAAGATACGTTTGAGGATATGATGTCCTGTATATACACTGCCTGGGCATCCCGCTTAGGCCACAAAAACATCCGATTAAAAACTGAACCCATAGGGAATCTGGAACTGTTCTGTGATTACCGCCATGTAGATCACGATCCCGATCAGACCGCCAGTGTCATCCGTTCCATCCAAAAAAAGATCTCTTTTCGCGCCTACCAGATGGTATACCGCGCTGCCATGTCTTTTCAGGAAGAAAAGCTGGATATGATCTACCGGTTCCTGATCTATGGGTTTCACTATGGGCCTGCCGTTGTCAATATGCTGCAGGAGCCTGCTGTGATGAATTTGTTTGAACTGGACCGTAAAGTTATGAATGAAGCTCACTTATTCCGGGAGTTTCTGCGTTTTTCCGAAATAGATCATGTTCTTATCTCCCATATTGAACCCAAGTGTGATGTCCTGACCATCCTGGCTCCCCAGTTTACGGACCGCATGCCCTCCGAGAACTGGATGATCATCGACGATAACCGGAAAACTGCCGTCGTTCATCCCTGTGATCATGATTACTATATGACCACCCTCTCAGAGGATGAATTAAACCGTCTGAAGACCTCTGAGATTTCTGATCTTTACACAGATCTCTGGAAAGTATTTTTTGAGACGATCGGTGTAGAAGCCAGAAAAAATCCCCGCTGTCAGAGAACCATGATGCCGCTCTGGTACCGCAAACACATGACAGAATTCCTTTAATCTATTTTATCTCTTGACTCTCACGCAGCGTGATAGGCTATTCTGTACTTACCAGGAGGAGGAGACCAAGATGAAAACAGTAAGAGAAGTAAGCAGATTAACCGGTATCAGTGTGCGCACTCTCCACTATTATGACGAGATCGGACTTTTATGTCCCGACCGTGTCACGGAGGCTGGCTACCGGCTGTACGGCACCAAAGCTTTGGAACGCCTTCAACATATTTTACTGTTCCGGGAACTTGAATTCTCATTAAAGGACATCAGAGAGATCCTGGATCGTCCGGATTTTGACCGCCAAAAAGCATTAGATCAGCAGATACAGCTTTTGAGGCTTAAAAAGGACCGGCTGGAACATCTGATCGACTTCGCTCTTGGAATTCAAAAGTTAGGAGTGGAATCATTGAATTATCAGACATTGAACAAAGAAACGCTGGAAAGCTATAAATCCGAGGCCAGAAAAAGCTGGGGCGGTACCGATGCTTTCCGTGAATATGAGCAGAAAGCAAAAACTTATACAGAGGAGGACTGGAAGGTCATGAATACCAAGTTTATGGCAAACTTTGCGGAATTTGGCCGTCTCATAAACGAAGACCCGGCCTCCGAACCGGTGATGCACCAGGTTGAGCTCCTCAAACAGTCTATTACGGATCAATATTATACCTGTACAGACGATATTCTGGCCTCTCTGGGCGAAATGTACGTCTGTGATGACAGGATGAAAGAGTCTATAGACCGTGCCGGCGGAGAGGGAACCGCCCGTTTCGTCTCAAAGGCCATTCATATTTACTGCCAGACCCTATAATACAGAAGGAGAGAAACCAGCTTGATTTCTCTCCTTCTTATATCTTCTAATGATGGAATAAACGGATTCCCGTAAAACACATCACCATGTTATATTTATTGCATGTGGCAATGACATGGTCATCTCTGATGGAGCCTCCCGGCTCAGCCACATAAGAAACGCCGCTTTTGTGTGCCCTTTCGATATTATCGCCAAACGGGAAAAACGCATCTGATCCCAATGCCACACCCGTCATCTGATCCAGCCATTCACGCTTTTCTTCTCTCGTAAACACTTCCGGTTTTACTTTAAAGATATTTTCCCAAGCCCCGTCGGCTAAAACATCCATATAGTCGTCTCCGATATACAAGTCAATGGCATTGTCACGGTCCGCACGTCGGATACCGTCCACGAACTCAAGTCCCATGACTTTCGGAGCCTGGCGCAGATACCAGTTGTCCGCTTTCTGTCCTGCCAGACGGGTACAGTGGATTCTGGACTGCTGTCCCGCACCGATGCCGATGGCCTGTCCGCCCTTTGCGTAGCATACGGAATTAGACTGGGTATACTTTAATGTGATCATTGCAATCGCCAAGTCAATTTTAGCAAAGTCAGGCAGTTCTTTATTCTCTGTCACGATATCGTTAAAGAAATCCTTGTCAATGTTCAGTTCATTTCTGCCCTGCTCAAAAGTAACACCGAACACTTCCTTGCGCTCCACCGGAGCCGGCACATAATCCGGATCAATCTCGATCACGTTATAGTTTCCTTTTTTCTTTTCTTTTAAAATTTCAAGAGCGTCTGCGTCATATCCCGGTGCGATAACCCCGTCAGACACCTCTCTTTTTATAATTTTGGCTGTTGCCGCATCACACACATCGGAAAGTGAAATGAAATCTCCGAAGGAAGACATACGGTCAGCCCCCCTCGCCCTGGCATATGCATTGGCAAGAGGAGTAAATTCCATATCCATGTCATCTACCCAGTAAATCTTCTTTTCCACATCAGTCATCGGAAGCCCTACCGCAGCGCCTGCAGGAGAGACGTGCTTAAAGGAAGCTGCCGCCGGAAGCCCGGTCGCTTTTTTTAGTTCCTTCACCAGCTGCCATCCGTTTAATGCATCGAGAAAATTAATATATCCCGGTTTGCCGCTTAACACTTTGATCGGCAGTTCACCGTCTTCCATGTAAATTCTTGACGGCTTCTGATTCGGATTGCATCCGTATTTTAATTCTAATTCCTTCATGGTCTCCTCCTATCGATTCTTGTTCACGATCCTTGTTTCATATTCTCCTGTTTTGATATCAATGTAGCGCACAAACAGAGATACTTTGTTGTCTTCATTCAGGCTTTCCCACACACGGCTTGTAAACGCATTAATATCATCGTCTAAACCGATTAATTTAGGCTCTCCCTCAAAACTCGGAAGCGGATCTCCGTCCTGCATATAGGTATGAATGAAATGTCCCTCCCCGCTTACCGGATTCTCATAGGCAAATGTATACCGGTTACATGCATCCGGATTACCGTTATTGCTCTTTAAAATAGACATTGCATAGTTGTAGGTTCCGTTTTCCACATGCATAATGCCTGAAATACGCGGAGTATAATTCGGTGCATCCGGCTCAAACTCTCTCGTCCTCAATGCCTGTTCAAATGTCTGCTGTTTATCCATGAGCTCGTAGATCGTATCCGTCTGGTCTCCGTTGGTCACGATTGTTTTATTTCCTAATACCTTGACCGGAGCATAGATGATAAGGCTCGGATCACTCAGCTTTGACGGATCAAAAGCCTGTGTCCGGATACCTTTTCCGTCCTCAATAAACACACGGTTTCTGCTGTTTTCGCTTCTTCCCATGATAAAATATGCAGTCACTGCATAGGCCCCGTTTGGTGACTTCCCGATCACAATTCCTCTTCCAGGGTATGAATTCCCTTTTAACTCGTTTTCTAATGACAACATCTTCATTGTCCTGTATCCTCCTTTTGTATCTGTGTGCAGCTTCGCAGAGAGATTTTCATTCCATACGAAAGGTTCGCAGACCTTTTTTATGTAAAAATAAGCCGCCTGGGCACACTAAATAAAAGTTGCCCAGGCGGCCGGCATTTCTGCTGCCGTGCTCCCCGTGGTTTCTCCACTATCCGCCAGTCGCACAGCTTTCAAAATAAATATACACTATGATCTGTCATTTTTCAAGTCAAAATACTCAGTCCTGACAGTTTAAAACATTTGAATCATCAGTTCTGCCGCCGCAGTGTTGGTGACTGCCGGTACCTTGTGCACATCACAGACACGAAGCAGTGCAGACACGTCCGGCTCATGGGGCTGTGCAGTCAGTGGGTCCCGGAAAAAAACAACCAGTCCGATCTTTCCCTCTGCAATTCTGCCTCCCAGCTGCTGGTCTCCTCCATACGGTCCTGACAAATATTTCTTCACCGGAAGTCCTGTGGCTTCCTCTACCCGTTTTCCGGTTGTACCGGTTGCGACCAAGTCATATTTTGCTAATGTTTCTTTATGCTTCTTTGCAAATTCCACCATCTCGTCTTTTTTCTTGTCATGTGCGATCAATGCAATAATCATATCTTTATCCTCCTGATGTTTAATGACTGTAAGGCTAATCTACACTAAAGAAGCCACTTTTACAAGAGGAATATCTTTAGATCACCGCTTAAGAGATTTTACTTTAGAAAATTTACTGTAAATTTTCTTTTTCTTTACAGTCTGATACGATCTGACTTTAAAATAGTACCTTTTTTTCTTTTTTAACTTGCCTTTTGTGTAAGATGCTTTTTTTGCAGATACAGTTGCTATCCTTTTAAAACCGGAAGACTTTTTCCTGGACATGTAAATCTGATATTTAGACACGCCGGAAATTTTTGACCAGCTTATTTTAATCCCCTTTGATCCGCTCTTCTTCAGCTTCTTTATTTTATTCGTCTTTGGGATCACCGTAATTTTGCAGGAAGCCTTTTTTCCATTTCCTGTTCTTCCGGTGATAACCGCTGTCCCTACCTTTTTCGCCGTTACTTTGCCTGACGAACTGACCGATGCCACAGACGAACTGGAGCTGGACCACTTAACTGAAGGATAGGAGTTCTTAGGTTCTATGTAACTTTTCAGTGTATAGTAGGAACCTTTCTTCAGCGACAGGGACTTTTTATTCAGTTTGATATTTTTTGCAGGAATGCTGCTGATCAGGAAGTTTATATCCACATTTCCTCTGATGCCATTGACCGTTCCTTTGTTAGTACACTGCCACATAACATAGTTTCCGGAATAAGTACACAGATTGCTATATTGTGCAACCCATTTTGGATATTTTTGAAATGTCTTATTCGTCAGTTTCTTCTCAAACCAATTTTTATTTGCATATATTCCTACTTTGCTATAACCGTTTGCCTTTAATCTTCCGGCAAATGCCTCTGTAATCTGTGCCAATTTGGAATTTGAAAGCTTTAATAAAGAATCATCTTCCAAGTCGTAATAAACAGGATATGATAATTTTTTATCCTTAATCAGACGAATAACATGATCTGCCTCACTTTTCGCCTTCTCTACTGTGTCTGCATAGGAATAAAGGTAAACTCCATAGGGAATGCCCAGACGCTCACATTCTGATACATTCCGCAGCCATTGATCATCGTCTTGGTCTGTTTGATCCATTCCATACCCACACCGGATAACAGCAAAATCAATCCCTGATATTTTCACCATCTCCCAGTCAATCTTTCCCTGATGCTGACTGACATCTATCCCCTTTTTCACTGCTCCCGGAATCGGATTCCCCAGATCATTGACAAACATGCCGTTGACTTTATTCCAGGCATTTGAATATGGTTTTGAAGCTCTGCTGAAAGACTGTCCGGGATAGATCGGTGTACCGTTTTTGTAACGCCAGCTGTTCTCTGCTCCCTGTCCTTCCTTCTGTTTAGGTTCTGATTGGTTACCGTTTACGAGTACCGGCAGTGCAGCCGACATCAAACTGACAGTCAAAAGTACCGCGAAAACTTTCTTTGCCGCTCTTAAAAAACTTTTCTTCATCCCTGTCCCCTTTCGATAATCCTACATTTGTAGGACTATTATATCACAAGTTGTCCGCCTGTGGGTATAAATTTTCATTCTCCTGTGATATAATTAAAAAAAACAAACGACAAAGGATGGGGTTTATATGAATCGTTTAAGAGGGAACAAAAAAAGGATTTACTTTAGTTGAATTAATCGTCGTGCTGGTTATTCTGGCGATCCTGATCGCTTTGCTGGTGCCGACTCTGACCGGGTACATAGACAGAGCCAACAAACGCTCGGCCCATGCGGATTTAAAGCTGATCGCAAACGCTGCTACTTCTGCCTATGCGGAGGTTTATGCTGACAACAACAGTAAAAATGGTGAAGTAATCTATTCTTCGGGAGCCGACTGGAGCCATGAGCAGGGTACCACCATAGATACCGATTTTAAGGATTCCTTCATGCATTATTTGGGAAGTGACATTGACTTTAGTAAAGTCCAGTATTTATACATCAGCCCGGACCGCCTGACGATTATCTACAAATATAAATCTAAAAACTATACTTATCAGAGATACGATAACACCGTCACCATTAAATAAATCATTCTTTAGTTTCGATATTCAAAAGCAATAAAAAAGATCCTGAAAAGGATCTTTTTTATTGCTTTTTATTCCTATCTTTTTATTGATTTGATTGGACTGTAGCTGCTGTAATACTTGGTTTTTCCAACTGTTTTATAAGAACGTATTTTAAAATAGTAACGTTTGCCTCTCTTCAGTCCTTTTTTGGTAAAACTGAATGTTTTAGCTGATGCAGTTTTTACCCTTTTATATCCGGAAGATTTCTTTTTTGACATATAAATCTGATATTTTGTAGTACCGCTAACTTTTGACCAGGTAACCTTAATGCTTTTCCTTCCCGATTTTTTAAGCTTTTTAATTTTGTTCGTCCTGGGCCGTACCGTAACCTTGCAGACTGCCTTTTTCCCGTTGGATGTCTTCGCTGTGATCGTTGCTTTCCCCACGCCCTTTGCAGTGATCTTTCCCCCGGAAGAAACAGCTGCCACTTTTTTATTGGAACTGGTCCATGTCACCGTTTTGTTGGAAGCATTGGATGGCGCGATTGATTTTTTCAATGTATAGGAAGAACCGTTCTTAAGCTTCAGGCTTGTCTTATTCAGCTTCATTGACGAAACAGCTGTCGTCTGCAGTGCATTGACGTTCCATGAGCCTATTTTAAAATTCAGATCTACATTTGTACCGATTCCACTGACCTTTCCTGAATCTGTACTCTGCCACATATGATAAGTTCCGTCATAATCACAGCGGTAATTATACTGTGCAACCCATCTTGGATATTTATCAAATACACTGCTTGTCAGCCGTGAAGTAAACCAGTATTTATTTGCATAAACACCGACATTCTTATAACCTGCGCTGTCCAGTGTCTTTATAAAAGTATCGGCAATTTCTCCTAGTTTCTTATTTGACAATCCTCCCTGAAATTTCTCATCTTCCATATCATAATAAATCGGATAGGAAAGCTTCTTACCCTTGACCAGGCGTATCACGTGTTCTGCTTCGCTTTTTGCTTTCGTCGTATTAGTTGCATACGAATATATGTATACGCCATAAGGCATCCCGATTCTCTCACATTCGGATGAATTGTATGCCCATGTTGGATCATCCTGGCTTTTAAGATTTTCTCCGTATCCCACCCTTAGAATGGCATAATCAACTCCGTCTGCTTTGACTTTATTCCAGTCAATTTTACCGTCCCATTTGCTCACATCGATTCCCTTTGCAGTGGCATTTGGAATTGGATTCCCCAGGGAATTCAAAAATACACCGTTTACATTTTTCCAAGCATTTGAAACTGCCCTGCCTCCTCTGGCTGATATGGATGGACCTATCGGCTCCTGCTGTTTTACCGGTTTTCCATCTTTAAACCGCCAACTGTTGGCCGGATCATGTTCTTCCGCACTTTTTTCTTCCGCAAAAACAGAAGCATGGCTGACGTAAGAAATTCCAGCCGCCAATACGATTGCTGAAACAAATACTGCAAGTTTATTCTTTACCCCTTTTACTCTCACTTGTCTCCTCCTTTTTCTATGTCAGTAGTATAACATCTTTCCGCTCATTTTCAAAACCCAATCACACAGAAAATTTTTCCATGAGTCTTCATGTAAAACAAAGTTTTCCTTACGCATCTGTGGACAGCCCTCGGAGATTTTGTATTTCATAGAGAAGGTCGTAGAACTTTTCTATGAAATGAAAAAGCCGCATCAGGACTTCTCCCATGCGGCATTCTCTTTTTCACTGATCAGACACACCCCATCCGGGACATCTCTCTCTTTAATCTTTTAATAATCTTCTTTTCCAATCTGGATATGTACGACTGGGAGATTCCCATTAAATCGGCAACCTCTTTCTGTGTTTTCTCCTCCCCATCCTTCTGGTTGATGCCGAATCTCAGCTCAATGATCTTTCTCTCCCGGTCAGAGAGGATCTTCATGGCATTCAGCAAAAGCTTCCTGTCCACCTCATGCTCCAGGTCCCTGTAAATAATGTCTTCGTCTGTTCCGAGTATATCCGAGAGCAGAAGTTCATTTCCGTCCCAATCCACATTCAGCGGTTCATCGATGGACACTTCCATCTTCGTCTTGTTATTTCTTCTCAAATACATCAGAATTTCATTCTCAATGCATCTGGAAGCGTAGGTAGCAAGTTTGATCTTTTTGGCCGGATTAAATGTATTGATGGCTTTGATCAGTCCGATCGTCCCAATGGATATTAAATCTTCAACACCGATCCCTGTATTGTCAAATTTCTTTGCTATGTAGACTACAAGCCGCAGATTCCGCTCAATTAATTTTGCCCTGGCTTCCGGCTCCTCCGCTGTCCCGAGCTTATGTATCATCTTCTCCTCTTCCTTTGCTTCCAGAGGAGCCGGCAGAATTTCTGCACCCCCTATGTAGTGGATTTCTTTTCCTTTCGCTAAAAAAGTCCTCTTTTGGCATGTCACATTAAGTTTCAGCACTGTACAACCTCCCATTACTTTATCTGACCAGATCCGGATGGAGCAGTAACTGATAGTGGCCGTCCCGGGAAAGCGGGTGCTCTGACAGTCCTATCAATCCTCTTTCTGCCATCCATGTCTGGCTGCTATTCTTGATTCTGATATTAGCTACAAGAATCCCCATCATCAGGCCGTTTTCCCTGCCAACCGTCCTGTATGGAATCATTCTTATATCTTTTAGCTTATGTTTTTCTATTAAAATGGTTAATGATTCATCTAAATATGGATTCAGTGCCTGTTCCTCCATGACGGAAACCGGGATCTTTTCTATAGGTTCGTATAAAAAATTCCCCGTATCCAAATAGGCAGTGACTCTGACCGTCCTGCCAAGGAGTTCAAATGATACCTGGTATAAGGAATCTTTCTGGCTCCTGATATTTTCCCAGACTGCACAATACAAAAAAGCCAAGAGGAGAAACGCCGCAAAACAGCCGAAAATCCAGATATGGATAGATAAACGGTATTTCACGAAGCTCCACAGTCCGCCCAGCAAGGCTGAGAGTGCAAATAAATATCCGGAACATATCAGACTTTTTCTCAGAGAGAGCGGAAATGCAAGCCAGGAGGTCGCTCCGATGCTTGCCGCGAGAAATCCAAGCTGGACTGCCTGATTTCCTTCCGCCGCCCATGCCGTCAGACACCCGAGTCCGCTTCCGGCCGCTGATGCCAGCAGGATACGCCAGACAGAACTCTGTGATTTCAGCGAACTTCTTAAAATAAGCAGCAGCCCCAGGAGGACCAGCCACTGTTCCAAAAACATCATCAAAAAAAACATAAGCTTATTATAAAAAAAGAGGTGCACGTACTTTGTCAAAAAAGAGAAGTGGCAGATACGTTAATTCTACAAAAAAACCCGTATCCTGCCTTACGGCAAGATACGGGCTTGTCCCACGTTTATTTTATTTTCTTCTGCTCTTTAATAAAAACTCCGGAATCACGATCTTTGAATCATGATCCTCTACACTGGCAGTCTCCTGTTCTTTGCTCCCATATGTAGATTCTGCTGTTTCAGCAGGCTCACTTTTCGGCTGACTGCTGTAGATAGGCTGTCCGGAAAAAACGGGAGGAGGAGTAATGCTTTTCTTCTTAAATCCTGCTCCTCTGGCTCCTGCCTCAGACTGGATCCCCGTGGCAACGATAGTTGCGCTGATCTGGTCACCCATATCAGAGTTGACAGTGCCGAAGATAACGTTGACTTCTTGTCCAGCCGTATCCTTCAAGTACTCTACTGCCTGCTGTGCCTCCAGCATACCCACATCACCTGAGAAATTGACGATGATATCGGTCGCTCCGGAAACTGTAGTTTCCAGAAGCGGGCTTTCCATGGCTGCCTTGATTGCTTCCAATTCCTCATCCGCAACACCCATACCGATGTGTGCAATACCCTTATCGCGCATAACCGTCTGGATGTCTGCAAAGTCAACATTGATAAGACCAGGATTGTAGATCATATCGGTAATTCCCTGAACACCCTGCTGAAGCACTTCATCAGCTTTTTTGAGTGCGTCCGGAATGGTTGTTTTCTTCTCGCAGATCTGAAGCAGCTTGTCATTCGGAATCACGATCATCGTGTCCACCTGATCCTGAAGACGCGCCACTCCCGCGACAGCATTATTCATTCTTGGCTTTCCTTCAAAAGTAAAAGGCTTTGTGACAACACCGACGGTCAAAATACCAAGAGACTTTGAAATCTCGGCAATCACCGGTGCTGCTCCGGTACCTGTTCCGCCTCCCATACCGCAGGTGACAAAGACCATATCGGCACCCTGTACCAGCTGTGTGATCTCATCCCGGTTTTCTTCCACCGCTGCCTCTCCGATCTCAGGTTTCGCACCGGCACCGAGACCTTTGGTCAGCTTTTCTCCTATCTGGATCTTCGTAGAGCACTTGCATAAAGACAGGGCCTGCCTGTCCGTGTTAATTCCTACAAGTTCCACTCCCTGTATATTTTCGTCAACCATGCGGTTCACTGCATTGTTGCCGGCTCCCCCGACTCCAATGACTAAAATTCTGGCTTGTGTGCTTTCTACATTCGGCATAATCTCGACCACGATGCTCCTCCTTCAATCTCTATCTCAAATTTTCTTATACTCATCCACATTATCATTTCATGTTATCTTCTTACATGATACAGTTTTTCAGTTAAACTTTCAACTACTTTTTCTTCTTGAAAATCGCTACCGGATTGTCCTTTGTAAAATATTTCATCGAGATGGTACCCTTCTTGCCTTTCATCTTAGGAAGGATACCTGTAAGCTCTGTAAGCTTCAAGTCCAGCTCCCGGCTGTTCCACAGATTAATCGTTAAATCTCCGCTGATCAGAAGGGCTTTCCCTTCTGCATTAAAATGGATCTGGCTTACCGGAAGATCATACTTGTCGATGGCCATGGTAATTTTTAGTATCTGCTCAAATACGGCAGTCTTCTTCTCCGGTATTTTTTCACCGAGAGCAATTTTTTTATAATTCAGCCCTGTGACCAGCGGCACATCATCATAGTGTTTCTCATAAATTTCCAGCGCATAGCCTTCCTTATCGAAATAAACATATTTCCCGTTATAATTCAGACACCCTGCCCGTTTTTTCTCATTGACCTGCACCGTCACCTGATTCGTCCCCTTAAGAGTTATCGTTACAGAATCTACGAACGGAAGCGTCTTTACAGGCGCAATCTTATTTCTCAGAAACAGGATCAGCCCGTTGCCCGTGTATGTATTGTCCTTCAGTGCGGCCGCTATCTCACCCTCTGTGTAATGGCTGTTCCCTTTTATGACAATCTTTTTCGTCTGGAATACTGCAAATAAAATAATACAGAGAAGAAACAGCAGGCCGGCAATGCAGCCGATAATTTTTTTCTTATTCCCAAGGCCCTTCTGCTGTTTTTTTGCCTGACTGATTGTAATTATTTTTTCATTTTTATCCATAATCAGTTCCTCTACATACGTATCTTCCTGGATACCGATAAAACCAGCCCCATCTCCGCCATAACGACCAGGATTGAAGTTCCGCCGTAACTTATAAACGGCAGAGGGATACCGGTCGGAGGGATCGTATTTGTTACAACCGCTATGTTAATAAATACCTGCACTCCGATATGAATCATAAATCCGATCACGATCAGGGACCCGAACAGATCATCCGAATTCATAGCGATCAAAAGCATTCTCCATATTAAAAGCATAAACAGAAGGATCAGACAGACAGCGCCGAATAAGCCCAGCTCCTCACAAATGATCGAGAAGATCATATCATTGTGGGATTCCGGTATGAACCCCATCTTCTGCATGCTCTGGCCAAGGCCCTTCCCAAACAGGCCTCCGGAACCGATAGCATACAGTGCCTGCATCGTCTGAAGTCCTTTCGGGTGAGTCTCCGGATTTTTCCATATCGCCACACGTTCGTTCCGGTAACTGTTGGAAAACGTCAGATAAAGCACTAATCCTGCGACACCTGAAAGGGCAATTCCCAGAAGCTCTTTGGTTTTCGGACTTACCACAAAAATCATGACCCCGACCATTGCTGTCAAAACGATCGCCGTACTTAAGTTCTGATAGGCAACCAGTCCGATGATCGGCAGACATCGGATGATAACTTTTACAGCAGCAGCCATCGTACGCATCCGATGGGCATTCTGTGATAATATGTATGCCAGATAGATCACAAGGAAAATTTTTGCGACTTCGGAAGGCTGGAACTGGAATCCTCCGATAGAGATCCAGCGCACAGCTCCTTTTTTAGCGGCACCGATAAATAATACGATGATCAGCAGTGCTACACTGAGTCCGTAGCAGCCATAGGCAATGATCTTTGCGTTGAGAATCCTGTAATCAAACCATGTGAGTGCTGCCATAAAGACCGCTCCCACTCCAACTGCAAAACACTGCCTGATGAGCCAGTGATACGGATTCCCAAAGTTCAGTGTACTCTTATATGAACTTGTACTAAAGATCATAACCAGGCCGAATCCCACGAGAAACATCACGATAAAAAGCATCGGATAATCGAGATAACGCCGCTTTGGCATGTATTTTTCACTGACTCTGCTTTTTTTCAAATCTTAGCGCTCCTTTAATTTGTTTACATACTCCTTGAAGCGGTCGCCCCGTACCTCATAGTTCGGGAACATCCCCCAGCTTGCGCAGGCCGGAGATAAAAGAACTGCATCGCCGGAAACTGCATGCTTTGATGCATACTCCACTGCTTCTTCCAGAGTATCTACATATACAATTCGGGAAAAACCATGGGCCTCGGCTGTTTTACCGATCTTCTCCGCCGTCGCGCCCAAAAGGATCAGTTCCTTCACTTTGCCGTCAAAGGCCTCGATCCAGTCATCATATTCTGCCTTCTTATCGTACCCTCCCCCGATCAGGAACGTGGGACGGTTCATGGCCTTGATCCCTTTGATGGCTGCATCGGTGTTGGTTCCCTTAGAATCATTGTAGTATGCAACATCTTTAATGGTATCTACATATTCTATGCGGTGTTCCACTCCTTTAAAACCAGAAACTCCCTTTCTGATCTGCTCTGCCGGAACCCCCATATAGTGGGATACCGCGATCGCCGCCAAAATATTTTCATAATTATGCCCGCCCAGAAGGTTGATATCGGCTTCTGTACATATGGTCTGTACTGTTTTGTTTTCTGCAAGCATGAAAGATCCGTCTTTAAAATAGACTCCTTCTTCCAGTTCATGATCCAGGCTGAAAAATACGACCCTGGCGTTTGCCCTCTCAGCCATATTTCTGGTCACTGGGTCTTCATAGTTCAGAACCATAACCTGATCTCCGGTCTGGTTCTTTCCGATGGATTCCTTTGTCTTTGCATAGACTTCCACTGTCCCATGCCGGTCCAGATGGTCCGGTGTAATGTTTAAAACGGCTGAAACCTTAGGGCAGAAGTCCTGTATCGTTTCCAGCTGAAAACTGCTGATCTCGGCCACAATAATGCTCTCGTCTTTTGTATCCAAAGCAACGCTCGTATACGGCGTTCCGATATTTCCAACCACATACACGTCACTGTAAAAACACTTCATGATCTCTCCCACCAGCGCTGTGGTCGTTGTCTTTCCATTCGTGCCTGTGATAGCCGCAATCTGTCCCCTGGAAACCTGATATGCGAGTTCAATCTCACTCCAGACAGGCCTGCCGGAATCCATAAACTGCTTTGATACCGGAGCATTGACAGAAATTCCTGGGCTAAGTACTAAGAGATCAAACTCCTCCTCTGCTCCCGGTGTGAGTTCTCCAAGAATCAGCGGAATCTCTTTTTTTCCCTCCAGTTTGTCATAAATATCCCGTGCCTTCAAGTGTTCATTTCCGTCATACAGACTGACAGATGCCCCGGAACGGATCAGGAGACTGGCAGATCCTATTCCGCTCTTCCCCGCTCCCGCAACTAAAACCTTCTTATCTTTTAATGTCATTTCCTGCTCCTTATCTAAATGGCGATCAGGCCGATCAGGCATAAGATTGCTGTGACGATGGCAAATATGGCAACAACTTTTGTCTCCGGCCAGCCGGACAGCTCAAAATGATGATGGATCGGCGCCATCTTAAAAACTCTTTTCCCTGTTTTCTTAAAATAAACGACCTGTATCATAACCGACAATACCTCGATCATGTAGATAAAAGCCACAAGCGGTACGAACAGAGGGAGCCTCAGCATAACCGCTGTGGCAGCCACGAACCCGCCCAGTGCAAGGGACCCTGTGTCTCCCATGAATACTCTCGCAGGGTAAACATTAAACACGAGAAATCCGAGCAAAGCCCCCACCGTGGCACAAGTGATGGGCCATAATCCCGGATCATTTCCGGAGATACCCGCTCCGATGGCTACAACCGTAAAAAAGGTAGCGATCAAAACAGTGACACTGGATGCAAGACCGTCGAGTCCGTCCGTAAAGTTGGCCCCATTGACAGTTCCCAGCAGGATAATAAAGATAGCGGGAACAAACAGTGCTCCCAGCTCCAGATATTTTCCGTGTGAAAAAGGGATCAGCATGGAGGTTCCAATATCCGTATGATTGATCAGATAGTATGCAAACACTCCGGTCACAATGATCTGTCCAAGCATCTTCTGCCAGGCCCTGAGTCCAAGATTTCTCTTCATCACGACTTTGATATAATCATCGATAAAACCGATGAAGCCGAATCCGAGGGTAACAAAGAGAACCGGTATAATGTTCGGATAATCTTTCACATAAAACAGAGAAGCCACAATGATGCCAAGCAGGATGATCAGTCCTCCCATCGTCGGGGTCCCTGACTTCTTCAGGTGGGACTCGGGTCCCTCGCCCCGGATGAACTGGCCGAATTTCAGCTTCTGTAAATATTTAATCATCATCGGGCTCAGCACCACGCTGACGAAAAATGCAATTAAAATAGGTTTTACGATACTATAATTCATGTTTTCACCTCATTTGTTTTTCTTATCTTTCCAGTATATCTTTATTTCTTTGTTTTATCAACCGTATAATCCTTGGAAATTCCAAGATAAGGAAGTGCAACTTTAAATACCTCCCGTACCACCGGCGCTGCGATGGTTCCTCCATAATAAGTGCCCTTCGGCTCGTCGATCATGACCAAAGCCATCACGGTTGGATGTTCTGCCTTTGAAAAACCTAAAAATGAGGAAATATATTTCCCTGTTCCGCGGGGCAGTTTTTCACTGGTCGCAGTCTTCCCTCCAATGGAATATCCTTCAATCTTACAGTTCCTTCCGGAACCTTCTGACACCACTGCCTCCAAAAGCTCCCTCATTGTCTCAGATGTTTCTTTTTTAATCACGTTTTTCTTTTTCGCAAATTCAAAAGTCTTCACTGTCTTTCCCGATGAATCCACTGCCTTCATGCCAAAATGAGGTGTCACCAGAGTTCCTCCGTTAACTGCGGCACTGGCAGCTCTCATCAGCTGCAGAGGAGTAATCTGGAAGGACTGCCCGAAAGACATCGTGGCAAGCTCCACCGCTCCCACATTCTTTTTGTTATGCATAATGGAATTTGCCTCACCCGGAATATCGATGCCGGTCTTTTCAAACAGGCCCATCTGGCGGAATATCGTATACATCCCGTCTACTCCTACCCTGGCTCCAACTTCCATAAAAACCGGGTTGCACGAATTCATAACACCCTCCTTAAAGGTCTCGGCGCCGTGCCCCGTGGTTTTATGGCAGCGGATCTTCCGGTCTTCCACGATCCGGAATCCCGGACAGCTGAAGTGATCCGTCACTTTCACTTTGCCAAGTTCCAGACCGGCGGTTGCAGTCACAATCTTAAAGACAGATCCCGGCTCATATGTATCATTGATACATGTGTTTCTCCACATTTGGTTCAACAGTTCCTGTCTTTTCTTTCCTGTGGTGTTCTCTTTTTTCCCTTTCAGTTTAAACGGTTCATTTAAATTGTATTCAGGAGTGTTGACCATGGCATAAATCTCTCCGTTTTGAGGATTCATGATAATCATGGAAACCCGTTTTGCTCCCTTTTCTTTTCTTACCTTTTCACATGCCTGCCACACATAGTTCTGCAGGTTCACATCCAGTGTAGTATACAGGTCATTGCCGGCTACCGGTTCATCTCTCTCCTCGTAGGCACCGTCAATTTCTCTTCCGCCGCCGTCCGTCAGTGTCAGGATTCTTCCGGGTTTGCCCTGCAGATAAGAGTCATATGTCACCTCAAGCCCAACGATCCCCTGATTGTCTCCTCCTGTAAATCCCAGGACTTTTGAAGCCAGATCATTATAAGGATAAGTCCGTTTATAATCCTCATCCACTTTAACGCCGGCAAGTTCATATTTTCTGATACGGTCTGCTGCGTCTTTATCTACATTACTCTTAATCTTTTCCCTAACTGAATTTTTATAAACCTTTTTTTTGATTTCTGACTCATCTATCTGAAGTTCCTTTGAAAGGACCGATACGACTTTCTCTTTCTGCTTTGTCTGGGAATGAATCACAGAGATAGAGTAAACCGCTTTGTTGGATGCGATCTTCACCCCGTTTCTGTCATAAATATTTCCCCTGGGAGCCTTGATTTCCCGCTCTCTCTGGTGCAGGTCTTTGGCCAGCGCCAGATACTTATCTGCCTGCCCGATCATCAGATAGCCAAGCCTTCCCGCCATAAAGATCAGACAGAATGCAAAGATGCCGCCCATGAGAAGCATCCTTCGTTTATAACTTGTTTTCATAAAAAACTCCGGAATCCATACTGATAAAAATATATGAATCCAAGGAAACAAGTATGACATGTTTTACTTTTTCGTTTTCTGCACATTCATGTCCTTCAGTGATTCTTTTAATACATCTCTCGCCATTTCAACAGCCAGTCCGGTGTTGAGCTGTGAGTCTTTCTGGATTTCATCTATGACCACATATACAACAACTTTAGGATTTTCTACGGGAGCAAATCCGCAGAAGGAGACGATGTAAGTCCCTGCACTTCTCGGAATTTTCTGTGCGGTCCCTGTCTTTCCTCCGACGCTGTAGCCTTTGATCTGTGCTTTTTTCCCGGTTCCTTTTTCGACTGTCTCTTCCATATAAGTGCGCAGCTTCTTGGATGTATCAGCCGAGATCGTCTGTTTGACCAGTTCGGATTCCTTGTTGCTCACTACATTTCCTTTGTCATCCCTGGTCTGCTTCACCACATGAGGCTTATAGTAGCTGCCTCCGTTGACCAATGAACTGAAAGAAGATGCCATTTGTATCATAGAACAGTTAAAGGACTGTCCGAAGGAACTGGTAGCCAGATCAACATTCGTCATCTGGTCTGCGCCGTGCAGAAGGCCTGCGGTTTCCGCTTCGCCCGGAAGATCGATCCCCGTCTTTACTCCAAAGTTAAAATCTTTTTGATATTTTGCAAATACATCCTTACCTTCTTTAAAGGCAATATCCATCAGCGCCACATTGCATGAATATGCGATGCTGTCAGACAGACTCAGATTTCCATGTCCTTCTCTGTGAGAACAGTGAATCTTGTATTTCCCCACCTGTTTGTAACCGCTGCAGTAATAATGTTCATTTCCCTTGAGAATCCCGTCCTCCAGTCCTCCTGCCACCGTAAACGGTTTATAGGTAGATCCCGGCTCGAAACTGTTTGATACGATCGGATTCTTCCACAGTTCATTAAAGGCTTTTACCTTCTGTTTTTCTGACATGGAATTAATCTGGCTCTGAGAATATTTCGAGAGCAGACCTTTTTCATCTCTGGGGTGTTCCAGGTCATATTTGTTGGAGTTGGCCATTCCCAGGACTTCCCCATTGTTCGGGTCCATGACCAGAATAGAGCTTCCCTTACTGCCGTATTTTTTTTCAAACTTTTCTAGGCGGTCTTCGGCTATTTTCTGGATATTGATGTCGATCGTAGACACAAGTGTTTTGCCGTTTTCCGGATCTACTATAGAGTCATCCTGTTCCAGTTCCTCATTCAGATACGTGTATTTTCTTCCGTCCACACCGGACAGTGTACTGTTATAATACTGCTCTATCCCCGTTGTTCCAATGCTTCCGTCAGATACGAACCCAAGAAGGTGGCTTGCCAGACTCTTATTGGGATATCTTCTCACATACTTTTCAGAAAAAGTAATCCCCACAACCTTTTTTCCGTTTTTCGATTTCAGAAAATCTTTCAGATCTGCCACTTCACTGTACTTCATGTCTTTTTTGTACACTGAGTAATAAGAGTCTTTGTTGTCTTTTATATAGGACAGCAGATCATCCCGGTCAAGGTCCATATATTTGGTCAGTGCATTCAAAGCATTTTTCTGAGTCTGCTCTGTACGCAGGATATTTTTCGGTTCCAGGACCAGACTGTATAACTTCTGGCTGGTAGCCAGCGTGTTTCCGTTTCTGTCGAGGATATCTCCCCTTTTGTACGGAAGGGTCTGGCTCTGATAATTCTGCTGGGCCAGAACTTTTTTTTCATATGTCTTATTTTTTGCCACACTGAAATAAACCAGCCGGCCCATAAGGCAAATAAAAAGAATTGCTATGAGAGCCGATACAGACAGAGTCCTGACTCTCATAGCATTGTTTATTCTTTTGATCTTCTTATATTTCTTTTTTTTCAATAAAACCGCTCCTTACTTTGAATCGGGTATTTTATTGTACTGTCTCACATAGTCAACATTCTTACTGTCATATGCAATTACCTTACTCTGCGCAGGTTTCTTCATTCCGTATTTCTTCATGGCCGTTTCCTGGATCGCAGGAAGATTAATGCTCTGTTCGATCTCCAGATTCAGATCCTCATTTTCGACCAGCAGTGTGCTGAGCTCCGATTTCTTGGCAGAGACTGCGGACCGCTGCTGCTCCAGTTTTGACTGCTCCGACAAATAGAAGAAGCTTACCAGTGCGATCACAGCCATACCTGCTGCCAGCGCTTTGATAAACGCAAAATCAAATTCCAGAGCTTTTGTTTGGTTTGCTTTTGTCTGAGGTGTTGTCTTTCTTTTGGTGCGTACTGCCGGTTTCCTTTTCGGCTGCCTGGATGGTTCATACTCGGGTTTTGCCGGTGCCGCTTCCATTTTCCGCGCAGTATTTCCGTAAATAAATTCATATCGCTCTTGTCTCGTCTTATTCACTTCGCTGTTCTCCCCCTCACTATTTTCTCTCAAACACTCTTAATTTTGAACTTTTTGCTCTTTTGTTCCTCATAAGTTCTTCTTCGGTCGGTATAATCGGCTTTCTTGTGATAACCTTACCCTTCGATTCATTTCCGCAGGTACAGATCGGGAAATTCGGCGGACAGGTACACGGATTTTCATTTTTTCTGAACGCCCGTTTCACAATTCTGTCTTCCAGAGAATGAAAGGTAATGATGCACAGTCTTCCTTCGGGGTTTAACAGCTCGATCATCTGGTCAAGACTTGTCTTTAACACTTCCAGCTCCCGGTTGCATTCAATCCGGATGGCCTGAAATGTCCTTTTTGCAGGATGTCCTCCCACAGCCCTCACCTTCATCGGTATTGCATGTTTGATCACCTCAATAAGCTGTCCTGTTGTCTCAATCGGTACTTTCTCTCTCTCTGCTGCAATATGTTTGGCAATATTTTTAGCAAACTTGTCCTCTCCATAATCGCGGATAATATGAAACAACTCCTGTTCACTGTATCCATTGACTATGTCTCTTGCAGAAAAAGTCTGCCTTTGATCCATCCTCATATCCAGCGGTACGTCTTCGCGGTATGTGAATCCCCTGTCCTTCTCATCCAGCTGAAAAGAGGAAACGCCAAGATCCAGAAGAATTCCGTCCACACGGGATATCCCCAGATCCTTCAGCACTTTCGGCATATTCACATAGTTATCTCTTACAATCGTAACTTTATCCTGAAACGGAGCAAGCCGTTTTGTGCTTGCCCTGATCGCATCCTCGTCCTGGTCAATGCCAATATATCGTCCCTTTTCAGAGAGTCTGTTCAGGACATGAAAGGCATGTCCGCCTCCTCCAAGAGTCCCATCCACGTAGATACCGTCCGGTTTTATCTTTAGTTCCCTTATTGTTTCATCCAACAACACAGATGCATGTTCAAAATCCATTTGTCTTTCCTTCCATTCAGATATTCAAACCTAGTTCCTGCATACTCTGGGCAATATCGTCCATATCGTCATAAGCATTATTTTCAAGCCATTGTTCTTTGCTCCATACCTCAATACGGTCCAGCATGCCCGTAAGAACTACTTCTTTATCCATCTGTGCAAATTCACGCAGTGTGCCTGGCACCAGGATTCTGCCCTGCTTGTCCAATTCACAAGTGGATGCTCCGGCCAAAAAGAATCTGGAAAACTTCCGTGCATTCTTATCGATCAGCGGCAGGCTTCTTAATTTTTCTTCAAAAGCCTCCCATTCTTTCATAGGAAACACGAATAGGCATCCATCCAATCCCTTTGTAAGAACGAACTCACTGCCCAGTGCTTCTCTGAACTTTGAGGGGATTATCAGTCTGCCTTTCGCATCGATTGTGTGATTGTATTCGCCCATGAACATGGTAATCACCTGCCGTTTCCCAAATCGGGTGCGCTCCACCTGATGATCAGTCGTGACACTTTGTGGTCTTTTCTACCCACTATCCACCACTTCTCACCACTACTGTCTCCATTCTAATGGATTGTCCACAAAAAATCAAGAAATAAAAAAACTGTCCACAGAATTTTTTCTGTGAACAGTTTTTTTCTACACTTTTAATGTTTCCGTTTTTTCCACTGATAGAGAAGGACAAGCAGTGCCCCGGCAGCAAAAAGTGCCGCAACTACCTGAGATACGGCGATTTGTGTTCCCGGGATCAGCAGCTGGTCTGTCCGAAGGCCCTCGATCCAGAATCGTCCGACTCCATATCCGATGGCATAAATTGCCAGCATCTGGCCGTCAAATTTTTTGTGTCTGAACATGATAACAATGAGAATCAGCAGTGCAAGGTTCCACAGCCCTTCATATAAAAACGTAGGGTGTACCTGAATATAAGTATTCATATGGCTTCCGCTTCCCACAAACACAGCCTGGTCATACAGCCCGGCATCCACAATCTCTGAAAGTCTTCCGTGCTTTACGAAATAGTCTGTGGGGATCTGCATAGCCAAAGGCCCGTTGGTAAAGCCTCCGAATGCTTCCCTGTTGAAAAAGTTCCCCCATCGGCCCAGGATCTGGCCGATCAGCAGCCCCGGCACCGCAATATCCGCCAGTTTGAAAAATTCTATTTTCTTCACTCTGCAGAAGATGACCATCACAATGACCGAAGCAATAATCCCTCCATAAATGGCAAGGCCTCCGCTCCTGGTATTCAGTATCTCCGTCAGATGATCTTTGTAGTAATCCCAGGAAAAAATAACATAGTAAAGTCTCGCCCCAATGATAGCAGGAATCATCACCGCGATGATGAAATCAAAGACCAGATCCGGATTGACTCCGTTTTTCTTAGCCATTCTGGCCGCCGCAAGCATCCCCAGAAGAAATCCCAGTGCAATGACTATACCGTAATATTTGATCTCAAATCCTCCGATGCTGATGCCCTCTCCCACATGTTTGAACACAATGCCCAAAAATGGAAACCGGATTTCATTTTCCATAATCGCATTACTCCTTTCCGTCGTTTCATCTTATCCCATTTTTCTTTTCTTTTCAAGGTTCTTATGGTAGACTTGTTGTATCAATGTCCTTGGATCACAGGACTATATTTATGCAAAGACATGAAGAAAGGAATCAATACACAATGAAATTAGGAATCGTAGGACTGCCAAATGTAGGTAAGAGTACTTTGTTTAATTCTCTCACAAAAGCGGGTGCCGAGTCTGCCAACTATCCGTTCTGCACCATCGATCCGAACGTAGGGATCGTTACCGTGCCGGATAAAAGGCTGGACGTGCTGTCTGAGATGTATCACTCAAAAAAAGTCATTCCCGCAGTCATCGAGTTTGTAGACATCGCAGGTCTCGTCAAGGGAGCATCCAAAGGGGAGGGGCTTGGCAACCAGTTTCTGGCCAATATCCGTGAGGTCGATGCCATTGTCCATGTAGTCCGCTGCTTTGAAGATGAAAATATCGTCCATGTAGACGGTTCAGTCAGCCCGCTTCGCGATATCGAAACCATCAATTTTGAGCTGATTTTTTCCGACATCGAAGTTCTTGACAGAAAGATCGCCAAGTCAAAAAAAGGTTCACGAAATGACAAGTCCCTCGCCCGGGAGGTAGAACTTCTGGAACGGGTAAAAGCTCATCTTGAGGACGGGAAGCTGGCCAAGACATTCGTGACCGATGACGAAGAAGAACAGGAAATCCTGGATTCCTGCAATCTCTTAACGATCAAGCCTGTGATTTTTGCCGCCAATGTCTGTGAGGATGATCTCATGGATGATGCCGCATCCAACGAGTTTGTAAATGAAGTGAGAACTTATGCAAAAGATGTAGACGCCGGTGTTTTCGTGATCTGTGCCCAGATTGAACAGGAAATCGCAGAACTGGATGATGAAGAGCGAAAAGAATTTTTAGAGGATCTGGGTCTTAGTGAGTCAGGCCTTGATAAACTGATCTCTGCCAGCTATTCACTGCTTGGCCTGATCAGTTATCTGACATCAGGGGAAGACGAGACGAGGGCATGGACGATCACAGAAGGAACGAAGGCGCCTCAGGCAGCCGGAAAGATCCATACGGATTTCGAGCGGGGCTTCATCCGTGCCGAAGTAGTTTCCTATGATGACCTTGTTGAAAATGGAAGCATCGCAGCAGCCAGAGAAAAAGGGCTGGTGAGACAGGAAGGAAAAGAATACGTCGTACAGGACGGAGACGTGATCGTGTTTAAGTTTAATGTGTAAAATTTTCTGTATGATTTTCGTTCGGCTCTTAGAATGCCTCACTCCAATCATACAGAAAATAGATATCATATCTGCTGGAGAAGACATCCTGCCGGATAGAAAGTGCTGTCTTGCAGCAGCTTCTTCTTGCAGAGAGAAACCGCCGTGGTTCACAAATGTGAACCGCGGCGGTTTCTTGGTATATGTAAATAATCTTCTCTCACTTAGTTGATGATGCGCACTGCTTTGCACGGTGTCCGGTATCCCATACTGGATACTTTGATGCCTCCCCTTGGATATGGGGCGGAATTGCTCGCGTGGACGACCTGACCGTTTCCGATGTACATGGTCACATGGTTGATCCGGCCTCCCCGTTTATAGAACAGCAGATCCCCCGGTCTGACGCTGCTGATGGAGATGGTGCGTCCATCGTTTGCCTGGGAATAGGATGTTCTGCTGATGTTGTAGCCAAAATGTCCAAGCACCTGCTGAGTAAATCCGGAACAGTCCGTACCGTTTGTCAGGCTGTTTCCGCCGTAGCGGTACTTATTCCCCACAAACTTCAGGGCATAGTTCACGACCTGCTGACGGGTAGTTCCTGAGGAACTGTCTCCGCTCTCCTGAGAAGAGGAATTCTGTCTTTCGCTCTCGGTTGTTCGTTCTGTACTCGTGGTACTCTTTGCCGGCTTTTGTTTTTTCACCGTTGACTTTGCACTGGTATAGTAATACCCAAGACTGACGTAATCTTTTGCCAGATAGCCTTTGTCTCCGTCTGCCTTCACATTGACCCACTCTGCGGATTCTCCGAGAACTTTGTAGCTGTCATCTCTGGAAACCAGGGTCAAAACTTTTGCTTTGGTGGACTGTTTCTGTCTGACTTTCAGTGTGTCCACTTTCACGACGGCTTGTTTCGGAAAATTATGTTTCTTAGCGTAACTGTGGATATCACTTCCCCAGATCAGATACTCGTTCTTCACATAACCGGTCACTTTTCCGGAACGGATCCTGCTCCATTCTTTTCCCTTTTTCAATACAGTGCCGATGTTTCCTTTTTTGAACTTTCCCACCACAGGGCTGGAAATGCTCTTTTTCTTTCTGATGTTCAGTACGGAGCGCACGTCGGGTGCTGCTTTTCCTTTGTAAAAAGAAGCGGAAAACTCAGGCTCTTTTGTCTGTTTCTGCACCGCGGCCGCTGCCGCCTGTTTTGCTGTCACTTTTGGTTTTGCGGAAGTCGCTGCCGCCTGCTTTTTAACTTCTGTAATATGCTGCGTCTTTGTCGTCTTCTTCACTGCTGCTGCAGCCGAAGGTGTTTTTACTTTCTTCTTTGGTGCTGAACTGTCTGACTCTGTGTACTGTTCCATAGCTGCCGCAGATCCCGCAAGACCGGTCTGGTACTGATCGCCTTTGGCGTCTGCGAATGTGGAAACTCCGAGAATGAATGCCAGTGACAGTCCGGCTGCCATCGTTCCCTTTGCTATCTTATGCTTCATATCCCTCTGTGTCTCCCTCTCCTTCCTGCGTATTGTGAACTTATTACAACATTATTAAAATTAACTTAACACATTCTGTGTAAAATGTCAACGAATCGTCATATTTTGACAAAACTCTATGTCAGGAACATTAAAAGGACCATGCCGGCAAAGGCATGGTCCTGCAAAATACAGTTATATATTTTTAATCCGTTCAATGGCTTTCACCGTATTCTCATAATTTCCGAAAGCCGTGAGCCGGAAATAGCCTTCCCCGCTCGGTCCGAAACCTGATCCCGGTGTTCCCACAACATTTGCGTGTTCCAGCAGATGATCAAAGAAATCCCAGGAGGACATTCCATCCGGAGTCTTCAGCCAGATATAAGGAGCGTTGACTCCTCCTGACACAGTATATCCCGCATCTTTCAGACCCTCATAGATCACCCTGGCATTGTTCATGTAGTAGCCCACCTGCTCTTTAAGCTGTGCTTTCCCGGCTTCAGAATAGACAGCCGCTCCCGCTTTCTGCACAATATACGGTGCGCCGTTATACTTTGTACCGTGGCGCCTTGCCCATAAGTCGTGAAGTTTTACATCACCGCATGTAAGATCTTTCGGCACTACAGCATATCCCAATCGTACTCCGGTAAATCCTGCATTTTTAGAAAAACTCTTTAACTCAATGGCACAGGTTCTTGCGCCTTCACATTCGTAGATGGTATGTGCCACATCATCCTCTGAGATATATGCCTCATATGCAGCATCATAAATAATGACTGCCCCATTTTTATTTGCATAGTCTACCCATCCCTGAAGCTGATCCTTTGTAATCGTAGATCCCGTCGGATTGTTCGGGAAACAGAGATAAATGATGTCCGGAACCTCTTTCGGAAATTCCGGTGCAAAATTATTCTCCGCCGTACACGGCATATAGATTACATCGCTCCATGTCTCGGATTTCGGATCATAGGTTCCTGTCCGTCCGGCCATGACGTTGGTGTCCACATAAACCGGATACACCGGATCACAGACCGCAATCTTATTATCCTGTGCAAAGATCTCCTGGATATTTCCCGAATCACACTTTGCTCCGTCACTGACAAAGATCTCATCCGCCTCAATCTGCGCACCCCGTGATCTGTAATCACCGTCCACAATAGCGTTTCTTAAAAATTCATATCCGAGGTCCGGTGCATAACCGTGAAAGGTCTCCGCTGCGGCCATCTCATCCACAGCGCCGTGAAGCGCCTCGATGATTGACGGAGCCAGCGGCTGTGTCACATCCCCAATTCCCAGACGGATCAGATCTTTTTCCGGATTGGCTTCCTGATATGCATTGACCTTTTTGGCAATGGTTGAAAATAAATAACTTCCTGGTAATTTCAAATAATTTTCGTTGATCTTAAACATGATGTCCTCCTAATAATTTACTGTGAAAGTCCGTTTAGTATCTATATGAATCCCGGATCATCTTTGCCATTTCAATCAGTCCCACACCGCTGTTCATACTGCGGCGCTGAATATACTCGTGGGCTTCCTGTTCTGAGATCCGGTTGTTTTTCATCAGCAGTTTCTTCGTTTCTTCGATTATTTCCAGCTCTTCTCTCGTGCGCTGTCTCGGCCTTTGCTGTTTTTTCTTCTGGGCATTGCTCAGAGCGTCCGACATTTTCCGTACTTTTTCCATCAGAAGCGGAGGCTTTAAAGGCATCGGCAGATACTCCATCCCCCGGATATCCAAAAATTCCAGACTCGCCTGTGGAGCTAAAACAATCATCCTGAATCCGTCAGGGAGATATTCTCTCAGTTCACTGCAGACCATGTCCGCAAACTTGTATCCGCAGACGATCAGCCCGTCTTCCAGGCTTTCCGCCCGCTGCATGATCTGGGAGCCTGTGACACAGGCAGCCGTCACTTCAAATCCGTTTCTCACAAGCAGATTTCGGATACTCCTTGTCTGCTCCTGTTTCGGGAAAAGAACAAAAATATGAACCAAGCTTCCCACCTCCCCGTATGAATGACGCCTGCCTTCTGCCGGTTAAATCTTGTACAAATATTCATCTATTTCCCACTGAGAGACAGTTTTCTGATAGGATTCCCATTCTCCCTGTTTTGCATCCAGATACCGGTCAAAAATATGATCTCCGAGAACCTCTTTCATGAATTCACTGTCCTTGAACAAATCCATCGCTTCCTTCATATCCCTTGGAAGAGCCCCGATGCCGGCCTTTAATTTCGCCTTCTCTGTAACTTCGTACTGGTTCTTTGTAGATGCCTTTCCAGGCTGCAGTTTATTTTCAAGACCGTCAATTCCTGCCGCCAGACTCACTGCAAGCGCAAGGTAAGGATTGGCCGCGGAATCCGGGCTTCTGAATTCCAGGCGTGTTCCGCTTCCTCTGGCCGTCGGCACACGGATCAGCGGACTCCTGTTTGCAGGAGACCATGAAATATCCACCGGAGCCTCATAGCCCGGCACGATCCGCTTGTAGGAATTCACCAATGGGTTTGTGATCAGCGACATCTCCGGCGCATGCTTCATAAGACCCGCCATAAAGTGGTACGCCTCGTCGCTGAGTCCCAGTTCGCCTCTGGAATCCGCAAATATATTCTGCCCTTCACTCCAGAGCGACATATTCAGATGCATTCCGGAACCGTCCACACCGGAGATCGGTTTTGGCATAAAGCTCGCATACAGCCCATGCCGCTTTGCAATATACTTCACGACAAACTTAAATGTAAGAATATTATCTGCAGTGCGCAGTGCATTGTCGTATTTAAAATCTATCTCATGCTGAGCCGGTGCCACCTCGTGGTGGGAGGCTTCGATCTCAAATCCCATATTTTCCAGATTCAGGATCATATCTCTTCTGGCCGCTTCTCCAAGATCCAGAGGCGCCACATCAAAATAGCCGGCTTTCTCGTGTGTCAGCGTCGTAGGACATCCTTCCTCGTCCGTGTGGAATAAAAAGAATTCACACTCAGGCCCTACGTTAAAATTATATCCGAGTTTCTTGCTCTTCCTGAGCACTTTCTTCAGGATATAGCGGGAATCCCCGATGAATGGAAGCCCGTCCTGTCCGTACACGTCACAGACCAGCCTCGCGACTTTTCCGCTCTGGGAATGCCATGGAAATATGAGAAAACTGTCCAGATCAGGGTACAGATACATGTCGGATTCTTCTATCCGCACAAAACCGTCCACGGAAGATCCGTCAAACATACACTTATTATCCAATGCTTTTTCCAGCTGTCTTGCGGTGATCGCCACATTTTTCAGCGTCCCGAACACATCGGAAAACTGCAGCCGGATAAACTGTACGTCATTTTCCCTGACCAGATCTATGACGTCCTGCTTAGTATATCGGTCCATATCATCACTCCTCTTTTCTTTTTTATTCGGCTTTAAAATACAGCCGGCAGTTAACATAATTTTATCAAGTTACATTTTTATTGTCAATCAGAGCAGAGGGAACACCGCCCTCCTGAAATAGAACTTTCCGATGAAAGAAAAAAGGGGCACCTTTAATAGACTTAAAGGTACCCCGTTGTACGTTTAAATTTGTGCAATGTCCACAACTGATAAATTGTCTCTGCTTCCTGATTCCAGGCTGGTGAGCAGTGCATCTGCCGTATCCAGGCTGGTCAGACAAGTCACACCGGTTTCAATCGCATACCTGCGGATCAGGAATCCGTCCCTGCTGCGCCCTACTCCCTGAGAAGGTGTGTCAATGATCAAATCTATTTTATCATCTAAAATCAAATCAAGCAAGTTCGGAGATTCTTCTTCCAGCTTGTTGATCGAATGGGCAGGCACGCCGTTTTCATTCAGCACTCTGCACGTGCTCCTCGTGGAGAAAATTTCGTATCCGAGATCCACGAATCTTCTTCCGATATCCACCGCATCGATTTTATCTGAATCCTTCACCGTGAGAATCATCTTCTTGTACTTCGGAAGGTTAATGCCCGCTCCGAGAAATGCCTTGTACAATGCCTCATTGTAGTTTTTGGAAACTCCCAGACACTCTCCGGTGGATTTCATTTCCGGCCCTAAGCTGACTTCTGCGCCCCTCAGTTTTTCAAAAGAGAACACCGGTTTCTTGATTGCATAATATTCAGACTCTTCCTGGAGTCCCGGCTTATATTCCAGATTCCTGATCTTGGCTCCGGCGATCACTTTGGCCGCCAGATCTACGATCGGAATTCCGGTTACCTTGCTGATATAAGGAACGGTACGGCTGGAACGAGGATTTACCTCGATGACATAAACCTCCTCGTCACAGACAATAAACTGGATATTGATGAGTCCAATAACGTTCAGTGATTTTGCCAGTTTCCTTGTATACTCTGCGATTACCCTTTTCACCTTTTCGCTCAGGTTAATGGACGGGTAAACAGAAATACTGTCACCGGAGTGGATTCCGGCGCGCTCGATGTGCTCCATGATACCAGGGATAATAATTTCTTCCCCGTCACATACGGCATCCACTTCCACTTCTCTTCCGACCAGATATTTGTCGATCAGGATCGGATGCTCCTGGGTCTGGCGGTTAATGATCTCAATAAAGGATACAATATCTTCATCGGAAACAGCAATCTGCATTCCCTGTCCGCCGAGAACATAAGACGGCCTTACCAGAACCGGATACCCCAGTTCATGTGCTGCGGAAAGCGCCTCCTCACATGTAAATACGGTCGTTCCTTTCGGTCTTGGAATACAGCACTCTTCCAGAATCTCATCGAACAGTTCTCTGTCTTCCGCCGCGTCTACATTTTCTGCGCTTGTTCCGAGGATCGGAACTCCCATCTCCATCAGAGCCTGCGTCAGTTTAATCGCAGTCTGTCCTCCGAACTGTACCACGGCTCCGTCCGGTTTTTCCAGATCCACGATGCTCTCCACATCCTCAGCAGTCAAAGGTTCAAAATAGAGCTTATCCGCCACGTCAAAGTCTGTGGAAACCGTCTCCGGGTTGTTATTGACGATGATGGTCTCATACCCTGCGTCTCTTAATGCCCATACGCTGTGCACAGAGCAGTAATCAAACTCGATTCCCTGTCCGATCCGGATCGGTCCGGAGCCCAGTACCATGACCTTTTTCTTCTTACTCAGTTCTTCTACTTCATTTTCACTTCCGAAGATGGAGTAATAGTAAGGAGTACTCGCCTCAAATTCTGCTGCACATGTATCGACCATCTTATAAGCCGCATGAATACCGAATTGGTTTCTCAGTTCCTTGATCTCTTTTGCAGTTTTTCCTGTCAGCTTTCCGATCACAGAATCAGGGAATTCTAAGCGCTTAGCCTCTGCCAGCAGTTCTTTCTCCAATTCTCCTGCTTCTTTCAGTTTCTTTTCCATCTCTACCAAAACAGCAATCTTGTCCAAGAACCAGCGGTCGATCTTCGTGATGTTGAAAATCGTGTCGTAGTCAAATCCTCTGCGGATCGCCTCTGCGATCACATAGATTCTCAAGTCGTCGATCTTCTCTAATTCCTTTGTCAGTTCTTCGTCTGACATTTCCCCATAATTACCGAAGATCAGGCTGTCCACGTTCTGTTCCAGGGAACGGATGGCCTTCATCAGTGCACCTTCAAAATTATTGCAGATGCTCATGACTTCCCCGGTTGCTTTCATCTGAGTGGTCAGTGTCCTCTTTGCATGAATAAACTTGTCAAACGGAAGACGCGGCATTTTTACCACACAGTAATCCAGCATCGGCTCAAAACTTGCATAAGTCTTTCCTGTGATGGCATTTGGAATCTCATCCAGATTATATCCGATGGCGATCTTTGCCGTCACCTTTGCGATCGGATATCCTGTAGCCTTGGATGCCAGTGCAGAAGAACGGCTGACACGAGGGTTTACCTCGATGACACAATATTCAAAACTGTCCGGATTCAGAGCAAACTGTACGTTGCATCCGCCGTTTACTTTCAGTTCTGTAATAATGTTTAATGCAGAAGTACGAAGCATCTGGTATTCTTTGTCCCCTAATGTCTGGGAAGGAGCTACTACGATGCTGTCTCCGGTATGAACGCCGACCGGGTCAATGTTTTCCATATTACATACGGTGATGCAGGTTCCGTTGGCATCGCGCATCACTTCATATTCGACTTCTTTCCATCCGCCGATGTAACGCTCTACCAGAACTTCTCCGACACGGCTCAGCCTGAGACCATTTTCCAGGATCACTTCTAATTCTTCTCTGTCATGGGCGATTCCTCCGCCGCTTCCCCCTAACGTATAGGCCGGACGGCAGACGACCGGATACCCAATCTCCTCGGCAAACTCAGCACCCGCAGGAATGTCTGTGACAACTTTTCCTGCCGCGATAGGCTCACCGATCTTTTCCATCGTATCTTTAAATTCCTGGCGGTCCTCAGCCTTTCTGATCGTAGTGGAGGAGGTACCGATCAGGCGCACTCCGCTTTTTTCAAGGAAGCCGTTTTCCTCCAGCTCCATCGCCAGATTCAGTGCAGCCTGTCCTCCCAATGTCGGGAGAATACTGTCCGGTTTTTCCTTTTCTACGATTTTTTCTACAACTTCCGCAGTCAGCGGTTCAATGTAAACTTTATCTGCGATATCCTTATCGGTCATGATGGTAGCCGGATTAGAGTTCACCAAGACAACTTCGATTCCCTCTTCCTGAAGGGCGCGGCAGGCCTGGGTTCCTGCATAGTCAAACTCTGCTGCCTGTCCGATGACGATCGGTCCGGACCCGATGACTAATACTTTCTTAATACTTTCAATCCTAGGCATTTTTTGCTCCTTTCATCATTTCAATAAATTCATCAAACAAGTAAGCGGTATCTACCGGTCCCGGACTGGCCTCCGGATGGAACTGCACGGTACGGACATTTTTCCCCTTATACCGCAGTCCTTCAATACTCTTGTCATTGACATTGATAAATGAGATTTCTGCCAGATTCTTTGGTACGCTCTCTTTTTTGATCACATATCCATGGTTCTGAGAAGAAATGTAGACACGGCCGGTAGCCAGATCTTTTACCGGATGATTTCCGCCCCGGTGCCCGAAGCGCATCTTCCTCGTATCCGCTCCGTTTGCCAGAGCCATCAGCTGATGTCCCAGACAGATCGCGAAGATCGGCACATCGCTGGCATATAATTTTTTTATTTCTTTTATAATGGACACACATTCTTTCGGATCTCCAGGCCCATTGGATAACATGATCCCGTCCGGCTGATCCCCAAGGATTTCCTCTGCCGTTGTAAACGCCGGATAAACGGTCACATCACAGCCTCTTTTGTTGAGAGAATTTGCAATGTTGCTCTTTGTGCCCAGATCTAACAGGGCAACTTTCAGTCCGTCTCCCGGAAAATGTTCTTTTTCTGTTCTTGATACGGTCTTGACTGCATCTTTTACCTGATACCCTTTTAATTTTGGAAGGATCTCATCCAGATCATAGTCCGGATTGGTTGTGATCATGCCTCCCATACAGCCTTCTTCTCTCAAAATTTTCGTGATCGCTCTCGTATCCACTCCCTGGATTCCTGGAATATCGTTGGCGATCAGATAACTTTCCAAATCCTGCTCACTTCTGAAATTACTTGCGGTTCTTGATAACTCTCTTACAATAAAAGCTGAATGCCATGGCTTTACGGATTCTGCATCCTCAAGACATACGCCGTAGTTCCCAATCAGTGGATATGTCATGACGACACCCTGTCCCTGATAGGACGGGTCCGTAAGCACCTCCAGGTAGCCTGTCATCGATGTATTGAATACAACTTCGCAGATAACTTCTTTCCTGGCGCCGAAACTTTTTCCTTTAAACACTTGCCCATCTTCCAAAATCAAAAATGCGTCCATGAATCTGTTTCCTCCTTAAAAATGTGCATAAAAAAAATATATCCAAAAATAAAAATCACGAATCCAAGCATTGATGCGCAGACGCAGTTCAATGCAATATGTGGTATTATTTTAGATATATCTCTCTACAAATTGTAAAAATTCTATCACAAATAAAAACCTTTTGCAAGGGTTTTTGACAATTATTTTTCGTTTTTCGAAAAAACACACCCGCAAAAACTTTGCCGGTACAAGTCAAACTTTTGTGATAATTCCACAGAACGTTTATAACCGTTTTTCTTTTTAAAATCGGACGGCAGAAACCTTACCTGATACTGCGCCTCTAATTCCTGACCGATTTCATTGAGCCACTGGGCATTTTTCAGCGGGCTGATGGTAAGTGTCGTGGTAAAATAGTCACTCCCCAATTCTCCTGCCTTTTTCGCCGCCTCGGAAAGTCTCAGCCGATAGCACCGAAGACATCTCTTCCCGCCCTCCGGCTCTTTTTCATATCCTATGACTGCCTGATAGAACTCTTCCGGACGAAACTCTTCCTTTATAAAAGATACCTTATCCGGAAATTCCATCTCCGAGATCAGACGCTTCTGCTCCTCGGCCCTTTTCTCGTATTCTTCTTCGGTGTCGATGTTAGGGTTATAATAATACACTGTGATTTGAAAATACTTCGAGAGATATTCCAAAACATAACTGCTGCACGGGGCACAGCAGCTGTGCAGCAAAAGAGAAGGCCTCTTTCCCTGAAGCCCTTCTATGATACCATCCAGCTTTTTTTGATAATTTTCTTTCATCATTTTCACTCCTGTGTATTATTATACACGAAACCAGCAGGATTTCTACTTTAGTTTTCCATAATACATATCACTGAATATGCCCTCTTTCTGTATCAGCTCATGATATTTACCCTCCTGCACGATTTCCCCTCTATTCATGACTATGATCTTATCACAGTTTTTTAAAGTAGTTAGTCTGTGCGCTATTGATATTATCGTCATATTATTTTCTTTTTTCAGTCTTTCAATTTCATTCTGAATAAACCTTTCAGAAGTGTTATCCAGAGCAGAAGTCGCCTCATCTAAAATCAAAACGCTTGGTTTTCTCAAAAAAATTCTTGCGACTGCAATTCTCTGTTTCTGTCCCCCTGATAAATTGCTTCCTCCTTCAGATATTAAAGTATTCATTTTATCGGGCAGGCTGTTTATAAAATCATGAAGATTTGCCTTTATGACGGCCTCATCAACTTCCTCTTGACTCGGTTCTCTGTCCAGGCCATAGCAGATATTCTCATAGATCGTTCCTGCAATTAAAAACGGGCTTTGCGGAACTAAAGCTATAATCTGCGACATTTCTTTTCTTGATAGTGAAGTAATATTTGCACCGTCAATTAAGACATCTCCTTCACATTTTTCCAGTTTGCATATGGCTTTTATCAAAGATGATTTCCCACAGCCGCTTGGCCCTGCGATCCCCAAAAAGGTTCCTTTTTCAACGGAGATATTTATTTCTTTTAAAATAGTATTCTTCTGATCATAAGAAAAATTCAGGCCATGAATATCTATTATATGACTGCTTCTGTTTTTATTTTCGCAACTTTCACAAACTGTGGAATAAGAAAAGTCATGGGGTATATCCGTCATTCTAAAAAAGTCTTCTGCTAACACAATACTTTCTGATAATTCATCTAAGATTCTGTGCAGTTCTTCCAATGGCTTAATCAGCTGTGAAAAGCAGAGATAGGATGTCAGAACCGCTCCAACGCTGATTATGCCCTGCGTTGCAAGATATGCTGAGACTCCTATCATTAAGACCGTAAAAAACACTTCATTGAAGAATTTCAGGCTGTCATATTTCGCCATTTGTATGTGGTGATTCATTTCTTTGTTTCTTAAAAACTCGGATTTATTGTCAAATCTCTTTTCTTCTAATACAATGCTGTCCGTCATTCTTATGACTTCAATGCCGTTTAATAACTCGACGATCGCTCCGTCCATAGCTGATTTTGTTTCTAATAATTCGATGCGTATCCCCCTTTGGGTGCTGATCTGCCGAAATACGATCGCCGTTCCAATCGGAATAACTAAAAGCATCGGCAAAGCCAGAAAGACAGGCAGCGTAGTAAATATAACAACGATCGCCGCAATGCTGTTAAAAATTGCAGGAGCAAAATCCATAAAAATGAGTTTTTCAAGTTTAATGGTTCCCTCCAGACATCGATTTAATCTTCCATGAATATTTCCCGTCATATTTTCCTTAAAATACAATAACGGAGCTTTCAGAAGCGATGTAATCACGATTCCCCTTGCCTTTTTTTCTGTTTTAGTTGCCGTATCTTCAACCATGATTCTGCGCAGTATCTTCATAAGTTCATTTATGACATTGACAGCCAAAATAAGAAACAGCAGCGGTATCACTTTTAAAAAATTAATTTGATTTTGTATCAGCATATCGTCTGTCAGCCATCCGATTGCTTTAGGAGTAATCTGTGATAAGACAGCAAACACAATCATAATCAATATAATTAATACAAAGTTTCTTTTCTGTTTTCCGTCCAATAAATTGTAGATTTTCTTTAGAACTAATTTTAATCCTTTTTTACTTTCCACAGTCTCACTCTCCCCAGAAAATAACAAATTCTCTTCCTTCCGTTTTCCCCTCTCTGTATTTCATTAAAATCATTTAAAACAAAATTGTCAAGCCCCTCTCTTTTTGAGGAACTTGACAATTTTGCGTGCCAGATACGATTTGATCAGTCAAAAGATTTTCTTACACCTGCGTTCTTTATTTAAATTTAACTGCTGTGCCATAAGCCATAATCTCGGCAGCACCAGACATGACTTCCGCCGATGCATACCGGACACATACAACTGCTTCTGCCCCTAATGCTTCTGCTTCCTCTACCATACGCTTTGTGGCAAGAGCCCTGGCCTCGTTCATCATCTCTGTATAGGCCTTTAACTCACCGCCAACCAAATGCTTAAAGCCCTGGGTAATATCTCTTCCCACATTTTTGGTCTGAATAGTATTGCCTTTGACCATTCCTAATGCTTCAAAATCTTTTCCTGGTATTGTTTCAGTAGTTACTAAGATCATCTTCCTCACCACTCCTTACTTCCTTAATGCGTTCAACGAGTACATAGACGGAGACACCTGCCAGGCAAAGCGGGATCATACCGATCAGCAGACGGAGACCGACAGATAATGGAATGAGCACAAAAATCATTCCAAAGTAACCTAATAAAAATACGATTGTGATAACCGTCACAATGATCGGGGCAATCAGCTTTTTTTGCATATATGATGCGCCTCCTTTTTGTATTAATGATATAATACAATAATATAATAAAATTTGTGAAAAGTCAATTAGAAAATTTTATCCAAATTAATGACGAAGCCAATTTCTTTTAGCTCTTTCAATACTTTTAAACGCCAATCTTGTTTTCTATTATAGACAACACCTTGCAAATCTGTTGGTAATTCTACTTCTGGATCACAAATTAACAATACTTTATCCCTACCTAATTTGTGAATAAAATACCCAGTTTCAAAAATAGCATTTTGTCTCGCTCTGCCTTTAAATCTTTTTTCATTTTTTTCTTTTCCCATGTCATCGCAGGTTAAGAGACAAATAGCAGCATCTGCATCACTATATTTTTCTAGCTTTTCAAATATTGTGAGACCTGCATTCATACATTCATACATTCATCCAATAACACAACCTCTATTCCTTGTTTTTCCAGCACTTTAGTAATCTCTTCTTTTAAGGCTATATCATGACCATGAACTAAAAAAACTTTTTTTAGTCTTCTTAATTTTGTAGGTTTTACTATGTATGTTTTTTTAAGACATACATAGTCAAAATCATCCTTTTTCTGAATATTATTAATTTTAGAAAAACAATCCATATTTGACCTCCACTTTTAGATATACTTTTAATTTTCTGACATTATTTTCATTTATAATGTATCACCATCTTATCCGATTGTTAAATATCAATTAATATATGTGCTTTATATTCCACAAAATAAATCTTTAAGATATTAAAAAATGCCTAACTTTTCTATCAAGTTAGACATTTACATCATATGTTACTGTTAATCGTTAGGCATCATAAAGATAAGCCCGTATGTTAATATTTCAAAACCTCTTAAGTTATAGTTTATCAGCTACAATTATATCTATACTAATTTATTATGTCAATAACCTAAATTTGTATTTCAACTTTGAATTTTCGATGTCAATCAACCAATATATTATTAAATATTTCTATATTTTCTCCTACATTCTGCATAAAATCTATCATCAGTATTCCATTCTGGAAATATTTCTCTCCATCCTCGATCATATAAAGCTCTCCGATTTTGTCACTATACATTAGGTCTGTTCTCTGGATGGTATAAGTAAAGTAATTCATCTTACTCCTGACTTCTGAAAGTTTATATTTTTTCTCGGAATAATCCATTTTCTGATCCATCAAAAGTTTTTTGTATTTGTTCCAGATCTCCCTTCCGTCAACCACAGTCCCATCTTCCTCCTCCACCTTCCGGCAAAGATAAACCGACATACTCCACATGTCATCCTGGATCAGCTGCATTCTTTTTTCGATTTCAGGATGCTCTAACAGCCCAAGTTTTGTCGCAAAGAAAGCTTCAATCCCGTGATCTCCCGTACTTTCCATGAATGTTTGTTTCAACACCTCTAAAACAGACTTGTAATATTTCTGAAAATCCTTTTCTGAAAGAATCGTTCTCATCTCTTCATTGGCCAGCGTATATTCCAGATTATCAATTCTGGCATCTCCATCCCGGTAAATGTGCCGCGGATCATCCATTTCAAAGAAATAGACAACTGCGTCTTTCTTCTTACAGGACCTGTTGATCCTTCCCATAAACTGTTCCTCACTGTCCAGCTTGGACCAGTTTTTATATCCGATGTCCATGTCAATATCCACGCCGGCCTCGATCATCTGGGTTGACACCAAAATCATGCCCTGCTGTCCTGCAGTATCAATCTTTTTCAGCACCTGCTTTCTCTCCAGAATACTCTGATCTCCTGTAAGCAGTTCCGCCGGAAGTTCCAGCCGTCCATCCTCCTGAAGCATTTGAAAAAATGTATACGCAGATTCTTTTTTTATGAATTCTACCAGTATCTTTTTCTTAAGCTTCTGCTGCTCTAAAACATGGTCCAGCAGATCTTCCATGGTAAACTCTTTTTTCATAAGACTGTAATCTGCACGTACTCTGTTTTTAAAAACCGGATGGGAATAGAATTTTTCTCTGTTTCTGATCAGAGGCACAGCATTTTCAAGTTCCGGAGATAACACATCCAGGTTGGGCAGTGTGGCGGACATTATAATAATTTTCATATTAAGAAATGAGGCGAATTCTTTTAAAAACAAAATAATCTCTGTCCAGATACTGTTTCGGTAACTCTGGATTTCATCTAATACAAGAACGCTGTTTGCCAGCTGATGAAATCCAAAGGTACTTTCTTTTCTTCTTCCAAACATCGTGTCAAACAGACTGACATGAGTCGTCAAGATCATCGGATAATTTAAAAACTGGCGGTTCAGCAGTGCTTCCTGATAATATTGAAGCTCATCGTTTTTTCGTTTGGCCCGGTCCATTGGAATCGGCTTCATGGAGTTTACCACTGCGATGTCCTCCATAACCTTTGATCCCCCAAATATTTTTTCCATGGACTCAAGATTTTGTTCAATCAAAGTATTAAATGGATACACATAAAATATCTTTCCGATACCAGAGTTCTGTTTCATAAGCTGAAAGCTTAAGTTGACAGCCAAATTCGACTTCCCGCTTCCGGTCGGCGCTTCAACGAAAAAAACGTTCTGATCCATATGTTTTTTTAATTCCTGCTCAGCATCCAAAAAAAGCTCCGTCCGCATTATATTCATATTCTCTTCTTTCCGCAGATCCTTTTCTTTCAAATACTTTTCCTGCTCGTATTTACGGATTCCGTGATAAATTTCTGTCCCATAATATTGTCTGCAGAACTCATCCATATGCTCCATTCCGCCAAAATGTCTGATCTGCACTCCACTCATATATTCTGATGCAGCATAATGGTCACTGGCGACCAGCAGAGAATAAGCCAGCCGTTCATACGCGTAAAAAAGAATCTGCCTGGTCCGGCTTTTTCGATCGCGCGCTGCTTTTTTTAAATTTCCTGCGGCTTTCCCAAGTCTTTCTCTTTTAAGCGAACACTGAAACGGCTTTTTATAAAAATTAAGATGGTCTTGATCTTCCAGCATTTCAATCAAATGATAGATATCTTCATCTTCAAAACTTTTGAGATGTTTTTCAAATGTGTCTAGATCGCTGTGGTGTTTTGCTATCAGATAAGAATTCAGGAACAGGAACTCTTTCAGCTGCTTCTGATCACTTTTGTCAAGTGCCCATACTTTTTCCATAAAATATTCAAAATAAAGAACAGCCGAAATCAAAGAATGATGGCTATTTGAAAAAATCTTTTTAGCCTCCGGCATTTCATGACCCATCTTTTCCTTCTGAAAATAAGGATTTACTTTTCCAAAATCGTGAAAGGTCACAATTCCAAAGATCATACTCCGAAAAAGATTCTTCGCTTCCCAGGTGAGATGATCAAAATATTTTTCTTCAAAAACTTCCATGCAGTGCCCCAGTTTCTTTTCCTCAAAAATTCTCAGAAAATAAGCTTCTGCCAGATTGGTATGCTCTTTTAATGTTTCTTTTTTCCTGTCATCTTTCTTTGGCTTGTGAGCAAAATACCGCTCCGGTTGTTTGATCAGATCCTCTATTTTTACAACGTCTTTATCAAAATACATATCTGTTCCCCCCTATAATGTAAAAATCCGCCGGAAAGAATCCTGCATATAGGCAGAATTCTCTCCGACGGCATTTTAATAAAATACAATGATATTTTTCCCTGCCCGGTATAAGGGCAGTTCACACTCTTTTACATATTGGTTCGTATAGACAAACGGCTCTGTGACATAAAGATTTGTGTAAGGGTCCAATGCATACGGCAGTCCTTCCTCATACTTATAGAAGTCTTCTTCCTCATCGTCGTCTTCATCCAAATATGCAAATGTGACTTTCCCTTTTGGCAGCAGACAATCCAGCTGTCTGTTTTCCGGCGGAATTTCCTCTGCCTCCATGATCTCAGGATTCAAAAGATCCGCAGGATGATCATTCTTCCCAAGATAAGGAGAATAAACACAGCGCCTATCCATCAAAGTTTCAGAAAGTTTACGGCTCTCCTCACCATCCAGAAGAATAAAAATATCCCACTCCGGTGATTCCAGCCATTGCTCTTTTATGATCAGATTGCCGCCCTGCTCTCTGGAAGCATACCCGACGGAATTATTAAAGTATTGGATTTTTTTCGGAATCCAGCCTTTCTCATTCTTTGGCACAATGGAAAATCTGCAGTCTTTGAGACGTTCATAAAACTCCGGGAAACCTGGTCCTTCCGCAGAATCCTTTTTCCGCTTTTCTATTTTTATGGATTCATAGCCTGAATAGCCAAGTATGGCTCCAAAGATTCCGAGAAGAACAACTTTATGAATCTGGTCATAAGTAAAATAGTAATAACTGTTCACATCCGGCTTTTTGAAAAAAGCAGTCCTTCCTTTCAGAGTAACCTTGCATACTTCCATTGGCTACACCTCTTTTTGTGTAATAATATTATAGTATTTTGCTCCCTTGATTTCACATTCTAATTTGGTTGTATATGGATTATAGTAAATTTCCACACTCTTGATTTTGTCAGCAAGTGCATCTAAAAATTCTGTATCTTTAAATGCAATCACATTTTTGTCTTCACCCTTTGTGAAGGTGATGTATTCAGAAAGATTTGGTAAATATAAATCCTGCTCTGTCTCCACAAACAGAGCAAACTCATTTTCGCAGCCTTCTTTTGCGTTGGTGGCAAAAGCAGTTGCTGAAACTAACGCTGTGCGTTTGAAATTCTCATAGTCTTCTTCTGTGTACCCGTCAGTCACACCCAGCTGTACAAACTCTTTATATGCCAGAGGGTTCACCACAAACGGATAGAAATAATGAGCCTCATTGCTGACGATTTTTGTTCCGAGTGTAGAGTTTTTCGCTTCTTCCTTCTTATCATCTTTTGATCCGTCCCTGAACGGAGATAAAATCTGCTGTTCCTCCGGGCTTGTCCCCTCATATTTATTGAATCCCTGCCCAAACTGAACGGCTCCAGTGATGGATATATTGTTTTTTTCTTCGGCAAATGTTGCTCCAAAGTTTTTTACATCTACTGCCTGAAACAAATTTTCGATTACTTCCTTCGTGTCATTACATTTTTTCAGATCTTCTATGTCATATAAATGTTCGTAACGCTCTTTCAGGGAATTTGGAACCAATGTCACTTCGCCCTTTTTCCCCTCGGAAAATTTCATAGATTTGATATAAAGAACCTTTTTTCCTTCATTGTCCCACATTTTTTTCATTGGATATTTCAGTGCCTTATCACTGCCAAAGGTTGTTCCGTCCTGCGTAGTTTTGGGATACCCGGTAAAATCCGCATTCCAGTTGGCCATGATTGAAGAAATCCCCAAAACCCCATATACTCTTTTATCCATTTACTTATCCTCCTTTGGTACATAAATCAAACTGCTGTGTAAATACCCTGCGATTATCAAGTCCTTCTCAATATCCCCTTTCAGCTCATATTCTGTTATCATGCAGTAAAGGTTATTAAAACGTCTGCTTGATACTCCAATATCATAATTATATTTCAAGAAAAACTGTACCAGTTTCTTTTTTAAGACTGCATCTGTTTTTGCATTTATAAACGGATTTGCCAATGCATGTGTCTTCTTTTTTCCTTTGTTTAATGAAATATAATACTGCACCAGCTGTCCGACTGCAAAGAAATATTCATCAGCTGACTGTATCTCCGGTGTTTCCTTCGCATCCAGTTTTGCCTTTAGATCGGTCACTATCTGATTTATTCTATTCTCCATCGTATCTTCTCCTTTATCCGAAAAATATTCCAACAGTGAGTGGCGCAAATTAAAGCAGTCCATGGTCTTAAAAATGTAGCCTTCTTTCAATGCTCCCAATACTAAATCTAAAGATACGTTTCCCAGAACTTTTGCTGCCTGCACCTCTTCATCTTTGTACAGCCAGTCAAAAACAGCTTCCCTGGAAATGATAAGATTCCGCTTGATATATCCATCGTTCATTCCCAGTTTATCCTGCTGAGTAAAATAATTGCCCCTAAGAAATTTAGAAAAGAAAACTGCGTCCAGCAGACTCTGTATCTTCTCTTTCGTATAATAAGCGCCATATTCCGTTCCTTCTTTATGCTCTTTCGGAGTATAGGAAAGGGCATTTCGATATACGAATGGTTTTTTCACAGAAGGATGATAACATGGAACAATATCGCTGCTGTGGATTTCTACTTCTTTTCCTTTTTGAATCCGAAGATAATATCCCTTAAAGTCACGGTCAATGATTTCATTGTTTTTGAACGCACATATCGTCCTTTCATCCATATCTATATATACATTGGATTTACCCGCCATGGCATAGTTCATCAGATGATCAAAAAACTGTTTCTGAAGAAGAACTTCTTCTTTGTTCAGCAGAAACGGCACCTCAATTTTCTTCGTTCGGCTGGACAGAAAAGGTTTTTTTGCGTTCATTCCGAGATTGTTATTCGGCAGTCCGTATACTTCGCCTTCCACCTCCAGATTATAATCATTGCTGTTATAAATATTCGGCACCAGATATCTGTCATTTTCCCGTTGATACTGCTCCATCGGCGCTTCAAAAAATATTTTCAGATAATCTTTTTTGGATAGATCCACATCCAGATGAAAGATATTCTCTTTTATCCACATGCGGATCTTTTCTGCGATATCCTTTGGAACACATCCGATTTCTTCTTCCAGCATTTGATAAATCTTTAATGTCTGTCCCTTATATTTAAGCTCCGGATAAATGACTGCATCGAAGTAACGGTCAATAGCTTCCGTGTTCAGTTTTCCATTTTGAAAACTCTCTTTTTTTACAAAAAATGAAAGATAATTATTGGAATGAATGATCTTTTTATTGTCCTGCGGTTTATTCATATCAATCAGCCTGCTGTAATAGTCATACTGGCAGATTTGAGTGAAATAACGGTTGGTGCGGTTTATCTGACCACTTTTTTTATCCAGCTCAATTTCCACAGGCTCACATAAGCTTCCGTCTTCCTTCACAATCAGATAGGTTCCGTTGGCCGGTATGTAAGAGTCGAACAGCAGATTTCTGTTTTGCTGTAATTGTTCCCTGAATATTTCCGTACACTCTCTAAGCAAAATGCCACCTCCTACATCCACCTGTAATTTACAAAACCAGCCCCCCGCGCATTGATTTCTCCCAGTCCTGTTCCCAGCGTCATATAGCTTAATTCCTGTGACAATTCATTATCTGCTACCTTTAACGCGATTTTATCTCCTAAAAGTTTTATTTTCTTATAGGATACAGTGATCGGCGTTCTGTTTTTGACCTCAATCATACGAATGAATTCAAAATCTTCATTGATCTTTGTATCACAGAACGCATTATATTTTTTAACAAGGTTTACTGTAAGTCTTTTCTCATATTCCTGTAAAGAAAAAACACCCCTCCAGTAGCGTTCTGCTTTCACAATCACCGGAGAGATAGAATAAATCGTATCAATAATTTTATTTTCTTTGGGGATAATTTTGATTTCGCAGGTTAATGCCTGCATCTCATCGGATCGCTCATGAATTAATTTTTCGGAAAATACTTTTGCAAGCTGTGGATCAATGGTGCGGATTGTTATGACATACACCTTATCCTTTTTATAAATTTTGTCCTTTTCCAATGGATATGGATTTCCGAAAGAATAATTCTTAAATTGATTCGTCTCATGAAATTTCAGAAGTGCTTCGTCTCTGCTCAGACAAATGTCAATCAGTGCGGCTGTCTTCTTTTGAACTGCTTCTACAGGGATATCTTCTAACAGATATACTTTTAGCCGGATTTCAAAAACTTGTAAATCCACTGCCCCACCCCTTTCTTTTGTATGCACCCTCGTATCGTATACATGCTGATAGTACCTATCGTAACGACTGCCCTGGAGGGAATGATTCATTAGTAGCTTTTATACACAAACCACTCTATTGTTCTATTTTACTATATTTTCCAAAATAATACAACATTTCATAGTACTTTCAAACAATTCAAATTAAGATAAGCAATCTATTATTCATTTTATTTTTATTTATCTGTGGACGTCCTTTGACAAAAGAGGAGGTAAGTGTATTTCAATACAACTCTTGTTTTTGTTTATCTAAGATTAAATTCTTCTACCGGAACAACAGTTTCTTCATTTCAATGCAACTCTTGTTTTTGTTTATCGGTGCCGTAATTTATGTGCACGACCGAAATTCATGTGATTTCAATACAACTCTTGTTTTTGTTTATCCAACGTTTTTAAGCCATTCTTCAGTTTCCATTATATCTCTAAACCTAGATATATTCAACGTTTTCCAGCTTTTTTCCCAACCGGCCGTCCATTTTCAAAACTAATCCTAAAAATCCTCTGCAGCCCCTGTAAAATCAACGTTTTGGACCACTTTTTAAATTTAGCCGGTTGGGAAAACTACACCGTTATTTACGGTCAAAATATGGCGCTTTTCCCGCAGCAGCCAACGGAATTCCAAGGATTATCTTCACTTCCGGTCCCAGCATCCCCAAGGATAGTGCTCCTTTTCCAACAGAAAACATGATCCGATTGTCCACGTGGTTTAAGGATGCCACACTGACTGCCGATCCCAATGCGATTCCCAGATCCACCGGATCAAATACACAGACGCTCTGGTTCTCCCTGCAGCCCTGGCAGTTTGTCTGATTACACCAACCACAGCACTCATTCAGTCCTCTTTGCTGATAAGTCACCCCAATCAAAACCACCGCCTGGCTTTTGCGGAGATTATCTGCATCTCTCACATAGAAATCCTGACCTTGTTCTTTTCCAAGACGCTCTGTCTCATCGGCAAGATTTTTAAGATCCTCCCCTGTCACTACCGCAGTGTGGATAAAATCCAGTCCCCTTGCTTTCGGTGCGGTTCTGGCCGCCGTACACATCTGTCTGGCTGTCTGAAGCACACCTTCCATTTCCAGTTCTTTTTCTTTATAAATCATCTCATCAACCTCCTGACTGATTAAACTATGACATTTTCCACATGATTTCCGTTCGGCTCTTAGAATGCATCACTCCAATCATGTGGAAAATGGACGTAATGTCTGTTGGAGAAGGGCCTCTGTCAAAAAAGGTGCCACTTTTCGAAAGTTATTTACCGCTATTGGAGGAGCGCATTTCAAAAGCGCGACGGAAATAGTGGTGAATAACTCATTCTTTTATAGCCCATCTCATCTTTGTCGACCGTGCCCGGCTGTTCATCCTGCATTCTTCTGCCGACGGACGGATCACATCGGTTGATATCTCCTGATAGACACCCTCCCGAAGCAGACGTTTAAACGATTTTTTTACCAGCCTGTCTTCCCCGGAGTGAAAGGTCAGGATGGCTGCCCGGCCGCCTTTTGCCAGCACATTGGGCAGTTTTTCTAAAAATTCATACAGGACTTCAAACTCACTGTTTACGTCAATGCGCAAAGCCTGGAATGTTCTCTGGCACGTTTTCTTCACGGCTTCCTTCTTCTCATGCTCCGGCAGAAATTCCAGAGCCTCTTCGATCACTTCCCGGAGTTTTGTAGTCGTATCGATGGCTGTTCCCTTTTTTATCTTAGAGACAACGGCACGGGCGATCACGTCAGCATGAGGCTCATCAGAATTTTCCATCAGCATCCCCTGTAACTCCTGTCTTGTGATGGTTCTGAGCCTTTCCGCGGCAGAGACTCCTTTTTCGGGGTTTAGGCGCAGATCCAGCGGCCCCTCTGTCTTATAAGAAAACCCTCTGTCCGGATTGTCAATCTGCATGGATGAGACCCCTAAATCTGCCAGAACAAAGTCAAACGGTCCTGCTTCTTCCGCTATTTTGTCGATATCCGCAAAATTCATCTGCCGGATCGTTAAAATTTCCGGCCCATATCCGAGCTTTTCAAGACGTTTTCTTGTTTTCTCAAGTTCTATGGCATCCACATCCAGAGCATACAAATGTCCTTTTGAGTCAAGACATTTCAACATCTCCTGCGTATGACCTCCATATCCCAGAGTCGCATCCAGACCGGTCTGTCCCGGTTTAATCTGAAGGAACTCAAGGATTTCTTTTACGCAGATAGAAATATGCATGCCGGCAGGCGTACTGCCTTTTTGAATGACTTTTGCAACCGTATCCGGATATTGGTCCGGATGAAGTTCCTTATACTTTTCTTTATAATTTCTGGGATGGGTCCCGCTGTACCGAATACGTCTCTTGTGCTTTTGTTTTTCTTCCTGATTATCCATGATTACCTCTTTCTCTTTTTGCTTCCTATTCTTTTCTAATGTTATCATATTTCTTAAATCTAGGAAACACACATCAGAAGTGACTCTGGTTATATTTTTATCACACCGGCATATAGTAAAAGAAAAAGGATTTTTTAAATGGCAGACAAAGGAAACTTAAAAATTCAAGTAAACTCTACCATTGGATATGTTCCGGTGCGGAATGCTACTATATCTATCTCCTATACCGGAGAATCCGATCAGGTTCTCGAGGAAGTAACCACTGATCAGAACGGACAGACCGAAGAGGTAGCACTTGATGCTCCGCCGGTGGAATACAGCCTTTCCCCGAGTGAAAATCAGCCATACTCAGAATATAATCTGCATGTGACGGCGCCCGACTATGAGCCGGTAACGATCTCGGGAGCTCAGATTCTGGCAGATACAAATGGTCTCCAAAATGTTTCCATGGTTCCCCTGGAAACTGCATCTACAACACTCGATAATATAGTCATAGGCCCTCATACTCTCTGGGGGGATTATCCTCCTAAAATTGCAGAAGATGAGATCAAGCCAGTCAATGAATCCGGTGAGATCGTACTTAGCCGGGTAGTGATTCCCGAATTCGTCATTGTCCACGACGGAGCTATTACTGACCAGACTGCCCAAAACTATTATGTGCGCTATAAAGACTACATTAAGAATGTGGCTGCCTGTGAAGTTTACTCAACATGGCCTCGTTCGACCCTGGAGGCCAACATTTTGGCAATCATGTCCTTTACTCTCAACAGAGTTTACACTGAGTGGTACAGAAACAAAGGACACGACTTTACGATTACTTCCTCCACTGCATATGATCATAAGTGGATCAATGGAAAGACAACATATGATTCCATCAATACGATTGTAGATGAAATCTTTGCCAGCTATCTGTCCCGGCCGAACGTACGCCAGCCGATCCTGACACAATACTGTGACGGCAAACGGGTAAGCTGTCCGGAGTGGATGACCTTATAGTAATAGCGTATGAACTTATTTCTTCCTATTATAATAAGCAAAAGCCCGGCTACACGCCGGACCTTTTTTCATTTATTTCTTAATCTTCATCTGTAAATACTGTTCTTGCTGTCGTAAGTGGATCATTTGAAATTCTATCCCTCGATGCAGCAATCACAATTCCCTCATACGCTTGTTCTATACTTTTTTGCTCTTTCAATACTTTCAATCCTTTTTTTTCACACTCTGTTTTCAAAATTTCTCTTTGTTTTTTTTCTGTATCACATTTTTTATCCTGCATATCACTCATCCTTTTCTAATTTTATAATAACTCTATATTTAAAATTCTTATCTTGCTTTTTAACATATCCTCATTTCTCTCAATAATTTCAAAACAGTAATTAATCCAATCAGTATCTGTAAGCTGATAGCTAAATGATTCCTCTGGTATCTCTCCTGTTCCATCCCAAATTTCCGAAAGTTCTATTGTCCCCCCCCCGCTTCTACATCCGGAAGATCATTATTAAATTCGTCCATTTCCATTGCTTTTTTTACTGCCTTATTCATTTTTCCTACCTCCGCTTTTTATTTATTTTATCACAAATTGTATCTTTTGTTTATGTATTTCCTATTGCAGTATTAGAATACCATATGCGTACACATATATCAATAGGTAAAACACACAAATATGTACACATATATTCGTCAATCTTGTATGTGTACGTATTCTTTTTATAATGATATAATGGAAATGAAAGGATGTGAGATAATGGCATATTCCGAAAGCGGATATAAAGCAAGTAAAAAATATAAAGATAGTAAAATTAAACGTATACCATTAGATGTGCAAATGTCCCAGTATGAAGCTATCAAAAAATACGCTGATGAGCACGGGAAGAGCGTAAATGGTTTTATTAAAGAAACCATCTTTGCAAAGATTAAAGAAAACGCTTGATATATGTGTACACATATGTTACAATAAAGATAGTTAAAGAATAGCTTTAACGAATCACTGGACAGGCGGAGAGAGGAGGACAAGATGGAGGAAATGACAAGACTTGAACTTCTTACACTTTTGTATTCCATACAGGCTCTTATGGAGACCGGTAATACAGAAAAGGCAAAAGAGATTATCGAAAAGGTAATCAAAGAGGCTGAAAAACAGCAATAAAAATAGCCGGCATTACACCGGCTACATACCAAATAAGATTAGGGCGGTCCTGTCACCGCTCTTTTCTTATACCCATTATATCATGTTTTTAACTGTCCATCTATACTTTTATCATTTCCATTATGTGTCATGATTTTTTATCAAACATATGTTTACTTTTTTATATTACTGTTATATAATCAAAGCCAAACAAACGTTCTTAAAGAAAGGAGATTCTATGAAATTAATTAGTATGGCTGACGATAAAAAAAGTTTTCAGATTTGCGCTATCTCTGGAACAAAAAAATTTAATATTGTAGAAATGCTGTTTCTTAAACAGGGAGAATATTCCGATTATTCAGGACGCAAGTATTCTTATGTAGAATACAAAATCCGGGTTTTAATTAATAGGTTTGGTACATATCGCACTTATTCTGTCTGGAATATAATCGAAAAAAACAATTGGTATATCATGGATTCCTGTGTAGAACTCCTTGAAGATGAATATAAACCGATGAATAATTATTTATTTTACGACATAAAAGAGTAGCCCATGAACAGGCTACTCTCATTCTACTGTGTAATTATACTCTCTGGAGCTACGTCAGTTTTATATCCCTTAAAGACTGGTTGTCTAAGAGAATTTTTTATATTTGGCATATATTCCACAACACAAATGTGGTCCGGCACAACCCAGACTGCATTATCATTCCCTGATCCTATCGGAACAATATTAAAAGGTGAACTTCCTGTCTGAGTTAATTGCTGAATAGCTTCTTTCGTCACTCCACTTGTCACATGCCCCTTGTATATAAGGCTACCATTTTGGTATTTTGAAAGAACAATGCTATATGTGTTTCCTGCTTTATTGATATAACCGGCTACAACAAAGTCTTCATCCTCCATCCTTTTAAACTTTATCCAATCTTTGCTACGTTTACCCGGAAAATATAAGCTATCCCATCGTTTCGCAACTACCCCCTCTAATTCTTTTTTATCTGCGACCTGATAAAGCTCCACTCCCTTTTCTTGGATATATCTTGAAACCGCAAACCGTGAACTTTCCTCTTTTACCAGCAACTGAAGTTGCTCTTTTCTGTAACTCAAAGGTTTTTCCAGTATAGAATCCACTCCCACCTGAAGACAATCATATGCTACAAAAGTTGCTGGCAATTGGCCTGCCGCTATCTCTATCTTAAAAGGATCTGTCAGTAATGTTCTTCTCTGAAGTTCATAAAAATCTGGAATTCCATGTCTTAATATAACAAGTTCTCCATCTAATATACAACGTTTCTTTATCTTAGTATTGATACTATTTAATTCAGGAAATTTGTTGAGTAACTGGATGTTACGTTTATTTCTTAATTCTGTTTTATCGCTTTCCAGATAAGCTATACATCGGCAACCGTCGAGCTTTAATTCATAAATCCACTCATGGTCATTAAACGGCTGCATCATCTTACTTATTAGCATCGGTTCGATGTTTTTCTTTTCAAATAAATCCATTATGCAGTTTCACTTTCAGAATTTTGCTTTGAAAGCTTAACACTTCTTTGTAAAGCTTCCATCAAATCAATCACATTATTTGACGTTTCATCAGAGTCAGCTGTAACAACTTCTTTCCCTTGTATCTTTCTCATGATCGCCTCACGTAACCTGGCCTGATATTCATCCCTAAATTCTTCCGGATGAAATACTTTTGTCATGTTTTCGACAAGCATTTTTGCCATCTGCATTTCATTTTCATCTAATTTCAATTTAGGAATTTTTTTAGGAATTTCTGCAATTTCATCATAATAGAATAATGTCTTAACTATGATTCCCTCTTTAGTCGGATAAAGTACCAGCAACTTTTCATTTTGTCCCATGACAGTTTTTGCAATAGCGACTTTCTTTTCTTTTAATAAGGTTTGGCGTAATAGTTCATAAGCCTTTTCTGCGCCTGCCTCGGCTATAGCGTAATAGTCTTTCTCAAAATATATTAAATTAACTTCTGAAATCTTGCAAAATTGAATGATATGAATAGTCTTATCTCTCTTGGTTTTAATCTTCTCTAAATCATCTTCCGTCATTATTACATATTTTCCTTTTTCGTATTCATATCCTTTTATAATATCCTGTGGTCCAACTTCTTTTCCGCAATGACTACAGTATTTCTTATATTTAATTCTTGCCTTACTCTCCTTCTCTAATTGATTGAAATGAATGTCTTTATCTAATGTTGCTCTGTGTAAATTTATAGGAATCAGAACTAATCCCATAGAAATACTACCTTTGTGTGCTACTGCCATTTAAATGTCACTCCTTCTTTTTTGTGTAGTATTCGCAGAAAAAGGTATAAATATTTGGACAAAAAAAGACCGGGATTTCTCCCGGCCTGTGTTTAAACAATTATCAGATATTTTGTTGGAACCCAACTGTTAAGTTGCTTGATAAGGGCTTCTTGCTGCCCATTATTTTTACACACTTTCGTAACTGTATACTTTTTACCAAGATAGACCGTTGGGACTTTCTTCCCTTTGCTGATTCCGCCATACACTGCACCTGCTTTTATTTTCACCTTTGCACCTGCTTTAATATTACCGATCACTTTACTTGCAGTTGAAGTTTTAATGGTTTTATTTAAGATGGCTTCTGCCAAGGCTTTTCCAATCTTGTCTGCTCCTATAGATTTATACAGAAGGTAATCATCTTTATCATCTACGAAACAAATCTCAAATAGCATTGCCGGTGCTTTTGTATGTTTTAAATAGTACAAGTCTTTTGAAGTTTTTAATCCTCGATCGGTGAAACCAAGCGCTTTCATTTTCTTTCTGCATCGATTTGCAACCGCTTTCTTAGAGGTATCCCAGCTGTACGCCCAAACTTCAAAACCTCCAACTTTCTTATCTCCCTTTTTATCATTTCGTCCAGAATTTAGATGCACAGAAAAATCCTGTTTTACACTCCGCGCATTACATTTTGCACAAATCTTAACTAATACATCGCCCTGACTCTTCCCATTGTCCACAGTACAATTATAAACCGTTGCTCCGCCCTTTTTAAGATACTTTATAAGAGCTTTTACAATTTTACGATCCTCTTTTGATTCATTCAAGAGGCCCGTTGCTCCGCAGGCAGTTCTTCCTGCAGGATTATGCCCACCATGTACATTATATTTAGCCACTATTTTTCACCTTCTTCCTCTATATCCGGTTCTACATCTTCTGGCTCATGATATTCAGTATCGCTCAATTCTTCTGCACTCAAATCGTATGTATCTGTTTCCGGAAGTCCTTTTATTGACATCAAAATAGACGTCACACCCGCTAATGCTGCTGTACCTGCTATTGTCTTCCAATTTACCTCACTAATGGTTGCTGCCGCTGGCAGCATCGCCGCTGCCGTCTGTGCCATCGTTTTTGCTGCCCTAATTCCTGCTGCTTTCACCCATCTCTTCCAATCTCTCATTCTTTACTCTCCTTTTCTAAAATCTTAATCCGGGTTTCATGTTCTGCAAGTTTGTTATCCTGTTCATCATTTTTCTTATGTATACGCTCGTGACTTCTGCGATTACTTGCTTCCAGTTCAGATAAATCTCCTCCTAAATTGTCAATTTTGTCAATCAATTTTGTTATAGTCGTATTTAATCTAATTACTGGTGCACCAATCGCTAAGGCAGTACCTAAAAGACTAACAATAACCAGATAAACATTCCATTCTGTCAACTTTCTGCTCCCTTCTATAAAATATTTTTCATAAAAATAAGACCGTCCCCGGTCCTGCTCGTATCTCCATATTCTCGTCTCCCTGTTGCGATATCGCAACAAAAAAAGCAGTCTATTAAGACTGCCGTTTTGTTATGTATTTTCTATATTCTCCACATAAAACTCTTCTATAAATACCATCTTCTCCCGGTACGCTCTGAGTTACTAATCCAGTATCTTCATAACCCTCTTTTATCATTTGTCGTTTGTGCATCTGTCGTTCATCTTTTGTAGAATACTCATATTTTTCAACAATAGCGTTCCATAATAGTTTCATGTCTTTCACCTCATGGATATTATATCAAGACTATCTTCTAAATTTCTATGGTACATTATGGAAACTAAATTCGGAATTAATTAAAATATAAAATATAAAATAGCATACTGAATAGTAATATTATTTACCGCATCCTGGGGTAAAATCTGGATAGAGCCACTTTGATAGCGCAACTGCAATACTACGTTTGTATTACTCCATGTTGGGATAATAGCAAGTGGCGTTTTTCCTATTGCTGGGGCATCAATCCATGTATTCCATGTCCCTGCTATCAGCGGGGTTGAGACGGTACCTGTTCCAGTATAGCAACCTATTGTTTTGGTTTTTAGTGTACTTAAAGCCGAATTTAGTTTATCAACATCTTCCCGGATGCCATCTATTGTATATTTGCTGACTCCAATCAATTTATTTGTGTCTGTTGTACCTAGAATTTCATCTTTTATATATTTGATTGCAGATATCTTTCCTGCAAATTCTTTTGCGATGTCTATCCATTCAGTGCCATTTTTTGATATAAAATTTCCTGATTTACACGACAAAAAGAACTTGTCATCTGCAAAACAAATCTCCCCATTCGTTGGCGGTTTCGGAGTACTCCATGCTGCAAGATCTATTCCATCTGTTGTTGTATATACTCTCCTGCTATCCTTAATAACAAATACACCATTTCCAAATGTGATTTTGTCATATGGATTCCTTGCGAATTGCAAGGAAAGAGGTATTTGTTCCCACGTAACTGCATCGACTGATTTTAGTAAAACACTAGTGGTCGACTTATAACCTACGGCAAGAAATATTCCATTTCCATAAGCGATTGATTTTATATCAACACTTGTATTACTATTTTGTACTGTTATTTGCGTTCCATCTGATGTATAAATTTTACCTCCATCTCCGATAATTACAAATTTCCCGTCTTCATATGCTATTTCATTTATTCTTCTAGTAGATTGCACCCCATCTTCTAGAATCTGAATTTCGGTCCATCCTGTCCCATCTGGCGATGTTAGAAGACTGTAATATCCAGAATAAAAAACAACAGCCATATACTTACCGTTTCCAAATGCGGCAGATATTCCAGATCTGCTGTCTGAGATATTCCAACTTCTTTTATCTATGGATGAGTATATATTATATTCCCCGGCAGCAACATATTTTCCCTCACCATATGTAATGCTATTTATTTTCTCAGGGAATGTATAATAGTCATTTGAGTAATAGTGATCCTCATTTTTTAAATTATTCGTTTTTTCTCTGATAGAAAAAACTTCTTGATCAAGTACTTTGAAACTTCTTGATATTTCTTCGCCGTCAACAAAGTCCTCTTCTGACTGTTGCGTAAGTCCTAAATGCTCTGTATACTTCTTTTCTGCCATTTACCTTACCTCGTTTCTCATTTCATACCATGTTTTTGTTTTTAAATCTTTCCATGCAGTATTTTTATATTCTAACCATTGCCGGTACCGAAGCATAATATCCATTTTTATATTAAGAGGCACGATTGTTTCTAGCAATTTTACAAACTCATCATACATTGCTCGTTTTTTAAGTTCTAAGCGACACATCATTTCCTGAGTGTCATTATCTATAACAATCGTATAATTTCCTTTACCTAATAGATTATCCATACGATTAATAAGGTCACGGAATGTGTATGGATAGCTGTCATACCATTTAATCAAAACACGGAACCTTCTGTCTTCAAGAGATTCCGTATCTTTTGGATTCACTTTTAGGATTTCTTCTCTTCTCTTTATTCCGTTTTCCGTAGAAGTTGTAATATTCGTATCTTGATCAGCCGCTTCTATATGTCCAAACAACTTTTTTTCTATAATGTCACCTTTGTCATAAACAGCCTTGATCTCATCAATGGCTATCACGCATTCAGGATATTCTAATTGCATATGATATCCCCCTGTACAGGTATTACGTTTTCATCAAGTGTTATATTTGCGGTGAAATCGTTCAATTTTATTTCCGTCACATCTTGGACTCCTTCAATGTTAAATATTGCATTTTCAATTCCTGCTTTCCTTACCACAATATTATCTTTTTCTATCCATTCTTTTCTAAGCCCAAGAAAGTATTCTGAAATTGCACTCTCGATCTGACTCTTCAGATCTTCGTATGCGTAACCATCGTCAAAGATTAAAACCATATCAATATCAATTTTTTCTTCTATTACTCCATTGATCGCAACGGAATGGCCAATCGGAGCAATCCCTATTCCATCTCCATTATTTTGTAATGGATCTACTGCCTCCTGTACTCGCTGTATGACATCATCAGCCGGTCTTTCATACGTAGAAGAAATCACATACACCGGGATAGTTCCTCCCTCTCTGCGATACACTTTTACCCCTCCTACGCCCTCGATCTTTCCTATCTCTTGAATATAATACGCTTTATTTCCGGCAAATGGTTTAATTTCAAAACTATCTAACAGTCTCATCCGATATGATTCTTCATCCTCCTCTTCACTTCCAGGTTCAATGAGTTCAACCAACTCGGCTGTTTCCAGGCCGTCGATATCATCAAGTGGTGTTAATTCTCCTAGCCACCCATTTGGAGCCGTCCCCGTCTCTTCGCATTCCAGCTTGTACGTATGTGTTATATCGTCAAGCAATTCTGTAACAATATAATCATAATCGTCTCCGGAAAACTCGCTTCCGATTTCTACCGGAATATTAAATTTGCCTTTGAAAACTGCTGCTGTTGCTTCTTCTATATAAATACCTTTTTCCTGACCAAAGAGTACAAGGTGGTCCAGATCAGCTGTATCCGGATAAATATTTTCATATACTGAGGCAAGTTGCAGATACGCTTCTTCCAGCTGTGCTGCACATTTTGAACAAGCATGGTAAATCAAACTCCCTTCAGAGGTGTCCAGACCGTCCGGCATATCTTCCATCATCACTTCAAGGATATATTCAAATGTCATTTCTTCATACATTGATATCAACTTCCTCCTCTCCATAGTCCGTAATAATCGTAAATGTAATTTTTAGTGTGCTTTCCCGCCTTTCTATCTGAATGTTTTCAATTCCAGCGACATAAGGATTCTCTGACACGCATTCCGCTACCAAACGATTGACTTCTGATTCTATGTATTCATCCGAATTATTTGATCCGATTAATTCTCTCAGTTCACTTCCATAGTCCCATGAATATTGATAATACTTATATCTAGGAATCAATAAGGCAAGATAACACCATACCGCAATAGCTTTTGATCCTTCAACAATTTTACCAGTCAGCTTTCCTGTCGCAAAATCTACCTCATACTCTTTTGGATACCACTCTTCTTCCTCTTCATTAATATTCTCTTCTTCTGTATCTTCTTCAAATGGAAACATATCACACCACCTTGCAAATAATTATGTAGAGATCATCTCTTATCTTATATACCAAGACCAAATCCCCAGCTTGCAGATCTTTGATATTTTCGTTGATCTTATAGTCGTCTGTATCTAATTTATTCCCTCCGACTTGTATTTCTGTTGAAGATACTGCTTCGGCCAACTGAAGCTCTTCAGGATTTGTTTTGCTTCCCATCTTCTTCATGATCTCTAATAACTGTTCATATTGATTCACAATACCCTCCTTCCCTGCATCCAGTGTTTCACATAATATGTGCTGTTTAGATTACTGATCTTCACTCCTCCGGAACTTGAACAGTGTATAAACTGCTTATTTCCAAGATAAATCCCGACATGAGAAGCCCCGGCCTTATAGGTCCCCTGGAAAATTACCAGATCGCCTTTCTTCAAGTTTTTCTTCGATATCTTCTTTCCCTTAGTTGCCTGGGCCGCTGCCGTTCTCCCAATACTGATTCCGGCCGCTTTTTTAAAAACATATTGCGTGTATCCAGAACAATCTGATTTGCCACTCTGGGGGCTTGCGGCACCAAATACATATCTTACTTTCCCTTTATATGTTTTAGCTTTAGAGATTACTTTATCCGCTTTCCCTCCGGATGCACTGGTCTGCTTAAATCCCGTTCCGTTTCCGATGATTGCGTATCCTTTTCGCTTTCCAAATTTATTACACTGTGCTTTTGTCTTCATTAATAGATCAAAATGGTAAACTCCATTTTCTATATTGATCCGGCCGCCGCGGTCATTTACCTTATGCACTTTTTTGTCCCTGGACGTTTTTGTTCCAAGGACCTGAATCTGCTTTCCGTAGGAAATTGACTTCGGCGCTGCGCAGGTATATTTTGATGGATCAAGCTTTTTCCCTTTGCAATCATAAAATCCTCCTTCCATTTTATTGTTGGCCGGGTAATATGCCGTGAACAAAGCTTTTACTTTTTTTCCATTCAATATCCCTGTGCTCTTTGTCTTATTATCTTCCGTATCACCATCCTGGGTATCCATGATGTTTTTAAATGCAAGTTCTAAAGTCATCATGTGCGTGCCGTTTTCCCAGGTATGGGAGTCATTTTCGATGTAAAATTTTCCGGTCAGTCCGGAATCTTCATCATGTATTTTTAATCCATATCCTGAGATACACCGGATGTCACCAATCGCAGTAATGGACGCACTTTTTTCTATTCCTGTTAGTGTGTTCTTTGCTTCTTTTTTCCCGCTGCCTTTGTCAACCGTAATCGCCTCCTGAAAGGTTCCATACGTTTTCATCCATTTTTTGTTTGTTACTGTGCCAATCTTCTTATTCTTTTCATTATATATTGCGACTTTATTGATCACAGAATCGCTTGTCTCCTGAAACTCCGATTCTGTGATTCCCTCTCCCTGATTCAATTCAATTTTAAGTAGTTTTCCCTTTTCTATTACAGAAAGCTTATCCCCTACCATAACCGGCATATATTTCTTCCCTTTTTTTCGGTATGCCTTTGTGTAAACTGCCAGGATCATATTGTAATATTCTTTTTCTTGGAAAAATATCTTTGATATTTTTACCCCAGTTTTCGCTAAACTTGTTGTCTTAATCTTCAGATCTTTACAGATCAGTTTCACGATCTGTTCTGGTTTTTTCTTTTTAAATTTGTAGGTTCCTTTGCTTCTTAACAAATGAATCATAAAGTCATTGCAGGTGACGGTTGTATTTCCTACTTCTCCGGTCCTGGTTCTGGTTGTCACCTTTCCGTGAAATAGCTTATTATCTCCATCGTAAAAACAAACAACGTCTCCGACTTTTATATCTGGAATTTTAAAATTTTGATCACCGGCTGGATTTAATAGTCCAAATTCAAAAGTCCTTGCTGCCTGATAACTGCTTCCTGACCAAGAATAGTTCGATGTAATGTCTGTAATGTCATTGTTTTTCCACTTAACTTTTAGGCTCATTTTTCTATCACCAGCTTTGTTCCGGGGTAGATCCAATGTCCGTTACTGGACGACTTCCTCCCGTGTTTTTTTGCAGTTTTTTCAATGATCGTTTTGTTTTTCTTATAGATTCTTTTCCAGTTCGATGATTTTCCCGTTTTCTTCTTTGCAATACCCCATAGAGTATCTCCTTTTTTCACCTTATATGTTGATGTTTTTGTTTTCTTGCTCGATCTCTTTTTTGTCTTACTTTTCTTTTTTACTTTTTTCCCTGACTTTGTATTTGTCTTTTTGGGCTGTACTGTATATTTGACTATCACATATTCTTTCAAGCTGAGTGTAAAACTGACATCTTCGGTTCCGTCATCCTGCCCATACTCAAAATTTTCAATAGATACCGCCATATTAATATTTGGCTTCCCGGTAATTATGATTTGTGGTGTAACTTTTCCATCTTTCCAAGACTTTATCTTTTTTACATAATGCCATGGATCTGTATTAAATCCTTTGTATTGACAGAAATCATATTCCTGTGCCGGGAAAAAGGCACTGATTTCAACTGTTCTCAGTGCCTTTTCTCCAAGCAGACATACTTCCCCTTTTCGATGTACGTTTACGCTTGTATTGTTTTGTCCGTCTGAGATTTTATAAGAAGACGGGATCACTGCAAGCCTGATTTTATCACTTCCATTGTTTAACCAAAATTCCCTTTCTTCCTCCTCACACTACAACTTTTACTAGTTTTTTTACAATCGCATCCACAATACGATCAATGTCTTTATCTTCCCTAACGATAATCTGATCGGCCAGTTTTTGAATTATGATTGATTTCTTTCCTTCTTCCTTAGCTTTTTGTATGCTTTTATCGTGCGGCCAAACCTTTGCACCGTTTGGCAGATCAACAATCTCTCCGCCTTTCTCGTTAATCTGTGCGATACCGCCTTTCCAATTTTGAGTACCTTTTGCAAGGGCCGGAATCTTAGGAATATTAAATCCAATGGATTTTCCTTTATATTTTCCTGGTACCCAATTTGGAATTTTGATCTTCAGTTTATTCAGTCCACCGATGACGGTATTCACCAGGCCGATAATGCCATTCAGCGGCCGCTTTGCTATTCCTAACAATGCCTCAAAAATACCAGAAAATATTTTTTTAACGCCCTGCCAGGCCTTTTTCCAATTCCCCGTAAAAACTCCGGAGATAAAATCTACAATCCCCGAAAAGGCTTTTGTGACACCTTTGATAATATCCAGTGTAGATTTCAGCCATCCTGAAAAGTATCCGATCATCAACTTCATTGCCAGCTTCACGATTTTCAGCAACGTTCCTCCGATAAACTTCGCTATCGGTGCAAGAGCTTTTAGTAAACTCTTCAATATTTTTATGATTGTTTTAAATGCACTATTTATATTAGAGGCTATCGCTTTTACGGTCTTTCCTAATTGCTTTACGTCAATTCCTGCACTTTTCATGGCCGATATCACGGATTTGGCCATCTTCTTTGCGCCAGTACTGATTTTGTCCCAGTTTTTATAAACTAAGACTGCTGCTGTTACTATTGCCAGTAACGCAATAATCACAATACCGGCCGGACTTTTGATGATTGCTGCGATCCCACCAAACCTATTGATACTTCTAAGCAATTTTGTCCATGCAAGATATGATTTCCCTACCCAAAAAACCATCTTTCCAAACATTAAAATCACTGGTCCGACCGCTGCCGCTACCATAGCGATTTTTACAATCGTCTCCTGCGTCTTTGGATTCAGCTTAGAAAACCGTTCGGATAAATCCTTTACCTTGTTTGCCAGCTTTGTTGCTGGTGGAACAACTACTTTTAAGACAGCCTCCCCGAAAACCGTCATTCCATTCTTTGCAATATTGACAGACTTTCTGATCTTGCTCAGCGGCGTTTGAATTGCTTTTAATGCTTTCTCTGTGGATCCCGTTGAATCCTTCATCTTCTTTGTCTTCTGATTGAAGGTATCATATTGGGAACCAGTCAGGGCCAATGCACCGACCAAGGCCCTTGAATTTCCAAACAGTTTTGCCATTTTGTCGGACTGTCCGCCTGTCTCTTTTTTCAAAATTTGAAGGACCCCACTCATACCCTTCGCCTTGATCATTGCTTGCCCGTTTTGATAGCCATATTTGGCCATCAGATTTTGCATGGATTCCGTAGGCTTTAAAAGCCCCGTGAAGATTCCTTTCATCTGTGTGGTTACTTCTGCTGTATTTCCTGTGACCCCGGTCAATGTCGCCATGGATCCGAACAGTTCTTCGTAGCTTACATTCAAGCTGTTTCCTAATGGAAAAAGCGGTTGCATACTTTCCGCCATCTCTGGAAACGTGGTCACTCCAAGCTTTTGCGTCTGGAATGCCAGGTCAGAAATTTTCTTTGCGGTCGTTTCTGAAATGCTATTGTACCCTTTCATTCCGGAAGAAATCAGGGATACAGAGTCTTTCACTTCGGCTCCGCCTGCTTTCGCGGATTTCGCCATGGCATTAAATATCTTTTCTGTTTTTTTCCCTCCATCACCCAGGCTCGAAATCGCTTGATACATTCCTTTTGCCGTTGTATCAAGCCCCAGCCCGGTATCATTCGATGTTCTCAGAACCGCGTCTTTGTATCCCTGTAAATGGCTCGTATTGTCTAACAGGGTATTAATCTGCCCCATGTTCCTTTGGAAAGTGTCAGCCATCTTTCCACTCGCCACCCCAACCCCTATGATTGGCATGGTGACTTTTCTGGTCAGAGAAGAACCAACAGATTGAATTGATTTTCCTGCCTTTTGAATCTGTTTTGCCTGCCGCTGCATCAGCCCCGTCTGATGCTCCATGTTTTTTGCGGCCTTCGACAATGGTGATGAAAACTTATCGACTAATCTGAGTGTCGCATCAATTACTCTGCTCCTTTTGCGCCTCCTCTCTCTCTTCGCATTCTTTCAGCAGATACCCATACACCACTTGCCGCTGATTTGGACCCATCTTCATGTGTTGCTCTGGCAGAATGTTATGATCTCGAAAAAGAAGATACCCCATGCTGATATCTTCTTTTCGGTAAATTAGTTTTTTATTGTTTCCGCCTTAACCTTTGGTGCGCCCAATTCGGAAATTGCATCTGCAATTTCCATAACCTCACTTTTAAAAAGAAGTTTCGCCAAATCCTTAGGGCTTGCTGCTCCAAAATGCTGTTGAAGATCTTTATTCCTTAAGTCTGGATTCACAACTCCTTCCGTTGTGATAAGAAGATTCACACCATACATTTTTGAAAAATCTGCTGTTCCTGTCTCTCCGTCCACAGCACTGCACTGAAGTTCTGATAATCTTTCCGGATCAATCTCTCGAATCAATATTTTTGAATCCCCGGTTAGTTCTTGCATTCTTCCTGATTCATATGTTTTTTCTCTCTTCTCTGTTATCTTCTTCTTATCAATCTGTAATAATTTATCAATCAAATTCATTTTTATCTCCTCCTATACCGCGTCAATTAATTCTGCATTTTCAAAGGTAAATGCATAGGACTCTTCACCTAATTTTCCAGCTTCCCAGTCCGCTATCGTTAATTCATCAAAGCTTACGCCGGTTATTTTTACTCGTTCATTTCCAGCAGCGGCCGGATCTTTTAAATTTGAAATGATCGTTATATCCGGCATTTTCCCTTGTTTTACATCCTCAAGCAGCAACTTCAGCATATACGAGGAAACTTTATTTAATTTTAATGTACCAGTTCCCTCAATCTCAGTGATCTTCTTTCCTTTTGTAAGAGTCCCAGTCTGGTTTACATCTGCTTTTGTAATCTTATATTTTGCTTCGAGCCCAATCGCTTCAGCCATGTATTGTTCATTTAGCCAGACTTCACCCCAAGTTCCGTTAATTACTTGATTTGCTTTGTAACTATCCCTTTTTCTCTACCTCCTAAATCGTGATCTCCATAATAATATCTTCGATTGCGTCAACAATTCCGATGCTCGCTTTAAGGAAAACGCTGTCACCGGTGTTTGCTTTCTTCAAGTCATCACTGGACATTTCTGTGGTATCATATCCTGCTGCCTCCAAATATTCTTTGTTTGCTTCTATGTCAATTTCTACCGTTGCCGATGATAAAACATTCTGTTTTACCAAGTTATCCAAATAATTTTGAATTGCAGATACCAAAAGACACTTATTGTCGTATGTGTTTGCTACCTTCCCAATCCAGTCATTACGGACTGTCCGTGTGATGTCTGCCTGCATCGTGTCCATAATGTCAATTATTTTAATCTTTTTTTGTTGTTCACCCTTATCTGAAGTTATCGTTTTTAGTGAGTTTACGCCCCTTGCAATGCGGATATCTTCTCCATCGTAGAATAGGATCAATTTTCCTTCATTGATTGCACTGTCCATTTCTGCTTTCTTCATTCTTGTGCAATCCTGTACTTCCGGAAGAACAAAGTAAGTTGCAGACATTGTGATCGGAGTTCCTGCAAGGAGTCCGGCGATACGCGGGCAAAATTGATCTGCGGTGTATTCCACATCATCGACTACCGTCTTCTCCGTTGAGTAATTTATAACGGCTTCATGATCGGCTGCATAATTCATAACTGTCTTTACGTTTTTCCCCTGCGCTCTCTGCTCTTTTACCCAATCCACAATTTTCTGCGGAACCCCTTCTGCCGTTCCGTTAAGCGCAAGATAGTCAATTTGCTCACTTTCCAGCGTTTCTAATGCGGTGTCTATTTCTGTAAATCCTTCTCCCGCAAAAACAATAACTGTTCGTTTTGGCTTCTGCTCTCCCCCGATTAAAGACATTTCAACTGCATTTTTATCTACCCCTGTTGGAACCTTATCCCCCGGAGCAAGTTTTAAAATTTTTTCTTTATGTGTTGCTGCCAGGATTAACCCAACAGTTTTTGAACCAGCCCTATCTGTTACACTTTTGGCCAGCTCAGAAAATCTGATGCTAATTTGCGGCATCCCCATGTGTCATTTCCTCCTTTATACTTACATTTTCGATTGGTGGTTCTGTTGCGATCTGCCGAATATCTTCATAAAATTCAATGTTAAATGTAAACTGCATGATATTCTGTGCTTTCCCGGTATATCCTATTTCTGCATCCATGACCCTTAATTTCTCTTCGCAAACTTCAATATAGTCTCCGATCCCCTCTCTGATCTTTTCGGCTATTTCAAGCTGTTGAGATTCATTCTTTTCTTTTTGAAAGAACGTTGTCTCAATCATGCATTGTGATTTTACAATACTGATTGTGGCTCTTTCTCTGAAAATAAGCGGAATAATACGCACAAAAAAAGAAGGGGTTTTATATCCTTCTTCTACTTCTATGGAATATATTTTTTTAATTTCCGGACATTGCTTTTTCAGGATCTTGATATAGGCATTCTTTATACTTTTTAATTCTATCACTTATTTGCCTCCTCACATATCCTGTTCAGCATCCGTTCCGCCCGCTCTGCGTGTTTTTCATGCCACTTTGCAATAACCGGCTCTTTGATCCGTTTCCCAGGAACAAACCCGACCGTCTGACCTCCATTTTTGAGTTTCTTCCCTTTTCTGCTGACCGGAGTGACCATCTCGTGTCCATTGTTAATCAAATGAAAATGAGGATTCTTTTTTCCTCCCTCGGCAAGAAAGTTTGTTTCAAAATTCGCTCTGAAACGATATATCTTGTCAAATCGAAATCCTTTTACTATATTTCCGGTTCCCTTTTTTACCTTATTCCATGTCTCTCGTCTCATATCTTTTTTAAATTCAGATTGTTCTTTTTTCAAGGTACTTTCAGCAAGATCTGGGAATTTCTTTGCGGCTGCTCCTAACTGCTCCTCAATCTCTTCAATTCCATCAAAGTCAAAAGATATCATTTATATCACCTTCTTTGACATACTCCGTACACTGAATCTCAAGCATCTGGTGTTGTTCCTCTATATCCGCAACATATTTCACTTCTAATTTTTTCCCTCTATACTCAATGATTGTATCAGTTTTAATGTCTTCCCTATACCTTGTATAGATTACATAGGAAATCTCCGGGATAATTTTTAATGCCTCATAGTATTCTCCTCCCCGGATAGATTTTACAGTTGCCCATATTTTCTGCCCTTTTACTTCCCGATAGACCGTCTGTCCCATATCATCTTCTATTTCTTCCCTTGATATGATAAAGATTTTTTTGTTCATTTTACCAATATTAATTTGCTTCATCATGGCCTCCTAAATCAAATTTTCCGAATATTGATAAATGATATTTTCCACGACCCGGTTCATATTCTGGTTATCAACATACATTCTTCGGTTATCATACATATCTTCTACCAGAACAAGAATTGCCACTGTCAGATCATCACTGGAATTGATCTTTTGATCATCAATGCCAGTCTGATTTTTTATATAGCCGATTGCTGCGGAATGAAATATTTCAATGTCCTTAAAATCGCTTTCTTCGGGATCGTCAATTTTTAGGTAATCAGCTATGTACTCCGGCGTGAGTTCATTTGCTTTCATTCTTTGTTTTCCTCACTTTTTCAATGTAACCGACTTTCAGGAGGTCTTTTACGACCTCCGTCTCTTCACACTCTCTAACTTCTCCTTTTGACATTGTGATGGTACCACAAAAATTTTTCAGTGCTCGAATCTCCATAGACTCCTCCTATGATGCTTTCATTTTCAGCTTCGCAATCTTCTGCACGTCTTCCACCTTTGTATCAATTTCCATCCAAGCAACCACACCAACGGCGTGCATTGTTGCATATTTTTCTCTTAATACTTCGATTGTGGCTTCCTCTGTGACCTTTACAGCAAGGCCGCTCATATCCCCGTAAACAATCACTTCTTTGCCTGCTTCCATCTTATCCATGTTGTCAGAGCAATACACATCTTTTCCAAGCAAAGTATAACCCCATTTCGCCGATACATCCCTGTTTAATAGATAATTTCCGTCAGAGTCTTTCAGTTTCCGAATGGCTTTTCTTGTTGACTTGTTCATAATCCAGATGCAGTCTCCCTGGTATGTATCCGGCACTTCTTCCTGCACGTCAATCAGCTCATCGGCTGTGATCGCGTTTGCTGCTTCCGCAATTATCACCTGTTTTACCCCGGTCATTCCGGCCGCTTTATCTGCTGTTCCGATCAGACATTCATGTTCTACGAATTTTGCAATCGCTTTACCCATATACTCAATGACCTTCTGAAGAACATTGAAATTGCTGTTATTCATCAGTTTTTTTGACACCAACGTCAACGCTCCGGCCAAGAATCCGGATAAATCAATGGATTTGAATGACCCAGAACTTGAAGTCAGTTCAGTAAACTCATCCGCATAAGCCATTGTAATAGAACTTGTTTCTTCATCATAATACGGAATCGAGATATTTCCGCCTACATTATACCGATCTGCCATCTGGTATACCGGGCAGATATCAACGACCTTTTCAATGATCTTATTCATAATTGAATTTGGAATTACTGCCCCGTTATCCGTAAATGTTAGGTTTTCTGCACGCTCTTCGGTTGCGTTTCCTCTGAGATAATCAACAAATGCTCTTTCTTCCACACTAAGTTCTTCTGTTTTTTGTTCCTGCTGCTCTGTTTTTTTTGTAGGATACATCGAACGGACTTTTTCTTTTGCCTTGATCGTGACGTCAATTCCGGCGATCTTCTTTTCCAGATCGTCAAATTTTCCTTGCTCTTCTTCGCTCATGGCGCGCTCTTCGGTTTCTGCCGTTTCTACAATCCCTTGTAATTCTTCCAGATAGGCGGCCCTCTGTTCTTTTAAACCCTTAATGTTTTCTGCTCTTTCCTGGATCTCTTTTTTTGTTGTTACAATTCTTCTCTGCTTATTCCTTAATTTTCCCTCCTAATTCTTTGATTCGGTTTTTGTATGATGAAAGATCCGGTTTTTCTCCGGCTCTTAAATCCTCATATACGGCCTCTGTCTCCTCGGCCCGCTCCTCAATCACTTCTTCCCCTTCCGACCGCAAATAGACCGAAGTTCCTGCATAACACGGAAGTTTCCTTTCGTCAATCAAGGAAACTTCTTTTAGTTCAAGCTCTTCCACATACCTTCGTTTTACCCCGGTTTTGGTATCTTCTTCACTTGCTTTCTTTTCGACAAACCCAAAGGACCAGCCCCGAAGTTTCTTTTCTTTTGCTTTTTTCACGATCTCAGCGTCCGTGATCTCTGCAATCGCCCGAAGTCCAATATTATCCTCAAATAATTTTATATTTTCCTTCGTACTTCCTAGCCGCCTTGAATGATCATGATTTAGTAGAATCTCAATATCATCTGCCCGCTCTAATGCTTTTTTGAAAGCTCCGGGGACAATCTGTTCTATAAATTTGTCTCCGGTTCTTCGGTCCCTGATTGGCCTGCTGTCTCTCCCGACTGCATTGACGTATCCGTCAATGAGGACGGATTGTTCTCTAAGTTCAATTCTCCTATTTCTTCCCCCTTTCTTAATTTGTTTAGATCAATGGTTTTATTGGTATTTAACACATAAACTTTATTTGCAACCGGATCAAGTAGCCCATCATTTAATCCGAGTTTTATAAATTCGACTCCCAGCTGCGGCATCTTCTCTTTTTTTCTCACTTCGTCCACTTGCAGGAACCCTTTTTCAATGCCTGTACCGTATGCAGCGTATCGTTTTTCAATATCGCTTCGGTTAAGGTCATCTGTATCTGCTTCAAAGTAATATTCCCCTTTTTCTGATTCAAGTAGCATTGCCCGGTTGATCGCAGTTTCCAAAGCTTTTAAGACATTGTTGATCTCATATTTAATAAAAATCTTCTCATCTCGCTCTGTGGCTTTTCCTTCAATCATGGCCGGCGGAGTTCCGACAATCTTACACGCCTCTATCCCATTTGTCTTTTTATTTTCATTGAGCTGCATTTCCACCGAAGTGTTCGATGCTTCCTTGAAGTCCATACCATCGTTTAAAATCACGACACTTTCTCCATTATTTGAATAAAGCTCTCTCCATGCTTCTTTCAAATAATTGATTTGTTCTTTTTTAAGGCGGCGTTCTGATTTTAGAAATCCTTTTTTGTTCCCACCTTTTGATGTAAGATTTCTCTCAAATCTTAGAGCAGCCCAGGCAACTGACAGCAGTTCCTTATTTTCTTCTATGATACTTTTTCCCCTAATTCCATCTTCTGTATTTCTCAGCAATCGAATCCAGTCTTCCGGATCATATGTATTTCCCTGTACCATGATCTGATAATCCTTGAAAATAACATCCGTGTTTTCCTGGAATGAAATATTACTTTCTTTTACATAATGCAGGCTTTCTATCTTCCTTCCATTTTTATTTATATAGGCGTAACCACCTTTTCCAAGAAAGTAATCCATGATTAGTGCATGTTTGAACTGGTAGCCGTCCAACGTATCCCCGGTATCTTCATTTAAAAGAACCGTTCTTTCGTCCTCTACCACTTCATTTTTATCACCGTTCCTTTTATAAAGCTTTATAGGGATTGCCGCCACTGTATCCGCTATTTTAAGAATTGCTCCCGCAAGGGATGGAATATTCATCGCTTTTTCCCGATCCATTTCAACACCATAGATAAAGGCTCTTAACAGAGCTTCGTTCATTTCCGGTGATTCTTTAACTTCAGGCTCCGCCCGTTCCTTTCTTTTAAAAAACTTCCTTTTATACCTCCTTTATGCCATCTGACATATAAACCCATCATTTCCATACAACATATCCTGCTGAATTAAGTAGATTGCATTGATAAGGGAAATTACCATATCGACTTTTCCACTTGATTTTTTCTTATTCACATATTTATTTAAATTTGTGTCCTCCGTGCACCTGGCATTTTGAAAATTAATTTCAAGTAAGCGATTACTTTCATACTGAAATTCATGCTGAAGGATTTTTTCCTTCAGCAATTTCGTAGGCATATGAAGTACAGAACTATGCTGTTTAATGTCGACACATTCAAATCCTTCCGCTTCAAGTTTTTGCACCGTTGCAAGCGCATTCCACTTGTCATAGCCAATTTGGACAATTTCAACATCAAATTTCTTTTCGATATTCAGGATGAATTTTTCAATTTCTCCATAATCAATAACTTCTTCTCCGCAGACATAACAATATCCATTTCTGATCATTTTTTTATAATCAACATGTTCTTTGTTTGACTTGTATTGAATCTTGTCAGCCGGCAAAAATCCAAAGACCTTTGCATAAATGACTCCTTCCTCCTCTGTTACCATAGCAACCGCTGTATTATCATCCGTCATAGAAAGGTCAACTCCCAGCCATACGCGGCGACCTCTCCAAAACTTTAAGTTTTGTTCTATCCTACACTCTTTTACTTTCTGTACATCAATGTAACCTTCGGTTCCAAGCCCTTTGTACAGAATGTTGCTGTGCTTACATAAATAATTTTCTCTTTTATTTTCATAAATGACTGCCAGATTACGTTTCTTTTTAAGTTCTTCAAAAATATATTCATGTGCTACTGCCACCGGATTACTTTGATAAATAACACGATCATCAGTTTTCCATGCATCCCCGGTCTGTAACTCCTGATCCGGTTCGTATAGCAAAGAAAAATATCGCCGGTCATCGGTTAGGCCATCTAATGTTTTCTTTGCCAGGTCAATTTCATCCACTAACACATTATTATCATTCGGATATTGTGTTGAAATGATGATCCCCAGCTTGTTAAATAATGTGATCTGCGAAGATCGCATAGCTTCCACGGGGTATTCATCTAATGCACCAGCTTCATCCGCAAGGAATGTATTTGCAAGCTTTCCATCCATACCGTCTTTGCTATATGCAAGCGGAGTGTATTCATTTTCATTCAAAGTACAAATAATCTGACTTCTTAAAAGTTTAAACGCAGATTCATCTTCATCGTATAGTGCCGGAGACACTTTTATTATTTTGCGAATCGCTTTTTGTAGTTCACTGGAAAGTGATAAATCCGGCGCAACAGAAAAAAACCGGGAAAAATCCGGTTCTGTAAGCATTAATATAATAAATATTACTGCGCTAGTGAAGGTCTTGAAGTTCTTTCTTGCAATTTCTAGCAATGCAGTAACATAAAAACGGGATTCAAATTCAGAATTTCTCAGCTTTGTACAAAGAGTTGCAGTAATAAACAGCCATGCGTAATCTTCCAGCCCATCGAAAATGCTGCATCTAAGATCCGGATGGACCATTATTTTCAATAATCGGCATATTTTATCATACGCTTCTTCATCGACGTAGGCATCCGGATCGTTGCCGTCTGCAATATTAATCCAGTCCCTCGCCTGCTTTTTTACATACTTCGGTACCTTACCATCCGTTTCATCGACACACCAAGTTGCATACTGATAGGCTTTTCCGTCATGAACCATTCAATGCCTCCATTAAAGGATTTTTCTTCTTTTCAGTCTTTTTTGGTACTGATCGTAAAGCGGATGCAATGGTCATTATATTTTCTTTTTCGATCTCAAGCAGCATTTTCCTTTTTGACTGCACCTGGCGGTCCAGAGCAATTAAGTTTTTTTGCATACTATTTTCTATCCCGTAAAATTCTTTTTGTGTCATTTCCTCATGTTCAATCAGTTCATCTTCTTTTTCCTGAAGATCACAGAGCTGTTCAAACATTTTTTCTCTTTTCTTCTCAAATTCAAAACACTCAGCATAGAGAAGACAATATCGGTTGATCACTACTCCGTACAAATCATCATTTTTTTCTATATTTTTGAGTAGTTTTTTTATTCTGAGGAACTCTTTATGAGCAATTTTATTCTGTTTTACTTCCGGTTTTTCTTTGATTTCTTCTCCGGTCAACAAAGATTGTTCAGCCTGCTTGCGCTGGCGCATTTCCTTCTTTGTCCGATGGGAACGACCTTCCATCGAAAGTACATTTGCCGGCTTTGTAGGTGTTGGCCTTATTATCCCTCCTATCTTTTCAAATTTGAAAACCTGATGTGGGAATAAATTATGGATAAAGGTAGGGCGTCGGTCTGCAAGGCCGATGGTTTTTTATTTTGCTGTCCCCAGGGGGGATCTGCTACTCTTCATCAGCCTTACTATTCTGCTCCTGTGCGATCTGTTTCAATATCCTTTTGCTTATATTCCCCTTCTCCGCTTCCTCATGATGATATCCGCAGAGAGTAATCAGGTTGTCATCATCTAGCCTCTTATCCCACGCTTGTGATAATGGCTCAATATGATGAACTGATATGTTTTTATAGTTATGTTCCTCTATTGTTCCCTTCATGGTTCTGATGCAGCACTGGCAAAGGTAAGAGTCTCTTTCCCGAATCCTTATGCTTTTCTTTGTCCAGTCCCTTGATCCATGGAACTTTGTTTCTCTTGTATCTTTCTTATTTCTTCGCGGCTTCTTTCCGCAGTTGAACTTACTGTCATGGATCCTTCCACAATATTTACAACTCTTCAGCATCTTATCCTCCTGACAAAATTGCGGACATAGGAATCGAACCTATAACTTCGGCTAAGGAGACCGATGTGATACCTTTTCACTAATCCGCGAACATGTAGCCAGGAATCGAACCTGACTCTTCCGGTGCGCCCGGTTGTTTTCACCAGTAAACTACTACACGTTTAGCAGTCAGCAATGACAAATCCTCGCGATGATGCATTATTGCTGTGGCCATTCTGCTAAATGTGGAAAGAAGGAATCGAACCTTCTATATACCCTTCCACAAAATAAGGGAACAAAGACTGCTGCCGTTTGGCTGCCTTCCCTGTTCCCTATTCCGATACTATCATAATACACTAAAAAAAGGATTCTGAGTGCGGTCATTCCTACATTTTTTTTGATAGTAAATAATAAAACTTTCTTCGTCTATCATAGAACATGTCTTTCTCGCATGGCATATCCATTACAGTCTTCAGATATTTAAATGTAGCTCCTTCTGTAACCGCTTTTAAAATATACTGATAGATATCTGCATCTGCTTCAAGTGCCGTCTGCTCTATCAGTTCGCAATTTTCGGCCATCTGCTGCCGAACTATTGCAAGACTTTGGGTTGCGTCACTATTTTCATTTCCTCTTGGCATACCATCCATTTCCTGACTTCCTACCGTATCCGTCTTATATTTTAGTATGTCTTTAAACTCATTGTACCTGAGTGCAAAATGATACGCCTGGTAAAATGCGTGCTTTGTAATTCCCCACTTCCTTTCAGACAATGGTTTAGGCATGTTTCTTTTCCCCTTTCGTTCCAGGATAATTAAGCTCGCATCCTCTCCCAGTTCGCCAATAACCGCATTCTTTGCAGGTCTTTGTATCACAGTATTTCTCTGCTGCCTTTAATATTTCTTGCTTTTTCATTTTGGGTGGTCTCCCTATACCACGTACTTTTTATGATCTGCCTTTACGTTTGCCTGCGTAGACTTAGCATAGATGGAAGTTGTCTGAATATCATTGTGACCCAAGAATTGTTGAACCTCTTCCATCGGCATTCCACGATTCAATGCGTTTGTGGCTACGGTCCTGCGGAACCGGTGTGGATGTGCTTTCTTTACTCCTGCACGTTTCCCAAGTTCGCAGATCATACTTTCTATTCCTTCTTTTTTTAATCGACCATACGGCCGACGCAGATGAACGAATAGAGCTTCGTTGTCGTCTTCTCTGTCATTTATGTATTCCGTCAAGGTTAGGACAGCTTTAGGATTTAAGTATACAACTCTTTCTTTTCCGCCCTTTCCGTATACGATTAATTCGTCCCCGGTAATATCTTCCCTGTTCGCTTTGACTATCTCTGATACCCGGCAGCCGGTACTATATAGAACATCTACGATTGCCAGATCCCTTTTATTAGTTGTCTCCCGTCTTAACTTTTCCAACTCAGTTTCAGAATATGGCTTCTTGATCCGAAAGTCCTGTTTAATCTTCGCAATTTTCCTTGCCGGGCTATGCTGTAGGTATCCTTCTTCCTGCTGCCAGTTAAAAAATGATTTTAGAACTCTTAACTCATTATCCTGAGTTACTTTTGAAATTCCGTCCCGCATGGCCCGCTCTGCCAGATAATACCTAATATCATTCGTCTCGATGTTCTTGATACCCTTTTGAATCTCATGAAAGAATCTTTGCAGGACATACCCGTAATAATTTAGTGTTTCTATAGAGAGTCCGGATACTTTTTTAGATACAAAGAACATGTTATACATCTTGTGATCTTCGTCTTGATTATATATTGTTACTTCCGTCTTCCGATCAGCAATCTCATAATCCTTCAGGACCAGATACATGCTTTGCTGTACCTCCGTGAGCTGCTGCGGCGTGAACTTGATAGATAATCTGACCAGCAATGTATTTACCAATTCTTCTTTTTTATTCATAGCTCTCTTTTAGGAAGATATCTATTGTCCGCGGAACCTATCCTCCTTTCTTTTCTTTTTCCATATTTCCCTCTCATTAAATGTTTTACATTTACCGTTCAATATTCTTCTTTTCTAAACTAAATCTAAGTTTAGCTTCTTAGTGAATACGTTGTTTTTTCATAAGTGCATCCATCCGCAACAAAAACTCCATCCAGTTCAGTATCGTCGGAAGTCCGCATTTCCTTTAATTTATCTATCGCTTCATCGGTGCTTTGGGCTTCCACTTCGATTTCATATCTAAAAATATCTCTTATAATTCCTTTATATTTCATCTCTCTTCCTCCTCAAAATTTTAAATTATTTGATTTCCTTAATTTTCTTTCTCATTGATACTGCTGCATAATCTGATATTGCAAACTTCCTGCAATCTTCTATTTGCCGTGATTTATGATTTTTGTCCCCGGTATAGTGCCAACATTCGTCACAATTAAAACACGGTTCCATTTGTTCATCTGGCCTGACCTTACTCCAAAGTTCCTCAACATTGTTTACGCAGTATTCACACAGACAATTTGTGCACTGCTCCACAGGATTATCTGTTTTCCCGAAAAATATCTCAAGAGAAGTTCTTGTGTTCTCTTCTCCAAATTCTTGCGGTTTTTCAATGAAATCAAATATTTCCAGTTGTTTAAACAATGCCGCTTCTCCTATCTGTTAAATCTTAATTATCCTGTTGTTTTGATTCCCCATGCCTTAGCTGCATATATTGAGCGATTTTCGAAATATGATTCATTTACCAATCCTCGTTGGCGCTTTCCATCGTAATATACCAAGCGCCTTTCTCCATTGTCATATGTGTGTATTTTCTCAACTAAGACGACTTTAAACCAAGCATGACTCGCAGTAGATTGGTCAATAATTATAAGGTTTCCACTATTTTTCACAATGTCTTCAAATGTCAACCGCTTTCCCAGCATGTCCTTTTCTACCCAATCCCCAGGCTTTAATCTTTGTTCTGTAGAAAGGAAATCAAATATTTCCATTTGTCCATTCATTCTTTGTACCCCATTAAAAATCTTAAATTAAACAATTTCTCTTGCCGCCGATCTAAACATCATGAGCAACATTTCTGAGACAGGTCTCTTTCTGTTTTGTCTTACTGCTTTTTTTACAGATTTTAGATCATACCAATCGCCTCGGTAATTTTTTTGTCCAGGTACATATACGCCTACTTTATACGGTATTTCATTTTTCACCTGCTCATAAACGCCTTCCGGCATAATGTAATAGTTGAAGTCGCCCAGAAAATTATGTCCGTTTTTTGAATGAAAATCTTCTACGGAAGATTTAATTTCATAACAATAAAAATCCCCTTTCTCAATCCCTGAGACAGTATTGTTCAGGGGCTTAAACCGCATGAAATCCACTCGAACCGCAGCACTTGTACCATAGTCGAATGTAACTTCGGCAGCCATATAGACCCTTGGATCATTGCGTTGATTTATATGTTTTCTAATAGCTAAAGACAACATTTTTGTTATCTCTGGTCGCTTACTCATTCTGTACCTCCTTAAATTCTAATTGTCCGTAATCCCTGCAAGTCGGTTAAGCTCTTTCCTGACCTCTGTTATCTCACAAATGCCGTACCCGTCACCGATATCCACGTCAAGACTACATGTATTGCAATCTTTCCCCTGGCCTCTGACTATGCTTGCCTGTTCACAATGATCTTTCCAGTCTTCTATCATTTTGTCGGTGATATTAATCTTTAGCACTACATTGTCACTGTATTTTATTTCCATTCAAATCCTCCTCTAAATTCTAATTCTCCGCGCTCCACTCAATTTTCTGTCCACACTCAGGACAGAACTTATAATCGTCATAATCGACTTCATAATGTTTTTCACAATAAGGACAAATCCATGTATCGTACACCAATTTTCCGTCAGCATAACCATCACCCTCATAATTAGGTTCCTTTGCAATCCGTGCTTCTAGCGCTGCCTTAATCGTGCGGAAATCTCCGGGGTATTGTCCATTTAGCATCTCTTCCAGATGCCCGACAACTGTCAGGGCACTTATTATTTTTTCGTTTTCAGTCATGTTTCCTCCTTAAAATCTTAACTTTATGTCGTTGGCTGCAATATCATGGCATCTGCAAGTCCTTTCTGATATCCATGCTCGTAAGTAATCTCAAGTCGCATTTCCCTGGACCGCGAACATCCACGGACACGTCAACTTCCTCTGCGCCTCCTCAATCTTCCGCTCTGTACGGTTCAGGCAGCGGCATCCAAGCTATCGGCTGACAACTTTGATATGGCCAGTAAGGGTCATTGTATCCATCCGCATAAATATCGAATAATCCTTGCTCAACCTTGTTTCCGTCTGTCACAATGAACCGTCCGTCATTTTTGCAGTATTCCTTCGCATTTGGCAATCGCTCCGATACCGGAATCCACCCCGTCAGCAACTCCCCATCCATAATCTCTTCCGGCGTAAAACCTGTTTCTTTATACTTTTGTAATTCTTTTCTGTACATGTCACATTTATTACAATGCCGCATGGGGCAGCTTGTACTATCAGTCAAATACATCATTTCCTCCTTAAATTGTAATCTAAATTCTTATCAGGATTATTTCTATATCTTAATATTTCCTCTTCCGTCCCATGTGTAAGAAATATAATCAAATCACTCTCCTGAATATCATTCATTATTTGTGCCTTTTTCGAAGCATCAAAGGGTTTATATATTCTTTCAATCTTCAAGTCGTGAGAATCATTTAAAATGTCATTTATACTATATGTATCTTTCGGTGACATAAAGTGAAAGATTTTTGTACAATCATTATCATTTCTATTCCAATAAACATATATTTTCATTCCTCTTCATCCCCACCAAATTTCATCATATACGTTAAAACCATTTTGAGTATACTTTTTCTAAATTCTTCTCCCAGTCTTGTCCCTTTCTTTAACTCTTCCAACATTCGATCAATTGGATATAATGTATCATTTACCAAAAAATCTCCGCTGCTTTGATATTCTTCCTTTAAATCTTCCAAGCTCATTATTATTGCATCTAATTTATTAATTGCCTCTATGATTGCTTCCGATATGTATTCAGCTTCCTTCGGAATCATTTTATATATATGTAGATCATTAATCAATTGAAGCATTTCCTCATTTGTAAAATCATAACATTGTGCTCCCTTTAACGAAAAACCTCCCGAATAAAATATTATCTTTGTTCTTTCATTATTTTCTCGAAATTTCTTCATTAAATCAACACCAAATCTAGTTTCATCACAGTCTCCAAAATTTAATGATGCTGCACCCATTGCACAATCAAACAATACTATGTCGGCTGCTATATTATTTAAATTTTCTATTTCCTTTTGCTCTTTTAATACAGAAAAATCAATATCGTATCCTTGTTCCAATGAAAGCAAATTTTTTACTGCACTCATTATTTTATTAATTATTTCAACTTCGTCATCAATGAATATAATTTTGTAGGTTCTCACATTACCCCTCCTTTAATCGGAAAAACCATTTCAAATGCTGCTCCTTTTAATTTACCTTGTTCTAGCAAGTTAATGTCTCCACCTTCATCTTTCATAAAATCTAGCACATTAGGAAGCCCGATCCCAGAACCATTAGTCGTTGTAAAACTAACATTGAATATAAATGGTGCAAGTTCTTTCGATACTCCAGTCCCGTTATCTTCAAAATACAAATTAATACTTTTGCTTTGCTTCGTAATATAAATAAGTATTTTTTTATTTTCTTCTTTTTGCATTGCTTTAACAGCATTATCTAATAAGTTTTCTAAAGAAATCCTCAACTCTTCAACATTTACAAATATACGATAATAATTATCTACAGTAAATTCTAATTTTTCGGCCATTTTAACCGTTGGCCGCAGTTCCAGCAGTATCTATGTTTTTTAGGCACCGCGCTTCCGCATATAGGGCAGTTGCCTGATAAAATATATTTCCCCGGTAACTCTTCTAACTCGGTTTTGTATAGTTCGCCGGTTTCTCTTGGTATCTGTTTTTTAACAGACTCCCGAATTGTTCGGAAGTCTCCAGGATATTGGCCATTCATCATTTCTTCTAAGTGTCCCGCGACCACCAGGGCACTTTCTCCTGTTTCAATTTCTCGTAATTCTTTGCTTTCTTGAAGTGCATATTCTTCAAGTTCCTCTTCATAATATTTTTTTGCCAAATTCTCAATCGCACTGCCAAGCAGAATTTCACAATAACCTTTTAAATTTTCCTCTGTTGGCTCCGATCCATCGTTTCTTATTTGTCCGTATTTTTTAAGAGTTCTGATATCATCCTCATCTAACTCTACGGATAGTTCTAATATATAAATTCCTTTTTCTTTTTCTATCATCATTCTTCCTTTCTACATTTTTGCAATCAATATAAGAAGGATTGCTTTTTGTATATGTTCAAATTGTCTTAGTTTATCCCCTTTCCATTCGCTTCTATATCCTGCTATAACTTCAATAGCGGCCGTAATGAGTAGCGCAGTATGTAATATTAGCTCCATCATCGTTTTAACCAGTGTGAGATTTCATCAGCAACAAATGTAAAGGTTGTATCTCCATCCGATACTGACAGTGTTTTTCCTGTCTGATCATTTGTTATCATCACTCTCAGTATTTTTGTTTTATATCCGGCTCTTTTTGCAGAATTTTTAATACCCTTTACAAACAATTCTTTATTTCTACACTCCATTTTTCTTGCCTCCCTTAGTGCTCCTCTAATTTCTCCTGATAATCTATTAATGTTCCTTTTCTGGCTATCAAGCCTATTTTCTAGTTCCTCTATCCTTTTCAGAAACTTCATTTTTCTCCTTTCTGCCCCTCCGGAGAGGGGCAACCCGCATTAGCTTCTTTAGTCGTTAGTTAATAGCTTCTTTGTGATATATGCTACATGTTCGGATAAGGGACAATTCCTTTGTGTCCGCAATCCTTGCATTTATAGCCATCCGTGAGTCCGTATTCTATTTCTACTGCTCTTTCTTCAATTTCCATGTTCCTGCTGCCGCATTCTGGACAGCTCCACCACGGTTCAAAATCTTCATGCATCTTTAACACCCAGGATACAGTAACCCTCTTTTAGCCCTTCAAATCCTTCCAAAACGTATGTAATCTCCTTGTGGATAATCTCACCTGTCCACTCTCCATCCTTGTATACCCGCATCTTTAATAAATCTCCTGTTTTATAGTCCCGGTCATTTTTCCGGAGTTCAAATGGCTTTGTTCCATTTTTTGAGTCTTCGGAAAATACACTAGAAATTTTTACATCATGCTCAACTCTCCGGTTATGGATTTCTCCGGCTGGATCCACCGTTTGAGTTTCAGGCTGGTTCATGAAGTGGGCCTCCTGAAGCTCTCGCTCCGACATGGCTCCTTGTGCATTCTTATTTTTGTAATCTAAGCAGTAATCAACCGCTTCTCCTTTTTCGCTGCACTGTTCCCAATTTGCGCATGAAAAGCATTTTGATATTATCCTTTCTGGATTTGCTTCAATCCCCTGGTGATCCTCATTTTCCTCAGTCCCCTGCGCTTCATCCTCCTCCAATTCCTCAATTTGATTTGGTATCTGCTTTGATTCTTCCTTTTTTCCCTTCAATGTGATTATGTCATTTATGCTTATGGTTCCATTTTCTTCGTACAGTTCAAGTGCCCGTTTTTGCCAATCCTGTGATAGTCCTGCTGCCTCATATGCGGCTGAGATACCTATGTTATCTTTTTTAAACTCTTCCATCAGACCTGAAGAGAGATTTTTGTATATAGTCTTGTATCTTCCAACCTGGGCTGGTGCGCTTTTCACAATCTCAGAGATTAATTCTCTTGTCTTTCCTTTTATTTCATACTCTTCTCTGAGTTTTAGGACCAACTCCTCAGTTTGAATAACTTCCGTCATTTTTTCCCAGTCTGTTTTGTCCCTGTACCTATTTGCCATAATCAGGGCCAGTTTGTCCATTATGGCATTCTTACTGTCCTTCTTGACACATGGCACTTTGCGGAATCGTTCTTTCCCCTCTTTCACAAGTTCAAGCATAGCAATTCTTCTCCTGTGCCCGGAGATAATCCTATACTTTTTTCCTTCTTTCCGCACAAGCAGCGGTTGCAGCAGTCCCACCAATTCAATAGACTGTTTCAGTTCCTCAATTCCTTCTGTTGTATCATAGAAATTTTCTTTTGATTCGATCAAATCATATATGTCAACTATTACGTTATCTTCATCGACTGTATCTTTTTCGATCTTTTCTCCTGATTCCTTTGATCTTTGATTCAGCAGGTCGATCAAGTTGAAGTTTTCTTTTCTCTTTGCCATTTTTTATTCCTCCTTAATGTGACCAAATTGGTCACATTTTTAGATACTCTTCAACTAATGACTTGTAATCGTATGATGCACCGCATCTGCTTGAATATAAAAGAATCGGTTCTCTTGCAAACGTGCTTGGCTTCATTTTTGGTGTTTTCCTGATGTGAGTTTCAAAGACCGGATACTCCAAGGTATTTAAAAACTCTTTTCCTTGTACATCGGCATCGTTCGTTCTGTCATACTGCGTTATAAAGCAACCGCAGAAGCGAAGATTCGGGTTAAGGTCTTCTTTGGTATTGTCGATCTGTTCTTTCAATTCTTTTAGACCGTCCAGAGCAAAGTCATCTATTGTGACTGGTACTAACACGTCATCTGCTGCCACCAGCGCATTTATCGTGGATATATTTATATCCGGTGCATTGTCTATGATACAGTAGTCATATTCTCTTTGAGCCTGCTCTAAAACTTTTTTGAACCTTGTCTGCTGCGGTCTCTGCTGATCAAGAAGGACTTCTAAATTTGCTTTCAAAAGATTCATATTTGCTGTAATAATGTCAAGTCCTTCATAATCTGTTTGCTGTATGATTTCTTTCAGGTCCGTTCCGCGTTCCGTCATAATATTCGCGGTTCCTTTATGGCTATAATCATACCGATTCAATATTTTGCTTGCATTGCCCTGCTTATCATTGTCGATCAGCAAAACTTTGAATCCGTGGACTGCTGCCAGTATATGGCCTATGTTTACACTAGAGATCGTTTTTGCAACCCCGCCCTTTAGGTTTATAATTGATATCGTTTTCAAATTGCTTTCTCCCTTCTGGCTTTTTGAATCTTTACATTTCCAAAGAAAATATCTTTGTTTAAGAAACACTCTCTATACTTTCCCTTTTTCTTTTCAACTTCTATCAGGATATAATACGGATAGATCTCTATTAATTTCCCTTCGATCCGCTGCATATGAGCCTCTTTTCCTCTCCCCACCCATTTAGAAACGCTTATCTGACTTCCAGCTTTCAGCTTCAGGGATTTTCGCATCATTTCATCAGTGTATGCATAGCGTCCATTTTGTTTCGCCACTCTCAATGCAATCTCCCTCCCATCAAGGTCCTTACAATGTCCTCTGGCTTATATTCTCCAGCGATGTTCTTCGTCTTTTCCATTTGTCTGCGAATTTTTTCACGGCTTCGTTTATTTTCCGGCTGAAGAATAGTCAGAATAGCATCAATATCATATGTAGCAAACTCCGAGAAGGCCGCAAATAATTCTTTCTGCATAGCCTCTTTCAAAGCCTTATCCGTTTTTTTGTTCAAGTGTGGCCCCCGGTTTCCTTTGTGAAATCCGGCTGGAAGAGCTATTTTTGAATAAAAGTGGTCTACGCCTCCGTGTGATCGGTAAACAATATGGTGCATCTCTATTGGTCCTGCTGCCTCTTCATCGCTGTAATATCCAAGTTCTTTTTGTACGTCAAAATTAATCATTCTGTAATCTCCCTTCTAAAATTGTTCTACAGTTATATTTGTCTAAATTAAGGTCTGCTCTTATTTTGTGTAGCGCTGCGAACACATAGATCTGCTTCCACAAGTCGGCATTTTTTATGTTCTGTTTATTTGCTTTTTGCCAATTCGTCTTGGCATATTTGTTTAAATCCTTCAGAATCCGTATGAAATACTCTGATTCCGTATGAATCCTGATTTCCATACGCTCGCCCTTTCTGATCCGGTGTAATGCCCGGAGAGCAGCCTCTACAACAGCCCGGTTCTTTGTCGTTTCTTCTATCCGACCTTCATCAATCAACAAATTTGTTTTTACGGTTACATACTCTAAGATTGACCGGTACACTGCCGGTCCAGTCTTCCTTGCATGGCAGGCCGTGTATATGTAGATGTCTATGTGCTTCATGGAATCTCCCTTCTCTTCCGCATCCTGGCCCGGATATAAAACATCCCATTAAAATCGTTGTAATATACCTGTGATTCCGTAAATACATACTTCGGAAACCATTCTTTCATTTGCCATTCAAGATATGATCGGTCTTTGACCATTCCCTTTACATAACTTTCCATTTTTTTATATTTTCCAGACTGATCCTTTTTTGAATGAATCTTTCGGACCCGGAACTGCTTCAGGTTTGTGCTGCTGTTCCATCTCTTCTTTCCACGCGGCTCCTTTGTTATGTAATTTGCCAGGCCAGTAAGACCATACTCATCTTTTTCTAAGCGGCGTGTTTCATTTCTGTGACCTTTTTTCCAAGTCTTCTCCACAAGGTCCATATCAAGCATTCCGTCCATAACTAAATGATGGTGCCACCTGATTTTTTCTTCCGGTGAAAACTCTGTTACATAAACATACTTTGCATTTGTAAGGCCACGCTTTTTTCTCTGATAATTAATCCTTCTGATGTAGTTCTGCATGTTCTTAATCGCCTCATCCATATCAGCTGGCTCCTGTCCTTTTCCGTATGTGAGAGTGATCCAGATGTCCCGGTCCGTGAAGTTATGTTCAATGAGCCTATTCACATATTTTCTTGCATTCTTATCATTCAAGCTCTTCTGAGCTTTTGAATTATCTTTCTTAAGTCTTGCCCCTTCCGGTATATCTGACAGTTTTGAGAACTCCGGATAGATCTCTATTTCAAGTTGTTCTCCTGACCTTACCTCTTTGCATGCATACACTGCCTTAAAACGTAACTTTAGCATTTGCTCTATGAAGTATTCATGAAGCGTTTCTATCTGCTGATTAAACGCTTTTTCATAGTCATATGGGATGTAGGTCATCCCTCTCTTCTTTCTTGTCACCTACGCACCACCTACTTTTCGTTGAGTTGTTAATATAAATTACAAGGCCGTTATAAGCCGCTTGGCTCCTTGCATTTATGGCAAGTGCATGGTAAGATAAATTTAAGGACTTATTTGTTACCATACAAATACCTTGGCGTTAGATTCTCCCAAAATCTAACGCCTTTTTTCTTTTAGTTCTCTTAGTTCTTCTATCGTTCCCAAATCCTCATATCGGCCCAGCTTGTCCACAATTTGCCCAAATAGACAATAGTTTTCTTCTCTGACTTCTGATATTTTAGATGCTCTGTATGTCCCTGTTTCTCCGTTACGCATTGTAAGTCTTGCAGATAGCATAATACCTCCTTGCTTCTTCCGACTTTCTGCGTTTTATGCACTGGCAGAAAGTATGTAGTCCATTCCATTTATATATTAGTTCCCTATCTTCTTCTGCCTTTACAGTTACTTCTGGATATCGAAAGCCAAGAATCTCTTCTACAACGTCCCTGGCTTGTCCTGTCTTCTCTGCCGCATCACACACAGCTTTTGCTATCGAATTGCTTTTAAGTGAATGAAGGAACGCTCTTCTTACAATCTGTGGATTTAATTCTTTTAGAAGAATGCTTTCCCATTCCGCAATCGCTTTCTCAACATCGGTTGCTTTAATTTCCTTGATCTCTGCAATGTCTTCTACCGGGATCCCGTTTAAATACATTGCGTGTATTTCTTCTTTTTCTTGCTTTTTTATGTACATAGTTCCTCCTGCTTGTCCCTCTACAACTGCTTATGCAGTTGTGACTTTCCCTCCCAGGGATTTGATTACCCGGTTAACAAATTCTTGTCTAATTTTTTCCAGTTCCTCTTCAGAAAGAGTTTCCATTTCAATATCTTCTCCGTCAATTTGTACGTATCTTTTTCCTGGCTTCAGCATTAAACCACCTCCTTTTTATACATCTTATGAACTGCTGTTTGTCCTTGTTTCCTGCTTGTTCCTGCCATGTTTTTCCTTTATAATTTATGTACAGGCTCCTGGCAGAGCTGAGTACAAAAAAAGGAGTGAGCTTCATGATTACATATCAAGAATATGACTATTACACTAAATGTCCTTACACCGAAAACAACCGTCACATAATTATTAAATATGCAAAATTTCCACCTTCTCGTAATATGACATCCTCATACAAGAAAATGGAATATGCATGTCCCCTTGTCGTAGAATGTCCTTATACCAAACAAGGCAGTGATGGATGTCCTGTTTTCCTATCTGCCCCCGATGAACCTCAATAATTTTTTTCGCCAGCGGCTTCTTTCGTTGGCGAATTATTTTTGACGGTCCATTGGTCATCGTTTAACGGTTTTGCAAAGCCCAGGTATACACCTGTTGCATCTTGTAAACGTATCCTCATTTCATCAATGTTCATCTTCTCTAAATTTCCTGGTTCTCCAAGACATTCACTTGAATATGTACAGTAATTACACCCATAAAAAGGGGCATATTCCGGCTTAAAGATAACTGATTGCAATATTCTTGCCATACACTCAGCGTCTTTCCTTGATAACCTAACCATTTCTTTTTCTTTCATAAACGTCTCCTTAGATTTATTCCAATCCTTCTATTCATCCAATTAGAAAGTCTCTTGTGAAATGATTTTCACATTCATTTCCCATCCTCCCTATGCTGGTTTCTTTCCCTGGTCTTTTTGTTGCTCCTGTTTTTTCATTTCTTGGTACATACATAAGGCTGCTGCATTACTTTTCACAAGTAACAAACTTTGTTTATCCATTTGCAAAAGATTTCTTATTATTGCTTCTCTCAATTCTTCTTCTGTCATTTTTTTTGCGTTCATTTATCTCACCTTCTTTCCGAGATATCTATTTATCTCTTTACAATATCTATTTGCAATTTAATAATATCGTATCACAATAAATTAGTCAATACTTTTCTTTGTTTTTTATTGTGTTGCGTTATTTTTTGTGCTATAGTAGTTTTATAGAAAGGAGGTAGGAATGGAAATAGAATCAAATAATATAGGTAATAGAATTAAGAAACTCAGAAAATATCTCGGTTTAAATCAAACTGAATTTGGTATTGTTATTGGTATCAAACAATCAACTGTCGCCGGATATGAAACAGGGGTAAGAGATCCTATTGATACAATTATTTTATCAATATGCAGAGAGTTTAACGTAAGTGAGAAATGGTTAAGAACCGGGAATGGTGAAATGTTTCTTCCATCAGAAGATGAAACGGCTGAGTTCGTATCCATGTTCCTTGAGGAAAAGAACCCATTTTTTGATTTAATTCTTGAGACAATGCGGGCTTATAAAAAATTGGACCGCGCAGGGAAGGAAACGCTTTATAAAATGAGTACAGATATTATTGAACATATAAAAAAAGAAGACGATTAGCTCGTCCCCTTTTTCTGCAAGTGCCTGTTAATAAGCACTAAAATCTGTTTTATGAAATGTTCGTCTGATTCGTCCATTTCTTGTAGCTTTTCAATAATTTGTTTGACATATGGGATGTGATTCATGGCTTATCCCCCTTTTCATATGTGAAATTTATAAGATATAAAAATTTTACCATAATTTCTTTCTTTTGTGTCATATATACATACGATTTCCAGAATACCGGAAATCGTACATTGAACCGCCGTAACATATTGAAATTATGGTATAATTTACTTATATTTGCTTATAAAAAGGTCTGTGATTCGTACATTTAAAGCTTTTGCTATTTTTTCTAACTGATCCAACGTGGGTGACTTCTTTCCATTCTCAATGTCGTTTAGTGCGGTTTTTGTGATTCCAGTTAGGTCTTGTAATTGCTTTAAAGTAATATTTTTATTGTGCCGTGCGTGCCATGTTCTTATTTCCATAAATCACATTATAAATAAAAGTTAGATATGAATCTTTGGTAAGATTTACCATAACAATACACTTAAGAGGGATGTTACTAAATTACTACAATAAGGAGGATTTTATGGAAACTCAAAAATTTTATGCAAGTACCTGGTTTACTATTATAATGCTTATTATCTTTTTCCCGGTTGGATTGATACTTATGTGGAAATATGGAAAGTTTAATAAGGTTATTCGAATCGTTATTACCGCTCTTCTTTGTCTTGGTTTGCTATTTGCCTTATTCGGAGAAGAAAAATCAGATTTGGAATCAACCAAATCTTCATCGACCACTGAAAAGAAATTGACTGCTGCCGAAAAATTCGCTAAAGATCAGAAACTTTCTTCTAAAAGAGGAGTCAATTTTTATAATTCTCTAAAAAGTATCGGAATCGAACCATCTAAAATTGATGTACAGAAAAAGGCTGAAAATGGTATGTCTTTTGATTATTCTGATTATTCTTTCGAGGTTTATTTCGATAACGACAAAGTAAAGAATTTGAATAGTGGGACTGTAAAATTTATATCAAAATTTAAAAAGGTTGATTCTGTCAAAAACCGTTTACTTTCATCTGAAGAGCGTACCTGGTTAATTTCAGCAACAAAAGAAAAAGTAAAGGCTGTATTGAAAGCACCGAAAACCGCAGATTTTCCTGGTGCAATTCTCCATTCTGAAGACTGGTCTATCTCTAAGGACAAAAATAAATACACAGTTTCTTCTTATGTAGATGCTCAAAATAGTTTTGGTGCACAGACAAGAAGTGAATATACACTTATTTTTAAATGGAATGGTGATACAGACATAGAACCAGAATTAACATCCTTTGTTTTTAATGGAGAAAAAATTTTATAAATAAAAACCGCTCGGCGGCAACCGAGCGGAATTAAATAGACTATGGCCGGATGTCTCCGGATTTATCTACCTCGCAAATAGATTATATCATTTTAGAGAGACACCTGGCAATAGGTGTTATTTTTGTACTCTTTTTTAATACAATAGAATGAGGTGATATAATTGAGGATAGCCGCTGCTTATATAAGAGTAAGTACACACATGCAGGAGGAATTGTCGCCTGACGCTCAGAGGCGTCTTCTGGGCGAGTACGCAAAGAGGAATGGTATGATTCTTAGCAATGAGTTTATTTTTATGGATAAAGGGATTTCAGGTAAGAAGGCTGAAAAACGTCCTGACTTTATGAAGATGATCTCCATGGCCAAACAAAAGCCTGCACCATTTGATGTGATCCTGGTTTGGAAATTCAGCCGTTTTGCAAGGAATCAAGAAGAAAGCATCGTATATAAAAACCTGCTTCGTAACAAATGTAAGGTTGACGTGGTAAGTATTACAGAACAAACCGGTGATGATATGTTCGGAAAACTCATCGAGCGTATCATCGAGTGGATGGATGAATTTTATTCCATACGTTTAGGCGAAGACGTGACAAGAGGTATGGTGGAAAATGCTATGCGTGGGAATTTCCAATCATCACCGGCCCTTGGATATCAAGTTGTACGCAAGGGAGAGTTGCCGAAAAAAGTTCCTGAAGAATCAAGGCCTGTTGAAATAGCATTTAAAAAGTTTGTTTATTCTTCTATGGGTTTTTTAGAAATTGCCCGACACTTGAACTCTCTCGGCTATCGCACAAAGAAAGGAAAATTGTTTGAAGCGCGTGGCGTTAAATACATTTTAATGAACCCAATTTATAAAGGCTGGCTTAGATGGAATTACAGGAACCCTGATGGGACTAAGAAGTCCAAAGATGATTGGATCATTGTGAAAGTTCCAAAACTTGAACCTACTGTATCTGAAGAACTTTGGGATGCTGCAAATGAAAGAATACAATTAATGAGTAAAATTATTGTTAAAAAAAGCAAGCCATCATCTGTTAAACGTCATTGGCTCTCCGGCCTAATAAAATGTTCTGCTTGCGACCGTAGCCTATCCACTTCCGTACACACTGACAAACGATACGGAAGAACCTATATCAATTTTCAGTGTTACGGTTATTTAAAAGGAAAATGTTCAATTTCGCATCAGGTATCAGAAAAGAAGATCGTCCCTATTGTTTTATCTATGTTAAAGGAAGATTCATTAAAGAAAGAGGTTCCCTTCGAAATCTTGACGAATACAAAGAGTTCGGATGAAATCTCGATCATAAAAATGCAATTAGATAAAATAGAACTAAAGGAACTTAGAATCAAAGAAGCATACCGGAATGGTATTGATACATTAGATGAGTACCGCGAAAACAAAAATATACTTTCAATGGAAAGGTCTTCCCTTCAAGATAAACTGGAAAGCTTATCTGTCCCTGAAGAAGAAATAAAAGCAGATATGCCAAATAGGATTAAAAGTGTGTACGATATCGTTTCAAGTGAATCCACGACTAAAGACGAAAAGTATGCCGCTATTAATTCAATCGTAAAGAAAATCATTTATCGCAAGTCTGACGGTGAAATTGACATCTACTATTATTACTCTTAAACCGCATAAATACGCCTTTCTTTCTACTTCATACGCTATTACTATAAGGATGACACAGTGGGGATCTAAATATCTGGGAGATCAGGGATATACTCCTATCGAAATCCTCAGATATTACTATGGAGAAAGTATGTATATCAATACCGCGGAGCAGATTTCAGGCATTCCTTCCTCCTGGCCGGGTTATGATCTGACCATAGGCTCCACCGGTGATAAAGTCCGTCAGATGCAGGAACAATTAAACCGGATTGCGAAGGACTATCCTTCTATCCCTACGATACCGGTGGACGGCACATACGGACAGCAGACGGCCGATGCGGTAAGAGTATTCCAAAATGTATTCGGCCTTGGGCAGACCGGAGTCGTAGATTATCCGACCTGGTATAAAATCAGCGAGATTTATGTGGCTGTAAGCCGGATTGCGGAACTTAACCCTTGAGTTTTTCTCACTATTTCCGTCACGCTTTAAAATGCGTTCCTCCAATAGTGATAAAAAACAATCGCTGGCTGGCTCCTCTTGTTCAAAGGACACTTATCCGGCAAAAATAACGTCCATTCATAAAGGCGGTGGGTTTTTATTTCCCACCGTCTTTTCCTTTATATATCTGCAGTTCTAAGAAGTATCTGTCTTTTGGCTGTTTTCCGAAATAAAAGTCTGTTTCTACTATTAATAGATCTTCTGGCTGGTTTTTTGTCTCTGCCTCTTCATCGATTCTGGTGTCCTCAGATACGCTGCACTCATAAGTTCCCTCCGGCAGACTGAAAATCCCGGGATCTTTTACATCTGTCTGCTGTATCTCCAGGAAGATATAAGATTTGGCTTCTCCCCCTTTTCTATGATGTATGATACCCTGCTGATAAAAAACCGTCAGCTCCAACTTTTGGGACAGCGAATATAATTTTGTCACTTCACTCATATACGCTTTATCATCCGTGGACGGGTGATTCCAAGGCAGCGCGATGACCATTCTCTCCCCAATATATTTGCTGTAACTGTCACTGCCCTTATTCCGTATTTCCTCGGCTCCCCTGATCCGCCGTTCCAGCCCGTCTATCTGGAACAGTGTGTCCTGTATCCTTTTGGCTTTTTCCTCTGCTTTTTTCCTTCCGTCTTTCAGCAGTCCTTTCATATCTAAATGACCCTCATTATCCATATACTCCTGCATCTGTTTCAATGGAATGTCCAGCCCAAGGCACAGCAGGATCATGTCAAGCATGAGCATCTGCTCAATTGAATAATATCGGTAACCGGTATCGGGATTTATATATGCAGGCTTTAGTATACCGAGGCGGTCATAATATCTTAGAGATTTAATGCCGACTCCTTTCATCTTGGAGACTTCCCCGATTGTCAAATATTCTTTCATTTAATTCCTCCTTGACTCTCCCATGATGGGATACTTTATACTTTTATTATAACAAAAATTTGGAGGTTATTTTATAATGAACAAACATAAATTTTATCAGTTTGTGATACCGTCAGTCTGTGCATCTATGGTAACCGGATTGTATTTTGTGGTTGATGGTATCTTTGTAGGCCGCGGGGTCGGTTCAAACGGTCTTGGCGCCATTAATTTAGCAGTTCCCTTTATATGTATTTTGACTGCAGTTGCCATGATGATCGCTATGGGAGGATCAACCATTACATCCATCTTCATTGGTCAGGGAAATGAACAAAAAGCTCTGCGCTCATTTATGAACAGCATTTATCTGGTGTTGATATTTTCAGCTTTTATGACAGTGTTCAGCTTTTTGTTTTCAGACCAGATTGCCAGGCTCTTAGGGGCACGCGGAGATCTTCTATCTCTTACATCTGATTATCTCCGGTACTATATTTTATTCGGAATCTTCTTCTGCATGGCTATGGTACTAGCAGCGTTTGTGCGGAATGACGGAAACCCGAAACTGGGACTGGCCGGTATGGCGGCCGGAGCTTTGAGCAATGTCTTTCTCGACTGGCTGTTTATCTTTGTCTTTCAAATGGGAATCCACGGAGCGGCCGTCGCTTCCGGTCTTGGGCAGGTAATTTCCTGTATGATTATGCTTCCTCATTTTATTCATGGGAAAGGAAGGCTGAAGCTAAAGCTTCTTCCTATAGAAAAATATTACACTTCAGAGATCCTGAGACGGGGGATACCGGAACTGATCACTCAGATGAGCCAGCCGGTCACCATCTTCTGCTATAATCTGATCGTCATACGTTATCTTGGAAACATCGGGGTATCTGCTTTTTCCGTAGTATGTTATCTTTTAACACTGGTCTTCTCCGTATTTATCGGCGTTTCTGACGGGATACAGCCGTTGATCAGCCGTTCCGCCGGAGAGGGAAAGAAAGAACTGGAACGCTGCTTCCTCAAAAAAGGTATCGCCGTAAACTTTCTTCTTGCTTTCCTCCTGTATGCCGTACTGCTCTTGTTTGGAGAACCGGTCATTCACATCTTTAACCGGGAACCGGCGCTGGTAAAGCTTGCCGGTGAGAGTTTATCTGTCTACGGAGTCTCCTTTTTGTTTGCGGCAGTCAATATGATCTTTACTACTTACCATCTGGCGTCCAAAAGGACATTCAAAGCCCTGACGATAGCCTCACTGAGAAGTTTCATCATAAATGTCGCATTTATCTTTCTCATGCCTGCAGTCTTTGGCAGGCAGGCCCTCTGGACCGGAATTATCGCAGCAGAATGTACAGTAACCTTCATCGCTGTTCTCATGATGAAAAAATCATCTGATTCTCATACCTGCAGTGCAGCGGCCGCAGAAAACTGAATTCCAACGAAACCTGTATTAGGACAAAAAAATCCATGGAACCTTTCGATTCCATGGATTTTAATTCATTTCTTATAAAATTCCGCCGATACTTAAGAATAACGGTGCGAATACTAAAGCTACGATCGTCATTAACTTGATCAAAATGTTGATTGACGGTCCTGATGTATCTTTGAAAGGATCACCTACAGTGTCACCGACAACAGCTGCTTTATGGGCATCGCTGCCTTTTCCTCCGTGATGTCCTTCTTCAATATACTTCTTCGCATTATCCCAGGCTCCTCCGGCATTTGCCATGAAGATCGCCATCATAACTCCAGATGCCAAAGATCCTACTAATAATCCTCCGAGAGCTTCCACTCCTAAGAGAACACCGATGATCAACGGGGCAATGATTGCCATAACACCCGGAAGAAGCATTTCTTTTAATGCTGCTGATGTAGAAATCTCAACACAGTTCTTATAGTCCGGTTTTCCTTTTCCTTCGAGGATTCCCGGAATCTCTTTGAACTGACGGCGTACTTCCACGATCATTTCGTTTGCTGTCTTACCAACAGACTGCATGGTGAACGCTGAGAACAAGAACGGAAGCATTCCTCCGATCAACACACCTACGATTACTTTCGGATCCAGACAGTTGATTGTTGCCAGGTCAACAGCCTGTGAATAAGCAGAGAACAGAGCCAATGCGGTTAATGCTGCTGAACCGATGGCGAATCCTTTACCCATAGCCGCTGTTGTATTACCTACTGCATCAAGTTTATCTGTGATCTTACGCACAGATTCGTCTAACTCAGCCATCTCTGCGATACCGCCGGCATTATCCGCAATCGGTCCGTAAGCATCAACTGCTACGGTAATACCTGTTGTGGAAAGCATACCTACCGCCGCGAGAGCGATTCCATATAAACCTGCAAACTGATATGCAACGATAACCGCGATACTGATGAAGATAATCGGGAATGCTGTGGATTCCATTCCCACTGCAAGTCCTGAAATAATCGTTGTCGCAGATCCTGTCTCAGACTGATCAGCGATCTTCTTAACTGCGCCGTAGTCACTGGATGTGTAGAACTCAGTTAATTTACCGATAATATTACCAACCAGGACACCGCCAAGGATTGCCCAGAAAGTATCCAGGTTTCCGAAGAACTGACGGCTTAAGAAGAATGCCGCAATCAAAACGATGACACTTGAGAAGTATGTACCTCCGTCCAGTGCCCTGTGCGGATTCTGGCTCTTCGTATTTACTACAAAAATAACACCGAGAATAGATGCCGCAATTCCGATCGCTGCAAGTACCAGCGGGTACACAGCCCCTTTTACGCTGAACGCTACAACACCGATGGTAATGGCAGATACGATAGATCCGACATAGGATTCATATAAGTCGGCACCCATTCCTGCTACGTCACCTACGTTGTCACCCACGTTGTCGGCGATAACTGCCGGGTTTCTCGGATCATCTTCCGGGATACCTGCTTCTACTTTACCTACAAGGTCAGCTCCGACGTCAGCGGCTTTTGTATAAATACCACCGCCTACACGGCCGAACAATGCCACAGAGGATGCTCCCAAACTGAATCCTGTCAGTACGCTGACATCTCCAGTCACCTTGTAAACCATAGTAACACCGAACAGTCCAAGACCTACCACAGTAAGTCCCATAACGGCACCGCCGGAAAACGCGATGGATAAAGCTTTGCTCATCCCGCCTGATCTTGCTGCCTCTGCAGTCCTTACGTTTGCTTTTGTTGCTGTATGCATCCCGATAAATCCTGCAAGAGCAGAAAAACATGCTCCCACTAAAAAGCATACTGCTGATACCCAGCTCTGAATTCCAAGGCCGATCAATACAAATACTACAATACAAAATACTACAAGCAGCTTGTATTCTGCCCTTAGAAATGCATGGGCTCCTTCGTTGATCGCTCCGGCGATTTCTTTCATCTGGTCATTTCCTTCATCCGCACCTTTTACTTTCGTCATCAGTGCAAATGCAACAACCAGAGATAAGATTCCGGCTGCAATCGCAATGTACATTTCCATTGTCCAATCTCCTTTCATTTCCTCATAATATATGAATTTGAGTTTATGACTTTTAGTCACGTTTTAATATTATACCAAAGTCATTTCAAGAATACAATATTTCAATTAAAAAAAGACTGGAAGAGAGGCTCCTCTTCCAGACGTAACATTTATTTGATTTCCACAATCCATCCATGGGTATCTTCGATTTTGCCCAGCTGGATTCCGCTCACAGTGTCATAGAGTTTGTGGCTTAATTCGCCGATTCCTCCGTCTTTTACCTGCATGATCTCATCTCCCCAGCGCAGTTTGCCAACCGGTGAGATGACGGCCGCGGTTCCGGTTCCCCAAACTTCTTCCAAAATTCCTGCTTTGTGGGCTTCATAGATCTCATCTATGGAAATCCGCTTTTCTTCTACCTCATATCCCCACTCTTTGCAGAGCTGTATCACTGAGTCTCTGGTAATACCCGGCAGAATACTTCCGTTTAGTTTCGGAGTCACTACCTTGCCGCCGATCTTGAAGAAGATATTCATAGCTCCTACTTCTTCTATATATTTTCTTTCCACTCCGTCCAGCCAAAGTACCTGGGAATATCCTTCATCATGTGCTTTCACCTGGGATAAAATGCTGGCCGCATAATTGCCCCCGGTCTTGGCTTCTCCGATTCCTCCGCGTACAGCTCTTACGTAGTCATCTTCGATCCAGATGCTGACAGGGTCCAATCCTTCCGGATAGTAAGGTCCTACCGGTGACAGAATGATAATGAACTGATAGTATCTGGAAGTCTTCAGGCCCAAAAACGGATCTGTACCGATAATAAACGGACGGATGTATAAAGAATGGTCCGGTTCACTCGGAATCCAGTCCTTGTCCAGCGCAACTAACTGCTCAATCGCCTGGATGTAGTCTTCTTCCGGGATTTTCGGAATACACAGCCTGTCAGATGAACGGTTAGATCTCTTTGCGTTCATGTCCGGGCGGAATAAATTCACGTTTCCGTTTTCTGAATTATATGCCTTCAGCCCTTCAAAAACACCCTGTCCGTAATGAAAGATCGTTGCAGCCGGAGACAATGTGAGATCAGCATAGGGAACGATGCGCGGATCATACCATCCCTTTTCCTCATCATAGTCCATCACAAACATGTGATCTGTAAAAATGGTCCCAAACAGAAGCGGATCATCTTTTCCCGGTTTTTCTTTCGGACACTGTGTCTTTTCAACTTTGATATCTAACATGTTATCTCTTCCTTCCTGTTATATGTAGTTTTTCATTAAGTTTTATTATGAAACTTTTTGAATCTTCTGTCAATCGTCATTCCGTCTTTGATACTTCAAAAATACATATTCAAGGTCAAAATAAGTCTGTTCTTCACTTTCTTTTACAATCTCCCACTCTTTTCGTGCGTCAAGATCCGGAAAATAGGTGTCTGCATCATATGCATAGTCGAGTCTGGTAACATAGGCCGTATCACAGTAAGGAAGCATCATCCGGTATATACTCTCGCCCCCGATGATAAAGATATCTTCATCCGCATATTGTTTAAGTTCTTCAAACAATTCTTCCCGGCTGTGGACCACAATGGCTCCCCGGCCGTCGTAATCCTGATCTGTCGTCAGGACGATGTTCGTCCTCTTTGGAAGAGGCATGCCGTTTGGAAAACTCTCCAATGTCTTTCTTCCCATCACTACGACTTTTCCTGTCGTCGTCTGCCGGAACATCTTCATGTCATTTGGGATATGAACTAAAAGCTGGTTTTCCCTGCCGATCCCCCAGTTTTTGTCCGCATTCACAATCAAATTCATATTTCTCTCCTATATGGCAATGGGGATATCCTTAATCTGCTCCCCTGCTTTGTAATCTTCTATCTTAAAGTCATCCAGAGTAAACTCATAAAAGTCTTTCACATCGGGATTCATGGAAAACTTCGGTGCATCATAAACCGGGCGCTTAATCAGTTCCTCTATGATCGGAATGTGCCGGTCGTAGATGTGTGCGTCAGCGATCACATGGACAAACTCTCCCGGCTCCATGCCGCACACCTGTGCCAGCATATAAAGCAGAACCGAGTACTGGACTACATTCCAGTTATTCGCCGCCAGAATGTCCTGAGATCTTTGATTTAGGATGCCGTTCAGGACAAGCTTTTCATGGCCCGGTTTCTTGGTCACGTTAAATGTCATGCTGTAAGCACACGGATAAAGGTTCATCTCATGCAGGTCCTGATGAACGTAAATATTCGTCATGATCCTGCGGCTGTATGGATTGTTCTTTAAGTCGTAGATCACCCTGTCTACCTGATCCATCATGCCTTCCGCATACTGATGCTTTACCCTCATCTGATAGCCGTATGCCTTACCGATGGATCCGTCTTCGTCTGCCCATTCATCCCACACATGACTCTTTAAATCATGGATATTGTTTGACTTCCTCTGCCAGATCCAGAGCAGTTCGTCTACAGCAGACTTGACAAATGTCTTCCTCAGTGTCAGCGCCGGAAACTCCTTTGACAGGTCATAACGGTTCACAACGCCAAACTGCTTGATCGTATAAGCCGGTGTGCCGTCCGGCCATTTGGGCCTGACCTTTTCTCCCTCTGTGCTGGTTCCATTTTCTAAAATATCTCTGCACATGTTGATGAACAGAGTATCTGCGTAACTCATGATTCTTTTCCCTCTCTTTCTCTTCTGTCAAGTTCTTCTTTTATCTGTTCTTCTTCCTTCTCACTGTTGATCGTCAGCATCTCGATCCTTCGCTGGAAGAATGCAATCTTCCGGTCAAAGATCCCCAGCTTATATAGATTATACACAAAGATGCCCAGAATTAAAGCAAGAAGCATGCCTCCAATGCCCGAGAGCTTTAAACCGATATAAATCAAAAACAAAGTGGCAAGGGGTGAAATCCCCATACTGTCTCCCATCATCTTAGGCTGAAGCACCTGTTTGGTCACAAGACAGATCACATAGATGATCAGCAGTATAATGGCGGTCTTAATATCTCCTGTGAGGATCTTGTAGAGTGCCCAAGGGATGATCGCCGTCCCGGTCCCAAGAATCGGCAGCACATCAAGAATCGCGATCACAACGGCCAGGAAAAATGCATAGCTGATCCCCGCAAGGATAAAGCCGATCCAGAGAATCGCAACTATAATGACCATGATCTTTACCTGTGCCCAGCAGTAGCTTGCCAAAACTCCGAGTGTATTGTGGTAAAAGATACCGATCTTATGACGGACCATCTTTGGAACGTGCTTTTCATATCCCTGCACAATCTTATCCTTATCCACGATAAACAAATATGAGGCAAAGAACATAACCACCGTTCCGATAAATCCGCTGGTCATGCCTTTGGCCACATTGCCGGAATGTTCCATGCCGTAATTCCCGATGGCACTCACTGCCTTGTCCAGCACCTTGTCCGTGGAACCGAGCATCGTATCAAACTTTACTCCCATTCCATATGGCAGAGAATCCAGAAGGTGCACTGCCTGTTCTTTCAGATTCATCAGCTGTGTCTGGACCGTCTCCCTCAGATCCGGAAGATTGGCCGCAAATCCCACGATCTGGGCGGCCAGCTGGCTGACAATAAATGAGATCAGTGCGATCAGGCCTGCAATCACCGCAATAATGATCAGTGCCGAGCCGAATCTCTTCGGAAGACTGATCTTGTCTTCCAAAAACGCAATCACCGGATGGGCCAGCATCGCCACAATCCAAGCAGCCACAAAGGGCCATAAGAATCCGATGCACTTAGGCAGGACAAAGATCAGAAGAAAGGCCCCTCCCGCGATCACTATAAGTTCCATGAATATTTCCAGATATATTTCCCAACGTCTCATCTTTCATCACCCCAGCTTTTTAATTATTTACATTATAAAGTAACGTTCTCCGGATGACAAGGTCACAGTCCCTCCGGATGTAAAATTCACACTTTCGACATAAATACATTCTGCCCTTTTTCATAATAGTAAATCCGGTCAGACAATATCTCACCGTCATCCACCACGGTACGGTTTACTTCTTTCACCAGTTCCGAGAGGGCCGCAGGATCACTTCCTTCCTTTTCAGGCACAAGCAGAACCTCATGGATACTGCTGGGAAGAATATAAAATCCACCTTTAATCTGATCGGAAAAACTGTCGAGAATTCCTTCATAGAGGACAGTTCCCGCACCATTGAGTCCCTCTTCATTGGTCAGGACAAACAGCTCTCCTGCCGCATCCATCTGAGGAAATAACTCCTCCATAGGCCGGAGCAGGGGCGGAAAAACTCTCTTTGTATTTGCTTTTGCATCTTTCATGAGCTGATCCTTTGTGATGCCCCATAAGTCAAGATCCTGATTGCGGATCAGAGCACTGGCCATCCCATTCTTGTCATGGTGGGCAAACCACCGGTAAGTCACGGCCAGATCCTCGATTCTCTCACAGGGACAGTCCTTTAACTGTTCTTTGTTCTTCTCATAATTTACAAGACGGAAAAATAGCAGATCCCTCATGTGGCTGTAATCCCTGTAAAGGGAAGCATCGATCGGACTGTCTGCCCTGCTGTCCTCATAGACCGCACCTATCCTGCATAGGATCTCTCCCAGGTCTGCTCCCTCCCGGTAGTCCTCATAATAGGAATCTAAATAAATGATAGGCTGGCAGACTTCTTCTCCTTTTCCGATACAGAGGCCGTTTAAACTGATGTTATTGTTCTTTGTCACCTGCCGGATGGAGGCCTGCTTTTCCTCCGGGTCCTTCACATACTCCAGTATGTGTTCTTCTACATAAGTTAAAAACTCTGGTCTGGTCAACATAACCGTCTCCTTCCTTGCTGAAACGGAAGTCTACGTCATACCCCTCCTCGTATATTCCATATTTTAGAAATAATTACATTATTATCTTAACTCAAAGTTTTTAAAAAAGCAAGCAGTACCGGGAAATTTTCCGTGACCTGCCTGCTTTATCCTATGGCCTTATTTGTTTTTTCAAAAACTTCACCAGAGTCTGCATCTCATCATCTGTGCCGATCGTAATTCTTAAATAATTATCAATTCTGGGCTTGTCAAAATATCGGACATATATTTTTTCTCTCTTTGCTGCTTCGAATAATTCTTTGGCCGGAATAGATTCGTGTGATGCAAAGACAAAATTTGCCTTGGAATCCGCAAATGCAAATCCCAGATTTCTAAGTTCCTCCTGAAACCATTCTCTGGTATTTATAATCTTTTCTCTTGTCTTTTGGAAATATTTTTCATCCTCGATCGCCGCCTTCCCCATAACAATGGCCGGCTCGTTCATCGTGTAAGAATTAAAGGAATACTTCACATCGTTCATAGCCTTGATCAGCTCTTTATTTCCCATGGCATATCCTATCCTGAGCCCGGCAAGAGAGCGGGATTTAGAGTATGTCTGTACGACCAGCAGATTATCATATTCAGGGATAAGGCTTCTCGCGCTCTCACCCCCAAAGTCGATGTAAGCCTCGTCCACGATCACAAGAACATCTCTGTTATGATCTAAAATATCCCTGACTGTCTCCAATTCTAAAAGAGCCCCTGTCGGCGCATTGGGATTCGGAAAGATCACTCCCCCGTTTTCTCCGTAATAATCTCCGGCATGTATGCCGAACTCTTCATCCAATGCTTTGGTCTCATACGGGATCTGAAACAGACTGGCCCAGACATCATAAAAAGAATAGGTAATGTCCGGGAAAAACACCGGCTTTCCGGAATTAAAAAACGTCAGAAAAGCGATGGCTAAAACGTCATCTGAGCCGACTCCGACGAAGACTTCGTCCCGATTCAGACCGTAGTAGGAACTGATCGCTTCTGTGAGATCCGCCGCTGCCGGGTCCGGATATTTTCTCAGATGTTTAATATGGTTTATCGCTTCTAAAACTTTCGGAGAAGGAGGATATGGATTCTCATTGGTATTCAGCTTGATCACACCGTCCTCTTTCGGCTGTTCTCCCGGGGTATACGGGACTACATTTCTTATATTATCTCTCCAAGATTTCATTTTAATTCTCCTTGTATTCATCGATCAGTTTCTGAAACAGGGGCAGCGCCTTCTCAATCCTTTCCGTAGGTACACAGTAGGAAATCCGCACATAACCCGGACATCCAAAGCTGTCCCCCGGAACCATCAGCAGGTCATACTTCTTTGCCCGCTCACAAAATGCGTTGGCGTCCGGTTCCAAAGCCTTGGGGAACAGGTAAAATGCCCCTCCCGGCTCCACACACTCGTAGCCCATATCCGTCAAGGCATTATAAAATAAGTCTTTGTTTGCCTGATATACGGACAGGTCTGCCGTGAGATCAGCACAGTCGCCGACTACCTTCTGATATAAAGCAGGCACACTCACATAAGAAAGCAGCCTTCCTGAAGCGATAAACACGGGCAGAAGATCCGCATAATCTTCCGCCTTACACGGTGCGATGATATAGCCGATCCTCTCTCCGGGAATAGAAAGAGATTTGCTGAAAGAATAACAGACTAATGTGTTATCATAATATTTCGGAACGTGGGGAAGTTCTATTCCGTCATAGACGATCTCCCTGTATGGTTCGTCGGATATGATATAAATGCTGTGGCCTGTCTCTTTCTGCTTCTCTGTGAGAAGCTCCGCAAGCCTCTGAATCGTCTCCCTGGAATAAACGGCTCCGGAAGGATTGTTCGGAGAATTGATCAGCACAGCCTTCGTGTGTACATTGATGGCAGACTTAAGCCTTTCAAAATCAATCTGGAATGTCTCAGTCTCAGCCGGAATCACGGTGAGCTTACATCCGGCTCCCTCGGCATATACCTGATATTCAGGGAAATAAGGCGCAAAGGTGATAATCTCATCCTCCGGCCCGTCCACCAGACTTTTAAAACAAATGCCCACAGCCGCCGCAGCGCCAATCGTCATGAAAATATTATCCGCGCTGTAAGCCGTGTCAAACCTTTTGTTCAATGACTTTGCCACTGCATCCCTTACCTCAAATATGCCCGCATTGCTTGTATATCCATGGACTGCCACCGGATCGCCGTTCTCTATGTACTTCATAGCCGTCTCATCCACTTCCTTCGGGGCAGGAACCGATGGGTTTCCTATACTGAAGTCAAATACATTTTCAGCCCCCACTTCTTTGGCCCTCTCCATGCCGAATTCAAAAATATCCCGGATCACGGAGTGCTGCTTCGATAACTCTAATACTTTTTTTGATAACATAAATCCCACTCTTTCTTTCGTATGTTCACAAAAAGGCAGTACGCATCATCAGCCGTACCGCCTTTGGTTTCAAACAATATTTAACCGATCACGTCGCTCATATCATACATACCGGCCGGTTTGCCCGCAAGGTAGATAGCCGCGCTGACTGCCCCTTTTCCAAAGATTGCTTTGGAGTAGGCCGTGTGATGAAATTCAATGACTTCATCCTGTCCGGCAAAGATCACATCGTGCTGTCCGACTATGGTCCCTCCGCGGACCGCCGAAATGCCGATCTCTTTTTTCGGACGCCTGATCCTTCTCTGACTCCGGTCATAAACATACTCGTACTCGTTGTGAAGCGCTTCATTGACTGCGTCTGCCAGCGCAAGGGCAGTTCCTGACGGTGCGTCTACTTTCAGTTTATGGTGCTTCTCTACGATATCAATATCAAAATCCGCATCTGCCAGCACCTTTGCTGCCGTATTCACAAGCTTTAATAAAACATTAACCCCAAGAGACATGTTGGCAGACCTTAAAATTGCGGTCTTTTTGCTTGTCTCCTCGACTTTTTTTAACTGTTCTTCACTCAGACCCGTCGTACATAAGACAAGCGGTATCTGCTTTTCAGCCACATAGCTTAACAGCCGGTCCGTGGCTTTGGAGGAGGAAAAATCAATGATTACATCGACATCCACATTGCAGTCTTCCAGATTTTTAAATACCGGATACGGATTGTGTCCGTCGTCTTTAAAGTCTATTCCCGCCGCCATGACCGCACTTTCGGATTCTTCGATGATCCCGCTGATCACCTGTCCCATAGCACCGTTGCAGCCGTGCATCATTACTTTTATCATTTGTGCCGCTCCTTAAAGAATTCCTACATTTTTCATAGATTCGATGAGTTCCTGTGCGTGATCTTCTTCCATCTCTGTAAGAGGCCTTCTCACTGCGTTGGCTCCGAATCCCAGCTCTGCCATAGCTCTTTTTACAGGGATTGGGTTTACTTCACAGAACAGTTTATGGATCACGTCCATATACTTCATCTGAAGTTCCTGACTGCCCTTTACGTCTCCGTTTAAGAACTTCATGACCATATCATGGGTCTCCTGCGGTGCGATGTTGGACAAAACAGAGATCACACCTTTGCCTCCGAGAGATAAGACCGGAAGGATCTGGTCGTCATTTCCGGAATACATGTCAAGTTCTCCGTCTGTCAGATAGAGGGCATCCGCAACCTGTGAAAGATTGCCGCTGGCTTCCTTCATACCTACAATGTTCTCCACTGATTTGAAGATCTTTGCCGTCGTCTCAGGCTGAATGTTCACTCCGGTCCTTCCCGGGATATTATACATAATGATAGGAATGTTTACAGAATTACCTATGCTCGTGTAATACTCGACCAATCCTGCCTGTGTGGCTTTGTTATAGTATGGAGTTACAACTAAAAGCCCGTCGCTTCCGACTCTCTCCGACTCCCTGGCGAGATAAAGGGCTTCGTCTGTGCAATTAGCACCTGCCCCGGCAATGACCGGAACCCGTTTGTTGACACAGGAAACACATGCGGCAACGACCTCGATCTGCTCCTTGTGAGACATCGTAGAAGCTTCCCCTGTGGTCCCGCAGATGATGATGCTGTCGGTGCCGTGATTAATCTGATCGTCAATGACCCTCTCAAGCTGGTCATAGTCTACTGATAAGTCTTCTTTCATCGGCGTGATCAATGCAACGCCGGCTCCGGTAAATATAGCCATATACATTCCTCCTAATCTCTTATGTAATCTTATGATTCTTTAATTGTGTTAATGCAGTAGATGTCATCCACCCAGTCCTTCAAAGAATCAGGCAGTCTTCTTCCTGTCATGATGACTTCCAGTTCCTCGTCCCTTCCGGAGACCAGGGCCACCAGTTCCTCCTCAGAAAGAAGTCCAAGATCTAAAAGTCCGAGTACCTCATCAAGCACTAAAACATCGCACTGTCTGGTGTCAATGACCTTCTTCGTATAACAGAGGCCGTTGCCGATGAAATGCTCCTGCTCTTTCTTCTGTTCAGGTGTCAGATCCATATAGTGCTGTTCATACTTCTCAAAACTGAACAGCTGAATCTCTGGTTCCAGGCGTCTTATAAAGCTGATCTCCTCCGTGTCTTTTCCTTTCAGGAATTGAACAATAATGACTTGCTTCCCCTGTCCTGCTGCTTTGATGCAGTGGCCTAAGGCCGACGATGTCTTCCCTTTGCCCTGGCCGCAGTAAACTTCCACTCGTCCTTTCATCTTTTCACCTCAAAGAATCTTCCTTTAGTAATATCGCTTTATTATATCACCATTCCGGCAAAAAATCCATACTTTATCTATCGCGCTGATTTCCCTGTCATGTCCTGTAAAACAGGGAGTTTTACTCTTCTTCCGGGACCTTCATTTCCAGTTTGTTCACAGAAACTTCATATGCAGTCCTCTTTACGACTTCAAATTCACTGATCCGCTTCTGGTACTCACGGCTCTGAATCCTTCCCACAAGTTCAATCCTGGCGCCGATTTCTAAACTCCCCGCAAATCTGGCATTCCTTCCCCAGCAGATACAAGGGATATAATCGGATTTCCCGTAAGAACGGTTCACAGCCAGCAGGATGTCACAGATTTCTCTTCCGAGGGGTGTCATCCGGTAAACCGGCTGCTTACATATAAACCCGTCCAGCTGGATCTGGTTCGGCTTCACGTCTTCCATGGAATCGAGGAATTCCAAATCCCTTACGAAGACGGATAAAATCAAATGGTTATGGTTTTCTTCATGTTTGTTATACGACCGGAACTGACCGAAAGCCCTGAGATATTTGCCCCGGCAGTCCTTTGTTACGTCCACTAAACGTTCGGAAATCATCAATGGTATTTCATCAGTCGCTTCGCTTAACCTGTTTACTAAAAGTTTGACCATATAAAAACCTTCGCCAAAAATCTCATGGCTGTATTCAAAGGTGGATATAATCTCGCCCGCTACCTCCACTTGATTATTATTGATTCCTTTTTCTGTCATACTTTTTCTCCCTTCTTGTATCAATTCGTGTACTATACAGAGTATTCTAAATTGGCATCAATTAGAAGAAAAATCCTTCGACAAAATATTCGGAAGGTTTTGACATTATTGTTTCTTATACGCCTGTCTTTTTCTCATCGTAGGATCCAGAATCTTCTTTCGGATCCTGATATTTTCCGGGGTGATCTCCAGTAGTTCATCGGTGTCAATAAACTCTAAGGCCTGCTCCAGGCTTAAAATTTTAGGAGGTGAAAGCTTCAGTGAATCGTCAGAGCCTGATGCACGGGTATTGGTAAGCTTTTTCGTCCTGCACACGTTTACTTCAACATCCTCGGCCTTTCCGTTCTGGCCGATCACCATGCCGCTGTAAACCTTCTCTCCGGCTCCAACAAACAGCGTTCCTCTCTCCTGGGCCGCAAATAAGCCATAAGTTACCGTCTCCCCGGTTTCATAAGCGATCAGAGAACCCTGCTTGCGGTACTGAATGTCTCCCTTATAAGGTCCATAACCGTCGAATACTGTATTTAAAATGCCGTTTCCCTTGGTATCTGTCAAAAATTCTCCCCTGTATCCGATCAAACCTCTGGACGGAATAGAGAATTCAAGCCTTGAATAACCGCCTTTGGCAGAACTCATACCCTGAAGTTCACCCTTTCGCTGGCTTAATTTATCGATGACAGCTCCGGCAAACTCTTCCGGCACGTCAACTACGGCAATTTCCATCGGTTCCAGCTTTTTGCCTTTTTCATCTTCTTTATAGAGAACTTCCGCTTTGCTCACTGCAAACTCATACCCCTCACGGCGCATGTTCTCGATCAGTACGGATAAATGAAGTTCTCCGCGGCCGGATACCTTATAGCTGTCTGTGGTATCACTTTCTTCTACTCTTAAGCTGACATCTGTGTTCAGTTCACGGAACAGCCTGTCCCTTAAATGTCTGCTGGTCACATACTTGCCTTCCTGTCCGGCTAAAGGACTGTCATTGACCATAAACTGCATGGCAATGGTAGGCTCTGAAATTTTCTGGAATGGGATAGCTTCAGGCTCATCAAGATCACAAATCGTATCTCCGATGTGAATATCAGAAATCCCTGAGATGGCTACAATCGATCCGATCCCGGCTTCTTTCACATCCACTTTGTTAAGGCCTTCAAATTCATATAACTTGGTGATGCGAACTTTCTGCTGTTTTTCCTCTTCATGGGCGTTTACAACCATGTATTCCTGATTCACCTTGATAGAACCGTTGTCAACCTTACCGACTCCGATCCTTCCCACATATTCATTGTAGTCAATCGTACTGATCAGAACCTGGGTCGGTTTCTCCGGATCTCCCTCCGGCGCCTCGATATGTTCAATGATCGTATCAAACAGCGGCTTCATATCTTTCTTCTCATCGGAAAGATCGGCAACCGCATATCCGCCCTTTGCGGACGCGAAGACAAACGGACAGTCCAGCTGCTTATCGTCTGCGTCCAGTTCCATCAGTAATTCCAGCACTTCATCCACAACTTCATCCGGCCTTGCCTCCGGACGGTCTACTTTATTGACACAGACGATCACGGACAAATCCAGTTCCAGCGCTTTTTTCAATACAAACTTTGTCTGAGGCATAGGGCCTTCAAAGGCGTCTACTACAAGCACCACTCCATTTACCATCTTTAACACACGCTCTACTTCTCCGCCGAAGTCAGCATGTCCCGGTGTATCAATAATGTTGATCTTTACATCATTATAGCGCACGCCGGTATTCTTTGACAAAATCGTGATACCGCGTTCTCTCTCAATATCGTTAGAGTCCATGACTCTTTCTTCCACTTCCTGATTTTCACGGAAGGTACCGCTCTGTTTTAATAATTCATCCACCAATGTGGTCTTTCCATGATCTACATGGGCAATAATCGCAATATTTCTGATATCTTCTCTTACCATCTTATACTCACTTTCCTTTAAAAAACGTCAACTTTTGTAGTTTAGCACATACGGATATAAGATTCAAATATTACTCTCATTGTTTCCCAATGTATTTATCTCATTCATTCTTTATTTCGTTCCGAAAATGCGGTCGCCGGCATCGCCGAGTCCCGGCAGAATATATCCGTTCTCATTTAATCCCCTGTCGATCTCCCCACAGTAAATCTGAATGTCAGGATGTGCCTCTGACAGGCGTTTTACTCCTTCAGGCGCTGCTATAATAGAAACAAACTTTATCTGCTTACCGCCCTTTTTCTTTACAAACTGAACCGCCGCATCCGCAGATCCTCCGGTTGCAAGCATGGGATCTACGATCAGAATCATACGCTGGTCGATCCCTTCCGGCAGTTTGCAGTAATATTCTTTGGGTTCAAGCGTCTCTTCGTCTCTGTACATCCCCACATGTCCTACTTTGGCAGACGGCACCAAGGACAGAATCCCTCCGGTCATGCCAAGTCCTGCTCTGAGGATCGGGACCAGCGCAAGCTTCTTGCCTTTAATAATCGGTGCAGTGGTTGTCTCCATCGGTGTCTTGATCTCGATCTCTTCCATTTCCAGATCCCTGAGCACCTCATAACCCATGAGCATAGAAATTTCTTCCACCAGCGCCCTGAATTCCTTAGTCTTGCACGTTTCATCCCGTAATTGGGAAATTTTATGTTTGATTAACGGATGGCTAAAAACAGTTACATTTTCGTTCATAACAGTTTCCTTTCTGTATCTTCTGTAGTTTCTGATAAAAATTTTATCACAAACAGACCCACATAGAAATCCTTTCTATTCTATTTCTATTATGGTATGATATTTTCACGAATATGCTAAGAAAGGAACCTGATCTTCATGAATCATTTTGAGTTGATCAACCGATTATATAAAGAACAAATTCTGCCGAGAGAAGATTTTATTCACCTGATCGAACACAGGACAGCGAAGGATGCCGATTATCTTGCATCCCTGGCCCGGAAAGAAGCTCAGAAAATATACGGCACCGGAGTCTTTCCAAGAGGGCTCATTGAATTTACCAACTACTGCAAAAATGACTGTTTATACTGCGGCATCCGCCGTTCCAACCCAAATGTCAGCCGTTACCGTCTGACCGTGGAACAGATCCTCTCTGCATGTGAGAGCGGATATGAGCTTGGATACCGGAGTTTTGTCCTTCAGGGAGGAGAAGATCCTTATTTTCATGATGAGCGTATGGTTTCTATTGTCTCCGCCATGCGCAAAGCCTATCCAGACTGCGCGATCACCCTGTCCCTTGGGGAACGCTCACCGGAAAGCTATCAGGCTCTCTATGAGGCAGGGGCCAACCGCTATCTTCTGCGCCATGAGACGGCTACCGAGGAACACTATCAAAAGCTTCATCCAGAAGTGATGTCCCTGGCCCACCGCAAGCAGTGCCTGTGGGACTTAAAAAAAGCCGGCTTCCATGTCGGTACCGGATTTATGGTAGGCGCCCCCGGACAGACAGCTGCCCACCTGGCCGAAGATCTTCTGTTTATCAAAGAGCTGAATCCTAAAATGGTAGGGATCGGGCCGTTCATTCCTCATCACGATACACCTTTTAAGGATGAGCCTTCCGGCACAGCGGACCTCACTACTTACATGATCAGCATCCTGCGCCTGATGAACCACCATCTGCTGCTTCCTTCCACCACGGCACTTGGAACGATCGATCCAAACGGCCGTGAAAAAGGAATCCTGGCCGGCGCCAATGTGGTCATGCCGAACCTCTCCCCGATTGATGTCAGAAAAGATTATGCTCTTTATGACAACAAGATCTGCACCGGAGATGAGGCTGCCGAATGTGTAGGCTGTCTCGGGCGCAGGATGGAGAGCATCGGTTATCACCTGGAATTCAGCCGCGGTGATTACCGGGAATAAAATCTGTCTATATTAGTGAAGCCGGGGATGCGTGTATATCCCCGGCTGTTTTTATTTACCTTTTTGTACTTTTGTTTCTTCTATTTTCTTTTGAACCGGTTCTGGCTTGGGAATCTCAATTCCCTTTAAGCTTTCTGCCTGAAGCTTTATCTCCTGTGTCCTAACAGATGTAAAACTGTCAGACGGCAGCGGCTTCTGATTCAGCAAAAAAATTCCTACGGCTGTTCCATCTGTTCCAGCAGATTTTTAATGTGCTCCACCTTTTCGTCGCCGATACTGGTTTCCTTCTGTTTCCGGACAGCTTTGAGACAACAGTGGTAATCCACTGATCTGAGCCATGCACAAAAAGCCATATCGTCTTTCAGCAAAGGAAGAAAACAGAAGACCTCCAGATAGATCGCCTGCACGATGTCTTTAACTTCACTCTGATAATACAAAAATTTGAGACAAAAACCCCCATCATCTCATGCGTATGGTGATAGAGATACTCGAAGGCCTGTTCGTCCCTGCCTTTTGCCCTCTCTACATAAGGGCACAGCTTTTCATAAATATTATCTCTCTCCATCTTATTACTCCTATGTGTTCTGCTTGTTACTATAAATTAATTATTTCCGAAACATAATAAAAAACTGGAAATAAGACTGCAGCCATGGAGTTTCTTTTATAGTACCGACTCTAACGGATTCTTAAAAAAGCCTGATAAACATCCACGGCTCCAAATCCCCATTCCCTGTTTGGATAATTTCGGTCCGGATCTCTCCTGGCTCCGCGGATCAGATAATTCTTCAGTCTCAGTGTATTCATGATCAAGTCATTTTCTTTGACCTGGCCCCACTCCAGCAGCAGTGCCGCAAGACCGGCGACCACTGACCCTGAAATACTGGCGCCCGTCTTCATCCCAAACCGATTCCTGGGAAGGACTCCGATCACATTGACACCCGGCGCCGCAAAATCCGGCTGTATGGTCATGGTCCTGGGATATCCTCTTCCGCTTTCGATAAAAAAGCTGTTATTACTCTGATTATAAGTGGAAGGGGTAATGACCGGTGCCGCGTTCCCAGGTGCAGTGAGTGTATTATATGGTGTAGATTCTAAGAAATAGGTCTCATCGGTGATAAAATTCCGGATGGGAAGCCACATGTCAAACTCCCTGCTCCCCACATTTTCGTCTGTCACATGAACCTTCCAGACTCCCTCTGCTGGGGCACGGAATCTCATACGGATAAAAGGAGAACCTGTGGATACGTCAATGGTAAAATAATCTACGATGAGACTCGTCTGTTCCAGCAGAAATGTGATATTCCTTCTGCCCCTATAGCCTCCTGATATTACACCGGTCCTCTGGCCCGAAGGCGATTCGATGTCCACAAAAAACTGGTTTGGCTGAAAGCCCCAAAGTTCCGCCGTAAATCCGTATTCCCCCGGCCCCACCTTTATTTCCACCACAACTTCTCCGTCCGAGAGTGCACCCGCATAGTGATGTTTGGCCTGCCCTTCATTTCCCCCGGTCACAACGATCGCAATTCCCGGCTGGTATGCCAGGGCTGAAATCTGCCTGGCCAGCGGTGAAGTTCCGGTGTGGGAGGAAAGATTGGTCCCAAGTCCCAGATAAATCACAACCGGCATATTAAGTTCATCTGCCTTCTCCAGAACATAGCGGATCGCCAGCATGATATCCGGTTCTGCATAGACTTCCTTTGAAGGATCAATACAGTAATATTCTTTCAGATAGCTTTTTGCCTGTTTCAGTTTTACCACCACCAGTTCGGACCCCGGCGCGATCCCTGAAAAATTCTCTTCCTGTACTTCATTTCCCGCGATCATGCCTGCAAGAAAAGTTCCATGTCCCGATGTATCCTGGCTCGGAACAATCTCCAGGGGATTTTCTGCCTGCAGCGCCTCATCTATCTGCTCTTTTGTGTATTCCGTCCCATATCCATAAGGCATCGGAGGATCTTCTCCCTGTATCGTCTGATCCCATATATATTGAATCTTTGTAGTCTGGTTTCCAAGCTGGAACACAGTATTCGTATAATCGATCCCTGTATCTATGACTGCCGCCAGAACTCCCTGTCCTGTAAGATCAAGCCCCGACCGCCGCACCTGTGCCGCCCCGGTCTCCTCCAGAACCTGCATATCCATAAGACCATAGCACCTGGGAATTGCATTTCCTGAAAAATTGGAGACAGGGGAAGCAGCCGCCTGCTGCTCATCTACATAGACAATCGCATATTGAAAATTCACCTGAGTAATGCAGTCTGAATGATAAAAGTCCCGAAGTTCATTCGGACTGGTCCTGAATCCGGAAATAAAATCGCGGTAATTTTCATTGACTGCCGCCCCAATACAATCATCCGGCATAAAATTCTCCAAAAAATAATCTTGCTTAATAAGTATGAAACATCTATTTAAATTATGAATTTTTCTCTGTAAGATGATTTTGTGTAAATTATGAATTTTTCTCTGTAAGATGATTTTGTGCAGTTTCCACATAATACCTGCTGCTTTCCCTGATATCCCGGATTTCTTCTTCTGTCACCGGACGGACCACCTTTGCGGGACGTCCGAACGCAAGACTTCCGTCCGGGATTACGGTTCCTTCCGTCACAAGGCTTCCCGCCCCAATAAAACAATGTGTGCCTATTTGGGCTCCGTTCATGATGATGCTTCCCATGCCGATCATTGTCTCATCCCCAATGGTACACCCGTGCAGAATCGTGTTGTGTCCTACCGTCACCCGCTCCCCTACGAGGACCGGATGTCCTTCCTCCACATGGACCGTGCAGTTTTCCTGAATGTTAGTCTGGTTTCCGATCTTTATACGGCTTTCGTCGCCCCTGACCACAGAGGAGAACCAGACAGATACTCCGTCTCCCAATTCCACGTCTCCCAGCACTGCAGCCGTAGGTGCCTGATAATATGTCTTTTCCATAGCGTCTTCTCCTTAGATTCTTTCTGAAATTTCTCCTTTTCGGTATGCTGTCACGAGACAGCCCAGATCCTTAATGCTTTCCTTTATTCGTTTTCCGTTGTCCGTATCCCCGACCCGTTTCCTGCGGATCACCTTTTTCGACAGGACCGTATCTGAATGTATGTCTGTTTCTTCACGGATGACAAAATCCCTTGATTTAAACGGCTCATGGGCAACCAGTTTAATTCCGTAAGAATTAGAAACAAGAGTATAACCTGCAATTCCTGTTTTTTTCTGGTATGCCTTTGAGAAGCCTCCGTCAATGATAAACAGCTTTCCTTTGCATTTGATCGGACTTTCTCCGTCCTTGACAGCGACAGGCATATGGCCGTTGACGACATGTCCTTTCACGCCGTCGGCGTCAAATTCCTCCAGTATCTGATAGAGGACTGCCTCCTCCTCGATCAGCTGATAATAATAATCCTTTGTCTCCTTTTTCAAGACCGGATCATCCACAAAATAGCGCTCGAAGGTGGCCATCTTATCTTTCCCATACACCGGTGAATTTTCATTGGACCATATGTACCACATGATATCCTGGCCATATTTTTTCTTCGGCGAATTTTCCTGCTCAAAATATCCCTGGCGGGCGTGGTGTTCCAGCACATCGTAGAGGGCCTTCCCCGCATATTTCTTTCCGTTGATCTTCACCTGACGGAAACTTCCGTCTGCATTCAGCGGAACGCAGCCGTGGTAGAGAACCATGTCGTTATATGTAAGATACATGCTGCCTTTAGAAAAAAGAAACCGCACATGTTCCTGCAGATGAGCACAGTATTTGAACGAAGTGATCAGATGTTCCATCACATACTCTTCTTCTTTGGTCAGCCGGTACGGATCTTTTGGATCGATGGTTGGAAAATGAGTATCCTTTAACGGATATTTTTTTCCCCGGATGCAGATAGTGCCTTTTTCATAGTCGATTTTATCCAGAAGCAGACGCTCCTCCATGGCGAAATCCGGTCTTCTCCTGATCAGGCGTCCCTCCAGCTTAAATTGAATGACGGCAATGGCCTTGTGCATCTTTTTATTCAGGTCCAGCTCCCTGACATCCTCTTCCTGGACATCCCCCGAGATTGTAAACAGTTCACAGGGATCATCCTTGTAACAGTCCAGCGCAAACCTTGCCAGAGGGATGAGATTGATCCCGTATCCGTTTTCCAGGGTGTCGAGATTATTGTATCTGGCGCTGATCCTCACCACATTGGCAATACACGCCCCATGTCCGGACGCAGCCCCCATCCAGAGGATGTCGTGATTTCCCCACTGGATATCCAGAGAATGATAATCCATGAGACAGTCCATAATCCGGTGAGCTCCCGGTCCGCGGTCATAGATATCCCCGATCACATGGAGATGGTCGATGGTCAGCCGCTGGATCAGATGGCCCAGGGCCGCGATCAGTTCCCTGACCTGCCCGGTCTTTAAAATCGTCTCGATGATCTGGTCAAAATACTCGTCCTTGTCCAGCATTCCGTGTTCTGTGATCAATTCCTCCATAATGTACGCAAACACCGGAGGCATCGCTTTCCTCACTTTCGATCTCGTATACTTGCTTGCGGCCAACTTTGCCATGAGAATCAGCCGGATCAGCGTAGTCCGGTACCAGGAATCCAGCTCTTCTTCGGACAATTCCTCTTCCATCAGGTCCATCTTCTGCTCGGGGTAATAGATCACGGACGCCAGGTTCTTTTTCTCTTTGATACTTAAAATATTGCCGAACTGATCGTCGATCTTTCCCCTGATCGCCCCGGAACCGTTTCTCAATATGTGGCTGAATTTCTCGTACTCCCCATGCAGATCGGAAACGAAGTGCTCTGTTCCTTTGGGAAGGTTTAAAATCGCCTGCAGATTAATAATTTCCGCAGAAGCCGCCGAAATATTCGGGTACTGCTTGGACAGTTCTTTCAAATACTTAAAATCATTCATACACAATCCTCCATAAAGCTATTATATCATCTCCTCAGCAAAAATATTAGGCAAAAAGCCAGATCATATGATCCGGCTTTTTTTCTGTTATTGTCCCCGCAGTTCGATCACCGGCGTACCGTAATTTAAGATATAATCCCTGTTGATGATCACTCTTCCGATCGTGTCATCCTTGGGAATCTCAAACATGATATCCAGCATAAATTTCTCTATGATCGCCCTTAATGCGCGGGCACCAGTCTTCTTTTCCAGCGCTTTTTCCGCGATTGCTTCCAGCGCACTTTCGTCAAATATCAGCTCAACTTCATCCAGCTCCAGAAGCTTCTGGTACTGTTTTAAGATTGCATTTTTCGGCTCTTTTAAGATCCTTACCAGCATATCTTTTGACAATCCTTCCAGCGTAAATACCATCGGAAGTCTCCCTAAAAATTCCGGTATCATTCCGTACTCCCGCAGATCATCCACAGTGACTCTGGACAGAATATTCTCGTCTTTGTCAAATTTATCTTTCAGGTCCGCATGGAAGCCGATGGATGTCTGCTTCATGAGACGCTTTTTGATGATTTCATCCAGATCGGGGAAGGCTCCCCCGCAGATGAACAGAATGTTCTTTGTATTAATGGTCGTCATGGGCACCATAGCATTTTTGCTTGTTGCACCTACCGGCACTTCTACCTCCGCGCCCTCTAAAAGTTTTAACAGCCCCTGCTGCACGGACTCTCCGCTGACGTCACGGCTGTTGGTGTTCTGTTTCTTTGCGATCTTATCAATCTCATCGATAAAAATAATACCGTGCTCTGCCTCATCCACGTCATTGTCTGCCGCCTGTAGAAGCTTAGAGAGTACGCTCTCCACATCGTCTCCGATATAGCCGGCCTCCGTCAGAGAAGTGGCATCCGTGATGGCAAGCGGTACCTGAAGAAGCCTCGCCAGAGTCTTTACCAGATACGTCTTTCCGGAACCGGTAGGCCCGACCATGAGCATGTTGGATTTGTCGATCTCGATCTCTTCCATGGTGTTGGTCACCACCCGCTTATAGTGATTGTAGACCGCCACAGACATGACCTTTTTCGCATAGTCCTGTCCTATGACATATTCATCCAGCATAGCCTTGATCTTATGCGGTGCCGGAATATCTCTTAAATTCAGTTCCTTTTTTTCTTTCTTTTTCTTCTTTTTATCTTTCTTCTTCACTGCCTGCACAGGCGGTTCCTGCATATTTTCCATCAGACGGGACAGATCCATATTGTTCAGGTCCATGTTTGTGGCATCGATAAAGCTGAACTGTCCGTTTCCCATACTGTCCATCGTTCTCTGCATACAGTCTACGCAGATATGTATATCCTTGGGAAGTGTGATCATCTTTCCGGCAGCCGATTCCGGCCTGCGGCACAGATAGCAGTAGTGCTCCACATCATGAGGCTCGTCTTTCTCCTCATCAGTTTTTGCAGGCACTTCTTTTTCTTCTAATTCTGTTTCATTTATCTCTTCAGACATTATTTGTACCTCATTTCTTGTAGAAAATATCATACCAGCCGGTAAACTTCCCGGATGGCCTTAAGTCCTTTTATCATATCTTCTTTCTGCATTTTCGTAAAGCCTAAAATATACTGCTCCTTTTCGGGACCCCCATCTATATAATACATCGAAAGGGGATAAATCCTGACTCCCCGTTTCAGCAGTTCTTTTTCAAACCGCCTGGTATCCTGAATAGGAAAATCAACGCGCACATGAAGGCCTGCTCCGGCCCCGTAAACCGTGATCCGGCTGTCGATTTCCTTCAGCTTTTGAATCAGGAGATCGTGCTTTTCTTTATAAACATTTCTCATCCGGTTTAAGTGCCGTTCAAAATGCCCTTCCGACAAAAAAGAGGTGAGAACACTCTGGTCGATCCTGGATACCGCACAGGAAAAAATACCCGCGGTCTTTCTGTATGCAGACACAAGGCTTTTGGGCAGCACCATATAGCCGATCCGTATGGCCGGAGCGATCGCCTTAGAAAAAGTACCCATATAGATCACCTTGTCGCTCTCGTCGATGCCCTGGAGGGCCGGGATCGGTTTTCCATAGTATCGGAACTCACTGTCGTAATCATCCTCGATGATATACCGTTCTTTCTTTTCTCTGGCCCATTTGATCAGCCGGCTCCTTCTGCCGATGGGAAGGACCACACCGGTTGGATACTGGCGGGCAGGCGTCACATAGGCGAGATCCGCGCCGCTCTGCTCCAGCTGTGAAACCTTCAGGCCCTCCTCATCCATGTTTATGGGAAGTACCTGAAATCCAAGTTCCCGGACCGTCTGATAGGCGTTTAAATATGCCGGATTTTCCATGGCCATGGTCCGGCCTTTCCCCAGAGTAAGACTGAGAAGGAACAGCAGGTTTTCGATCCCCGCTCCAATGACAATCTGGCTGGTGCCCACATGGACGCCTCTGGACTGCCTGAGATAATACATGATAGCCCTCCTCAGTCCCAAATCTCCCTGATTTTCTCCCTTTTGGAACAGCTCACTGTTGTCGTTCATCATGACTTCTTTCAGAAGCCGTCTCCAAACATTATAGGGAAACAGGGACATGTCGACTCCCACAGGAGAAAAATCAAAGGGGATCGGCTCTTCCTCCTGCACTGGATCTTCTTCCTCTGTCTCCACAGGAATATTTAAAGATGCAAGATCTTCCACCTGACAGACAAAGTATCCGCACTTGGGCTTTGCCTCAATATATCCTTCTGCGGTCAGCTGACCGTAGGCCAGATCGATCGTATTTCGGCTCAGATCCATGTGCTTTGCCAGCCTCCTGGTGGACGGAAGCTTGGACCCGCAGGGCAGGGCCCCGCTCCGTATTTCATCCCGGATATAAGCATAAATCTGCCTGTAAAACGGTTCTTTTTTTGTGTGATCCAGTCCGATGGTAAGCATCTGTCCCTCCCGGCGGTTTTTCTAGTAATTCTTTACGGTGATTTTTTCAATGACAATGTCTTTTTTAGGTTTGTTCTCGGCCTTTGCATCTGACACAGTCTGAGTCTGGGCAATCTTGTCCAGAACATCGTATCCGTCATACAGCTGGCCGAATACCGTGTAGTCTCCGGTCAAAGACGGGTATCCTCCCTGCTCTTTAAAAAGATCCCTCTGAGCTTTTGTAAGTTCTATCGGAGAAGAATCCAGCATTTCATCTGTAACTTCCCTGTTCTGCACTACAAAAAACTGGCTTCCGTTGGTATCCGGACCTGCATTTGCCATACAGAGTGCTCCTCTCACCGGGATCAGCTTGTCAGAAGTCTCATTCTTGAACTCTTTTCCCCAGATGCTCTGTCCGCCTTTTCCTGTTCCCGTCGGATCGCCTCCCTGGATCATGAAGTCTTTGATGACCCTGTGAAAAATAATCCCGTCATAATATCCGTTGGATGCCAGCGTCAAAAAGTTTTTGACTGCCAGCGGGGAATCCTTGAGGAAAAACTTAAATTTCATTGTTCCGTAGCCCTTGACTTTCACAATGGCAACCGTCTCCCCTTTGGACGGGTCCCCGATCTGCACAGTCTTTTTGGCTCCGTTGATCTTGATCTCTTTATATTTGCTGAGCACCTTTGCCTCCGTCGATTTCTCGGCAGTCGTCTTTGCTTTTTCTGTTTTCTCCTGTTTTTTCTCAGTCTGGCACGCAGAAAGCGCTAATGTGCAGAGGAGCAGTCCCCCTGCGATCAGTTTCTTTTTCATTGATCTGTTCTCCTTTACTGTTCTCTGATTTTATCTGCCGGAAATACGATTCCGGTCTGCCTTCTGGCTTCGTCTATGATCTTCATTTCCATTACTGAAGCTTCCAGATGCGGATGGTCTGTCTGCCCCGTCTCGATCAGTTCTACAAAAACCTGTGCTTCGTAATTCATAGGGTTGGAACGGCTGTCACATTCAATGATCTCTTCACTGCCATCGTTATAAAGAATCTTGATCTCTCTTGGATTCGGGCACTCTGAGATGATCATGCAGCCATTCTCTCCCTGGATCTGGGTCGGAAGCTTTGAATTGGTGATCTTTGAATAAATAACCTCCGCCTGTTTATCCCCATAAGATGCGATGAGAGAACCTGCCCCGTCCACACCGTTGTTCAGGAATATGGCGTCTGCCAGTATTTTTTCCGGCATCCCGAATAGTGACGCAAGAAAGTGCACGCAGTACACGCCGATGTCCATAATAGCTCCATTGGAAAGTTCCGGCTTGAAAGCATTTTCAATAATCCCGTTTTTAAACTTGTCATATCGTGAAGAATACTGGCAGTACTGGATCGTGGCACGGCGCACGGTGCCGAGCTTCGGAAGATGTTCTTTCATTGCTTTGAATCCGGGTGTATGTATGGACTTCATAGCTTCCATAAACACGACCTGATTTTCCTTTGCCGCCTGGATCATCAATTCAAGTTCCGTTAAATTGGATGCCACCGGCTTTTCACATAACACGTGTTTTTTGTAGTTGAGCATCATCATCGTGTGTTTGAAATGGCAGTAAGTAGGGCTTGCCACATAGACCGCATCGATCTCAGGGTCCTTTGCCAGTTCTTCATAATTATCATAAACTTTATCGACCCCGTATTTGGCCGCAAATTCTTTTCCCTTTTCCATCGTCCTTGAATAGACTGCTGAAAGCTCGATCCCTTCGACCTCCCGGATGCCTTCCAGGAGCCAGTCCGTGATAAAATTTGTTCCTATACATGCCAACCGTACCATAATTTCCTCCTTATACCTAAATGCAATTTAGCCTCTGGCACGCCGGGGCAAAAATTCGCCGACGGTACCGGAGGCTTTCAGGACCGGAAGATAAATTCCCTTCTAGTCCGCTGTTTCAAACTGACTGTTGTAGAGGTTCGCATAGAAACCGCCTTTGGCAAGCAGTTCCTCGTGATTTCCCTGTTCTACGATGTCCCCATGGTTCATGACGAGGATCATATCCGCATCCTTGATCGTAGAAAGGCGATGCGCGATGACAAAACTGGTTCTTCCTTCCATCAGGTTATCCATTGCTTTCTGAATCCGCTCTTCCGTCCTTGTATCGACGGAGCTGGTGGCTTCATCTAAGATCAGGATCTTAGGGTCGGCCAGGATCGCTCTCGCAATGGTCAAAAGCTGTTTCTGTCCCTGGGAAATGTTATTGCTCTCCTCATTTATTATCATATCATAACCTTTCGGCTGTGTCTCGATAAAATGATGGGCAAAGGCAGCTCTTGCCGCTCCCTGGATCTCTTCTTCACTGGCGTCCAGCTTTCCGTACCGGATATTGTCACGGACGGAAGCATTGTAAAGCCATGTATCCTGAAGAACCATTCCAAACATCTGCCGGATATCGCTTCTTTTAAAGTCTCTGACATCATAGCCGTCAATCTTGATTGATCCGCCGCTGACATCATAAAATCTCATCAAAAGTTTGATCATCGTTGTTTTTCCTGCGCCTGTCGGGCCGACGATTGCGATCTTCTGTCCTTCTTTGACTTCCACGGAGAAATCGTTGATGACTCTCTGATTCTCATTATATCCGAAGGATACGTGTTCAAAAGTTACATTTCCGTCCAGCGAAGACACATCCACAGGATTCTCCTTCACTTCTTCTTCCTCCTCTTCTTCGAGGAATTCAAAGACACGCTCCGCGGAAGCCGCGGTCGTCTGCATCATGTTGCCGACCTGGGCCAGCTGGGTGATCGGCTGGGTAAAGTTTCTTACATACTGGATAAAGGACTGGATCTGCCCTACCTCAATGGTATTCTTGATTGCCAGAAATCCTCCCAGAATCGCAACGACCACATAGCCTAAGTTTCCCACAAACTGCATCAGAGGCATCATTGCCCCGGAGAAAAACTGAGATCTCCACGCAGAATTATATAATTTTCCGTTTACTTTTTCAAACTCTTCCACAACACTCTTTTCTTTATTGAATACTTTTACAATGTTGTGGCCGCTGTAAATTTCTTCTACCTGGCCGTTGACTTCCCCGAGCAGTGCCTGCTGCGCCTGGAAATAAGGCTGGGATTTTTTCATGATCGCACCGATCATCAGGAAGGATACCGGAAGGATCACGACCACGGCGACCGTCATCGGAACGCTGATCCTGATCATCATAACGAACACACCGATAATGGTAGCCACAGAAGTAATGATCTGTGTCATACTTTGATTCAGACTCTGTCCCAGAGTATCCACATCGTTGGTGATCCTTGAGAGCACCTCACCGAATGTTCTGCTCTCAAAATATTTCATCGGCATCCTGTGGATCTTTTCAGAAATATCTTTTCTCATCTGATATGTGGTGTTGTTGGACACATGGGTCATGATCAGTCCCTGAAGGAATGAAAATGCCGCAGATGTCAGATACAGTCCGAGAAGCGTCAGCAGTATGCCCCTTATCTTGGAAAAATCAATTCCGCCGGTTCCCTGGACTTTTTTCACCAGTCCGTTAAAAATTTCAGTTGTGGCATTTCCAAGTATGGTCGGTCCTACAATGTTAAATACCGTGCTGGCAATGGCAAACAAAATAACAAAAGCGATGGCGCCGTAGTAGCGTCTCATGTATTTTAACAGCTTCTTAATCGTTCCTTTGAAATCTTTTGCCTTCTCACCGCTGCCCTGCATCGGTCCATGCCCCATTCTCCTTGCCGGTCCTCTGTTCTGATTACTCATGTTCTGCCGCCTCCCCTCTAGCTTTTGCAAAATCATCCTCAGACAACTGGGATTTTGCAATCTGTAAGTAGACCGGACATGACTCCAGCAGTTCTTCATGAGTGCCTGTGCCTACGACACGGCCTTCATCCAGGACAACGATCTGGTCTGCGTGCAGGATCGTACTGATCCTCTGCGCCACGATCAGAGTCGTGCTTCCTTTTGTCTCTCTGGCCAGTGCCTGCCGAAGTGTCACATCCGTCTTATAGTCAAGTGCGGAAAAGCTGTCGTCAAAAATATAGATCTCCGGATCTTTGGCGACCGCCCTGGCAATGGACAGTCTCTGTTTCTGCCCTCCGGATACGTTGGAACCTCCCTGGGCGATCGGAGAATCATATGCCTCTTTCTTTTCTTCAATGAAATCTGCGGCCTGTGCAATCCTTGCCGCTTTCTTCACCTCTTCTTCAGATGCATCCTCTTTTCCGTAACGCAGGTTCGAGTCAATCGTTCCGGAAAACAGAACCCCCTTCTGGGGTACATAGCCCAGTTTATCTCTTAAATCCGACTGTTTTACCTCCCGGATATCTACTCCGTCAACGAGAATACTTCCCTCTGTCACATCAAAAAACCTCGGGATCAGATTGATCAGCGTAGACTTTCCGCTTCCGGTGCTTCCGATAAACGCCGTGGTCTTTCCGGAAGGCGCCGTAAAGCTGATGTCGTGGAGCATATCCTCCCCTGCATCGGGATATCGGAAAGAAACATGCTTAAATTCCACTTCTCCCTTTTTCTCATTCAGAAATTCTTTCGGCTGTTTTGGATCTTTGATCATGATCTCCATATCTAAAATTTCATTGACACGCTCTGCTGCCACCTGGGCTCTCGGCATCATGATGGAAACCATGGAGATGAAAAGGAATGACATGATGATCTGCATCGCATACTGAATGAACGCCATCAGATCTCCCACCTGCATCCTTCCCAGGTCAATGTTGTCTGCTCCCACATAGACGATCAGGACCGTCATGGCATTCATGATCAGCATCATGAGCGGCATCATAAACGTCATCGCCCTGTTGACGAACAGGTTGGTCTTCATCAGGTTCTTATTGGCGGTGTCAAACCGTTCTTTTTCGTGCTTTTCGGTGCTGAATGCACGGATGACGGGAAGCCCGGTCAGAATTTCCCTGGATACAAGGTTCAGCCGGTCGATCAGTTTCTGCAAAACCTTAAATTTCGGCATAGCCACAGTAAACAGGACTAAAATCACGGTCATGATCGCCACGACTCCGATGGCAATGGTCCATGTCATATCCACGTTGGTTTTCAGTACTTTATAGATACCTCCAAGCCCCATCAATGGTGCAAATACAACGATGCGGAACATCATGGTCACAAACATCTGGATCTGCTGGATATCGTTCGTACTCCTGGTGATCAGGGATGCCGTGGAAAACTTATCAAACTCTGAGTTCGTAAAATCCATTACCTTTTTAAAAATATGGTCACGGAGAATTCTGCTCAGCCTGGCTGCCAGTTTTGCGGATAATAAAACGACAGTTACGGCCACAGCCATAGCCAGCAGTGCAAGCCCTACCATAATGGCTCCGGTCTTCAACATGTAATTGGTCTGTATCTGGTCTAAGTCGAGCCCCATGGCTTTATATTCCGCTTTTACAAAAGAGATCGCGGCCTGGCTGATGATGCTTTCCGGCATGTCATCAATGCTCTTTCCCTTAAATTTCTGCGCCATTTTGGCATTTTCTTTGGTCTGGCCGCTTTGCTCCATCATTTTCATTTCCAGCATCAGCATCGGTTTTGAAAGGATTTTGTCTAAATCCTCCCTGTCCTTTTTACTGATGTCTTTTCTCACATAGAGACGGCCTTTTTTATAAGAGCTGTAATCAGAGTCTTTCACCTGTTTTTTCGTGTACAGCTCATAGGCATCCTTCACTTTTTCTGCATCTTTCGGCTTCATCATTCCCATGAGTGCCTGCATGGACTCTTCCCGGACGGCATCCGGCACTGCGTCCTCGATTCCGCCCTGCTGGATTCCTACATTGACAATATTGGACGTATACGTCGGGATCGTCAGTTCACAGCTGACCTGCACACACAAAAGCAAAACAATGCATGCGATCGGGATATATGCTTTTTTCAGATATCGGAATATTTTCAGCATGATGTCTCCTTTCTACGATTATTCCTTACATTTACAAGTTCCTATTTCCAAATCAACTAATTTATCAAGCCCCTCATAAAACTTTGTGAGCAGCCGGAACAGTTCTTCTTTTTCCTCTTCCGTGAAGGTCTTCATGACCTGATTTTTAACTTCGACGGTAGCTTCGGAAATTTTCTCATAGATCTGCCGTCCGTGTTCCGTGAGATACACGAGGCTTCTCCTCTGATCTTCCGGGTCCTGCTTCCTGATGACAAATTCTCTTTTTTCAAGCCTGCGGATCATGACATTGATCGTCGAAGGCTTAATGCCCAATCTATCTGCAATCTCCTTCTGAGTCACTCCTTCTTTCTTGTAAAGGCCGGTGATCAGCGGCATCTGCCCCGGATGCAGACCTGCCTCCTTTAGGTAAGCAAATCCGATTGCAAAATTTTTATGGTTGATCTTCAGAAGCAGGTGATAAATGCCGTCATCTTCATACATGATGACTCCTTTCTTAAACCTCAAAAAATATATTAGTTATCTAATCATTAGTTGACTAATGGTTATCATAGCACAGTGCAAATGGAAATACAAGAAAAGAATTGTGAAGATTCAGTGACGTTTTTTCGTCCCGAAAATCATTCTGAAAAAGGTCCTGATTTCTCTCCAGGCCTCTTTGCTCTCCGGCAGCATTCCCATAGCCAGCTGAAACACATGGAACATGTCGGGATAGACACTGTTTCTCACCGAAACACCGCTTTCCTTCACCTTTCTTGCCACTCTCAGTGTGTCGTCCAGCAAAACTTCCCTGCCGCCTACCTGAAACAGCATCGGCGGAAATCCATGATAATCTCCGAACAGCGGGGAAATATACGGATTGCTGACATCCTCACTTCCCGGATACAGAGAATCGTAAAGCATCGTGACCTTTGATCTGCCGAACAGCGGGTCTCTTCCGTAATTATATTTGAGACTTTCTCCGCTCAGTGTAAGATCCGTCCACGGTGACATCAAAATAAAACCTGCCGGCATGGAAATTCCATGATCCTTCAGATATAAACCTAGAGCCAGCGCAAGTCCTCCCCCGGCAGAATCCCCCGCAATCACAATCTTTTCCGGCGGGAATCCCTTCTCCTCTGTCAGCCACCGGTAGGCTGAGACAGCGTCTTTAAGCGCCGCAGGAAACGGATGCTCCGGCACGACCCGGTAATCCGGTGACAGGACACTTCCTCCCCCGCTACAAATAGAGTACTGGAGGGCAGCTCTGCGGTATGCGTTTCTAAGAGTCCCGATATATCCGCCGCCGTGCAGCTGCAATACCGCCAGGTCATTTTTATCCTGATCCGGAGACAGAAATTCCATCTGAAAATTCTCATGTGCCAGTTTCTCGTTTGTATACCCTTTTGGGCACTTCCACCGGTATTCCTTCGGATTCTGATGTCCCATGCCGGTGGCATATGTCCTTCCTCTGGGTGTCGCTGTAAATCCTCTGATGCATTGAACGGCCATCTGTCCGCGCAAACTTGCTCGTTTCATAGTATGCTCCTTCTCTGATTAGGTGTGAAATCTTCTGGCCAGTTCATTTTTCCCTTGCTTGTTCCCTGCCGCTAAAATAACAAATACCGTCAGTACTGAAATTCCGCAGGATATCCATGCGATCAGCGGCTGTTCAAAGAGTCCGAACAGGTACATGATGACCGGTACCACACTCAAGACCGCTATAAAAATCAAGTACATCAGATAACTGTACCATGTCTTTCTGTTTACCAGTACCAGCACTACCACTGCCAGATCTGCCGTCAGGATCAGCCCCGGTATGACATAAGCCGCAGACCATCCCTCATATCCGATGACATAGTCAATGACAGATACCAGAATTCCTCCGCCGATGACCTCCACAACGATCTTTGCGGCCAGATTTCTCCTGTGTACAATGGAATAGGATACAGTCACCATTAGATATAAAATACTTGCAAGGACGATTGCCGACCAGAGAAATCCATTATATGTAATATAATTGATGATTCCCATAAGGACTGCAATCATACCGAGCAGGATGAAAAAAATATTTTTAATCCCGTAAAGCCTCATTCTTTCTTCTTCCGGATCAGGGTACATTCTCTCCCGCTTAACGGTTTTTCCGTCATCACTTAATACCCTGTTGCAGAGCGGGCACGTCACGGTCTCATCCAGGACTTCCACCTGGCAACTCTTACACCTTTTCATTGATTACCCCATTGCTTTCTATGGCTACTTTGATTCCTTCCTTCGCCAGATTCCTGAAAAAGGCTTTCTGCAGATAGCTTTCCTGGAAAACCGACGTAAATGTGATGACCGCCTGGTCCTTATAACTGAGCATGGCGCATTTCATCTCCTGTGTCTTGAAGACACCCATCATCACATGAAATTGCTCGATCTCATCCTCATATCCGGGAAGCACCCTGATCTGTCCCAGGTTGGACAGCGTAGTCGTCGCTGACTTGCTGGAACGCCTGAACTTATAACTGAGTCCGAGATTCTTCAAAACAAGCGGCAGAATCCGTATAAATGGGTTCTTTTCTGCTGAAACATTATAAGACAGTACCTCCTCGATCTTTTCCTTTTTAATCTTTTCGTCCATCTGCCGGCTGACTTCAGAGAGAATCTCCTGAAATGTATGATTCTCCCCCCTGGATAAAAATTCGATCAAGGTTACCGCATAAAAGTTGCTGGTCGTACTGGAGTCAAAAAAAGCCCTTAAATTGATCGGCAGATTGATTCCGATTGGATTTTTGTCCTGCTGCCTGTTCATGTATTCCTCATAGATACTGTATATTAATACAGCAGTCAGGTATTTGGTGACGCTGACCCCGCAGCTCCTGCAGGTTTTCTTCAGATCCTCAATACTTACATAACCGTGAATGACGCTGATAGCGCCTCCGTAAATCCTTCTTCCTTTGATCTGATAGGCTCTTTGCGTGCTGTAACCCTTTCCCTTTTTCTTTCGGTAATGCTTAAAGTAGCTGTCTTCCTGATCCAAAATACATTCTTCGCTGGGTGAATATTTTTTCACCTCTCCTTTGGACTCGTTCCTGAACAGGTCAATATAGCGATAAGTGAGTTCCTTTAAAAATGTGATGGCTCCCATGCCGTCTGAGACAGCGTGAAATACTTCCAGATTGATCCTCCTTCTGTAATAAGAAACACGGAACAGAAACTTCCTCCTGCCATGGGGATCGATGTACCGGCAGGGATATTCGGTCTCATCCTCCACCTGGGGCCGGTTCTTATTTTCTTCAAAATAAAACCAGAAAAATCCCCTGCGAAGCCGCACCCGGAACACGTCAAACCACGGAAGAACATCTTCCAGCGCCTGCTGGAGCAGATCCGGACGCACCTCCTCTTTTAAAGTGGACGAGATACGGTAAACGTGGCTGATCTCCTTATTTGCGATCACCGGAAAAAGCTGGGCCGTATTGTCAAGCTTCCTCCATGTAATATGATCATCTCTCTTTTTCATAATTCTTACCTTCCTGAAAAGCAAAATCAAAAGAAAATTCTGTCTACAAACAAAAAGCTGCCAAACCTAATTGACAACTTTTCGGGTGTTATAAACAGTATTACAGCACAACCAGAGCACAGCATCTTTTGTTTGAAAGGCACCATCTCCAGCAAACATTACGTCCATTTTCTACATGATTGGAGTGAGACATTCTAAGAGCCGAACGGAAATCATGTAGAAAATGTCATGCATTTCTTCCGCAGCACTTTTTATATTTCTTTCCGCTTCCGCAGGGACACGGGTCATTTCTTCCGATCTTCTCGCCTTTTACAACTGTCGTGGATGATTTCTGTTCTTTATACAGCTCTTTTCTTCTCTCCTCTGACAGAATATCGTTCCACTGTTCCAGTTCATACAGCCATTCTGCACGGCAGGCAACCATATTGTAGTATAATTTTTCAAAGTCAATATCTAACGTTACTTCCGTATCTTCCTCCATCTCCTCGATCGGATTCGGAGTTTTCAGGCTGTCATTGATCCCGTCCAGAAAACCTACAAAAAACTGAAGTTCCGTCTCGTATTTTTCTGCCAGTTCTTTGACGGTTCCTTTTTCTACAAAGTCTTTATCTGATAATAACTTTACATAAATCTCTTTTTCGATCCCAAAATAAGAAAGCCAGAACTGCTGTCCTTCCTGTGTACGGTCGTCAAATTTATACGCATAGTCGCGCCATTCCTGAAGTAATCCCATGATTTATCCATCCTTTAACTGTTTTCATTGCTTTCGTGATACTTATGATACTATAACAAATTTAAAATATTTTTTCAATCTGTGTATAAAAAAAATTACAGGGGACATACTCTTAATGTCTAATCAACAGATTAGATTACTTATCCTCCCCTTGACGTGCAGGAGGCCTTGTGTTACAGGGCCTTCTGCATGTTTTTTTATTGTATCAGTTCTCTTCATTTCCCACAACGCCTGTAAAGTCTCCAAAACACATTGACATATATCTATATTTATCATACAGTAAATATAGATAATCATCTATGGGAGGTATCTGAATTGGAGATTAATGAAAAGAAGGTTTCCGCCGTCTTTAAAGCTTTTTGTGATGAAAACCGCATCAAAATTCTAAAACTTTTAGTTACTGGTGAAAAATGTGCCTGTGAGCTCAATGAAAAAATTAATATTTCGCAGCCTACCATGTCCCATCACATGAAAATTTTGTGTGATTCCGGAGTTGTATCGGGCCGCAGAGAAGGCAAATGGACCTACTATTCCATTTCATCTGAAGGAATGTCCCTTGCCATTCGGACTTTGCATGAACTGACCGGCGAAAAAATATCGTAAAAATTTAATTGTAGTCTGGGCAATCCACAAAAGTGCCTGTAAGATTTTTATATACATTACATCGAAACATTTCTATTTATCTATATAAAAGAAAGGACGTTAATAACATGGAAACAATAAAATCAATGTGGGATTTCTTTCAGAACGAAATACTGGGAATGAATTGGCTGAACAAAATCATAAAAAATCTTTTAGAATCCCTTGGACTCGATACCTCATCCAGGGTCGGAAACAGTATGTTGTTCTTTCTATATGACACCGTAAAAATCATAGTGCTGCTGGGAATTTTGGTCCTCCTGATCTCTTACATCCAAAGTTACTTTCCGCCGGAAAGAACTAAACGAATTCTTGGAGGTTTACACGGTATCAGGGCAAACATCATTGCTGCTCTGCTGGGCACCGTGACTCCGTTTTGTTCCTGTTCTTCTATTCCGATTTTTATCGGTTTTACAAATGCGGGACTGCCTCTTGGAGTTACCTTCTCTTTTCTGATCTCTTCTCCTATGGTAGATCTCGGATCACTTGTGCTTTTAACGAGTATCTTTGGCGGAAAAGTAGCTCTCGTCTATGTACTTCTGGGACTTGTCATTGCAGTGGCAGGCGGCACCATGATTGAAAAGCTGCATTTAGAGCATCAGATCCGGGATTTTAACAAATCTGATCATGTCCCGGATGTGCCGCAGGAATCTCTGTGTTTTAAAGACAGAGTCAAATATGCATGGGAGACAGCAAAAATTACAGTAAAAGGGGTCACTCCATATATTTTGGCGGGTGTCGCCATAGGTGCGGTGATTCATAACTGGATTCCTGAAACCTTGATTATAAAAATTCTCGGAAAAGGGAACCCTTTGGGCATTTTGATCGCTGTGCCCGCCGGGATTCCTATGTATGCGGATATCTTCGGCACCATTCCCGTTGCAGAGGCACTGCTCTCGAAAGGCGCCCAGTTAGGTGTTGTCCTGTCCTTTATGATGGCGGTTACAACTCTCTCTCTGCCGTCTGTAATCATGCTGAAAAAAGCAGTCAAACCAAAGCTTCTCTTGATTTTTGCAGTCATCTGTACCCTTGGTATTATTTTTGTAGGATACTTTTTCAATGCATTCCAGTATCTGTTTCTATAGAGAAAAATGTCACGCTCTGTCCAAAATAACCCCTTGTATCTTCTTTCTCTTCCCATTAGAATAGAAGAAACAAATCTATTGTGCGGGAGGTTATCTTTTGAATTTTAATAACACACCAGTAAAAAGAATCCGGTTAGAACATGCATTTAATATCAGGGATCTGGGCGGCCTGGAAACAGCGGATGGCTCAGTCATCCGCTGGAACCGCCTGTACCGGGGTGACTGTCTTGCGTTCCTCTCCCCAGACGAATGGAAAAAGCTTGAGGACTGCGGAATTGTCTCTATTATAGATCTTCGGAGCAAATCCGAGACGCTCCTCATGAAAGATCAGGTTCCGGAGACAATGCAGTATTATCACTGTCCCCTTCAAAAAGAAGAAATTGACTTTGAAAAAGCAGCAGAATCTGCTTCCAAAGCCTTCACGAAAAGTCTGGCAGACGGCTATCAGAAAATGCTGTATGACAGTCCTGAGCTGATTGCCGGCGCCGTAAAAACCGTCGTTCAGTGTCTTAACAAAGGAGGGGTTCTCTTCCACTGTACCGCGGGGAAAGACCGGACCGGTGTTCTTTCTGCTGTACTCTTAACACTTCTTGGTGCTGACAGAGAAGACATCGTCGCAGAATATCAGGTTTCCTTTACATACAATCAGCGCGGCGTTAACAAAGCAGCCATGGAACTTCCTGACTATCAGTCCATGCTTCCGATGCTCGGCTCAGATGCCGCCCATATGGAACAGCTTCTTCACTTGTTTGAAGAACTTCACCTTACGTCCTATCTTACAGAACATGGACTGCCCGATTCTGAAATTACAAACCTGAAAGATCTTGTCTTGGAAAGGAAAGGCTCATGAAACAAAAAACAAAACGTATCCTGTCTATCCTTGTGATCCTGTCCATTTTTCTCGTCATAGGCCTCACTCTGTTTTGTGCATTTACCGGAAATGGAGCATTCTATGGTATGCTGGCGCTGATGTTCTTCTATCCGCTGCTCCTGTGGGTGCTTATCTTTCTATACAAAAAAAACAAAGACTGAAACAGAAGGTGCGTTCCATCCCCGGAATGCACCTTCTGTTTTTAAAATCCTACGACTTGCCTTGTTCTCGGAATACTCGGTTCCTCCCCGATCATCCCATAAGTTCTGAGCGTCGCGATCTTTTCCATATCGTCTTCCCCGATCTCAAAATCAAAGACATCTGCATTTCCGCTGATACGCTCCATACTGGATGCTTTCGGCAGCGGGATCACTCCTTTTTGCATGATCCATCGGATACAAATCTGCGCCACGGTACGGTCATATTTTGCGGCCATTTCTTTTAACAGTTCTCTCTTAAATGCCTGTCCCTGGATCAGCGGACTCCACGCCTCCGGCACGATCTGGTTTTCTTTGCAGTAAGCAGCCATCTCTTCCTGCGGATGCTGCGGGTGAAGCTGCACCTGATTGACCATCGGAATAATCTTTGCATGGTTCTTTAATATTTCCAGATGTTCGATCATAAAATTGCTGACACCGATGGCTCTGATCTTCCCCGCCCCATAAAGCTCCTCAAAAGCCCTCCATGTGTCAAGAATATCCTGCTCATAGTCATCCTTATGCTCGATCACAACCGGCCAGTGGATCAAATAGAGGTCAAGATAGTCAAGACCTAAGTGTTCCAGTGTTTTATCAAACGATTTCTTTGCCTTTTCATATCCATGATCTGCATTGGGGAGTTTGCTTGTAATAAACAACTCTTCCCTGGGCACTCCGCTCTCACGGATTCCTTTCCCCACACCTGCCTCATTGGCATATGCGGCTGCACCGTCTATGTGCCGGTATCCGGCCTGAATCGCCATTTTCACGCTCTCACAGACCACATCGTCGGGAGACTTCCATGTCCCAAACCCAATACACGGTATCTTTACTCCGTTTCTCAGCATATATCCATCCTGTAAACTGTCCATGCCTCATTCCTCCCTCAGGCTGTCCAAATATTTCTTAATATTTTTCTCATATCCATTCTCTGTCGGTTCATAAAACACGGTCCCCAGTAATTCATCCGGAAGATACTGCTGTTTGACATAATGTCCCGGAAAATTGTGGGCATACTGATATCCGATTCCCCGGCCCAGTTTGGAAGCCCCTTTGTAATGAGAATCCCTCAGATGATTTGGAACCATCCCGTTCTTTCTTTTCCTGACTGCTTCCAGAGCCTGATCCACAGCCATATAAGCCGCATTGCTCTTGGGTGCTCCCGCCACATAGGTCACCGCCTGGGCAAGAATGATCCTGGCTTCCGGAAGTCCGATCCTCTCCACAGCCTGGGATGCCGCGACTGCGACCTGCAGAGCCTGGGGATCTGCGTTTCCTACATCTTCCGAAGCGCAGATCATGATTCTCCGTGAAATAAAGGTAACGCTCTCTCCGGCATCGATCATTCTGGCCAGATAATAAACTGCCGCATCGGGGTCAGATCCCCTCATACTCTTAATAAATGCCGAGATAATATCGTAGTGGTTGTCCCCGCCTTTGTCATACCTCATGACCCGCTTCTGGATACACTCCTGAGCCACATTGATATCGATAACAATCTCTCCGTCTTCTCCCGGTTCTGTGGTAAGAATCCCAAGCTCGACGGCATTCAGCGCACTTCTTGCATCTCCCTCGGCCATATCTGCCAGGAAATCAAGGGCCTCATCGGTAATCTTGGCGCGATAAATCCCCATGCCCTTCTCGTCATCGGTCACAGCTCTGACTAAAAGTTTTTTAATGTCCTCTGGTTCCAGTGACTTAAGTTCAAAGACATTGGACCTTGAAATCAGCGCCTGATTCACCTCGAAATACGGATTTTCCGTAGTGGCGCCGATCAAAATGATCGTCCCGTCCTCCACAAAAGGAAGCAAAAAATCCTGCTGGGCTTTGTTGAACCTGTGGATCTCATCAATGAACAGGATTGTTTTTTTCTGGAACATCCCCAGTGCTTCCTTTGCCTCCTTCACGGCCTCCTGCATTTCTTTTTTGCCGGAAGTGGTAGCATTCATCTGCACGAAGTTTGCCTGGGTCGTCTGGGCAATGACTCTGGCTAAGGTCGTTTTTCCGGTACCCGGAGGTCCGTAAAATATGATGGAACTGAGCTTGTCCGCCTGAATCGCCCGGTAGAGCAGCTTGTCCTTCCCTATAATATGCTCCTGTCCCACGACTTCATCGAGGGTTTTGGGCCGCATTCTGCCGGCCAGCGGAGCTTCTTTCCTGCTGTTTTTCTGTCTTGCATAATCAAATAAATCCATAGCTCCTCCTTTTTGGTAATCTTAACATAGAGACCGATGAAAATCCACGCAAATTTAAGACTTTTTTTAGAAATAAGTCATGATTTTATATGCACGATTTGATATAATGTCACTAGTATATTGATAAGAAACAATAAACCAAAACTGCGTATTGGAGTTATTATGGGTAAAATATTAGTAGAAAAGCTTTCTTACACCGAAGTCAACAAAAATATCAGTCAGACAGAATACGAAAAGATACAGGAGGAATATCTGCTGTCCAGGTCTCCTGAAAAATACATGATAAGCATGCCCGTAAGAGTTTTGATGTTTGAGGGGCTTGAGAGAGAACCGAATATCCGTTACTATATTTATGAAGAAGACCACACAAACTTTTTCTTCATTCAGAATCAGACCAGCGGACATGTGGTCCATAAGACAAAGTTTTCCCTGACACAGGAAGAAGTAGAGAAAATTCTCAGCGGAGATTATCAATTCCTGCTGGACAGTGAAGAGCCGGCGATGAATTCTTTGTATTTCCAGTTCACCATCAACAAGCTCCATCCTACTTATAAAAAGGAGTGTACCAGGAAGATCTTTCACCAGAATCGTTTTTTAGATATCGTGATTGATATTTCTATAAAAAGGACACCGTTTGAGGGCTCTGACTTTTTTACTCCGCAAAAGTTATACGCTCAGAAAAAGTCTTCGCTCAGGTGTCATACAAGACAGTATCTGACACTTTCAAAACCGGTATCCTCCCTGCTGAAGTTCAATGAACAGCTCCTACATAATCAGACGGGAAATGTCAACGCCGGCCGCTGACCCATAAAAGTGCTGCCTTCTTTGGCATACCGTATCTTAAATACAAAAGCAATTCACCCCTGAATTGCTTTTGTATTTTTTTTTATCTTCTCGTATTTTCCACGGGTCGCCATGCCGCCCCGTATGTGCCGCTCCGATTTGTTGAGATCCAGTACCTCTCTGGCCCTTCTGGCCAGGGACTGATTGATCTTTTCCAATCGTTCCGTCACATCTTTATGTACGGTAGATTTAGAGATTCCGAACACTTTGGCAGTTTGTCTGACTGTGGCTTTTTTATCTACGATATAATTGCCGACTTCTACCGCGCGTTCTTCAATGTACTCTTTCATAAAAATCCCCTGCATTCTCTGTTTTTACAGTGTATGCAGGGGAATATCCGTTTAGACTTCCTATAATTCTTGATATATAGATTCTGCGTCCAGCACGTGAAACGGTCTTGTCTGATGGTCTCCTCTGGCACCCGCAGTCACCAGTATATACCTCTTTCCGCGTATATTGACCCAGCTTGCCAGGCAGAGTCCTGCTTCTTTTGTATAGCCGGTCTTTCCGCCGAGAAACCTTCCGTTCGTTGGCTTCAGCTGGTCTTTATAATCTGTCAGAGTACTTTGCAGAAGAAGTCCTTCCGGATGCTTTTGTGTTGGTTCTGTCCGATACTGCATTGTCTCAAACACTTTTCTAAACCGGGGGTTTTTCAGAGCATACCGGAGAAGGATCTCCAAATCCTCTGCTGTTGAAACGTGCTTCGGATCATGCAGGCCGGTTGAATTAACAAAGTTTGTGTGCTTCATTCCAATCTCCCTTGCCTTCTGATTCATCATCAAGGCAAACTTTTCTTCACTTCCTGCCAGATAATTTGCCAGCCTGAGACAGCACTCCGCTCCTGACGGCAGCATTGCTCCATAATAAAGATCTTTTATCTTTACTCTCTCCCCCGGCAGAAATCCTGCAACGGAGGCATGGCTTTGGGCCAGCGACTGAAAAATATCCTGGTTCATCAGGATTTCCTTTTCATCATTAGAAACAGATTCTACAGCCAGCAGAACTGTCATGATCTTTGTTAAAGATGCAGGATATATTTTCTTATTTCCCTGCTTATTCATTAGGATCCTGCCGGATTTTTGTTCTGCCAAAACCGCAGCATCGCTGTAAATCTTTTGATCTGAGACCTGCCTTAAGTTTGATACCTCCCTGAAAACGTCATCTCCAAATGGGATGTCTTTAGGAAACCACTCTCCGCCTTTTGCCCACAATCCTATGGCAAAAATGATGATCAGCAAGCATATTCTTTTTCTTTTCATTCTAGTCCCTCCTGTTTTATCCTTTCAGTTTTTTTCTAATTTTCAGTATAAAGATAAAAAAAAGAACCGTAACAAAAAAACCTTGTGTTGAGCATCATCCTGCCCCAAATAAAAAAGGGACAAACGTTCAGGCCAAACGGCCGACGTTTGTCTCCGTTTCTTACGATGTGCTGCTTAAAAGTAGATCAGCTTTTCTTTTGGCTGTGTTCCCTGTTCTATGCGCAGCGCCTTTAGAACAGGGCCCCTCTCTCCTCCGTACGCTTTATGGTTTTCCATACTGATTTTCGCCGTCAGCACGGCCCAGGAACCATCCTGTATTTTCTTCATTGTAGAGGACTTGACATGATGCATTTGACAGATGAAACCGATAAATGTTATGTCGTCCTCACAGCATGTCATAGCAGACCTGCCCGGCAGGATCAGCCCGGCAGGGATTCCATGAGGCCTTCTGACAAATACATTGGAAAGCTCCACCACTTTGCCCATATAGACATTGGGCCGCTCCAAAACGTCAATGTACCAGATTCCAAAATCATCCTCATTGACCCTGATGATCTCTGCCTCCGGATCGTACGGGAGCATCTCATTGAGTTCAAATTCTTTTCCGTCCGCCCGTTCAAATCCTACCTGCGCCCTCCGGCTGACTGCCTTAATACTCCTTCTATAGGAGGACGCATTGGTCTCATCGGTACAGCGGTTGAAAATGACCATATCCGCCATCTTGAACATCTCCACCATCAGAGACCGCATATTTTTTAAATACAGATCCGCAGTAGACGCATCCACCGTGACAATGATCTGATACAATTCCAGGTCTGTCTCATCGATCACGTCCATGACATCCTCGATCTGATACATTCCATTATATTCGATCATAATACGGTCCGGATGGAAATTTTTCTCACAGTTTTCTACAAAGGCTGGGGTAAAATCTTCTATGTCATCTATCTGTAGAACAAAGGAATTACTCTCCTCCAGGAACTCTTTTTCATATTCTTCCTCCCCTTCTTCGAATGAAAGAATCATCGTCCGCTCACCGTCCGCAAAATATTCCTGGTTCAAAGTGTCTTTTATAAAAGAAGTTTTGCCGCTCTCTAAAAATCCCCATATCAGGTAAACCGGCATTTCCATAGTTTTTTACCTCCCTATTTAAGCCCAAAAAGAGCCTGGATTTTTTCCGTGTTGAGATCTGATCCGATGACACAGATTCTGCCGGTATAATCCGCTTCTCCCTGACGGATCTCGTACTCACCCGGCACCATATCAAAATGCAGCCATGTATGATCCGGCCCTTCCACGATGCCTTTCGCTCTCAGAATCATGCCGAAATCATCTGACTCTGCCAGCTTCTTCAGGATCTGTTCCAGCATTTCTTTCTTATATTTGTGAGGTGTTTCCTCTCCCCAGCTTGTAAACACCTCATCCGCATGATGATGGCCGTGTTCATGGTGGTGTTCATCTCCATGGTGGTGATGATGCTCTCCGTGTTCATGATGGTGTCCGCACTCCGGACAGATTTCTTCTTCCTCAAACAGCTGCTTTTCCAGCTGGTTTCCCTCTTCCATCACAGAAAGGATCTTCTCTCCGTCCAGCTGTTCCCACGGCGTCGTGATCACGGCTGCCTTATGGTTATGTTCTCTGATAAGGCCGACGGCCTGTCCGAGCTTATCTTCCTTTACCTGACCGGTCCTGCTCAATATGACAGTTCCTGCGTATTCGATCTGATTATTGTAAAATTCCCCGAAGTTTTTCATATACATCCTGCACTTCTTTGCGTCTGCCACAGTGACAAAGCTGTTCAGTGAGAGATCACAGTTTTCTGCTTCCTTCTGCACCGCTTTGATCACATCGGACAGCTTTCCCACACCGGACGGCTCAATAATGATGCGGTCCGGGGAGTACTGTGAAACTACTTCTCTGAGCGCCGTTCCAAAGTCTCCTACCAGAGAGCAGCAGATACATCCGGAATTCATCTCCGTCACCTGGATCCCGGCCTCTTTTAAAAATCCGCCGTCGATGCCGATTTCGCCGAATTCATTTTCGATCAGGACAACCTTTTCCTGTCCCAGAGCCTCTTTTAAAAGCTTTTTAATAAGCGTTGTCTTCCCTGCTCCTAAAAATCCTGAAATGATATCTATTTTTGTCATAATTCTTACTTCCTTTCTTTGGATGATTGCATCCTGCGGCCGGGTCACATATAATTCTACTTATACCACAGTATTTTTTATTGTACTACTTTTTTAAAATATTTCAAATATCCCGAATGCACGGTCTTTGTCCTGAACGTAATCAATCCTTAAAACTTCACGTTCTGTCCCAGGTATCACAGGATATTTTTAAGACATTCTTGTTTTCTTCTCTTATAGTAGTTCCTGTATAGGAAACAAAAGAGATCAGGCAATCAGAAAGGAGTTTTATGTTAGAAATCATTCTCTGCGATGATGATCCTTTTATTTTAAAGATCATCAGAGAACAGGTAGAACACATTTTATCAGAGTCCATCCCCGAAGGCCGGATTGCATGTGTTGCCTCCGGCTATCAGGAACTGTTTCTTTATTTAAAGAAACATCCCGGTGAATATCTTTTTTTTCTGGATCTGGATTTTGGAAGCAATGAATTTAATGGAATTGATATAGCAAAACAGATCAAAAAAAGTTTTCCCGGCTCAAAGATCGTATTTGTGACGAACCACTATGAACTGGCACTCAATGTACTGAAATCCGGAGTGGAGCCTTTTGGCTTTATCGAAAAGACCACAGACATTATGAAAATGAACCAGTGCTGCTATCAGTATATCTATCTGGCCAAAAAAAGCTTTCCCTCTAAGGAATCTGAAGAGGATACAGAAACTGTCACTTTAAAAATCGGCACCGATGAGGAACTGTCACTTCCAAAAGCCGATATCCTGTATGTGGAGGCAGTCAAGACAAAGTCCCACTGTATCTGCTATCATACAGTGAACGGTTCTTCCATTACAGTCCGAGAAACAATCGACCATGCACTTGAGACTTTAGGAGCAGGCTTTATGAAGAGCCACCGCTCCGTCATTGTCCAGAAGTGCCATATGATCGGACTCTCCGATGGAATGATCAAGTTTATCAATGGGGATACGGTCCCCTGTTCCTTCCGGCAGAGAAATGAAATAAAAGGAGTCATATATGGAAAGCAAAGCTAAAAAAATCCTGTGGCTGCTTTATCCCGCAGTCATGGGGCTGATATGGTACACGCAGCTTCCGAGAATACTGTTAATGACTGGTACTACGGCTATGCAGTATTTCGTGATCAGCCTTGTTTCTGTTCTGTCTATCGCCATTTTAAATCTGCTGCGCTTCCGGCTCCCCGATTTTCTGCTGTTATTTACTGTCATTTTCATGGTCGTGTCGAAACCGGACTTTGTTGAAGGATTTTCAGATTTCCTGATCTTCTTTCTGATTTTTGGTATCGGCTACTACAGAAAAGAGCTTCAGAAAGGCAAAGTTTTGTTTTCATGGATCACATTTATCCTGTATGTGGCAAACCGTGTGTTTCTTCGGAATATTTATGACTCTTTCAAAGGTTTTTATTTCCGCTATGCAAACGGGCTTGAGACTGAATATCTGGTCAAAGCAGGGATCTTTATTCTTCTGTCCGCTGCTGTGGTTTTGCTGGATACCCTTTTGATCTTGCTGATCAGAAAAATTTTTGGAAGATATCTGGTTAAAATTTCAGTGCTGGAGAAGTCTTATCCGAAGATCGCCCGGAATTTTATTCTATGTACCGTTTGTTTATTTGTGCTGGCTCTGGTTTTTCAATATCAGCTCTCCATGTTTATGACACTTTTTTATACGGCGGATTATTCTGAATTTTATCACCAGATCATGAATTGTATGGATACGATAACAGTCTGTGTCCTGCTGATCCAGATCATCATCCTGGCAACTCTTCTTATGTTTTCCAAGTATCGTTTTACCATCGACGCAAAACGGCGCTATGAGGAAAACCTCCTTTTGTACAGCAATGATCTGGAGAAAAACCTGACAGAGATCAGAAATTTAAAGCATGATATGAAAAATATTCTTTTTACTCTGGGCCATCTGATTGAGAACAGCCATGATGAACCTCTGAAAGAATATTTTAAGCAAACCGTCAATCCTTATTTTCAGGATGAGCTTAAGAAAAATGATTTATATGCCCAGCTGCAGCAGGCGGACGATGAACAGCTCCGAGCTTTTCTATATTATAAAATCTCTGCCGGCTTTCGGGAGCACTTAGATATCCGCCTGTCGTTCGACGGTGTTTTTAAAGAAAGCCTGATCACAGACAGCATTGATTTTCTGGACTTTATCCGCATTTTAGGGATTTTTCTCGACAATGCCATGGAGGAAGCCGCACTTACCATGGACAAACAAATCGATATCCGGTTCGTTTCAAATAAAGATATGTATGAGGCTGTTATCTCAAACTCTGTCCGTAGGGAGAAGGAGGTAGTGCCCGGCTTGTCAGATAAAGGACTGGGCCGGGGCAATGGGCTGATGATCGTCCATAAGATACTGGAAACCTATCCTAATATTATTTTAAACTCCTATACAAACAACGGGAAATTCATCCAGCACCTTGAAATTACCAGATCTGAATGATCCCGTTTTGCCTGGTCTCCACACATAGCAAAGGAGATCACTATGAACAAAGAAAAACAAACAAAAGCAAACAAATATTTCAAACGATTTTTCTGGGCAGTATTTTTATTTTATCTGCTGATTTTGATCAAGATCGTTCTGTTAAAAGATACGGACCTCTCTGCTGTTCCAAAATTTTTGACCGGTGAGAAAAAGGGATTCCGCTCATTCAATCTGATTCCTTTTCAGACCTTTCTTAATTTTTCCCGTATTGCAGGGAGCGGGAATTTTTTGTGGAGCATATCAAATCTTTTGGGAAACAGCCTGATTTTCCTCCCTTTTGGTTATCTTCTTGCTCTGTTGAAAAGCCCGAAGATTTCTAAACGAAAGATTCTGTTCCTGTCGGCACTTTTAAGTCTCTTTTTTGAGACCAGCCAATATGTTTTTTATCTTGGTTCTGCCGACATTGACGACCTGCTTCTGAATGTACTCGGCGCTGCCGCGGGAATTCTCTGTTTTCATATTCTGACGGCTCTGTGCAGGAATGATCTGCACCGGATCTATCTTATCAGCCTGATCCTTGGACTCCTTTCATTTGCCGGAGCGGGTGCCATCGCCTATGTGGAATTCGGGAGCCGCCTGGGTCTCGTGCATTATAAAAGTACAGTCATAGGCGGGGAGGATATACCAAAAAAAGAGCCTGGTTATACTGGTTACTTTATGTCCGGAAGTGACAGAAAGCTCCGCTGCACCAGCGACACAGATGAGGCCTTCGGCGATCCTTCTGTCATAAATATCACCCCTGAGACAAAAGTCTTTCATTTAAGCTATGAAAAGGAGAAGACCAGTTTTCATCAGATTAATACTGTCTATAAGCGATACAGCTTATCCCAGCTGAAGTCTGTGAAAAAACATTCCAAAGTTTCTGTCTGGTTTACTAAAAATGGCAGGAATGCGGATATCATCGTTCTGTCTGACCCTGTCAATACAGACAGCGAAAGCGTCAAGGCAGACGGCGCTTATGTGGAAAAGAAAGAACTGAACGGCACTGTCATAAGTATAGGAAAAGAAACCTTTGTGATCAGCAAGATCAACACATACGATGACAAGAAAAACGGCGGACAGATTGCCGAAAGCACTGATATTCATATCACAGTAAAATATAAAAAAGATCTGAAGGTTACTGTCTGTGATGCCTATAATCAGGGAACAAAAACCAGCTGCCGGAAAGGCAGCTTAAAGGATCTGAAAAAGGACCGCAGTGTTCTTCTGAAAGGAACCGTCAGAGATAAAATATTTTACGCGGAATCTGTTACCGTATATATTTTTCACAAATAACGCTTTCCCTCTTTAATGCGTAAGCTGACTTTCGTTGACACATTGTACGGAATTTGGTACAATTTATTTACAATTAAAAGATCGTGGCCTGGGCGTCTCTGACAGCATTCTTTTACATAGAATGTTGTTAGAGAACGCTCAGGTATTTTATATTCAGAGGGGGACTGCCTATGAGAACTGTTGGTCAAAGCATAAAAAGAGTGGATGCTTACGAGAAGGTATCCGGAAGAGCCAAATTTACCGATGATCTGATCCCGAAGCATTGTCTCACTGCGAAAGTACTGCATGCTCCCATTGCCAGCGGTATTGTCGCTTCTATAGACACAAGTGAGGCGGAGGCCCTCAAAGGGGTGGTAAAAGTCGTCACCTTCCGTGACGTCCCAAAGCATACATATCCCACTCCCGGCCATCCCTGGTCCGTGGATCCGTCTCACCAGGATACGGCGGACCGCCGTCTGCTGACCGGTAGAATCCGTTATTACGGCGACGATGTTGCCGCCGTGATCGCCGAAGATGAAGTCACCGCTTCCAGGGCTTTAAAACTGATCCGGACAGAGTACGAAGAATATGCCCCGGTGCTTCATCCCCGGGATGCCATGAAGGGAACCATTCCGCCGGTTCACGAAGAACATCCGGACAATATTCTTGCAAAGAGCAACTACGAGATCGGACATGTGGACGATGCACTCTCGCAGGCAGATGCCGTACTCAGCGAAAGTTTCCGCACCCCTATCGTCCAGCACTGCCACATTGAGCCGCCGATTTCCTATGCCTACATGGAAAAAGACAGGATCGTTGTCGTATGTTCCACCCAGATCCCCCATATCGTGAGGAGAGTCATCGGGCAGGCCTTGGGCATCCCATGGGGAAAAGTCCGTGTCATAAAGCCATATATCGGCGGAGGCTTCGGCAACAAACAGGAGGTTCTCTATGAACCTCTCAATGCATTTCTGACTGCCTCTGTCGGCGGCCGTCCGGTGAAACTGGAGCTTTCCAGAGAGGAAACGTTTACAAACACCAGGACCCGCCATTCCATTGAATATGACCTGACGGCAGGCGTAACAAAAGACGGTAAAATTCTCGCCAAAGATATGAAAGCCTATTCCAACCAGGGGGCCTACGCCTCACACGGCCATGCCATCGCAGCCAACGGCGCTACCGCATGGCGCCATTTATATGATGTAAAAAATATCCGGGCCGATGCTTATACCGTCTATACAAATGCACCGGTAGGCGGAGCCATGAGGGGCTATGGTATCCCCCAGTTCTGCTTCGTATCCGAATGTCTGATGGATGATCTGGCCTGTAAAATTTCCATGGACCCGTTAAAGTTCCGGGAGCTCAACCTATATGACGGATATTATGAAGATCCTGTTTTAACTCCTCTCGCCGCAAACACCAACGGCGTCAGAGAGTGTATGAGGCGCGGAGCAGACTACATACACTGGGAGAAAAAACGCAGCTTATATCAAAACCAGTCCGGGAATATCCGGCGCGGTGTGGGCATGGCTTTGTTCAGCTATAAGACCGGTGTATGGCCCATTTCCCTGGAAATATCCGGAGCCAGGCTTATCCTCAATCAGGACGGGAGTGTCCAGCTCCAGACCGGCGCCGCAGAAATCGGGCAGGGTTCCGACACTGTATTTACACAGATGGCGGCGGAGGTCCTGGGTCTTTCCCCTGATGACGTCCACATTCAGTCCTTTCAGGATACGGACATTACCCCTTTTGACACGGGAGCTTACGCTTCCAGACAAACCTATATCAGCGGCACCGCCGTCAAAGAATGTGCCGAACTCCTGAAAGAAAAAATTCTTACCTATGCCAGGACTCTGGTTGCTGAAGAATATAGGGATCAGGAGCTTTCTCTGTATGATAAACAGATCCTGTGCGGCCGGAAGCTGGTCCTGTCCCTTGAAGAACTGGCTTTTCACAGCTATTACAGCAGGACTTCTTCTGCCGCCATCACGTCGGATGTATCCCGGCAGATCAAGAAAAACACCCTTGCGTTCGGAGCTTGTTTTGCGGAAATTGAAGTAGATTTAAAACTAGCTAAGATTAAGATACTCGATATCATCAATGTCCATGACAGCGGAAAGATCATCAATCCACAGCTGGCCTCCATGCAGGTCCACGGCGGCATGTCCATGGGCATAGGCTATGGTCTGAGTGAGCAGATGCTCCTGGATGAAAAGACCGGACGCGTACTGAACGGCAGCCTGTTAGACTACAAGCTTCCCACTATGATGGACTCCCCGGATCTCCATTTAGACTTTGTGGAACTTGAAGATCCAACGGGCCCGTTCGGAAACAAGGCTCTTGGCGAGCCTCCAGCAATCCCTCCTGCTCCGGCCATCCGCAATGCTTTTCTTCACGCAACCGGGATTCCGGTCAATGAAATCCCTCTTTCACCTCAGAGGGTATTTGAGGCATTAAAAAAAGCTGATTTGATATAAGGGGGAAATATATGTATGATATAGAAGATTATTATGAAGCAGACACCGTGGCAGATGCCTGTGATCTCTTACAAAAACATCCCGGCGCCATACTCATCTGCGGCGGCAGCGATGTGCTGATCCGTATCCGGGAAGGGAAACTGGCAGGCTCCAGCCTGATCAGTATACGGGGTATCAGAGATCTGCATGGAGTTTCCATGGAAAAGGACGGAACAATTTCCATAGGAGCTGCTGTCACCTTTCATCATTTGACAGAGGCCCCGGCGGTCCGTCAATATATCCCGGTGCTTTCAGAGGCGGCAGATCAGGTAGGCGGTCCCCAGATCCGCAATATCGGCACCATCGGCGGAAATCTCTGCAACGGAGCCGTCAGCGCAGACAGTGCACCTGCCTGTTTTTGTCTGAATGCCCGGCTGAAGATTTCCGGTCCCGGCGGAGAGCGGATCGTCCCCATAAAAGATTTTTATCTGGGACCGGGCCGGGTAGATTTAAGAAACGGAGAAATACTGACCCGGATCTTCATCGACAAAAAAAATTACGAAGGTTATACCGGGCACTATATTAAATATGCCATGAGGAATGCCATGGATATTGCAGCGCTGAGCTGCTGCGTCCTGTGCAGGACCGATCTGTCTGCCCGGACACTGAACGATGTGAAAATAGCGTTTGGCGTTGCGGCTCCCACACCTTTCCGGTGCGTGGAGACAGAATCAAAATTAAAGGGGATGGCTGTTGATGACCGTCTTTACGACAAGATCGAGGAATCCGTCCGCACCGAAATCAATCCGAGAGATTCCTGGCGTGCATCCCGCAGTTTCCGCATCCAGATCGGAGGCGAGATCGCCAGACGGGCACTGCAAAAAGCCGTAAAACTCCAGGAGGTGAGGTAGTATGGAACAGCAGAAAAAACTTGTAACCTGTACGGTCAACGGGCATGAAGTGGCTGAATATGTAGATGTGAGAGAATCCCTTTTAGAAATGCTCAGAAACCGCCTTGGCCTGACTTCCGTAAAAAAGGGCTGTGAGGTGGGTGAATGCGGTGCCTGTACGGTCATTGTGGATGGAGAGACCATCGATTCCTGTATTTATCTGGCCGTGTGGGCCCAGGGAAAACAGATCCGCACTCTGGAAGACCTCATGGGACCGAATGGAGAACTCACAAGAATCCAGGAGGCATTTATCGAAGAAGGCGCCATTCAGTGCGGCTTCTGCACCCCGGGTTTTATTATGTCCGCCACAGTCCTTCTGGAACGAGGCGAAAAAAACCTGACTCGGGATATGATCCGGAAACATATGGCAGGAAACCTCTGCCGCTGCACGGGCTATGAAAATATCGTAAATGCGGTGCAGAAGGTACACAAGGAAAACCAATCCCTGTAAATTATCATGACATTTTCTACATGATTGGAGTGAGGCATTCTAAGAGCCGAACGGAAATCATGTGGAGAATGTCTTAAATTACTGATTACCGAAATGTTTTAAATGGTCTCGGAGTCTTAAATATTCCGGTAGCGCTGCCCACCAGCTCGTCTCCCACATACGCTTTTCCCATGAAATTCATGATCGTTTTTCCAGTGGACACAGCTTCGGCTTTTACTGTCACTGTAGATCCAATGGGTACTCCCTTCAGAAAGGAAGTGGAGAGCTGGACCGTAGGTGCGATATCATAATCGCCCAGTCCGCTTGTCAGCGTGCCGAAGGTGATGTCGAACATCCCAACCAAAGATCCTCCAAACATAATATTAAACCCGTTTCGATGGAAATCCCCGACCTCATATTCCATCGTCACACGTTTTTCATCATAATTGTAATCCACAATCTTTCCTCTCAATTCATTGAAAATACTGTGGTCGCTCACATGGCGGATGGCCTCCACTCTGCGTCTCATATTTTTCTCAAAACTCTCACGGTTTCCCATAAGATTCACTTCCCTTCTTTTTCCTTTCTGATAATTTTAACACAGATCCTTGCTTTTGTATAATAATTCTCTTTTATGTAAATGCTACCTGTAACAGATGTATTTGAAAGGAGTTTCATTATGGATAATCAGAACTTATTAAACGAGATGTATCAAAATCTTCAGATGGTGTTAAATACCATGCCGGAGCTTACCCAGGCCACCTCAGACTGTGATTTGAAAGGATGTTTGGAACAGCAGGAACAGCAGTTCCAGGACTTTTTCTCAAGAGTCAAACAGGCTATGACAAAAGATATGCAGCAGCCGGAAGAAATCGGAGAAATCCAGAAAAAATATGCGGAATGGATGACCAAGATGAAAGCCATCGCAGATAAATCCACAAGCCATTTAGCGGAAATGTCCATCCAGGGATATACCATGGGAATGATCCAGCTGATCCAGAGCTCCCACAAAAATTGTGACGCTTCTAAGGACAATTTGTCGATGTCAACTGATCTTGTAAAACTCTACGAAGAAAGTATCGATAGTTTAAAAAAGTATTTGTAAAAAAACAATGGTTGTGGTATGATAATTACTGTTATTAGTGAATGTATAGATCACGTCCGGGTAGATGTTGCATTGCTATGTATCCCTCTGGAACGTGATCTTTTTATTTCGCTGATAATGAAAGTAATGTTAATTTTTATTTTTAATGGAGGTACCCAAATGAACACTGGTACAGTAAAATGGTTTAACTCAGAAAAAGGTTACGGATTTATTTCTCAGGAAGGCGGAGACGATGTATTCGTACACTTCTCAGCAATCTCAGGTGATGGATTCAAGACTTTAGAAGAAGGACAGCAGGTTAGCTTTGAAATCGCAGAAGGACCTCGCGGAAAACAGGCTGAGAACGTATCCAAATTAGCTTAATCTTTTTCTTTTTGAATTAAATAGATTTTGCAAGAATCCCACAGACGGTGTGCACCACTGTCTGCGGGATTTTTTATTTTATATAAAATTGTGCGGACTTTCCTCCTTATCCTGTCAGGAACAAACCACTTCTATTCCTTGCTTTTCCAGGGCCTCCTTTGCATGGTCCGGTATCTGTGCGTCGGTGATCAGACGGTGAAACTCCTCCGCTTTTGCATAGGAACAGATGGTGCGCTTTCCGATTTTTGAACTGTCGCAGATCAGATATTTCCGCTCTGCGATCCCCATCATTCCTTTCTTGATCTCTGCCTGTTCCAAATTTGGAGTAGTGGCACCTTTGGCCAGGGACAGGGCATTGGCAGACATAAAAGCCTTATCTGCAGACAGATTTTCCAAAAATTTAAGTCCCATACTGCCCACCGTACATTCAAAATAGTTTCTCACATGACCGCCTAAAAATATAAGATAAATCCCCTGATGTCTCTGAAGTTCCAAAGCGATTTGAAGGTCATTGGTCACCACCGTAAGATTATTTGCATCCTTTAAGAGCTTGGCGAGTTCCAGTGTCGTCGTCCCGCTGTCCAGGAGGATCATGTCGCCGTCTTCGATCATTGCTCTGGCAGTCTTTGCAATCTTCTGCTTCTCTTCCATCCGTTTATCTTTTCTCGCGGAGATAGACTCCTCCATGTCCAGGACATCCTCATTCAGCATGGCTCCTCCGTGTGTCCGGACGAGTTTTCCAGCCTTTTCAAGCTCTGTGAGATAAGTACGGATCGTTGTCCCGCTGACCTGAAACATTTCGGTGAGCTCCCCGATGCTCGTCCTCTTATTCTGCCTTAAAAGCTCCATGATCTTTTCTTTTCTTTCTTCTGCAAACATGCGATCCCTCCGTGCTCTCTGTGTACTTTATATTTAGATAAATTATAGCACAGAGGCTTCAAAAGGAAAAGCCGCGGGAACTACCGCCCCCGCAGCTTTGCTTCTGCTATTTTGTCAAAATATGATACAGTTCATCTGCGTCTCTGCCGTCTACGATCTTTCTTACTGCCTCCTCCTCATTCAGAGTAAGTGCGACATTTGAAAGAATGGACAGGTGTTCCTGGTCGGCTCCTGCGATCCCGATCACCAGCCTCACTGTCTCATCATTCCAGACGATTCCATCCGGTACGATTAATGCAGCGATACCCGATGCTTTAATTTCCTTCTTGGCTTCAAGAACACCGTGCGGGATAGCGATTCCATTGCCCAGATTGGTCGGATTTTCTTTTTCCCTCAAAAGCATGCCATTCTCATAGCTTTCTGTGACATATCCGTCCTTTAAAAGCATCTGCGCAATCATATGAATTGCATCTTCTTTTGTTTTTGGCTGATCTGTGACTTTGATATTTTCCTTTTTCAGTACCGGAAGAGGATTTTTTGCCTCTGTCAGTTTTTTTACGATCTCATCGTACTTTGGACTGGAAAGAAAGTTATCCACGGAGATATGTACCGCCTCCGGGCGCTCTCTCATAGCCCGCTCCGTCAGTGATTCATGGGTAACAACCACATCCACATCTGCCGGAAGATTGGGGATTGCCACGTTTTTCACCTCAATATCGAGGCCTGCCTGTTTTGCCTTATCTTTGAGTATAGATGCTCCCATGGCACTGGAACCCATTCCGGCGTCACATGCCACATATACTTTTTTGATGACTTTCCCTGTGAAATCAATGACTTCCTGCGCTCCGATACGGCCTCCGCCGCCTGTGCCTTCTGCCTTCATAGAGTCTTTCTTTGCCACTGCCTTCTGGAGTGCTTCTTCATCAGAATCACGGCAGAGCCTCAGGATGAATGCGCCGACCCCAAATGATACGGCAGTGGATACGAGCATTCCGGCAATGATCGGAAGATAGTCAGATTTCGGCGCCACTGCCAGCACGGAAAAGTAACTTCCCGGTGAAGCGGTTGCCACCAGTCCGCAGTTAAACATCTGGAAAATAAAGTTTCCTGACACCGCACCGCAGATAGATGCAAGGATCATCTGAGGCTTCATGAGGATATATGGAAAATAAGGTTCATGGATTCCACCGAATGCATGGATGATTGCTACACCAGGCGCCGTCTTTTTCGCTGTTCCTGTACCAAAGAATGTATAGGCCAGCAAAACACCCACTCCTGGACCCGGATTCGGCTCCAGGATAAATAAGATTGATTTTCCTGCCTCTGCCGCCTGGGTGATTCCCAGAGGTCCAAGAATCCCGTGGTTAATCGCATTGTTAAGAAACAGAACTTTCGCAGGTTCAATAAAAATACTCGCAAAAGGTGTAAGGCCGTGATCGATGATGACATTAACTCCGGCAGACATCACATGGTTTAATACCTGTACAAACGGTCCGATCGCAAAAAATGCTGCCAGCACTAAGAAGATTCCAAGAATCCCGCAGGAAAAATTGTTGACGATCATTTCAAATCCCGGTTTTACCCTGCCTTCAAACAAACGGTCCACCTGTTTCATACAGAGAGCTGCCAAAGGTCCCATAATCATGGCTCCCATAAACATCGGAATATCAGATCCTACGATAACTCCCATGGTAGCTGCCGCACCAATGACACCGCCGCGGTCGCCGTAAAAGTTCTTTCCTCCCGTATAACCGATCAAAGTAGGAAGCAGATACTTTAACATCGGATCGATCAGTACGGCAATCTTTTCATTTGGAAACCAGCCTGTCTTTAAAAACATTGCCGTAATCAGTCCCCAAGTGATAAACGCCCCGATATTCGGCATTACCATGCCGCTTAAAACTCCTCCGAACTTCTGGATCCTGGCACGGAATCCTGTCGCTTCATTTCCCATAATTTCCTCCTATCCTTCTTATAACTTCACTATTTTCTTCTGTACAATTGATTCATTCCCCGCCTTCACAATTTTCACTGCCATTTTTCCGTCATGGCCGCTGCATTCCACTTCGCTGTCATTTAAAATCGCTTCGATAAAACTTCTGTCTTCCAAAAGGTACGCATCCTTGAACAGATGAGTCCAGCTGTGCATTGAAGGTCTCTTGAGTTCGTGGGTTTCATTGGCACTTGTAATCTTCTTTTCATGCATATCCCCGATACAGATCACCCCTTTTGTGCCAAGGATCTCGACTCTGGCATCGTAGCCATACTGCACATACTGCGCTCCCTCAATGCAGGCGTGCACTCCGTTTTCAAATTCCGCATTCACAATCACGTTGTCATAAAAGTCCGGATACTTGTCTGCGATTTCTTTATTCCGGAAATTCCCTCCCAATGCATAGACACTCTTTAATTCACTTCCTGCAAACCACCGTACCGTGTCAATGTCATGACTGCACACCTCCGCCAGCGGACCGTTGCTCTTTTCAATGTCATACATCCACTCACGGGGCTTGCTCGGTCCTCTCGTGTGAGATTTCACCAGGACAACATCTCCGATTTCTCCCTCTTCGATCATTTTTTTGGCTTCTCTGAAGCTGTCGTCAAACCGCCTCATAAATCCGATCTGGAGCTTTACACCGTTGTCCACTGCGGCCTTGATCATCTCATCACACTCTTCTTCATTCATCGCCATAGGCTTTTCACAGAAAATATGTTTTCCCTCATTAGCCGCAGCCACCGCGATTTCTCTGTGATATTTGGTCGGGCAGGCAATGATTACCGCGTCAATCTGTTCATCACTGAGCGCTTCCGTATAGTCCTGGTAATAAGTCTCAATTCCAAGCTCCTCTGCCGCGGCTTTGGCTGCACTGATGTCCGGGTCACAGGCGGCATAAATCTCACCGCCCGGAACACTTCCCGCCATATTTCTTGCATGAATCATCCCTGCTCTTCCGGAACCGATCAAACACACTTTAACTTTCTTCATTTTGTCCACCTCTTCAGTCCTGTTTTTTTAATTCTTCCACAATTTCCACTCCTGCACTTGTTCCCAGACGCTCTGCTCCCGCTTCAATCATCTGAAGTGCGGTCTTTAAGTCCCTGATTCCCCCGGCAGCCTTGACTTTCACTTCATCACCAACTGTGGTCTTCATAAGCTTCACATCTTCCGGTGTAGCCCCGCCTGTTCCAAACCCGGTTGATGTCTTAATAAAATCAGGTTTTACTTCTTTTGCTATTTCAGATACTTTCACCTTTTCTTCATCGGTCAGATAGCAGTTTTCAAAGATGACCTTGCTGATTACTCCGGCTTTTCGGCACTCTGCCACGATCTCTTCCATCTCTTTTTTTATGTAATCATAGTTTTTGTTCTTTAATTCCGCAATGTTGATGACATAGTCGATCTCGTCTGCGCCTTTTTCGATGGCATCCTTTGTCTCAAATACTTTACATTCCAGTGTTGTCTGTCCCAGCGGAAATCCTATGGCTGCCCCTACGTGAACCGGACATCCTTCCAAAAGGCGTTTGCACCGCTCTGTCTGTGCAGGATTGATGGCTACCATCTTAAAACCATATTCCCTGGCTTCGCTGCATAATTTTTCGAACATTGCTTCATCGGCAAAGGCTTTGAGATTTGTGTGGTCTACCATGCCTGCTATTTGATCTGCACTTAATTTCATTTCTGACTCCTCCATTTTGTTTTCTTTTATTATCTTTTACTTTGTACTTGTATATTATCATATTAACTTTCGTTTTGCAAGTATAAATAAAAGAAAATAAAACTTAATACAATCTGCAATAAGATATATCCCAAAACAGGCAAATCCACATCCTTTCTTATATCCTTCTCTTTTTGAAGAGCTTTTAAGCTTTACATAACAGATACAATTTTCCCAAAGCAAATATTTTTGCCCACATTATCCCATAAATATATGTTAGTCTTGTCCTAGATTAATTATTGTTTAAATAGAACATTACGAACTATAGTCAAACTTTTTTCCAATTGTCTCTTAAATCTTCTTATTTTTGATTTGTAGTTTTTTATCAAAAACAACATTAAATTGTAAAAAACAGTAGAAAAAGATAGTTTTTTATGGTAATATAAAAAAGATTCAGGAGGAACAATATGGAAAGTACACAAAATCAAATTAACGATAGTAATTTGCTTAATATAAGTGAAGAAGAGGATTTCAGGAAATCTTTATAGGCTTATTATTACATGATGAATGCCAAACCTGATAGCAAGACGAAACTTTTTACAAAGGACGTGTGCATAAACTTAGACGATATTTTTAACCTGAATTACTTAATTACCAACAAATTTAAATCTCATTATAATAATGCCGGTTTCATTATAAATGTTCATGTCGCTTTCAATAATAAAAAATCTTTATTCTTTAATAGTTGGCAATTATTTGAACAGCAGAAATGGATTCAAAGTGAACCTATTGACAGTATTTTAGTGAAATGGGAATTCAATGCGGAACTGCCCGGATATAAAGTTCCGCAGAAGCATACTCTTATAGTAAAAATGAGTGATGGCATAAAACCAGAAGATATGCTTAAAGTTATGCTTTCTGGAGGATTTGATGAAATTCAAGAACTAGATAAAGATGCATATCCAGTTATAGCAAGTGTTGACTTTATTGACTCAACATTAGGAGATGAATTAATTGCTATTGTTTCAAATTGGGTTAAAAGCCTAAACACATGTGATACCTCAAGTCATTTTTTACAAAAATTAAGGGATCATAAAAAGAAACTCTCCTATTTCATCCAATATTTTTTTACATTTACATTAGCACTATGTTGTATTAAAATATGTTCATTTAGCATAGAGCAATTACCATTCAACAAAATCAGTGATCTTACTAAAACCGACTTTATCAATTTAAGCTATGTGATATTTACTGTTGTTATTTTATTCATAGTTGCCAAAGGGATATTTAGATTTGTGGGCAGATCTGTTTTTGAAGTTCTAAGAGATGCTGTATCATCACATACATTTAATATTTCTAATGGTGATAAAAAGAAACAAGATGAAAATGCAAAGCGTTACAAAAAACTCAAGAGCAATGTTGTTCTAAAAATAATTTTTTCATTTATTTTTAACATAATTTGTACAATAATTACAACAATAATTACGAGGGTGATATTATGATAAAATTGTTAATAACCATTTTAAAAATAATAAAAAATTTTTTCTCAGAAATTAATAAAGAAATTGAAAAAGAAAATATTTTAGATTATTTGGACGATTATAGTTATTATAGGCATCCAAATAAATTTTATTAAGAATGCTATATGTGCCTATTACATAGAATTAAAAAATAAGAGCTGCCATCATTCATATATTTAGATGATAATATTAGAGCCGTGCATAAACTTTCTGCACGGCTCTAATATTTACTATGACTTCTGCCAGATATTCACGCTGGCATCGCTCGGCATTCTCAAATCCCCTCTTGGAGACACTGCTACACTTCCCACCTTCGGCCCGTCCGGCAGGCAGGAGCGCTTAAACTGCTGGCTGAAGAACCGCCAGTAGAATTTATCCAGCCACTTTTGTATGGTTTCATCGTCGTAATCCCCTGCAAAAGTAAGCTTTGCCATTCGGTAAAGCTTTGCCTTCGGAAATCCGAATCTCAACATATAATATAGGAAGAAATCGTGCAGCTCATAAGGCCCTACCAAATCCTCAGTCTTCTGCGAGATCACACCGTCCACCGGAGGAAGCAGTTCCGGGCTCACCGGAGTGTCCAGCACATCCATCAGCACATCGGATAACTCTTTATTTTCAACCGTCTCTGCATAATACAGTACCAGATAGCGCACCAGAGTCTTCGGCACAGAACAGTTCACCGCATACATGGACATATGGTCTCCGTTATAGGTAGCCCAGCCAAGAGCAAGCTCTGACATATCGCCGGTCCCGATGACCATGCCGTTATACTTATTGGCGATATCCATGAGGATCTGAGTCCTCTCCCGGGCCTGGGAATTTTCATAGGTCACATCGTGGACATCTTCCTCATGTTCAATATCTTTAAAATGCTGTCTGACGGCTTTCTCGATATTAACTTCTTTTAAAGTGGCTCCCAATTCATGGATCAGGGATACTGCATTCTGGTATGTCCGGTCTGTCGTACCGAAACACGGCATCGTGACGCAAATGATATTTTCCCTTGGAATATCCAGCATATCAAAAGCACGCACTGTTACTAAAACTGCAAGGGTAGAGTCCAGTCCTCCGGAAATTCCCACCACTGCATGCGTACAGTTCGTATGTTCCAGACGTTTTTTCAGTCCCATAGACTGGATCGATAAGATCTCATCACACCGTTTCTCCCGCTCTTCCCTGCTGGACGGCACAAACGGATTCTTTGGAAACTTTCTTGTAATCTGGTTTACTTTTACCGGAAGAATAAACGGCACACGCCGGTATTCCTCAGAATCTTCCTCGAAAAACGTCGTCATTTTTCTTCTCTCTGCCACGAGGCGCTTCACATCCATGTCCGCATAGATAATATCGTTTACAAACCGCTTCGCCTCTGCCAGCACGGTTCCGTTTTCACAGATCAGATGGTGTCCGCTGTAAACTACATCCGTTGTGGATTCTCCCTCTCCTGCATTGGCATACACGTAACCTGAAAGCAGTCTTGCAGACTGATTGGACACGAGGGCGCTCCTGTAAACCTCCTTCGTGGTAGTCTCCACGCTGGCAGACGGATTACAGATAACGGTTGCCCCGGCCAAAGCGTGATGAGTACTCGGCGGAAGAGGAACCCACAGGTCCTCACAGATTTCCATGGCAATGGTCAGTTCCGGGATATTTGTGCATTCCAGCAGGATGTTTGCTCCAAACGGAACATGCTCCCCGTCCAGCAGAATGTCCTTTACCTCTCTTTTTCCTTTTGCAAAATGTCTGGCTTCATAAAACTCTCCGTAATTCGGAAGGTGGATCTTCGGCACCACCCCTAAAATACGTCCGTCAAATAAAAACACACCGCAGTTATAAAGCTTATGCTCCACAACCAGAGGACAGCCCACGGTGACGACCATGTCCATCCCTTTTGTTTCCTTCTTGATCTCCATGAGTCCCTTAAGGGATTCCTCCAGCAGAGGGTCCTGCAAAAACAGGTCCCCGCATGTATAGCCGGAAACGACCAGTTCAGAAAAAACAAGAAGGCTGGCTTCTTCATCTCCTGCCTGCCGGATAATCTTTATGATCTCTTTTGTGTTATATTCCGGATCTGCGACTTTCACCTTCGGTGTCGCCGCAGCTACTTTAATAAAACCATCTTTCATATCTACTCTTCTTCCATATTACTTAATTTGGCTGCCTGATCCGCAGCGGTTAAACTGTCGATGAGCTCATCCAGATCTCCGTTCATGACAGAATCTAATTTGTGGAGGGTCAGCTTGATCCTGTGATCTGTCACACGGCCCTGAGGATAATTGTAGGTTCTGATCTTCTCGGAACGGTCCCCGGTTCCCACCTGGCTCTTTCTCTTTTCTGCCTCTGCGTCATGGGCTTTCTGCTGCTCCAGCTCATACAGACGGGAGCGCAGCACCTTCAATGCCTTGTCCTTATTCTTAAGCTGTGACTTTTCATCCTGGCAGGATACAACGATTCCGGTCGGCAGATGAGTCAGCCGCACAGCTGAATCTGTCGTATTGACACACTGTCCTCCGTTTCCGGATGCACGGAATACGTCAAACTTACAGTCATTTAAATCTACTTCCACTTCCACATCTTCCACTTCCGGCATAATAGCAACCGTAATAGTGGACGTATGAATCCTTCCGCCGGACTCGGTGGCCGGGATTCTCTGCACACGGTGCACTCCGCTTTCATATTTAAATCTGGAATAGGCACCCTGACCCGAGATCATGAAAACAAGCTCTTTAAAACCTCCGATCCCGCTTTCATTAAAACTCAGTGTCTCCACCTTCCAGCGGCGTCCTTCCGCATAACTCCGGTACATGCGGGCCACGTCTGCCGCAAACAGAGCAGCTTCGTCTCCGCCGGCTCCGGCGCGGATTTCCACGATGATATTCTTGTCGTCATTTGGATCTTTTGGAATCAGAAGAATCTTTAATTCCTCTTCCAGCCGCTCTACATTCGCCTTGGACTCGGAAAGTTCCTCTTTGGCGAGTTCCTTCATCTCCTCATCAGATTCCTCTTCGAGAAGTTCCAGACTTTCCTCAATGTTCTGCTTTTCCTGTACATACTCCTTATACTTTTCTACGATAGGTGCCAGATCGCTCTGCTCCTTCATCAAATCCCTGAACCGGTTCTGGTCTCCGGCCACATCCGGATCGTTGAGCTGCTGGAGTACGGTATCCAGTCTCTCTACTAAACTTTCTAACTTATCAAACATCTTCTTCTCCTTTATGCCAGCGTTCCGATGACCATCCGGTCAAGTCCCGCCAAGTCTTTCTTTATCTCCACAGAGGAAAATCCTGCTTCCTCCATCATCGTTTTTACCGCCGCTCCCTGGTCATAACCGATCTCAAATACGAGAGTGCCTCCGGCGTTCAAATGCTTCGGGGCCGTCCCTGCAAGCTTTCGGTAAAAATACAGCCCGTCCTCTCTTCCGTCAAGAGCAAGCATAGGCTCGTGGTCTTTTACTTCCGGCATCAGTTCCATACAGTCTTTTGTAGGAATATACGGAGGATTGGAAATGATCAGGTCAAAACAACCGTCCACCCCGGAAAAGAGGTCACTCTTTTTAAATTTTACCATAGGAGCCAGCCTTCTTCCATTCTCTTTTGCAATTTTCAGGGCCTTTTCATCAATATCTGTACCGATGCAGACGTCCGGCTTCAGCATAAGACAAAGGCTGATGGCAATACACCCGGAGCCTGTACAGACATCCAGGATGCTTTCATGGGGATAGTTTCCTTCCACAACCGCCTCGATGACACTTTCTGTATCCTGCCTTGGTATGAGCACATCCGGGGTCACCCGGAATGTATATCCCATAAAATCCTGAGTCCCGATCAGGTATTGGAGAGGAATCCTCTCGCTGATCCGTCGGTCCAGCAAAGCCTTGTACTGCTCTAATTCTTCCCCTTCTTCCACCGGCGTAGTCATAGAAAATAAGTATTCTTCCCGGCTTAAAGAAAAGCAATGGGAAAACAGATACCAAGCTTCCCCATCCGGGTTATCGATCCCCGCTTCCCGGAGCATTTCCGCCCCGTATGTGACCCAAATCTTCCTATTCACGGTTCTTCCTTTCTTTCTCCAGATATGTTTTCCAGTCAAAAACACCCTCCACTGACCGGATTGCCACTTCGATCATGCTCTCATCCGGCTCTTTCGTCGTTAAAAGCTGAAGACACAGCCCCGGCTTGCTGAGCGCCGTGATGACCGGATTGTCTGAATTTCCGGCGAGCCGGATAAACTCATAGGATACCCCTGCGATCACCGGGACCAGCAGAAGTCTCAATGCAACTTTCAGCCACACCGTGTCCACACGGATAAAAAAGAAAAATATAATGCTTATGATCATGACAAAAAACAGGAAACTCGTACCGCACCGCTTGTGCAGTCTGGAATATTTCATTACATTTTCCGGCGTGAGCTCCTCCCCTGCCTCCAGGCAGTTGATCGTTTTGTGCTCGGCTCCGTGGTACATGAAGACCCGTTTGATGTCGTTCATTTTGGATATGAGAATGATATATCCTAAAAAAATACCCACCCGGATCAGGCCCTCCAGCAGCAGAACAGCCGGACGGCTCATGCCGAACCCTTCAAATATGTTGGAGAGGAAATAAGGCAGCACCATGAACAGTCCGATGGCAATGGCAAATGACAACACCACGATTCCGCCCATGAGGACCCCTTCCCATTTCTCAGAGAAATGACGGTTCAGCCACTGTTCCAGCCGGGACGGCTCCTCTTCCCCGTCTTCTATGAAGTCAGCCGAATAAGTGAGTGTTTTCATGCCGACCACCATAGACTCCGCAAAATTTACGACTCCCCGCAGGACCGGGAGCTTCAGAACCGGATATCGATCGGATATGCTCGTATACCGTTCGGTCTTCGTCTCGATCTCCCCGTCCGGTTTTCTCACGGAAACTGCATAGCGGTCCTCATTTTTCATCATGACGCCTTCCATGACCGCCTGTCCGCCAATCCTTACTTTCATATAGTGCCCGTCCTTCCTTTTAAATAGCTATACAACAAAATAGGCTGAGATTTCGCAACCTCAACCTATCATTTCATGTTTTCTACTTAGTACCATACTTACGATTGAACTTGTCAATACGTCCGCGAGCTTGAGTAGCTTTCTGTTGTCCAGTGTAAAAAGAATGACACTTAGAACAGATCTCAACGTGGATATCTTCCTTTGTAGATCCTGTTACAAATTCGTTACCGCAGTTGCAGACTACTTTTGCCTGATGGTATTCTGGATGGATTCCTTCGCGCATGTTTCTTCACCTCTTTGATCTTAGTTTATCTTAAACATTCCTTTTGTTTATTCTTAAACAGCTTTCTCATTATATCACAGCATCTTCTACAATGCAAATACTTTTTCTGTTATTTTCTCAGCAGAGATTTCTTCGCAAACTCAATAAATTCCTTATTATTTTTAGAACGTTTGAACATATTCAGTGTCTGCTCGAAAAATTCGTCTGAACGGCTTCCGGACAGTTCTTTGTGCAGTGCGGTGACCACAGACTGTTCATCTTTGGAAAGCAGCAGATCATCTCTTCTCGTACCGGATTTGGCGATATCCACCGCAGGGAAGATCCTGCGCTCGGACAGATGACGGCTCAGTACAAGCTCCATGTTTCCGGTTCCCTTAAACTCCTCGAAGATGACATCATCCATCTTGCTTCCCGTCTCTACCAGCGCTGTCGCAAGGATCGTGAGACTTCCGCCTTCCCTCATATTTCTGGCAGCTCCAAAAAATCTTTTTGGCATGTGGAGTGCTGCCGGATCAAGCCCTCCTGTGAGCGTCCTTCCGCTCGGAGGCACGGTGAGGTTGTACGCCCTGGCAAGTCTTGTGATACTGTCCAAGAGGATCACTACGTCCTCTTTATGTTCTACCAGGCGCTTTGCTCTCTCAAGCACCATTTCCGACACTCTCTTGTGATGATCAGGAAGCTCATCAAACGTAGAATAGATGACCTCCACGTTCTGTCCCTCCACAGATTCTTTAAAATCCGTCACTTCCTCGGGTCTCTCGTCAATGAGCAGTACGATCAGCTTGATGTCTTTATAATTTTGGCTGATGCTCTGAGCCATCTGCTTTAACAGAGTGGTCTTTCCCGTTTTGGGCGGTGATACGATCATACCCCTCTGCCCTTTTCCCACAGGAGAGAGCAGATCCACCATGCGCATCGGAATCGTCGCCCGCTCGGTCTCCAGCCTGAGCCTCTGGTTCGGAAAGATCGGCGTGAGGTCTTCAAAATGCTTTCTCCTGGCTGCCGCCTCGGGGCGATATCCGTTTACGGACTCTACAAACAGCAGGGCTCCGAACTTTTCACTCTGGCTTTTTACGCGGATGGCACCGTTTAAGATATCTCCGGACTTTAAGTTAAACCTCCGGATCTGGGTCGGTGATACATAGATATCATTCTCTCCGGGGAGATAATTCTCACAGCGGATAAATCCATAACCGTCCGGCAGGACTTCCAGTATGCCATTGGCTTTCCTGCCGCTGTCCAGGCTTTTTATATCCCTGGGCACACGGTCTGTCCTGACGTCTTTTGTCTGCTCTGCTTTCGTCTCCGGTTCCGGCTCACTCTGTTTATGTTCATTGTCATTATTTTTTAAATATTCGATCAGCTCCTGCTTTTTCAGACTGCTGATGCCTTTCAGATTCTTTTCCTTTGCCGCCTTTCGAAGTTCAAGCAAAGACATAGATTCATATACCATAGAATATTCTCCTTTGTTTAAATACATAAGATGTTTCTTGTTTTGATTCGATTTGCAATATTCAGTGCGGGTAAATGGATGATGTATCCGATGACCTGTAATCTGACCGATCTTTACAGAATTGTAATCGTAAGAGGGAAATTTCCCTCTTAGATTATACTACCACAATTTTCAGCTATGTCCAAGAATTTGTTTTCTCATACGGAGCAATATTTTCTTTTCCATCCTTGAAACCTGTACCTGGGAAATTGAAAGTTTTTTTGCGATTTCCTGCTGTGTCTTCCCATGGAAGTACCGCATAGTGATCAATTCTCTCTCATCTCCGGACAGTGTGTCCATGAGTTCTTCCAGCATCACATGGTTGATGACAGTATCTGACTCATTTTCCTCGCCTGGCAGTTTATCTACCAAAAGCACCTGGCTGTCGTCGCTTTGATAGCTTGGCTGATAAATAGATTCCACATCTTTGTTTGCCTCCAGTGCGACGACGATCTCATCTCTGGCAATCTTTGTCTCCCTGGAGAGTTCGTCTATCGTTGCTTCCCTGTTGTACTTCATGGCAAAAGCCTCTCCTGCCTGCCGGACCTGGTAGGCGATCTCCTTCAGGGAACGGCTGACCTTGATCATCCCGTCATCCCTTAAAAACCGTTTGATCTCCCCGGTGATCATCGGCACCGCATAAGTAGAAAATTTTACATCATAGGAGAGGTCAAACTTGTCCACTGCCTTTAAAAGTCCGATGCTCCCGATCTGGAACAGATCTTCGGGCTCGTGTCCCCGCCCTGTAAAACGCTTTACCACACTCCAGATCAGCCCCATGTTGTCAAGCACGATCTTCTCTCTCGCATCCTGATCTCCTTCTTTCGTAAGCTTTAATAATTCTCTTGTCTCGTCCATATAAAAGGCCTATTTCCCGGTCACTTTCTTTTCCATGATAACTCTGGTTCCTTTTCCTGACTCAGAGCTGACTTCGATCTTGTCCATGAATGCTTCCATAAAGGAAAATCCCATCCCGGTCCGCTCCTCATCAGGCTTTGTCGTATACATAGGTTCCATTGCCTGTTTTACATCCGAAATACCGACACCGAAATCCTCAATGACAATTTTAAGGACACTGCCTTCATTTGAAATATCCATGAAGATCTTTCCCTGATCGTCCTCATATCCGTGGACGATGCAGTTCGTAACCGCTTCGGAAACCGCCGTTTTCACATCTGCCATCTCTTCCATCGTCGGATCGAACTTCATCATATAGGTTGCCGCCAGCACTCTTGCGATCCCTTCATTTTCTGATTCGCTGTTGAATTCTAAATGTATCATCTCTTATCCTCCCTATCCCTATCGCTCATTGATGATCTTGTGCAGACCCGCCATGTGTACGATCCGTTTAACCACATCGTTGACATTTACCACGCTCACCGTGCCTCCGAGAGGCTTCAGCTGCTTGTACCGCCCAAGGATCATTCCCACACCGGAGCTGTCCATAAAACCGGTATTCTTAAAATCAAATTCAATATCCCTGATCGGATATGACTTCAGGATCACATCACATTTATGCCTGACACGCTCTGCCAAGTGATGATCCAGTTCTCCGTCAAGCCTTACATACAGTGTCCTGTTTTCAACCTGATATTCTGTTGCCATAGATGATTCACTCCTTTAAATGATAAAAAAATGAAAGAGAAATACACCGGAAGGTTTTGATATCTTCCGGATATATTTCTCTTTCGTGTCTTATCGGTTTCTTTGTCAGCCCAAGTGCTGTTTTAAAGATTTTTTGCTTGTTTGTTCTGTAATTGATTCAGGTAATTCTGTGAGTTCCTTGCACTGTTGGTGCCCGGGAACTTCTTGATGACATCCTCGTATGCCTTGATGGCTTTGTCCTTGTCACCATTTTTATCATAAGATCTGGCAAGGTAGAAATAAGACCCCACATTTGTGTCTTTTACTTTGATGGCTTTTTTCAAAGTGCTGATGGCATCCTTGTAGTTGCCCTGATTATATGCACTGATTCCCTTGTTGTAAAGTCCGGTGGCCGCATATGGGTAAACCTTCTGTTCCAGATCGTCATAAATCTCTTTCATCTTCTTTGATTCCAGCTTATCCCTGTCGATGTTCAGCAGGGCATCGGCAGACTCCGTATACTGGCGGTCGCCGTAATACTGCATGGCTGTCAGCAGAGAATCATAGATTCCCTCTGTCTTGCTGTCTCCGACAAATTCTTTTAATTCTTTCTTCGCCTTTTCCTCGGCAGCCTTTGCCTCTTTGATGTCTTTTTCGTTGCTCTTTAACTGAGTCTCTTTGGCAAGAAGCTGTTCCTTATAATTTTCAATCTTGGATGAATACTTGTAGCTGGATGCCTTCTTAATGCTCGGATATAAGAGCACCAGGGAAACAAGCACGCCGATCACAATACCTCCCACCATATATACCATGCGGTGGCGGTTGGACGGCAGCTCCTCGTATTTTCCTACAACGCTGCTTAAAACCTTTTTCTTCGGCCCTTCTGCACTCTCCAAACCGCTGTCTTCTGCTTTCATATCCGCAGGTTTTAAAAGAGCTTCCGTCTCCTGCAGATATTCTAATGCCCTTGGGTTTTTGCAGTCCACCTCCAGCACATTTTTTAAAGCCTTCTGGGCGTCTTTATAATTCTCATCTTTGATGGAAAGCAGGGCAATCAGAAGCTGTGCATTGATAAAATTCGGCATCATGGAAACGACATTTTTCAGCTGGATCATTGCCAGGTCTTCATTCCCCTGTTTTGCGTATACGAGAGCCTGATTATACTTTTTAATGACCTGGTTGACCGTGTCAAGCTGGACAGGATTCTCCTGCACATCTTTCAGATAATCAATGGCCGCATTTTCTTCCTTTTTCAGATTACTGCTGATGACCCACTGGCTCAGGGCAGGGACGATGTCACCCATCTGATAGTAGACTAAGCCCAAAAGATTCCTGGCGTTCATGTCGTTCTTGTCATAAAACAACGCAGCTTTCAGGTTCTTTACGGCCCCGGTCAGATCGTTGGCATTGGCTTTCTCCAGCCCAAGGTTGTAGTAGTATTTGGAACTGTTTTTAATCTTTTCCTTACTCTTCATATCTGCCACCTTACTATTTCTCTTCTTCTATGTCTTTTTTGATTTCATTGATCAGATCTTCTACATCTTTTAAATCATCGCTGTAAATAGCATCCTCTGCCTGGTCCACATCTAAGCAAGGTTCAAATTTTTTTAACTCTTCTCTGTAATTAATCATTTTCTTCCTCCATTCAAGATAAACGTTTTAACCTTACCAGCTAAATAAAAAGAGCCGATACAAAAGCAGAGAACCCCCTCCTCTGACTTTTTTATCATTGTCTTATATGCCTTTAAGAAATCATTCTCCGGTATCTCCCGGTTCACAACCGGAACCTTTATGATTCCTTCCAAGTTTTCAACTTCCGTGAGAAGCTTCAGGATGCCCTCCTCTTCCTTCTTATGGGAAGGGGCAAAAACAATCAGTTTTCTCTGCGGAAAATATTTCTCTAATGTATGGCAAAATGCCTCCGCCGCCTGAAGATTATGTCCTCCGTCTATAAAAATATTGGGACTCACTTCCTCCATCCGTCCTGCCAGAAAAGCTGAGGAAAGACCGTTAAATACCGTCCTTCTTTTCAGGTCAGGAAACAGCAGGCGGACTGCTGCTGCCGCAAGAGCGGCATTCTCATACTGAAAATCGCCCAACAGGCCTAATTTCAGGCATTCACTCTTTTTATCATACGCACTCTTTCTCAAAAAATCAATATAATCGCTGCTTTTTTCAGAAAAAATAAGATTATCTTTTGAAATTGTTAGGAATTCCGAATCTTTATGTGCGGCCTCTTCCTGAAATACCCTGAGAACCTCAGGCTTCTGCCTGAGACAGATCACAGGAACCCCCGGTTTTATGATCCCTGCTTTCTCTGCCGCAATCAGCTGCAGAGTGTTTCCTAAAAATTCCTGATGATCAAGACTCACCGCAGTGATGACAGAAAGCCTCGGCATGATCACATTGGTCGCATCATGCCTGCCTCCCATTCCAGTCTCGATGATACAGACCTCCGCATGTTCTTCCCGGAAAAATACAAGTGACATAAAGAACAGAAATTCAAAGAAGGAAGGATGATCTGCCCCCTCCTTCACTGCCTGAAAGACGGCATTCTTTACTTTTGCAAAGACCTCTGAAAATCTTTTTTCGGAAATCTCTCTGCCGCCGATCTGTATCCGTTCTTCCATGCGGATCAAATGCGGGGACGAAAACCGCCCGGTCCTTATTCCTGCGCCCGTAAGGATCGAGTCCAGAAATGCACAGACTGAACCCTTTCCGTTGGTGCCTGCTACATGGATCATGAACAGATCTTTTTCTGGATTTCCCAAAACATCCAGAATCCATTGTACATTGGATAAGGATGTTTTTTTAGCGAAACCCGTCACATGATTCAAATAATTTCTTGCTTCTTCAAAATCCGTCATGTTATTTTACAAGCTGACCCAGACGTTCTTCCACTTTTTCAAGCATCTGCCGGTATTTTGAAAGCTTTTCTTTCTCTTCTTCTACTTTTTGTTCCGGTGCTTTGCTTAAGAAACGTTCGTTATTGAGCATGCCTTCGCACCGCTTGATCTCTCCGCCTAATTTCTTCTGTTCTTTTTTCAGTCTCTCAATTTCTTTTTCAATGTCCACAAGCTCCGCAAACGGCATATAGATCACGGCATCCGGGACCATCGTGGATACGGCATCCTCCGCAATCCCTTCTCTGTCCGCCCGCACAGCTACTTCGCTTGCGTAACCCAGGGTTCCAAAGAAGACCTTCCCCTGTTTAAAGATGTCTCTTACATCTTCATTTTCAGAGACAACAAATACTTTTGCTTTCTTTTTCGGGGATACGTTCATCTCGGCACGTATATTCCGGATTCCCCTCACCGCTTCTTTCATGAGTTCCACTGCAGCTTCTTCCCGGGCAAAGCTGTATTCCTCTCTGTATTCCGGCCAGGATGCCAGCATAATGGATTCTTCCCCTGTCAGATTGCAGTAGATCTCCTCTGTGATAAACGGCATGAATGGATGAAGCAGCTTCAGTGATTCGGAAAGCACCTTTTTCAGCGTCCACAAAGCTGCGGCTTTCGTGTTGTCTTCATCGTTATAGAGACGCGGTTTCACCATCTCGATATACCAGTCACAGAATTCTTCCCATATAAAGTCATTGAGCTTCTGTACGGCAATTCCCAGCTCATACTTGTCCATATTATCCGTCACATCTTTGGCCAGAGTGTTGAATTTAGATAAAATCCACCGGTCTGCGCTTGTCAGATCGGAAAGTTCCACATGAGAAAAGTCCGCCTGTTCAAAGTTCATCATCATGAAGCGGGATGCATTCCACACTTTATTGGCAAAATTCCGGCTGGCTTCCACACGCTCCATGTAAAAACGCATATCATTGCCCGGCGCATTTCCGGTGACCAGAGTAAATCTCAGCGCATCTGCCCCATACTGGCTGATGACTTCCAGAGGATCAATTCCGTTGCCCAGGGATTTGCTCATCTTTCTTCCTTTGTCGTCTCTCACGAGTCCGTGGATCAGCACCGTGTCAAACGGCGCTTTCCCTGTATGCTCATATCCGGAAAACACCATTCTGACAACCCAGAAAAAGATAATGTCATATCCGGTTACCAATACGTTGGTCGGGTAGAAATAATCCAGTTCCTCCGTCTGTTCCGGCCAGCCTAACGTGGAAAACGGCCACAGCGCAGAACTGAACCAGGTATCCAGGGTATCCTCATCCTGAGTAAAGTGTGTGCATCCGCATTTTGGGCATACTTCCGGTTTTTCTTTTGCCACCACAGTTTCGCCGCACTCGTCACAGTAATATGCAGGAATCCTGTGTCCCCACCAGAGCTGTCTGGAGATACACCAGTCACGGATATTCTCAAGCCAGTGCAGATAGGTCTTTGTATAACGTTCCGGCACAAATTTAATGTCCCCGTTTTTAACCGCCTCGATGGCAGGCTTCGCGAGCTCATCCATCTTTACGAACCACTGGGGTTTAACCATCGGCTCGATGGTGGCTTTGCAGCGGTCATGGGTTCCGACGTTGTGCTCGTGTTCTTTTATTTTTACCAGATATCCCTGTTCTTCCAGATCTTTTACGATGGCTTTTCTCGCCTCATAACGCTCCATGCCCTCATATCTGCCGCCGTTTTCATTGATCGTGGCGTCATCGTTCATCACATTGATCACTGGGAGGCCATGCCGTCTTCCGACTTCAAAATCATTTGGATCATGGGCAGGAGTGATCTTCACAGCACCGGTTCCAAACTCTTTGTCTACATATTCATCCGCCACGATCGGGATCTGTCTGCCGCAAAGCGGAAGCTCCAGCATTTTCCCTACAAGATGTGTATATCTTTCATCGTCCGGATGGACAGCCACCGCCGTATCTCCAAGCATTGTCTCGGGACGGGTAGTAGCAATCTCTAAATAATCATCGGTTCCCGCAACCGGATACTTGATATGCCAGAAATGACCTGCCTGGTCCACATGCTCAACTTCTGCGTCAGAAATTGAAGTCTGGCAGACCGGACACCAGTTGATGATCCTGGACCCTTTGTATATATAGCCTTTTTCATATAACTTGATAAAGACCTCTTCCACTGCTTTAGAACAGCCCTCATCCATCGTAAAACGCTCTCTGTCCCAGTCACAGGCAGAACCCAGCTTCTTTAACTGGCTGACGATTGTGCCGCCGTACTCTTCCTTCCACTCCCAGGCTCTCTCAAGAAACTTCTCTCTTCCCAGATCTTCCTTTTCAATGCCTTCCTCTTTCAGCGCCTCGATGATCTTGACTTCCGTTGCAATGCTGGCATGATCTGTTCCCGGCTGCCACAGTGTATTGTATCCCTGCATTTTTTTAAAGCGGATCAGGATATCCTGCAGAGTCTCATCCAGTGCATGCCCCATATGGAGTTTACCCGTAATATTGGGAGGCGGAATCACGATCGTAAACGGTTTTTTGCTGTGATCCACTTCTGCATGAAAATATTTGTTGTCAAGCCACTTCTGATATAACCGGTCTTCAATCTCAGACGGGTTATAAGTCTTTTCCAATTCTTTACTCATATCATATCTCCTACTTTTTATATTTTATTCTAAAAGATTGTTGCGGATCGCCCGCTCATGCTGCACCATTGCCTGCTCACAGATGTTCTGGCGGCCGGACAGCCATTCCATCCGGTTGATCCTTTTCGGTATATCATAAATTGCCTTTGGGTAATAACACCAGGCCTGAGGTGCATGCATTCCACACTGCTCCATGGCCGAGACAAACGTCTTCCTCTGGGCGGAAAGTTCTTCACTGCAATTTAATTCCGCTGCAACTTTAGCACAAAACTCAAATAATTTCCACTGTTCTTCGGAAATATATCCAAACAGCACCTGATATTTCTCTCTGCAGAATTCCAGGTCATTGACAATCGTATCATACTCCGATTTGAGCCTCCGTCCCGAAGTCTCTTTGTGGTTTCTTACCATATGATACATTTTCTTTTTCTCTGCCGCCTTCTTCTTTCTTGTCCTGAGAATCAGAAGGATCACAGCCGCACCAAACACTGCTGCCGCTGCCGGCCAGAGAGAAACGCTCAGCCGGAGCTCAAAATAAAATACTGCTGCCGCACCGAGTCCCGCGGCAGTCAGGGCCATGATCAGCGAAGACAGAAAATAGGCCCTCCTGTTGATGAACTTTCCATGAAATTCCCTCTCTTTTCTTTTCAGATCACGTTCTTCATCTTCCTGGACTGAAATTTCCTTCTCGATCTGTTTTTTTTCACCCTCCAGGGATTGGATACGGGACAAACCCTGTCTTATTTCCTCTTCCCTCTCCCAGAGGGGCAGAAATTCCTCATCGGAGACTCGTCCGCCTGCGGAATCATAAAAAATCCTGGCAAAGATGCGGTTGTATTTTCTGGCTTCCTCACTGATCAGCTTTGCTTCTTCACCGGAAAGCTTTTCCATGATCTCGATATCTTCCTTCTGCTCCAGAATATAAGACACCTCATCTTCATACATTTCCACAAAACGCCGGTTTAATTCCATCCGTTTTTTCTGATATTCAATTTCAGACAATCTCTCTTCTGTACTCATTTTTCCACCGTTCCAGCATCGACCAGGTAAGCCTTCTGGTCATCAGGTCATCGGGTTTCTTTCTGTGATAGCCAATCTTTTTCAGTGCTGTGGATTCCTCGCTTCCGGAAAACCGTTCCTCCATAGCTGAGATATTTTCATGGATCTCTCTCAGCTGTTCTTCTGTAAAAGAAAGCGCTCTGCCGTCCTCCAAAAACTTCTGGTAATCTCCCTGCATATAAGAGACTATGAAATATGCTTCCTGGCATTTCTTGTTCTCTTTCAGGCGGCAGCTCCTTTTAAAAAACTCCTTCGCCTCCTGAAAACGGAACATCCGGGTCAGGCAGAGTCCCGTGTGATACAAAACTTCCTGCTGTTCCTTTGTCTTCAGCTGCATCAGACCGGAAAGCGATTTTTGATAGGCGTGATAAGCGCTCAGATATCTGGAATGTTTCAGATATAAGTCGCCGAGCATTTTGTGCTTTCTCACAGAGGAATATAGATAGGCCGTGCGCATCTGCTGGACAAGCATTCTCTGCTCGGGAACCGTAAAATAATTCCGGTAACTGATAATATGCTCCAGCTGCTTCTTTGTCTCCTCTTCTGCCGGCAGGACCAGACCAAGTTCTTCTTCGATCCACTCTCTCATCCCTTCCGGGATTCCTTCTGTCAGAAAATATAAATACTGTCCTGAAATAATATAACATAATTCTTCATAGGAAGAAATGGTCTGTCCAAAGGAATTCAGCGTGTAAGTCCGCCTGCTCTCCTCTGTCTCACACAATACCATTCTCATGGCTGTCCCCTCCTCTCCCATGAAATTACCTGCTGGAATACCTGGTATGTAGAAGGATATAATGTCCCAAACCCCAGATCCGTGATTTTGATTCTGCACTTTGTCTCCCCGGTGCACTCGGCTTCAATCTTCAGCTTTGTAGAGCGTCCCGGACGTTTTTTAAGCCCTTTTAAGGAAATCGGAAACCTCATTCTGTCACCTTTCCCGGGAAACAGGGGTTTGATCTCCACAGGAATGGATGCCGCTGTCTCAACCAGTACCGTCATATTTCCCCGACTCTCAAACCATGGCTTTCCACCCTTTATGACCGGCAGAAATTCTTCTTTTCCGTGGTTCCATACCATGGCACCGATCTGATACATCATAACCGTGTCGGTAAGAATCACGGCAGAGTCAAGGTCAGCCGCATTTTTTCTTCCCAGCAGACAGACGGCCCCTGTCGCGTACACATGATCTCCCATAAACACACGCCGTCCCGCACACAGCTTTGCCGAAGCGCTTTTCAGCCATCCGCCGTCAAATCCTCTGCCGTACAAATAAACTAAAGAAGTAACCTCCTGGGACATGGCCTGGACGGCGGCGTTCTCAAATGCCATGTCTTTCTGATGGGGCAGCCGGGTGTTTCTCATAAAAGCAGAGTAGTCTTCTCTCTCTACGAGCAGCTGCCCATCCTGCTTTTTCACCAGATAGTAAAACAATCTCTGGCCGGAATAGTCAAACAGCCCCACAGCTCCCTGTTCAAGCTGTTCCTTTCGGTCCCCGGCAAGTCCCAGAAAAGCCTCCTCCTTCGTAAACAGCCTGAGCTGTTCCTCCGAAAACCCCAGCTCTTTTCTAAGCTCCGCGGCTTTTGACGCCAGGTCCTCCTCCGGGTCCTCCAAAATAACGCCCATAAACAGATTGGACGTATCCGCATGCTTTTCCGATTCTGCACGCACATAATCCGCCCAGTCCCCGAAAAGCTTTTTCGGTTCTTCTTCCACGATCTTTCCGTCCGTTACGGAACACTGATATATCATTTCCCGTTCTATCTGTATGCCTATTTTCATCATAGATCCTCTGTCATCGGACGGATCAGATCCGTCATTGCTTTTTCATACGCGTAGATTTCCATTTCCATGGCTACGCTCTCCCTTTGTTTTTCCTTCAGCATGTGATTCAGCTGATAAAATCTTCCCTTCTGATTCCTTCCGGAATGGTCAAGAAAGACGATATCTTTTCTCCTGCGTCTCTCTTCTCCCGGTGCTGTCACATAATAATCTGCCGACTCATCGGCAAAGATCAGAACTTCCGCCACATAATACCCCGGCAGCAGCTCTCTCATAGGAATCTCTCTGGCCGGCTCCGACCTGTTTTCCGCATAGTGAAATACCATGCCGCCTGCTTTCTCTCCCCTGTAAACTACATAAGTATAAGTATAACACTCATATGGAAGAGGTATCTCCTCTTTATATTCTAAAAGCACCGGCAGGATACAGCGGCGGTCCTCCTGCCACTCTATGAGTTTTTTTATTCTTACTCTGACTTCTTCTGACAATTCTTTATCTTTATAAAAATCCAGATAAGCCCACTGCCAGATCAGTTTTAGATTCCCCTGATCGATCAGCCTTCCGAGAATCGGATAAAACTCATCCGAAATGTACACTCCTTCTTCATAAGACAGTTCTGCAAACTGGCCCGCCAGCTTTTTTATCAGTTTTTTGTCTCTGGAATCCTTCTCAACATAAGATAAGAAGACAGGAAGGTCCTCCCACTCTGCTCCTTTCCCGGCGGCCATATCAAGAAGCTGCTCCGTAAACTGCTGATCATATATTTTGTGTCTGTCTCCCTGTTTCCAGATCTTCCGCATCTGATCCAGGTCTCCCCTGAAAAAACGTTCCAGATATGCAAGAATCTCGCTGTTGTATACTTGTCCCTTAAAAACCGCAAGGCACATATCGATCAAAGTCTGCACCCTCTTCCGGCTCCGGGATGTGAGTTCATGCAGCACGACCTCTTTTAACGGCTCCGGGTCCATGAAATCAAATCCAAAGATCTCCATGCCTTTCATCGCCTCTTTGTAGTGGCGGCCGGCAATGAAATACTCCAGCATCTGCTTACAGTTTTCCTCGGAGAGAAATTTCCACTGGACCATAGACAGCGCCTGCTCTAATTGTTCCTGCTCTCCGTGCTTCCAGTAATAGTCCAGAAGCTTTTCAAATAATCTGTGCCGATATTCTTCTTTCAGGCTCTGACATTCAAGGACAGCCCTCACATCCGGAATATCTCCGGGTTCATATTCTGTCTTCTGTGCAAAGACCAGGCTTCTGCGGATCAAATATGCTTCATTTCTCCTGCCAAGCCCCGAAAATACAGCCTCCTCCTGCTCCCTCGTCCACAGTTTTGAAAATTCATAGTCCAGTGACAGATAGCGGTTGTCCTCCTGATCCATAAACACGACCAGAGGGTCGCTGTAGACCGTCACATAAACTTCCCCGTTTTCCAGAGAAACATTCTGAACTTCTTTTAACTCCTGATGATAGACGGCGGCCTTTTCCACCGCCGGATTCCTGCAGATCAATTTCTGCTTTGCCATAATCCCTGCGATTCCGGCCCTGCCTTTCATCCCTTCTAAAAGGCGGTCAAAGAAGGCCCTGTAAAGAATAAACAGATTAGAATTGATTCTGCCTTCTGCCAGCTGTTCCAAGAGAAATTCTTCAATCTGCGGCTCAAAAGATGGAAATACTGCCTCATATTTCCGCCGGTTCTTAACAAGATTGGCATACAGGTAAGCCCTCTCCCGGCTGCTTAAACTGTTGCTGTACGAAAAATACAGCAGTACATTCTTCTCAAGATACGGATATCGGTCTTTTGGAATCGTACGAAGGTAAGATTCCTGGAGTCCGATCATCTGAATCCCCGCCCGGACAGCTTTTTTAAAATATATATGATAACACTCATCGGTACAGTTTCCCCGGATCAGCATAGAGCAGATCGCCTGGAGCCCTTCCTTTGACTCCTCTCTCTGAAAGGACAGTATCAAATCAAAAAGCAGCTCCTCCGAAAATCCTTTGTCTTTCAGCACAAGACCGTAAATATGTTTTTTCATGCTTTTCCCAAACAGGTCCCTGCAAATGCCGAAATGAATGATCTCTCTCTCAAAATCAGTGATCTTTTTTGCCCTGCTGTGATCCTGGTTCCAAATGCTGACGGCCTCAAACCATAAAAAGCTGCTGCACCGGCCTGTATCATAAACCTCTTTTATCTTCTGAAGCTGAAGTCCGAAATCATATGCCAGCTCTTCGTCAAGATAAATCAGCATCCACAGCAGATATCCTTTGTGATCGTCCGCTTTCTGAAAAAGCTCATAAATCCGGTCTTTTGCATACTCTGTCTGATCCGGTGTCTTTAAATAAAGTGCTTTCAAATATAAATAATAGCCATAGTAAAAAGGATCTGACTGAACCTCACTCATATTCGGCTCAAGTCTTGCAAAGCCTCTCTCGATTGCTTCCTCTGCGCCGAGAACAATATGACAGTGCAGGTTTAAGAGAGTCCTCAGTATCTCTAAGGATGCCTCTCCCTCCATCTGTGCGGTCAGATTCATTTCCTTTTCCGCAAACTCCGTGACATGACATCCGCCAAGACAAAATTCCATATACGCATCAAAAATCTGGTCGGACAGATTCCAAGCCCCTTCGTTTCTCTCTTTCTCTGCATTGAACAGGATGTCTGTCTGACAGCTGCTGTACGGGGCAGAAACCATAAGAATTCCCCGGCTCTCTTCCCTAGCATCAGAAAACAGCACGGGAATGGTCAGTACCCCTTCCACAAAATCCTCTTCTGAAAATTCTGTCTTTTGCAGAGACAGAAACGTGGAATCCAGGCGGATCTTCCCCTGGACAAAACCGCTGCCCTCTTTGTAAATCTTCACGTACAGAGGCTCAACCGCATTCACCCGACGGATCTCATACGCATCCTTTTCCGGTCTCAGCACCGCAGGTTCTTTTGCCCCGATACAGATCAAAAACTCTTCAAAGATCTGGCCCCGGTTTCGGCCGAGCAGGAGCTGATGATAGATTTCCTTTTCCCTGGAATTCTCCTCCAAATACTCATTTTTGAAGGCCTCAGAAAAAAAGAGGGCCTTTGCCCGCTGTTCATCTTCCTGTACAATTTGTATGAACTGCTTCATCTTCTCTGTCATGGGTTCCTCCGATTTTAAGACTGGTGGTCTCAGGGTATTTGGTCTATAATAGCTGTAATAAAGTTTTGTATTTCAGAGGTCATGGATGCTTCACACCCTTTGATCTCTGCTCCGTAATATTATAGCAAACTTCGACAAAATAGAAAAGATAAAGAAAGGTGAAACTATGTCAGAAAAGAAGCAAGTCTTCCACGGAAGCGACTTAGAAAAAATAGAAGAAATATATGGGATTAAAAAAGAAGACATCATTCCTTTCGGAGGCAATGTAAATCCCCTCGGGATCTCCCCGCTGTTTCGGGAAAGCCTGATCCGCCATGTAGATGCTGTCTGCACGTATCCCGACCGCGACTACAAGTCCCTGCGCTCCACACTGAGCCTGTATGCCCGGATTCCTATGGAGCATATCATTGTCGGAAACGGAGTGACAGAGCTGATCAGCCTGACCATGCACCTTCTCCGTCCGAAGAAAGCTCTGCTGCTTTCCCCGACTTACTCTGAATACATGCGGGAAATTTCTATGATCGGCGGCACCTGTCTGGAGTATAACCTGAAGGAATCCTTGGACTTTTGCCTGGACATCGAAGACTTGAAACACTCCCTCACCGATGATGTGGATTTATTCGCATTCTGCAATCCAAACAATCCCACATCCAGTGCATTAAACAAGGACCAAATCTCGGAGATCCTTTCCCACTGTAAAAAGCACGGCATCTTTGTTTTGGCAGACGAGACTTACGCAGAGTTTGCCCCGGATATAGACGATGTCACTGCCGTACCCCTGACCCGAAAGTTTGACAATCTGTTTGTCCTGCGGGGAACTTCAAAGTTCTTTGCTGCACCGGGCATCCGCCTCGGCTACGGGATCAGCGGAAATATGAATTTTATCAGGGCAGTGGAAGACAAAAAAAATCCATGGAGCATCAATACTCTTGCAGCGCTTGCAGGAGAAGCAATGTTCATGGATACAGACTATATTAAAAAGACGAAGGCTTACATCGCAGAAGAGCGCAGAAAATGTACGGACAGACTTTCAGGCACCCCTGCTTTTAAGATTTATCCAGCCTATGCCAATTTCCTTCTTGTCCGGCTGACGGACGGCACCACTTCTCATGAGATGTTTGAACGCTGTATCAAGAAAGGGCTGATGATCCGTGACTGTTCAAGCTTTGAAGGGCTTGACGGGGAATATATCAGATTCTGCTTCCGAAAAGAAGAGGAAAATAATGCTTTGCTGGATACTCTTCTGCAAGTATGAGTTTATTGTTTGACATAAAATATATATTTCAGAAACTGCAGTGTCACATAGATCAGCAGAGCTGCCGAAAGCACGGTCTGGAAATCTACGATCCATTTTAAATAGGTTACCGGATATCCCCACTGGCTCAGTGTGATAAAAGCTTCTTTTAATGCTGCGGCACTGATCACAAATGGAAATGTATAAGCGGCAAACGATGGTGTAAACGGCATGACAATATATTTTAATCCCACCGCAAGCACAAAAACATATAAGATTACAGATAAAACCGTTAGTACGATTACCAGCCATGCCATTGGCTTTTCAAAGCAGTTTAGGTACCCTGCCAGCAGAAGGCTTGCGGGTGCCGCAAAGATACAGACCAGCGGCTGATACTCTTCCGGTATTTCCTTGACTTTTGCATATCTCTTTATAATCGGAACAGCAATGATCACCGTAAAGAGAAGGGCTGCCCAGAAAAACCAGCGGCCAATCTCTCTCATATCAGCGTTGGGAGCCGTCATGCTGCTCATCGCCAGTCCGGCATAGAAGATAAAAAAGCTTGCATACACATTTTTAATGTTAAACTTGTAATATATAAAGTGTCCGTTGAAATATACCAAAAGATACACATGCACCGCCAGTGCAAGAATCCACAAGATAGAAACGGCATCCCCCACATAAGGTTTGATATAAACGGTCAGGACAAGCAGACCCATGGAAAACGCACCCGAAATACTGCAGTTTACCGGATCTTCCAGTTCTTCTTTTACCATGTCGAGACAAGTTCCGGTCTTTAACAGCAAAAGGATCAGCAGACAGACGGCCATGGCTCCGCAGACTGACTTTAAAGTTACAGAATAATTTTCTATCATAATTCCCATGGCGGCAAAGCCGAGCATCGGCCCTGCCAAAGGCAAAGGTATTCTCTCTATCGTGTTTTTCATTTTTATCCTCCTTGTGTTCTAGTTTTCGTATAGATCTTTCAGGATCGCCCCGGCACTTTTCTTCTGATAGCCTTCCGGGTCTTCCATAATGTGATTTCCCGAAATATCCCATCTCATCTGTCCGTATTGGGTAAGATAACTCCTTCCCCTGGAACAGTCCGGATATCTTGTGTACCATTTTCTATGATACTTTTTCATATATTTTCTTGCAAGTGCCAGTGCCTGGCTTTTTTTCTTTCCTCCCGGTGTGGCCGTTCCGGAAATCTGCACTCCTTTCGGACTGGAATGAACCAAAACGACACTGCCGTCTTTACAGGAGCCGATGACGATCCATACGTGACCGCAGCTTGAAGATCCCATAATGTCTCCTGCTTTGTAGTCTGTCACCTTACTCTTGCTTTTATATGTTCCCCAGCCTTTTTGGGCAAACAATTCAGGCTGGTCTTTTGCTTTCCGCACATAACCGCCTCTGCCCGGTACCGTATTTCTGATATTATACACGGTCCACCCGACGAAGCCTGAGCAGTCCAGGCCTTTTCCTCTGCGGTAGCGGTACTTTTTATAATTATACCCCGAATTCTGCGACAGGAAAAACCGGTTCCACTCCCCGTTCAGTCCGATCCGCTTCCCGTCTTTCCCGGTTCCGGTATCGGCTTTATTCCATCCTCCGCCCCAGATGTATAAGGTGGTGCCCACCGGGGCTGCGGCTGTTTTCAGAAAATTTTTAATAGTAGATTCTCCTCTGGCTGCCATCGATACTTTCACTGCTTTAGAAAATCTGCTGTAATATTTTTTCTTTTTGTATTTCCTGAAAGAACGGACTTTAAAACAGTAATTGACCCCGGGCTTCAAGCCTTTGATCACATATCTGGATGACTTTGAGACAGCTTTTTTTCTATACTTTTTCTTCTCTTTGTCGTACAGATAAATCTCCGTCCCTGTGGCTCTTTTTCCCTTTAACCAGGACAGAACAATATTCCTTTTTACGCCGGTGGCCATCACTCCGGAAGGCTTCCCGGGTTTCTTTGATGCTCCCTGAATTTGTCTCTCTCCTCCTGCCCATACCAGCATCATACAGAGTGCTGTAAGCAGTATCCTCTTTGTTTTCATGATTATGTATCCTCTGTTTCATTTATTCGATAAATCCGAGTATTTCCTTATATATCTGGCCGGAACATGATTCGTTCAAGATTTCGTGTCTGCATCCGGGATATAGTTTCCCTTTTGTGTCTGCATACCCAAGCTCCTTTAAAAAAGAGACAGCATTCCAGAATTGTTTTTGGGATATGATACACGGATCATCTTCTCCTGCGATAAACAGAATCGGCAGATCTGTCTTTTTCTTCTCCCATCCTCTCCGGCTGTATGTCTCATCCATCAGATGAAACAGATTTAAAAATCCGTTGTTTGTAAACACAAACCCGTCCAGCGGTTCTTCATCGTACTTCCTGACGTTATCTTTATCGTAACTGATCCAGCCGTTTAATGATTCTCCGTCCTTGAGCTGCTTATTGAAGGCTCCGAATGCCAGTTTGTGAAAAAACAAGCCTTTCTTCCGGTCTCCGCAGATTCTGCATGCAATCTTTGCCATCCCTGCGGCTGGTTTTGCCAGAGGATTTTTACTGGGACTTCCGCATACGGTCAGCGAACTCAGCTCCCAGTCATACTTTTTCAAATAGCACCGCACAATCAAAGACCCCATACTGTGCCCAAATAAATGGACAGGCAGGCCGGGGAACTCCATTTTGATCCACTCCGTAACCTGATGGGCATCCTCCACAACGGCCCGTCCGGAGGTGTCGTAAAAATATCCAAGATCGTCTTCTCTTTCTATGCTCTTACCATGTCCTCTGTGGTCATGGATCACTGCGGCATAGCCCCGGTTTTGCAAATATTCCATAAAAGGAAGATAGCGTTCCTTGTGCTCACTCATCCCATGGCAGATCTGAACCACTGCCCTGGGCTGATTTTCTGGTGTCAGTATTAAAACATGGAGACGATGACGGTCTACTTCTGATTTTATATACAATTCTCTCTTCATACTCCATCCTCCGATTATTTTTATCCTGTCTGTTATGATGTATTATACTCGTTTTGCTTTACCTTGGAAAGAAAAACAGCTATAATTATCTTGTAATGTATTCTAATTTTATTAAGAACACAGGAGGACAGTTATGAAGAGATTAAAAAGAGTTCTGGCACTTACTTTGGCTGCCGTGATGCTTTTTACACTGGGAGGATGTAAGAAGAAAACTCCCGAGGAAGTATTGGAAGCTGCCACGAAGAAGATGAGCAAAGTAACATCTGCCGATATGAGCGGAAACATCAAGATGAAAATGAGCAGTACATCATCCACCAGTTCCAGCCTTGAGATGAACATGGGACTCAAGATGAAAGCTACTGACATGACCTCGAAAGACATGAAGATGGATATGGACCTCACCATGGGGATTGCCGGTCAGGATATGGTCATTAAAGCCTATTACACCGACGGTTACTACTATATGAACTATTCTGGTCAGAAACAGAAACAGAAAATGGACTTTACAGCCATGCAGAAACAGATGGAGAATTCTACCGGACAGTTTGATATGTCTGCTGATAATTACAAAGATCTGAAAATGGAAAAGAAAGATGATAATTATATTATCTCCTTTAAGTTTAAAGAAAAAGCATTAAATGACTACATCAATAAGATGATGGGGCAGATGAATTCCACAGGTGCCGCAGGTTCCAATACCAATTATGCGGATCAGGTAAAGTTTGACTCTATGTCCGGTACCATGACCGTCAATAAAGACTCAGAGATTACCGCACAGAAGATCAATATGGTTCTTTCAAGCAAAGAAGATACGAAGCTTAAGATCAAAATGATTGTTGATCTTAAATATAACAGTATCGGAAAAGATGTGAAAGTAACACTTCCTGATGATCTTGATACTTATAAGGAAGCTCCTGCTGCTTCCACCACAGCACCTGCCGCAACAACTGCACAGTAACTAAAACGGGCCTTCCGGATCTCTCCGGCAGGCCCATATCTTTTCCATGTTATTAACGTTCTTTTATCGGTGTATAGGTTTTATGCCCGGCCACGCCTTTGTACGCCGGTCTTATGATCCTTCCCCCGTTTACAAGCTCCTCCATCCTGTGTGCGCTCCATCCCGCAATTCTCGCGATGGCAAACAGCGGAGTATACAGTTCATAAGGAAGATCCAGCATGCTGTAAATAAAACCGCTGTAAAAGTCAATATTTGCGCTGACGCCTTTATAGATTCTGCGTTCTTCTGCAATGACTTCTTTTGCCAGCTTTTCTACATTGGTATATAAAGCATATTCCTTTTCCTTTCCTTTTTCTTTTGACAGTCCCTCTACAAAGTAACTTAATACCTTTGACCGCGGATCGGAAATAGAATAAACCGCATGCCCCATTCCATAGATCAGCCCAGACTGATCAAAGGCCTCTTTCCTCACGATCCTGGTCAGGTATTCTTTCAGTTCCTTCTCATCCGTCCAGTCCTTCACATGTTCTTTGATATCAGCAAACATCTGGACAACCTTGATGTTTGCTCCCCCATGTTTCGGTCCCTTTAAAGAACACAGTGCCGCTGCCACAGAAGAATATGTATCCGTTCCCGAAGAGGAAACCACGTGAGTCGTGAAAGTCGAGTTATTTCCGCCGCCGTGCTCCGCATGGAGAACCAGCGCAAGATCCAGGATTTTTGCCTCCAGTTTTGTATACTTGCTGTCCGGCCTTAACAGGTACAGAATGTTTTCCGCTGTGGACAGATTCTCTTGAGGCGGATGGATCACCAGGCTTTCTCCCTTTTCGTAGTGGCTGTATGCCTGATATCCGTAAACCGCCAGCACAGGGAAAAGTGCAATCAGCTGAAGTGACTGCCTGAGCACATTCGGTATGGAAGTATCACTGGCGTTATCATCGTAAGAAAATAACGTAAGCACACTTCTCGCCAGCGTATTCATCATATCCCGGCTCGGAGCCTTCATGATAATGTCCCGGACAAAATTTGTCGGAAGCTGACGGTATTCCGCCAGGAGCTGTTTTAAATCCTGAAGCTGTTCCTCATTGGGCAGTTCCCCGAATAAGAGAAGATAAACTGTCTCCTCGAATCCATACCTCTCTTCTTTGATAAATCCCTGAACAATATCTTCAATGTCAATTCCGTGATAGTATAATTTTCCATCACATGGAACAATCTCTCTGTCCTCGACCATATAGGACATGATCGTCGAAATATCAGTCAGTCCTGCCAGTACACCCTCTCCGCTCTGTTTCCGCAGTCCTCTTTTCACGTCATACTTTTCAAAAAGAGTGGGATCGATTTTCTTCTCACACTTTTTTGCCAGTTCTTCAATTTCGGGTGTAATTTCAGAAAACTTATTCGGCATATTTTTTATCATCTTGATTGCTCCTTTCTTACTATGATTCTTAACAATTAAAAGCCCTGTTTACCGCACTGTCAGGCAATATCGTGGTACTTTCCGAGGAATTCCCTCGTCCGCTCATTGGCCGAGTTAAACACATCCTCCGGAGCCGCGTCTTCCACGATGACCCCCTGGTCCATGAAGATGACCCGGTCTGAGATCTCCTTCGCAAATGCCATCTCATGGGTGACAATCACCATAGTCATATTCAGGTCTGCCAGGGATTTAATGACTTTCAGCACCTCTCCGGTCAGCTCCGGGTCCAGTGCAGAAGTCGGCTCATCGAAGAACAGAATCTTCGGCTCCAGAGCCAGCGCCCTTGCTATGGAGACTCTCTGGGACTGTCCGCCTGACAGTTCACACGGATAAGCATCGGCCTTTTCTTCGAGTCCGAGCTTTCTGAGCAGTCCGAATGCCTTCTCCCTGGCCTCTTCTTTCGGGATACCGGCCACCTGTACCGGGGCCTCCATGACATTTCTCAGCACACTGTAGTGTGGAAACAGATTGAAATTCTGAAAAACAAATCCTGTCTCCATCAGTATTTTCTTTTGTACCTCTTTTGACGCATACTCCGGTGTGTCTCCGTTCATGGATACCAGCGTATGTCCGTTGATCTCGATGGTTCCCTTGGTCACCTTTTCCAGCTGATTCATGCATCTTAACAGCGTGGATTTTCCGGAACCGGAGGAACCAATGATCGTCACGATCTCTCCGTCGTTAATCTGGAAAGAAATATCTTTTAAGACCTTCAGCTTTCCGAAATTTTTCTGGAGATTAGTCACAGATAAAACACTCATTTTCTTTCCTCCTTAACGATAATAACTCATCCGTTTTTCCAGGATGCCAAAAACTTTAGATACAATCATATTCATGATCAGATAAAAAATACCTGCCACGATCAAATATTCCATCCCGCGGCTTCTGGACATATTATTGGCTGCGACCACATAAATTTCCATGACACCGATGACATGTGCCAGGGAAGTATCTTTTACAAGAGTCATGCACTCACTTCCCATCGGCGGCAGAATGATCTTGACTACCTGCGGCAGAATGATCTTAAAGAATGTCTGTGCCTTACCGAATCCAAGCACTTTTGCAGCCTCGTACTGTCCGTTCGGTATCGCCTGAATTCCGCTCCGGTAGATCTCCGCAAAATAAGCGGCATAGTTTAAAGAAAATGCCACAACCGCTGCCATAGTCCGTTCGATTCGTATGCCTAAAAGCAGATTCAGACCGAAATAAAAACCGTATAACTGGAGGATCAGCGGTGTACCTCTCATAATCAGCAGGTAAAAACGCACCGGAAGCTGAATGATCTTAAATCTGGTCATTCTCCCAAGCGCCAGTACAAGCCCCAGTGTCAGGCCGAAGACCAGTGTGAGGAAAAAGATGATCAGTGTCTGATCCAATCCGTTATGTAACAGCATATCTGCAATGCCAGGCAGTTTTTCAAACCATTGTATGATACCATCTATCATTTTTTTGCTCCTATAAGTATAAATTTTCCGGAATTTTTCTGTCAGAAATTAATTTCTGTGTTGGTGAAAAAATCAAGAGGCTTTGAAAAAAGCCTCTTGCTTCTTGTCTCTTATTTGATTGTTGTCAGATCTTCGCCAAACCATTTTTTACTGATCTTAGCCAGTGTTCCGTCTTTTTTCATATCCTTTAACTGTTTTTCTACTTCTGCTTTCAGTTTTTCATCTCCGGTACGGAAACCGATAACATATTTCTCAGTAATTAAATTGTCATTTAAGATCTTGAATTTTCCCGGGTCCTTCTTCGCGTAATATTTTGCAACCACTTCATCCATAACAGCTGCATCACAGCCATTTCCAAGGTCATTTAAGATCTCAACATTGTTGCCGAAGTATACAATCTTTGCATTTTTTAATTCTTTTGTCTGGTCAACAGCATCTGCGGCCGTAGAACCTTTCTGTACTCCCACCTGCTGCTTTTTAATATCTTTTAAGCTCTTGATCTTGCTCTTTTCCGGTACGAGCAGCACCTGGTGGTTATCCATGTAAGACTCAGAACAAAGCATCTCTTTTGCCCTGTCTTCGCTGTATGTCAGTCCGTTCCAGATACAGTCGATGGTCTTTCCCTGCAGTTCCTGGTCTTTGGAATCCCAGTTGATCGGCTGTAATTTTAATTTGATCCCCATTCTCTTGGTGACTTCTTTTGCCATGTCAATGTCAAAGCCTACGATCTTCTGATCCTTGTCTGTGAATCCCATAGGAGGGAAAGAGGCATCCAATCCCAGTATTAATTCTTTGTTGTCTTTTACATACTGAAGTGACTCGTCTGTCTTACTTTCTTCTTTCTTTGAACATCCTGCCAAAAGCATAGAACCTGCCAGCACAGCACTTACGCAAAGCACTAATAATTTTTTCACTCTCATCCTAAAACTCCTCCGTTTTTATTTCCTGTCATGATAGCACATTAGTGTACTAAATTCATACGTTAATATACTATCAAACTACATGCTTTTTGTCAATCTCCATGGATAGTATTTCCTGCCGTTCTGCCTGGAAAATCCTTGTTTTTGCGGTGTCATCCGTGTTATAGTAAACTTATCTTTGCTGAAGAAAGAAAGGGGAATATCTACCATGAGAAAAAAAGGACTGAAAATACTTGCTATGTCTGCGGTACTGAGCATCTCGATGACTGCCTCTGTCTTCGCAGGAAGCCTGTCACTGCGGTATTCCGGGAAAAACCGCACATACAAGGGAAAACAGCTCACATTTTATTATAAAGGGAAAAAAATTGACTTAGGAAAGGCCCCGGGCATCCAGATCAACAAGGTCAATATGCTTCCCTATTATAATGCCATCGTAAAGAACGGACCGAAAGTAAAGAGAAGCTACAACAGCAAGACTGGAAAGCTGGTACTGACCAACGGTAAGAAAACGATTACGTTTTATAAGAATAAAAAATATGCCTATACCAACGGGGTGAAACGGACGTTTACCACCGCCCCGCTGACTGTAAAGTATAGGAGCATCAACAAAAACTATATTCTGCTCCCGGCAAAATTCACAGCCAAATATCTGGGCATCAGCTATACATACTCAAGCTCTGCAAAACGTATTGACTATGCAAAGCCAGCGGCGGCAAGCAAACCCGATTCTCCTGTGAAGTCCAATACAACGACAAAATATAATACGACACTGTCTAATTACATAAAAAAGCAGCAGGCCCAATGGAAAACTTACGGCGGAAAAACGATAGACTATAAAAAATACATTCCTGTAACTACGGATAATACGAACAGTTTTCAATTTCTTCGCGTAGACACTTATCATGCGGTTAATTCTTCTAAGTTTAATTCCACACTCCAGACTATGGTTTCCAAAAAGTCCGGAAGTGTTCTGTCAGGAAAAGCCTCAGTCATTACGAATACTGCAAAGACTTATAATCTGGACCCACTTTATTTTCTTTGCCAGACAGTACATGAAAGCGGTTATGGGACAAGTACTTTGGCAAAGGGAATAAAATCTGCAGAATTAAAGGATACGAAGCTGAAATCCGTGAATCTAAAAGGTAAAATTGTTACCGGTGAATCTCTGACAAAAGACTCTTCCGGTGAGATCACAGCATTTAACTACATAACTTCTAAAAACAGAAAAAGTAACCGGAGTTATGTAAAAACTGAAAACGGTTATCTGGAAGTAAAAACATTATCCGCCGCGGAGCAGAAAAAAACAGTCTATAATCTCTATGGCATAAAAGCAGTCGATGCTGCTCCACAGTTGTGCGGATTCACATACGCTTATAATCAGGGCTGGACAAGTGTTGATAAAGCCATTCAGGGCGCCGGTAAATTTTTATCTAAATGGTATGTTCACAACAATACATATAAACAAAATACACTTTATAAAATCCGTTATAACCAAAATCTAAATTATCTCTGGCATCAGTATGCCTCTGACCCGGCCTACGCCCAGTCCATCGGCAAGCTGATGAACACATATCAAAGCGTATATTCCAGCACCAGCGGATTTATTTATGACACACCAGTATTCAACTAGAGAACAGAGCAGTCAAATAAATAGCTCAGGTACAAATCCTGGGCTATTTTTTATTTCCCAAAACCAATCTTTCTTCCTCTGTTCCGTCTTAAATATTACATTTATATTACGAATTTATTGTATATTTTTTAATATAATGCTATACTTATATTACATTTTAATTACAATAGGAGGATAAATAAGTTATGAAGAAACGAATCATTGCAGTATTTACGATATTATTTGCCTTTACATCGATTTTATCCGTTTTCCCAAAATCGGATATCTCGGCTGCATCCTTAAAGATCAGATACGGAGGCAAGACAAGATACTATACGGGAAAACAGCTAAACTTTACATACGCTAAAAAAGGGATTTCCACAAAAACACCAGGCATTCAGATGAAGAGTATTAACATGATCCCTTATTACAGTATTCTCGTAAAGAACGGGCCCAAAATCAAGCGCAGTTACAGCAAAAAAACAGGAAAACTTGTACTCAAGTACAAGAACAAAACGCTAACTTTCTATAAGAATAAGAAAACCTGCTATGTGAACGGCAAGAAGAAAACATTATCCGCTGCACCCGTCTCAGTCAAGTACTACACGATCAAAAAATATAATATTCTGCTTCCGGCTAATTTTACGATCAAGAATTTAGGACTGGACTATTCCTATATCTCTTCAGCAAAGAGAATCCACATCAACAAGCCGGGAAACAGCTACTTATACACAAAAAACACAACGACTAATTATAATAAGAAGACATCCGATTATATTAAATCCCAGACGGTAAAATCTTATGGTGGTAAAAAAATCAACTACAACAACTATGTGCCGACCAGTACTGATCCGACTCACGGCTACCAGTATCTGCGTCTGAATACATACCGCACCGTCAACAGTTCAAAGTATAACAGTCTCTTAAACAGTAAGGTAAAATCCAAAAGTGTGCTGAAAAACAAAGGTTCTGTTCTCAACAGCGCTGCTAAAACTTATAAGATCGATCCTGTTTATTTCCTCTGCCAGACGATTTTGGAGACTGGTTATGGTACAAGCACTCTCTCACAGGGCAAATCGATTACCAAGGTTATCACAGGAAAGTCTGTTGTGAAAGACAAAAAAGGCAATGTCACAGGGTTTCAAAAAGTAAACGGCAAATATCAGACAAAGAAGATTTCATCTAAAAAAGTATACAATTTATACGGCATCAAGGCCTATGATTCTGACCCACAGCTGTGCGGATTCAGCTACGCATACTATCAGGGCTGGACAAGTGTGGACAAAGCCATCAAAGGCGCTGCAAAATATGTCAGTCAGGAATATATTAATAACAGTACCTACAAACAAAATACCCTGTACAAATTCCGCTACAATCCAAATACCAAATACATCTGGCACCAGTATGCCACAGATCCGGGATATGCCCAGAAAATCGGAAAACTTATGTACAGCCAGTTCAGAAGTGCTTATGCGACAGGCAATACATTGACATTTGACCGTCCAAAATTCAAATAATGTTTTCTAATCTGATCTGTTAAAATCCACAAAAAGCTCCTGGGGGTCCTCACTCATTGAGGGTCCCAGGAGCTTTTATTGCTCTGCCTTCTTTATTTACTCTTTTTCCTCAACCCTGCCGCAAGTCCGGTCAATGCTGCCCCGAACACCAGGGTGAGGCACAAAATCTGTCTCTCATCTCCTGTTCTGCTGACACGCTTCCTTCTCACTCTTTTCTTATACTCCCATTCCGGCACCGTCTTTTTCTTTTTTGTCTTTTTCGCAGTCGTCGGTGCCGCCATAGTCTCCGTCCTGTCCGCTTCTTTCCACTTCGCCTTTAACTTTACATCACTGTGAACCGGAGTCTTGAAATCCCACTTCACTTCGTTTCCGTCTTCCTCTGTATAA
>ENA-ORUW01000024-ORUW01000024.1-human-gut-metagenome-genome-assembly--contig:-NODE-24-length-205750-cov-81.693016_pt1 | contig 205750 bp, 177 predicted proteins | sample MGYA00242088_ERZ509227 | MGnify/ENA primary metagenome ERZ509227 (study PRJEB26280, sample SAMEA2338816) | human gut metagenome | biome: human gut; feature: human-associated habitat; material... | reverse complement strand
AAATAAAAAAGGTCATGTGTCTCTTTTTTACAAAAACATGATTTTGTGATACAATAATGTCAGGTTTCACTATCCCTGACGCCTGCCCGGCACCGAAAACTTCTGCTTCAACTGCGGACACACACCAGGAGGTATAAACAATGACATGGAATTTGCTCTTGATCTCATCTGTAATTCTGCTCTGTATTCTGCTGCACCGGATTTCCGAAAAAATAGGCGTGCCCATGCTGCTGGCATTTATCGTCCTCGGTATGGCTTTCGGCACAGACGGTATACTGAAAATCCCCTTTGACAATTATCCCCTTGCGGAAAATATCTGTTCCATCGCCTTGATCTTTATTATGTTCTACGGCGGTTTCGGCACCAACTGGAATGAAGCCAGGCCGGTTGCTGTCAAATCTGTGCTCCTCTCCACACTGGGTGTTGTGATCACGGCTGCCCTCACAGGCTTCTTCTGTTACTTTGTTCTTAAATTCAGCTTTCTGGACAGCATGCTCATCGGTTCTGTCATCAGTTCCACAGATGCCGCCTCTGTCTTCTCCATTCTCCGTTCCAAAAATATGGGATTAAAATACGGCACCGCCTCCATGCTGGAACTGGAAAGCGGAAGCAATGACCCCTGCTCCTACATGCTGACTGCAGTGGTCCTCTCCGCCATGAGCGGCACAGCCAGCACAGGCTCTGTCCTTTCTATGATATTTGCCCAGCTTTTCTTCGGGATTCTTTTTGGATGTCTTATAGCCTTTGCCGCCCGTTTTATCCTGCGGCACATGCAGTTCCATATTGCAGGATTTGATATGGCTTTTGTCATCGCAGTCGCGCTTCTGTCCTATACGCTGCCCTCCATGGCGGGGGGAAACGGATATCTGAGCGCCTACATGGTGGGGATCATCCTTGGAAATACTAAGATCAGGAATAAAAAATCACTGGTAAACTTTTTTGACGGGATCACAGGACTTATGCAGATGCTGATCTTCTTTCTCCTGGGTCTTTTGGCAACGCCGTCAAAGCTGCCCTCTATTTTCCTGCCTGCCCTGGCGATTGCCCTGTTCCTCACACTGGTGGCAAGGCCTCTGGCAGTTGCCTCCATACTGACGCCTTTCAAATGCCGCTTCAACCAGCAGGTTCTCATCTCCTTTGCAGGACTCAGAGGTGCTGCCTCTATTGTTTTCGCCATTATGGCAACTGTAGATGACGCCTATACAAGTTTTGATGTCTACCATATCGTATTTTGTATTGTACTCCTGTCTATTTTATTCCAGGGAAGCTTTTTGTCCCAGGCTGCTAAAAAGCTTAACATGAGTGATACGAATGCAGATGTTATGAAGACTTTCAGTGATTATTCTGAGGAGGTGGACCTGCAGTTTATCAGAATCCGTATAACAGAAGAACACACCTGGAGTCATACGGCAGTCAAAGACATCTCCCTTCCCCCTGACACTCTGTTTCTTATGCTTCTGCGGGGAGAGGAAACCATGATACCCAGCGGGGAAACTGTTTTTCTCCCGGGAGATACAGCGGTGTTAAGTGCCCGCGGCTATCAGGAGCAGGAAAATCTGGAACTGACAGAGATGAAAATAACTGCCAAAAGCCCCTGGATCGGCATTAAGATTTCCGACTTTTCCCCTTATCCGGGAGAACTGGTCATTATGATACTGCGCGGGGAGGAGACCATTGTTCCAAAGGGTGACACTGTTATCATGGAAAATGATCTGCTTGTGATATACTCTATACCGGAATACCGTAAAAACCTACCCGTAAAAGAACTTCCCTCCGAATAGAAGAAATAAGTCCTCCGGTCGCTGCATTACAAAAACAGCTCTGCGGTCTATGCTTTTTCCGCAGAGCTGTTGTATATTACAGTAACAGTTCAGCCTTCCACTGTCCCGCGAGGTGTTGCCTTGCATTTGCAAGGCAATCCCGAGGCAGCCACGCGCCAGACTGCCGTTTGTGCAGTCTGTGTGCATGCTTTTGTTGCTATGAAGCCGAAAGACTGAATCGTAACATATTACATGTAAGATCTCCAGTACCCCACATGTCTTTCGTTGATCTCTTTGATGATTTCAGGTTCCACCTTGAAGTTTCTCTCCATGTCCATAAGACCGTTGATCTCCTGCTGAACATCTGACACCTGCGTATAGCAGAAGCCGCAGATATAAGGCACCTTTTTCACAGCCGTGGTGATCTCATCAAAACGGCGGATGAACTCTTCTTTGCTGTTCACTTTATTGCCGTATCCCCAACCGCTGTCGTCATTGTTGAAGGCGATCCCTCCATACTCACTGATAAGCACAGGCTGGCCTTTGTATTCGTATCCGTTGGCCATGGCAGATTTGCTGCTGCTGTGATACATCTCTGTATTCAGGATTTCCTCTTTGTGTCCCGCGTACCGGTTATAGAAAATATCGCCGCACTCCTCATAGTCATGAAGGGTAATAATATCAGAAACCGTATGTTCCCACCCGTCGTTGACCACCACAGGGCGGTATCCGTCCATGCTCTTTGTGAGATGGTAAACTGCCTCTGTAAAATGCTGCTGTCTTCTATCCACTTCCACTCTCTGGATTCCCCAGGATTCATTAAACGGGGTCCAGGTGATAATGGACGGATGGTTATAATTCTGACGTACAATGTCAATCCACTCTTTTGTGAACAACTCCACCGCATAATCTGAAAATCCGTAGGCAGCCGCAGCCTCACTCCATACCAGCATGCCCTTTACATCACACCAGTATAGGAAACGCTCATCCTCTATCTTCTGATGTTTGCGCAGTCCATTATAGCCAAGGGCATGGATCTTGTCGATATCCTCGATCAACGCCTCCTCACTGGGCGGGGTCAGATGAGAATCTTTCCAGTATCCCTGGTCCAGGATCAGTCTCTGATAAAGGGGTCTGCCGTTCAGCAGAATATTGGGTCCGTCAATTCTGATCTCCCTCATACCAAAATAGGAGCCGACTTCATCCTGGACCTCTCCTTTATAAAGAACCCGGAAGGAAATGTCATACAGGTCCGGTTCCTCCGGAGACCAAGTTCTCACTCCCCAGACAAAGGCATTCTCCCCGGTACCCGAAACATCCAACACCGTTCTTACATGAAAGGCTGTCATGGCAGACACACTTTTTGCCACAAACATACCATCAAAGCTGACCACTGCCTCTACGAGAAGCTCCTCACCTAGACAGGCGGAATCCCCTTTGATCTCATATTCTAACTCCACCGCGTTGTCTGTAAGGACCGGGGTTATCTTCACACTGTCCAGACTGATCTTGGGCACATATTCCATCCAGACTGTTTTCCAGATTCCCGTTGTCTGCACATACCAGCAGGCAAAGTTTTCTTTTATCCAGCGCTGTTTTCCTCTCGGCTGATGGATGTCAGTGGAATCCTCCACTTTCACCACCAGTTCATTTTCCCCGTCCTTCACAAACTCTGTCACGTCAAAGGAAAAACGGGAGTATCCGCCTCTGTGACTCCCTGCGAAGCTGCCGTTCACCCACACCTTTGTGATAAAATCACTGCCTTCAAAATGCAGAAGAAGTCTCTTTTTGCAAAGCTCTTCCCCTTTTGCCGTGAAGCTGCGTCTGTACCAGACATTTTCGTGGATCTCCTCTTCGCCGATACCGCTCAGGCTGGTCTCATAAGTAAAGGGAACCTGAATCTGTCTATTACCTGCGAACTTCTCATACCACGCCTCTTTTTCTCCGCAGTTCTCGTCATCAAATCCAAAATCCCATGTTCCATTCAGATTTACCCAGTTGTCACGTACAAACTGGGGTCTTGGATAGTCTTTCTTGTAGCATTTCATTTCTGTTTGTCCTCCTTATAGGTGATTATTAATTAACTTTCTCTTCATCTCTTAATTCCTATTTGTTATTGATATGTTGATATGTTTCTCTCGCCTTTTAAACAGTATTATTGTTCTTTATGCATCCATAATACTGTCACTTCATCTAAATGTCAAGTTTAATTTTGCTATATTTTGTATTTTCAACCATTTATAATGGCATTCATACGCCTTAATAACAGCAATACTGTTTTATTTAGGGAATTTCCACTGCCTGTTTTCAGTATTTCTGTTATAACTATAGAACGTCTTTTTTACCTTTGGTATGATATGTCATCTGCTTTTCCTTTTCTTTTATTCCCTGCGATATACATTCACTTCATAGTTCTCCTCTCAAAGCAATGAAAAAGGCCTGCCAGGCGGAAATCCCGCCATATTTTCTGAAAAACAAAAAACTGCCATACAGAAAAGCTGTAACCCCCACAGCTTTTCTGTACGACAGTTTCACTTAATATTCCACGCTCATCACAATATCCTGCTCATAATTCCCAAAGGACTTCCCAAACAGATTAAATCCGCCGATATACCTGGCATCCTCTTTATTCCCTATCCGCACATCAATATATGGCTTTTCCATCAGCCTAAGGTTCTTCAAAGCTGTTTCCCCGGCCTGGCTCCCATTGATAAAACAGCCGTTTTCCAGGACCTCCCAGGTCATGAGCATACCGTACTGGGTGGAGCCGTCCGGCCATACAGAAGGGTTCAGTCTTCCCCTCCTGCTCCCAAAATCACCGGGACATGTCCAGGTTCCGCAGTCCACGCCGTTTATCCATACGGTAATGTCTGATTTCCAGTCCTCTCTGTATCCCGGTGCCTCAGAACAGATTTCCATGGACAGGCTCAGGCTCCTGGCATGACGGTTCCTGGGAACCGCATTAGCAAATTTATATTCCACATAACCGGCAGATGTCCAGAAAAGCCCTGCCTTTATTTTCTCAGGATCGTAAAAGCTGTATTCTGTATCCTCCATGCCGATAACTCCCTCCGGGGAATACAGTCCGCAGGTGGGATGGACTTTACAGCCAGTATAACTGCCGATGGGCATTTCCACACTGACGATCTCATTGACATCCAGGTTCCGCCTCAGCAGACACATGTTCACAAAATCAAATTTTCTGCTGCATACCTTCATGGTTCCTCTGCTTCCGGGCTGTTCCTCCATACGGATCAAATCTGCCTTTTCCAGAAGCTTCAGATGAAAAGCAGCACTGGACTGAGGAATGTCCAGCGCCTTTGCGATCTCTCCTATGATCATATTGTCAGAATAGAGAAGCTTCAATATTTCCACACGCACAGGGGAAGACAGCGCTTTTCCCACATCACAGAGTGTATCCACATTTTCCATGTCTAGCTCTCTTATTTTTGCCATAATACACCACCATCTCTTTTTCTTATATATCTAAACAAGATACTTCCATAGATTTTGTTTTAGTATAACATTATCCCTCTCTTCCAGCAAGAAGCTGCTTAGAAATCTCACTTCTTTTCCGTCTTCTTTCCATCCATTATATATCTCACTTCCCGTCCTAAAAAGAACAGTGCCAATAGGTTCGGTATTGCCATCATACCGTTCAAGGTATCGGACAGCTCCCATATAACACCTGGGGAAAGCATACAGCCCGGCAGTGTGAGAAGAATATAGCAGAACCGATATGCTGCCGCGCCTCTCTCTTTACAGAGATAGGCGGCTGTGCGCTCACCGAAGCAGGACCATCCCACAATGGTAGCAAAGGCAAAGAGTACCGTAGCGGCTGCCAGAAACTGTTTGCCATAAGGTATGGCTGTGGAGAATGCCATTCCCGTGAGAGTGGTACCATCAATATTTTCAATTCCTGCCGCAAGATTCTGAAGGCAGATTTCCGGCTGGTAGACACCGCTTACTAAAATAACAAGAGCTGTAACTGTGCACACTAAAATGGTATCTACAAAAATCTCTGCGATTCCCCACATTCCCTGTGTTTTTGGGTCTTTGACGTCGGATTGGGCGTGTGCGATCACAGAGGAGCCAAGGCCCGCCTCATTGGAAAATATACCACGGGCCACACCCATCTGCAGCGCTTGGCTGATCCCGTATCCGGCAGCTCCGCCCACCGCCGCTTTTACCCGGAACGCTTCCCGGAATATGATCCCGAAGGCATCCGGTATCATTTCCCTATGTACCCACAGCACCACCAAGGCCCCCAGCAGATAGGCTGCTGCCATGACCGGAACCAGTTTCTCTGTGAACGCGGCGACTCGCTTCAGGCCTCCGTTCAGCACATAGGCAGTTGCCAGCATGGTCACAACACCTGTCAAAAAGACAGGTATATGAAAGGCCTCCTCCAGCCCTTTTGCCATGGAGTTCCCCTGTACCATATTTCCCATACCAAAGGACGCGCCCAGACAGCAGACGGAAAAAATAACAGCCATCCATTTACAGTGGAGTCCCCTGTCCATATACACCATGGCACCGCCCACCCAGGCGCCGTTCTCATCTCTATAGCGATAACGGATGCCCAGATAATTCTCTGCGTAATTGGTCATCATTCCAAAAAAAGCGGAAACCCACATCCAGAAAATAGCCCCTGGCCCGCCTGCCATCAGCGCTGTTGCCACCCCTGTTATGTTCCCGGTGCCCAGGGTAGCTGCCAGTGCAGTACAAAAGGACTGGAACTGGGATATGGAATGCTCCTCTTTCGTTTTTCTGACCTCTTCTTTTTTCAGCAGGGAACCCAGTGTGGTGCGAAACCATTCTCCTGCATGGGTAATTTGAAAAAACCGTGATTTTATGGTAAAACGAATGCCGGTGGCCAGGAAAAAAAATAACATTCCGGGACTCCAGACAAACTCATGAAGTGTATGTAATAGATTTGACATACAAAAAAGACCTGCCTAAAAAGATATTCATAGCAGTATATGTGGATGCTGTCCAAACTATGAACAACCGAAACGATTAAAAAAACTGCCCCGGTCATCCCGGAGCAGTTTTAGATTGCATATGTTTTACAGTGGAATTACTCGAAAGCTTTTCCAACAGAACCGAACAGTTCCATTTTCTCTTTGATGGTAGCGCAGATTGCGTCAAAGCCCGGTTTTAATAATTTACGCGGGTCATAGCCTTTGCCCTGATTGTCTTTTCCTGCTTCGATGTACTCACGTGTAGCAGCAGCGAAAGTCAGCTGGCACTCTGTGTTTACGTTGATTTTGGATACACCAAGATCGATGGCTTTTTTGATCATGTCAGCCGGGATTCCTGTACCGCCGTGCAGAACTAACGGCATCTCACCTGTCAGTTTCTGGATGTCATCCAGAACGTCAAAGCGAAGACCTGCCCAGTTTTCCGGGTATTTTCCATGGATATTTCCAATACCTGCTGCCAGCATGTCCACACCCAGGTCAGCGATCATTTTACATTCCTTCGGATCTGCACACTCGCCCATTCCTACAACGCCGTCTTCCTCGCCGCCGATGGAACCAACTTCTGCTTCCAGAGATAAGCCCAGTCCTTTGCAGACACCTGCTAACTCTTTTGTCTTCTCAACGTTCTCTTCGATCGGATAGTGAGAACCATCAAACATGATGGATGAGAATCCAGCTTTGATACATTTGTAACATCCGTCATAAGTACCATGATCCAGATGCAGAGCTACAGGAACTGTAATGTTCAGCTCTTCAATCATAGCTTTTGTCATGTCTGCAACGGTCTTGAAACCGGTCATATATTTTCCGGCGCCCTCAGATACACCCAGGATGATCGGGGATTTGCACTCTTCTGCTGTTAACAGAGCTGCCTTTGTCCACTCCAGGTTATTGATATTGAACTGTCCTACTGCATAGTGTCCTGCTTTTGCTTTTTTAAGCATTTCAGCTGCTGATACTAACATAAATCTAACCTCCACTAATTGAAAATTCTCGCTTTTCCCATCCCTGCCCAAACCATCGGCCTGTTCATTAGGAAAGAACGATTTGTTATTATTATAACACATTTCCCCCTTCTGGCAAGCTTTTCTTACGCAAATTTACCAATAGCGGCAGCGAACTGCTATCCCTTAACGCCGCCGGCTGTCATTCCATGGGGTTATCTGTTTTTATTTACAGCCGCATCTTAAAATCCTCATACCCAAACGCCTTCACCACCTGGCACTCCCCGTTCTCCCTCTCCACTGCGATTGCAGGCAGGCACATTCCGTTAAAGGTGTTATTCTTCACCATGGTATAGATCGCCATATCGCCAAATTCCAGGCGCTCTCCCACGGACAGGGGATGTTCAAAGGAATAGGTTCCTATCACATCACCGGCCAGACAGGTAGGCCCTGCCAAACGATATGTATATGGGTATTCCCCTTCCCTGCCGCTTCTGGCAAGCGGCGGCCGATAGGGCATTTCCAGCACATCCGGCATATGACAGGCGGCAGAGGCATCCAAAATGGCAATATTCCCGTCCTGAAAAAAGGTATCCAATACCCTTGTAAGAAGCACTCCTGCATTTAACGCCACCGCCTCACCGGGTTCCAGATAGACTGTCACCCGGTATTTCTCCTGAATGTTTTTGATACATTCCTCCAAAAGCGGGATGTTATATCCCGGCCTGGTGATATGGTGTCCGCCGCCGAAATTCACCCATTTCATCCGGTACAGAAATTCACCGAATTTCTCCTCCACTGCATCCAGCGTTATTTTCAGATCATCTGCATCCTGCTCACAGAGTGTATGAAAATGTATTCCCTCCACACCATCCAGATACTCAGGCCGAAACCGCTCCCTTGTCACTCCCAGACGGGACCCGGGAGCGCAGGGATCATAGACCGCATGGCCTTCCTGTGTGGAACACTGGGGATTAACGCGTATCCCCATACTTTTTCCTGCGGCCATCACCCGGTCTCTGTACCTGTTTATCTGTTCAAAGGAGTTAAAAACAATATGTCCGCAGTAAGAAAGAATCTCGTCAAACTCTTCTTCCTTATAGGCAGGGGAATAGATATGATTTTCTTTCCCCATCTCCTGTGCTCCCAGTTTTGCTTCAAATAATCCGCTGGCAGTTGTACCGCTTAAATAATTTCCTATCACGGGATAGAGCGCATACATGGAAAATGCCTTCTGGGCCAGCAGGATCCTGCATCCGGTACGGTCCATGACACCTTTTAAAATGCCCAGGTTTTTTTCCAGATCCGGCAAAGAAACCAGGTAGCATGGGGTGGGCAGTTCATCTCGTCTCATAGCCTACTCCACCAGACAGGGGTTTTCAGATATCCGGTACGGAAGCCCCCATTCATTTAACGCCTCCATAAAGGGATCCGGGTCAAACTCCTCAATATTGTACACGCCCGGCTTGTTCCAGGTGCCGTTCATAAGCATCATGGCACCGATCATGGCAGGCACGCCTGTGGTATAGGACACTGCCTGGGAACCTGTCTCCTTATAGCATTCCTGGTGGTCACACACATTATAAATATAAAGCTTTCGCTCCTTCCCGTCCTTCTTTCCTATGAAGATACATCCGATATTGGTCTTGCCTTTTGTTCTCGGCCCCAAAGTTGCCGGGTCGGGAAGCACTGCTTTTAAAAACTGGAGCGGCACGATCTCTTTTCCCTCATACAGGATCGGTTCAATGGATGTCATGCCCACATTCTCCAAACATTTCAGATGTGTGAGATAGCTCTCTCCAAATGTCATGAAAAAGCGGATTCTCTTGATCCCCGGAATATTCAGCGCCAGGGACTCCAGTTCCTCGTGGTGGAGCAGATACATATCTTTCTCCCCCACTTCCTCAAAATTGTAAACGCGTTTGATCTCCATGGGTTCTGTCTCCACCCAGTGACCGTCCTCCCAATAGGAGCCTTTGGCGGAAACCTCCCGGATGTTGATCTCCGGATTGAAATTTGTGGCAAAGGGATACCCGTGGTCTCCCCCGTTACAATCCAGGATATCGATGTAGTTTATCTCATCAAAATAATGTTTCAGGGCGTATGCAGAGAATACACCTGTGACACCCGGGTCAAATCCGCTTCCCAGCAGTGCGGTGATACCGGCCTTCTCAAATTTCTCCCTGTAGGCCCACTGCCATTTGTATTCAAATTTCGCCGTATCCTCCGGTTCGTAATTGGCAGTATCCACATAGTGGGTTTTTGCTGCCAGGCAGGCCTCCATGATGGTCAGATCCTGATATGGAAGGGCCAGATTCAAAACCACCTGGGGCTTTTCCCTCTTGATCAGAGCTGTCAGCTCCGCGACATTGCCCGCATCCACCTGCGCGGTTGTGATCTTTGTCTCTGTCCTGCCCTCCAGTTCTGCCTTTAATGCATCACATTTTGACAGTGTCCTGCTGGCAATGCAGACTTCATCAAATACCCGGCTGTTGGCACAGCATTTACGGATTGCCACTCCTGCCACACCGCCGCAGCCGATCACCATTACTTTTCCCATATTTTTTTCCTCCTGTGGTTTACTTTTTTATGAAAGCATGAGGTTTCTGTTTGGCCGGCTGGATATTTACAGCGCAAGCAGCATTTCCCTCACGATTTTTCCCGCTGTTGCTGTGGACACTCCGCTCTGGTCAAAAGGCGGACACAGCTCATTTACATCACATGCCACAACCCTGCATCCCCTGCACACTGCCAGAACTGCCTGCAGAAGTTCCTGAAAGGAAACCCCGCCGGCCTCCGGAGTCCCTGTCCCGGGAAATACAGAGGGGTCCAGCACATCAAGATCCAGTGTAAAATACACCGGTCTTCCCAAAAGTCTTTGGATCACCTCAGAATGCCCATCCAGGTCAAAGGGATGCATCTTCACATGCCCATCCTCTGCCCATAGAAATTCTTCCCTGTCGCCGGAACGGATGCCAAACTGGAAAATGCGGTCATCTCCCACCAGCTCCCAGCACCGCCTCAGCACGCAGGCGTGGGAAAGCTCCACCCCGAGATAGTCCTCCCGAAGATCTGCATGGGCATCAAAGTGTACGATACACAGATCAGGATATTTCTTCACTGCTGCACGCACGCTTCCCAGAGTCACCAGATGCTCCCCGCCTATCATAAAAGGCAGCTTTTTATCCTTTAAAATTTCTCCGGCCCGGCCTTCAATCTCCTCCAGAACCCGCACGGTATCCCCAATGGGAAGTTCCAGATCTCCACTGTCAAATATTTTAAAGTCCGTCAGATCTTTTTTCTGATAAGGACTGTACGTCTCCAGCCCGTAGGATTCATTTCTGATGGCCTGGCTTCCAAAACGGGTTCCCGGGCGGAAGGATGTGGTGGAATCAAAAGGCGCTCCGAACAGAACGATCCGCGACTCCTCATACTCCCCGTCACATCCAATAAAATTCACAATATTTTTACTCAACATCTTTTAACATCTCCTCCACATAAGCCGGCAGTGCAAAGACGCCCGCGTGAAGCCTGGGCAGATAATATCTGGTATGTATTCCCAAAAGCTTCCACCGGACCCCGTCCAGGTCATCCACCGGATGATATTTTTTTGAAGCAAAACCGAACAGCCAGTGTCCGGAGGGATAGGATGGAATATGCGCCTGGTATACCCTGCTCACAGGAAAGGATTCCACGATCCTCTTATGCATCCGAAGACACCAGAAAGCCTCCTCATCGTAAAAAGGACTCTCGTGCTGGTTGATCATGATTCCATCCTCGTGAAGAGCGTTGAAGCAGTTCCCGTAAAATTCTTTTGTGAACAGCCCCTCTGCTGCCCCGAAGGGATTGGGGGAGTCAATGATGATCAGATCATAGGCATCCGAACGGCTGCGGATAAACTTCAGGCCGTCCTCATGATAGATATTCACCCTTCTGTCATTGAGGCTGCAAGCCATCTGCGGAAAATACCTTCTGCAGACTTCCACCAGAAGCGGGTCTGCCTCCACCACATCAATCTGCTCCACATCCTCATATTTTGCCAGTTCCCGGACAACGCCGCCGTCACCGCCGCCGATGACAAGGATCTGCTTCACATTGGGATGGACAGCCATGGGCACATGGCTTATCATTTCATGATATATAAACTCATCCTTCTCGGTCAGGGCCAGGTCCCCGTCTACCACCAGTATCTTTCCGAATTCCCTGGAACTCAGCACATCCAGCCGCTGCAGCTCACTGTTGGCGGAAAAAAGCTGTTCATCCACCCGGATGGATAATTTTACATTTGGCGTGTGCACATCGGAAAACCACATTTCCATCATACAGCCCCTCCCTTCAGCACATTGAGATGCCTGATCCCCGGGTCTTCAGGTCCTGTCATGGAACATCCTTTTTCTTTTGCATAGACTATGTAATCCAAAATATCCTCTGTTATCTCTTCCCCGGGAGCCAGGATCGGGATTCCCGGTGGATAACACATGACAAACTCACTGCATATCCTTCCGGCTGTCTGTTCCAAAGGCAGGGATTCCTTTGGCGCATAGAAGGCTTCCTGAGGTGTTGCCACTACCTTGGGATCTATATATTCCTGAGACAGCATGCCGGCCCGGTCTTTTTTGTACCTCCGCTTCACCTCCGCCAGGGCGCTCACCAGACGCTCCACCTCCTGTCTGCGGTCCCCAATAGACAGATAGGCCAGAATATTTCCAATATCACCGAACTCAATCTGGATATCATACTCATCCCGCAGAATGTCATAGACTTCGATTCCCGCAAGTCCAATCTCCAGGGTATGTACAGAGAGCTTGGTTCGGTCAAAGGCAAAGATACTGTTGCCGTTTACCAGGTCCTGGGAAAAGGCATAATAACCTCCGATATTGTTGATCTCCTCTCTGGCATATTCCGCAAGATCGATCACCTTCTCAAACTCCCGGCGTCCTCGAAGAGCCAGATTTCTCCTGGAGATATCAAGGCTTGAGAGCAGCAGGTAGGACCCGCTTGTGGTCTGGGTCAGATTGATGATCTGCCGCACATGTCCGACACTGACTCCCGGGCCTGTCAGAAGAAAAGAACTCTGTGTCAGGCTTCCCCCTGACTTGTGCATACTCACTGCCGTTATATCAGCCCCGGCAGCCATGGCGGATACGGGAAGACCCTCCCCGAAATAAAAATGTGTTCCATGGGCCTCATCAGCCAGCACCAACATACCGTGTTCGTGAGCCAGCTTTACAATAGAGCGCAGGTCTGAACAGACTCCGTAATACGTGGGATTATTGACAAACACAGCCACTGCGTCCGGGTTGTTCCGTATGGCAGCCTCCACCTGTTCCAGCCGCATGCCCAGGGAGATTCCCAGCCTGCAGTCCACATCGGGATTCACATATATTGGCTGCGCACCGCAGAGAACCAAGGCATTGATGGCACTTCTGTGCACATTTCTGGGCATGATGATCTTATCTCCCCGCTTACAGCAGGATAAAACCATGCTCTGTACAGAGGATGTGGTCCCTCCCACCATGAGGAACGCATGAGCCGCGCCGAATGCCTCTGCCGCCAGCTCCTCCGCCTCTCTGATCACAGAGACAGGGTGGCAGAGATTGTCCAGCGGCTTCATGGAATTCACGTCGATCCCCACACATTTTTCTCCCAGAAGTTCCACCAGTTCCGGATTTCCTTTTCCGTGCTTATGTCCCGGAACATCAAAGGGCACGACCCGCATTTTCCTGAAACGTTCCAGCGCCTCATAGATGGGCGCCCGTTCCTGATTCAATTCTGACATTTCGACCTCCTTTTCCGATTCCTGCCTGCACACGGGTGTGCTGTAATTTTGAACACAAAAAAAGCAAGCAGGATCGTATACATAGTCCTATGCTTGCTTCTGTTCATTTTTATAGAAATCCACCGCTCCCCCTGCTCATACCGGCCCTCAAATAAGACCCGTTCAGGGTAAACATGGCTTTTATTCTTTTTTATAAAAACAGATATGGTTTAGAGTCTATATAGCAAATATTTATACTTTTAATACTCTTATTGACCGTTTCACAAGTTTGACGTTTTGTATACGCACTAGTTATAAAGTAACCAACTTATAAAATTTGAGCTTCTAACTCAATCAATAAGGCAATTAAATTGCCGGAAATATTTGCATGGAAATCTTCACCTTTATCTGTCTTCCATACATGCCATACTTTACCACAGCTTTACCAAAATAGCAAGAAAAATATGGAGTATGTTTACAAATTTCTGTTTTCACTCCTGGATATCTATGGTATGATATATTTGTAGCAAAATTTCTGATTCATATGGAAAGGAGGGTATAATTGCCGGAATATTACTAACTGTGAGAATTCCCAACAGTTACATCAAATATTGCAATTATACAGTGGATACAGAATTATGGAAATGAAAAATATGATCGTCGGCCAGTCCGGAGGACCAACCGCTGCTATCAACAGCAGCCTGTACGGTGTGGTATCTGAGGGCCTTCGCCAGAAAGAATTTATCGGACGTGTCTATGGAATGGTAAACGGGATCGAGGGGTTTTTGGAGGGGCATATCCTGGATTTCGAAGATGCTCTTCCCGGTGATACACTGGAAGGACTGAAAACAACACCCGGTGCTTATCTTGGTTCCTGCCGCTATAAGCTGCCGGAGGATTTATCCGACCCGGTCTATCCGGAACTGTTCGCAAAATTCGAGGAACTGCAGATAGGGTATGTCTTCTATATCGGAGGCAATGACTCCATGGATACTGTGAGCAAGCTCTCACGCTATGCCGCTTCTGCAGGCAGTGATATCCGTTTCATCGGAGAGCCGAAGACCGTGGATAACGACCTGGTCCTCACAGATCACACACCCGGTTTCGGAAGCGCTGCCAGATATGTAGCCTCCACTGTGCGGGAAATTGTCATCGACGCCAATGTATATGAGAAAAAATCTGTGACTATCATAGAGATCATGGGACGCCACGCGGGCTGGCTCACAGCCGCTTCCGCCCTGGCAAGAAAGTATAAAGGGGACAACCCTCTTCTCATCTATCTGCCGGAAACAGCCTTTGACCAGGAGGCATTCCTAAAAAAAGTGGAAGAATGCTTTGAAAAGACACCTAACGTCATTGTGTGCGTTTCCGAAGGCATTCATGATGACAAGGGAACCTTTATCTGTGAGTATGACAACAACGTAGGAACAGACACCTTTGGCCATAAGATGCTGGCCGGATGCGGTAAATATCTGGAGAATCTGGTGAGAAACCGCCTGGGTGTAAAGGCCCGTTCCGTTGAATTGAATGTAAGCCAGCGCTGCTCCTCTTCCATGATGTCTGCAGCAGACCAGAAGGAAGCTGTTATGGCCGGTGAGTTCGGCGTCCGCGCAGCACTCAGAGGATATACAGGGAAAATGGTAGCTTACAAAAGGACTTGCAACCTCCCCTACGCCATCACTCTTGGCCTGGAGGATGTAAATGAAATCTGTAATAAAGAAAAGACCGTCCCCGTGGAATGGATCACCAGGGAAGGCTCAGACATAAGTGATGATTTCATCATCTATGCCCTTCCCCTCATTCAGGGAACTGTTGATGTTCCCACAGGTACAGACGGCCTGCCCGCATTTGTCTATAGAAAATAAAACCTTTCATACCAGAGAAGAGGGAATCCTGCGGTAAGCAAGATTCCCTCTTCCTTATTTCTGTATTTCGCTGCTGCCGAAAGACAGCAGAATATTTCTCTGCAAAAAGTCCTTTGTCCGCTCCCTTGGTACCTCCTCTGTTTCCAGGTCCTGAAGCAGATATACAAAATAACTCATAAATCCGGACATCAACACCATGGTCACAAATGTCTCCGGCATATCCGCGGGAATGGTCCCCTCTTTTTTTCCCTGCTCCATCAGAATATGCAGCACACGTTCCACCTGGCACTGAGGGCCGCCGAATTTTGCAAATTCCCTGTACAAATTCTCTTTCATCTTACATTCCTGTCCCTGCAGGCGCATAAGCTGAGTGCTGCATCTGCTCCCACTCATCTCTGTCTCGATGAAATCCAGCACTGCCATGATCTGTCCCTTCAGGCTTCCGGTCGTTCTCAGGATCCCCATGATCTTCTGAAACAGTTTCTCCCCGGACCAGATGATGGCCTTGGCCACCATCTCCTCCTTACTGGAAAAGTATTCGTAAGCCGTACCTTTTCCGATTCCGGCCCGGTTGGTAATGTCAGATACTTTAATGGAGTGAATATCCACATCTTCCTCTATCAGGTCAATGACCGCCTGAAAAAGTGCCAGTTCTTTCTCACTGAGCTTCTCCTTCATCCACTAATCTCTCCTCATCTTTTTTATAATGACGCCGGTTCAGTATATCATAAATACACGGCACTACAAACAGCGTCAGCAGTGTACCGTAGATCAGACCTCCGATGGTGACAATCGCCATTGGCTGCACCATATCCGCGCCCATACCCATGCCCATAGCCATGGTGGTAAGGCCAAGAATAGTGGTGAGCGCTGTCATCACGATAGGACGCAGACGGGCACGGCCTGCTTCCTCGATCGCCGCCCTCTTCTCCATACCGTCCTTGCGGAGCTGGTTGATGTAATCCACTAGCACAATACCATTGTTTACAATGATACCTGACAGCATGACAAATCCTACCATTGCCACGATACTCACCGGCTTATTCCCCACAAGCAGGCCCAAAAATCCTCCTGTAAACGCCAGAGGAATGGTGAACATGATGATAAAAGGAGAGAGCAGAGACTGGAATTGTGCCACCATGATCAGATACATGAACACCAGTGCCAGTGCAAGCATCTGAAGAAGCTGTCCCATGGCCTCGTTAATACTCTCATCTTCACCTTTCATTTCTATGGTGTAGCCCTCCGGAGGGGTATACTTATCAAGGATCTTCTGAACATCCTGGCTTACAAGTCCGATATTATAACCGGTTGCAATCTCTGCGGTTACGGACATATAGCGTGACTGGCCGTCCCTGTTGATGGCCTGAGGGCTTACGGAGTCTTCAAAGTCGGCGATATCTCCCACTTTGATCTCCTCTGTCTTTCCTTCCGCGTTGGTGGTCTGGATGGTTATGTCCGCGATCTGTTCTCTTGTAAGAGACTCATCCTTTTCACTTCTCACATACACATCATAGTCCTTGGTTGCCGTTTGGATCGTGGTAGCCTTTGTGGCCTCTGCGATCTTCTTGTTGATCTCCTGGAACACCTGCGCCACGGTCAAACCATTGCGCATAGCTTTTGCTTTATCGACGACCACCTTATACTGGGCATCTGTCTCCTCCATACCGTCATCCACATTCTGGGTGCCCTTTACTTTTTCTATTTTACCGGCCAGGTCTGTGGCGATCTCCTGGAGCTGTTCCAGGTCTTTTCCCTTGATCTCGATCTGCAGGCCGCTGCCCCCGAGGGCACTCATATCCATATTGGAAGTGGAGACCACTACCTCACAGCCTTCCACGTCTTTGGTCCTCTTTAAAATCTCCTTTTCCAGTTTCTCATTGTTCAGCTTTTTATCTTCCTTCAGTACCAGATACATGGTAACCTGATTGGTGGAACTTCCGCCCATTGACATGGAGGAACCGCCTGCCATGGCACCGATGGTCTCAATATCGTCTATATCTGAGATCCTGTCTATGATCTCATCCGCCTTTGCGGCGGTCTCCTTCAGAGGTGTTCCCTTGTCCGTGGTCACAGTCATGCTGGCCTGTGTACTCTCCATGGACGGGAAAAATTCTGTACCCTTGCGCACGGAAAGGTACATACTTCCTAAAAATAACACCAGCGCTCCCAAAAGCACCCAGGCTTTATGGGTCAATGTCTTATGGATCATACGCCCGTAAAAGTTCTGTACTTTATCCAGAAGTTTTGACGGTTTCGCCTCAGCTCTCTTCAAAAGTCCCGCAGACATCATAGGCACCAGGGTCAGCGCCACAACAAGGCTGGCTGCCAGAGAAAAGCCGATCGTCAGTCCCATATCCACGAAAAGCTGACGGGTGATCCCCTCTGTAAATACAATCGGCGCGAACACGCACACTGTTGTCAGGGTGGAAGAGACAATGGCTCCTGCCACCTGTTTTGCGCCCTCCACAGCGGCTTTTCTGGCAGGTATCCCCATACTCCTCATACGGTATATATTCTCAATGACCACAATGGAGTTATCTACCAGCATACCTACACCAAGGGCAAGGCCTGAAAGGGATATGATATTTAATGTCACTCCTGAAAAATACATGAGCACCAGAGCTGTCACCACACTGATAGGTATGGAGCAGGCAATGACAAAAGTCGGCTTAATATCACGCAGGAATAAAAACAGTACCAAAATGGCGAGAATGCCTCCGAAGAGCATATTCTGCAGAACGGAATTCACCACCATATCAATATAGATTCCCTGGTTCATCAGCGTTGTAAAATGCAGACCGTCATTTCCCTTCTCCAGTTCATCCATGCGGTCCAAAATCTTATCTGCCACTTCACCTGTGGAATATCCTGTCTGTTTTTCTATGGAAAGCATCACGCCCGGATTGCCGTTAATCTTTGCATACACATCCGCAGAGTCATCTGTGACACTAATGTCTGCCACATCAGAAAGGCGTATGGACGCCAGTCCGTCCAGCTTCAGATCCAGCAGGACCAGATCTCCCAGACTGTCCACATCCTGCACCTTGTCTCCAACCCTGACCAGATACTCCTTGCCGTCTTCCGCCACATAGCCTGCGGGCATGGCAAAGTTCTCCGCTGTGAGAATACCTTTTACCATATCAGACGTCAGGATGGTATTCAGATCCGCCTTATCCTGGGCCTGCTCTTTTGCCTCGTCAAGCTGATCCCTTCCTGAGTCAAGCTGGGACTGGGCCGCCTCTAACTGGGCTGTCCCCATGGCAATTTTTGAGGAAGCGGAGCTGAGCTGGATAGAAGCCATGATCTTCTGTGTTTCAAGCTGGATCTGGGCTGCGCTCATCTGGGACTGGCCTGCCTCGATCTGGGCTTTTGCCTCCTGCAGCTTCTGGATCCCTGCGCTTAACTGAGTCTGGCCTTCCACAAGCTGAGCTTTGGCACCTGCGATCTCCTGCAGCCCTTTATTGGCCGCATCCAGGCCTTTATCCACTACCTCTACAGGGTCCAGCTTAGAGAGCTGTTCATTCAGTGCCGCAAGCTGCTGCTCCATCCCTGCCTTTTGGTTCTCCATCTCCTCTTTCGCAGCAGTCAGCTGGTCAATGGCCTGCTGCCACTCTTCATCTGTCATACTGTCAGGCTTCTCCGGCGTCAGGGCACTTAACTGTGCCTCCAGTTCCTCTATCTGTCCCTGGACCGCCGCAATTCCTTCCTCCAGCTTTTGGCTTCCATCCTGAGCCTCCAGAAGTTTATTCTTTGCCTCAGTCAGTTTTTCCACAGTGAGGTTCAGACCCTCCTCTGTGGCCTGCAAAAGTTTTGACTGGCTGTCAAGCTCTGCCTGCTTGCTCTCCAGGTTCTGAAGCTGCACATCCACCTCTGCCGCACTTTTGGTCAGTTCACTCTGTGCCTGTGAGAGCTGTCCGCTTCCCTCTCCGATCTGGGATGCCGCTTCATTCTGGCCGCTTTCCAGTTCACTCTGGCCGTTCTCCAGCTCACTTCTGCCGGAATCAAGTTCGGCCTGGGCATCTTCAAGCTTCTGTTCCTCCTCGGCAAACTTACCGTTTATAGCGTCCTGAACCTTCTGGTTCATGGCATCCAGCTTTTCCTGATCGATCCGCACTTCAACGCTCTCGGTGACGCCGCCGCTCTGGGAAACCCTGGCAACCCCGTCAATACTCTCGATATTGGGCTGTACGTTATCTTCTATGTAATCGGTAAGTTCCGCGGCTGTCATATCATCCACATCCACTGCTGCCACCAGAACCGGCAGCATATCTGGATTCAGTTTCATGATAATGGGATTGCTCACGGAATCATCCCAATATCCCTTTATCTGATCCAGATTCTCCCTCATCTCCAGTGACACGGAATCCATGTTGGTAGTCTCCTCAAACTCCAGGATCACCAGGGATACATTTTCTCTGGAAACAGAGCTTACATTCTTAATATTACTGACTGTCGCCATACTCTGTTCAATGGGCTTAGTAACAGTCTCCTCCACCGATTCCGGGCTGGCGCCCACATAAGTGGTCATTACGATTGCATAGGGCAGATTCATACTGGGAAGTAAATCTGTGTTCATCTTTGTCACAGACACCACTCCCAAAAGAATCACCAGCACCACCGCCACAACGACGGTATAGGGCTTTTTCACACTGAAACGTGATAACATTTGAAGTCCTCCTGTATTCTTTATGGATTGACCGACTGACCGGTCAGTCTAATGTAAAAATTATATGTCTTTACAGGATAAGTGTCAACAAATCTATTTATTAAAGTTACATAAACTTCTTCTTATGAAATACAGCCCCGGCATTTTAAAGTGCCGGGGCTGTATCTGTATTCACAGGAAAGCTTTTATTTGTCATAGAGATGACAGGCAACCAGATGCCCGTTTCCGTTGTCCTTTAATTCAGGGATCACGGTGTCGCATCCCTTGGTCTTTTTAAAACAACGGGAGCAGAAACGGCAGCCTGCAGGGGGATTGATAGGAGTGGGGACATCCCCTGTCAGAATGATCCTTTCTTTTTTCTTTGTAATATCTGTAGAAGGAATGGCTGACAGCAGTGCCTGGGTGTAAGGGTTCAGCGGATCATCATAGATTTCACGCTTATCTGCCACCTCCATCAGTTTGCCCAGGTACATGACTCCCACTCGGTCACTGATGTGCTTTACTACGTTAAGTCCATGGGCAATGAACAGATAAGTAAGGCCAAACTCCTCCTTCAGATCATCCAACAGGTTCAGCACCTGTGCCTGAATGGAAACATCCAGGGCAGATACCGGTTCATCACAGACGATCAGCTTGGGCTGAACAGCCAGCGCGCGGGCAATTCCCACTCTCTGCCTCTGTCCGCCTGAGAACTCATGAGGATAACGGTTTCTCTGATGGTTTGCAAGACCTACACAGTTCATCAGATATGTCACTCTGTCCTCCACCTGGTCTTCCGGCATCAGTTTATTGATACGGATCGGCTCACCGATAATATCACCAACTGTCATACGGGGATTGAGGGACGCGTACGGGTCCTGGAAGATCAACTGGATATCCTTACAGTATTTCCGCCTCTCCTTTGTGGAGAGCTTGGAGATATCTTTTCCATCGTACAGGATCTCACCCGCGGTGGGCTTATATAGATCCACCAACATTTTGCCGATGGTGGACTTGCCGCAGCCTGACTCTCCTACCAATCCCAGAGCCTCTCCCTTATAGATCTTAAATGACACATCATCCACAGCTTTCAGAACAGCGGTGGGTTTTCCGAAGAAATTTGTCTCAACATCGAAGTATTTTTTTAGGTGCTTCACCTCCAAAAGAACTTCTTTTTTCTCTTCACTCATCTTACTCACCCTCCACTTCATCACTTATCAGGAAGCACCTTACTTTTCTTCCGTCTTCTGTCCGGGCCAGCTTTGGCATGTGCTCTTTACATTTCTCCATACATTTGTCACACCGGTCAGCAAAAGAGCATCCCTTGGGCAGATGGATGGGGTCCGGTACGATACCCTTGATCATATACAGGCGCTCTTTGTCCTCATCCATTTTGGGGATGGAATCCAGAAGTCCCTGTGTATAGGGATGCAGTGGTTTTGTAAAGAGCTGCTCCACGGTCGCCTGCTCCACCACACGGCCGCAGTACATAACCACCACTTTGTCAGCAGTCTCAGCCACAACACCCAGATCATGGGTGATGAGAAGCACTGCCATACCCAGCTTTTCTCTCAGGCGGTTGATCAGGTCCAGGATCTGGGCCTGGATTGTCACATCAAGAGCGGTTGTGGGCTCATCGGCGATCAGCAGCTCCGGATCGCAGGCCAGCGCCATGGCGATCATGACACGCTGGCGCATACCGCCGGACATCTGGTGGGGATAGTCATTCACTCGCTGTTCCGGTGCGGGTATACCTACCAGATCCAGCATTTCTATGGCTCTTGCCAGAGCCTCTTTTTTACTCATGGTGGTATGTGTCAGAATCGTCTCCATGATCTGATCCTTCACCCTATACACCGGATTCAGGGAAGTCATAGGCTCCTGGAAGATCATAGAGATTTTATCGCCCCGGATCGCCTGCATCTCCTTAGTGTTTTTCTTTAGCAAATTCTCTCCGCCAAACAGGATCTCTCCCCCTGCCACACGGCCCGGGTCACGGATCAATCCCATAACAGAAAGAGAGGTAACACTTTTTCCGGAACCGGACTCTCCGACTACTGCCAGGATTTCCCCCTTGTCCACTTCAAAGCTGACACCGTTTACCGCCTTGACCGTACCTCTTTTTACTTTAAATTCTGTCTCCAGATCTTTTACTTCCAATAACATGATACGGTCCTCCTTATACTCGTTCTTTCGGGTCCAGTGCATCGCGCAGGCCGTCGCCGAACAGGTTGAATGCCAGCACTGCCAATGTAATGGCAAGACCCGGGAAAATCAGGGTGTAGGGCGCAGAGAAAATATAGGTTCTCGCACGTCCCAGCATATCCCCCCACTCCGCCATGGGAGGCTGCACGCCCATGCCTAAGAATCCAAGAGCTGCTGTATCCAAAATCGCAGTGGAGATACCCAATGTAGCCCTGACCACGATAGAGCTTACCACGTTTGGAAGGATGTGGTGGAAAATGATCCTCCTGTCAGAGTTTCCCACAACCTTAGCTGCTGCCACGTAATCATTTTCCTTGACTGACAAAATTGAGCTTCGCACAATACGCGCATACTCCGGAATGGACACCGTACCAATGGCAATGATGGCTTTGTCAAGCCCTTTACCAAGGGCTGCCATCAGGGTGATGGCTAGAAGGATTGACGGGATGGAGAGCATGACATCCATACATCTCATGATAAAGGAATCCACCTTTCCACCGAAATATCCTGCCACAGAGCCAAGAATGGTTCCGATCAGCAGAGAATAGGCCACAGCGGCCACACCTACAAAAAGGGAAATCTTAGTACCTGAAAGTACACGTGAAAAGATATCACGTCCAAGCTGATCTGTACCGAAATAGTAATCCTTGCAGGGTGCCACAAATGTGTGCCCCATGTCAGAATACTCCGGATCATAGGGAGCCAGCCAGTCTCCCATGACAGCTAAAAACAGGAAAAACACAATGACCACAAGACCTGCCACTGCTGCTTTGTTCTTTTTCAGAGTGTCCCACATCACACGAATCTGGGATTCTGGTTTTTCCAGTGCCTCCCCTGTTGTCTGTACCTGTTGTTTTTTCCGCATGACAGTTACACCTCCTTCTTCTCGAATTTAATACGCGGATCCAGAAACGCATAGATCACATCCACGATGAGATTCATCAATACGAATATCACTGCAATGAGCAGGACCACACCCTGTACCACAGGGAAATCTGATTTCATGATACACTGTACTGTATAATTGCCAATGCCCGGCCATGCGTACACAGATTCTGTCAGCACCGCACCGCCCAGAAGGGAGCCGAGCTGCAGACCGATAACGGTAGTGACAGGAAGCATGGCGTTTCTAAGCGCGTGTTTTCTCGTCACTTTTCCCTCACTGATACCTTTTGCCCTGGCTGTACGGATATAGTCCTGATTCAGGGTCTCCAACATACTGGAGCGTGTCATACGGGCAATGATCGCCATGGAATAAAGACTCAGAGTTACTGCCGGGAGAACCATATGGACAGCGGCATCTTTGAGAGCTGTTGTATCTCCCTGGATAATACTGTCTATGATCATAAAACCAGTCACGGTATCCGGACGCAGGGACGGGTCAATACGTCCGCTGGAAGGCAGCCAGTGAAGAACACCGGAAAACAGGATGATCAGCATGATACCAAGCCAGAAAATAGGTACGGATACGCCCACCAGAGACAGCAGCATACCGCCGTTATCAAAGATGGAATTCTTCTTTACCGAAGACACTACACCGATTATTATGCCGAAAATGGATGCCAGAATGATCGCCACAATGGCCAGTTCCACCGTTGCCGGGAAACGGCTGGCAATCTCTTTTGTCACAGGCGCCTTGGTGTAATAGGATGTGCCCAGATCACCGGTGACTGCTCCTTTTATAAAGTTTACATACTGTGTAACCACAGGTTCATTCAGCCCATTGGCTTCCCGCCATTCCTCCATACTCTCCCTGGTTGCGTGCTGACCCAGAACGATAGGCGCAGGGTCCGGTGCGCATACACGCATAAGGAAGAACACGATCAGGGATACACCAAAGAGAACGGGTATGAGCTGTAAAAGCCGTTTTATTATGTACTTAAACATGTCTTGACCTCTCTTTATTCTTTTGTTGAATTTCTTCGGAACAATTCATTTCTCAAGGGGTTAACCTGCAGAGCCCTTTCAGAAATGAACTGTTCCCCGGTAGAACAGGCTTTTAGACCGCATATAAGGGCAGATTTCTCTGCCCTTATGCAATCCCGTTTTACCTGATCAGTTCTTATATGTCTTGCTCAAGAAAACATTTCCTGTCGGATGTGCGATGAAGTTCTGTACATTAGATACATAGCCTGACAGGTTCTGCTGATGGGAAATCGGCAGCCAGACATTCTCGTCCGCGATCTTCTGTTCCATCTTGGCATATGCTGCATTTCTGTCGTCACCATTTTCCATGGATGCTGCTTCTGAAAGCATGGTATTGTACTCTTCATTGCGGTACAGGGCAACATTCATTTCCGGGTCCTCATGAGCTAACAGATACATAAAGTTATCCGGGTCACCATTGTCACCGATCCAGCCGTACAGACACATGTCATAATCGCCGGCGCCGAGTTTTTCTTTGTATGTTGTCCAGTCATAGGAATCGATGGACACTTTTACGCCTACTTTGTCAAAATATCCCTGCAGAGCCTCTGCCAATGTCTGGCCTGTGGCTGTATTGTAAGGTCTTGGGTTTGTATAAGCCATCATCTTCAGTTCTGTGATGCCCTTTTCTTCCAGAACCTTCTTAGCGTCATCCGGATTGTACTCTGTCTGTTTTACATCTGCACTGTAACCCGGCATAAAGGTAGGAAGAATGCTGGTAGCCTGGGAAGCGTATCCCTTGTAAAGGCTCTCAACCAGTTCCGGCACATTGACTGCTTCAGATAATGCTTTTCTAACCTCAGGATCTGTTACTCTCTGGGTGTTATATGCCATGTAGTTGATATTCATACCCTCTGCCTGATATAACAGACAGCCTGCAGACGTGATCTGGTCAACTACAGTAGCGTCGATACCGTCAATGATATCCACTTCCCCATTTGTCAGGGCAACTACACGTGCGGAGTTATCCGGAATTGTTGAGAAGATGATCTCTTTCGCAACACCCTTGTCACCCCAGTAGTCTTCGTTTCTCTCCATAACTACAGCTTCGTTCTTATCCCATCTTACGAACTTGTACGGGCCGGTTCCGCATGGAGCTTCATTTAAGTTTCCGTTTGCCGCGTCACATGCAGTGGGGCTTACCATAGGAGCACCCAGGGACATAGCCAGGTTATTTAAGAACGGTGTGGATTTTTTAGTGAGCTTAAATTCTACAGTATAATCATCCACTACGTTGCACTCTGCAACATCGCCATATACGAAGTCAGCGTAAAGCATGTCCTCTGTTTTATTGACAGTCTGTCTGTCAACGTTATATTTTACCGCTTCGGCGTTGAAGTCCGTTCCGTCGTGGAATTTTACACCTTCTCTCAACTTGAAGGTATAGGTAAGGCCGTCCTCACTGATCTCCCAGGACTCAGCCAGGCATGGCTCAACTTCTGTATCGCTGTCGCCGTACTTCAGAAGGCCTTCATACATCTGGCAGATAGGTTTGGAAGATTCACCGTCATCGATCATAGCCGGATCAAGTCCACGGGGATCAGCGCCCTGTGCGTATCTCAGTGTCTGCTCTTTGTCAGCATCTTCCGGAACGTCAGCAAATTTTGTCAGCATCTCGCCGCTTGCTTTTTTCTCGGTTGTTCCGGCTTCTGTCTCTGCATCCGCATCCGCATTTCCTTCATCACCGGTAGTTTCTGTCTTTGTTGTGTCACTGGTATTGTCTGCACCAGTTTTCTTGTTGCTTCCGCATCCTGCCATCATGGTGATCGCCATAGACGTGCAGAGTAAAGCCGCAATTACTTTTCTCTTCATAGAAAATCCCTCCTTTGATTCACGCAGTATTCCCTGTGTTCTGTCATTTTGACATCACTTTGACGTGGTAAACACAAAGAACTCTGTGCTAACCATTTTACTATAGAAAGAGAAAAATTACAAGTTTTAATTTCTTTTCCTGCATTTATGGATTTGTTATGCAACTTCTTTTTTCCCCGTTTCAAATCAAATCCGAGCCATAACTGCTGTCCATTTCATAATTACTGGATATTTACTTTTATTTTTTTGCAAGTTCTCCTCTTTTTTCCTGCATTTTATTCGTGTAATATTTTACATACCCAATAGACAAATACACATTTGTCTTTTTGTCAAAGACATTTTCATATAAAACATTATAATTTTCTCTGTTTTCATTGCAAATGTCTTTCATTAAAAGACAAATCTTATACTCATTTCAACAGCCGTTTTTATATTCCTCTGTTATCCTGCAAGTAATAGTCAGGATATGCAAAAACGCTCCCCAGATGGACAAATATACAGATACCATGGATATACAACGACTGGATCACATCCGAATTCCTCTGCCTGTTATTTCTAAAATGTATTCAATAGTAGGATTTATCATATGCCTGAACCGGCATAGAGATATAAGACAGGGATGCCGCATTTAGATGACTGCAGCATCCACTTTTAGAATTTTGAACTTACATAAAAATTAACCTTCTTAGATTTTACTCATCCCATCAATAAAATCCGCAAGGGAGTCTGTATGTGCCGCCAATTTCAGATATTTTAAAAGTATATCCATATCCTTTTCTTCCAGAATATTCTTTCTGAGTTCATCAGGTACAGGGCCGAAGTCATCCAGCAAAAACAGAATGGATTCAATTTTTCCCTGCGCCAGCCCTTTTGCTTCTCCCTCGGCACGTTCCTCCCTCAACAACTCTTCCAGCAACATAAACCTCTCCTCCATTTCCCGGCTGCCTTTTATTCTTGCCATAGACTCCTGGATTTTTTTCACAAAACCATCCTGGTAGTCCTTGGTACTGCCCGCTAAATCAGCCTTGACAAATTTCAGAAAATTTACAAGGCCTGCAGGTACTTCCGTTTCATTTTTCCCGCAGGTACTCAAAAAAATGCTGATACTCCCGTCATCGATCGGCTCTCCTGTCTCCACGCTGATCTTTTGAAAGGTATAACGGTATTTTTTACTACCAAAAGGATCGAAGTCGCAGATAAATATCACATAAGATGCGGGAAGTGCTGCGTAATCATCCCCGGTCAGCAACAACTCCATGTCCATCTGACTGTGATAATACCTGGCTCTTTTCCCCAGATTGGATTTTTTTGCCACCTGCATTTCTACATTGTAGTGGGTTCTCTTTTCATCTCTGGCAATTATATCAAGCCGTATGCCGTGATATTCCGGGTGATAAATCATGCTTTTCTCTTTGCTGATCTCTACCTTTTCAATTGGAATGCCCACTGCCATTTCGAGAAAATCCCGGCAGATTTCCTCATCTGCCATAACTGCGCCAAACATAAAATTATCTTTAAACATCAGTTGTGCCAGTTTTCTATTTTCACTCATAAGCAACCTCCGCACAGGCAGAGGAATTCTTATTTGATTATATCATAATATGGTTGAAATTTCCACCTATAATTTTGCATTTGCAAAGTAATTCATTATATATCATGCGTGTCCGCTGGCAAATTTCAGCAGTTCTTTTCACAACAACAAAACTTCTGTATGGGATTTCCCCATTTATCTTTCCTGTATGCTGACCTTGATCATATCCCCCGGCTGTTTCCCTGTTTTCTGCCGGATATCCTTCCTTATTCCTATAATGTGGCCGGGTGTTTTCATCCGTACCAGACTTCCGTCATAAGGCTCACCGTCAAAGGTTGCATGGACCTTTACCCTTCCTTTACCGAACTCTTTGCGTACATCAAAAGGAAATTCAATATATGCCCCATCTATGTCAGGCACTTTTTTTATAACCGCCTCAAATTCATATACTCTTGTATTCATGCCTAATCCCTTCACTATTTTAATTTCACAAAATTTATCCCGCAGGTTACAGGAAATAATCATCCAACAGGCTTCCATTCAAATAGCGCCCCGTCTGTAATTGCAATTCCCATATTCTCCTCTATTAGAGAGACATTCGCAGATTTTTCCTTTATAAATTTCAATGTATTTTCATCCACTACTTCAAAGACATACCGGCTCCCCTTTTCTTTGTCTGTCGCAACCAGTTCACCATCCACCGTCTCATACGTTCCCATAGGTATATAGGAACTGAGCACATCGTAAGAAAAGACAAAATTCTCCTTGTCAAGGAGAGTCAGACAGGGAAGGCTCTGTTCAGTTTTTCCCAGCTGTTCCGCATTCATATAATAATTTTTCACTGACGAGGTTTCCTCCTTGTCAAGCAAAGGATTCGTATCATCCAGAAGACAGATCCTATTTACTCCCTGTATGTGTACAGGATAGCTTTCCTGATATCCTCCTGAAAAGGAAACGGATATGTTCTGTCCTGGCATCAGGTCTGTTAAGGCTATATCTGTATGATGCCATTCTATCTCTGTGTCAGCGGTAACCTGAAACTGAAACTCACCTCTGTAATTCACATCGTTTTCCTTCAGCCCTGATACCAGCATGGAATTGCCGTCTATTTCCCGGATCACAGCGTAAAATGTGGCTGAATCGTTGAAACCGCCCTGAACCATATGGTTCCTGCCAACAGTATATCCTGCCCAAAAGATAAATAAAGCAAACAGCAATATAATAATTCCTTTTAAAAAATCCTTCATACGCGGTCCCCCATATTAAACATTTACTGACAAATAAATATTTCCCCAAAACACTTTCTCCGTTCTCTAATAGTAATTATACCCTTTCTTTTAGCACAGTCCAACAATTATTTTATATAACACCATGCAGCCCACAACAAAAAAAGACAATCTGAATGGCTTTTATCCACTCCAGACTGTCTCCCATTTTCCATCAATAAAATCTGACCAAAACCTTTACTCAGCAAAAGCATCTTTCTTCATCATTTCCAAATACCGCATGGTACCCTCGTCATCCTTTTCATTATAAAGATACCCCAAATGCGCACCCACTTTCACTGCCAGGCTGCGGAATAGATCACAGCCGTTAAAAACCGCCTGCCACAGATTTGCGTGATCCGCATCGGAATAAGTAGTACAATACTTTTCATAAAGGTCAATGGATAAATACTTCTTAAAATATTTCCCCCACATCCCTGTAGAGACAGAAAAATCATACTCCGCCGCAATATACCACTCCACCATTTTCTCAAGCTCAGCATGAACGACCTGGTGATACATTCTCCATGCGTAAGGCAACTGATCACGGACTATCCCTTTCGCCACATTGTTAAGGCACCAGAAAAACTCATTACAGCAGCTCTCATACTGCGCCTCAGATGGTTTCTTTACATGATACAGACTATCATTCGGCTCTGGGATCTGGGGCAGCAGACCATCCTTATCCAAGAGCTTGATACAGAGCGTATCCGACAGATAATTCTCCACAGCACACGCAGGTGTCTTTATACACAGATCTATACGGTTCCCGTCTTCAAACAGCATAAGCCAGGTATAAGAAGACAAAAGATCCAGTTCTATGCCCCACCCCATATCATTCCGATCCGGCTCCTGTACAATGGCCGTTTTACCAAACACGGAAATCCAGTTCCGGTCAGCGAGAAAGGATTCCGTTTCCCTGACCACATACACAATATCAAAATCCCGGTATTTGTCCTTGGCCACATTAGGATTTGTGCGGGACCCATTCATATACACAGCCCTCACGCGCTCATCCTCTTTCGCCGTCTCAAGGATCAGATCATACATCTCCCGTTCTGTTCTCATCCGCATTCCCATCCCTCCGTCATTAATGTACACAACACCTTCGCTCACTGTCAGACAAACAATACCTTCAGTGTAGATTATCCTATAGTATTTGTCAACTCATAACTGTCCAATTATAACTGTCCAGGTAACCGTTCAACCGTTCAGCTTTCCACTGTCCCGCGAGGTGTTGTCTTGTTTCATTCCACCCCTCTCATATACAGATCCATAGCCTCTGCCACTTTCTTAGAATGCGCAACCGCCTCCACCACCGTCCTTGCCCCGTTCACCACATCTCCGCTGGCGAATATCTCAGGCCGGGAGGTATGGCCTGAATCGTCTGTCACAAGCAGTCCAAATACATCCGCATCTAAACCGGGGGTAGTTCTGACCAACTGGTTCCGCGGCCCCTGGCTGATGGAAACGATCACACTGTCCGCCGGATAGAGCTTTTCTGTCCCTTCGATCCGGCAGACACTCCCTCCTTCTGTCTCTTCCGTATCCGCAAAGACCACTCCCTCATCCCGGATCTCCACAGGCATCTTGCAATAGACAAATTCCACTCCTTCCAGCACGGCATAGTCATACTCACTTTTACTGGCAGCCACGGAAGAATCCCTGGAAAAACACTGCAGTTGCCGCACTCCTTTGCGCAGCGCAGTTCTGGCAACATCCATAGCCGCGTTTCCGGCGCCTATGACGATCACCCGTTCCCCCAGATGAAAACTGTCCGGATTATTCAGATAATGGATCCCGTAGTGCACATGCCCCAGTGTCTCCCCTTTTACGTGAAGCGCATTAGGCCTCCACACACCTGTCCCGATAAAAATAGACTTATAGCCGTCCCGGAGCAGATCGTCAATGGAAATAGCCCCTCCCACCGCAGTGTTTGGCCGTACCTTAATATCCTTCAGCCGCAGATGGCGATACTCGAAATCATCTAATATACTTTTGGGCAGGCGAAATTCCGGGATCCCGTATCTGAGTACGCCTCCAATCTTATCCTTGCTCTCAAAGATGGTCACCTGATATCCCTTCCGGGCCAGCAGCACTGCTATCGTAAGCCCTGCCGGACCGGAACCAATGATGGCAGCCCGCATCCCGTTGGAGGCTGCCGGGCCTTTTACCATCTTGGAACTGTAGGTGCTGGAAATATAGTTTTCGATTGTGGAAAAATGTACAGGCGCGCCTTTTCTTCCCAGCACGCAGTGTCCTTCACACTGTTTCTCATGGTCGCAGATCAGACTGCAGACTGTGGTCAGCGGATTATTTTCAAAAAGCTTCCACCCCGCCTCATCCAGACGGCCGTCTAGCATCAGCCGGATGACCGACGGAATCGGTGTATGGATAGGGCAGCCCTTCTGACATTGAGGGTTTTTACAGTTCAGACAGCGGTTCGCTTCGTCCAGTACATGTGCAGCCATATCCTTTTCCTCCTTTTATTTTCCTTCCCTCTTGATACGGAGATATTCCACGTTTGCCTCTACTTTCTTTTTCGACAGCGGATATACGAATATCAGCATCAGCGCCACACAGAGAAAGAGGATTCCCGGCACAACCGTTGCCAGTTTGTAAAGACCGCTCAAAACCTCTGCGCTCTGGGTCTTAGCTGTTGAGACATACCCGATAAGTCCCAGCGCATAGCCGCCCAGACCTCCAGCCAAAGCCTGACCTACTTTTCTGGCAAAAGAATAAACCGCATAGACTGTACCGTCTTCTCTCTTTCCTGTTTTCACCTCCACATCATCAATAACATCAATGATATTAGCCCAGATGATCAGGTTGAAATAACTCACGCCCAAATATCCCGCTGCCGCCAGGACCACGAACAGCCACGCATTTTTCACATTCATAAACCCTAATATCAGGAAGACAACACCTGTAAAAACAGTTGCCGCGGCTGCGGATTCTCTTTTTCCGAACTTCTTGACCGTGATACCTGTGATCGTTGCCATGAGCAGGGAACAAAGCATTGTGATCATATTATAAGAAGACAGTGCTTTTACATTACCAAAATAATCGGCGTACAGATATGTATTGACGCTGGACATCATCAGAGAGCTGAGAAGCAGGAAAATAGCTGCTCCTACGATGCCCAAAAGCGCCCGGTTGGAAAAAATAGCACCAAATGTCTTTGCCAGTGAAATCCTCTCCGCATTTGGGTCCGGTTCGATCTTAATACGCTCTGTGGTGCATTTGTAGCAGATAAAATAACAGATAATGGCACAGATGGAAAAGATTCCTGCCACAACCGGAAATATTTTTCCGTCATTGCGGATAACCTGCACACCGTTTGCGTCTGTGACATAGATGATCATAGGGCCACCCACACCGATGACAAGCTGGGCCAGTGTAGCGCCGATGCTTCGGAATGTGGAAAGGGCGGTGCGCTCCTCCGGTGCATCTGTGATCGCAGACGCCATGGATCCATACGGAATATTAATTCCCGTGTAACAGATACTTCCCCAGAGAATATACGTTGCGTACATATAGATCATCTTTACCGTCATGGAGGCGTCTGCCAGGGCGGACTGGTACATCAAAAAACTGGCAAGCGCCACCGGACCGGCCATGATGCGGATCCAGCGTTTAAATTTCCCGTCTCTGCCCGGTTTGCAGGTATCCACAATACGTCCCATGGTCACATCTGTAAAGGCATCCACAAATCTCGCCACCAAAAACAGAGTTCCCACAGCCCCCGCACTGATGCCCAGGACTTTCATATAAAATACCATCAGAAAGGTACTGGAAAACATAAATGTGAAATCATTTCCAAAATCACCGAACATATATCCTATCTTATCTTTCAGGCCAAATGGCTTTACTGTCTTTTCATTCATTTTTATCACCCCCTAGAATCTGGTCTCCCATCTTCCGCAGAAAACATTTTCATTGTATCTTCCCTTGAATTCACTTTTTCCCATCATCTTCTCCAAGGTTGCCGCAAAGCTCTCATGATGGTCCATATAGGAATTAATGTAGCATCTGGCCATAGGGACATCGATCAGATTATTGGTATTGCTCAGAGATACCACAAAGGTAGGCAGTTCCGACATATACCAGGGCTGTTTTACCGGCTCATCCCATTTTACACGCATGGTATTATACTGAGCAAATCCCTGTACATTGAGAACCAGCAGAACACAGTCGTACTGTCTCTTAAAGTCCTCTATTTTCCCTTTCTTTGCGGGTACACCGGCATCCACTTCAAAGCCGGCCCCTTCAAGCTGTGACACAAGGTCAGAGATAATATTTTTGTCATTGGACTCAAATTTCATTCCCGCAATGACCGTGGCTTCTGACCCGATATACATGAGCTTGATCCTCTTATATCTCTTTGGTGTCATGGGGAGATAATGCAGGCGGTCTTTCACAAGCGTCACATACTTGTCGGCAAACTCTCTGGATGCCTTGTGATGTTCCGCACAACCAACCACCTCCAGATTTTCTTTTGGCGCAGTCAGTTTACCTTCCTTCTGGAGCTTGTGGAGATTCAGGGCAGCTTTTACTCCAAGTATTCTGTGAAGGGCGTCCTGCAGACGTTCTTCTGTGATGATACCACTTTGATACCCCTCCATCATATAAGCGAAATCTTCCTCTCTCTCATTGAAGAACAGGAACATATCACATCCTGCGGCAATGGCCTGGGGAACCTGCCGGCTTCTGGGGATGGTTGCTCCGAACATACCGATCATATGGGAGGCATCCGTAACAACCAGTCCGTTAAAGCCTAATTTCCCTTTCAGCAGGTCAGTGATCAGTTCTGGTGCCAGGGTCGCAGGACGGATATCCTCATCTTTGATACCGGGGCGCAGTTTTCTAGAATACGCAGGGAGTGCTATGTGGCCTGCCATGATAGTCATAACTCCTTCATCGATCAGCTCTTTATAGACTTTTCCATACGTCCGGTCCCATTTATCGCAGTCATACTCATTGATGCCCATGATCAGGTGCTGATCGTTTTCCTCTGTGCCGTCTCCCGGAAAATGCTTCATGCAGGTAGCGATATTCTGTGTCTTCATACCTTTGAAAAAGGCTTTTGCATAGCGGATGACGTCCTCGGGACTGTCATTAAAGGCGCGGAGCTGCACAATGGTATTTCTCCAGTTATAGAGAAGATCAACAACCGGGGCAAAATTCCAGTTGCATCCAACAGCAGCAGCCTCCCTTGCTGAGATTTCCGCCATTTTAAACACTTCCTCCGGGGAATCTATGGCCGCCATAGCAGCGCCGTTGGCAATAGGCGTTCCTCCCTGGCAGCCGCCGTTTCCTCCTGCCTCACAGTTTGAGGCGATCAGCAGCGGAATTTTTGTAGTCTTTTGAAGACAGTCCGCCATTTCCCACAGTTCTTCCTTTGGCGCATTGTGATAGCGGATGGCTCCGGGATGATAGGTATCCAGTACCTTTTTAATATTTTCCGGTTTTCGTTCCTCCGCATTTGCCACCATATTGACAAAAAGCTGCCCTATTTTCTCCTCTGTGGTCATACCGGCGATCGTATCTTCCACCCACTGGATCTGTTCCTCATTCAGATAATACGGTTTTTCTCTTAAATTTACCATGATATTTCTTTCCTCCTGATCTTATTCTGTAAGATTTTCAATAAAGCTTTTGATCAATGCCTCCTGGAACGCACCTCCGAATGTGCCCTCCTTCATTCTCTCTGCCGCATCCAGAATCCCGGACCAGCTCATGCTCTCTTTGGATACCAAAATAGGATAAAAGAAAACATTGTTGTCCTTTGCCGCTTCCATGTCGCCGGGCGCATCCCCTGTCATCATGACATGTTCTCTTTCATATCCGTAAGTGAGCAGTTTGCTGATGCAGCTTTTCTTAGAACCTGCATTTTGTGCCAGCAGTACATCCACATGCTCCAGAAGACCGAACCGTGTCCACTCCTCTTTTACCGCCTCGCAGTTGGCTGAGGAAACAATGGCGATATCACAGGTTTCATGAAGCTTTTCAATACTCTCTTTTACATGCGTAAAGGGTTTGATCTCCTCTTTTGGGATCTGTCTTATGGATTCATTCACCGCCTCTGACCAGCTCAGTGCTTTTTTCAGGATCGGACTATCCGCTGCGTCTATGGCTTTTTCCAGTGCAGCATTTGACAGTTCGTCTGTCTTATTTACCCACTGAATCAGGGTATCCACATCTTCTACAGGTGCATATTTTTTATGGACTTCCTCCAACGCTTTCGCAAGCCCTTTAAAACGGTTGATCCCTCTTGTCATGGAATACAGATTCACCTGATTCCAGCGCTCCAGAATTTCCTTTTCGTGTGTCTCCAAATGCCATTCCTTTACCATGCACGGGCCAAAACACCTAAAATGCTTGATGTCCATACTGTCTATGGCACAGCCGTCCGAATCAATACATACCAGGTGATCATGCCTCCTTGTAAAATCTGAAAAAGTATTGTTCATACTCTCACGACCTTTCTTTCTAATTTTCTCTTGATGTGTTCAAGACCCGCAGGCCTGCTGAATCGTTATGTTTAAAATACTATAGTTTACAGTTTTAAAAAATAATAATATCCATTGAATTTAGCACAATTTTATGGTATTTTATTTGGTAGATGAATATTATATTATTTTTTCTTAAAATCATACCAAATTTCGAGGTAGACATATGAAACATAAACAACTGGAACTCCTTCAGCAGGCGGTAACCGCCTGCAGCGTGGGATGTCATATTATTTTCAGCGACAAATCCAACCTCTCCCAGACAGACAACGGACTCCGTCTCCGTCTTTATGAAGACTATGATTACCAGCCTTTGCTGGTACTTCTGGAACAATATGTGACAGACGGGAATATTGTCCGATACGAAGATTCCTTTGGAATGTATTATATTTTCCTGCACATTCCCTCCTCGTATCTATATGACTATGAATCCTCCTATTTTGTCATTGGTCCTTACCTGGAAAACCAGCCGGACACAGAACAGATCCGTGATATGATGGAACAGCGCAGCATACCCGGCCGCCTTTTTTCTGATATCCGCATTGTCTATTCCTCCACTCCGGTCCTACACAATACAGGAAGCTTCGAGTCATTGGTCCTGAACCTTGCCCAGGGATTATTTCACATGGAATATAATGTATCCCATCTCCCGGACAAAAATGAAATCCATATAGAACATTCCCCTCTGATCCTTAAGCTTCGGAAAGAGCCGCAGCTTACCATCAGCACCATTGAGGAGCGGTATGAAGTGGAAAATAAAATGCTGGAGGCTGTCTCCAAAGGGGATGACCGGCACGCCCACGAATTTTACCAAAAATTCCAGACCTATCAGTTGAGGCCCAGAACAGACAATGCCATACAGAACAAGCGCCATGGAGTGGTGATCTTAAACACGTTATTTCGCAAAGCAGTGGAGGCCGGAGGCGTACATCCATTATATATTGATGATCTTTCCGGAAAATTTGCTATTTTGATCAACGAAGCACGTACAGAGCGGGAGCTGGACCATCTGTCCACAGATATGCTTCACAAATACTGCCTGCTGGTCAGGAATCACTCCATGATCGGGTATTCCAAGGTGGTAAAAGAAGTGATCTCTTATATTGATTTTCATTATGCGGAGGACTTAAATCTGACGTTTTTTGCTGAAATGTTCAGCCTGAACAAAAATTACCTGTCCGGGCTGTTTAAAAAAGAGACGGATATCACACTCACAGATTATATCCACCAGGTACGAATCCGGCGGGCCATCACCATGATCAACTCTTCCTCCCTGCCCATCAGCACAGTTGCTGCTTCCTGCGGATATAACGATATCAATTATTTTATCCGGCTTTTCAAGCGCACTTATGGGATGTCACCGAAACAATATCAGAAATCAATTCTGCATCCCGAGTAAATATAATATTTATAGAAAAAATGTATGAAATTGTTTGTATAAATTGGTAATTTTCTCCCTTATGTGTTAGAATATATGCATCAGTTATAGAAAATACTAAAGACAAAATGTCTTCGTCAGGAAGGAATGAGAGTATACTCGTGAAAAAACGGATAAAACTGAAAAAGCAAACAAAACCCCAGCTATCTGACAGTCAGGAGGAAAAGAAGGACCGGCGGATCCCAACTACCCGGTATAACCCGGATCATCAAACCGGGCTGACCAGCCAGCAGGTACAGGAGCACAGACTTCACGGCTGGACCAACAAAGCTGTGGACCCGCCGTCCAAGACCACGAAAGAAATCATACATGACAATATCTTCACATATTTTAACTTAATTTTCATAGTTCTGGCAGTCCTGCTGTGTATCGTCGGTTCTTTCCGGGATCTGACCTTTCTCCCGGTTATTATTGCCAATACACTGATCGGCATCATACAGGAAGTGCGGGCCAAGCAGGTTCTGGACAATCTGACCATGTTAAACGCCCCCAATGCCTCTGTGGTCCGGAACGGCAAAACTTCCGTGGTAAATGCCGAGGAATTGGTTCTGGATGATATCGTTATCTTCAAGGCCGGAAACCAGGTCTGCGCGGACGCTTTAGTCAGCGCCGGGGAAGTCCAGGTCAATGAATCCCTGCTCACCGGTGAATCAGACGAGATCACCAAGAGAAAAGGCGATCAGCTTATGTCAGGCAGCTTCATTGTGTCAGGGCAGTGCCATGCAAGGCTGGACAAGGTGGGGAAGGATTCCTATATTTCCCGCCTGACTCTGGAGGCAAAGGAAATGCAGAGCGGGGAACAGTCCGAGATGATCCGCTCCCTGGATAAACTGGTAAAATTCGTGGGGATCGCCATTATCCCCATTGGCCTTATGTTGTTCATACAGGCATTTTTCTTCCAGCATGAGGCTTTCCGCTCCAGTGTTACCTCCATGGTGGCCGCTGTCATCGGCATGATTCCCGAGGGGCTGTACCTCCTTGCAAGCGTGGCTCTGGCGGTAAGCTCCATCCGCCTGGCCCAGAAAAAAGTCCTGCTGCACGATATGAAATGTATCGAGACACTGGCAAGGGTCAATGTTCTCTGTGTGGATAAGACCGGAACCATCACGGAAAACTCCATGGAAGTCCAGGAGGTCATTGCAACAGATGACTACGATTCCGAAGAGATGGAACCTTTATCCGTGATGATCGGCGATTTCGCCGCAGCTATGAGCAGTGACAACATCACCATGGCTGCCATCAAAAAACATTTTAAAACCACCTCCAAGAAAAAAGCGGTGGGCAAAACAGGGTTTTCCTCTGCAACCAAATACAGCAGTGTGACTTTTGAGGACGTGACCTATGTACTGGGCGCCCCGGAATTTGTGCTGAAAGAGGACTATGATGACTATAAAGATGAGATTTTAGAATATGCCTCCAAAGGCTCCCGTGTCCTGGTATTCGGCACTTATGATGAGGAGATTGACGGGAAAGCCCTGCAAAGCCCCATTATCCCCTTAGGCTATATTCTCCTGGCAAACCCCATCCGTGAGCAGGCCAAGGAGACGTTTACCTACTTTGCCGAACAGGGTGTGGAGGTGAAGGTGATCTCCGGCGATAACCCGGCTACCGTATCAGAAGTGGCAAAACAGGCAGGCATCGCTGGAGCAGAGAACTATGTGGATGCCTCCGACCTGGAGACAGATGCGGAAGTGAGAGAAGCTGTTCTGAACAGCACTGTTTTCGGACGTGTCACGCCCAATCAGAAGAGACAGTTTGTACAGATATTAAAAGAAGCCGGCAAGACGGTTGCCATGACGGGAGACGGTGTCAACGATGTGCTGGCACTGAAGGATGCGGACTGCAGTATTGCCATGGCCTCAGGCAGCGACGCGGCAGCCCAGGCGTCCCAGCTTGTACTGCTGGAATCTGATTTTTCCTGTATGCCCCAGGTAGTGCTGGAAGGACGGCGGGTGGTAAACAATATTCAGCGTTCCGCCAGTCTGTTCCTGGTCAAGAATATTTTTTCCTTCCTGCTCTCCCTGTTCTCCGTTGTATTTATGCTCACTTATCCGCTGGAGCCTTCACAGGTATCCCTGATCAGCATGTTCACTATTGGCATACCGGCATTTTTCCTGGCACTGGAGCCAAATAAGAATATCATCAAGGGACATTTTCTCACCAATGTATGCCTAAAGGCCATGCCTGCTGCGCTGACAGATGTTCTGGCGGTAGGAGCGCTGGTGGTGTTCGGAAGAACCTTTGGAGTTAATTCTACGGATATCTCAACTGCGGCTACCATGCTGCTGGCCATTGTGGGATTTATGATCCTCTACAAGATCAGCGCACCTATGAACAAAATCCGTGTGGGCATTTTGTTGGGAACCATTGCGGGACTCATCTTCTGCAGTCTGTTTTTAAATAACTTATTTGCCCTTACCGGCATGTCCACAAAATGCATTATGCTCTTTGTAGTATTTGCCATCGCCACAGAACCGGTACTCAGATACCTGACCATGGCCATTGAAAAATGCCGCAATTTGTATCTCCGCTTAAGAGAACACGGCTTAAATGAACTATAACAACAAAAGGAGCGCAGGTTACCGCTGTTTTCAAACGGCAGCCTGCGCTCCTCCTTTTTATTTCTTCTCACCAAAAACACGTTCCAGGACTTCCGCAGCCTTTTTCACTGGTATGATCTCCAGTTTTTCCTTCACTTCCTCTGCCACATCCTCCAGGTCCTCCTTATTTTCATAAGGGATAAACACTTTTTTCACTCCTGCTCTCTGAGCTGCCATTAATTTCTCCGGAAGGCCGCCAATGGGCATAACGCCGCCGCGGAGAGAGACCTCTCCTGTCATAGCATATTCCGGACTGACTGCTTTTTCTGTCACCAGAGAGGAGAGAGCTGTCACCAGAGTGATTCCCGCAGAGGGGCCGTCCTTAGGAACCGCACCCGATGGAACATGTATATGGAGGTCCATTTTGTCAAGTTTTTTTGTCTCCTCCGGGTACATGGCTTTTACCAGTGTCAGGGCAATCTCGGCGGATTCTTTCATCACATCCCCCAATTGGCCTGTGATCTTCACCTTTCCGGTTCCCCTGATAAGCGTAGTCTCCACAAACAGGATTTCCCCTCCGGCTCTGGTCCAGGCCAGGCCTGTCACAACTCCCGGCACAGCCTCCTGGAGAATGCCCTCATGATGCATGGCGTTTCTTCCCAGGAATTCAGGAACACGCTTTTCACTGACTGTGATGCTCTTCTGCTCGCCCTTGACTAGCTTCACTGCTGCAAAACGGCATAGGATATCCATCTGTTTTTTCAGACCGCGGACTCCGGCCTCCGCCGTATAATCGCTGATCATCTTGGTGATGGCTTCATCTGTAACCTTCAGGTTCTGGGCTTTGATCCCCATACTTTTCATAGCTTTGGGAAGCAGGTGTTTTCTGGCAATGTGCAGCTTTTCGATGGGCGTATAACCCGGGAACTGGATCACTTCCATACGGTTTAACAGTGGTTCGGATATGGTATCCGTACTGTTGGCGGTGCATACAAAAAACACGTTTGATAGATCATAGGGCACATTCATGTAGTGGTCAGTAAAGCTGTTGTTCTGCTCCGGGTCCAGCACCTCCAAAAGCGCGCTGGCCGGGTCACCACCGTAATCCTTTGCCAGTTTGTCCACCTCATCAAGGACCATGACCGGATTATTCGCTCCGCTTCGCTTCATCCCCTCCATGATCCGGCCGGGCATAGCCCCCACGTACGTCCTTCTGTGTCCTCTGATCTCCGCCTCATCCCGGATCCCGCCCAGGCTGATCCTCACATATTCCCTGTGCAGGGCCTTTGCAATGCTCTGTCCGATACTTGTCTTGCCGGTACCGGGCGCTCCCACAAACAGGAGAATGGAACCGGACTGTTTTTTGTTCAGAGCCATGACTGCAATCTGCTGGATGATCCTGTCTTTTACTTTTTTCAGGCCGTAATGCTCTTCATCCAGAATGTTTTCCGCCTCCTGCAGATCGATCTGCGGTAACTCCTCTGTTTTCCAGGAAAGACTTGTGACAAAATCCAGGTAATCATAGAGAAGCCCATATTCATGACTGTCCTTGCCCTCCTGCCTCATGCGGTTTAAGACCTTTTCGGCTTCTTTTTGCGCCTCCTCATTCATGCCTGACTCTTTTAATTTGTTCTCAAATCTTCGGACATCGGAGATATTTTCAGGGTGCATCTCATCTAACTGGTTCTGCAGAAAGTCAATCTGTTTTTTAATGGCAGACTCTCTGTATGCCTGTTCATGAGTCTCCTTTTGTGCGCTCTGAGCCTCCTCACTGACCTTGAACAGCTCAATAAATTCATAGATGGCTTTCTCGATCAGTTCACACCTCTGTCTCCTGGTCTCTGCCTCCAGAACAGCATATTTTTCCGGCCAAGACAAATTCAGATAACCAGAAAGAGCGCAGAGTATCTCATTCATATTTTTCCAGTGTAGAATAAAGCTTCTTGCCCACACACCCCATTGAAACATCTGTACAAACTTCAGCAGATCTCTTTTGAGTGCTTCAAAACGCTTCTGCATCTCCTCGTCGGAAAGATCCTCCACTTCGCCGCAGATGGCCCCGTCAGCGGATATGGACTGCAGGGTCACTTCCACATCGGAAATTGCCACACGCTCTTTTGTATGGACACGGATATTCCCCTCCTCATCCATGCTCTCGATTCTGCCGGATACCCCCATGGGACATATATCATCTGGTGTTATATCCTCCCGTTTCTTGTCCTGCTTCAACATCAAAAACAGGACATCCTCGCCCACATGTTCTGTCGTTATCTCCTGTTCTGTAAAAATATCTTTTTTGAAAAAGAAGGTAACGTCCGGCAGTATCGTCATATCGTAAATAGGTATTGTGATCATATGTGCTTCCTCCTCATTTTATCAGCACTCAATATAGTTGAGTGCTAGTATCAAATTAAAATATATAGCGAATTCATTGGAATCCGCCAAGTATTGTGATATAATTTTACCATTCAATAATTATTTTACAAGTACGCAGTATTTTCATACCTAGTATGTTTTTTCATACCTACTGAAAACCTGTAGAAAGGAAACCGGTTATGTATTCATCATCAATGGAAAAAGAGGAAAACAATGCTGTCTGCCCGCTGAAATATGCCCTGAATCTGGTAGGCGGTAAATGGAAGCTTCCTATCATCTGCATTCTGGCGCGGGAAGGATCTGTGCGCTATAACAGCCTGAAGCGAAAGCTCTCCGGGATCACCAACATGATGCTCTCCCAGTCCCTGAAAGAACTGGAGGAGAACGGCATCGTCCACCGGGAGCAGTATAATGAGATCCCGCCCCGGGTGGAGTATTCCCTCACAAAGGAGGGGCGCAGTATCCTGGAACCGCTGGACAGCCTGTCCGAATGGGGAAAGACCCATATGGAAAAAATGCAGACGCACTCCCCCTACTGCCGGGAGTGCGGGGAGATGAAATAGGCTGCCCTGTCATCTGCCTGTTCAAAGGATGCCTGTTCTGAAATGATATCAAAGATCAGGCTGCCACCCAGCCAGAATTCGTATCGGACCCGGCAGGAAGGACTTTCTCTGATGGTGCGGCTCATCACACCGCACTTTGGTGCCTTCAGGTCATGGGACGCTTCTTCCAGTCTGCGCACTCTAAGCCGCATCTTTCCCTGCCTGATGGTCACTTTTCCGTCTCCATATTCCTCTATGCGGACTCCTAGGTAGGTAGCCATCCTGTACTCTCTGCTTCCACAGTGTACAGCGCAGATGCACCCCTGAAAATGAGCACCTAAAAAGGGAATGTCCGCAACAGACAGCATCACACTGCTGCGTCTGCCGAATCCGCACTGGGTCCAGAGATATGTCTTTGGAAAGGAGCGCCCTTTATCTGTCTCAATATAACCTCTTCCTCCTGTCATGGGAATTTCTCTGCCGTTTACCAAAAGACTTCCTTTCAGGCTGTGGTGCATACTCAGCACGCCGTGCCTGCACTGCAAAAAGGGGATATATTTGAAAAATCCCATAATATCATATGACAATCTGTCAAAAGGCGCATAGGCTATACAGCCTTTTACAGTCAGTTCCCTGCTCTCTATATCAATCTGTATTCCCTTATCCGTAAAAACGTTTTTTCCCACCCTGACGCCGAAAGGCTTCCTGCTGATGCGGCAGGCTTCCTTCGGATAAGTGAAATACCAGGCGCCTTCCTCAGTGACCACCTGCAGGGATACCGTCCACTGTCCGTTTTTATCTGCATGGACAGCCGGGATAAACGCAATGGTATTGTCCTGATTCTGATGTTTCAGATACCATCCCTCAAAGTAAGGGAACAAAAATGCCGCACATCCTCTCTGAATACATGTCTCTTTCATGTTCTTCACCTCTATGTCTAAAATTATCTGCAGCTTGCTTCCGCTTTTCAGACATATTTAGGATGTACAGCATTTATAAACGGTATACGTTATTTCATTCAGGCATTTTTCTGTTCCTCGATTTTTTCTGCCAGATCGTTTAAATAGACCCAGCGTTCCATCTTCTCTTCCAGTTCTGCCTCTGCCTTTTCCTTCTCGGCAGTGATCTCAGACAATTTTAAAGAGTTGGTGGCATTGGCCATCATATCCTGGTCCAGTTTTTCTATTTTTTCCTCCAGAGCCGCGATCTCGTCATCAATCGTATCATACTCTCTTTGTTCCTTGAACGTAAATTTCAGCTTTGCCGGACGGTTCTGTTTCCAATCCTTGACTGCTTCCTTCTTTTCCGGAGTCTCTTTTTTCTGGGAAACGCTGATGTCAGCCCCTTTCAGACGTCTCTCCTTAGCCTCCAGATAATCTGTGTAGCCGCCCTCATACTGCTGCAGATGTCCGCTGCCGTCAAATTCAAATATCCTGTCCACAACATTGTCCAGAAAATACCGGTCATGGGATACAGTGATCACAATACCGGAAAAGGAATTCAGATAATCCTCCAAAATTGTGAGAGTGGGGATGTCCACATTGTTGGAGGGCTCATCCAGAATATATACATTGGCCCCGCTCACAAGCACGGAGAGCATGTACAGCCTTCTCTTCTCCCCGCCGGATAATTTGCACACAGGCGTATACTGCATGTCCGGAGTGAATAAAAACCGCTCCAACATCTGAGAGGCACTGATCTTCCCGTCTCTGGTCTGGATGTATTCAGCAATATCTTTGATATAATCGATCACCCGCTGGTTCGTATCCAGATCCGGCTCTTCCTGTGCCAGATATCCGATCTTTATGGTTTCACCCACCTCAATCTCACCGGAATCCGGCTGTATCAGTCCCGCGATCATTTTGATCAGAGTGGATTTTCCGCAGCCGTTTGGACCAATGATCCCAAGTCTCTGGTTTCTAAGCACAATATAGTCAAAATCATCCACCAGCTTCGTCTCACCATAGCTTTTGCTCACATGGTGCAGCTCAATGGTCTTCTTTCCCATCCTTGTCTCCACGGAATCCATCTCCACAGTCTGATCCTGTACCGGAGCCTTTCCGCTTTTCAGGGCTTCCAGGCGTTCCAGTCTAGCTCTCTGCTTCGTGCTTCTGGCCCGGCAGCCCCGCTTGGCCCACTCCAGCTCCATGCGCAGGACACTCTGCCTTTTTCGCTCAGAGGCCAGTTCCATCTCCTCCCGCTCTGCTTTCAGCTCCAGGAATTTGGAATAATTGGCATCATAACTGTACATATTTCCCCGGCTGATCTCCAGGATCCTGTTGGATACCCGGTCCAGAAAGTACCGGTCATGGGTCACCATAAGGATCACACCTCTGTATTCCCTCAGATACTCTTCCAGCCAGGTGATCATTTCCTCGTCCAGATGATTGGTAGGCTCATCCAACAGCAGAACATCAAAATCCGAGGCCAGAACCTTTGCCATAGCCACTTTCCTTCTCTGTCCTCCCGACAACTGGTCAAGCGGCGTGTCATACTGCACGATTCCAAGCTTTGTCAGGTTGCTCTCCACCATCCAGTCCGTCTCCGCCGACTTTCCAAGGGCATAGGAGGATACGGTTGCATCCCGGGGAAATTCGGGATTCTGAGGCAGATACGCAATGCGCAGTCCATTCTGCCTGACGATCTGTCCCGCATCCGGTTCCTCAATCCCCGCAACCATTCTGAGCAGGGTGGTCTTTCCCGTGCCGTTGATACCAATTATCCCTATTTTATCACCTTCGTGGATACCGAAAGAAGCCTCCTCAAAGATTGTCTTTTCTCCGTATATTTTGCTGATATGTTCTATATTTAATATGTTCATTTGTGACGCTCCTCTTATTCTCATACTGACAATACTCATCATAAATGATTTTGAACGGAACGTCAACTTTTATCCTGATGCTTCAACTTGGAGCATACCGTTTCAGGACAGCCTTCCATTATCCATCGTATACACAATATCGGCCAGATTCATAGTGGACTTCCTGTGGGATACAAGAATCACGGTCTTTTTATGACAGGAGTCCTTCAGGGACTTCAATATGATGCCTTCATTCAAAGAATCCAGATTACTGGTTGGTTCATCCAGAAGAAGAAATGGCGCATCGTGAAGAAAAGCCCTGGCAATTCCAATCCTCTGGCGTTCTCCCCCCGAAAGGGTGTCCCCCAGTTCCCCCACCTCCGTATCATATCCTTTTGGCAGAGTCATGATAAAATCGTGGATGGAAGCTTTTTTTGCCGCCTTCATGATCTCTTCCCTGTCCGCATCCGACTTTCCAACCGCAATGTTGTTGGCGATGGAATCGTGGAACAAATAAGTCTCCTGGGTAACATATGATTCCATCCGCCGCAGATTTTCCGTGTTGATTTTCTTTATATCCCTGTCGGAGATTTTTATACTTCCGTCCTGCGTATCCCAGAATCTCATGAGGAGCTTTAAGAGCGTAGATTTTCCGGAGCCGCTGGCACCATGTATCCCCACGATCTGCCCCGGTTTAAAACAAATGGAATAATCCCTGAGAATCGTCTCCTCCTCATAAGAAAAGTTCACATGTTCACAGGATGCACCGGTAAATCCTGTCTCTTTTTCAGCGCTCACTTCCTGTACCATTGGTTCCTCCTCCAGAATGGAAAGCACCCGCTCCCCGCTGGCAAGTGTCTGGTTCAGATTATTGGAAAGACTGGATAATGCCACCACAGGTCCAAAAGAACCCATCATGGAAACCGTACACAAAAGCACCTCTGAAAAGCCAGCCTGTCCTCCCTGATACAGATACAGCATGAGAAACAGCATCAAAAAGGAAAATACCAGGATGCTCAGATTGGTGATGCCCCTGGCGGACGCCTCCATTTTGCTTAAATCCTTCTGGATACCGCCAAGTTTTACAGAGCGCTCATTCATCTGCTCTTTCCTCTTCTGTCCCTGTCCGTACTGAATGGTCTCATCCAATCCCCGCAGGGAATCCAGCACAAAGCTGTTCAGTTCCCCAAAGCCGGTTCTAAATTCCATGCCTTTACTTCCGCCTCGTTTTCCATTCCAGACAGGAAGTACGACACCCACCACCAAGTATCCCGCAAGAGCCAGCACTCCTGCATATAAATGAAAATGCCCTATAAACAGCACCATCACCAGAGATGTCAGGGAACCTATGGCAATGGGTGAGATCGTATGTGCATAAAACACTTCCAAAAGCTCAATGTCCGTAGTTATAATGGAGATCAGGTTCCCCTTGTCTCTTCCCTCCAATTTTGCCGGACATAGCCTGCGCAGGGACGCAAACACTCTGTGCCGGATAATAGCCAGCAATTTGAATGCAATATAATGGTTACAGTATTGTTCCGCGTAATGCAGCAGGCCCCGAAGAACTGCCATAATACCCATAACTGTAAAAACAGTTCCAAAGGGCAGAGAAATTAAAAATCCCGGCTGTTCTGTCAGACGGATCCCTCCTGCACCAACCATAGTTAATCCGTGCAAAATGGCACATCCGGCCAGTATAGTCAGAAAAATAGCACACAGGTAGCCGAGGACTCCCAGGGTAACTGCCGCAAACATTCGTCCCATAAGAGGTCTGACTAAACCAATCAGACTTCCCATAATGCGTATTCCGCTTCTTCTCTCTTTCATCCTCTCGCCCCCTCTTTGTCTGCTGCATGACTATACTGTTCCAAAGCGCTCTGGCTCTCAAAAAGTTTTCTGTAGCTTCCGCACTGTCCCATCAGTTCCTCGTGGGTTCCTGTCTCAGCAATTCTTCCGTTCTCAATCATATAGATACAGTCTGCCCCCACTCCATTGGCAAGTCTGTGGGAAATAAGAATCACGGTTTTCTCTTTAGCCATCTGCCGTATAACGCCCATAATCATCTCTTCACTCTCCACATCAATATTGGATGCGGCTTCGTCAAAAATGTACACCGGCGTATCGTGAAGCAGCGCCCTTGCAAGGGCAAGCCTCTGACATTGTCCGCCTGAAAAATTGCTTCCTTTTTCTAGTACCTTTGTATCCAAACCGTCCTGTTCTTTTAAGAACGCAAGCAGATTCACTTTTGAGAGTGCTTCCTCCAGCTCTGCCCTGGTGGCATCCGGCCTGCCCATCCGCAGATTGTCCTCCACGGTCCCTTTAAACAGATAGCTGTTATGGCTTACCAGTGTCACCGTCTCCATGAGATTTTCCTCATCCATTTGGGAAAGTTCTTTCTCGCCTATGCGTATGCTCCCCTGGTACCCTTTATTGCGCCCCATCAGAAGGGATACAATGGTACTCTTTCCACAACCGGAGGTGCCTGCCAGAGAAACCATACTTCCGGCAGGAATATGCAGAGACACATCCTCCAATATCCCCCTGTCCTCCTCATAAGAAAACTTCACATGGGACAGATCCACCGACAGATCACTTTTTTCGGCTCTCCCGGTTCCTCTTTCCGGTTCCGGTGTGTCCAGCAGAGCAAAAATCTTATCGCTGGCTGCCATGCCGTTCATCGCAATATGAAAAAATGACCCCAACAGCCTAAGCGGAATAAAAAACTCAGATGCCAGCAGCACAATGGCCAGCGTTCCCGCAAGGGATACATTTCCGACAAGATACTCCCGTACAGCCACGATCATGCCAATGGCAGCACCGCCGTAAGCCACAATATCCATCACACTGGTGGAGTTAAGCTGCATAGTAAGAACCTTCATGGTAATATTGCGGAACTGCTCTGCCTCCCGATCCATCTCCTCTGCCTTCTTTTCATCCGCCCTATAAATCTTTAAGGTTGTAAGCCCTTGGAGATTCTCCAAAAAGCTGTCCCCAAGGCCGGCATAAATACCCCAGTATTTATTCAAAAGCCTTTTGGCAAACTTCTGGACCAGTACAATGGATATGGGAATCAGCGGGACACAAAGAAGCAGCACCACACTTGCCTTAATATCCACAAAAGCCAGCACTGCAAACAAAGTCACCGGTGCCAGCAGGCTGTAGAATAACTGCGGAAGATATTTTCCAAAATAAATCTCAAGCTGCTCCACTCCCTCTGCGGCCATCTGTACTACAGAAGAGGTGGCTGTATGCTCCCTGTAGGAAGCCCCCAGGCGCAGCAGCTTTTCATAAATCTTTTCTCTCAGAATCCGTTTTACATCCACACTTGCGTGATAGGATGCCCTGGAGGACATCCTGTCACATAGGAAGCGCATAATTACAGCAGTCCCAAAGACAAGGACTGTCTCTCCACAGTCTCTGGCAGTCATGGCTCTGTATAATGCCTTTTCCAGCAGTCCTGTCACAGAGAATATGGCGGCTATCCAAAATAGCAGCGCAATCCACTGCCACAGAATATTATAAACAATATACTTCTTTCCGTGGGCAAGAAGCTTAACCAGTCGTGTCTTAATCATATTCTTTTTCCCCTTCCGGAATGGTCCTAATACAGAAAGCAAAATAAAGTACATGGCATACCCATACGGCAGCCAGACAGATCCTTCCCACAGGAACACGGCTCATCATGATAAATCCTACTGACATAACAATGGTCACGGTACCCATGATGGTCAGCTTACTTCGCAGTGTCATAGATTTGCTTTTCACAAAGCTTTCCAGATGCTTCTTGTATAATCCTGTGCCCATAAACCAGTTGTGCAGCTTTTCTGAGCTTTTTGCAAAACAGAATAATGTCAGCATGTAAAAAGGCACTGTGGGCAGAATCGGAAGCACCACACCGATGGTCCCTAACGCCAGGCTGATAAATCCCAATATGATCCATAGTATCCTGAATGGATTTTTCTTCATAATCGTACACTCTCCTAAATTGTCAGGACAAATTTCTGCCCTTCTATTTTTGTTACATCCAGACGGATTCCATAGAGGGTCTCAATACTCTCTGTTGTGATCACGTCGTTTGGTTTCCCCAGGATTTCCACAAGCCCACCTTTCAGACCAATCACTTTGTCAGAAAAATATATGGCCTGATTGATGTCATGAAGCACCATGATGATCGTTATCCCAAATTCCCGGTTCAATTTTTTTACCAGCTCCAGGATTTCCACCTGATAACGGATATCCAGATATGTAGTGGGTTCGTCCAGAAACAATATTTTTGTATTCTGGGCAAGGGCCATGGCGATCCACACCCTCTGCCGCTGACCGCCTGAGAGCTTCCCCACCTCCCGGTCCCGGTATTTTGTTATATTCGTCACCTCCATGGCCCACTCTACCAGCCGGTCATCCTCCTCGCCTTTGGCCTGCATCATTTTCATGTGAGGAGTCCTTCCGTATGACACCAGGCGTTCCACTGTAATATCATCACTGGAGGTATTATACTGGTGTACAATAGACACCTTCTTTGCAAAATCCTTCAGCCCCAGATTCTGTATATTCTTTCCTCCCAAAAAGATTTTCCCCTTTCTTGGATACAGGTTCTTAGTCATGAGGGAAAACAAGGTGGATTTGCCGCAGCCGTTGGCTCCCATTATGGTTGTGATCTCCCCTTCCCCAATAGCAAAGGACACATCTCTTAAAATCTTGTTCTTACCATAAGAAAAGGAGAGATTCTTAACCTCCATTGCTGTTTTAGTTTGCATATTTCTTTGACCTCCTCAGCAGAATAATAAAGAATGGCCCGCCCACAACACACATGATAATGGATGCCGAAATCTCATAGGGCGAAGCAACGGTTCTCCCTATGGTATCCGCCAGCAGGAAAGTAAACGCCCCTAAAAGCATGGAAAACGGTATCAATGCCTTGTGGTCACTTCCCACCAGTATCCTTCCGATATGGGGAACGATCAAGCCCAAAAAGCTGATAGCCCCCGCAACGGCTGTGGAGATACTGGCAAGCAGTACAGCTACAAGAGAGATCGTGATACGCATAGTGTTTACATTGACCCCCAGCCCTCTTGCCGTTTTATCCTCCAGGGACAGCAGGTCGCATTTTCCGGAAAAGATTATGGCCAGGATCAGGCCTGCTATCACATAAGGAACCAGGGTTTTTACGTCATCCCAGGTTTTCATGGTAATATTTCCATTGACAATAGACGCAACCCCTGACATATTGCCCCCGCTCATGGAATTTAGCCCGCTGGACAAACCTGTGAACATGGAATTTACAGCCACACCTACAAGGATGATCCGAAGGGGACTTAATCCCCCTTTCCAGGAAAGGCTGTATACCAGGAAAAACGCGACCACACCTCCTAAAAACGCAAACAGCGGCGTGAAGAAAAACAGGGCAGGCGCAAATGCAGTGATCATGACCGCCGCGAAGCTGGCCCCGCTGGAAATACCTATGATTCCCGGGTCAGCCAGGGGATTTTTCAGCACTGCCTGGAATAATACGCCCGATACGGCAATTGCCGCCCCTGCCAGCATGGAAATAATAATACGCGGGAATCTCAAATCGTAAATAGTTGACACATCATCATTAAATTCCACAAACAAGCCTCTGAGCAGTTCTCCAAAGCTCACCTTGAGACTTCCGATATTGACCGCTGCAAAAAACAGTATGAGCAAAAGCAATGCTATCACAAGAAAAGACGCAGCAGCCCTGGCTGTCTTCTTCTTTTTTCTGCTCTTATCTATTTCTTCCAGGGAGGGGGCAGTCTCCTGCACCATTTCTGATCTCTCCGGTGTTTCCATTTTCATCCCTCCTACTTGGTAGCCTCTTTCAAGGTTTTATCGTCTGTCTTTACTGTGGCCTCGGAGTCTTCAGCCGCTTTTATGGCTTTCTCGCTGTTTTCTTTTGCCTTCTCTATATCCTCATCGCTGTCGGGATACAGCATGGGCTGCAGTTCATCTAATGCTTCCGGATAACGGAAGGTAGCACTCATCCCAAACAATTCATAGGTCAGGTCATAAACTCTCCCGTCTTTGACTGCGTCAAAATGTTTCCAGATATCATTCGTCTCAAAATCATCTTTGAACATGGATACCACCTGGTCCGGCAGCGCATGCGCTGCCCGGAGGATCACATCCGGTTCCTTGGTTTTCATATCTTCTGTGTTCACGGTAAGGAATTCCTGGTCTGTACCTGCATAGACATTCTCGCCCCCGGCCAGTTCAACCAGGCTCCCCACATAGGAATTTTCCGTGGCAATTATGTAAGAACCGGGCAGCCCCATGAGCACCAGAACTTTAGGTTTTTCCTTGTCTTTGTTCTTATCCTTGTATTCCTTGTAAAACTCCGTAAACTCTGCCACCTCTGCCTCTGCTTCTTCTTCTCTTCCGAAAATCTCACCCAGCTCCTGTATGGAACGGTACATCCCCGGTACACTCCGCAGATTTAAAAATGCCCAATCTGTGTCAATGGCTTCATATTTTGGCTGCAGATCCGACTGCAGGCTTGCCGGACTTAAAATCCAGTCCGGGTTCAAGGAGGATACAATTTCCATATCCGGCGCCATTGCGGTGCCCACCTGTTCGATATCCTCATAGCGTTCAGGCAAAGTGGAGATGGTTGTCTTACAGATTCCTACCAAATCCAGGTTCAGGCGGTCACAGATATCTGCGGTTGCCGGAGATGTGGCAATGATCCTGGGCTCCTCCTCCATGGCGGCCACTTTTTTCTTGGCTGCCTCCACGGCGGCTTTTTCCTCCGGATCGTCAATTTTTAAGAGCATTTCCACACTGTCATCCTCTGCGGATACTGCCGCACCGGTACTCTGGCTTTCCTTCTCACTTTGATTCTGGTCCACGCATCCTCCCAGAACCGATGCTGCCAAAAGTAAACCAAGGACCGTTCCTGCCATCTTTCCATACATACAAAATTTTTTATTCATCATCGTCATCACCACTGCCCCATCTATACCAGTTTTTGCGGAACAGATATACTACACCTGCCACAGCTCCCAGTAAGATCAATCCTGATATGGTGATGGAAACCACCAGAACCAGAATCTGTTTTCCCGCTGAACCGCTTTCGGGGGATAAGGCCTCTGTGCCTGCTGCCACCGCTTCACCTGCAGTGGAAAGGCTTAATCCCCGGGCACTGTTAAGCGTACTGTTTTCAGTGGAAGGTGTCTCTGTGTCTTCAGAAGGAGCTGCCGCTTCTTTAATACTGCTCTCCAGTTTGGATGCCTCTCCGGTGGAATTCTCTGTATTCTCTGTATTATCCTTATTTACGGATGTATCATCATTGTCTGAGGATGCCGGCTGGCTCTGTAAAGCTGAAGCAGAGGGAGTGGGTTCAGACTGGTCATTTTCCGAGCCGGACGTGTTGTCTGTCCCTGCCGTATTGTCTGTATTTCCTGACGTTTGGCTGCCTGATGCTGCCGTGTCACTTCCCGATGCTGATGTGACCATGGTGGCATTCATATCTGTATTATTGCCCTCCGCATAATCACTTGGATACAGATAGAAAATCACATCCCTGCCCATTGGTTCCACATACATAGAAGCTCTGACCACACAATTTTCACTTGGTACCTGGATGCAGATATCATTCGTCGCTCCATTATTGTCTGTACCATTCCCTGTAACACCCATAGCCGGGCTGGACCAGCCGGAGTCACCTACATTCTGCACCCAAAAGCTGTGTCCTGATGTGTAGCTCATAAGGCTCATGCGTATGGTCAGGTAGTATTCCCCGCTGTCTGTCACCTCCAGTATCCCGGATGTGTAAACAGCCCCATCAACCATCCCCTGCCCTGTGGCATAAGATGCCTCTCCGCCTGAATCCTCAATTTCTCCTGTTACCGGGTGTGCATAACAGGGATGGATGACACAGGTATAAACTGTGCCTGAAGCTGCATAAACCGGAACAGCAGCAATGCCTGCCCCCATAAAGAGGGCAAGCATCATGCTTAAAAATCCGGCAAGAAACTTATTTTTTATTTTCAGTGCCTTCATCTTATTTCCTTTCTGTGTTTTGGCATTTTTTCTCCTGGCGTTTCCCATATACTGCAAGGCTTCCCATACAAAGGGCAAGTAAAGCCAGGAATACCAGTCCGCTGATCGGTGCTTCATCACCGGTCTTGGCATTGGATGCCTTCAGAGTGGAACCTGTGCTGTTGGAAGCACTGCTTAGACTGCTTCCGCTTTTTAAACCAGAGCCGCTGCTTGTCAGGCTGGAGCCGCTTCCTAGTGTGGAGCCGCTTCCTAGTGTGGAGCCGCTTCCCAGAGAAGAATTATTATTGTTGTTGTCCGTAAAATCAGGATCATCTGCCGTTGTGGATTTCAGGGTACTCCAATCCAGCTTTAAGAACACAGGCTGTGTTCCGGTTCCAGCAGAGATAGATTCCATAATCGGAACAAATACCTGAAGAGGTACATACCCATTCTCCAGTGCTTCCGGAATCAGCTCAAAAGTCACCTGATCCGGATAATTTGTTCCGAAGCTATCGCTTATCAGACTTCCGTCACTGTTCTTCTGGTAAGCATCCACAGTTACGTCTGCCAGTGTTCCCACCGGATTTCCATACTGATCCAGTGTATAACCGGTCAGATAATATTTAAGCTGGCTCAAATAACCAAACTGGCTGCTGATGGCAAGTCCCTTGAAGTCAAGGGTAATATAATACTTGCCGTCCTTCACAGTCAGCTTGACTGTGTGATTGATGGCTTCATTGGACATGGATGCTGTGGTTTTATCAATCTTTACCATACTGCCGGTAATAGAATACACACCGTCGGCAAGATTTTTGATATCAAGGTTATTATTATTGTTGTTGTTATTATTGTTATTATTGTTGTTATTGTTATCCCCGTCATCATTGTTATTTCCTGAAGGCGCGGCTTTCAGATCGAGTATTGCAAGGGCAAGAGCCGAGGCCTGTGCGTTTACCTCCTCCTGTGTGGCATCCTCATTATTGAAAACAGTCTCTGCGGCTTTGATAACTTTCTTCAGGGCTTTAATGGAGTCTTCTGTGTACAGGTTATCTCTCCCTGCCATATTGGATGCAGTCATCAGCATCTCATGCAGGCCCTGCTTCTCTACTTTAGCCGGTTCCACTTTTTCCAGATTATTGACTGCATATGCAAGGATTCTTACCTGTGCGTCAACTTCCTCCTGAGAGGCATTATCATCCTTGTAAACCGCGTTTGCAGTATCATACAGGGATTGCAAAACTTCTATGGCTGCAGCCGAATAGTTTTCAGTGTCCTCCAGATACTCTTTTGCCTCTGTCAAAGCTGTTTTTAGTTCTGTTTTCACAGCTCCTACCGTCTGAAGACCCCGAATTGCCTTGTCAACGGCCTGTACACATCTGTTGATCTGGGTCTGGGTAGCTTTTTCATTCTGGTATGCTTCCCATGCCTGATCTCTTGCCTGCTGCAGGATTGCCTTTGTTGTGGCAGTATAAGTTACGTCTTCTGCATTTAAATAGGTATCTGCCACTTCAATCGCTTTCTTCAGTTCGGACTTGTCTGTCTTAACCTCCTCCTGATTAAACAGTGTTTTTGTTGTATTCAGGGCTTTTGTCATAGCATCCACAGCTTCCTGGCCCACATTCACATTATCCTGTACAAATTTTCCGGCTTCGATCGCCTTATCAAGAAGATTCAGTTTTTCCTGTGTAAAGTCTGCGGCTGACAGGACAGTTTTCTGTGCATCCGCCTGGTCTGTGTTCTCTGTCTCTGCCTGTTTCATTTTCTCTGCTGCCGCGTAAAGCTCCGCCTTCAAGGTCTCCAGGGATTTGATGGCTGTATCCAGCTTTGTCTTATCTGTCTGTGTCCCTCCGGTCTGGCTCAGCGTACTCCAGTCAATCTGAAGCTTCGCGTACTGAAGACCGCTGCCTGTGTTGATGGCTTCCATTACAGGTACATACACCTGTACCCATACTTCCCCATCCCCCAGGTCCACCGGCATGGTCATATAGTGGGGGTACAACTGCCCTTTCACATTCTCATCGGTTCCATTGTCCGGATCATTGTATGTGTCATATACGCCTTCAAAATACTCTTCCACATCCAGCGAAATCGGTGTTTCATCGGTTGGCATCTGATAGCCGCTTTCTCCGCCTTCCCATCCCGGGAAATAGTTCAGTTTTGCCAGGTACCCGGTAAATCCGGATGTGGTCAACGGGCCAAATTCCATTCTCAAGGTGGCTTTGCCGTCCTTCACGATCACCTGCATTGGCTTTCTGAGAGCTGCGTTCCCCATGGATGCCTGGTTTGCTGCTGCATGCCAGATTCTTCCGTCTATAGTATAAGTTCCGTCATATACCACATTTTCTTCTTCCTTCTGGACCATGGAAGCCGACGCATCTTTCAGGAGCTGCAGATGCTTGTCCACCTCAGTCTGGGTGGCTCCTGTATCATTGTATACTGCCTTCGCAGACTGGATAGATGCTTTAAAAAATTCAACCGTCTTATCTGCATATGGGCTGGTATCCAGTTTTTCTGCCTGTTCTACCAGGTCCTTTAACTGGCTTTTGTCAACAGCGCCATATAAATTTTCTACAGCAGCCTCCAGAGATGCGGTTTGTTCATCTGCCTGTGCCTGGGATGCGTTTTCATCGTCTAAGACCGTTTTTGCATTCACCAGGGCTGTCTGCAGGTTATCCCAACCCGGATAATCGTTATTCGTTATCGCTGCTGCTGTGTCATATGCCGCCTGAAGTGCTGTCTTGTCAGCCCTGACAATAAGGCCCTCTACTGCTGCCTGCAGTTTCATGAGCTGCGCTTCCACATCCTGCCCAGATGTATTGGGATCCTCAAGAAGGGCTTTTGCATTCTGGATTTCTCCTCTCAGCTTCTCTAGAGAGGCAGGTGTGTATTTTTCGGCATCTGCCAATACCGCCTCTGCGGAGGTGACAGCTTCTTTCAAAGCATCCAGATTTACGTCTTTTATCAATGCGCTGATAGCCGTATTCACTTTTTCCGTCTGATCATCCGCCTCTGTCTGCAGAGCGAAGGGGTCTTGGGCTGTCTGTGCTGCCATTGCCACTGCTTTCTGAAGTTCTGCCACCGCATCTGCCTGATATTTATCCGGATTTTCAGCAGCTTCCTTCAGCTTTTCATTGGCCTGGTTTAAGGTTTCTGTCAGTGCGTCCTTGTTTACTGTCTGTTCAGCAAAATCTGAAAACTTAAGAGCTGTCTGCACTTCTTTTCCTTGGATGTCTACATATTTTATAGAAACAGAGTTTGACATGGTGCCAAGTGTAAATACTGCCCCTGTAACTGTTTCCTTGCCGTCATCACCTGTTGTTTTTTCCATTTCAGCATCCACATACTGTTTTTCTGCAAGGACATAATACTGAAAACTTTGAATTCCCTGTACACCAAGAGAGATATCCGCGCCTTCCTCTTTCACAAGTATCCTGGTATCCGTCACAATATCTGTGTCGGTTATGGATCCTGATGCTGTGTACAGCCCCTGATTCAGAATGACATCATCCGGGGATTTCAGGTTGTTGACAGCTTCCATAAGAGCGGTGTATGCACGTTCCATAGATTCGGCTGTTTCCGTTTGATATGCTTCTTTGGCTGCGGCATAAGCAGTCTCAAGAGCTTCCCAGGTTTCCTGTGTATATTCTTCCCTCACCGCTGTTTCAGCTATGGTGATCGCCTGGCCAAGTGCTTCTTTTACCGGTTCATCCGGCGTGTCATTGGAAATCTTTTCTGCATTTTCCCAATCCAGAGTCAGCCATGCATCCTGTGGGAAGTCTCCGCCGCCGATTTCATCCATGATAGGTACCTTGAACCTGGCAGGCCATTTTGCCGTATCACTCACCAACTTCACATATCCTGATTTAGGATAATAGTTGAGAGTACCCTCGTTGGCAAAGTCCATAAAAAAGCTTCCGTCCAGATTCTTGTAGTAGGAGTAAAAAGTAACCGGTATCAGCGTTCCTGTGGGATAAGCACCCACCATGGTCATGTCTTCTCCGTAAAGCCACATTTTTGTCATGTATGAAGTCATATCAAGATAGGTGACCGTTGTATAATCCAGGTACAGGATCTTCTCATCTCCCTTGACAACCAGTCTGGCATTATTGTCAACACACTGATTCGCCATGGAATTGGCGCCCTCATTTGTCAGGTGCATGATAGAAAGAGGAATCGTGTAGGTACCATCTTCCATCTCTCCCGCATCCTGGCTGTCCTTCACTTCATACAAAGCATAATAACCCAACTCTTGTGTTTTAATGACAAAATAATTTCCGCTGTCCGTTTTTTCTATGGTTCCCTTCAAATCAAGAGATATTATCATGTTTTCATCCACATTGACTAATTTCACATTGTCCAGGTTCCAGCTATCCGGTATTTTGAATTTAAGCTGTACCGTACTGGTGGTTCGCCTTGTCTCCCTACCATCCTGGAACTGTATCTTCCAGTTATACATATACATATCAGAATATGATATGTTGTTCATGATCTGAGAATAGGCGTCCACGTTATCATTCGGATCATCTACGATTTCTTCCGCAAGCAATTGGCTGCTGTCAGGCAATACAAAAGAATCCGTGACAAGAAGGGTTCCTGTCTTATCGTCTTTTAGTTGAACCGTTGACGCACCATTAAGCTCAGGGATAATACAAGTATCATAAAAACCTATTCCTCCACCGGCAAATTTCCGGTAAATAACAATCGACTTTCCGAAAACAAAATCATTATAATCATTTAATTCATACACCAACTCTAATTTTCCGGTGCTGATATCTATATCATTACCGTCCGCATCCCTGATCACAGCCTGATCCTCGTCCAGCAAATCCAGATTAAGTGAAAAAACGCCTGTAGCTGTATCTCCATCAATATTCCACTCAGCGGTTGTATCCAGAAAATATTTTTGGCAATCAGCGCCGCTTGCGGCATAAACTGCTCTAAACCCAATTTCCGTAATATTCTGAAATTCATCCAGATTTATTTTCACAGATGTCTGTACATTAAGTGCAGTATCGCTACGACTCACTCTTTTGCCATCACCAAGTTTTAGAAGTTGTGTGATATTAAATGGATCGTCCAGATTTTCAACCTGGAATGTCAGATATACCCATTCGTCCTTATCTTCCCGTGTATAGTCAAACCAGTATTTATTATTTTCTTCTACCGCTCCATCTTTTATTTCCTGTGAAAACTGGGAATTCTGCAGGTCAAAATCATCTGCCCAGCCTTTTGTCCCCGTCAGACAGTAATCTGACAAGTCATAATTATAATATTCCTGCTTCATGATCCCTAAGAACGCGCCCTCATCCACTGTCGCTTTAGCCAACTGCAAAGTGACTTCGTAGTTGCTATTCTCAGCCTTTATCAAAGCTCTTGCACTTCTCATAGACCTACCCGGCTCATTTTCTGTGAGCGGCACCGTATAATATCCGTCTTCTAATTGGGTGTGATTCTTTGCGTCATCTTCCTTTTTCACCAAGCTGTCCATTGCTTTTTGAAGTGAATTCAGAAGCATTTTCTGGTATTGCTCCGGAATCTCCTCCGGTTCTGTGATGCTGTTCCTCACCTCAAGGAATGCATTCCAACTTTCCCTTGTATACTCTGATTCCTCCAGACTGTCTGCTTTTGCCAGCAATGCAATGAGTTTCTCTAAAGTAGTCTCATTTTTCACAAGTCTATCCATGGCTTCCTGCAGTGCGTTTATCACTGTGTCAAGGAACTGCTCCGGTATCTCCTCCGGCTCTGTGATGGTGTCCCTCTGGTCTTTGAACGCCTCCCAGCTCTCCGGGGTGTAGTCTGATTCCTTTAATCTGTCCGCCTCTTCCAGTAAGGCAAGCAGTTTGTCCAGCTTGCTCTCCTGTTTCACAAGTCCATCCATGGCTTCCTGCAGTGTGTTTATCACTGTGTCAAGGAACTGCTCCGGTATCTCCTCCGGCTCTGTGATGGTATCCCTCTGGTCTTTGAATGCCTCCCAGCTCTCCGGCGTGTAGTCTGATTCCTTTAAGCTGTCCGCCTCTTCCAGTAAGGCAAGCAGTTTGTCCAGCTTGCTCTCCTGTTTCACAAGTCCATCCATGGCTTCCTGCAGTGTGTTTATCACTGTGTCAAGGAACTGCTCCGGTATCTCCTCCGGCTCTGTGATGGTATCCCTCTGGTCTTTGAATGCCTCCCAGCTCTCCGGCGTGTAGTCTGATTCCTTTAAGCTGTCCGCCTCTTCCAGTAAGGACAGAAGCTTATCTAATAAAGTGGAACTTGATTTCTGAGCAGTTTGTTTTGTATTTGGTGTATTATTTGAAGCCGCATATGAAGCATTCGTCAAATTGGACATCAATAGACAAACCATCATGATTGCACAGACTATTTTATAGATCTTACTTTTCATTCCATCCCTCATACTTTACCTCCAACGTCAGTAAGAGAGGCATACCAACATCTGGTATGCCTCCCCCTGCGAATTTCTTTTATATTATTCCGTCACAACTGTGGGGAAAATAATGAAATCACCTTCGGATGCCGGCATGATTGAAACATTTGTTTTAAAACTTGCATCATACTTTGTCGCTTCTGTCGGAACAGTGGGAGAGTTAAAAGTAACACCTACAACTGCTTTTCCTGACTCGTTATATGTAAGCTTATATTCTTCTGCATCATATTGTCCATCACCATTGGCATCTATCTGCACATTGGTGAGATATCCTGTCATGCCATAAGCTTTAAATGATTCCTTCAGATTAATAGTCACTTTATATGTACCATCCGCCTGCTCAACATATGTAGTATTCTCTACCGCAGCATCTCCCATAGACAGATTGCTGTCCGGTGCACTTGCATCGAATTTGTCATTTTTATACAGTTTTGTAACAAGTGTAGTGCTGTCCCCTTCAGCCGCAAATGTTGTAACCCCCATTGCCATCATCATAGTTGCTGCTGTACCAAATGCTACTAATTTCTTAAACATATCTTCCATCCTTTCTGCCTTAACGGCTATAAAACTTTAATATTTTAGGGCGTTCTTACGATGATAGCTATAGTTAGTATAAACTAACGCTTATTCTTAAAAAAAAGCAGTCCTTGCCCGCCTGTCAAAAGCATATGATTTTTAGCTTCATCGTATAGTTAGTTTCAACTATCCCGTGCTAAATATATAGCATATATTGGCAAATACTGTCAACTGATTTTTTTAAAACCGTTCCCGTCCTGCACGGTTTTTTCCCTATAAGTACAAGTGTTTTTGTTTCTTTTTCGTCTCTAAAAAAATTTCAAATTTTAATTATTCTTATATCTATCCGGTTACATCCAAAAAAACAAAAGTGCCGTACTCTCCGGCATATGGGTTCTGCCTACATTGCAGGTCACCGTTACCGGAATCACGCCTTTGATTCTGCCCTCGCGTTTTCTCTGGAAGCGGCATGCGTCCAGTGGAATTCTCAGCTTATCTTCCTTTACTTCTGCCTGACACAACATACCTTTGTACTCATATTTCAGTGTTTCCAGATGCCCCAGCTTTTCTTCACCATCTGCCCGTGATCTGGCACTCATTTCACACACTCGAAGTTCCAGCCAGCTCCCTCTCTTGTTATGCCGTATGGTTGCCGGTTTTTGAAAACCTCTGTCTGCCATGGATATACTGATCTTATCCTCAGAATCCCTTTTATAAAGTGCAAAGCATACATGCCACATTCCGTTTTCAAAGGTACTGGCCAGAAAATTTTTAGATACTGCTCCTCTTTTTTCAGCAATATACATCCGTCTCATCTCCTGATCATTCCGCATCATTGACATCAATGTATGGTAACTCACATTTTCTATCAGATTCCTTACATTCTCAGCAACTTCCGCTTCCGGTTCTCCTATGCGCAGTAAATAGCCCTTTAATTCCTCTATAAGCTTTTTATACCCCCCAAGCCACGCTTTTCCTAATTTAGTAAACTCATAATCTTCTGTCAAATACCCTTTCTCACAGCAGAACTGCAGATAACGGCTGACCGGACTGTGGCTGACCCCGCAGGTTTTTGCGATCTGCATGACGCACCCTCTTTTTTTGTCAATTTTCTCCAGTTCCAAAAGATACTGAAGCTGCTGTATATTCGGACGGTTTTCCTGATTCAGATGCTCTTCTTTTCCCATTCCCAACTTTTCTCTCCTTTACCAGATATGTACATTTAATTCCCGAATATCCTCTTCTTTTGGCGGCTGTATCCTGGGTGGAAAAGCAATCATACAGCTCCCTTCTGTCACCGGATCATCCGTGCAGATGGTAAATATAAAAATATCTGAGGGGATTTGATAACCTTCTTTCGTTTCTTCTGCCTGCTTCCATTCCTCTTCATCCCTGTACCAGATACTGTCGATACTGTCCATCTCTGCTTCATCCTTTTTTCTCAGATAAAAATAACTTCCTGCACTTTTTACATTTAAAGCAATCTCATCGGAAAACAAAAAAAACTCTTTTGCCAAAATCCTTGGATATCTCTTCTCTGTATAATAGATACCCATATAAAACTCATACCATCCTTCCCTGTACATAGAATAAAGATTGGCATTGCGCATGACACGATCATAAGTGTCTCCATAATTCAAAAAATTACATATTTTCTTTGTAGCCTCATCACTCAGCACGTGTTCCATACGGCAGGCATCCTCCTCTGCCTGCTTCTCTTCCATTCCGATAAGCTGGAAAAACTGTGCAAGACGTTCATGGCGGAACCGGCACTGTGCTCCCTGGGATTTTCCAAATTCAGTTAGTTTAAGCTTCTCTCTGTTATCCAGGTTATAGAGATAACCATGCTTTACCATCTGCTTTAGATAGTAATTCAGCTCCCGCTTTGCCATATCAAGCTTACTGCACAACTCCGAGCTCGTGGGTTGGGTTCCATTTTTCTGCCATTCGTAGAGTATTTCAAGGAGATCCTCCTCCCGCTCCCCTTTAGAAGATGGGAAATTTTGTCCGATTTCTCCGTGAAAAATATCTTTGACACATTCAGTTTTCATACACTTCTCTACCTCTCCAGTATTTCTTTATTTGGTTAGTCTTTACTAACTTCGATCTTTTAAAGAAAGAATCCGGAATGCCGGATTCTTTACTCTGGTCTGGATTTATTATAAAAAAGATTTTATTCCTTTGTCAATGCTTATTTTCTGACTCATATGCATTCAAAATCTGAGAACTGCTGTAATCAGGGTATTTATCCTGCAGTTCTGCAACTGTTTTAACAAATTCCTCCTCCACATCGAGCCAATGACAGATGGTTATCACTGTAAGTCTCTTTCTCAGCATTTTACGTATAATATTGACCTCCTCCTCCCTTTTTCCCTCTATTTTTCCCTCTGACTTTCCTTCCTCTTTTAATTCTTCCAATGCTCTGCACACAGTGATCTCCTCCTTATAATATTTTCGTTTCATGTCGCTTCCCAGCATTGTAAGCAAAGCTCTGCTGGCTTTTGCAGACAGACCCTCCAGTTCTCTTTCATGATTTTTAATATACTGTATAAGATCCTTTTTATGGTTTCCACAGCTCAATGTTTCCAATATCAGCCTCCAGTCACCGGGAAATTTACCCGGGTCTGTGTTCTTGGGATCAACCAAATGTACTTTATACCTGGGAAGATACTCTTTTAACTCTGCCGCATCATCCGGCAGGCAGATCATCTCTTCCAGGGAGAGCGGACCATCCCAGGGACTGTCTCCATAATAAAAAACAACACTTACCACCGGCGTGAGCTGTTCTCCTTTATGAATACCGGACAGAAACTCCGCTGATGATTTCAGATTTTTGGCTTTTTTATTGTCTTTTCGTTTTTTCTTCAGTTGGTCACCGTATTGGACAGAATCATATAACAACATACGTACCGGCATTCCATAATGTACCTTACTCTGGTTTTCACAGATGAAAACTGCATACATAGTATTAAAATATGCCTGTTTCACCGTGTCCCTTACCAGAGTGTAAGTCCTTTGATCTTGTCTCCCCTCCCCTTCCCAGGGAAGCTGCATGATCAATTCTCTCGGAAGCTGTTCTAAATGTTCCGGCCGCAATATCTGTTTCCCTCCGAAAACAGCCCCATTCATAAAGTCACAGAACACGTTAGGGTCCTCAAAAAATGGCGTAATAATATCATCTTTTACTCCCATTTCTCCTCCTTATTTACTTTTGATCCACTGGAAATCTTCTGGCCGAACGGCCGAAATAGATAAATATGAATACTGCATGATGCAGTGATCTGTTGTTTCCAGAATATCATGAAGAAGAAAAAAGGACAAATGAATTTTCCATAAAATTTGATAAGAATATATAAAAGCGTTACGGTTCGCTCTGACCAGCCGCCCGCTTTACCGCACACTGCTATTGAACATCCGTTCCATGATGGGCCGGCAGCTCTCAATTTTCTCATATTCTGTATAAAGACATCTCTTGGGATACCAACATGTGACAAAAAATATAAAATCATGTATCTATTCTTTAATATCAGTATATAATGCAATTTTTAATTTTGCAATACCATACTTAAATTATATTTTATCTGTAAACCCGAGTCCCGCTGTTCCCCCTTTATATAAATTACAGCAAATAAAAAGCCAGGAGTACCCATCCCGGCAGGGAGCGTACTCCTGATTCTTATGCAGGATACTGATTCTTTTGTTTGGTTCACAGCCCAAAATCCTTAAATACCCTGATTTAATAGGCAAGAATCCTGGCCGGATTATTTACAGTCATGTTACGGACAGCCAGATCAGAGACCTCCCCGTATTTCTTCAGTGCAGGAACTCCGAATTTTGTCAGTCTGCAGTACCCCTCTCCTCCAAACTGTCTGCACATGGTCTTCACACACATGTCCGTGCCAAGTACAATCTGACGGCTGTATCCCTGCTGGATGAGGCGTACAATGCCTGCCATCTTCATCCAATCCGGAATCGGCGCAGTCCCCAATGCTTCCAGGCCAATATCACCGGATAAAAATTCTACAGAAAAGTTTGCTCCTTTATCCAGCACCCTTTTTGCCACATCCAAGTCCAGTCCCCATTTTTCCGGGTAGAGGACCATTTCCTTCATGGGTCTTTTTACGGTTGTTTCCATGTGGGCGATCACGATCTTCTCAGGATCCACACCTTCCTCCATGAGAATCTCCACGATTTCACCCGGAGTACCACCATAGGCATAGTCCGGGTGTACCGTAATGGACATACCTGTGTCTTTTGCGGCCTGTCCGCCTGCCCGGAGAGCTTTTTCCTCCGCCTCTGTAAAATCATTGAGTGCAATTTTCACACAACCCGGCTTTATCTGTGTATCCTCGATTCCGTTTTCGATTTCATCAATCATATGGTCGTAGAACTGCCGGATACTCCAGCCGTCATATTTTCCCGACCAGGAGGACTCCACATAATAGCCGGTTGCCGTAATAACATTGACTCCTGTCTTTTGTGAAATACGCTTCACTGCCTTCACATCCAGACGGATTCCCGGGACACTCAGCTCCACCATGGAGTCTCCGCCGGAATCTTTATACTCCTGTACCTCCCTGGTCATGGCTTCCTCATCGTTCAGATCCATGGCATCTGCTACAAGCGGAAAGTTTCTCTTCAAAAAACCGATATTCTCCAGCGAAACCTTATCCTCATATTTTACCGGCAGGTCCGTGGGCATAGCCGGTCTGCAGATTGCCCCCATATCCGCGCCATTGAACATAATATGTTCATGCATATCCGTAAATCCCAGGTTCTCCGGAGCAATATCCCCGCACACGGTCGTTATTCTTTTCATAAACGCAAAATCCTCCCATCTTCCGGCCGGGCAGCCGTTCTTTCTTTCCTCCGCCGAAGCGAATTTTCAAATGCACTCTATCACTGCATCCAGCCCAGAAATACCTTTTCTATCTGTTTCCTTTTCCCTGTCAGGGACCCCTGGACCATGGGCGGCTTTCCTCCGCCTTTTCCGCTGCAGACCTGATTTATTTCCTTTGCAAGAGCAGTGATGTTTCTCCCCGTGCTGCCTAGGACATAACGGTATCCCGCCTTATCACTGCCCACAAAAACACCACAGATCCCCTCAGTGATCTCCATGGCATCATTGACAAATCGGCGCATGGCAGCCGGGTCCAGTTCCTCCTCGAACAAAAATACAGCCGGCGTGTCCGGTGTAACCTCGCACAAACGCAGTTTCAGATATTGTTCCTGAAGACGCTTGATCTTTTCTTTCTGTTCAGCGATCTCTGTCTCCAGCCTGCAGACAGCCTGCACAACATCCTCCTGCTTTGCGGAAAGTCTGCCTGATATGGCTGTCACACTCTCCTCTTTTCTGTTGTAGTCCATAAGCGCCCGGAAACCACAGAGCATGTTCACCCGCATTCCGCCTTTATAGTGGATGGCACCGGTCAGCTTAATGATTCCAATAGCCCCTGTTGTCCTCACATGAGGCGCGCAGCAGGCACAGGTATCATACCCTGGAATACGGACAATGCGTACCTGCCCTTCTATCTCAATTTTACTCCGGTACGTAATCGTATCCAACTCCGTCTGGGTCGGATACAGGACTTCTATAGGTATATCCTCAGCCACCGCCTGATTGGCTTCCTGTTCTATCATACGGAGCTGCTCTTTTGTGAGAGGACCGTCATAATCCATGGTCACAGCTTCGTTTCCCAGATGAAATCCCACATTCCGGTAACCGAAATGCCGGTTTACAATTCCAGACACAATGTGCTCCCCTGTATGCTGCTGCATTTTTGAAAAACGCTCCTCAAAATCCAATACACCGGTAACAGCAGTTTTCGGCTGTGCCGGTCTGTCCGTGCAGTGAAAGACAACGCCTTGCCTCTCTCTCACATCCAGAACTCGGATCTCTGTATCCGGCAGACGCAGTACACCGGTATCCGCATACTGTCCTCCCCCCTCGGGGAAAAAGGCGGTTCTGTCAAGAACCACCTCATAGTTTATTCCCGTATTTATATCGTTTTCCTCAGACAGAGGGCTGCATGAAAGCACCTCTGCCTGAAAATTCTTTATCATACTGTCTCTGTAAAATAATTTTTCAGTCATGGTCAGTCTCCATACACGCGGATCAGGGCTGAAACTTTATGTACCACACTCATGCCTTCAATTATCATCATGGCATCGTTGAAATTGCCTTCCCGCACTTTTGAGGTGACGACCACGATCTCAGCCAGATCCCCGTCTTTATTTTTCTGTATCATCTGCGCAATACTCACATCATTATTGCCTAATACACTGGCGATACTGGCCAGCACACCGGGTCTGTCATCCACCTGCAGGCGCAGGAAGAAACGGCTGTCCATATCGTCTGCCTTCTTTACAGGAAGCTCTTTATAGCAGGTGCAGCTTATCCTTCCGGTACAGCCGAACCGAATATTCCTTACAATATCAAAAACATCACCTACAATAGCACTGGCTGTAGGCATCTCACCGGCACCACGCCCGTAGAACATAGTATCTCCCACTGCGTCTCCTCTCACGAAAACCGCATTAAAGGAATCATTCACGGAAGCCAGGGGATGACTCTCGGAAATGAGCATTGGCTGAACCCGAACTTCAATTCCTGTCTCTGTGTTCCTGGCAAGGCCCAGCAGTTTGATCAGACATCCCAGCTCTTTCGCATACCGGATATCCTTAGCGGAAATATGCGTTATGCCCTCTGTGGTCACATCGTCAAAGGTCACCCTGGAATTAAAGGCAATGGAGGCCATGATCGCCATCTTGCGCCCTGCGTCATATCCTCTGATGTCCGCTGTGGGATCTGCCTCCGCATATCCCAGCTCTGTGGCAAGTGCCAGGGCTTCGGAAAATTCCATACCCTCCTGTGTCATCTTTGTCAGAATAAAATTGGTAGTGCCGTTTACTATTCCGATAACCTCCTGAATATGGTTTCCGGCCAGGCATTGTTTCAAAGGCCGGATGATAGGGATACCTCCGGCCACGGCTGCCTCAAAAAGGAAGTCACACTGGTGCTCTGCCGCGCAGTCTAAAAGCTCTCCGCCGTTGGAGGCCACCAGATCTTTGTTGGCCGTCACCACGTGCTTGCCCGCGCGCAGTGCCTCCAGGATATAGGTCCTGGCTGGCTCAAACCCGCCCATAACCTCAATGACGATCTCAATAGAGGGGTCTTCCAGAATGGACTTCCAGTCATTGGTAAGCAGGGACGGATCTTCCACCTTGGCAGCAGCTTTCTTTAAGTTGCGGACCAGGATCTTTTCCACCTGCACCACGGCTCCGATTTTTTTCTCCATCTCTTCTCTTTGGCTGTTCAGAACTTTATATACACCGTTTCCCACGGTTCCAAGCCCCAGCAGGGCAGCTTTTATCACTTTTTCACTCATAATTATTCTTCTCCGTCCTCCGGCTCCTCCTTTTTGGGCTTCACTACCTGTTCTACCCTCTCGATAAACCCTTTTTTCATCTTATTATTTCGTTTTAAGGCTTTGCTCCATCCCCCGATCTTGTTGTAAACCCAGAAGGAATGAACCAGAACCGCATTAACCTTGCCTATTTTATCCTTGGTGGTCTTATTGTAAATCTCACCGCCGCACTCAAACTTTGTGCCTTTGATGATCTCTGTGATTAGATCAGACTCACTGGCAACTGTGTCCGGCACCTCTGTATATGCCTTACCCACACAATCTGCTCTGTGTGCATCACTTCCGCCTGTACCTGTGAGATTATACTTTTCCGCCAGTTTTGCGGCTCTTTCATTGACCTCCATAGATTCACAGGCGTTAAAAGTCTCAATAAAATCAAATTCCTTTAAAATATCAGGATTTCTCTTATAAGCCTTCGCATTCATAAAGCTCATATATTTTTCCCCGCAGGGATGAGCCGGCCCCAGTATTCCCCCATAGTTGTGCACTATGGGGATCAGCATCTGGATCGGAATGCCCCGCAGCTCCAAAAGCCTGAGCTTAATGCTCTCCGGCATGATAACAATAATATGCCCCGCATCCAGGGTGTCATATTCAATACCCTTGAGCACAACAAAATCTGTGTATTTCTGGCCTTTGATATTCTTTTTCCAATAACGGAATCCCCCGTAAGAATCATGATCCGTCACAAGCATTCCGCCAAATCCCTGGTTTCTCAGCATACGGATATACTCTTCGATGCTTACTTTGCCGTCTATAGAACCTTCTTTTGTATGACAGTGCATGTCAATTTTCACGACAAAACATCTCCTTCCCAACACACTGCAGATCCTGAAATAAATCTACAGCTCTAAAATTCGTCTCGCATTCTCCCCCAATATGGCTTTTTTCTCATCCTCTTTCATATTCATTTCCCGTATGCGGGATAAAAATTCCTTTTGACCGTCCCAGGGACTGTCTGTTGCAAATAAAATTTTATCTATTCCATGTTTTCTGGACAGACGGATAAACTGCTCATCCTCCATATGTCCCAGGCTGTAAGCCGTATCAAAATAAAGCCTGCTGCCTGCCAGATACTTTTCCACATCCTCCCAGCAGTTCCAGCCGCCCATATGTGCCATGACCAAAATGCCCCCGTCTATCTGACGAAGCACCCGCTCCACCCGCTTGGGCGTGCAGTGCACCACCTCAGGAAGCCCCACATCCACCCCTGCATGGGCAACGACAATAAGTCCTCGCTCTGCCGCTCTGTCCATAATACGCATATAGCGGATGTCATCAATAAATACTCTCTGGTAATCAGGATGCAGTTTGATCCCCTTCAGACCCATGTCCGCGATCTGGTCTACCTCGGCCTTATAGTTCTCCGTGTCAGGATGGATCCCTCCAAAAGAGAGAAATTCCCCGCCGCCGCAAAACTGCTCCGGAGTTATCTCCCTTGCGTATCGGTTGACGGATGTAAACTGCTGCGGCTTTGTCACCACCGGCAGTACCACAGAGATATCTACCCCTGATTCCTCCATGGACCTTTGTAGTCCGTCCTTTGTCCCGTCTGTATACGCGGGAGAATCCGATGCCTTGGAAAGCTTTTCTATGGTTGCCCCGGCTATTTTATCCGGGAATATATGTGTATGGAAATCTATGATCATCTCTCCGGCCCCGCTTATTTGTCTTCCTTCTGGATACCAAAACGTTTCAGCAGGTTCTCAAACTGTTCACTCATGACGATGAGATTAAAGCCCTGGGGATTGACCACAACGCCCTTTGCCAGCGGAATTAATATTTTGTCCAGATTTTTAAATTCTACCACCACAGCCTTAAACTTTTTCTCTTTGTTGAATTTTGCAAATTCACCCGGATCTGTAAAAATAGGCTGGAATACATCACCGTTCTTGTTCTTGATATAGGGAACCTGAACGTTTTCCTGGCCTTCCTCCTGTTTCTCCACCGCTACCAGGAATTTGCTTTTTACCAGGTTAGCTGCCATCTCCTCTTCCAGCTCATTGATACTCGTTTTCTCAGACATATCCACGCCTCTTCGGAATTCCTGCATGAAATAAATGCCCGTAAGCTGAAGCTGGGGATTAAACAGCGGTCTCTGGTTCTCCGGAAGCTGAGAAAAATCAGGCTTTTTCACGATCTCCTCCAGATCGAAGGGTGTTGTCTTGTCTTTTTCCACAAACACAACCTCATTGACGCCCAGCGTAAAGAGAGTGGAGTAGAAATTCAGAAAACTCTTATTCTCTACCTTGATAGATGCCACAGGATTTTTCGTCTCCATATATGGCTTTGCCTTCTCCTCCAAATCCTTGCTGTCCTCAAAGACCCACACCTGATCATTATATGTCTCTGGATCACAGATGATAAAAGGATTGTTGGTCCCTCTGGAAAAAAGCACATAAAAAGCTTCCATCTGCTGAATTTTCTTAATCGTGTCCAATCTTACTTTGTCCATTGTCCTATGTTCTCCTGTTGTATATTTTAGTAATATTTTATTTTTTTAATGGCAGAAAACTGCCGGCTTTTTCTTCTTTTAGTATACACCTAAATCCTGTTCTTGTCCTCAAAAATTTGCATTTTGCCCCCCAAAGCATGTAGACGGGAAAACGTTTTATCCAAAGCGTGTATGGGGCGGCCGGTATTAAAACTCCAACACCTGCCCTGTCTCTACCAGAATACAGGTGTCCGGAAATGCCGAGGCCATCATCCCGGCAGCTCTTTTTCCTGTACAGTGCACAGGAAAAAGAAGCGGAATATCCATCCTTCTCAGACTCTCGATCGTCTCTTTGATCCTGCCTGTGCCTGCCTTTCCCAAATGCATACCTGCAAACACACTGTAGACAGGCATATCCGGCAGAACTTCCTTTGCCCGCAGGATGCAGTTGATCACACCTCTGTGGCTGCATCCCATGAACAGACAAAGCCCTTTTTCTGTACACACAGCCAGTATCTGCTCATCCTCCATCTCATCCGCCCGCCAGACCGCATCTGCACATCTCTCATCCCGTATCCAGAATCCGGCCGGCCGTTCCTCAAAATCCGTGCGGTATGGAATATTTCCGATCAGCCAGAACCCGGGTGCTATTTCTTCCGTATCCCCGGTAAAATGAACATTGGCCATCCAGTTTTCATGGTTTCCCGGAATGCCAATGAAATGCCTGTCTTTCCGCGTGCCGCTGTACTTCTTTTCAAAGGCACTTTTTTGTATGTACACAGGCGGCAGCCCGCGGCTTTTATCCAGATATTCCATACCTCCGCAGTGGTCGTAATGGCCATGGCTGAGCAGTATGCCGTCCAAATCTTCCAGATCCACCCCCAGAGCTTCTGCATTTTTCAAAAACACATCGCTCTGTCCGGTGTCCATCAAAAATCTCCTGTTACGCTCCTCGATCAGAACAGACAGCCCATGTTCTGCCAGAAGTCCCTGCCTGTAAACTGTATTTTCATTTAATATGGTAATCTTCATTTTCGCTCCCCCTGCGTCCGGACAGTTGACAGTTTCGCAGCATGTCCCTCTATTGCAGAGAAGGCATGGGGAAGGTTTGAAAACCGTATTCCGCCTCCCCGTTGTCCCACTTTGCCTTCACACTGTAAATATATCCCGGTTCTGCCTGCAGGACACTGCCCTCTTCCCCGGATGTGACTGTCACAGACTCTCCCTTTTGTTCCGTCCCGCCGTCCTCTGCCTGCCCCTGTGCAGAGGAGTCATAGCGCGTCACGGTTATCTCTTTTGGTTCTTTTGAAAAGACAAGCTTCACATCCGTATGCTCCGGTATCTTTATCTCCTCATACTCGCTCCACTGCAGAATAGAGGGGGCATCTGTGGTCTCACTGACGGTCTCACCATCCTCATTCTCATATTCCCATCGGTATCCGCCGATAGTATTCACAGCGGCAGTAACCTTCGCCTGGGGCTGGCTGTATTCCAGATCCAAAAAAGGCAGGGAAGAGGCTTCTTCCTGGTAACTGAACTGCTCTAAAAGCTCACCGTATTGTTCCAGAAGCTTCCGGTTCTGTTTCTCTGTCCTCACGATCCTGGTAATGCCCGGATACTGTCCCGGATAAGACATGGTCATAATGCCATTGCCGTAAATCTTCACAACATCACCGTTCTCCAGCTCCCACTGGGCCAGATTTTCTCCCTGTTCATCCAGAATACTTCCCTCCGGAAGCGGTCCTGTAAACGGAGTGCCGTTCTGTGTATTGACAAACAGATAATTTCCTATGGTCTCTCCGCTGCCATCCCGTAAAAACAAAGCTTCGAGTGCTGTACTTTCAGCCTCCCTGTCCTTTTTCTCTTTTCCAAACCAGAAAACCGAAACAGCCGCAGCAGCGGCCAGCACACCTGTCACTGCGATCACAATAATTGTCTTTTTTTTCATAGTGTATTCCTTTCCTGTTTATATTCCATATTATACCCTAAGTTTTCATTTATTCCAATGACAGATATAACCATAAAAAATAGAAAAAAACAGCGGAGGGAGAAATCCCCCTTCCGCTGCACTTATATATCAACTATTTACAAACTTCTTCGTAAAGATTCCTTCCCTGTGCATCAATGACCACTATGACAGGAAACTTTTCCACTTCCAGCCTGCGGACAGCCTCTGTCCCCAAATCATCATAGGCGATGACCTCTGCCTTCTTAATGCACTTTGAGAGCAGTGCCCCTGCCCCGCCCACAGCGGCAAAGAACACAGCACCATTTCTGACAATGGCATCTGTGACCTCTTTCTTTCTCTTTCCCTTTCCGATCATGCCGGTAAGTCCTAAGTCTAGAAGCCTTGGCGCGTATTTATCCATACGGCTGGCTGTGGTAGGCCCTGCAGAGCCTATGGGACGGCCTTCCCTGGCCGGAGTGGGACCCATATAATAGATCACATTTCCCTCCATCTCAATGGGAAGCTTCTCTCCCCTGTCAAGCGCCTGGTCCATACGGAGATGGGCAGCATCCCTGGCGGTATAAATGGTTCCCGTAATATACACATAATCGCCTGCATGAAGTGACTTTACTTCCTCCCTGTCAAGCGGCGCGTTCAAATATCTATCCATAACAAAACCTCCTTCATATCCTCACACCGGAATCAGATTGTCCTAACTATATGCCGGTTCACATGACAGCAGATATTCACCGCCACAGGCAGGCCGGCAATATGTGTGGCATATGTGTTGATATTCACAGCAAGTGCCGTAATATCTCCGCCCAAGCCTGCAGGCCCCAGGCCGATCTCATTGATCTTTGCCAGCAGTTCTTCTTCCAGTTCTCTGATATGTTCCAGTTCTGAATGGGTTCCTATTTCCCTTGTCAGGGCTTTTTTCGCCAGAACAGCAGCTTTCTCAAAAGTACCTCCAATGCCCACGCCTACAACCACCGGAGGGCACGCATTTGGTCCGGCCTCCCTGACAGCACTGACGATGGCATCCTTTACACCCTCCACGCCGTCTGAGGGTTTCAGCATGTAGATTTTGCTCATATTCTCACTGCCGAACCCTTTGGGTGCCACAGTGATCTCCACCTGATCCCCCGGTACCAGCTCATAGTGGATAACAGCAGGTGTGTTGTCCTTTGTGTTTACACGAAGAAGAGGATCTCCCACGACAGATTTGCGCAGGTAGCCTTCCTCATATCCTCTGCGGACGCCTTCGTTCACAGCCTCTTCCACGCTGCCGCCCTCAAAATGCACATCCTGTCCGATTTTTAAGAAAACCACCGCCATGCCTGTATCCTGGCAGATGGGGATCATATCCTTTCCTGCAATGTCCAGATTCTCCAGAAGCTGTCCCAGGATCTGTTTTGCCAGCGGCTTTGTCTCTCTCTCACAGGCAGACTTCATCGCCCTGTCCATATCCGGGGCAAGATAGTGGTTGGCCTGAATACACATCTCTTTGATGTTATCTGTTAAAAGTTCCACGTTTACACTGCGAACCATGCCTTTTTCCTCCAAAATTTATTTCTTCCCTGTTCAGCTTAACTGCTGCTTCACATCAATTCGGTTAAAGTCTGACAGATCCTCAGATCTGTGTTTTCCGATCAGCCCCACCAGCATATAATACCCGGTCCTGGGATCAATGGGATAGTCTTTTACCAGGGTGAAATCCTCGATTTTTCCTGTGCTGGACACATGCATACGCGGTCCCAGACATTCCAGGACCATCTCCCCGATCTGCACATGATTTTCATCGTAGTAGGACACAGACAGATCCTGCTTCACCGCGTCCTTCACTTTTTTCTCCAGCTCGTACAGATCCACATCCGGCTTATTCTCAAACTCCAGCACGAATCCGTGGCGCACATCCGAGCGCGGACCGTCCTGGGCATAGCCGTCACCCATATAATACACGCATAGATCCTCCAAGGTGTGGGCCATCTTTCTGTATTTTACGGATTTATGTACAATATTGGCGATGTTTTCCGGCAGAGGGCCGAACATATTCGGTCTAGTGATAATGATCTCCTCACCGATTCCCACAAGCAGATCCGCGTTTCTGTGCAGCATGGGATAAATCAAATCAAAATGTTCCACAATGACCTGCTTCCCGTGATTGGCAGCATCCAAAATGGTGTCTGCCAGCACATGCATCTGGGTAAATGCTGATTCAAAGCGGATATCCAGATGATAGGTGTGCGGGGAAAAGGGGTCTGTCAGATCTTCATGAAGAAGGGGCAGGGGGCGGATGTTCACGCCCTCATCATCATTGGTCAGATCAATGCCGGGAAACATTCCTTTGATGAGCAGGCTCTTTCCTGCCCCGGCATCTCCTATGATTCCAATAATATGGTCAAAAGGGCTTAAATACATCTGGCTGAGCTGCATTCCCAGATCCGCCATACGCCGGTTTCCTCTGGGAGCAAAATAAAAGCTGTACAGGTTTCCTTCCTGCATCTGTTTTGAATATGCCATAGACTCTTCCTTCCCAATATGCTGAAACAGCCGGACCGTCCTGCCGGCAAAAGCCCGCAGAACAGTCTGGCACGTTTCAAAAATTTGTTTTATTTATTCTTTTTTGCGTTTCTCAGTGCAATGATCCTCTGCATTTCATTGTAGACGATCATGTAGCCTTCATCAACTCCCATGCCCGGTTTTGCCAGGATCTGGTCCGGTTTTGTAGCCATTGCGCAGTTTACACATACCTGAGCGGAACGGTCTGTCTCGTTGCAGGTACCGCCCTGATAAGCGCCGAAGCCTTTTTCCTTGCAGTAAAGAACAGCTTCCACAATGTTGTTGATACCGCCCAGGTCAGGAGTCTTGATCTGAGCCATATGGCCTGATTTGTTGTCAGCAAAGTATTTGACATCTTCCAAGGTGTTGCACCACTCGTCAGCAACCAGCTCCACATCAATACCTCTTCTGTCCACTTCTTCTCTCAGACCTTTTAAGCAGAGCATCTGTTTTTCTCTCTCCTCTGCGTCCATAGGTCCTTCGATCCTCAGGTGGAAGGGTTTTGCAGCCTCTTCCAGCTCTGCCAGATAATCTGCCATAGCTGTGTAGTTGTCCACGCCGAAGATGGCACCGATGGTACCGTATACGTCAATGTGGAATACAGGCATGTAGTTCTCATCGCTGCGCAGCTTCAGCACACGGTCGCTGAGCCATTTCACATACTCTTTTAAGAGTTCTCCGTGCTCGCCCAGCTTTGTCTTCACATTATTGATGAGAGCATGGGGCATAACTGCCGCGCCTTTTAAGATCATCTTGTCAGAGTTGTCATATCTGTTGTCACCGGACTGGGTGAAGATTGGGATCGGCTCCTCGGAAACCGTTGTGCCATATTCGTCTGCCACTACCTCACACATAAGTCTTCCGGAAGCTTTTGCCACTGCGTCCAGAATCGCCTGGCTCACACCATAACGGATGGCTGTATGCAGTCTCTTTCCCTCTACCTGGAGATTTTCCAGCATGGCACACATATCCTTGAAGCTGTCTGCTTCCCTTCCTACCAGTTCAGGCTTGATATACTTTTCGATGATGGGGATAAAGTCCTCTGCCAAAAACAGCGGATCCCTTCCGCCTGCGCCGGAATACTGTACAGCCGCGCAGTCTCCCCATGCGATCTGTCCGTCCTCTAAGATCAGCATAACGGAGATGGCTTCTCCTGCCTGTCTTACGGATTTGAATCCTGGTGTCACAGTCTCGCCAAAATATGCGGAACCATCTGCCACAGCACCTTTTTTGATCGCTCTCTGATCATCAAAGAAAAACCCTGTTCTTGCTTTGGAACAAACAACATCTACAATTTTCATGATACACTTCTCCTATTATTGTGATTTTGTGTAACCGCCCAGATATCTGAACGGTTACGATCTTGTAACTATGGGATATGCCTTCTCTTTTATTTAGGTTTGCCAACCAGTCTTCCTTTGCTGATGGCATATACATCGTCGATGACCATCTGGAAGGATGCTTTTCTCTTCTCCATCTTCGCCCTGTGCTCAATCTTGCCCTGGTTGAAGTCTTTTAACTCTCTCGGGAGCGGTACATTGGCTACATTCAGGTAGCGCACAGCGCCTTCAAAGTCACGGGCCGGCAACATTTTACCTGCATTGTATTTACTGGGGGCAAAGGGAATATCCAGCACACCGGCTTTCACGCCGCGGATAGCGCCAAGAGCCAGATCGCCCATACCAAGTTCAAAACATTTGTCCACGATAGCACATGTTTCCCCTTTGATAATGGCTTTTTCAAGCTCTAAGGCAGAGCTTTTCAGTTCCTGGTCCGCCAAAAGGGAGATGGCCTGTTTTGTACAGCGAAGTCCCTGTGCATTGGCCTCCATAGTCGGAACGCCCATTGCCTCGTGAGGTGTTTTAACGATAACTTTTGTGGCCTTGGCCAGAGCTGCCACAGAGCTTCCCCAGGAGATAACAGCGAAAGCTTTTGACTCATCCTGCGGGAAACCGCCCATCCACTGATGAAGCACTGAGGTAACTGTAACATCTTCATAGCCGTATTTTTCCAGATACTCTTCTGTCAGCTCCTCGAGAACTCTGAGGGCCGCAACGTCCTGTACCAGGTTACCGCACTGGCCGTAACCTACGGTCACATTCTTAACACCCTGCTCCGCTGCCAGCATGGCCTCAATGATAGCCACTGCATTGGACATGGAAGGGGGTACCAGTGTTCCTGTCAGAGGACCATAAGGCTCACGGTTGATGGAAACGCCTGCCTCCTCGTAGATACCTGTGAGACGGTCCACATACATCCAGTCATAGATGGTCCTCTCCAGGGGAACATCCTTTGCGTAAGGAATATTGTAGGAGATACCGCCGCCTTCATAGCTTGTAAATCCGCCTGCGTAGCAGATTTCTGTCAGCAGCCTGGCATCCGGTGTGCCGTGACGTACCTGTACCGGAGTATCCAGATTCTCAATAATGGAACGGCAGCCGAATACACCGTGGTTTACAGCCGGAAAACCGTTCAGCATGGATTTCTGGGTGTGGATAGATTCTTTGATTCCAACCTCAGCTTCCTCATAGCGGTTCTGACGGGTATAGGAGTCAATCGTGGTTGGCAAAAGATCTGCCTCGCCGTTGTCCTGCAGATACTGCAGCAGTTTGATATGCTCGTCAATCAGTGCCACACCGGCCCTGGGCTGGATCAGTGTTTTTCTCTCTTTTTTGGCATTTGCCAGTTTCCGTGAAAAGCTCTTGCTCTCCGGCATCGCTTTATGGTAATCTATGGCCTCCTCAAAGTTTACTTCTTTTCCGGTAGGCCACTGTTCCATAACCTCTTTCCGTATTCCATAGAACTCATCATCAGATAATTTCTTATTCCTTATGTCCATAATAAGCAATCTCCTTCTTCATGATTTCCAGGGCAGCCTGCGGGTACTGTTTTGAGAGCAGTCCCATGGCAGCCAGGATATACTTTCTATCCACCAAGATTTCCGCGTTTTCCGGCCTTAATGAGGCAGGATTGCTTTCATCAAATAGTGCATACTTTGCAATTTCTTCTGTATGTTTTGCGTGGATCAGTGCGCCTCCTGTGACAACCACATATTTTACACGGCGCAGATCCTTTCCGCTCTGTACATAGGTCAGACCGCAGGGGGTATAGACCTGTTCCAGAGAACCGGCATGACGGGCAACCGCAGTCTCCACGGCAGCACATGCCAGTGCATGATCCATTTTTTCCATCTCTTCGCTGTCAGGAATGTAATCTGTGTGGTGTTCCAGATAATCCACAAGCTCGTTTACCTTGTTCCTGGCAAGCCCTGCCATTTTCGCCAGCTTTCTGTCTCCTGCTGCCTCCATGATGCCTCTGACGCTATAGCGCATCCCTATGTCTCCCTCGACAGTCCGCTTGGTGTATGGCTCCTGCAGTCCCTTGATGACTGTCGCGGCGTTGGCCGGGCTTCCGTCTGCCACAGAATACACGTCTGTGGTGGCACCGCCCAGATCCACACCTACCAGTTCCCCGATTCCCGGAATCTCATCATAGCCGTCTGAGAGAAGCTCCATAGCTGTCAGCATTGCCGACGGTGTGGGCATGATAATGCCGGACATCAGATCCATGGCCTGGGTCAGCCCCTTTCCCTGCACAATGCGGTTCAGGAAGATTTCCCGTATCTGCTTCTGGGTGGGTTCGATATTTAACTCGCCCAGTCTCGGCATTACATTTTCACAGATATAGGTGGTCCTTCCCTCCAGGATCTCCTGGCAGTCATCCGCGCAGCAGCGGTTTCCCGCGATCACGATGGGACAGTCATAGCTAAGTCCTGCAAGCATCTTTGCGTTATACAGAATACAGTCCGTATTTCCGCCGTCCGTCCCTCCGGTGAGCAGAATGATGTCAGGATGATATTCCTCGATCTCCTTCATATCGCCTTTGGTGAGCTGAAAGGAATAAGTCTTCCATACCTTTGCGCCTGCTCCCAGAGACGCCTCTCTGGAGGCCTGGGCCGTAAGCTCGGGAACCAGTCCGCAGGATATCATTTTCAGTCCGCCTGCCGCGCTGGAGCATGCATAGGTCTCACTGAACTCTAGATGGCCTGTGGTCTTCTCCAGAACCTGTATCGCGTCATGAAGTCCATTGTTGATGTCTGTCTCTACTGTTGTATACGCTGCCGCCGTTCCAAGAATCTCACAATTCTCCACGTCAACAGCTGTCGCTTTGGTGTTGGTACTCCCAAAGTCCACCAAAAGAACTGGTTTCATTTTACACCGCCCCTTTTACTCTGCTGCCTGCTGATCTTCTTCCGGGATTCCCAGGTCCTCATAAAGCGCTGCAATGGTAGTCTCCGGTGCAGTGCCCGGTCCGAATACACGGTCAAATCCCATGGCTTTAAAGCGTCTCTCCACCTCGTCAAAAGGCTGTTTTCCGACTACGATATTGCCGCCCACATAGAGGAGGATGCCTTTTAATCCGGCCTCGTCACATTTATCGCGGAGACCTCTGCAGTCCAGCTCTCCGTGTCCGTAGAGAGAGGAAACCATAATGCCGTCAGCATTTGTCTCGATCGCTGCTGAAATATACTCTTCCTGGGAAACCATAACCCCCAGGTTGATCACCTCAAATCCTGCACCTGTAAATGCATGTTCCAGAATACTGATGCCTACCGCGTGCACATCAGCTCCGATAACACCAATGACTAATTTTTTCTTATCCACTGTAAACCGCTCCCTTCCAGTTATATAGTATTTTTAATGGTATCCAAAAGTGTGCCGTCACGGTACAGGACTTTCGCCACCACCCTGTCGCCGCGTTTCACGGCTTTCGGTACACCCGCAGTCTCTTCTGCGATCTTCTTTAATTCTTTTATATCCTTCACCGGAAGTCCGGCTTTCACTAATTTTTCCCTCAGCTCTTTCTGGGCCGGGTTGACTGCAATGCCCCTCTGCGTCACGATCACATCCACCGTACTGCCCGGTGTGGATTTGCAGAGAACCTCATCCACGATAAGGGGAAGTCTTGCCCTTATCAGGGGAGCCACTACGATGGCCAGCTTAGCGCCCGCCGCTGTATCACAGTGTCCGCCGGAGCCGCCCATAATGTAGCCGTTGGAGTCTGTATGTACATTTACATTGAAGTCTGTATCCACCTGGGTCGCTCCCAGGATCACCACATCCAGACTGTCCACCGCAGCGCTTTTCGCTGCCGGAGAGGCATAGCGCATAGCGGAGATTTCCTGGTGCTTGGGATTCTCACGGATGGATTCAATGGCTTTCAGATCAAAGCACTGTACATCCAGGATGGTTTCAAAATACCCTTTGTTCGCCATATCTACCAGATATCCGGTGATTCCACCCATGCAGAAGCTTCCCTTGATGTGGTCTTTTTCCATCATCTCCTCCACATACTTCGCAACAGCCAGGGACGCACCGCCGGCTCCTGTCTGGAAGGAAAATCCGTCTTTTAAGTATCCTGAATTCTTTACCACCTGTGCCGCCAGTCCTGCGATTCTCAGTCCTACCGGGTCACGGGTGATCTTCGTTGTTCCCGAAACAATTTTTGTAGGGTCGCCGATCTGCTCCACTTCCACTACATAGTCCATGTATCCCTCTGCAATGGAGGTATCTTTCAGCGGGTAGGGTACCAGATTGTCTGTCAGGACCACCACCTTATCCGCATGCATAGCGTCAGAGAAGGCATATCCCAGGGAACCGCAGGCAGACGGTCCGTACTTGCCGCTTATGTTTCCCATATTGTCCGCACAGGGTGCGGCGATGAACGCAATGTCGATCTTCGAGGAACCGTTCTCCATATCTCCTGCTCTTCCGCCGTGGCTTCTGAAGATCACAGGGCGCTCCAGGATGCCTTCGGAGATGGCCTTTCCCACCTTGCCGCCCATGTAATTGCATTCCAGGCCTGTGACAACACCGTTTTTGATGTGTTCGATTATAGGTTCATGGATATCGAATATAGAACTTGCATTCACATTCAGGTCCCTGATCCCCATCTCTGCCGCCTGAGCAAGCACCATGTTCAGCACATAGTCTCCATTTCTCATATGGTGATGGAAGGAAATGGTCATTCCATCCTTTAAACCTGTCTTTTCAATGGCCTCTTTTAAGGAGCCTAACAATTTACTCATACTGCGCACCTCCATAAATGGCTTTCTCCATCTCCAGCACCTGGGAGGCGCGTTTCACTATGGGGGCATCTATCATTTTGCCGCGGAGAGATATCACGCCTTTACCCTGACGCTTGCCCTCTTCAATGGCATCCATCACATCATGGGCATAAGCGATCTCAGACTCCGTGGGAGAAAATACAGCATTGACAATATCCACATGGCGGGGTGAAATGACTGCTTTGCCGGCAAAGCCCAGGCTCTTGGCAAACTCTGTGTCTTTTTCAAGGCCTTCCATGTCCTCCACATCCGTGAACGGTGTATCATAGGCTTCAATACCGCAGGCCCTGGCAGCACACACCAGCCTGGTTCTGGCATAGAATATTTCATTTCCCTCTTTTGTCCGCTTACAGTGCAGGTCAGCGGTAAAATCCTCACCGCCCAAAAACAGGCCGATCACTCTGGCGTCTGCGGACGCAATGTCAAAAGCCTTTTCCACACCCATTGCAGTTTCGATCAGCGGAAGGATCTTGACAGTCCCCTCCTCTATGCCGGCCGCCCGTTCCACCTCTGCCATACAGGCAGAAACTTCCCGGATCATATGGCCGCCGCTGACTTTTGTGGGCATGATAACATCCGGTTTCAGGGGAATGACAGCTTTTAAATCTTCTTTCCAGAACGCTGTGTCTGTGGGATTTATCCGCACCACGGTCTCACAGCCCCCATAGGACTGATAGCGAAGAGCGTTTCTCACAAGAATTCTGGCTGCATCCTTCTCATCCGGAGATACAGCGTCCTCCAGATCAAAAATGATCGTATCAGCTCCCAGGGTATCGCCGTTGATCAGCATGTTCGGCGTATTACCCGGCAAAAACAACATGGTTCGTCTCATGACTGTTCAACTCCCCCTCTTTTTAATGCGGTCTCCATACGCGCCCGGATCACACAATCCAACGCGCCTTTGTCTTTGATAAAAATTTTCCCTGTAGACACTTCAAATTCTTTCAGTGTGTCCAGCACAGCGGCCCGAATGGAATCCATATACTGGTTGGCTACTACAGAGTCAATTTCCAGGGTCAGCTCTTTGTCATCCGGCTCGATCTGGATAAACAAGTCACTGGATTCCAGGGTTCCTGCTACTGCATTCTTGAGAATCTTCACAGGTTATCTCCTTTCTGCATTACATATCTTTTTCTTTTATTTTTGGTAGAAATATTGAGAACATTTCCTCCGCACAAAAGTCCGTCGACTCCGGCTTTTGCAGAAACCTCTGCCATGAGCAGAACCTTCTGGAAAAGCCGAAATCAATCGGCTTTCTCTCATTCTTCCACCGCGCTCTTGGAGACATCGGCCTGTGCCAGTATCTTTTTCTCATATGCCAGAGCGTTTTTTTCTATAACTGCAGCTTCTTTGGCGGTCTCTTCCACAAAAGCCTCGTCCTTGATGGATTCCAGGTTGATCTTTACATTGAAAAGTGCTCCCAAAACGGCTGTTCTCGCCATCATGGTGGCTACCAGGGCATCTGTCACGGCTGTCTTATTGCCTTTTGTCACCATGACTTCCGCGTAGGGCATTACCTCGTAAGCACGTTTTGCAACAGATAAGGGAACCGCAACGGCTGCCTTCAGGCCGTCCTGCATAGCCTTTGTGCGGGCTGCCTTCTCTTCCTCTGTCTCTTTCGGGAGTGTCAAAGCCTGCATGTACAGGTCAAAGGATTCGCTGTCACGCTTGATATCATCCAGAAGATGCTCACAGATCTCATGCATGGGAGCAACTGCCTTCTTCATCTCTTCTTCCACTTCCGCATATTTCTTTTTGCCAATGGTGAGTCCTGCCACCATCTCAGTCAGGGCTGCCGCCAGGGCACCAGCAAGGGCGGAAATACTTCCGCCCCCCGGTACTGGTTCATTGGAGGCTGTCTGCATGGCAAACTGTTCAACTGTCATATTTTTCATGATGTGTAACCTCTCCTAATCGAATCAGATATATGTCGTAATATAATTTCTTACAGACGTGTCTCCAGAACCTGTTTGGAATCAAAGCCTTCAAAGCCTAAGTAATACTCAGCGCAGTCAACGATGGCCTGCAGCGGGATCAGTCCCACTACCTCGCTGCCCAGTACATTGACGCCATAACGTCTTGCTTCCATGCGTACGGTCTCAAATACTGTATATACAGCAGTCTTTGTATAGTCTGTCAGGTTCATGGACACCTGAGCGATATTTCTGTCTTCCAGCATAACGCCCATGGCTTTGCAGAAACGGAAGCCGCCTTTTACGTGACGGATCTTGTCTGCGATCTTCTGTGCGATCTCCACATTTGGAGTATCCAGGTTGATGTTGTAGGCGATCAGAGGCATTCTTGCGCCGATTGCTGTCACACCGCCGGTAGGGTGAATGGTGTTCGGGCCAAAGTCCGGTTTCCATTTTTCCTGGTCTTTCATTTTCTCAGCCATTCCCTCAAACTGTCCCTGGCGGACTTTAGCCAGATTTTCTCTGTGAGGAGCTGTAGCTGATTTCTCATATAAGAAGAAAGGCTGACCGAATTTCTCAGATGCCTCTTTTGCCACTGCTTTTGCCACTGCATCCGCGTCTTCCACAGTCACGCCGCGGATGGGGATGAACGGAACAACGTCCACACAGCCCATGCGGGGATGCTGACCCTGATGTTTTGTCATATCGATCAGTTCCACTGCTTTGCCAATCGCTGCAACCATTGCGTCCTTTAATGGTTCCGGCTCACCGATCACTGTTACAACGCTTCTGTTGTGGTCTTCATCGGAAGTATAATCTAAAAGCTTAACGCCCTCTCTGTTGCGGAAGCAGTCAACGATCTTTTCTACTTTGTCTTTGTCTCTTCCTTCACTGAAATTAGGTACGCATTCGATAATTCTTTCCATGATATTTTCTCCTTTATGTTGTAATGAATTTTGTGTTGCGGGTTACCATTCTTTATGATAAACAGTATCGCCATTCTTGATGACCGTCTCCACCAGATTGATAGCGGTGTGATACGGCATAAAATGAATGGACGGGAATTTCAGGAAAATAATGTCCGCGGCTTTTCCCGGTTCTATGCTTCCCACTTTATCTGCCCGGTCAACAGCGGCTGCGCCGTTGATGGTCAGAGCTGTGATGACTTCCTCTATGGACATATTCATATAAATACATCCAAGGGCAACCATCAGCGGGATGGAGTTTGAAAAACAGCTTCCCGGATTCAGATCGGAAGCCAGCGCAACAGCGCAGCCCTCATCGATCATCTTACGGGCAGGTGCATACTCCTCTTTCAGCCCAAAAGCAGTCAGGGGCAGGATCGTACTGATGACACCGGCATCCCGCATCTGGCGGATTCCTTCATCGGAAGCCTTCAGCAGATGGTCCGCAGAGACAGCTCCTACTCTTGCCGCAAGCTCGGAACCTCCAAGCTGGTAAATCTCGTCTGCGTGGATCTTCAGCTTAAAGCCCATTTCCTTTGCTTTTGTCATATAATACTCAGAGTCTTCCACAGTAAATACATTCTTCTCTGTGAAAATATCTGCAAATTCTGCCAGATTCTCCTCTTTTACCTTTGGCATTACATGGTTTAACTGTTCGTCCAGGAATTCTCTTTCTTTTCCCTTCCATTCCGGAAGTACACTGTGAGGACCCAAAAAAGTAGATACAATGTCCACCGGATGAGTCTCATTCAGTTTCTTCATGGCACGAAGCATTTTCAGCTCTGTGTCGCAGTCCATACCGTAGCCGCTCTTGCCCTCTACGGTTGTCACGCCAAATTCCAGCATGCGGTTCAGGCGCTCTTTGCCGGCTTCCATCAGTTCTTCCTCTGAGGCTTCCCTGGTAGGTACCACGGTGGCGTTGATGCCGCCCCCGCGTTCCATAATAGACATGTAACTGTCACCTTTCAGTCTCCAGGAGAACTCATCTGCCCGGTATCCGCCGAAAATAAAATGTGTATGGGAGTCTACGAATCCCGGCATTACAGTCTTTCCCGATGCATCCGTCACTTCGTATTCTTCCATATTTACCTGTTTATCCAGTTCTTCTGTGGTACCCACAGCTATGATCTTATCATCATGGATGATCACCGCACCGTCATAGATCAGGCCGATATCTGACATTTCTTTTCCATGTTTCGGCGCTTTTCCTTTACAGGTCACAAGCTCAGAGGCATGGCGAATATAACGTTTTTTCATGTCTTGATCTCCTTCTAACGGTTCTCAGTGATGAACGTGGTGTTCTTCCACCACTACATCTTTGCATACTCTCTCGATCATATCTTCATCTGCAAGGTACGGCATGGTGATGTAATCCTGCCCTTCCCTTATCTTGTTGTACTCGGCTACTGTCTCGATGGAGTGCTCGCATCTTCCCCAGCTCCTCCTGGATACCCCGATCATGGTATCCCACGGGATCGCTGCCCGTAAGATCTCATCCACACGCTCGCTTCCGTCCAGCACCATTCCGAATCCTCCGTTGATGGATTTGCTGATGCCTACTCCGCCTCCGTTGTGCAGCGCGATCAGGCTCATTCCCCTGGCTGCGTTCCCGGCATAACACTGTACTGCCATGTCCGCTGTGATATTGGAGCCGTCATAGATGTTGGAGGTCTCTCTGTACGGGGAATCCGTTCCGCCTGTGTCATGATGGTCACGGCCCAGCATCACCGGTCCGATCTCTCCATTTCTTACCATTTCATTAAACTTAAGGGCAATATCCCTTCTTCCAAGGGCATCCTGGTACAGGATACGGCACTGGGTGCCCACCACCAGTTTGTTCTTCTCCGCGTCACGGATCCAGATGTAGTTGTCCCTGTCCTGGCTCCTTCTGTTCGGGTCGATCACTTCCATGGCCGCATGGTCTGTGGCTCTTAAGTCCTCCGGTTTTCCGGACAGGCAGCACCAGCGGAACGGGCCGTATCCGTAGTCGAACAGCTCCGGTCCAAGGATATCCTCCACATAGGACGGGAACACGAATCCCTCACTGGTATCCTCCCCGTTCTTGGCGATATCCTTTGCTCCCGCGTCAAACACGGCGCGCATGAAGGAGTTTCCGTAGTCAAAGAAGTAGGAGCCTCTCTCCACCAATGTCTTGATCAGGTGGTAGTGTTTGATCAGGGTCTGGTCCACCAGCTCGCAGAACTTCTCTTTGTCGTTGGCCAGCATCTCGGTGCGCTCCTCAAAGGTCAGTCCCTGCGGGCAGTACCCTCCGTCGTACGGCACATGGCAGCTAGTCTGATCAGACAGCAGCTCGATCTTGATGTTGTTGTCCACCGCGTACTGCAGCAGGTCCACGATATTTCCGTGGTAGGCAATGGATACGGTTTCTTTCTTCTCCATATATTCCTCTGCCACACGGAACGCCTCTGCCGCGTCCTCGATCACCAGGCTCACCCAGCCCTGGCTGTGGCGGGTCTCGATACGGGAAGCGTCCACCTCCGCTACGATGCCCACGCCCCTTGCGATCTCTATGGCTTTCGGCTGTGCGCCGCTCATCCCACCAAGGCCGCTGGTCACGAACAGATGGCCGGACAGGTCTCCGTCCTGAGGCACGCCCAGGAACTTACGTCCTGCGTTCAGGATGGTGTTGAAGGTTCCGTGCACGATACCCTGCGGTCCGATGTACATCCAGCCTCCGGCTGTCATCTGTCCATAGGAGGAGCAGCCCATAGCTGTGGCCTTTGCCCAGTCCTCCGGGTTATCGAACATGCCCACCATCAGGCCGTTGGTCACGATGACACGTGGGCTGGTCTTGTGGGATTTGAACAGGCCCATGGGATGGCCGCTCATCATCACCAGGGTGTGCTCATCTGTGAGCTCCTCTAAGTATCTCTTAATCAACTGGTACTGCATCCAGTTCTGGCAGACCTGGCCGGTCTCTCCGTATGTAACAAGCTCATATGGGTACAGGGCCACATCATGGTCCAGGTTGTTGTCGATCATGACCTGGAATGCTTTTCCTTCCACACAGTGTCCTTTATATTCATCGATCGGTCTTCCGTAGATCCTGTCCTTCGGCATAAAACGGTATCCGTAGATACGTCCTCTTGTCAGAAGTTCGTCTAAAAATTCCGGTGCGAGCTGTTCGTGCAGCTCTTCCGGCACATATCTGAGGGCGTTGGCCACTGCCAGCTTGATCTCCCTTTTGTTCAGGGTCAGCTCTCTCTTCGGGGCTCTTCTGACACCCTCTTTAAAGGTAGGGTATTCCGGCAGTACGGGATCCAGTTTTATCACCATTGCTTTTCCGATTTCCGCATTGTTCATTTCACATCGTCTCCTTTACTTTTTTTATGATTTTAGCACTGGGACAGTCTAAAAAACGTCTATTTCTGATAAAGTTCTACGATGCTTTGATTTTTTTTTAGATATTTTAACCGAAATCCCTTCTGTATTTTAGTCTGATAAAGGGAAAATGTACTAATATACCAGAAAGTATTTTAGCTATTTTTGCAACAAATGCGATTTCAGGAATTCTGCTGCCGTTAAAATGTATTTTATTCTGTTTTTTTGCTTAATTATCATATGGCCTTCATCCTCAAAACAGAGATATTCCACTTCTCTTCCCAGGGCTTTCAGCCGTTTTGCCGCGTTCTCCGCCTCCGTTACAGGCACTCTCGTGTCATTGGCTCCGTGCACGATCAGCAGGGGACATTCCAGATCTTCAATGACAGCTTCCGGTGAGATATCTTCCAGTAACTGTATGTCATGTTCCAGACTCCCATATTCAGCCTCCCTTGCCGCTCTCCGGTAACCTGCCGTATGCTTTAAAAAGCTCACCAGATTAAACATTCCCACCACTTCCACTGCGCAGGCCCAGAGCTTGGGCATCCTGGCAGCACAGGAAAGAGTCATATATCCCCCGTAGCTTCTCCCGAAAACCGCCATTCTTCCCGGATCCGCAGTTTTTGTCTCTGTGAGGTGTTCCACCAGCGCTTCTATATCTTTCACTGCGTCAAGACGCTTTTCTTTATTGTCCAGATCCAGGTAAGTCTTGCCGTATCCGGAGCTTCCCCTTACATTAGGGGCCGCTACCGCAATCCCCTCACTGACAAGATACTGGATGGTTTCCTCGTAAAAACGTCTGATCTGAGACTCGGGTCCCCCGTGGATATAAACCGCCACCGGCAGATTTTTTGCAGGCATTCCCTTTGGAATATAGAGCCAGTAGGGGATCTCAAGGCCGTCAAAGCTCTGACAGCGGCACAGCACAGGCTCTGTCAGCATATCCTCCGTCACTGCCGTGTCTTCATTTTCTGTCACCTGTTCCAGAGTGCCTTTTTCAGCGTCCAGCAGCCAGATATTCTGTATCCTGCTGCCGCTTTCAAAAGAAAAGAGAAGTCTAAAGCCTGCATCTGACCACGTGACAGGTTCCTCATCCCCTATGGTTCCCAGAGGGATCTGAGGGATATGGATCTCTCTTTTCGTTTCCGCTTCCAGAATATGTATCCTGGAATCCCCGTCTTCATTCACCACCACAGCCAGATACCTGTCCTGTCCTGACAGGGCAATATGGGTCACATCCCAGTTCACCTCATAGATTTCCTCTGTGAGGCCTGTTTTCCTGTCCCAGAACATGACCCTTTTAAATTCCCGCTCCCTGTCGCTGATAAAATAAAAACCGCTTCCGTCTTCAAGCCATACAGGGCTGTCTTCCATAGCGCACTGCAGATTCCGGCTCACCTTTTTCTCCTCCCCGGTGAGAAGATTTTTACAATAGATCTGCAGATCTGCAAATGAGGTTCTTCTGCTGTACAACAGAATCTCCTCGTCCGGACTTATGCACAGCGGAAGGCAGACCGCATCTTTTCCTTCTATTAATATATCTGTTTTTCCATTCTCCAGATTTTTTCTGCATATATCAAAAATACTGCGCAGTCTTTTATTAGAAGCGTAATAGACCCAGTTGCCCCTCACATCCCCCAGATGACTGCGCACATTCCTTGGATGGTAAACAACAGGCATGACCTCGCCGCTGTCACCGCCGATACTATATATTTGCTCGTTTTCATCTCCGTCCATATCCATAGCAAAATACACCTGTCCCCGGCAGAACCGCATCCGGCTGATCTTATCGCTGTTATGTGTCCTTTTCCTGCTTTTTCCCGTGTGCAGGTCTTTTTCCCAGATCTGAGGCGCTCCATCCCTGGTGTCCAGGTAATAAATGGTGTTCTCCTCTCCCCATACAGGGTAACTGCATTTTGCTGCTGTCAGATAATCTCTTATATTTCCCATATTCCATCTCCATTAGTCTGGAATCCGGATAATCTGTTCTGGTCTGCCTCTGGTTTTCCGCTGTTTGGTGCCCACCACCTGTGCCGCGTCTGCAGCTACCATCTTCTGAAGATATTTGCTGGCTGCGCGAACTGTGACTCCCAGGCTGTCCGCCAAAAGCTGGGCTGTGACGGTTCCCTCCTCCTGTTTTTGGGCAACTGTGCATATCTTCTGCAGGGTCAGCGCCGAAATTCCCGTCTCTTTTGCCATTTTGGCATACTTTTGGGAGGGGGTTGTGGACAGTATCATACAGCTCCCTGTAACCAGAGGGCCGATCAAGTTTTCGTCTTCATCTATGGCATAGCTGGCACCCTGAGGGTGCATCATGGATTCCTGATTGGCATTCATGGCCTCCAGTCTTGCACGTGTGGTATCTCTTCCCAGTCCATATCCGATGCATACCCTGGCGCCTGTCTTTCTCTCCAGATATTTCTTCAGCATGCAGACAGAATATTTCTCCGTGATCCTGTCAACCACGCCGGCGCTGGTGTAAACCTCATACACAGAGGCATGCCTCTGAAGCATAAAATCGCAGTCATTCTCCTTGGAAAACTGCAGGATCGCAGTCTGCATGGCAAGCTCTTCCAGCTCATCCCGGTTCTGTCCGCCTCTGTCTCCGGTGATATTGATGACCGCCGGCATGCTCTCCTTCATTTTATCCATCTCTATGGTCATGAGTAGACGGTTGACCACATCTCTCATGTAAGGAATGCCGGGATATACAAAATGACAGGGAATCCCCATCTCCTTAAAATCCTCGGCTGCTGTGCTCAGACGGGTGATGACCTGGTCTATCTGTTCCGCCTCCCACTTCTTCCTGACATCCTCCACCATCTTATAGCGGAGTGCCTTTAATTCCTCCAGGCTCATGTGCGCCACCATATTACAGAAGTTATCGCCTTCCGCATCCAGCGTATCATTCTCTACGGCTTCCCTGATGTTTTTTCCCATCATGAAATCCGCATAGAGCCGTTCCGCCTTCAGATCCGGGGTCAGTGTCATAAGCCTAAAGAGTTCCTGATAGTAGGCCAGCATGTCCACATGGAAGGTCTCGATGGGTTTTTTTGTGTCCGGACAGGCCGCGCGCAGCAATGCTCTCGATATAATGCCGTTTACAATGAATCCGTCGTACTTGTCTTCGATACTTTTATAGATTTCCGGAATTTCCGATGATTGTTTATAATAAAAGGCAGTAAACGTACAGCGCTCTTCAAAAGGAAGGATTGCCTCCTTCACCCTGTTCTCCATAAATTCCGTGCTGATGACTGCTGTTCTGTATTTCATAGTCTACCACCTTTCATGATTAATTGAATCGTTACGTTTAGTTTACTACGACTTCACATTCGCCGCAAGATATGCTTTTGCACCGCAGGCGAAAGCCGCAGCTCCGCTTGCAAGGCTCGTCTCATCATAGCGGACCTTTGGGTGGTGTCCTGAGAATTCATACCCGTGTTCCCGGTCTCCTCCGCCTACCACAAAGAACATGGAGGGAACCAGACGGCTCACCTCGGCAAAATCTTCGGAGCCGGAGGTGGTCTGGCTCACACGGGCAGCCGCTTTTCCAAGTGTTTCGGAAAATCCTTTTCCTATAATATCAGCGCATGTCTCATCCACAGTCAGGGCACTGACGGAGGCCGGAATCTCCAGGCTTGCTTTTGCGCCAAACATTTTGGCTGTCATCTCAACACAGTTCTCGATCCTTGCCAGCAGATATTCCCTGGTCTCCTGTCTGACCGTCCTCAAAGTACCGCCCAGATAAGCCGTCTTAGGAATAATGTTTTTCGCGTCTCCACTGTGGAATTCTCCAAAAGTCAGAGCAGCCTGATCCTGAGGGTCCACTTCTCTGGCGATCAGCTCTTGGAGAGCCAGATGAATGTGCACGCCCACATTGATAGGGTCCACAGACAGATGGGGGCTGGCCCCATGTCCTCCTTTTCCTTCAATGGCAATGTGCAGCAGATCACTGGAATTACACACAACGCCTGCATTGTATCCCACAAATCCCGCCGGTGCCAGGGGCATCATATGTACCCCCATAGCCGCATCCACACGGGGATTCTCCAAAATCCCGTCTGCGATCATGGCTTTTGCTCCTTCCAGTGTCTCCTCCCCCGGCTGGAACATAAGTTTGACGATTCCGGGAAGCTCCTCCTCCTGCTCCTTCAAAATCTTCGCGGCGCCTAAAAGCATAGCAGTGTGCATGTCATGACCGCAGCAATGGGCAGCTCCGTCTGCGGCTGCAAAGGGAAGACCGCTCTCCTCCTGCATAGGCAGTGCGTCCATATCCGCTCTTAAAAGGAATACCGGACCGTCCGTCTTTTGGCCGATGAGGGCAGTGACACCGCAGCCCCCGCAGATTTTCGGCTCTATTCCCATGTCACGAAGTTTCTCCATGACAAACTCTGTGGTAACCTTCAGGTTCATACCCAGCTCCGGATTCTGATGCAGAAATCTTCTGTTGGCGATCATCTCCGGAAGAATGGCTTTTGCTCTCTCTAGATCGTTCATTTTTTTCTCCTTTATTTTTCATTATTTGTTTCACTGTTACCTGTTTCCTGCTGATCTTTCCCCTGTATGACCTTTACCTGCCCTGACTTAAAGAGAAGCCAGGAGGAGAGGATCATGACCGGTATGGTGATCAGCACACCGATTCCCCTGTTGAGCTTTGTCACAAATACCAGAATTCCCAGCAGGATCAAAATGGGGGCTATCATCATCTTCCACTTTCCTGTGATCTTTCCTCCCGCCGGATTTGTCACCATAAGGCGGATGAACATACACCCAAAGAGGGCCGGCAGCATGTAAGAAGTAGCCACCTGGACTGTGGGGGAGCTTAAAAGAGGCTGCAGGGGCACCAGCATGAGCACACCCACAATGACAACCGCTATGGTGATCAAGGAGGACACGGCAATGGCAATGGTACACACCGCGTCCCCCTCATCGGTATTCTGCTCCGCTTTTGCTATGTCCAGGGCATTGAGGGCGCAGGGCAGTTTAATGTTGGACACATTTCCGGTGATCAGGCTCATGTAAATGGAGGAGCCTAAAATGGGGGTATAGGTGACTGACTCCACAATTCCAGTGGGAACATACAAAGCCAGCAGACCGCCGCAGAACATGAGAAGATCTGCCGCCTTTGGCCACATGTCAAAATATGTACACATAGTAACAGGAATCCCCAGCATGATCAAAATAGCGATCACGGTACCGGTCCTGCCAATTCTATGGACAGAATTGGTGTATTCGCTTAATCCGTTTTTGTTCATTCTTTCCTCTCCTTTATCCCAGAATATTTACAGTGCAGACAGCAGCGGCCATGCCCATGAGCAGGGCTGCCGACATGATAAAGCTGCCAAGCCACTGTATTTTGTATTTGCCCACAATATAGAACATGACCGCGGACACGCAGGCACTGACGATCAGCACCACGATCCCCACAGGCCCTCCCAGAATAATATAGGGGATGAAGGCGGCAACAAGAGCTGCGGCAAACGAAAAATTAAAAACAGCGCCCCAGGCTCCCTTGCTTTTCCTGTATCTTGTCATACTTACCTGGATTTTTTTTGCACAGAAAATATTTGTTATCATTCCTGCCAAAATGCATATACTGGTTACGAACATGATCGCCCCGAACACTTCATAATTGTTGGCTGCCGCCATAGCACCTGCTGACTGAAACCCCAGGGCATCGGATACCATTTCCGCTGCTGTCAGTTCATAGCTCACCGCACCTACCACGGAAAGCCGGAACCAGGACCAGGGAACACCCAGCACTGCGGAAAGGGAAAAGAGTCCGATAATTACAGATATGGACGGGATCACGGTAAACACGGCAGAGGACTTGACAACTTCCAAGATCGTCTTTTGGGTAATTCCAAGTTCCAGTGCCCGCCTCCAGGCTTTGCGCATAAATACCAGCACAAGTCCGGAAATGTACAGCAGCCCAATGCCCACCAGTATATAGAGCAGTCTGCTGTTTGCCACATCAAAATAATTCATTGTTTTTCCTCCTGTTGTTTTGTGTTCTTTTTTAAATTAAAAGAACATTTAAAGAACGTACGTTAATTGTACAATAAATCATATTAGCATTTTAGTCAATATATTTTTGTATTTTTCTTTGTTTTTGTAAATATACCACAAATCTAGAGTGGTTTTTTCGTGGTATTTGCGGGGTAGTCAGAATTTATTTTTGATGTACAATGGAAATAAAGAACGAAATGAACCGTTTAACCGAAGGAACGGTTACGAAAGAAACAGCTTTTCAAATTGATAAAGGAGACAGAACACATGATATCACAGGATTGCCTGCACGATGCTTTGTCCTACGGAAAATGCTTCACCGGACTTGGACAGCCCGCAGATTATATTCCGGAGCTTGCCCGGGTAAACAAACACCAGCTCGGTGTGAGTATTGTAAAACTGGATCAGGAGATTTTGAACGAAGGAGATTATGACAGGCCCTTTACCATCCAGAGTATCTCCAAGCTGGTATCCCTGATCCTCGCCCTGCATGACAGGGGCGGCGAATATCTTTTTCAGGACAAGGTAGGCGTGGAGCCGACCGGAGACCCTTTTAACTCTATCATAAAACTGGAAACCAAGACACGCCCTTTCAACCCCTTCATCAATGCAGGCGCCATTACCGTGGCAAGCTGCATCGACGGCAGGGATACCGAGGAAAGATTCGCGCGTTTTCTCACCTATATCCGGCATCTGTGCAACAACGAGAGCATCTGTCTGAACGAAAATGTCTATCTCTCAGAAAAAAGCACTGGAGATCGGAACCGGGCCTTGGCCTATTATCTGAAAGCCTCTGGAATCTTAGAGGGGGATGTGGAGGACTGCCTGGACTTTTATTTCAGGATGTGCTCTGTGGATGTGACTGCCCTGGACATAGCCAATCTCAGTGCTGTGCTGGCCAATCACGGAACCAATCCCTTTACAGGGGAAACGCTCATTGAGCCGTCCTGCGCCAAGGCCCTCCGCGCCCTCATGCTCACCTGCGGCATGTACGACGGCTCCGGAAGATTCGCCATGAAAGTGGGCTTTCCTGCCAAGAGCGGCGTGGGCGGCGGTATTGCTGCCGTTGTTGTGGACCAGATGGGCATCGGTGTGTACGGGCCTGCTCTTGATGAAAAGGGAAACAGTATCGGTGGGATCAAGATTCTGGAATATCTGGCAAAAAAGCTTGACTGCAGCCTTTTTTAACTGCTGTCCTTATATTTTCGTGGACATGTAGATCAAACGGTAAATAATGCGTTTATTCTGTTTTGGACTGCCCTTTCTTTTATAGTATACTATTCTTGTATGTAACAGTTCAGCACAGCAAATATGCAGACCTGCTGAATGGTTACTATTGTGTTTACTCATTTGTCTGGAAAACAGTTCCCCCGCTTCTGTTTTCCAGGCCTCGCAACAAGAAAAGCCTCTTCCCGTAAAATTATAGGAAGAGGCTTATTAAATATTCTATGCCAGATATTCTTCAATGAAGTGAGAGGCTACTGCGCCGTCTGATGCTGCTGTTACGATCTGCCGCAGAGGTTTTTTCCTCACATCACCTACCGCAAACACTCCCGGCAGATTTGTTCTGGTGGTCTCGTCTGCCTGAATGTATCCCTGACTGTCAAGTTCTGTCTGTCCCTTAAAAAGTTCTGTGTCCGGGATCCTGCCGATAGCTGCAAAAACACCGTCGCAGGGAATTTCCCTTCTCTGCCCTTCTTTATCCTGGACCACAACTCCTGTCACTTTTTTCTCGTGAAGGATTTCTTTTACCTGACTGTTCCAGACAAACTCCACATTGCTTTTTTTCAAAGGCTCCAGATAAACCTTTGACGCCCGCAGGGTATCCCTTCTGTGGATCAGATAAACCTTCCTGCATATCTTTGAGAGATACAGGGCATCTGCCGCTGCGCTGTTGCCGCCGCCCACCACGACTACCGTCTTATCCCGGTACATCATGCCGTCACAGGCTGCGCAGTAGGCAACGCCGCGCCCCCGCAGGGATGGCTCCTCAGGCAGCCCGATCTCTCTTGGAGATGCCCCTGTTGCCAGGACCACTGCTCTGGCTTTTACCTGGCCTTTGGAGGTCTCAATGGTTTTTATATCATGCTTCAGATCAACTGCCGTTACATTTACAAATGCTGTCTCAGCCCCAAACCGTTCGGCTCCCCGCTGCATTTTTTCTCCAAGCTCAAAGCCGTCGATGCCATCCTCAAATCCGGGATAGTTGTCCACCACACTGGTGGTTGCCATCTGTCCACCCGGCGACATTTTTTCCAGGACCAGAACAGAGAGTCCGCTTCTGGCGCAGTAGAGAGCCGCCGTGTATCCGCCGGGGCCTCCGCCGATCACTGCCACATCGTATATATCCTGTCTCATTTGTATTCCTCCTCTGTCAAAGCACCTGGTTTGTCTTCAGCCACTCTTCCACCGCATCCTGGGAAGGCGGGTTGACCACACGGTCTGCTTCTTTTCCGTCTTTAAAGAGGATCAGAGTGGGAATGGTATCTATTTCGTACTGCTGAGCAATCTCCGGAAGTTCGTCAATATCTGCTTTTAACACTGTGACTTTACTGCCTATCTCAGCTTCCAGCCTTTCTACCGCGGGGGCAAGTCTGCGGCAGTAGCCGCACCATGGTGCCCAAAAATCTACTACGACCGGTTTTGTGGACTCTAATACCTCTGTTTGGAATTTTGTTTTTTCAACTGCGTTTACTGACATATTTCATCATCCTTTCGTATTTGATATCCGGAAGTACCGGAATTTTTTATCTGTATTGATATTGTTTACAGTTCCTATACTGTTACTATAGCAATTACAGTTGACTTTGTCAATAGGTAAATGTAATTCCAGCCCTGCACAAATATAAAAAGACAGACAACCCAGGCAGAACTCCATGAAGGAGTTCCAACCGTTTTGTCTGTCTCCGGAATTGTCGGAAATCACAGTTTTACATTCACACCTGCACTTCGGACTGCCTCCAGTATCTCACCATTCAGAATAAGATTCCTCACCGCTTCTATATATGGCTCCAACGCGGCATCTTCTTTCAGGGCCGGCATGACTTCCCTTATTTTTGCATAAACCGCTTCTATGGCAGGGGAAGACTCGCCTTCCGGATAGAATTCTTTTGCCTGCGCAGCACAGATCAGTTCGATGGCAAGGACGTACTGGGCAGTCTTCACAGCATCACAGGCTTTTCGGGCGGCATTGTATCCCATATTTACATAGTCTTCCTGGTTGGCACAGGTCGGCACATTGTCTACCACCGCAGGATGTGAGAGAAGACGCATCTCCCCCGCAAGTCCCGCTGCCGTGTACTGTATCATCATCAAGCCGTCATTAAAATCAGCACTGGCATTTAAAAAAGGCGGCAGTTCGCTCAGATGGCGGTTGACCAGACGGTCTGTACGGCGTTCCGCCATTTTTACCAGATCCGCAAGAGCAATGCAGAGAAAATCCGAGGCCATACCCAGGTATGTTCCATCCGCATTACATCCCATGAGAGCTTCTGCTTCTCCGTCTTTTTCAAAAATAAGAGGATTGTCCACCGAAGAATTTAACTCTATGGCAATGGACTCAAGACCGTCCTTCAAAGTCTTTTTCACTGCCCCGTGAAGCTGTGGAATGCAGCGCAGGGACAAGGCGTCCTGGACACGATAATCCCTGTACCTCTCTGCGATTTTGCTCCCTGCCAGAAGGTTTCTGATGTTTTCGGCTGTCTGCATCTGGCCCGGGTGGGGTCTGGCGCGCATCAGCCTTTCGTCCATGGCTTTCAAAGTACCTTTGAGCATTTCCAGAGAAAAGGCACCGGACACGTCCGCTGTCCCGGAAAGTATCACACTGTCATAATAGGCAAGACAGGCAAGGGCTGTAACAGATGTGGTGCCTGATACAAGGGTAAGTCCCTCCTTGGAGCCGAGGACCGCCGGCTGTAATCCCGCGCGTTTTAACGCCTCCGCACCCGGAAGAAGTTCTCCTTCATACCATGCCTGTCCCTCTCCGATAAGCACCATACCAATATGTGATTCTAAACCTATATATCCCACAGAGCCATGCTTCGGAACCCTTGGGGTGATCTTTCTGTTCAGCAGTTCTTTTATTAGTTCCAGAGTTTCCAGGCGAAAACCGGTAAGACCGCTGCCAAAATGCAGGAGCATGACAAACATCATGGCTCTGACACCTTCTTCATCAAGAGGCTCACCCACAGAGACTGTATGTGCTAAAATGTGGTTTCTCTGGATCTTAACACGCTCCTCCTCAGGAATAAATTTCCTGCAGTTGTCACCCAGACCCGTGGTGATACCGTAAATAGCTTTTCCCTCACGGCTGAAACGCTCCACATGCTGTCTGCAGATTTTGACTCTTTCTATGTATTTAGCAGAAAATTCCACCACAGCACCATACCTAGCCACTGCTGCCACTTGCTCCAGTGTATTTCTGCCTCCTAATGTAACGATTTTCATATATACCTCAATTCAATTTTTTATTATTCTCATATCCCCCTTCCAGGGACACACTCATGATCTTCAGTCTGCGGTAAACATCCTCTTCCACCTCTGCATCCTCCGGGGGCATCTGCTCTACCGGTCTGCTCCCGAATATCTCACCTGGAACAAACACCCGGCCGCCTGGTTTTGCAGACGGACAGCTACGGACATCGTCAGCCAGAGCATCCACCTCTTTTGTAAAGGCCTCCAAAGTCGTAAACATATCCGGAGAAAATGCCACAAACAGATAGCCCAGATCATACTCGTCTTTGGCGTCATATCCCATTTTGGCTCCCACAAAAGCGCCTGTCATCACTTCCAGAGCATAACACAGGGCATAACCTTTTGGTCCCCCGAAGGGCACACCGGCCTCTGCTTTCTCAGGATCTGTTGTAAAGTTTCCCTCTCCGTCAATAAAACAGTTATCCGGAAGAGGGCGGTTTTCCACAATTGCCTGGCGCACCTCCCCCCAAACCTTCTGGGATGTGGCAAAGTCAAAGATATAGGGCTTTCCTCTGCCGCTTGGGAAAGAAAAACACAGGGGATTCGTTCCAAACATGGCTCTTGCTCCCCCAAAAGGAGCCACACAGGCGGGGCCTCCGTTATTGGTTATCATTCCCACAAGACCCTCCTGTGATATTTTTCTGGCATAGGGGGTGATTCTGGAATAACGCCCCACATTTTTCAGGGCTGTGATACCCACGCCGTGTTCTTTTGCCGCGGCAATCGCCAGATTGGTGGAGTACAGAGCCGCAATATGCCCAAGCTCTCCGCTGCCGTCCACCTGGGCATAGCAGCCCTTTTGTTTTAACAGCTTCATCTCTCCGCTTCTTCTGGACAGACCTGCGTCCACAGTCAGAAACTTTGACAGGCCATGGGTCCTGTGTCCCTCCAGCTCAGATTCCAGATAATCGGAGATCATAAATTCCGCATATTCCCCCGTGATCCCTCTGAGGGCCAGAGCTTTTCTCATCAGCTCTTTTATCTCTTCTATTTTTACTGTAACAACCATAAATATTATCCTCTCTACAAGATCGCCAGAAGCTCATCCAGCATCTGGGTCTGCCGTTTATCATATACCGGCAGGCGGTATGCATCCAGACGTTCCCTCACCATTTCCTGTGCCTTCAAAATGACAGAGGGCATGCCGAGCTGTTTCCAGTTGTGGTAAATCTCACTGTTAAACAGTTTGGGATGAAACAGCTCTTTCTGGTACAGCTCTAAAGTCTCATCCTCCAGCATATAAGTTCCCCCGGGGCCTACTCTCCTGATCATGTCCATATGAATGGCTTCTTCTGTTATATAATCACAGTTTTCCACGGAAAACCTGGCCTCCAGCAGTTCCTCGTCCAACACATATTTTTCCAGGCTGAACACATTGAGGCAGTCCATCTCACCAAAAGCATGGAAAATGAAATCCGTATCACAGTCAAAAGTGGTCATCAGAGACACGGCTGTCTCCGCGCCGTCCTGCCAGTCAAGCTGCTTTGCGCCTGAGAGAGAACCTCCCACTCTGGATGGTATACCATAAAAATCAGCCATTGCCTTGGCGTACTGCATAAAGACCGCAACCTCCGGTCCCCAGGAAATGGGGACAGCCTTGCGCATATCCGCACTGTATGTCACATTGCCGTAGACCACCGGCACACCAGGGTTGACCACCTGGGTCATAAGAATGCCAGCCAGCACCTCGGCATTGTTCTGTACAACGGTCCCTCCTACGGTGATGGGGCTTGTCATCCCCGGCGCAGAGCAGCAGGTGATGACAACCGGCTGGTTTCTCTTAACATAGGCCAGGGTTGCCGCCACATCCTCCCTGCTGTACCGAAGGGGAGAAATGACATTCTCCACACCTATAGTGAAATATTCTCCCATCTCTCCGTAAAAATCCCTGATAAATTCAATGGATTCCGCCGCGCTTTTTCCCGTCTCACAGGACGCGATCAGTGGCTTTTGGGAATATTTCAGACTCAGAACCGTCTTTAACAATTCTACCTTGCCGTCCGGAAGATCCGAGGCATAAATGCCCGGCACACAACACAGATTTACAAAACGGCTGGTCTCATCCATCTTGGTACCGTCAATATAATCTTTTACTGTGGGAGTACAGATCTCCCCGTCTTTCAATATGGTCATGGCACCTGAGGCAGTGGAGACGGCCTTTCCTCCGTCCCCTATTTTCAGGCTGGCAAAAGGTGTCTCTATGGTAAAGCTGGGTTTCAGGCCCCTCAATAACTCCTCTGTCAGGGAGCGCTCAAAATAAACCCTCTGTCCATCCACACGGATTCCTCTTTTTTTGAATACCTCCAAAATCTCACGGTGTTCAAAATTCACGCCCACACTCTCCAGAATCTCCAGAGACTTCTCATGAATCATCTGCACTTCTGAATCTTTTATCTTCTTCACAAGCATAGCAGGTTATTCCTCTCTTCCTGTACCGGCTCTGCCATGGTCCCGGCCTTCAATCTATCACTTTTTCTTTACTGCGAACATGCCTTAAGGATTTCCAGCGTGCCCTTTGTTCCGTCAAGTCTCACAAAATCTCCTGTCTTCACGCGCACACAGGGATCCTCCTCTTTGGAAAAATCCACCACTGTCGGTATCTGCATAACCGCACTTGCCACCCCGGCACTGCTGTCTATTTTGGAAAATGCCCATCCCTTAGGCGCAGAACCGGCTGCCCTGGCAGCTCCGAAATAACAGGACCATCCGTTGGAGCCCTTGCTGCCCGGCATGATCAGGATCGTGTCCTTTATGCATTTTCCTCTGTTGACGTTTTCATAGTCTTTTATCACACCGGTCTCTGGGTCGATACCTCCCCATCCTGTAATGCTATCAGCGCACACAAGCGCCTCACCTTCCACAATGCCCGGTATCACACCTCTGCCCTGCAGAACTATTTTCTCCACCTGTACTCCTCCTTCCACACGCCGGAAACTGCTGCATCGATACAGCGGTATTTGTCCGTATAATATACACGCTCGGCACAGCCGTCTGAGCGCACGCTTCCGGACTGTTTCAGGCTGTCATAGGCCTGCCCTTTGTAGTGCTTCAGGAAACAGTCACCTATGGTGACCGGACAGGTACTTGTCTGTATGGTTCCCCCTGCATCTTCGATTATTTTCGTGTATCCGTTTAAATCAGCCATGGCCTTGATGGGATACACGGTCCATACCATAAATCTTACACCATCATGTACCTTTTTTCCACAAATATAATCCGCAACTTCCTTGATCTGATGAATATCATAGTGAGGACAGCCCAAACTGACAAGATCCACAGAGCCGTCTTCCCTGCTGCACAGCTCCTCATAAGCTAAATTGATGTCCTGCTGCGTCAATGTGAACTCCTCCTGCACCTCATGTCCCATGAAAGCCTCCTCCTGCGTATTGGCCTCCGGGGTGATCCCCACAATGTGGCACATCCGGCAGTTGGTGGTAATGGCAAGGGCCGTAAAAAAGCTTTTCAGCTTTACAAAGTCCACGCCTTCAAAATTGCCGGTAAGAACCGGTGTACATCCGGTAAGGGGCAGTCGTTTTCCCATGGCTTTTCCCAAAACTTCCCATTCGATCGGTGAGTTAAGCTCTGCTTCCACGTGTATCAGATGGGTTCCGAAACGATTTTCCTTCACATGGTATCCCCAGTATGGCGTCCTGCCGCAGATGGCTGACCAGAAAGCCGCCTCGATTCCATCTGCGTTGCAGCATGCTCCCCAGATGGAATTGCCCATAATAGTAACACCTGATTCTGTGGTCACAAAATGCTCTCCCCGCACAGGCAGCCATCCCATCAGATAAGGGGAACAGGAACCGGCTATGGTAACGCCCGCCTTTCTGGATTCCTCCAGATAGTAACTGTTCTTGTCAAACTCCTCTTTGGGCTGGTCAAAGATCTGGTAGTCATACTGGTCACTGGCAGCCACACAGGACTGCACATAACAATCCTTGTCCACACTGTCAAAGACGATCCTCTCATCACGGGCCAGGTTCATCCTGGAAAATACTTCATGGAAATCCTTACTTTTACAGACATTGAGGTAATTGTGACTGCCGCAGAACACTGTGGCCTTTGTCACTTTACAGAGTCTGTCCGCCCCCAGCACCTGCGCATAGCGCACAATATTTTCCAGTGCCGTCTGACAGAGCTTTCCCTTTTTTCCGTCCAGGATATCCTGTTCTTCCTTTGTCAAATGAATCACTTGCATTCCTCCGTTTCCTCCAGGATTTCGATGATCTCCCGGTCCGCGTCCACTACGATCCTGTCCCCGTCTTTTACGGTTTGGTAAAACGCAGGCTCTACCCGGTCCACCATGGGCACTTCCATGATAATGGCGCTGGACACCAGAACGGTTTCCGGGTGCTCAATGATCATAGCTGCCGGTGAATTTTCCTTCTGGTTCAACTGATAAAGACCATCTGCCTGTACCACAGAACTTCCCTTTCCGCCTGGAAAAATGAGCACCTTATGGGCAACGGATCTTCCCTCCAGATCATGCGCTTTCTCTATGACTGTTCCCGTAGCCGGGTCTATCAGATAGAACATAATATGGTCTTTTGATATAATGGCCTGCGCTTCCGCGCGTCCCTCAGAAATCTTATGGCATTTAAATTTTTTTCCCATGTCATTTTACCTCCCCGGTGAGTGCTGCTTCGATACATGTATCCAGATCACGGATAACAAAATGGATTCCTCTTCTCTGCGGATAGTAGGCACATTTCGGTGATTCCGTGATTCCCACTTTCCCTGTCAGATGTCTCCAGCAGGGCTGGTCCGGACAACTGTCAGGCACTATAAACCCGCCTGCGCCGGTAATGATCTCATCAAATCCCATACGGACTGCCATCTCCTTTACATGGCTGGAGGTGAGGATCCACATTTCTTTTTCCAGTTTCTTTCCTTCCAGTTTTTCTGCGATATACTTTACTTCCTCCAGTGTGAAATGAGGGCATCCGAACATGGCAAAATCAATTTTCCTGCTGCCATCCAGAGATATTTCTTTTAGGATCTCTTCCTTATCCTCATTGGTGATGACCACCGTTTTCTTCGGCTTCTTTCCTCCAAAGGCAGTCTCCAGATCGGGAGCCTCCGGTGTGAATCCCACAATGTGATACATGCCGTAGGCACCTGAGGTATTCAACTGTGCCCCCAGGTTTCTCAGTGCTTCTTTTGTGATGGTCTCCTTGGGAAATCCTGTAAAGACAGGAATACCCTCCCCGATTTTTTTGCCCAGCATGCCGATGATATGATAGTCAAAATCATTTTTTACGTCTGCCTGTATGTCCACCAGGATATCCCCTTTCCGGTTCTCATCCAGCAAAAGACCGTATTCCGGTACATAACCTGTAATGGCTGCACACAGTGCGCTGTTGGCACCCTCCCGGTTACTCCTTGCTCCCCACACAGCGTTGATGTAGGGCGTTGCGCTGGATTCAGAAAAGGCCGTCACCTCCCTGTAATTTGGCACATTGGTATCGATATAAGGGGTGCAGTTATAGCTGAGCTGTGCCCCCAGTGCTTTGTAGGCATTATGTGTTCTCTGCATCAGATCCGCATATTCTGGTGCCACCATATCCCTGTTCTTGAAAAATTCCAGACAAAAACCGGGGTTTACTGTTGGGGTCACACGGCATTTTGCGCCTCCTGCCAGCATTTTTTCTGCAAACCACAGGTCTGCCTCCTGATTCGACAAAGCCACATGTGCTCTCGTAATAGGAACCATTTTTTCGGCTCCGAAGGACTCTCCGATCGCCACCTGTATCTTCATGGCATAGGCCGTCCCTTTTCCATATTTTCCGTCCAGCATATCCTGCTGGTGCTGTGTAAGCTGCATTTGAATTCCTCCTCTGTTTCTCTTTTTTACCGGTACTTTCTTCTTTTTCGGATGACGTAGATCCAGACTTTATTTTCTGTTTTTTTCACTTTTCAGCACGCATCCCGCGCTCTCTAACAGTCCGCCGTCATGGATCCAGTTCCTGAGCTTCTCCAGATAAGGATACAGGTAAATATCCTCCTCCATGACCGGAACCAGGTCTTTCATGGCTTCCAGTACCGCTTTTGTCCCCTCTCCTCTTGTAAGGGAAGGATCCACAAACTGCTGTGCCTGATATGCGGAGAGCAGTTCGATTGCCAGAACATACTCAAACTTTTCTGCTATACCGAGAGCTTTTTTGCATGCGTTGTATCCCATGGATACATAGTCCTCCTGATTGGCACTGGTGGTCACACTGTCCACGGAGGCCGGGGTGGATAAAATTTTCATATCATTGAGCAGCCCTGCCTGTGTATACTGGGGTATCATAAGACCGGAATTCAACCCCGGCTTTTTGATCAGGAAATAAGGATACGGAGACAGTTTTTCATCCAGAAAACGGACATTTCTGCGCTCGGACATTTTCGCCGCCGCTGTGGCCGCAATACAGGCAGAATCCATCTCGATCCCCACATAGGACGCGTCTGGATTTCCATTGGAAAACACCTGCGGGTCATCCGCTGCTCCACACACAATAGGATTGTCCGCGCATCCGTTGATCTCCACCTCAACAGCAGCCCAGGCATCCCTTAATGTCTTCTTCACCGCGCCGTGAAGCTGTGGGATACATCTGAGAGATAAGGGGTCCTGCACATGAGTCCCCTCGGCTTTTTTTGTCACCTGGGAACCGTGCAGCATGCGTTTGATAATGTCGGCAGTCTCCAGAAGCTCTTTCTGGGGACGGCAGTTTAACACTCTCTCATCATAGGCGCGCAGAAGCCCGCCCAGCATCTCAAAAGACATGGCAGCCACTAAGTCGGCGGATTCCACAGCTTTCAGCAGATCATAAACGGCAACAGCAGCCAAGGCTGTAGGGGAAGAAGTTCCGTTCAGAAGTGCCAGCCCCTCTTTATAGCTGAGCACGAAGGGTTCCATGCCTGCCCTGTGAAGTGCTGTTTTGCTGTCCGAGAGTTCTCCCCGGTAATACGCTCTTCCCTCTCCGATCAAGGCTGCCGCGATATGTCCCTCCGCACACAGATATCCCACGGAACCTTCCCGTGGTGTATACGGTATCAGATCTTTGTTCAAAAAATCCCGGTATCGCTCCAACAGCTCCATGCGCACACCGCTGACTCCCATGCCAAGGCTCTGCAGCACCATCAGGATAATGGCTCTTACCTCTTCCTCTTTGAATGGCTCCCCGACACTGGTGGAATGGGTCAGTATTATATTCCTCTGTAATTTCTCCGCATCCTCTTTCCCTATGGTCTTTGTGACCAGCGCGCCAAAACCGGTAGTGGTGCCGTATACTACACGTTCTTCCTCCACACACGTCTCTACGATCTTTCTTGATTTCTCCACACGCTGTCTGTATTCATTAGAAAAATCCACTTCTGCATGAAACCGCACCACCGCCATAAATTCTTCTATGGTCAGTTTTTTGCCCAATATCACCTTTTTCATTTTATTCTTTCCTCTTTTCCCCTTTAAAAGTTTCTGCACACTACATTTCCGTCTGCCGCTATAGGCATATATCTGGCTTTTGTACCTTCCACCATATCTCCATATATGGCTATATAAAACGGACGGTATACCTTTCTCTCCTCAACCGGTTTTATCGCTAAATTCCTTCCCACATGACGTCTGACCATCCGTCCTGCCATGATAGCACCGCAGTCCGTAAGCCTTTTGTCTTCATAGTAAGTGGGCTGGATATCATTTTCTTCCACCTCTTTTACTTCTGTGGCAATGTCATCCTCCACATAAGATGCACTGCATGTGGTGGCCTCCACCATCACTCGGATCTTCTGCCTGTCCTCTTCTTTTTTCTTCTTGATGGTCCTGACGATAATATTGTCTTTATATGTCATTTCATAAGTAATATAACGGCTTTCCAGATACATAATACGGAGGTTGATTTTCTTTCTTCCGAACAATGCCCGTATAATAGGGTTTTTTCCTCCTCCGGCGATTTTGAGAGCTTCCTCTTCTTTCATTTTCACAGGAAAACATTCTATCTTCATAAATCTATACCTCCATACAAATCCTTCACTCAGCGGGGTCTGTTATTCAGCCATCCCGCTGATCTTTACCGTTTGTCACGCACAGGGCGGTCCTATGCAGCATATCTGCTGCATAGCCCTGTACCTGTTTCCTTTACCTGCTTTTATTATTTTCTTATTTTTCTTTTTTCTTATCTGATCCTTTTTTGCCTGTGGCAAAAGAGACAACCTCTGTACAATACTTCAAAAACACGCCTACGGTTATAAGGATTGCAATTCCCGGCGCCATAATGCCGATGATAAAATCAACACTGTTCAGCAGTCCATATCCATAGATACATGCCAGCACAATGTAGAGGAGCACCAGAGCGCCGTCCACACCCAGCCATTCCACTTTCAGTTCTGATTTTTGCTGTTCTGTCAGTTCACTTGTATTTTCCTTGGGATCCTTCATATTGCTTCCTCCTTATAATCCTTTCAGTCTGCGTTCTGCACTTAAATCTTTTCCGAAACGGTTTCCGATCAGGAAAGCCACAAAGGAAAGAGGCAGACCGATCAGAACCGGGTCAATGGTTACACCCGATATGGTCACAGGCCATATATACTGGAATACGATCCAGGTAACACCACCCACGATCATACTTGCAATTCCTGCCACGTTTGTCTTTTTGCCGTCAAACATCAGCGCTGCAATAATAGGCACAAATAATAGGGTCATACTGATACTGCTCAAAAACAGAAACGCATCGTACACACGGTCAAAACGGAATGCTGTAAAGAGGCCGATAATACCGAAAATAACAGCAGCCACTCTTGTGATCGTGATACTGACTCTGTCTTTCAGTTTTCTGTCCCCTCGGAGCATGTAGATAATATCATTGGAGATGATCTCCCCACCGATCAGATAATAACTGTCCAAAGTTGAGATGATCGCCCCCAGAATTCCTACAATAAACAGGCCTTTTGCCACAACCGGCAGATATTCCACCACAGTTGCCACATAGGTAACTTCCGGCTGGACTGCCAGAGCGGTATCACGTACACGGATAATCGTTCCCGTCATAATAGTCACTACATCGAAGGACAGCCAGATGGAAAAGCACAAAAGCATGGCTCTTTTGCCTGTCTTCGGAGAGTTGGCGGCTGCGAACCTCTGATAAAACGCCGGATCCTTATACAAATTGATACAGAGAATGATCAAAATTGCAGCCTGCGGAATTGGGATTCCTCCAAAGGCCGTGAGCATCTCCGGAGCCGGGCCGCTCAGAGCTGCCTTGATTCCTTCCAGTCCTCCCACATCAAAAAACAGCTTTGGAAACGCGGAGGACACACAGGTAACCATCAGGAAAAAGAATATCATATCCGTAACAGCCACACCCATGAGGCCGCCCAGACAGGTAACTCCAATGGAGATAGCCACTACAATAGCCGCTACCATCACCTTGTCTGCATGCCAGGCACCTTCACCTACATACCCTACAGCCGCGATTTCTCCAATGGAAAGACAAGTGATCACAATGACTATAGCCCCCAATACAGCGGCAAATTTTCCGTAATGTACCCTCAGAAGATCTGGAATTGTACCCTTTGCCTTTACAGAAATCCTGGGTGCCACCCACAGAGCAAGGGGAAAGCGCACTGCATGGGCACCGATAGACCAGATAAAGAATCCGGCAAAACCCATGGTGGTGGAATATCCAACTGTACCCACAACACCTGCACCGCCATACCAGGACGCCATTAATGTGCCGACTACCAGAGACCAGGGCAAAGCCCTGTTTGCTTTATAAAAACTGTCCATATCCTGTGATGTTTTTGAAAAATAATAACCTACCAGCAGAATACCGATGAAACAGACAACAACTACTACGTTATCAATAATGGTCATAGAACAACCTCCCTCTTCTTTCGCTTTTCCTTTTTCGCACACGGCAGACAGCCGTATGCGTTCTCATATTACAGGTCAAATCCCTCCAGAGCTTTTTCAAGCACAGCTCTCTGCTTTTCGGTGTACTCCGGCGCCGTGTATTCTTTCAGGCGTTTTTCCACTCTTTCTTTTGCCTTTTGTTCCACGGAGACTCTTCCGTTTCTCTCCCAGTCCGCATAATTTTCCAGGCTGTAAAGCTCCGGATAGTAGATTTCCGTGCGGTAACGAAGGATGGTTTCCTCCTCTGCCAGATAATTTCCGCCCGGTCCCACTTCCTGAATGGTCTCCAGATCCATATCTTCCTCTGAGAAGATATCAATGCTCTCCACAGACTTTCTGGCAGCCATCATCTGTTCGTCCAGCACATATTTCTCAAAGCTGAAGACATTCAGGCCGTCCATCTCCCCGAAGGAGTGGAAAATAAAGTCTGCCTTTACATCAAGACTGGTCATAAGGGACATGGCCGTCTCCGCTCCATTCTGGTAATCCAGTTCTTTTCCCATGGACAGGGAGCCTCCGGTTCGGCAGGGCACGTGGTAGTAATCTGCCATAGCCTTTGCATATTGGATAAACAGTGCCTCCTCACAGCCCCAGGATACCGGCATGGCTTTTCTCATGTTGGAGACATAGGTGGTGTTTCCATAGACTACCGGTGCCCCCGGATTGACAAGCTGGGTCATAATAACACCAGCAAGCACTTCCGCATTGTTCTGGACAATGGTTCCGCCCAGTGTCACCGGACTGGTCATACCCGGGATCGCACAGCAGGCGATCACTACCGGAAGATTTCTCTTTGTGTAGGCAAGCTGTCCTTCTATATCATCCTTTGCATAGCGCAGAGGTGAGATGACATTTCCTACACCGATAGTAAAATAGCCCTCGTCTGTATCATAAAAATCACGGGCCAGTTGTATGGTCTCCTCTGCATCCGTCTTTCCAAAACAGGACATGATGACAGGATGCGTGGAATACTTCAGAGTAAGCGCTCCCTTGATAACCTCTGCCCTCTCTTTTGGGAATGCCGGAACATAGGTCAGAGGTGAGCTGGACAGATTGATCATGCTGCTGGATGCGTCCAGTTTACGGATATTCACATAGTCTTGCGGAGTGGGATCATACACGTTATTATCCCTCAGAATTTTCCTTGCTCCCGATGAAGAACTGATGGCCTGTCCTCCTTCTCCGATCTTCAGTTCCTCAAAAGGTGTCTTCAGTATAAAGCTGGGCGGTACTGTGGACAACGCCCGCTCCACTGTTTTCCTGTCAAAATATACACGGTTTCCCTCTGTGCGTATTCCCTGTTTTCTGTAAAGCTCCAGAAGCTCCGTGTGTTCAAAATCCACGCCTACATGTTCCAGCAGATATAAAGTTTTTTCATGGATTGTTTCCAGTTCTGATCGTTTAACTTCATTTATTATCATATGCCATCCTCCATCTACAGTTTTACAATGGCTCCCACTTCAATCTTCATGCCGCCCCACAGTTCAAGGGCAACGCCGCATCTTGCCGGCGGACATTCGGTGCCGAAAAATTCTGCATATATTTCATTCATGGCATCAAAATCTTTCATCGTGGATAAGAACACATCGCATTTCACCACATCCTCCAGAGAGGCTCCCATCTCCTCCACCAGCAGCTTCAGATTGCTGAGAGCTGCCCTTGTCTCCTCCTGGATCGTTCCGTGAATAATATCACCTGTCTCAGGATCCAGGGCAATCTGTCCTGAAACAAAAGCAAATCCCCCTGCAATAACTGCCTCAGCCACGGGTCCCCCGAATACCTTCATTCCTTTTGGGGTAAATACTTCTTTCTTCATTTTCGCTGTTACTCCTTTCCGTTTTTCGTCATCTGAGTGATAACTAATTTGTACCAGGAATTCGTCGGAAAACCGTCTGCTCTCAAATATTATTCAAAAAAAGACACGGAGTTTTTTCCCCGTGTCTATCCTCAGCTTTCCATACTCTTCAGTTCTTCCCATAAAAATCTGCTGTCCAATTTCTTTGCTATCCGGTCAGCCAGCTCCCGGCGGTGTTTTGCCTCTTCTGTATCACCTTCCGCCTCCGCGATCAGCGCACAGCACAGCTCTGTTTTCGCCTCTCCCCACAGAGAACCGACCTGAACAAAACAGGAACGTGCTTTTTCAGCAAATTTTTTCGCTCTGCTGCTGTCTCCCATCCGGCACAGCACCAGGCTCATATCCGAGTAGAACACACCTGCCTCCCCGGAAATCATGTATTTTTCTCCAATCTCCACTGCCTTTTCCAGGCACCTGCAGGCCATATCCCACTTCTTCTGGCGTATATAACAGATTCCCATGTCATGATGACAGGCCGACAATTCTATCCTGTAACGCTCAGTTTCTCTGTCCGCATGACTCAGACGGTCCACTGCCTCCATAAAAAGCTTCTCTGCCTTTTCATACTCTCCGTCCTTCATCATACAGATACCCAGATACCGGATCAGCATACACTCTTCCTCCAGATGACGGCATGTACAGTCTTTCATAAATTCCATACAGGTTTCGATCACACTGCGCATAAAGCCGTTTTGTCCTGTCAGATCCCCGTATAAAATGAGCTGCAGATAATTATAAAAAATATAGTCTCTGTCCTGAATCTGCTTCGCCAGTTCCAGACTTTTCTCAATACAATTTTTCCCTCTCTGGCAGTCTCTGACAAACATCTCATAGCGCCCCAGCAGATATTCCACCCGCATGCGAATGGGAGTCATCTTAGAATCGGTCTCCTGCAGTGCCCTTATTTCCTCCGCCAACTCCACAAGCTCATCTTCCTTTGCCGAAAAGCCGTCAATATTGCCGCTGAACACAGCTTTTCTGGCCAACATGGGATAAAAATCATAGGAAATCCTGTAGAACGCCTCCAGATATTCCACCTTATACCAGTACATTTTGTACCGATCCCGGCAGCGCTCATAGTGATAAATGACCAGGGAGCAGATGCCCAGATTCCTGTCCTTTTGGTATTCCTGTTCATAATATCTGGCAATGTAGTTATGATAAATATCCTTTTTTTCTTTTGGCAGACTGCTGTATACATATTCACGGATGATCTGATGGCGGAACCCGTAATGCACCTCCCCGCTCATCAGTTTTTCATAAAGGATCTTTTTATCCAGCAAAGGTTCCAGTATCTGCAAAAGCTGCAGTTCCTCCATGCCTAGGATCTGATTGATCTCTCCTTTGGTCACAGGAAGAGAAAAAATGGATATGATATCCAGCATAACGCGCTCCCGCCTTGAAAGGCTTAAAAGCCTGCTCTGGATAACATTGGTCATGCGGTCCGTAAATGCGGTGCCATCCCCTTTTTTCTCAAACAGCCGCAGAGATTCCATAAAAAACAGAGGATTTCCCTGGGTTTTTTTATAAATTTCCTCCACAAGCCGCGGATCGTTCAGAAGACCTGCGTCTGTCTCCTCTATCACCCGCCTGGCCTCCTCCAGGGTAAATGGCTTTAGTTCTATTTCTTTCAGGATTCCCCGTCCGATCAGAGGTATCTTGAAGCTCTTGATGTCATCACCGTCGTCCTCCCGGCTGGCAGCCACCACAAGCATCTGCCCATGGCCCATGCGGAACAGCAGATTGCTCATAAGCCTCATGCTCATGGAATCCATCCACTGAATGTCATCAATAAACAGAAGAATTTTCCTGTCTCGGAAATATTTTGTCAGATAGCGGAAGACCGATTCTGTCAAAATTTCAAAACGGGTCATAAAAAACTGCACATCCGAGGCATTCTGCCGGAGCAGAATATCAGTAGGGGACTCCACATCCAGTCCGTTTTTCTTACAGTATTCATCCACCTTAGCCATGATTCCATGCCACGGCATCAGATACAGATCCTTTTCCGTCTCACAGCATGTCCAGGTAAATATCAGATAGTCTGAGTCCTCCACCATCCGCCGGATTTCTTCCAGGAGCATACTTTTCCCCACACCAGGCTCCCCTGTGATCAGGAAAGAACGGCAGCGCCTTTCCGAATCTCCCTCTTTTGCGCTGATCCGGGAATAGATGTCATAGAGAATATCCGCTCTTCCGAAAAAATATTCGCCTCTTTCTTCCGGGGGACGTTTCAGCCTGTTTTTCATCTCTGAAATTTTCTCATAAAGCGCCTGTGTCTCCTCTTCCGGCTGTTCCTCCACTTCCTTTTCCAAAAATGTTTTCAGAGTCTGATAAATCTCCATGGCAGGGAGATATCTTCCCGCCTCCGCCAGTTTTTTCATGATACTTCGGTACAATTCTTCGTCCAGAACCTCATTCTGTATGAGTATCCTGCTGCTCTCCTCCAGAAAATCAAGTCCCTGCCCTGTCTTCTGCCCCATGATCTTAAGCTGCAGTGCTTTTAAATAGGCTCTTTTCCGCTCTGCCCTCTCCCCCTCGGCCCATGCCTCAAACTCATAGCAATTCTTCACAAAGAAAAACTGGAGGAATTCGCCCTTCCAGCTTTCCAGCAGATTTTCCCTTGTGATATGCTCCATGTCGATATCAATATCCATTTGACGGTTCAGAACGATCAGCGTGTTACCCTCCACAGTCAAAATGTCCTGTCCCAATACTTTTCTTATATTATAAACCGCGTCCCGCAGGTTTTTCCTGGCCGTTGCCTCGCTGTTTCCCGCCCACAAAACACTGATCGCCTGGCTTCTGGATATCTGGTTATTCACACACAAATAATAAAACAGGCCTTCCACTTTCTGATAGGGGAAAGAGACTTTTTCTCCAAAAAGCAATACACCGGGCCGTCCTAAAAGCTGAACTTCTATGTCATGAGAATATCTTCTATCCATGTTTTCACCTTTACCTATTTTCCGTAAGATTACTTCCCGCTTCTCTTCTTTAATGTAATTGCACTCTTGGGACAGTTTGCAGAACAGATGGTACAGCCCCAGCATTTTTCAGGGTCAAACTTCACATTTCCCCCTTGGTCTTTATAAAAAGCACCGAAATTACAGATTTTCGTACATTTCCCGCATTGGACACACTTACTTTCATCCCACAGCGTCTCATAATGGGATGTGGGATAATGAAGCCTTGTTCCCAGTATCCTGGCCATTTTCGTGGGATAGCAGTACACGCCGTCACAGTTGCACAGCACATTATTTTCTCCTGACTGCATCAGTCCTTTTTTGTTGATCCCACGGATCAGCTTTTTTGTCTCATCCAGAGAGAGAATGGTTCCCAATTTTCTGTCATAAGGGGTGTTCGGTCCCTTTACCAGCTTATTAATGCATACATTCACGGGCTTTTCCGTACATCTGCCCATGGCTTTACAGTTGCAGGGCAGAATCAGGATTTCCTCTCCCAGAGTGTCCATCATGTCGTAAGACTCCTGCAGGGTCAAATATTGTGTCTGATGCATGGGTACGTCTTTACCTGCCGCTATATCAAGGGCAGCCTGCGCAGTGCGGTCCATATACACCTTCAAATCCCATTCATTTAACCGGTCCACTGTCTCCTGTGGAAATTCCCCGTACGCTTCAGGTTCATACTGAGCGAAATACGGATAACGGGCATAGAAATCTGTCATTCTGTAAAAGATTTCGCCGCTGCTGTCCCCCTCACATTTTTCCAGTACATTTCTCTGATAACTCTCAAAAAGCAGCTTCCTTACATCCTCTTTCCCACTTTCTTTCAGCAGGCTGCAGATTTCCTGTTCAGATACGGGATTGCTTCCGAACTTAACGGCAAGCTCAGCCTCATAGTCACGGTACATGGGAACTGCGGCCTCATAAAATTCTTCCGGAACCGCCCAGACTTCCATTGCTTTTCTGTAAATTTCCTTCATGCTTATCCCCCAATTTTAAAAAGATCATCTGTAAATAAAGTTATCGAAATCGTAGCGCCGGATTGTCGAAAAAATGTCGGCTGACGTCGGTTGGGATTTTTACTCTATTCTACCTTATATTTTAATTGATGTCTATCTTACAGAAATTGAATGCAACGTTTTTTTTATATCCGAGTTCGCTTTTTCAAATAAAAAATGTTCAGGATGATTGGTGCTCATGTAAATAACATGCACGCTTATATCCTGAACAAGCCCTTAATATTTTCTATATTTTGAATTTCCCTATTTTTCAATTTTCTTTTGAAGAAGAATACTTTTTCTAAATTTACTGGGTGTTTCCTGAAAAGTATCTTTAAAAATTCTCGTAAAATAGTTTTGATCTTTAAATCCTGTCCGCGCTGCGATCTCGCCAATACTCAGATTAGTGTCTACCAGCAGTTTTCTGGCTTCTGCCAGCCTTACCTTATTAAGATATTCCATAAATGTAAGTTTTGTATGCTGCTTAAATAATTTGCAAAAGTATGTATAACTTAAAAAAACTTCGTCCGCTGCATCCTGAGTCTTTATATCTTTCATGTAATTTTTATTCGCATACTCAAACACCACTTGCAGGCGTTCATCCTTTTCTGTTTCCAATACATGACTGCCTTCTTCCAATTTCAGGCACTCTTCTGCTTTTCTGAAATACCAAGCTATCAATTTATAGAAATCCGCCTTCAGCACCATCTCATATCCTACTTTTTTCTGTTGTACCTCTGTCAGAAGTTCATTGAGAATTTCCAATATACCCTCCTCTTTCCTAGCATCAAGATACGTTGGAAAATGAACTTGTTTATTAAGTATAGGTGAAATATATTTTACTTCATGGGCAATACCGCCTAATGAATAGAGAATATCCGTATCAAATTGAATACATAAGATTTTATGTTTTTCATCATTCATAAAATCCGTTTTATGATCTTCCTTGCTATTGATAAAAAACAGAGAACCAGGATTGGCTATCATATCTATAGAATTCACCTGAACTTTCACCCGTCCTTCCATAATATAGAGAATTTCCAGATATTTATGATAGTGTAGAGGAGATGAATACTCATGTATAAAAATCTTAAAGGAGGTGCATATATTGTCATCACTTAAATACAGTCTTTCTTCCAAGCCACGATTCAATATCTGCACCCCCTTAATGTCTTACAATTTTTCCAATATACTTTCTATATAACGTTTTGAATCGGCTATTACCTGATCCGCGTGCAGAAATCCTGCCATTTCAAAAGAAAGAACACCGTCATATCCTGTCCTTTTTAACGCTTTCAAGGTATCTTCCCAATTATTAATCCCTTTTCCCGGCGGAAGATTATAATTTATCATACCATCTCCATCCCTCATATGGACATGGAAAATTCTGGCACCTAATTTTTCCACCACCATGGGGACATATTCCCTCTGTATCATATGCCATGCTGTGTCCAGGTTGATTCCCAAATCCTCATCCGATATATAATCAAACATTCGCAGCATTGCGTCTGAATTACCAACAATAACATTCGCATGGCCTTCCACGTTAAATCTCATCTTATATTTCCGGCAGATTTCCAGGCAGCGTTTGATCGTATCCATATAACGTTTCCAAACCTCGTTCCAGTCAATCTCATTCGGATAGGTCATATTTTGAGTCAATTCCTGATATGGAACACCTTCCACATGAGGAGACCAGTAATTTGGTACATAATCAACCGGACATTCATGCCCATATACCCAGTTTGAAACCATGTTGATCATGTCTGTCCCCAATTCATATCCAATCTTTACCATTTCTTCAAACTTCAGGAATGCCTCCTCTCTGACTATATCATCAAGACTTGCAAGCCCCTGTGTAATCTGTGTATAAAAAGCAAACTCTGAAATTTCCATTTGATAAGAGTTTATTAATTTTCTCAGTTCTTTTATTTTTTCCGCAGTATAATATACTTTTACATCCTTTTCGTTATGGGCAATCATTTCGATTGCCTGAAATCCAAGTTCTCCCACAGTGCGGATTGCCGGCTCATAAGGTGCCTGATAATGAGGAGCCGTGAAACACCATGATGCGCATCCCAGTTTCATTTTTATTCCTCCTTACAATTTTTGTCTCTGTCCTGTCCTGGCACTTTCATAGGCGGCTAATATGGTTTTTACAGAGCAGATTCCATCTTTTCCTGAAGTAATAGGAGTTTTATCTTCTAAAATACAGTTTGCAAAATGTTCCTCCATTCCATAAAATCCGTCTACCTCTTCATAGGCATACTCATTCCAATGATTATCCCCTTTCTGAACAAGTCGGATAGAAGGCTCTTCTTTTGAATCGCAGGTAACAAATATAGTTCCCTTATCACCATAGATTTCAAACTTATCATAACAGACACCATCCGGTGCTATCGTAGAAAAACTCCAATGTCCCTGTGCCATAACACCGTTCTTAAAGGTCATATTCACAATTGCATTCGTTTCTGTGTTCCAGTCCTTGGAAAATCCAATCTGCGCATCTATTATATCCACCTCTGATCCTGCAAACCACCGCATAAGATCCAGATGATGTGCTCCCATATCTGCCAAACACCCGCCGCCCGCAAGCTTAGTATCACTAAACCATTCTGTACGGGGATGATAAAACTTTCCAATCCCCTCATGGGACATCTGCGCCTTGATCATTAACACTTCCCCTATCTTTCCCTCATCAATACACCTTTTTATTCCAGCGCAATACCCTCTGAACCGCTCGAAAAATGCTGCCTGCAAAATGATTTTATTTGCCTCGGCCGCTTTACAGATTTCATTTGCCTCTTCCAGAGTATTTGCAAAAGGCTTTTGTGTCAGCACATGTTTTTTAGCCCTCGCAGCGTCAATGGCCACTTTTGCATGCAAAAAATTTGGTGTACAGTTATAGACAGCCTGTATTTCAGGATCACTCAGCATTTTTTCATATTCTGTGTAAACCTTAGGTATTCCAAACTTCTTTGCAAATGCTTCCGCTGCTTCCTTATTTTTATCGCAAACAGCTGCCACTCTTGTATTTTTAAGTTGAACAGCACTTGCTGTCTGGTCCTGTGCAATTCTGCCGCAGCCTATAATTCCAATATTTACTTTTTCCATAATCATCCCTCAATTTTATGTTTTTTTTTATAATTATTCAGTACCCTCATATTTCTTTTAATCATTCTTTTACAGCCCCCATTGTAAGTCCTTGCGTAATATTTTTTTGGAACAAAACAGAAATAAGTACCGGCAAGGCTGTTGCAATGCAGCCTGCGGTCATCATCATTCCATAATCCACACCAAATTTTGTTGTAAATTCAGAAATGGCCACCGTAATCGTTTTATGCGCCTGTGAATTCATAAAAATAAGCGCATACATAAACTCATCCCATGCCATTAAAAACGCCAGAATTCCAACTGCTGTAAAACCTGGTTTTGCAATGGGAACAATTACCCTAAAATACGCTCCTATGCGTGAGCAGCCATCAATCATAGCTGAATTTTCCAAGTCTGCCGAAATGGATTTAAAATAACCGCTCATAACCCATATGGTATATGCCAATGTAAATGAGACATATAAAAGTACCAGACAAATCATATTGTCAATAATTCCTATTTTTTTAAAAATCACATACAAAGGAATCATCAGCGATACCGGCGGCAAAAGCTGAAAGAACATTACAAGCATTAAAAGCTTATCTCTGAACCGAAAAGAAAGTCTGGCAAATGCGTATGCCGCAAATCCACCTACTGTCAAGGATATCACCGTTGTAATACCTGATACGAGAATGCTGTTAAACATAGCACGTTTAAACACTGCCGCTGGCGAAGAGACAATCGTACCTTTATTTATTATCGTTTCGGATAATAAAATACTTTTATACCGTTCATAACTGGCATGGGGCGGAAACCATGACGCATCCATGTCAAGCAGGTGCTTCGCCGGGCTGATACTGGATATAAACATCCATATAAGTGGAAGGACGGTCCAACATATAATGATCAAACATCCCAAGAAGATCAGCCCCGATTTTATAAAATGTTTTTTGCTTTTTTCCCTCATAACATCCTCCTCAATAAACATCGTCTGCCTTTAGGATTTTCTTATAAGTCAATGCAATAAAAACAGTCAGTATTGCAACTATCATTGCTATAGTTGCTCCATAACCAAAATCAAACAGACTGAACGTCTGGAAATATGTATAATAGCTGATAGTCATGGTACTGTTATTCGGTCCTCCCTGAGTCAGCATATAAATAATGTCAAACACACGAATTGTTTGTGTGGTGCGGAGAACTAAAATCACCAACAGCATGGGCTTCAGCAACGGAAATGTTATTTTCCTGAATGTATGCCAAAAACCTGCTCCCTCCATTTTTGCTGCCTCATAATAAGTTCCCGGTATCGTTGAAAGACCGGCAAGGAGCATAATAATGAATAAAGGAAGCATTTTCCAGGTATCCGCCAGTATGATCACATTCAGAGCCAGTTTTGGTTCTCCCAGCCATACTATCGGTTGTCGGATAATTCCTAGCTGAAGAAGCAGTTTATTCAGTGCTCCATAACTGGCATTCAATATCCAGTTCCAGAGCTGCGCGTTCACAACTGTAGGAACTGCCCAAGGTGCCAGAATTAATGCCCTTAACAGCTTCTGTCCCCGAAAAGGAATATTTAAAAATAACGCTGCCATAAATCCTAAAATCAGCTGAAGACCAAGAGAAACAACCGTAAAATACAAAGTCACTGACATGGCATGCCAAAACTTATCGTCCGTAAGAACACGCGCATATTGTTTTAGTCCCAAAAAACCCTGGCTCACATTTGAAAGTAAATTATACTGAACCATTGTCAGATAAATTGTATAAAAAAGGGGATATAACATTAATCCGAAAATAATGAGCATTGCCGGAGTTACCATGCCAATACCAAGGTGGGCCTCCCTTTTTGCAAGTGTACCCTTCTTCATTCCTATCTCCTCCCCCCGAATACTTTTTCTCTATACCGGACTGTCTTTCGGACAGCCCGGTTTTTTTATTTTTAATTTTGTATCTGACTGGTCACATTCTGTTGTAAACTATCCAACACTGTTTGCGGGTCCTCTCCATTAGCAATCACTTTATGTATACTTTCCTGAACCATATTACTCCAGTTTTGGTACTGTACCAGAATCGGTCTAAAGTGTGCATATTCATATTGTGGATATGCCATATCCAAAATTTCAAATTTACTGGTCAATTCTTCATCTTCATACAGTTCTTTCAGCGTAGGCATCTGGGAAACGCCTTCTAGAAACGATTTCTGTATCTCAGGCTCTGTAAGAAGCTTCAAAAATTCTACTGCCCATTTCGTACTCTTTGTGGTTGAAACTACAGCATAGCCACCTCCACCAGCAACACTTCCGCTTTTCATCTTTTCAGAACCAGGCAGCATTGTCATACCTACCTTTCCTGCGATTGCTGACTCTGATTCACTATTTGTCGCGGTCCAATAAGAAGACCAGCCTGTTACGAACGCCACATCTCCAGCCATGAAGGTATTCATTACATTACGGTCTGTATAAGTAGTAGAAGCAGGGTCTGCGATTCCATTTTCCATGGAGTCACGAAACCATGTCAGCGCGTCCAAAGATTCCTCACTATTTAGTTTCCAATTTCCACTGCTGTTCTCATCGTCCTCACGATATTGTCCTCCAAATCCATACAGCAGTGCAGTATAATCGCATACCAATCCCTCGGCCTGACTGGCTCCCCAGGCAATTCCGTATTTTACAAGCCCCTCCTCTTTCATTTTCAGAGACATATCTCCCAGTTCCTGCCATGTTTTTGGTGGTTCATGATAACCTGCTTTTTCTAAAATCTCTTTGTTATAAAACAACCATTTTGCATCGTTTCCTGTCGGTATTCCATACTGGTGTCCATTATACTGGAGTTGTTTCCACGATATATCTGTAAATTTATCTCCAAATCCCGGCTCCAGATATTCATCCATCGGGAGTATCAAATTTGATTTTGCAAATTCTGCCGGCCATACCGTATCCAGACACACAATATCGCATTGACTTCCGCCTGCAACCATAGTCATAATTTTGTTATGTACATTATCATAAGCTTCTGAGATCAATTCAATCTCTATTCCCGTCTCCTCTGTGAACCGTTTGATGGTCTGCTCCATAGGCCCCGTACCTTCGGATGAAATTACCATTACGAGCTTTTCCGGTTTTTCTTCCTGGTTATCGTCATTTACAGTCTCAGACTTTTCTTCTGGTTCTGTCTCCTGTTTTTTATCTTCTTCTGTTGTATTACTTTCTTTTAAATCTGAACTGTCTTTCTGTTCACCGCCGCATCCGGACAACAATGCTGCCGTCAATATGGTTGTCAAAAACAGCGAAATCATTCTTCTTTTCATACTTTAGTCTCCTTTACTTACTCTTAAAGTATTTCTAACACCGAGTGATAACACAAGTCGATTTTCACCAGATTTTACTTCCACGCCGATACGTTTGATAGGCCTATCCATGCATTTGCTCTTAAAAGTATTTTTCTTCGACTGATATCAGTGTAACAAGTTTCTTTTTTTCGGTCTATCCGCTTTCTTATTCTAAATTAGCACTGCATTATCTTCTGAATTTTGTTATTTCCCTCCAGTCTTCTTATTTTTTCATTGTAATCTTACATTTTTAACATATTTTCTCTCCATATTTTGTATATAGTGACTATGCCAAAATAATGCAATACTAATATCTGATAATTACAGGCTAATTTGTGTATTTTTAAATCTCAATTGGCATTATTATATATATTCACTGTCTTTTAAAGTTCTTGACAGCTTTTTTTCGATATGTTAGTCTGATATCACAGATGAATCTTCACCAGATTTATGATTTTCAAATCCGATAAATTCAATCATGCTCTATTTTTCTGAGTACATTCCCATAAAACAATCTATATATTCATTATCGAGAAAGGAGAAAACATGATTCATATAGGTATTATCGGCTGCGGGAAAATTGCCCAGACACGCCATCTACCAGAATATGCGGGGAATAAAGATGTTGTCATAGATGGTATATATGATATGAACACTGAACGAGCCAAAACGATTGCAGATGTTTATAACACAAGAGCTTTTGCCTCTTGGGAAGAATTATTGGCATACTCTTCCATCGATGCAGTCAGTATTTGTACTGCAAACACTACCCACAGCGCTCTCACTATTGCCGCATTATCGGCTCAAAAACATGTTTTATGTGAAAAGCCTATGGGTATCACACTTGATGAATGTGAAGCTATGGTAAAAACCGCAAAAGATAACAAACGTTTTTTAATGATTGGCCATAACCAACGCCTAACCCGCACACATCAAAAAGCCAAAGAACTGCTGCTGCAGGGAATCATTGGTAATCTTTGTACGTTCTCTACATCCTTCAGGCATAGCGGTCCCGAAACATGGACTATTGATCCAGGGCAAATATGGTTTTTTGACAAGCAAAAGGCTTCTATGGGAGTAATGGCAGATTTGGGTATTCATAAAACCGATATTATTCAATATTTAACCGGACAGCATATCACCCAAGTCACAGCTCAACTCTGCACTCTGGATAAAAAGAAAGCTGATGGCTCTTTTATAGAAGTTGATGATAATGCTTTCTGTATTTATAAATTAGAAAACGGTATCACCGGAACTATGGCTGCCAGCTGGAGCTGTTATGGGCCTGAGGATAACTCAACTGTTTTATATGGAACAGAAGGTGTTATGTATCTTTACACTAATCCTGCTCATTCTCTTATCATTGAAAGAAAAAATGGAGAACGAATTTTATACACGTTGGATAAAATACAGACAAATGAAACACAAACTAAATCTGGTGTCATAGATACCTGGCTAAATTGTCTTAGAAAAAATATTCCTCCTGAAATTTCCGGTGAGGAAGTCCTTCATTCTATGCGAGCCGTTTTTGCCGCAGCCACTTCAGCCCAAACAGGAACTACCATCAATATTCTATAAAGGAGGAGAAATTATGTATCGGCCTATAACTCTTGCATCCGGGCAATTCGGTGATTTATCTTTAGAAAAATTATGTTCTATGGCGCAAAAAGCCGGATATGATGGAATAGAGCTTGCTACCCATGCTCATTTCCAAGTAGAAAAAGCCCTGACGGATAACTCCTATATTCCTTATGTCAAAGAAACACTAAATAGGTATAATCTCAAATGTTTTGCCCTCTCCGCCCATCTGGCAGGACAGTGTGTGGGCGATGATTGGTATCCCAGACTAAATCAATTTGCGCCTGCAGCATATGCCGGTAATTCTGACAAAATACGTGAATGGGCCGTTAAGGAAATGATACAAACTGCATATGCCGCACAAAAAATGGGGATACCTGTTGTAAATGGATTTATGGGTTCTCCCATTTGGTCCTGTTGGTACTCATTTCCAAACACGTCACCTCAAATCATAGAAGATGGATTTCAGAAAATTCATTCCCTTTGGTCGCCTATTTTTGATATTTATGACGAGTGTGGCATCCGTTTTGCCCTTGAAGTACATCCGACGGAAATTGCCTTTGACTACTATACTGCTAAATATTTGCTGGATATTTTTGATAACCGGCTCACTCTTGGCTTTAATTATGATCCCAGTCATCTACTTTGGCAGGGAGTGAGCGAGCTGCTATTTCTCCAAGACTTTGCCCCGCGTATCTACCACGTACATATGAAAGATGTAAAAATGAACGCAGACCCAAGAGCTGGGATTCTCGGGTCTCACCTGCCTTTCGGTGATACCAGACGAAAATGGAATTTTGTTTCCGTTGGTCATGGAGATGTGGATTTTGATGGAATCATCAGAGAACTAAATGCAATGAATTATCAGGGGCCTTTATCCGTAGAATGGGAGGACTCCGGTATGGAACGTGAATTTGGTATCACTGAATCTTATGAGTATATCAAAAAAATGAATTTTTATCCTTCAAGTATTGCTTTTGATACTGCTCTAAAAACCAAATAAGTGAAAAGGCTGAAATATACGTTATCTTTTACTTCATCCGTGTAGTCCGGTGCAGGACAGAAAAGTGCCGGGGAAAAACTTTTATAGTCTCTCCCCGGCCTTATCCCATTACTTCTCTTCTTTTATTTTTGCTTTCTTATCCCAGAACTCACAGTCATCTCTTCCGATAACCTTTGATGTAAACGGTGTACCGTCATGTTTTTTATAATGCCTGGTGGCCCGGAATACATATCTTGCTCCTACATACACAATAGGAACATTGAAATACACGATCAGAATATTCCCCAAATCTGAGAATGCCCACAGATTCCCAAGCTCCAGCCCGGCTATATTACAGAGAATTCCAAAGGCTGCCACAAAAAGCGCAATACACCGGACCGTATTAATGCAGATTTTATCTTTCCTGATCCTGTTGGCCGCTATCTCAGAAAAACTGATCATTCCCAGCAGACAGGTAAAAGCGAACAGGCAGAAACACAGGGTCACCAGAAATGTCATAACAGCATTCATAGCTGTTCCGGGTGTGAGTACGGCAATGGATTCCGTGAATTTCGGAAGCTTATCCAGCGCCGCCCAGGAATCTGCTCCCGCTCCTGTCCAGCAGTGAGCCATGACCACTACAAAACCGGTCAATGTACAGATGACCATAGTATCCAGGAACACACCGATGGAAGCGATCATACCCTGCTCACAGGGATGCTTTGCATCTGCGGCTGCGGCTGACATGGTAATGGTACCCTGGCCGGCCTCGTTGGACATCAGCCCTCTCTTCACACCCTGAGCCAGAACAGTGCCGAATACACCGCCGAAAAAGGCATCCGGTCTGAAAGCACCGGCAAACACGGCCTGGAAGAAATAGGGAATCGTCTTAAAGTTCATCACGATCAAAACCAACACCACTACAATGTATAAAACCGCCATGACAGGCACCATCTTATCTGTCCATTTTGTCACCTTTTTGATACCGCCGAATGCAATAACAGCCGTCAGGATAATGATACCGGCACCCACCAGGTAATAGAAGACAGAATCTGTGGAAATTGTAGAATTTGTCACGATCTCTGCCATACGTCCCACTGATGATACAACATTAAACCCCTGGGCCGGAAGACAGCACAGCGCGTAAAGTATATACAGCACCGAGAGAAATACTCCAACCCAGACCTTATTTCCCAGCAGCTTTCTTCCGTAAAAAGGCAGACCGCCTACGAACTCCCCTTCTTTTTTCTCCTTGAATATCTGTGCCAGAACGCCCTCCATATAGGCAACTGCCATCCCGAAAAAAGCGGACACCCACATCCAGAACAAGGCCCCCGGCCCGCCCACGGCAATAGCTCCGGTCACACCGATAATATTGCCGGGGCCCACACGCATGGCCGAACTCAAAAAGAAGGCCGCAAGGGGTGAAATCCCTGTCTCCACAGAACGTTTCTCTGTCAGGATCTTAATAGCCTTTTTAAAATGTGTCACCTGCATAAATCCCAGTTTAAAGCTGAAAAAGATACCTGATCCCAAAAGCAGAATTATGGCAAACGAAAAACTGCCAAGAATGGGGATGTCTGCATACCATGCAAAGTTCGTGGGAAAATCCCACAAAAAATCAGACAGGGGTCCGATAAAACCAAAGACACTGTTGATTCCTTCAAATACAGCTTCCATACTTTACCCTCCTAAGTTGTCGGCACCACAGAATCCCTTGATACAAAATAAAATGTGTGTGTTCTGTCAGGCGCATAAATCCGTTGTTACTACAAGTATATGGTATATTTTTTGCACTGTAAACCCTTTAAGTGCTCATTTTATTACAGTTAGTGCTAATGTTGTTACTGTTCACAGATCACTATCCTGGGAGGCTTATTCCCCTAAGGGATACTGTGGACAGTGACCTAATGTCCGGAATCTTCATGCATCAACAAGTTCTTAGCAGACAGCCTCTTCTTACAGCACCGATGCTACGGCTTTTTTATGTCCCTTTTGTGTTTCATTGACATTCCGGCTTAGACATTGTAAAATACCCATATATTAACAGAAAACTATATACTTATATAATAAGGATATAGTAAATATTAACAGATAGCTTTTACCGGCAGCGCAGTAAATGCACAGGCCTTTGCAGTTGTTACGTTCATTCCTAAGTTATACGGAGGTGGATATCTATGAAAATGTCAAAAAAAATCGCTTGGACAGCCACATTTTTCACCCTGCTTGTACTGGGATATTCAACTGCCAAACCCGGGCAGCAGGAAGAATTTATCCCTATATCAGAGTATAACGAAAAATTCTCCGGCCAGGATGAGGATTTCGTACCTGTCACAGAGTATAATGAAACGTATTCTGACCCGGAACAAGAATTTATCCCTATCCAGGAATACAATGATAGAATGACGGAATATATAAAGAGCTTACAAAGAGAGAAGTAACCGGATGCATCTTTACTCCAAACAGAAAGAAGGCTGATTTTTATACTTTATCAGCCTTCTTTTTTGTTCTGCCATCCGCAGATTTTTATGCCTTTGTACCTGTCAATGCGATCCCCTCAATAAACTGCTTCTGGAAGATCAGATAAATTACGATCATAGGCACCATAGCCAGCACTGACCCGGCCATCAGATTGGGGTAATTCACAGAGAACTGCCCGCGCAGCGTTGACAATCCCGAGGAGAGTGTCAGCATATCCAGTTTTGTGTTCACGATCAGCGGCCACATCAGATCCGCATAGGCAAACAATGCCGTGAATACGGCCAGTGCCGCGATTGCCGTCTTTGTGAGCGGAAACGCAATACTCACAAAAGTCCTGAACTGTCCGCATCCGTCGATTCTTGCCGCTTCGATCAGATCATCCGGTATTCCCATGTATGTCTGCCTGAGAAAGAAAGTTCCAAAGGCACTCACAAGTCCCGGAAATACCAGAGCAAAGATGGAATCCGTTTTTCCGATAGCGGAGATCATCTCATACTGGGGAAGGATAAACACCTGTGCCGGAAACATAAGCTGTGACACCACCAGCGCAAAGCACAGATTCTTCAGAGGAAAATGTACTTTTGCAAATGCGTAAGCTGCCATGGAAGAAAATACAACCGCGCATATGACCCGGATAAAGATCATCATCAGCGTATTGTAATACAGCTTCAAAAACGGAAGACTGTTCGTCACCTGTGTATAGGCAGCCGTATTTTCAAACGATGCCGGGAAAAATGTGGGCGGTACCAATGTGGTCTCCGGTACGGATTTAAAACTTGTCAAAATCATCCATAAAAATGGAAAAATCATTATTACACTGCCGAGTATCAGCACAAGATATATAAATATATTGGCTTTGCTGATTTTTCTGCCCTTTCTGCTTGTTTCAGCCATCACCTGCAACCTCCTCCTGCATTACACATCGTAAGTAACCCATTTTTTCTGTCCGATAAACTGAATGATCGTTATTGCAGCGATCAAGATCACACACCAGACAACCAGCGCAGAGCCATACCCTTTATTGTTCTTCACAAACGTCTCCTGGTAGAAATTATAAAGGATCGTCTCCGCACTGCGGATCGCAGGGTTCGTCTTCTCGATCATCATATAGACAATGTCAAACACTTTCAGGGATGACATGACACGCATCATCAGAACAAAGAACAGGGTCGGGGAAACCAGGGGAACCGTAATTTTCCGAAACTGCTGGAATCCCGTGGCACCGTCTATCCTTGCAGCCTCATAATAGGTTCTGGAGATGCTCTGAAGCCCTGACAAAAGCAGGATGGCGTCATATCCCACGCTGCTCCAGATGGTCACTATGGCGCAGGTTAAAAGCGCTGTCTTGGGGTCTGCGATCCAGTTGATGTCCGAAGGCAGATGTAAGGCGCTTAAGACTGTATTGATAATTCCGTACTCTGAATTAAACAGCCATTTCCAGACCATAGCCACCGCTGCCGGCGCAACTACCATGGGCAGAAAGTAAATGGCCCTGAATACTGTTTTTCCCTTGATCTTCTGATCCAGCAAAACCGCTATGATGAGACCAAAGATAACGGTCACCGGAACTGTGAGTACCATGAATACCAGTGTATTTTTCGTAATAGTCCAGAAACTGGCGCTCTGAAACATTTTAATATAATTGTCCAGTCCTACAAATGTCCATTTCCCGAAGGCTCCTGACTTGAAGAAACTCATATAAACAGTCCGAAGCAGCGGATAAATATTCAAGATGATCAATCCGATGACGGTTGGCATCACCATAAAAAATCCTGTTGCCGCGCCCTTGCTGTATTTTGTCTTTGTTTTCTGCTGTCTTGCCACCTCGTCCACCTCTCATTCTCAGTGTTCTGTAGCCAGGCTCTCATCCACTTGCTGCTGACACTGTTTGCATGCATCCTCAAAACTCATATTTCCGCTGTATACCTCAAGAAGAGTTGCCTCTACCTCCGGGAACCAGGTTGATTTTGTCTTGGAATAGGGATACTGTACACTGTACTCCAACTGGTCTACATAGGCCTGTACGTTCTTGCCTTCATAGTTTTTGGACCAGGATTCTCCTGTGCCGTTAAATGCCGGTATGGCTGCGCCGTTTTCCCCGTGGATGATGGCTGCCTCCTCAGTTCCCAGGAATTTGAGGACATCTTTTACCACATCCAGGTTCGGGTTATCTGCTGCTGTGGAGTATGCAAGACCGTTGGAAATGCTAGCACGTCCGTCACCTTTCACCGGATCCGGGCATTTCGGCAGCACTGCCACATCCCAGTTCAGATCAGGATAATTGATATACAGATTGTTGATGCCCCAGCTTCCGAAGTACATCATGGCACCCTCTCCCGCAAAGAAGCGCTCTGCCTTTCCAAGGTCGGAAAGCTCTGACTGGTTCGGTGAGAAATCATAGGCAAGCTGCCAGTCCATGTACTCTTTTAATCCCTTTTGTGTACCGGGATCCTCAAAGCCTGCTTTTGTCTTATCCTCATTTACATAGAATCCGCCGGCCTGATATATGGTGTTCAGCCATCCCTCCTGCTCATTGTGGTCTGCCATGATCCCGTATTTTCCGGTCTTGTCATGGATCGTCTGGGATGCCTCCACCAGCGTATCCCATGTCCAGGTATCATCAGGATAAGATACACCGGCCTCGTCAAAAATGTCTTTATTATAGACCAGCGCTACTGTATCTACATCTTTTGGAACGCCGTAAACCTTGTCCTCATAGGTGAAGTTCTGAACCAGATTCTCAGCAAAATTGTTGGTATAATACTCTTTTCCCTCATCATACAGATCCGTCAGATCTGCCAGGATTCCCGCTTCCGCGTATTTGCTGAACTCATTTGTGTGCATCCAGAAAATATCAGGAAGGGAATTACTGTTTGCCATTGCCTCCAGCTTTGTCCAGTATTCACTCCATGTAGATATCTGCACATCTATGGTCACATTTGGGTGCTGTTCGTGATAAGCCTTTGCCAATGCCTCCATACCTGCCTGCTGGTAGATCTCCCAGCCCAGCATGGTGAGCTTCACTTCTTTGTCGGAAGAGGTTCCGCCTGCATCTGCCTCTGTCCCTTTATCCGTATTTCCCTCTGAACTCCCCTTTGAATCGGAGCCTCCTCCGGAGCCGCATCCGGCCATCACAGACGCCAGCATACATGCTGTTAAACCTAATGCCCAATAACGTTTTTTGTTTCTCATAACTTTTCCTCCCATATGTCATTGTTTTTTTACATATTTCATTTTCTGTTAAGGAAATATGTCTCATATATGATGTGTATTATTATAACATTTCGTCATTTTCCACAAAACATCATAAGATGGCATTATGTGTACAATTTGAATGTACAAAGTAGTATTTTGTATATACATGCGCGATTTTGATAGTATATTTAAATCACATCACCTATTTTTCGCATTTCTCTCTTATTTTTTTCTACTTTACAGTTTTCTTTTCAGTCTATAAAATAACAATGCAATACCCACTTTGGCAAAAATTTCATAACAGTTCAGACAGCCGGACTGTTGCAGGCGTTCCCCGTCAAAGAGCGCTTGGCCACAGGCTGATTTTATCTTTACTCAGGAGGCATATATATGGAAAGCTATATCTTTAACTTTAATGAGTGTCAGGACTTAAATTTACTGGAAATCGGTGACCAGCAGTGTACCCCTCTATATTCTTTTGGTCCGTACATCAGGAATGAATATATTTTCCATTACGTGCTTTCCGGAAAAGGGTATATCTCTTATGCACCGTCCACCTGCTCTGACAATAAGATCCTGGCAGAAGTATCGGGCACCATTGAGATCAATGCAGGAGAAGGCTTTCTGTTTGAGCCTCACAGCAAGCATATTTACCATGCGGATGAGAAAGAACCATGGCACTATATATGGGTTCTTTTCAAAGGGTTATGTGTTCCGCAGTATCTCAGGGCCTGCGGGCTTAACCACGGCTCCCCGGTCTATCACCCCAAGGATTACACAGCCCAGACCACCACCAGCATAAAGGAGCATCTGTCAGCGATCCTGCAGCATCCCCATGCTTCCAAGGCCTTTATTATAGGGCATCTACATCTGTTTTTTGATACCCTGATCAAAAATGCCGCCGGCTCCATCAAATCCGGACATGCCAATATACGGATCGCTGATCTGTACATATCAGAGGCGGTCCGGTACATAGGCGCAGAATACGCCGGCATCCGCTCCCTGGATGAGATATCCAATTACTGTAATGTGAGCAGAAGCCATCTGACCAAATTATTCCGCGCCAATCTGCATATGTCCCTGCAGGAATACCTGATCCAGTTTCGGATCAACAAATCTCTAGATCTTCTGGCAAGTACCAATCTTCCTGTCTATCAGATTGCTTACCATGTGGGATATGAAAATGAATTGAACTTTCTGAGAGCTTTTAAAAAACAGATGGGAATGTCGCCCAGTACATGGCGGAAACAGAATAAGCTTTGATGAGGAATCTGTAAAAAACATACACAACAAAAGAGACTCCCGGCAAGCCGGCAGTCTCTTTTGTTTATTTTAGGAATGAATTTTGTGGCCTTTATTATTTCAGATCAGTGGTGTGCGTGATGCTCTTCCACCACTACGTCTTTGCATACTCTCTCGATCATATCTTCATCTGCAAGGTACGGCATGGTGATGTAATCCTGCCCTTCCCTTATCTTGTTGTACTCGGCTACTGTCTCGATGGAGTGCTCGCATCTTCCCCAGCTCCTCCTGGATACCCCGATCATGGTATCCCACGGGATCGCTGCCCGTAAGATCTCATCCACACGCTCGCTTCCGTCCAGCACCATTCCGAATCCTCCGTTGATGGATTTGCTGATGCCTACTCCGCCTCCGTTGTGCAGCGCGATCAGGCTCATTCCCCTGGCTGCGTTCCCGGCATAACACTGTACTGCCATGTCCGCTGTGATATTGGAGCCGTCATAGATGTTGGAGGTCTCTCTGTACGGGGAATCCGTTCCGCCTGTGTCATGATGGTCACGGCCCAGCATCACCGGTCCGATCTCTCCATTTCTTACCATTTCATTAAACTTAAGGGCAATATCCCTTCTTCCAAGGGCATCCTGGTACAGGATACGGCACTGGGTGCCCACCACCAGTTTGTTCTTCTCCGCGTCACGGATCCAGATGTAGTTGTCCCTGTCCTGGCTCCTTCTGTTCGGGTCGATCACTTCCATGGCCGCATGGTCTGTGGCTCTTAAGTCCTCCGGTTTTCCGGACAGGCAGCACCAGCGGAACGGGCCGTATCCGTAGTCGAACAGCTCCGGTCCAAGGATATCCTCCACATAGGACGGGAACACGAATCCCTCACTGGTATCCTCCCCGTTCTTGGCGATATCCTTTGCTCCCGCGTCAAACACGGCGCGCATGAAGGAGTTTCCGTAGTCAAAGAAGTAGGAGCCTCTCTCCACCAATGTCTTGATCAGGTGGTAGTGTTTGATCAGGGTCTGGTCCACCAGCTCGCAGAACTTCTCTTTGTCGTTGGCCAGCATCTCGGTGCGCTCCTCAAAGGTCAGTCCCTGCGGGCAGTACCCTCCGTCGTACGGCACATGGCAGCTAGTCTGATCAGACAGCAGCTCGATCTTGATGTTGTTGTCCACCGCGTACTGCAGCAGGTCCACGATATTTCCGTGGTAGGCAATGGATACGGTTTCTTTCTTCTCCATATATTCCTCTGCCACACGGAACGCCTCTGCCGCGTCCTCGATCACCAGGCTCACCCAGCCCTGGCTGTGGCGGGTCTCGATACGGGAAGCGTCCACCTCCGCTACGATGCCCACGCCCCTTGCGATCTCTATGGCTTTCGGCTGTGCGCCGCTCATCCCACCAAGGCCGCTGGTCACGAACAGATGGCCGGACAGGTCTCCGTCCTGAGGCACGCCCAGGAACTTACGTCCTGCGTTCAGGATGGTGTTGAAGGTTCCGTGCACGATACCCTGCGGTCCGATGTACATCCAGCCTCCGGCTGTCATCTGTCCATAGGAGGAGCAGCCCATAGCTGTGGCCTTTGCCCAGTCCTCCGGGTTATCGAACATGCCCACCATCAGGCCGTTGGTCACGATGACACGTGGGCTGGTCTTGTGGGATTTGAACAGGCCCATGGGATGGCCGCTCATCATCACCAGGGTGTGCTCATCTGTGAGCTCCTCTAAGTATCTCTTAATCAACTGGTACTGCATCCAGTTCTGGCAGACCTGGCCGGTCTCTCCGTATGTAACAAGCTCATATGGGTACAGGGCCACATCATGGTCCAGGTTGTTGTCGATCATGACCTGGAATGCTTTTCCTTCCACACAGTGTCCTTTATATTCATCGATCGGTCTTCCGTAGATCCTGTCCTTCGGCATAAAACGGTATCCGTAGATACGTCCTCTTGTCAGAAGTTCGTCTAAAAATTCCGGTGCGAGCTGTTCGTGCAGCTCTTCCGGCACATATCTGAGGGCGTTGGCCACTGCCAGCTTGATCTCCCTTTTGTTCAGGGTCAGCTCTCTCTTCGGGGCTCTTCTGACACCCTCTTTAAAGGTAGGGTATTCCGGCAGTACGGGATCCAGTTTTATCACCATTGCTTTTCCGATTTCCGCATTGTTCATCTTTTATCTTCTCCTTTTCCTGTTTATTTCATCTGATCTTTACATAGACTTTACCACACAGGTTGTCAAGAAAGCGTCGAAGAAGATGCCAAAACTATTAAAATTTTGTGAATTATCCACTATTTTGATCTTTATTTCGTCTAAAACATGTAGTAAACAACAATTTCAGGCAGCTATGAAGCTCAAATATCTTCCAGCCACTCGATCTCATAGGCACCCGGTATTTCCTTCAGACATCTCTTTGCCGTTTCTTTATAGACATCCACCGGTTCTGTGAGTATCTCCCTGAAATTTTCTGGAAAACGCACCATAAGCTCTGCCTCTGTCAATGCCAGAAGTCCCTTTGCATAGGGGGATGCAAACTGATCCGCGCTTTTTTTTGCATCCTCCAGATACCGGACCGCCTCTGCCTTATTTCCCTTTTCCGCCTCCAAGACCGCCAGATACCCCTTGGTTATGGAGCGTCCGATCAGGGTAAAGGACTCCTCATAGACACGATCTGCCTGATAGAGAGCATCCTGGCTCTGTCTCGTCTTTCCCATAGCCAGATAGGATCGCCCCATATTGGAATAAAATGTGGCATTGCAGGGACAGTGATTGCTGTCACAGGTTGCGACCGCCTCCCGGTAATACCTGTTCGCCTCCTGAAAATGCTTCTGTTTTCTCAGTATTTCTCCCATGTAATTGTAACATGCTGCAATATTCAGGGCATAGATCCTGGATTTCAGCGGCGCATTCATAAAAAATTCCAGGGATTTTTTCAGGTACTCCATGCCCTGCTCAAATCTTCCCTTCATGGTCAGATACAGCCCATAGAGGCGGCAGGTTATGGCATAGTCCTCAGACAGTCCGTTTTTTTCCGACAGTAGAAGGCTTTCTTCCAAATACTCTTCTGTGTGTTCCATCTCCCACAGATTGATCTGCTGGTATATGAGAAAACGCAGACATCTGATCTTCTCTTTCGGGTCATCCCCTGTAAGGACATTGGACTTTAAAGCCTTTTCAATACACTGGGCGCCTTCCCTGTAGTACCCCTGAGGAATACAGTATTGGGCCGTAGCCTGCATGAGACTTACATGCAGTTTCAGATACGACTCCTTTTGAGGATTTCTCCGGCACAGCTCCAAAAGCTCTTCCTCAAGCTGTCTGCAGTAATCCAGCACGGAATCCATCTGCACTTCTTTTTTCCCGGCAGCAGGGAAGAGAGGATACAGTTCATAATACCTGTAAGAGTATTCTGTCAGCGCCTTTATCCTGTACTCCAGGGCCTTCTCCCTGTCCCCGCACAAGGTATAGTGGTAGATCAATCTTTCATATCTGTTTGCCTCATAAAAGGGCAGCCCTTCAATGTATTCCGCCAGTTTTCTGTGAAATACACGGCGCTTTGAGGGTGACATTTTAGTATGTACAAATTTCTGGATACTATCATGGCAGAAAAAGAACCGCACGGTCTCATCATCCTGCTGCTCTCTGATAAATCCCTGCTCCTTCAGTTCGTCCACAGCATCCAGGATCTCCATCTCATCACATTTCAGGATCTGCATACAGGCATCCATATCCGCCCATGCCTGGCAGGAGGATATGAGTTCCAGTACCTGCCTGGTCCTTTTCTGCAGCGCGGCCATTTTCTGCTCCCAGACCTGATTCAGAGGTGTAATATCCCCGGCCTCCAGTCTTCCGTCCCCGCAGCAGTCCAAAAGCGTCTTCAGATACAGGGCATTTCCTGATGTTTCACTGTAAACGGTATCCAACAGCTCCTCGCTGACCCGCTCCTCCCCCAGTCTCCCGGCCAGGATCTTTCTCACGGCTTCCCTGGTAAATGGGAACAAGGTGATCTCCTGCAGACAGCTTTCCTTCAAAAGAGGCTTGAGCGCCGTCCGCAAAGGCTGGGTAAAAATGCATGGGCTGGTGACCAATACCATAATATTGGGATTCTTTGCACGCATGAGCAGGGAGAGAAACTCCAGGCTTGTCTCATCCATATATTGTATATTGTCAAAAAAGAGTACCACCAGCGCCTGTTCGCCAATCTCTTCAAACAATTTTATCAGCAGATTTCTGGTTGCCCGGTAGCTGTAGGATATGGTGGTGTCACCCATGACAGGTTCCTTCACATCTCCGGTATTAAAAAGCGGGAATAAAAGCTCTGCTGCCTGCAGATATTTTTTCTCCAGGGCAAAATCATGCTTTTTCAACAGGGAGTTCACCTGCATCATTATGGTGTTCCATGGCTGCAGCACAATATTCTGCTCATTCTCCAGACAGGCTGCCCGCAGAACAACTGTATTTTCCCCTGTGATCTCCTCCAGAAACCGTTCCGCCAGGTAAGTTTTCCCCACACCACTTTTGCCGGAGAGCAGAACTGAGGTTGGAGTGCCTGACAAAAACTGCCGGTAAGAAGCCTGGAGAAGCTGAAGTTCACATTCCCGCCCTGTACAGACTTCCCCTGAATTTTCCTCCTCCTTCTCCCCTTCCTCTGACCAGACATGGAGAAGCTTCCTGTAAAGCTCCCGTATTTCCCTGCGGGGCGCTACCCTAAGCTCTGTATTCAGCAGATTCACAAGCTGCTGGTACAGGCGGATTCCCTTGTAATAGAGATGCGCGCTTTCATAAATCTCCATCATGCGCAGATATACCCGTTCATCTAAAGGGTCCTCCTGCACATAGCGCTCAAACAAGGTCTCCCCTTCCGCAACACTCAGACCTGCATTGTTCTGCATTTTCTCATAGATAGCTCTCAAAAACGCCTCTTTTGCAAGCCCTCTTTTCATTGTCAGCCACTCTTCATAGGGGTACGCATTTTTGATATAGAACCCTCCCAGAAGCTCCTCCCGGTAAAGCTCCGGTTCTCTGTTTTCCATGAACGCATCGTAATCCACAAGAAAGGTAAGCTCAGGGTTCAGCTCCAGCGTCTGCCTTGTCGGTGAGGAGACAAGATCTGTATGAAATATTTTACGGATGGTGTACAGAGCGTGCCGCAGATTCTTCTTGGCGGTCGCCTCATCACAGGAATCCCACAGAAGAGCTGCGATCTGATCCCTTGTGGCTTTTTTCTCAATGGCCATATAGTACAGAAGCGCCTCTGCCTTTTTATAAGGCAGAAGGATCTGTTCTCCATCCAGTAAAATCTGCGGTGTCTGTAACACATATATCTGAACTGTTGACACAATTTTTCTCCTTTCCGAAAAAGCTGCCTTCTCTGCACTCCATTTTATACAAAATCCTACATAAAGTAAAGCATAAAGGCCGCTGCTTTGGAAATTCTCCAAAGCAGCGGCCATACTGCCAGAAACTTTTATTCTGCTGTCTTTACTTTACAGATACCCAGTTTTGCGGCGGTATCACCTGTACACTGCACATCAAGCGCTTCCTCCCAGTTTTCACACAGGAGCAGTTCGCCTTCTTTTACCATATGTTCCGAAACGCAGATGCATCCCTTTCCCACATAGACTGCCAGCAGGTCAAACACTTCCTCAGGCTCCAGTACACAGGACTCTCCGGCCTCTAATATGGCCGCCTCCATTCTGCCGTCTGCGCCGTTTTTCAGCATCAGGTTAAAGTCTGTCACTTTTCCGTAGCTGACTGTGGGCACTCCTCCATCGAAGCAGTCAACCTCATATGGCTCCAATTCCGCCTTGGTGTTGACACCGTGGATCATATCCAGATGTCCTTTCAGTGTCATCAGATAACGTTTGACACCGGGCAGACTTGTGAAGCTGGATTTTAAAAGCTCCACTGTGGCACTGCTGATGCGTACCTGGAAGCTCCCTGCTTTGTAATCTCCATCCTCCGGATAGATAAAGAGCTGTGTTGTGGTTCCTCCTGACCAGACAGAAGTCTGATACTGTTCAGCGTTTCTTACAGTGATACTGGCACTCATGACGTTTTTCCCCTTTCTTTGCCTGCGGTCCGGGGTCTTTACAGAATTCCCTCTTCCGAAACAGGCTTCTTAAAAGCACCATCCAGCCCCATGAAATGGAAAGGGCAGGAAATGCTGATAAAATAATCCCTTTTACGGGAGATATCTCTGTAAATGTAACCGGTCCGAAAAACATCACAAATACCACTACCATCATGATCACCAGAGTGATCTTCTCCCTCATGGTGTTCGGCGGAGTCAAAAATATCTTCTGGAGATCCATCTCCACTTTTTCCGGTTCTTTTCTCATACGCTCACTACTCCTAAGTCTTGTGCAGATACCCGGACCCATCTCCGGGTATCTCTATATATTAAACTATACTTCAAAAATCTGTTTCTGTAAAGCAGCAGTAAAAAATCAATGCTACTGTGCCTCCAGTACCTGAGGCTCCACATCTACCACATCATCCACGTCTTCGATGATCTTATCCACAAAGAACACCTTAAAGGTAGATGCCAGTTGCAGCAGGAATATAGGCAGTACGCAGAATCCTCCTACACCGGACAGGTATTTCACACCTTCCACACCCTGCTGGCCTCCGCCGAAGATAACCATGATAACGGAGATAATACCGATAGATACACCCCACACGATCTTCTGCCAGTTTGCAGGCTCTTCGTCATAGCTGGAACCCTGGGTACAGATCTGGGAGATCGTGGTGGACATGGTATCCGCCGTGGTTGAAAACGCCGCTATCATTGTGATCATGATCAGAGGAATGAGGATAAAGCTGAGCGGCATCTTCTTCAGAAGTTCCCACAGTCCGGACACCGCAATGCCGTTCTTTATGGCTCCGATCAGATCCGCCTTTCCGATATCCTGCCAGTTAAGTGCAGTTCCGCTCCATACAGAGAACCAGATAAGACCAAAGGTGGACGGCATGATCCAGTTTACGATCATGAACTGACGGATGGTTCTTCCGTAAGAGATCATTGCAAAGAAGATTGCCATCAGCGGAGCATACGCGATCCAGCAAGCCCAGTCGAACATAGTCCACCAGGTAACCAGTGCCTCCCCGCCTACGATGCCGGGGTCAAGTCCCCAGGACATAAAGTGGTCGCCCCAGTATCCGATACCGGTGTTCATCATGTTCAGTATGTACACCGTCGGTCCTGCGATCAGCAGAAATACCAGCAGCACATAGAAGATCTTGGACGTTCCGTTTGCCAGCCATTTAATACCTTTGTCAAGACCGGCCACAGATGCAATGGTAAAAGTAGCCGTTATGATGGCGAACAGGGTAAACCACACAACCGGTCCCTGCTTAATGCCGTAAGCTGCTTCCAGGCCGGAACCGATCAGCGCAAGTCCCATACCCAGGTTACTGGAAAGTCCAAGGGCAAGGGCTACGATGGAAACCACATCGATGATACTTCTCCATACACCATATTTGACTTTCTGTCCAAACAGAGGTGTCAGGGAAGCTGCCACAGACAGTTCTTCCTTTTTGTTGAAATAAATATAAGCCATTGCACATCCAACAATGGAGTACATTGCATAGGGGATAAAGGTCCAGTTGTAGAACACACGTCCCATACCGAACATGGCAGCCTCCTGGGTCAGCGGCTCAATGCCGTAACCTCCCAGTTCCCCGTAAATACTGCCGTAGTAAATCATAACCTCATTGGCACCGTACACGATACATCCTGTAGCGATACCGCCTGTCAGTGTCATGGCGAACCATGAACCGAAGGAGTGTTTTGCTTTCGCATTGCGCCCGCCAAATCTGACCTTGCCCAGTTTTGAAAATGTCAGGATCATAACCACGACAAGACAGAAGATAGCTACCAACTGATATAACCATCCAAAACTCTTCAGGGACCATCCGAAAATAGCAGAACAAACCTTGGTCAGCCAGTCATTTTTCAGGATTCCCAAAAGTGCGCCGCCGCCGATGATGGCGAATGCCGGGATAAATACACTCCACCGGACACCTTTTTGTTGTTTCTTTTCTCCACTCATAGAATACCTCCTGGTAATTTTATTTTTCCCGCAGCCGCCCCGTGTGCCTGACGGAGCAGCCGCTATGTAATGCGGACCGGTCCTTCCGCTTTACTGCATCTTTTCCCAAAATTCCCGTTGCTTTCTTCCTATATCTTTTACGCCTTATAGGATTTCAGGAACTCGTATGTTTTCTGGATATCCACTGACATATTCCTGTCATTGTCCAGATAGGGAACCTTTTTTCTGTAGGCTTCAAACAGAGGCTTTGTCCCCTCTCCAAGCTGCGGAATCTCCCTTAGATCCACTGCCTGGGCTGCATGCATCAGTTCAATGGCCGCCATGTAATACAGATTGTCAATGATTTTCCGCATATTTGAAGCTGCCATGGTAGAGTTGCTGGCTGTATCCTCAATGTGACCTGCCATACTCAGGAAATCAAGAGAGCAGGGATTTGCGTACATGCGGTTCTCCGTATCCAGATAAGACACTGTCTTCTGGATGGTCCCGTAGGCGATGACAGCTCCCTCAGCAGGCGTCAGAAAACGGTTCAGCTTCGTAAATCCCGGATCACCGATCCTGAGAATCTGCTGGGAAATCATTTTTGACATATGAGCCAATCCTGTGCTGGCCATTTCCACAGCCAGGACCCAGGTCAGCGGCTCGAAGTTGGGACTTCCGCACATTCTGTCCTCCTCAGGGAGAAGGCAGGGATTGTCATCCGTGGCATTTAACTCCACGCCGAGCTGCTGCTTCAGATAGGCCAGCGCGTCCATCACAGAACCTGTGATCGCGCTCTGGCACCGGAAACTCAGGGGATCCTGAAGTGCTCTGCCCTCCCAGGGCTTTTCCAGATAACTGCCCTTTAAAAGCTCTTTGCATTTTCTTGCTGACTCCATCTGGCCCTGATAGCCCCGTTCCCGGTTCACGCTTTCGTCCATGGGATCCAGCACACCGTTCAGTCCCTCAAGGGCCAGGCAGAATACTCTCCTGTAGCGCTCAATAAACTGTTCCGCCTCAATGACTCCCATGGCTGCGAAAGCGGCTCCCTGGGCATTGGAGGAGACAATGCCCAGGCCGTCCTTTGGTCCCAGCTTCAGAGGTTCAAGGCCGGATAACTCCAGAGCTTTTGCACTTTCCATGCGTTGATTCTGGTAATAGGCCTCCCCTTCCCCGATGGCTGTCAGACCGATAGCCGGAAGAGTTGCTATATCAGCTTCCCCCACACTTCCCCGGCTCTTTATGACCGGATGGACACCTCTGTTTAAAAATTCCACGTAATACTGCACGATCTCCGGAGCCACCCCTGTATGCCCGCAGAGAAATCCATTTAGCCGGACAGCCATAATGGTCCTGGTCTCCGGAATGCTGCACTCGGGACCTACGCCGATCATGTGGCTTCTCAGCAGATTTTTATTGTACGCGTCATATCGGTCTGCATATACCACCTTATCCTTATTCCAGCCCACGCCTGTATTCAGGCCATAGACTGCAACACCGCGCTTGTCCAGCTCGAAAATCAGTTCCCTGGCTTTCTGTACTCTGGTCATAGCTTCTGCGTCCACTTCCACTTTTGCATTTTCAAACGCGATTTCCTTGATCTGGGAAATCGTCAGCTCACTTCCGGTCAGCCGAATTACCTTCTCCTGCATGTCAATTGCCCTCCTTACGTTTCTCTTCCAGATATGCCACTACCTTCTCCGGTGTGATGGGATAGCTTGCGAAACTGCTGCCCAGCGCATAGTTGACAGCATTTGCCACTGCCGGCGCCGGCGCTACCGCCGCGATCTCACCCAGGCTTTTTCCTCCGTACGGACCGTCCGGTTCCCCGTCCTCCACAAAGATGGAACGCACCTTGGGCATATCCGGCGCGTTGATGATGTGATACTTGGAGAAGTTTTTGGTCTTTACCCTTCCCTTTGCATCATAGGAAATCTCTTCAAACAGGGCCTGCCCAAGACTCATCTGGGCACCGCCCTCCACCTGGCCTTCCGAGAGTGTCCGGTTCATGACCTGGCCCACATCATGTACGCAGAGCAGATCCAGCACCTCCGTCTGGCCTGTGTACTTATCCACCCGTACCTCTGCAAAAGCACAGCAGTAGGTTCCCGGATTGGACGGCGGCTCATATTCAAGCTCTGTGTGCATATAACGGCAGCACCGCAGTTCATAGTCAAGCGCTACCTGTTTATATGACTTCTCCTCCTCTTCAAAGCGAAGGATGCCGTCATTGGCCGTTATCTTATCTTTATCCCAGTGATACATCTGTACACATGCATTTTTCATCTTGTCCAGTAGCTGTTCCCCTGCCTTCTGTACAGCGCGTCCGCACACATAGGTCACACGGCTGGCCTGTGTTCCGGCGGCATCATAGGGAGTGATGAAGGTATCAGCTTCATGTACTTTGATGCGGTATACATCCACATGCAGGGCTTCTGCTGCGATCTGCTGCATGGTCATAACCGTTCCGCATCCCTGTTCGTGAATACCTATCTGTACCTCCACAGAACCATCTGAATGCACAGTCATTCTCACATTTGTAAATTCCGGATACGCACCTTTATAACCGTTTCCATGGGCACCACATGCCATACCCACTCCATAGGCATAGCGCTTTGTGTCCTTTTCACGGATGTGCTCTCTTTTTTCTTTCCAGGAAAATGCCTCCATTCCTTTGCGGATGCATTCCTCTATCCGGGCATTTCCCAGATTAGTGCCTCCTGTGGGATCCTCATCCATGGGATGTACCACATTTTTCAGCCGGAATTCGCAGGGGTCCATCCCTATGGCATTGGCCGTCTGGTCCAGATTCACCTCTGTGACAGCGTGAGCCTGAGGGGAGCCATATCCCCGGCAGGCACCGCCGGATATGGTATTTGTATAAAATGTGCGCACATGGCATGTCTGGTTTTCCACTCTATACATACGGAACAATTTTTTGCAGTATGCCATGGCAACAGAAGATGCGTTGGTATAATAAGCACCTCCGTCAAAATCTGTGTCTATCCTTCTCCCTCGGATGATACCATCTCTGGTAACAGCCGTCTCCACACAGGTCTCGGATGCGTTTCTGCTTCTTGTCCCCATCACCGCGTCCTGTCTGTCCATATACAGCATGACCGGGCGTTTTAAGATCCAGGTGGCAAACGCACATGCCGGTTCTACCACAGTCTGGCCTTTTCCTCCGAAAGAACCTCCCATCACAGCTTTGATCACACGCACTTTAGAATAGGAAATCCCCAGAAGATGGCTGATGTGGTATCTCACCTGGTAAACTGTCTGGCATGGAGTCCAGAGCACCAGATTGCCGTTCTCATCTATTTCGCTCAACGCAATATGCGGCTCAATGGCACTGTGATGGATCTTCTGTGTACTGCCATTGGTGCGCACCACTGTCAGCTCCTCTTTGCTCTCCTCTGCGAGAGCCCCATAATCACCACAGCTCACTTCTTTTTCAAAGGCCAGCATTCCTTCCGTCTTTCTCGCCGCATCAAGGCCGATGACAGGAGCCTCCTCCTTATAAGTGATCTCCACAAGGCTCACGGCCTCCTCCACTGCGGCTTTCGTCTCTCCAACCACCAGTGCCAGGTGATCTCCCACATATCTGGCCCTTTCACTGAGGATATACTGATCCAGAGGAAACTCCAGGCAAGCTGACCAATTGTGGGGATTGTATGTGATCTTCGGCACATTGGCGTGCGTAAAAACAGCATGTATTCCAGGTACCCGGCTGGCCTTCTCTGTACTGATGCTAATCTCGGCATTGGCCTTCTCACTCAGAACGAGCTTTGCATAGAGCATGCCTGCGATCTGCCGGTCGCAGGTGTACTGGGTCTTTCCCCTGGCTTTGTCATAGGCGTCCTCGCGGATATAACTCTTGCCCACATATTTTAAATCACTTTTTTTTGTCTCCGTCATCTGCCCGCCTCCTCTTCTGCCCTGCGAAGGTCATCGAGAATCTGATCGACAACCCCGAAAGCGGCTGATTTTTTATAATGCTTTGACGGCCTGTCGGGTATGTTTTCCTCAATCTGGGCATACACGGCATCCCGCACCTTTTCCTCATCACAGCCTGAAAGACTTAAACCCTCCAGACACGCCTCGATCAGACGGGCTCTGCTGGCTTTCGCGCCTACGGCTCCCAGGTACACAACAGGATGCGCCATGCAGCCTTCTTTTATCTCTGCGCAGATACAACCGTTGATCTTAGATATGGTAACTGCTTTTCTGGTACCTACCTTTGCAAATCCCGACAGTACATTCTGTTTCCTAACTAAAAACTTCAGGATTACTTCCCGTTCTCCCAGACTGGTCTTCTCAAGCCCTTCCACAAAATCGTCTACCAGACGTATGGTCTCAGCACCGCTTTCATCCAGGATTTCAGCTTCTGCGCCATAGGCCAGCAGTACCGGGGTGGTATCTGAGCTTTGAGAAGCGTTGGCCACATTTCCTCCAAGTGTTGCCCTGTTCCGGATCTGGGTGGAGCCTACCATGGAGGCAGCTTTTGCAAGAGCCGGCATCCATTTTCTGATAACAGGGCTTTGTTCCAGCTCCGTCATGGTGACGCCCGCGCCGATCAGCACATGGTCTTCTGTCTCTGTGATCTTGGACAGCTCTGGCAGATGCGTCAGGTCGATCAGAGAATAATGGAAATTTTTATCTTTTCTTAAGTGGATGACCAGGTCTGTTCCCCCTGCACAGAGATAAGTATTTTTATCTTTTTCCCTAAGAGCAGCGGCCAGTTCATCCAAATTTTGCGGCATTTGGAAACTCACTTGATCTCCCCCTCTCCTACGGCGTTCACAGCCTTCACGATTTTTTCATATCCTGTACAGCGGCACAGGTTTCCCTCGATAGCTCTCTTTATCTCCTCCACGGTGGGATGGGGATTTTCATAGAGCAGTGCCTTACAGGACAATATCATGCCCGGCGTGCAGAATCCGCACTGAACGGCTCCCATTTGGATAAATGCTTTCTGCAGCGCATCCAATTCTCCGTTCTGTTCCAGGCCCTCAATGGTGGTGATCTCCCGGTCCATGACCTGGCCTGCGAAAACTGTACAGCTTGTCACCGCCTTTTTATCCAGCAGCACTGTACAGGCACCACACTCTCCCTCACTGCATCCCTCTTTCACACCTGTCAGTCCGCAGTCCTCACGCAGAAAATCGAGCAGACGTTTTGTCGGCTCTGTGTCTTTCTCTACCTGTTTTCCGTTAATCATACATCTGAGCAGCATTCTATTCACCCTCTCCTGCTTTTTTCTTATATTTCCAACACCTCTTTGTGCGTTTTTCAGTCTGTTCTATGTCTGATGAGACTATTGTATATCATTTCCGTTGAAAAACCGTTGAAATTCTTCTGGTTTTTTGTCTAATTTCCAAGAATCTCTTGACGGAAGACATTTTTTCTTAAATAATGGGTAACAGACAGGAGGATTAACTATGGAACTGGCAAACAGCTACCTGGAGGAGGGTTTTCCCTTTCAGGGACGAAAACGAAAAAAAATGGAAGAGTTTCTGGAAAAAAGCGGCCTGACCTATGACCCACAGATCATCTACTCTGTTCTTCTGTGCCGGGAAGACGGAGAGATCATAGGCTGCGGTTCCAGACATGAAAATATTTTAAAATGCATTGCTGTGGATGAAGCTTACCAGGGCGAGGGGCTTCTGCAGAGGATCGTCACACAGCTTATCAAACAGGCTTATACTTGCAGTATCCCGCACCTGTTTTTATTTACCAAACCGGAATACAGGACTGTTTTTACAGATATGGGATTTTACACTATAACGGGTACGGATTCCATGCTTTTGCTGGAAAACAGGAAGGACGGTATCTCCCGTTATCTGGAGCAGGAACTTGCCCGGCACCCTCTCCCCTCCAAAGATGACGCCGGGGCCATTGTCATGAACGCCAACCCCTTCACCTGCGGCCACCGCTATCTGACGGAAACAGCAGCCCGGGTGTGCAGCGTATTGCATGTCTTTGTCCTCTCCGCTGACGCCTCGGAATTTCCCGCAGACGTGAGGCTCCGCCTTGTGGAGGAGGGCTGCAGGGATCTTAAAAATGTGGTGGTCCACGGCAGTTCCGAGTATCTCATATCCCATGCCACCTTTCCCGACTATTTCCTGAAAGATAAAGCCGGGGCGTCGGACAGGGCTGCGGAACTGGATCTGAAGATTTTTGCTGATCATTTCAGGGATGCCTTTCATATTACGAAGCGTTTTGTGGGCGAGGAGCCTTTTTCTCTGGTCACCAGAGCATATAATGAACAGATGAAGCGAACCCTTCCGGCTTGTGGCATCGAAGTGGTGGAGATACCCCGGAAGACAGCAGGCAATACCGTCATCAGTGCAACCTATGTGCGCGAAAAATTCCTAAAAGGAGACTGGGACGCCCTGCGCCCGCTGGTGCCTGATACCACCTACCGTTATCTGATATCAGAGGCGGGAACCGCACTTAGAAAACAATTATTGGAGAGACAGTCATGAACCATACAGACTTATGCACAGGCACTGCCATTACCCTGCAGCAGGTGTTAGATGCCAGGGAACAGCGGGCAGCGGTGCAAAACGAAATGTTAAAAGACCTGCACAGTGACCATGCCGCCCTTATCAGCTTTACACTGAATATTGTGGGGCCGGTCAAAGTCTTTCCCTATACGATCCTGGCCTACGAGGCAGGCCTGGAAGCCATACGGGAATGTCTCATGTGGCTGGAAGCAGATATCACAGATTTCCGGGAAGTCCGGGAGAACACGGGTTATGAGGCTTTCTTTTCTATAAAAAAGGAAACGGGAATTGCAGATATCTGTAAAGAACATCTCACAGAACTGGAGGAAACACATCCCGTTGGCCGTCTGTTTGACATTGATGTGCTTCGGTCTGACGCCACTAAGGTGTCCAGGCAATCCCTGGGTTATATGGGACGCACCTGCCTTCTCTGTGATAAGCCGGCTTTTCTGTGCGGACGCTCCCGCAGGCACACAGCCCAGGAACTGGTGGAACGGGAAACAGCCCTCATCAGAGATTTTTTTGTGGAACGTTTTTCCGTCCATGTGGGACTGTTGATGCAGAAGGCACTTTTTTATGAGGTAAATACAACTTTGAAACCGGGACTAGTGGACCTTGTGCATAATGGCGCCCACACAGATATGGACCGGCATACCTTCCGGGACAGTGCCTATGCTCTTACTTCTTATTTTATTGAGACCACCCGGCGGGGTATGGAATTCGCCCTGGAAGGAAGAAAGGAGGAGGATCTGCCCGCTCTTTTTACATCTCTGCGCCCGCTGGGTATGGCTGCTGAGGTCGCTATGAGACAGGCAACAGGTGGGGTCAACACCCATAAGGGTATGATTTTTTCCGGGGGAATCCTCTGCTGCGCCCTTGGCTATGATATGGTTTCCAGAGACGGCATCGGCTCCTTCCGCCTGAAATACACAAATCCGGCAGAAGCATTTCCCCATTTAAAAGGTACTGTGCAGCGCATGCTGCCTTATCTTCTGGAGGACTATCAGACCCTTCCTGCCGGAGAAGCTGCAAGCCACGGAGAACGTCTGTATATACAATATGGCATCACCGGAATCCGCGGGGAGGCACATCTTGGATTTCCCTCTCTCTTTCACATGGAGTATCCCCTTTTTATCCGCATGCTGTCTCAGGGGTACTCCCTAAATGAAGCGGGATGTATCGTGCTCCTGCACTATATAGCGTACACAGAGGACTCCAATCTCATCATCCGCTCCGGCTATGATACTGCAGCACGAATCCGGTCTGAACTAAAAAACTTTCTGGAAAAGGCTCCCTACAGCGAACAACTGGCTATACTTCCCAGACTGGATGACCATTTCGTACAGAACCATATAAGTCCGGGCGGAAGCGCGGATATGCTGGCACTCACTTATTTCTTATATTTTATAAGCACACTGCCCTGTAAATGGGATTAGAGAGCTGTGCGGAAAGGAAACAGCGATGGAATTTAACATCAGAAAAGCAGACTACAGTGACATTCCTGCCATTATGCAGGTCATGGCAGACGCACAGAAAGCTATGGAACACCCGGAATGGTTCTGTTCCGACTGTGAGGAATACATGAAAAAACACATTGACGCGTACGGCTTTACTATTATCGCAGAAGCCCTCCCAAAGTCCTCCCCGGCAGGTTTTTTCCTTATAAAATTCCCGGGTCTTACAGAGGAAAACCTTGGGTACTTACTCAACTATTCAGAGGATGAACTGCTGAAGACCGTTCACATGGACATGGCTGTCGTACATCCTGCTTACCAGGGAAACCGGCTCCAGGCCCGTATGCTCCAAAAGGCAGAGGAGGTGCTTTCCGATTCCCCTGTTATGAGGAACCGGCTTCTGGCCACCGTGCATCCTGACAACCGCTACAGTCTGAACAATATGCTGAACAACGGCTATAAGATCGTAAAAACCACCAGCCTTTACGGCGGCCTGCCAAGGCATGTGCTTCAGAAAATATTATAATATTTATTTTTATTCCGGTTTTGTTATAATTTATCACTTTCTTCGCAGACTATATGCATGGAGGTGATTACAGTGGAAAACGATTATCAGGTAGCTTCTATCTCAGAAGACTGTGTCTCAGAAATCAATGAGCTTCAGAACAAATTAAATAAAGAAACTGACAAGGATATTGTACTTATCGCTTATCAGTCAAAGGCAGACGAATAGGATTGCTGCGTCAGAAGGGGCTTTTTTGCCCCTTCTGTTTTGATGTCAGGCTTCTCCCTTTCCCATCCGGGAATCCGAAGATATGAGGCGGCTGCGCCCTTCTGCCTTGACCAGCTTTTCCAGTTCCTTCAAGGCATCCTTCCCTATCCATTTCTGAGCTTTGTTTCCATTTTCCATGAGGTCGTGCGCCAACAGTACAGCCTTCTCCTGATAGTCAAAATCTCTTTTTCCAATCTCTCTTAATGCCCATGATACTGATTTCTTTACATGTTCCCTCTCGTCATCGGAATATGTACGGATAAGTGTAAGATAATGGTCCAGTGCTTCCTTTTGCAAATTCTTTTCGTGAATAGCCGCAGAAGCCATAAGCGTGAACGCAGCTCGTTTCATATACGTTGCCTCCGCGTCACACCATTGTTCTATAAGATCCTCATATCCTTTTAGCTTGATAAGAAGATTCTTACAGAGATGGTCGCACAGATCCCAGGAGATGACATCGTGCATAAATGCTTCTGCCTCCTGCAGTGAAAACTGTTTTTTATCAACGATCAAAACGGCAAGCAGCCTGGCCTCGTGATATCCTGTATTCCACAAATCATGAGCCAGGGCATTATCTTTGCCCACTGTCTTTGCAAGTTTTCTCACATCCCCTGTAGACACGCCGATACTGCACGCCTCTGGAATGCCTAGTTTCACCACATTGGCTTTGTATTTTTCTGAGCTGAGCGCTTTTAATCCTGACAGGATTTCATTGCTTGTCATAATGTATTTCCCCCTTTGCTCTGTACGCTATCGGCAGCCTTCAACTGAGATGTTCATAACTGCCGCAAACTTTTCTTTCACTATAACTGTAGCCTGCCCACCGGAATCACTGCCTCCGGTTTCTCCAAATGTTCCTGCAAAAATTTTTCCATCCATACCACATCACGCCATTGCCCGTCTTTATAGCCGCATTTTGAAAAATGTCCCACGATCCGGTATCCCATTTTTTCATGAAATCCGATACTCTCCGGATTGGGATATGTGATACATGCATTGGCATTCGTTATATTCTGTTTTCTCAAAATATCCTCCAATGCTGTATAGAGCTGACGGCCTATGCCTTTTCCCTTGGCATTTTCTTTCAGATAAACCGTTGTCTCCACAGCCCAGTCATAAGCCGGCCTCCCTTTAAAAGGGGATGCGTATGCATAGCCAACGATTTCGCCGTTCTGCTCTGCGGCCAGGTATGGGTATTTCTTCAAAGTTTCCCTGATCCTTTTTGTAAATTCCTCCTGAGAAGGCACCTGGTATTCAAAAGTGATACAGGTATTTTCCACATACGGTTCATAGATTCCAAGAAGTGTAAAAGCATCATCCGGTTCTGCCATTCTGATGCGCAGATCATTTGCATTTTTATTCATAGACTTTCCATTTCCCTTTCCCATTTTTTTCTTCGTCGGCTTGAGGATATATTGTCCTGCTGTATTTTATCTGACTAAAGGAATCCCCTCGGTATATGGTCCTTTTTTCATCTGTTTCGTTAAAAGCATTCCGCATATAAAACTGTCTTGCCTTTTTATTGCAGGCTAAAGTCCATAGAGATATTTCACGCTTTTCCAATTCCCTTGCCTTGTTCACTGCAAAATCCACAGCCGTAGTACCTGCCCCTGAATTTCTAAAAGATTCTATCATATAAAGACTTTCTATCTCCATACAGCTTTCACTGACTGTCGATAGGATCAGAATCCCGATTGGCGTTTCCCCTTTGAAAACCAGATAATCAAAAGAATCATCCTCATGCATTCTTCCTAAAAATTCTTTTTTTCTGACCTCAACAGATTGAGACAACAGGTATACCTCATCAAAAATCCCTCTATAGGACTGCTGCCAGGCTGTTGCATGGATATACGCCGCTGTTTCTATATCCGAAGCCTCCGCTTTTCTCAACACCATTCCTTTCTTAAAACCATGGGACATCATATTCTTCAACCTCCCTGCATCCGGATTCACAGAATAACCGACAGCAGTGTCTGCATTTTCACGATACTTTTTATACATAACAGACAACTGCTGTATAGAGCTGTCGATCTATGCCTTTTCTTTCCCTTCTATGAGCAAACGCGGCGTATGATATTTCAGAAATTCTGCCAATTCCACAGAATCTTTAACCTTTTGCTCCAATATAATACCGCCGAAGCCCAAGTTATCCATAGTGTGGAAATCGCTGCCGGATATCCGTCTCAAATCAGGATAGTCACAGATCCACTTTTCCAGAAGTTCATTCCGGTTCTCACCATTATGCCGCTGGTTAAACTCCACTCCATCCAGATATTCAGGATTTTGCGGTCTGCATGGCGGTCGGAACGGATGTGCCTGATACAGGACCGCCCCATTTTCATGGCATAATGTATACAGCTCCTTTTGGGACAGAAAACACAGATTGGGATGTGCAAACAGAAAATCCCGGTCTATCCCATAGATAAGAAAATCTTCTGCATAAGGTTCCAGGCGTATTTCGATTCCCAGTATTACAGTAAAACCACATTCCATACCGGTATCATACGCTTTGTCGTACCCTAAAAGATATCTTTCTATGCGCTGGCGGTCCGTACTACCAAAATCCTTTAAAAGGTCATTGTCAAAATGATCCGTTATCACAATACCGTCATAATCGGTACGGCTGTACGCCTTTACCACTTCCCTCGCAGAAATCTGTGCACATGGACTGCTTTCAGATGTGTGAGCGTGCATTTCCAGTTTCATAGTGTTACCTGTCTTATTAATACCATGGGACATCATATTCTTCAACCTCCCCTGCATCCAGATTCACAGAATAACCAGCAGCCGTGTCTGCTTTTTCATGATACTTTTTATACATGACAAACAGCAGAGAGTCCCCGTCATCTGAAACCCTGTCATACACTACCGTTACCTCATAAGGCCTGTCTGCCTCATTTTCATATTCGGCAGTATCACCTCCCAATACAGCATAGAAATTCCCCTTTGCATTATACATTTTTTCTGATGTTGTATACTGCTTCGAGAGTTCATTCTCATACAGGAAATCATAAGAGCTTTCCATCCTGCTGAAATAATCCTGATTTTCCTTATCTGTGTCTTCCCTGATCTGTTCCATCATTTCGCTTTCCTCAAGGGAATCCAACAGTTCATTGTAAGTCTGCTCCAAAGTTTTCTCTGTATTATCCGCATTCGTATAATAAGCTCTGTCCCTTTCCACCTGATCAGATTCCCCTGCACCGCCAAAAGCCAGGCTGCATAACCTTACACTGCCTTTCACTTCTATCTCTACCTGCAAAGCCCCGGTGAATTTTTCAAATATAGGGTCTTCTATGGCATCGGCTATCATCCCGGCAGCCTCTTTGGAAGCCTGTCTCATCTCCGCCTCACTATTCACAATAAGACGATATCCTGTAATCCCGTTCTCTTCCTCCTCACTCCACTTGGTGCAAAATCCTTTTTCCTCATACGTCTTTTTAAAATAATACGCCTGAATATTATCTATAAAATCATCTGAAAGTTCGCTGCCGGAACCGATGGGATATCTGAGAATGTGGACAGCTATATCCGGATATTTTTCGTTCCTGTATGCCCCTGAACTCTTTTCAAAATCCATTCCATATTTATCTTCCAGCAGTCTGATATCCCTCTCTTCATCCCACTCAAACTTTTTCCTGCCAAAGAAAGATATCTTATCCCAATATGTATAATCTGACGTATATCCCCCTGACTGCTCCGCCACACAAATCATACCCAAGCCGATATCATACTCTGTGGGAGAAGTGAACAGAAAGTAAAAAAAGCCGGCCAAAAACACGATCACCGCCAAAACAGCATAAATGACAGTCACCACCACAGCCAGCACTTTATACTTAATCCTGGTCAGATAATATCCGATCAGCAGAGCCGGAAAAAGAAAAGCCAACCCCCCAAACAGGGCCTGCACCCATATCCTGAACTCAACTCCAATCCCCTGCAGAATAAATTTTGCAAGGCCAAATCCCATTAAGCTTCCGAGATAAATGATCCAGGGAAGCACATACTTTGTCTTACGTTCCATACTGTCTCCTATCCGAAAAATACGGTTTCCAAAGTACCATACCCCATGCCGTTTTGGATTCTGACGGCATATTCATGACACATTCTGTCAAAATAAGGAATCCATTCCTGTCTACCGGATTTTTCAGCCAGAACCCGCAGCAGCATTTTCAGTTTTCCCTCTGTTCTCTGCAGATCATCACCTGAAAAATACTGTTTCACTGCGTCCATATCCTGACTACAGAGCGAAAGCTCTGAAAGACGCCTGTCAGCGATCATACATCCAAATGCTGTCACCAGCACCATCTCGCTGATATTTCCCATGTATGCAGTGCCAATCCGGCTCTGTATCCGCCCCAGTAGCTGCCTCACAGCCTGTTGGGGAAAACATTCCAAAAACCCTTTCTCCAATACTATATCACATAAATATTGATAAATGATATCTATTCCGCACATTTCTCCGCTGAAATTCACAGTCGGATAATCCAGTGTCAGCAAATGATCCTGTGGTCTGAATCTGGCATCGTAAAAGATAAAAAACGAAGGCATTCCTTCCAGGACAGTAGCCCTGTAATTGCTGCAGCCATAATCACAGAAATCTCTGCTCAGTTTGTCATAGATAGCTTTGGCCTTATGCACCTTTTCCACTACCCTGTCATAACCGATCTTATACGCGTCTTCCGCTTTCACTGCCTGTTTTCCCATTAATGCATTAGACGAAATATCGCCGCACTCCTTCACGCAATAGATCACTGCTTCCATCAGCATCTGTGCCGTATCATAAGTCACAGAGCTGCTTTCCTTGGAGGTATATTTATCTGCAAGCCATGCCGTTATAGGAAGCAATTCCTCTAATTGATATTCCATTTGCCATTTCCCCTTTCTGTCACAGATGACAACACTCCTCTACTCCCAGAACAACTCTTTCAGAACAGACTGATAAAGCTCTGCGTCCCACCGTGTCTCCTCACTGAATTCTTCATACTCATCTGCGCCCCCGCTCTTTGTGAATCCGCGATACCCTCCCCTGACAGCCTTTGAAAAACGTTCCAGACATGTATTTTCCAGATAATCCAAATCTCCGTAACACACGGATTCATACTGCTGCCTCATAAATGTCAGCAGCTCATCATCTGTCAGCTTATCCTGGGATTCATTTTTAAAATGATAAAAGATATCCTGCAGTCTGGTCAGGACTGCCAGATAGTTCTCCCTGCTGATATACTGGGAATCACAGAAGCTATAGACAAGTTTATCCAGAATCCCTTTGCCAAATTCTACCCTTCCGTACTTTTTCAGGCTTTCATCCCGGCTCACGATCAACGCTTTTGCTTCCTCCTTAGTGAGTGCCAATCCAAACATTTCCGTCTTTTGATTGTACGCGTCCAGCATTGCCAGTTCATCCTTCTGCCGATTCTTAGTCAACAGTTCAAAAATCTGTTTTTCCATGGACCATCCACCTGTTCTTTCTAAAATCATTTTACCGGTTTCTACAGCTATTCCATCTCTGCATTCACATTGTCACATTCCCTGTACCTGTGAATTGTAACGATCATTATACAGCCCCAGTATTTCCATTACAAGCCTTGAAAAAAGCCCCTTTTTGTGGTAATATAATAGTGAAAAAGGAAGCAGAAAATAAATATCTGCTTCCTTTTTGTCACTTCTTTATTCTATTCTTTTGCCTTTAACGCCTCCACCATATTTATATGCGGAATCTTCCGCGATACTGCCAGACTGATCAACCAGGAGAGTGCCAAAGTCCCGGCTGCGCTGAAAATCCAGGACATTCCTTTTATAAATATGGGCACATCCATAGACTCTGGTATGGTTGACAGCATATATATCAGGAGTCCATATCCGGCGGGAAGTCCAAGCAGGATACCTGCAGCGGAAAGCCACACGTTCTGTTCCACCATGACACTGCGTATTTTCATATCGGCAAATCCCAGAACCTTCATAGTGGCGAACTCCCGGCCGCGCTCCAGATAAGACAGCACGCCCAGGTTATACAGCATGACGCCTCCCAGGATCACGGCACCCAATACCAGCAGGACGATCATCATGATCATCCCTTCCATCATGGCGTCTATCCCCTTTGTCAGATCACTTTGATGGGTAATACTGCACTCTTTTTCATAACCTGCGAATCCCCGGGCCGGTTCCTTTCCGATGATCCCGGTGGGCACAAAGACGCCCTGTTCTTTTTCAAAAGAACTTTTCATGATCGTGATTCCCTGGCTGAGAGGGGTGCGGATGACTGCCTCCACTTTCGAGTCCCTCCATTCCTTTTCCCCGGCCTGTTTCCAGGTCACTGTATCCCCTGTTTTCAGGCCCATACTGTCAGCGGTTTTCTTTGAAAGAGCTATGCCGTCACCAATCCCCACAAAATCATCCAGGCTGCCCGCCAGTTTTATATATTTTGTACTCTCCGGGACCGTAAGGCTGACCTCCTTTTCTTTTTTGCCATCCTTTATAACCGCGGATGTCTCCATCAAATACTCCCCCTCCGTACGCGAAAGCAATACCCTTTGCCCTTCTGTATCCGGCAGATTTGTAATTTTACACTCATAGCCCTGCTGTTTTGTGAAAGTCCATTCAGACAGGTTCTGAAAGGTATCAAACAGCGCAAAAGCGCAGAACAGCAGCGCTGTACATCCCAAAATACCGCACAGGGTCATAAAGCTGCGCAGCCGGTTTCTCTCCACATCACGAAGATTCCAGCGGCTGGAAAAGGGAAGGTGTCTGCATATTTCAGGCAGAGAGACAGTCCTTCTTCCGCTTTCCTCCCTGTAAAGACATTCGGATGCATTTCCTTTCAGATATTTTCTGCATATGACCAGACTGACTGTAATACAAAAAAGGACACAGATAACCGGCAGCAGCAGATAAACCGGCGGAAGATATCCGCCCCATTCCGGCAGCACATATATTTCTTTCATAAACGGATAGATGATTCCCGGCATCACTCTGCAGCCCAGAATACAGCCTGCAAGGGCACCACAGAAGCATATGATACCGCTGTGGGACAGGTAATGGATCAACAGTTTTAGTCTGCCAAAGCCAAATGCCTTTAGGATTCCAATCTGTGTTCTCTGATTCCTCAGCATCCTGTGCATTGTGGTCATGACGATCATCACTGCGATCATTAAAAACGCGGAGGAAAATGCAGAACCAATGGTTTTATGCTGTTTGATCTCGTCCTGTACCATGGAAACTGTGGGATGTTTTTCCGCCTCCAGCACTGTCAGATCCGGATTTTCAAGTATTTCCCGCAGCAGTTTTGTGCTCTGTTTTTCTTTTGTTTTAACAGCAGCCTGATTTACAGAATAAAGTTCCTCAGACGGCAGAAGCCGGGGACTTATCCATGCAAATCCGTAAAGTCTGTGCTCAGGCATCATGCTGCCGTCCCGGACTCCATAGATGTATTCCGGACTGTCTGCCAGACCTGCTATCTCTCCTGTGATCTCCAAACCTTGATAGGTAAGAGTCAGTCTGTCTCCGACCTTTAGATTATTTTCTTCCGCAAATGACGCGTCCAGCCAAATACCTTTTTTACTACTGTCAAAGGGTATCCCCTCTCTTATATACAGCTTTGATATTCTGTTGTCTTTTGCAAAAATACAGTCGAGAGAGGCGTCTTCTTGTCCCTGTATTCCCATGGGAACTGCCATTCTTCCTTCCGCCTCTGTCACTCTGGTATCCTGTTCCAGCTTCTCCAGTTCTTCTTTTGTAAAAGCTGTATCATATGCCCAGACATCCGCCAGATTCTGCGACCGGATATAGTCCTCAAAATGCTTTTTAAGTCCGCCCCACTCTCCCGTAATACCCGAATACAGAAAACATCCGAAGAACATCATGAGAAAGACAGCGGCAAACTGCACTTTATTTTTTCTGATATCTCGCAGCATCTTTCTAACAAGTATCACCATTCCACCTCTTCCACACTGCACGGATCATCGCAGCATTCTATGCTTTTTATCTCTCCGCTCCTGATATGTATCACTCTGTCAGCCGCCCTTGCAATATTTGCATTATGAGTGACCACAAGCACAGTTTTCCCCTCTGACCTGCACAATTTCTGCAGCTCTGAAAGAACCATGCAGCCAGTCTCTGAATCCAGTGCCCCGGTGGGTTCGTCGCAGAGAAGGATATCCGGGTTTTTTGCGATAGCTCTTGCGATAGATACCCTCTGCTGCTCTCCTCCGGAAAGCTGTTCCGGAAACTTTTTTTCATGCCCGCTAAGTCCAACTTTCCGAAGTGCCTCACCGGCTTCAAGCGCATCTTTTTTCAGTTCACGCATAAGCTCCACATTTTCCTTTACTGTCAGGGTTGGGATCAAATTATAAAACTGAAAGACAAATCCAACCCTCTTAGCCCGGTATTTTGAAAGTTCTTTTTCAGACAGCTTTGCGATATCCTCCCCGGCAACCAGTATCTCCCCCTCATCTGCCCGGTCAATCCCCCCAAGCAGGTTGAGCATGGTGGATTTTCCCGCGCCGCTGGCGCCCAGTATGACTACAAATTCTCCCTCCTCAATGTCAAAGGAAACTTTTTTCAGTGCGTAATTCTTTTGCTGTCCTGCCTTATAATATCTGCTCACATGCTTCAGCTCTACTATTTTCATTTTTCCTCTTTTCCGTTACTCAAAACGCCAGCACACAATACTTTAAATACCTTGACAAATTCTTTTTTAGACTCCTCTGTCCCTTTGTGCTCTGATAATACGTGGCGCACGCAGGCGATAAATGTATTCATAATGATATCCACATAAGCGGAATCATCGTCATCCATCCCCAGATGCCATGCCAAATGCTGTTTAAATTTATGTATGGCATCATCCCTGATCTTCACAAAGCGTGTTGTCCTTAAGTCAAATAATATCACAAGCCTCTCGTCCATGAGACACTGCATCTCATGATAATCCATCAGATTATCCAAATCATCCAGAAATTCCTGCATCTCTGACATTGTAAACAGCTCATCCTGCAATTTCATATGGTCGTCTATCATTTTCTTTACCTTTTCGACAGGCTCCCGCATAAGTTCTTCCAGAATGGCTTCTTTGTTTTCATAATAGTGATATATATTTCCCAGGGTTGTGTTGGCTTTTTTTGCAATTGTGCGCATGGAAGCCCCCTCATACCCGTGAATGAGAAATTCCTTCTGTGCTGCCTCTAATATGGTCTTCCTGATTTCGTCTTTTTTCGTCTGCACGCCCTGTCACCTCCTGCAAATATGATATCTGCTTTTTCATGCGGTTACAAGAACCTGATGTCTATAAAAATCAAAACTTAACGACTGTTCATTTTTCTTATGAAAGCCAGATATATTTTAACTGATAAATATACAAACCACATCCCATCTTGTCTCAAAAAATAAGACGGCAGCTTTGAATTATCCTCAAAACTGCCGCCTTATTAGAATGTTATTGGTACCTATTCCGTAGGTCTGCGCATTTACTGCGCTGACCGTAAATAAACGTTCTGCATGCTTTTACTGTGCCGGGATCTTGATATGCACAGTGCTGTCATTTTACAACAGGATGTTCCTGGGCATATTTTCTTCCATAGGAATGCAGTTCGTCCATGACTATGCTGTTATTCCACTCCCGGAAACAGATTCCGTTTGGTATGGACGGATAAAATCTTCCGCCGGGACAATAGGTATCAATGGCTCTTCTGACTTCTGCCCGGATTTCTTCCTCCGTGATATTCTCAATATCCACTTTCGGGCCGTCAATACCTCCAACCATGGCAAGCTTTCCCTCTGTCACTCTCTGGATCTCCACGATATCGTTCTGTGCGATTGCCCCCTGCCAGATATCCACTCCGATTTCCACCATATCCGTTACGATTGGCTGACAGATACAGTCTGCATGATGCATATATATCATACCACAGGCATGAATGGTATCCGCAATCTCTTTTTGCAAAGGCTTGATAATTTCCCGCCATACCCTTGGCGGAAGAAAAACGTTTTGTTTGGAACCCCAGTCATCGTGATAAAAAATGATATCCGGGTGTATCTGCTCCGCAACCATTTTGATATATTTCATTTTATAGTCTGCGATCACCCGGAGCAGCCCTGCCATTTCATCCGGATATTCCAGATAATTCACCAGCGCCTCTTCCATCCCCATCAGATGATGGGAGCGCTCAAACAGACCGCCGGCACACATAAATCCCACAAATTTTTCTTTTCTGTCTACTTTTGCCGCTTCCTCTTTCACAAGAGTCCAGTCCAAATGTTCCAAATCCGGCACCGTGAGCTGCTCTTCCCACTTTTCAATATCTTTGATAACTGCATTTTCCTTATTTACCCTTGGATGGGGGCCGGGCGCACCTGGTTTAAAGATATAGACTGTTCCCCAGGAATCCTTATGCTCCAACCCATCCTGAGGGCACATGTCCCCCATAAGCACAGGATCCGGAACAAGCACGATGGCGTCCATCAGATCACCATAAAAATCCGGCTGCTCCCTGTTATAAATTGCCATTGCATTTTCCCGTAGATTCATATTATTATTTCCTCCTTCATCTCTTTCTTTACGGTAACTGTTCCGCGCTTCGGCTAAATCGTTACGTGTTACGGACATTTTCATAGTTCTATTGTATAACAATCCATGTTTTCAGAAAATGTTCAGACTGTATCTATTTTTCCAGTCCTCATATGCACTCTGCCCATTCTTTTTCTTGACAAATATCCTCATAAATAATAAGATTTTGACAAAGGAGTGCATTCATATGAAAATAAATCTGGATATCATCGCAGAAGAATTATCTGCTCTTTCCCCCAGGCGGGCAGGCAGACAAAAATCAGATACGGTCAAACACAACTTGCAGGGTGCCGGCCTGTATGAACCGCAAACAACCCTGTCACCGGAGATCTGTTATGCAGTCAGTGCTGACACCATAACAGAAACCTTTTTTTGTCCTTCCGGCATCACGCTGGCTGTGATTGGAAACGCTGATGAAGATATGCTGAATGCATTCGATGCAGATATCCTTGTGCTGAACGCAGAGAATGCACACTGCACATTCAGCGATATGTTTAATGCGCTCAATTCGGTTTTCTTAAAATACCAGGCGATCCATGCGCGGCTCACTTCTGCGGTCATGAAAAACGCCCCGCTCCAGGAAATACTAAAAATCGGGGAAGAACTTTTCGGCAATCCTCTCATTCTTTTCGATAAGAATTACTGTATTTTAGGGGAAGCTGATTCACGCCTCAAGAAGCTGGAACTGGTCTGTGACAAATGGTCTGATTCAAAAATGCTCTCCATTGATATGGTCAATGCCATAAAGACTTCACCGGAATACCGCCGATCTTCCGCCTCCTCTGATATCTGTTTTGTTTCAGACGAATATTTTGCCTATAATACACTTTTTGTCCCTGTGGAGGGAAATACTTCTCCTTTGACAGCAGCCGTCATGGAGACAGACCGCCCTCTTACCCTGGTGCATCGGCAGCTTGCTCTATATTTTGCGGGAATCCTGCGTCTTGCTCTGGGGAGAAATCATTTAAGCTCGGGACATTCTCTGAGATTTGAAGATTTTTTAAAGGAACTTCTGTACGACACGCAGATCGAACAGGCTGTGATAGACCGCTATCTTTTGGCTATGAATTGGAAAAACGGGGATAACTATCTTCTGGTAACTTTTCAGACAAACCGTTTTGACAAAATCAATTCCATATACAACAATATCTGCGTCAATATTGAAAAACAGATTGCGGAGAGCTTTGCCTTTTATTTTGAGGACAACCTGCTCACTGTCATCAATCTGGACCATGCACGTCTATCAAAGGCGGATGCGGTCCATAAGCTCTCTATTTTCCTCCGGGAAGGGCTGTTTCACGCCGGCATCAGTTACGTCTTCTTTGATTTCAGCACTTTTTCCAGCTATTATAAGCAGACATTGGGAGCTTTGGAGATGGGTGAAAAATATAGCCCCCATGAGTGGTGCTATGATTTTGAGGACTATGTGCTGCATTATTTTATGCATTACGGTACAAGCCGGATCGACGGAAGGCATCTGTGCCATCCCGGTGTAGTCCAGCTTTATATCCATGACTTAAAGAATAAAACAAACCTTCTGGAGACTTTAAGGACTTATCTGGAGCTGGGAGGCAATGCGGTTCTCACTGCACAGAAACTTTATATCCACAGAAATACCCTGTATCAGAGACTGAAAAAAATAAATGGCATCATCCATACCAATCTGGATGACGCCAATACAAGGCTGTTCATTATGATGTCCTATACTTTTGTGGATTTGCTTGGATTAAGTCCAGTGGAATCCTGACGCATTTTCTCCCAATCACTCTTCAACATGCGATATTCCATGCGTGTTTTCATTTTGCCGTCATGCCACTCATAGTCCACATGTTCTGCCTCTCTTATCATTCCGCATTTCTGCATAACACGCTCGGAGCCTCTGTTTTCTCTGAGGCATCCGGTGGTGATGCGGTATACACCATCCTGGGAAAAAGCAAATTCCATTACCTTTTCAAGCGCCTCAGTCACATAACCGCAGCCCCAGTATTTCGGATATGTAAAATATCCCAGATGCACCAGTTTTCCTGCCGGAGTTGTATCCGTGACCGTATAACCAATGCTTCCAATCTGTTCTCCTGTATCTTTTTTCTGTATATGAAGAAAATATCTTTGCCTGTCCTTCTCCCGCATATCCAGAAGGATATTTCTAAAATCCTCTTCCGATTCCTCTCTGGAATGGTGTTGAATATCCCGAAGATAATACATCACCTGATCGTCAGCCATAAGTCTGCTGTACTCTTCTACATCGTTCTCTGTGTAATCCCGTAAGATGAGACGTTCTGTTTCCAGGTATATCATATGGGTATCTCCTGTGTTTTGTGCTTGTAGTGATTTTTGTGCTTATACTCCAGTGCGAAGCTGGAGACCTGGCTGAAAATGTTTTTCCCCAGCTTCAGCAGATTTCAATCCACCCCAGCGCAAAGCTAGAGACAAGGCCCCTGAGAACTTTGTGAAATCCGTCAAAATTTCAATCCACTCCGGCACAAAGCCGGAGACAAAAAAGAGAACATACCAACGCATCACGTAATCATTTCAATTCACTCCGGCACAAAGCCGGAGACAAGTGATTGTCTGGCCTTAGATGATGTAACAGACATTTCAATTCACTCCGGCACAAAGCCGGAGACGGACAAAAAACAAAATATATGAGATTGCACGTGCATTTCAATTCACTCCGGCACAAAGCCGGAGACATGCTTCCATGCACAATCCTCCTTATGATTTTTTATTTCAATTCACTCCGGCACAAAGCCGGAGACATCAATGGAATATCAAACATAATTATTGGGTTATCATTTCAATTCACTCCGGCACAAAGCCGGAGACGGCAATTCTATCCAAACAACCCCATTATTAATCACCATTTTTTATACAAAACATCCAATTTTACACTTACATCCCCTAATCCCATTACCAAAACAAATCATAAACCATTCTTTTATCAGTGCGAATCCCTCCATATATTTATGTTCACTTACCTTTCGCACTACCCTGTATTGTTTTTATTATAACACCCTCCCTTCAATTATTCCAGAAACATTTTCTCCTATTCCCACCCCAAACAATACTCTTCTCAAAAATATTTTTGATATTCCCCGTCCGGGAATTCTCCTTCCAGTCCCAGGACTCTAGAGTGTGTTTAAAAATTGCTTTCGGCAAGCTGTGCGTCACACTTTGTGGGAGATTTGACCCTGATGAGGGAGGCGTAGCGGGCTACGTTGACCGAATTGGGGGCAAATATACCGCAAAGTGGGGCGTGCAGATTGTCGGAATGAATTTTCAAACACACTCTAGGCCACATGCCTGTCTCCGCTGTTATAAATCCCATTATCATCCCCATATGGGTGTGCAAATGCCTGTGTTGTGCCAATATAAGAGTAAATCGCGTATACTTACACCCTTCCGGTCTGAGTAACAGTTCTTCATCCTCCAGTCTCCCGGCATAATCCTTAATTTTCTTCTCCACATCCCCGAAATAACCGCTTACTTCTTCACGAGAAAGTATCTTCTTAGTAACCACATCCAGACTATTTAAATCTTTCACATGAATTTCCGGTTCTTTGTACTCCGTATCATCTGGATTTATAAACCATAAATCCAGAGAATGCAGCATATGATACACATGTTTCCACAAAGGCATTCCGCAATATTCCTTTTCCCAAATCGCGTCCGGAATACACGCCATCACATTTCCAACTTCCCACAAGGCCCTGTCTGTCTGCTCTCTGATGACCTCCGAATATTTCCCGTACTCCATAACTGAATCCCTTCTATTCTGCATACAGTCTCCGCACCAGCTCATCATACCCGGAACTGCCGTCCAATATATTCTTATAGGTACTTATCCAGCACGGCTGAAACCCTGCCCGAAACGCAGCAGCCTGGGACGCTGCGTTTGAGGAGGCCGCGCAGTAGATAGGAAGGATATCTCTTTCCAGAATATCATGCATCAGATGATTTACAAGCACAGATGCCAGTCCACCCTTACGATACTTTTCCATCACATCCACACCAATTTCCCAAACTCTGTCAGATTCTATGGATGCTCCGGCAAGCCCTGCGATCTCCCCATTTCTTTCCGCGTAAAATACTATATGTGTACCTGTTCTGCCCCTCTCATCAAACATCAGGGAATTGTCAAATCCTTTTATCCCCAGAAGCTGTCCCAGTGCGTCCCCTTCCAGCTCCCTGTATGTATATCCCGGCAAAAGCTCTGTTCTCCGGTTCCCTTTTGCGTCCGGTATGTAATAGATCGACTGCCCATAAAGAAGAGGACATTCAAAAATCTCCTCCCGGCTTTTCCCGGTCAGCAGCTTTTTGGCAATTGGCCGGACAGACGGTGACACCGCCGCAACAATGGTCTCCCCAAGACTGATGACTTGGAAAAATGGATTCTGATACCCCTCTGCCCTTTTCCCTGCATTATGGAATACAAGACCTCTCTGTTCAAAAATCTCTGTTTCGCATTCTAAAAAATCCGCCAGATGCCCTTTGACAACTGCCATCATTTCTATCTTATCCATCTATACCTCCCTATCCGATCCTATACCTCATATCAGTGTAGACTGCCTCTCCATCCTCAAATCCCAATTTCTTATAAAGCCCATACCCCTCTTTTGTTGCTTTCAGATCCACATAGCTTAGGTCCATTTTCTCTGCTTTTTTCAGCAGCATCTCCATAAGCTGCCCGGCGATTCCCTGTCTTCTGTAAGCAGGCTCTGTATAAACATTGAGCACCGTTCCATTTTTACCGCTGATACAGTCAGGCTTTGCCGGACGCTCTGTCACCAGCAAAAAAGCGGACGCCGCCATTCCCCCTGCGCATCCACAGAAACGAACACATGAAGGTCACGCCCCAGATGCCGCGCAAAATATCCCGGCAGTTGTCTGCGTATGGCCTCCGCAGTTCCGTGTTCCAATTCTCCATGCTCATCCTTCAGATATGCCATTCTTATTTCCGTAAGAGCTTGCGTCTCCTCCCGGTCTACCATCCGCAGAACAACTTTCCCCATAACTGTGGGGCACACATATTTTTCTCCCGGAATCTTTATTCTGTCCCTGATAGATATCTGCTCCTCTGTCATTCTATACTCCCAGCTCTTTTTTTAGATCTTCCGCGTACTTTTTCTGCTGCTTTTTCAGATACATATTTGCAGCAAATTTCATAAACGGTTTCTTCATCTCCACTTCTTCTGTAAAATCTATCTCCGTTCCGTTACCGCTCTCCCGAAGCAGACCAGTCCAATGGCCCCTCATATTTTCATTTTCCATATCAAATTCATACCGGCTAAACGGCACCTTCCTGGTGATGGTAAAGGTGGTTGGATATCCGTTTTTTGTATACTCCACAAAAGTCTTTCCGTCACCCATCTCTTCAATCCTGCTCAGATCACTGCGCCAGTTGTAATTCTTATTATCCGTGATCACCTTCCAAATCTGTTCCGCGCTGGCGGACAGGTGGATCTTCATATTTGCTTTTGCCATATCTGCCTCCGTTTACACTTTTTTACCAGTCTACCGCCTGCCGTCCTCCTTGTCAAATCAGAACTGGTTTTCCCACAAAAAAAGCGTCTGCCTCCGTTTTCCGGATGGCAGACGCCGAAATATTTTAGTACAAGATCACATCACCAGACCGCACACAATATACAGCACTGTGGCAATCGACGCTGTCACCAGCGCATAGGGAAGCTGTGTCTTCACATGGGAGAACAGGTCTGTGCCCACGGACATGGAGGACAGGATCGTTGTATCTGAAATAGGAGAACAGTGATCTCCGAAAATACCGCCTGAGACAACCGCTCCGATAGCCAGCAGAATATTGGAATCCATAGCAACTGCCATAGGAATGGCAATTGGCATCATGATGGAGAAAGTTCCCCAGCTTGTACCTGTGCTGAATGCCATAACTGCGCCCAGAAGGAATATGATAGCAGGTCCGAAAGCACCGCTGATCCTTCCTCCGATCAGGCTTGCAAGGAAGGTACCTGTACCCAATGTCTTGATCACACCGCCGATTGCGAATGCCAGTACCAGCAGGATAACAAGCGTGAGCATATTGCTGACACCTCTCAGCACATAATCCCCAAACTGTTTTCCGGTCATGATCTTCTGCCTTGTATAGAGCACACCCATAACAAGCAGTGTAATGGTAACTGCATAGAGGATGGAGGTAGTTCCGTCACCCTGTGTGATGTTTCCTTTTCCTGTGATAAGCAGGCCGGTGAAGGTTCCGCCGATCAGTACGATAAGAGGAAGCATCATGTTCCATTTATTCTCTTTGCCCTGCTCTACCAGCTCATCAAATCCTTCACTGTCGTTTAGCAGAGGAACAACGCCGTCGTCATACAGCTTGCCTGTAGTACGCACACGCTCCTCAGCCTTTTTCATGGGTCCCCAGTCTTTTCCGCTTAGTATATAGAACAATACCATAACCAGAGATACAATACTGTAGAACTGGAACGGAAGGCTGCGGATCAGAAGATTCATGGGGTCTCCGGTGATCACGCCTGCAGTGATCTCTGCCCCGATGAGTCCCATGAGCATAGCGCCCCAGGAGTTCAGCGGAATAATGGCATTGATGGGAGCTGATGTGGAGTCACAGATATAAGCCAGTTTTTCTCTGGAAACTTTATATTTGTCGATCAGTGGTCTTGTCACAACGCCGGTGAACATGATACTTAAAAGACCGTCAATGAAAATAATGATACCGATGATATAGGCGATCATCATAGCCATTTTTTTACTTTTTACCTTATTGCCCTGCTCTGTCAGATACGTCACAAAGCCATTGACGCCGCCTGACACACGTACCAGAATAACAAATGCGCCCATCAATGTGGTGAACAGAAATGTTTTCAGGTTACCAGTATCTGCGCATACGCTCAAAATCTGGTTCACCATCTCATTTACAGCGGTGATGGGATTCCATCCGCACAGGATCAGTTCTCCTGAAAAGATACCAATCAGCAGAGCAAGCGCCACCTTCCGAAACGCGATGGCAAATGCAATGGCAATGATTGGCGGAATTAATGTCAAAAAACCGTAATCCATAATAGTCCCTCCTCTTTCATGTCAATACTGGGCAAACAAAGAGCCAAAACCTCCTGTATGCAGATAGCAGACAGGCCCTTTTGTCTTTCCCTTTTCCAGCCAGTCCCTCATGCCGACCAGAACTTTACTGTTATAGATATTTTCAATAAAAATACCCTCTGCCCTGGCAAATTCAAAGATTTCCCGGGCACTCTCGCTGGTATTCACACCCCAGCCCTGTCCCCGGAAACCATCCTCAATACTGCAGAGCTCTTCCACAGGTTTCCCTGCGGGTATTCCCGTTATGGCCTCCACTTCCCCCACAGTATCCGCAATGTGTTTTCTCAGGTTTTCTCTGTCATCCTCCACACTTACGATAACGATACGGAAGGGATTCCCCATAACTGCATTTCCATACACCAGCCCTGCTGCCACGCCGCCATTTCCGCCCGGTGCAAAAATGGTCATACCGCTGATGCCCTGCTCCCTGCACTGCTTCATAAGCTCCGGTACTGCTGCCGTATAACCCAGAGCACCTCTTCCTGTGGTCGCGCCATTTCTCACCACATAGGGATTTCTCCCCTCTTTGCGGTATTTTTCAAAAAGCTCTTCCACAAAAGCATTGCGGACATCTGAGTCCACTTCTCCTAGGAAATGGGATTTCACTCCGAGGATTTGGTTCAGCAAAAGATTGCCCTCTTTTTTCTCCGGCTCTGCTCCATTGTGGACCAACTCACAGTCCAGTCCCAGCTTAGCGCAGGCCGCAGCAGTCAGAGTACATAGATTGGATTGGGCGGGTCCTGCAGCCAGGATCACTCTGCTTCCTTCTTTTACTGCCTCTCCCAGTATGTATTCCAGGCTTCTAATCTTATTGCCCCCGGGGCCGATACCTGTCATATCATCACGTTTGATATAAATGTCTCTGCAGCCCCATTGCTCCTCCAGCCTGTGCAGGCGGTGAAGCGGTGTGGGTGCCGGCATCAGCGGTACACGTTCTGTCTTCTCCAAAAAAGTCTCCAGCGGACGCATGCTTCTTTCCCCCTTTCTAACGCTCAGCGATCACCTCAACTTCACAGAGTACCCCCTTTGGCAGCGTCTTCACTGCAACACAGGAACGGGCAGGATTGGTGGTAAAGTATTTTGCATAAACCTCATTAAAAGCGGCAAAATCCTTCATGTCTGCAAGAAAACAGGTGGTCTTGATCACTTTTTCAAAACTGCTTCCCCCTGCTGCAAGCACCTGACCCACATTTTCAATAGACTGCTTTGCCTGAGCGGTGATCTCTGCCTCCACTACCTCTCCGGTAGCCGGGTCAATGGGAATCTGTCCTGAAGTAAACAAAAGTCCACTTATCCTCATTCCCTGTGAATATGGGCCGATTGCAGCCGGTGCCTTTTCTGTACTGATAATTTCCATAATTTCAGTCCCCCATTTCTCTGTCGTTTTATCATATTAAAGAGTATATCACTAAACTATTTTTTAGTCAATAGATATTTTTTCATTCTTTTACGATTTTGAATGAAATATTTTTCAGTCCAGGTTGCGTTTCCCCTGCAAAAAAGTTATAATAGGAAAAAGGAGGATCTTACCATGAATTACCTTATCCTTACAGAAACAGACAAAGCGATTTTAGAATCATATAAGACAGTCCTGGACGGACTTGCAGAATATTTAGGAGACGGATACGAACTGATTCTTCACAGCCTGGAGAATCTGGAACACTCTGTCATAAAGATCATTAACGGCCACTACACCGGACGTGTGGAGGGCGCCCCTATCACAGATCTGGCTTTAAAAATGCTGGATAATATCCGTCAGAAAAAAGAGCCGGCTGCTCTTTGCTATTTTAACAAAAAGAACGGCAACACCTTAAAATCCGCCACTATCCCAATCCTTGGGGAAAAGAAACGGATCATCGGCCTTCTCTGCATCAATTTTCACACAGAGGTCTCCTTTGCCAGCATTCTGGCAAGCTTTACCCCGGCAAGCAGCATCGTCCCCGGTGTGACAGAGACCTTCAGTGACAACGTAGATGACCTGATCACCTCCGCTCTGGACGAGGCCAAGAACAAGGTATACGCCAACCCCATGATCTCCACCACCAATAAAAATAAGGAGATCATCCATCTCCTGTACGAAAAAGGCATCTTCAATATGAAAGACGCTGTTATTAAAGTATCGGAAAGCCTCGGCATTTCAAAAAATACTGTTTATCTCCACCTGCGGAATCTGGAAAAGGAAAATAATACATAAAGAACCTTTCCATATCTGCCTGCTGTCATGTAATCAAAAAGTGCCGGACAGAAACTTTTGCTTTTCTGCCCGGCACTTCTATTATACCCTCTATTCTATTATGCTCTCTGTTCTATTCCAGAACCTCTGTCTTCTTTTTCTCATTCCTTTTGTAAACAGTACCAAATATCCCCAGAGATACCAGGATCACCGCTGCCATAAGAATACTCTGAATGGTGGAGTAAAAAGCCCCGCAGACCACAGCAAGACACATAGCCAGCGCAAAGGGAACCACAGCTACTTTCAAATTCTTCATAAGTACCGGAATCACAAGCGGTCCCACCAGTGCGGGAAAGATATTGTCAAAGGCCGGACTTACCACCGGATTTGTAAGAAGCGGCGTCATGATGGGCGCTAAAAACAGCATTCCGCAAAATACAATGACGGTAGTGACAAAGGAGGATGTGGCAACAGCCAGAATGGATACCACACGTCCCTTCTCGCTCCCCTCTTCACAATCCATAATGCGCATGGCATTTAACGCTGCCGGGAGCTTCATATTCTGGATATTTCCCGTGGAAGAAGCCAGATATACGGCTCCCGGCCCGATGATAGGCGCCATGGACAATTTCTCGCAGATACCTGTGATCATGAAGATAAGCGCAATGGGCGCTGCCACCACGAGCATTTCCTTCACATTGATATTCAGTTTGAATACGGCGCAGACCGATATGGGCACCAGCAGAAAAAACGCCCACACGATCAGTGTTGTGGTGATTCCCAGGTTATGTATGCGATTGTTAAAGGAATTCCCCTCCTGCGGGGAGGATTTCATTTTTTTCATATCTGTGTTCCTCCTATTTGATCAGACTTGTCACCAGACAGGCCATTGCCATACCGGATATCATACTGATTGAAAACGCAAATTCCTTTAGCTGCTTCCATCGCTTTGACATCCTGTCCATTAGTACCATGACCACAGCAGACACCGCTATGGTGGAGAGAGAGACCACATTTTTCACATCCACAAGATAAGGGGCTGCCAGGGTTGCCATCATACCCAAAAACATAATGTTGGGTACCAGCGCGCCAAAAGATTTTTTATTTGTGGTGATACTCTGCATTTTTTTATCATACTTTTTCAGGACCAGCGCAGACATACTGGATAAAAAGACTCCTAGTGTCACCACCCACATTATAGACCCGAACACATCCGGGGAAAAATCAGCGCTTCCAAGGCTGCTGAACCCATAAGAGGTGACTGCCATATTAGCCGCCATAGTCTCATAGGTGGCGGAACCGATAACGCTTAACCGAAGCCAGGGAAAGTATTTCCCGAGGGCCGGCAGTAAGATCATATAGCTGATGATGATCGGAAGTGACGGCACAATGGAAAATACGGTGCTGCTCTTTACCACCTTCAGAAGATCCGCTTTTGTGAATCCAATGCGGATGGCCTCCTTCCATGCTGCCCTGAAAAAGATAGCTGCCTGGACAAGAACCACAAGAATAGCCAGTCCGCATATAAAAAACATGACACTGCTGTTTGCCACAAAAGAATACTGTTTGTTCAAAATATTTCCCCCTCTCTCAAAATGCCCCTGCCTGTACTTCAGCCGGGATCACGCTGTGATACTCAAATCCGTTCTTAGCCTTTTCCATATCTTCCCTGGCTTTTTTGGCTATTTGGGGATTTTCCATTATATCCAGTGTTGTTCTGGCAATGACCGAAGCCGCAGCCTCCATACCTCTTTTTGCGATCCCCGATTTTCCCTGGGCCACTGCCAGCCAGGAATGGGCAGGGGTTCCCAGGGCGTAACAGGCACTTCCAAACCAGGCAGTCGGCACTGTCCAGCTCACGTCACCCACATCGGTAGAGCCCATCTTGACAGGAACCGGAGGAAATATGGTATCCGCCATGGCTCCCCGGAAAAACGCATTTCCCTTTTCCCCATAAAACTGTTTCGCAAGCCCCTGGTATGTCTTCCAGTCACCGGGGTCTCCCACCTTATGGAATTTCTCTGCGCAGGCCATCTCCTCCTCCGTATATTTCAACGGATAGATTTCCCGGATATGGCTGAACACCAACTGGTCCAGTGTCTTATTCTGCAGGACATCCGAATAGGCACTCACCACTCGGATCTCCACCTTTGTCTCTGTCATCATGGCAGCACCCTCTGCCACCTTGCTGACCCTTTTGATCAGCTTATGCAGCTCCTCAGTTCCCGGCGCACGGACGGAATAAAGTACCTGGGCATAAGCCGGAACCACATTGGGAGCCTCCCCGCCTGAATTGGTCACTGCATAGTGTACCCGCGCCTCGGGTATCATGTGCTCTCTCAGATAATTGACCCCCACATTCATCAGCTCCACCGCATCCAGAGCGCTTCTGCCCAAATGCGGTGCCGCCGCCGCATGTGCGCTCACACCATGGAAGTCAAAGAAGATCCGGGCATTTGCCAGCGTGGAGATGGAGCTGAAATTGGCAGAATAGGGATGCCAGGCCAGGCAGATGTCACATGCATCAAAACAGCCCTCCCTCACCATAAAAGCTTTGCCGGCTCCGCCTTCCTCACCGGGACAGCCATAGTAGATCACAGTGCCGTCCATTGGGTTTTTCATGAGATAATCTTTTACCGCCACGGCAGCTTCCATACCTCCGGTGCCCAGAAGATGATGCCCGCAGCCATGCCCGGGTGCCCCTTCTTTTTCAGGCATTTTTTCAGTCACATCCGCTTTCTGGGACATTCCGGGAAGGGCATCATATTCTCCCAATATGCCGATCACAGGGTGTCCGGAACCAAACTTTGCACAAAATGCAGTCTCTATTCCCCCGATTCCCTCCTCAATGTCAAAGCCCTCTGTGCGCAAAGTCTCCATTTGCAGCCCGGCGGACTGCTTTTCCTGAAAACGTGTCTCCGCAAACTCCCAGATCCTGTCACTGATATTTTCAAATACTGCCCTTTTTTCCTCCAGCAGTTTGTCAAGCATTTCATATTTCATAAGATATCCTCTCGTTTCCGGCACCGGGCCTTTTCTCTTTTTCTTTTTTTACAAGCAAATCCTCTCCATTGGCGGGAAGAAGTATTTTCATCAAAACTTTGTTCCAAAGCCTTGGCAGATCCCTGCGCTCTTTCGGGTCAAGGCCATACTGAAAAGCTCCGTTTGTTTTTTCATCAAATAATACCCGTTCAAAGGGTACCAGTCTGCAGTCATAGCTTTCATCCTGTTTCTCCTCAGCAAGTATATAGACAGGAAGAAGCCGGAAGTCATGTATACGGCAGGTGCAGTCTGTACTGCCTTTTTCATATCCCTTGGCGATCCTGAACTTTACCACATAGGTAAGCTTGGAGTCTTTTGTAAGGGGATGATAGCTCACAAAATCACCCATGGAGTACAGGATAAGACTTCCCTTATAGTTTTCCATCTGCTGACACACATGGGGATGTCCCCCGATTATCACATCAATCCCCATGTCTGCCAGTTTGTGACCGGCCTCTATGATGTTTTTATGAGGATACAGTTCAAATTCCCACCCCCAGTGAACAGAGGCCACGATCACATCCGCGCCTTTTTCCTCTGCCCTCTTTATATGGCGTTTTACCAGTGAAATATCAGGTTCTCTGTCATTAAATCTGACCTCATTGATCAGCGCTTTGTTATCATAGTGATTCCCATTCATATCAAAAGTGTAAGACAGCATGGCAATGCGTATGCCGTTCTTCTCTATGATCAGCACATCCTCCTGTTCCCTGCTGTTGCGGTTGGTACCGGAATGAAAGCATCCTCTCTTTTTTAAATTGTCCAGGGTTGCGTACAGACCTTCCTCCCCGTAATCAAAGCAATGGTTATTGGCAGTGGAAAAATAATTAATGCCTGCTCCTCCCTGCCAGAAACGGTCCAGCATGGACTCAGAAGTATTCATTTTCGCAGGCATTCCCATCACCTGATTCCTGCCCAGAGGTGCTTTGTCATAGACTGTGGATTCCAGATTGGCACAGGTAATGTCAGCGCCAAAATAAAAATCTGCAATTTCATCAAACAGATGGGGCGTATTTTCATAGGTCAGGCAGTCCACAGCCATCAGATCCCCTGCTGCTGACAGGGAGATTTCTGTCTGAACCTGAAAATCCTCCGGCAGGGAGAATTCCATTCTATGTTCAGAAAAATACGCCTCGATCCCCGAATGCTTTTCTGCCGTCTCAAGCTGGTGCACCCAGCAGCGGTATGCCCATTTCAGTTTCTCAAATGTGTTGTCTGCCACATCATACACATCCTTTACCGGCTGTGGGTACCTGAACTGATCCCACATCACCACACTGGCTGCCCTGGCAAGCCACTGAATGGGTTTTGATGTTTTATATTTCATTTTCCCTCCTGCTTTCTCTGTCTTTCGGCCTCTGCCGCTTTTCTGATCACAGTATAACTTTATAAAGAGAGAGAAAACAGGGCAGACAAAATAACTATAGGGATGTTTTTGGGTCACTTTTCAGAAAAGAAAAAAACAGATTAAAAAAAGACGTCCTTTTTTTAATCTGTTTCCCGCCTGATAAGAAAAACGGCAATGGCGTTGAGTGTCAGGGACTGATGGATCTCATATCTGCCGTCTATGGACTCCTCCATAAGAGAGATTGAGGGATTGCAGAAATTTTCCAGGTATTCTACAATGTCATCCTCTTCCAGAGGATTGGAAAAATTCATTTTGAGCCAGTTATTATAGAGACTGCCGTTGTCACGGTCCAGCCGTATGCTTTTTATCCGGTAGCGGCCCGCAGGGATATTCTGCAGAACCAGATTTACATTTTTTATGTTTCCGCTTCCCCTTACATTATCCAGAGACCGAAAGGGGTCTATATAACAGGGATGATACATGAGAACAGCCAGAGTTCCTCTTTTGTCCATGGTCACTAAAATATGGTTTTGGAACATGAGCACCTGCTGTTTCAAAAGCATCAGGGAGCGGAGCGTAAAAAACAGAGGCCTCCTGATATTATTATACAAAAACAGACTCAGCGGATAAGATAAAAGCGCCGGCATAGGGTTCTCCCTGCTGGAAAGATTCAGGGCAAAGGCAATTCCCGCTGTCATCTGAGCCAAGGAAAACACCATATCCGCGATCAGAGCGGTCCTGTGAAACTCACCTGCCTCCACCTGGGATTTTCCCGTGAGTGTGTTAAAGTGAGTTAAAAATATAGGCAGTCTGGCCCCTGCTTCCTCCATCCAGCCCTTCACAGCCTCCAGTCTTCTGTGATGGCAGGTTCTGTGAAACTCCTGGTATTTTACCGCGTCTGCAGGGGCCACAGACTGATTGGGGTCTGAGGTGAAGCTCAGAAAATCCACAAGCAGCAAAAACTGGTTATGCAGAACAAATTCCATTTTCTCCACAGGGTAGGGGTGTTCTCCCACAAGTATACCCGTCCTGAACTGGGAACAGATCTGCTTTATCATGGCAGCCGCCTCCAGTACAAAAGACAGTTCCCTGTCCGGCGCACAGAGTTCAAAATGCCACTGTTCCAGATATTCCTCCTCGAATCTGCCGCATACAATCTCCAACTGGCGCTTCATACGCCCTAAAATGTACTGCTGTCTTTCCCTTTTCATACCGGCAGCCTCTGTTAGCTCGATTCTCACAAAGGGAACCAGCCCCATCTGTCTCAGATTGTTTATGATCTCCGTACATTGAAAGTAATGGATCAGCTCTCTGTCCGGTACGTCATCCTTTTCAAAGAAAAAGCCATGGAACATGACATATTCAAATCCGATAGCCTTCTGTGCCTCCCGGATCTGCATCTGCACCGTGCTCTGCAGTGCCGACAAAATATGCCCTATATCCAGAATCTTCTTAGGAAAATCCACCTGGAACCTCTTGGCTGTTCTCACATTCAAGACAGCGCGCTCCGGCTCTCCCATGTCTGCCTCCGGTTCAAAGCGGCTTACATAGCGCACCAGCGCCTCCAGGGATTCCGGGGATTTTGCCCGGCCCCCTTTGTCCTGTCCGCCGGATGTCCTGGTACCTGTCTTTTGTGCCAGCGCATATTTCTTCCTGTATTCACCCGGGGAACAGCCATACTTTTTCCTAAACTGGCTGTTAAAGGTCTTGACTCCTGAAAACCCGCAGTTCATGGCAATTCTGGTAACAGGCTCCCCGGTATAGATAAGGTCGTGCACCGCAGCCTTTAAGCGGATGCCCGTCAGATATTCCAGATAAGAGACTCCTGTTTCTTTTCTGAATAATTTGGACAGATACGGAACCGACAGATAAGCCTCCCCTGCAAGCTGTTCTAAAGTGATAGGGTTCCTGTAATTCTGGCTGATATAAGAGAGTATGGGATAGAGCTTTCCATCCCGGGATATATCAGTCATCTCATATGTTTCCCCGGAAATAAAATGGTGCAGCAGAGTATGCAGCACCAGCAATAATTCCGATTGGAAAAGGAGCCTGTCCTCCTCACCCTGTTTTAAATAGATAAAAGCCATACGCGCCACTCTCTGCTTCAGGGATTCGTACAGGGACTCTGTCCCGGACTGCGCCCTGGCCGTACTGCAGGTATAGCGGTTTTTCAGTATTTCCGGGCAACGGGTGCTCAGATATTCTCCGGACACACGAAGAAACAGCACGATATTCTGTCCCCGGCTCTCCATCGAGTACAATTCTCTGTGGTTAATGACTGCCAGACTGTTGCTCTCTAAAATGCCGGCTTCCCCAAAGGTCTCCAACACCACCTGCCCCCGCAGGACAAGAAGAAAGGAGAGCCCATCATTCAACTGATGGCTCAGGCTCTCCATATGGTCTAAATATACCTGAAAGTTATCCATTCCGGCTCTCCTTTTTCATATCCGATACTATCCTGCATTACAGAAGCAGATTCAGCAGCCCGATGATAAACCCGATCAATGCTCCCAGATTGATGACAGCATTCAGCTCTTTTTTCATGATGGACATGAGGATATTTTCCACTTCCAGCACATCCATACCGTTTACCTTCTCTTCCACTACTTTGGCGATGTGGAACTGTTCTGCCAGTTCTCCCGCTTTGTCACCCACAAATTTCACGTAGATGCTCTCCACCAGGGCGCGGATCTTCTCTTCACCCAGAGGGATGGATTCTATGAGTTCTCCGACTTTGCGGCTCTCCACAGACGCGATCTCTCCCACTACCACCGGATGGATCTTGTCATGCCCGTTCTCTCTGATATAATCCCCCACTTTTCTTCCAATGGGTTCCGCAATGGAATTGATCAGATCATCTGTGAGAAACATGGATACCATGGAACCTTGGAATTTCTGCTTTACTTCTTTGGCGCCTTCCTCTGCAATGATGGAGCCTACATCCAGCTTGTCCAGGCCTTCTGTGATGCGGTCCGTGATAAAATCCTCCAGCTTTTCACGCATCGCTTCATAGTCGCCCTGCTCCACATAGTGCTGCAGAAAACCTTCAACGGTATCATCGCTTTTCTGCACCTTCTGGACACCCTCGCTGATACGGCTGACAATGGTATTTTTCACACCCTCGGACAGCAGCATATCCTCCAGATCCGTCTTCGTGATCAGATGATCCCCCACAGCACTTCCCAGCGCCTTTGCCAGTCTGCTTTTTCCTCTCGGGATAATGCCCGGTGTAAAGGGCAGTGTCCAGTTCCCGATCTTCACCGGGTACAGGGGGCGAAACAACATCTTCACTGCAATATAATTCGTACAGTAGCCAATGACCGCTCCAATGAGCGGCCCGGCCAGTAAACGTAAAAAATTCATCTATATCCCTTCTATTCGTTGTGTTCAATCATGATCTTCAGTATCTCTTTGTCTGTCTGCTTCATGCCTTCCTTGCCTATGTATCCCACACAGCTAATGGTCTCAGGGGTATCCTCCTGCAGGATCCCTGTGTAAGGGGCATAGACTTTGTTCTTCATAGCCAGGTTATGAGCCATGATGGCAGCGTCCAGACTGGTGGCGATCTTGGCCGCACAGGAGATTTTCGCTCCATCGCAGATAATCCCCGGTATATTGGCCAGTGTATTCTCCACTGTCATCTTGATCTGATCCAGTGTTCCACCCACCATATAGGTGAGAGCCGCACCACTGGCACAGGACGCAGACACCGCACCACAGAAGGCTGAGAGCTTGCCGATATAAGTTTTCTGGTAAATGGTCAGCAGATTGGAAAATACTAAAGAGCGGTAAAGTGTTTCCTGATTCACCTGCTTGATCCTGGCATAAACCACCACAGGTACAGAGGATGCAATTCCCTGGTTGCCGGAACCGGAATTGATGATGACCGGAAGGTCACATCCCCCCATTCTGGCCTCAGAGCCTGCCGCGGCATAGGCCTTCATCTGATTCAGCGTGGTGTCAGGATAAGACTCCACCAGAAGCTTTCCAAGCCCCAGTCCGTATCCGCCTTTCATTCCCTCATTGGCTATGGCCATATTACAGGTGATCTGTCTCTCTATTAAATGCTGTACCTTGGAAAGCTCCACCGTATCAGCAAATTCTTTGATATTTTCCATATTCAGGATGACTTTTCTCTCATCCGTGTCGTCATGCTCAAACTTTGCGGCGCCTTCCAGCAGTTCTTTTCCGTCTTTTCGGATACTGGTGATGTTGGTATGTCCGTCACGGATTTCCACCACTGCGCTGTGTTCCTCTGTATACAGCTCCAGAATAATATGGAGCACACTGGGACTGTCCAAAAATTCCACCTTACAGACACCTTTTTTCAGCATTTCTTTTGCCTTCTCAATATCCGCGTCTGTGACATCCTCCAGGACCTCCATCTGCTTCCCGGCATTTCCGCCGGCAATGCCCAGAAGTACGCCGGCCTCTATGCCAACCAGTCCTTTGGAATTGGGTATGGTGACACAGCGCACATTTTTAATGATATTGCCGCTGCACTTGGCGATGACTTTTTCAGGCATCCCGCCCAATATCTCTCTTGCCCTGGCACCGCCGTACGCAAGCGCAATAGGCTCTGTGCATCCCATGGCAGGAACCAGTTCAGATTCCAGGATTTTTATATAATCTTCTATCATTTCATTTGTCATCATTTTTACCCTCTCCCAAAAAATTTTCCGCGCCAGTTCCCCCACATGCGGATCAAAAAGTATTCATAGGCCTTGTCAAACAAAAACAGGGCGATCTGGCCTCCCAACAGGAAAAACAGCAGCACTTTATCTGAAATCACACCTGCAAAAAGCAGTTTTGGAAACAGGAAAAGTGCAGGCACATACATGATATTAAAGATCACGAATTTTCCTGCTGTAAAAACCAGCTTTGGTTTTTTCATATTCTGGTGCTTTCCCAGAAAACGCCACAAGCCTTCCACAAAAAGTACATAGGCGCCCATCATGGCAAACGTAATGCAATAGAGCTTCTGAGGCGCCAGAAGAAATCCCAGAAGCAGAGTTCCCCCGAAAAATATGACCCCTGTCTTGAGGTCGTATTCTCTCACGATAATGCCCACACAGAAAGCGGCTGCTGCCAGAAAAAACAAAGTATTAAAATCCAGAACACCGCTGAGTATGATCATAACCACCGACAAGGCCATCAAAAGGCCGGATACGGCCATTTTCTTTCCGCTTACATGCATGGACAAAGATCTCCTCCCATACACTCACACAAACTGTCAGCGCACCACAGATCACAGCAGAAGTTTCCCGTACCGCAGGAAGAGCCGCCGTTGTTTGCGTAAGGACTGCCGCCGCCCTGGTATCTCTGGCTGTTCCACTGCAAGCGGTTCACCAGGTTGGAATACTCCGGATTGCCCGGTTCCATGGAAGATGCCTGTCTTGCCAGATTCAGGGCATTTACATTGTTACCCATTCCCATATTGGCCACTGCGCTCAGATAATACCACTGGGCGTTCCTGTTCTGTATACGGGAAAGCACATTAAGCGCCTGCTGGTACTGGCGGGCGTTCAGATAGTTGGCTGCTGCCTGAAGCTGCATATTGTCTTCCGAGGACGCATAATTCTGCTGGCTGTATCCTCCGGAGCTGTAGCTGCTGCCTGCGCTGCTGCCGTAACCGCTTTGGTAGCCTCCGTCCCTCTCACGCATGATCTGGTCATAGGCCTCCTGTACTTCTTTGAACTTTTCCTCTGCCAGCCCTGCCAGCGGATTATCCACATAGGAATCGGGATGGTATTTTCTGCTCAAATCCCGGTATGCTCTTTTAATTTCGTCATTGCTGGCGTTTTGTGATACACCCAGCACTTCATAAGGATTGTTGATCATGGTTCTCTTTTATCTCCTGTCTTTCTTTTTTTAATTTATTATATTTTGACCAGACTCCTGAATAGATAATATTCCGGAGCAGTTCAGACTCCTTAATACAGGGAAGCTTCTCAAAGGCACCACTGGCTTCAGCCATCATCATGAGAAGAATGTCATACACTTCCCTCTCATACCCTTCCTTATCCTCTTCATACGATTCATAGAGAGTTTTCAGCGGGTTATAGCTGCCCTTTTTTATATCTTTTTCCAGGTCATCATAGGCATCCATAATATATATGAACTTCCCAAGATAGAAACCGAATTTTCTCAAATATTCTTCCCAGACATCCTCCCGGATAACAAAAATTTCTGCCATCAGCTCTCCGAAACAGCCGGCCACCAGATCCAGGTCCGTCTCTTGCTGCTTTTCATACTCTGAGAGTCTGCCAAGCTGCTTTCTGATCACTTTACTCTGTCTTTGGTACTCCTGACAGATCTTTTTAGCTTTTTTCTTAAATAAATGAACGCCAGTCAGCCCTTTCATGCTCTTATCATCCTGCCAGTCGTCTGCAAAATGGTAAAAGGAAAGCAGAATATTCATCTTGGCTCCGTACTGTGTGATCTCATTCTGGAGCATGGGGATCTTCTTCACAGGGTGCACCGGGCACCGGGAACTGATCTCCCTGGTCTCACTCTCATAAAGAGATGTGAGAAGCACCACCAGAAATGTCATATCATACGTAAGGGTCATTCTTCCCCGAAATCCGTATTCCTCTTTGAGTGTCCTGCAAAGACCGCAGTAATATGCCTTGTACTGATAAAATTCTTTCACTTTCAGCTCCGGTTTGTCCACCGTCACATATCCAAACATATGATTTAGCTGCCTTTCTCCTGCCTGCTGCTGCAGGTACTTACTTCTTGACATAATCTATATTATTATACTATAAGTTTCTGCAAAATACTATCCCCACATTGACGTAACTTCATTTTTTCGATATACTAATATACTGAAGTAACGGTTCAAACAGGCCTGCGCACTTACTGCGCCAGCCATATGAACCTATATTATCGGCAGATATAGGGCTGTCACGAACTGAAAAAACACGAAAGAAGGCATTTTTTACAGATGAAACCGGAAGATATGAACATTCCTCCCCAGGAATTTGATGTGCGTTTTCCTGAGCGGTTTATAAAAAATACAGATTACTACAATTCTCTCATGATGATGTACCGCTGTGCCATTCGGGAGATACAGACCAAACTGGAGGTGCTGGATGATGAATTCTCTGTAAAGTACAACCGCAATCCCATCTCCTCCATCAAGACCAGGATCAAAAAGCCCATGAGTATCTACAGCAAGCTTCAGAAGCTGGGCTATGAATTCACGGAGACCAATATCCGGGAACAGTTAAACGATGTGGCAGGGATCCGTGTCATCTGCTCCTTCATAGATGACATCTATACGGTTGCCAATCTTCTGGCTGAACAGGACGATATTAAGATCATCCGCATCAAGGATTATATCCTGAACCCTAAGCCCAATGGCTACCGAAGCTATCACATGATCGTAGAGATTCCTGTATTCTTCGCAGAGGGAAAAACTCCCATGCGTGCCGAAGTGCAGATACGGACCATAGGCATGGATTTCTGGGCCAGCCTGGAACACCAGCTCCGCTACAAAAAAGAGCTGGGCAGCAACAAAGACCATGAGCTTATCAGCATGGAACTTCTGGAATGTGCCCACACCATTACAGCGGTGGACAACCAGATGCAGAATATTAAAAAGATGATCGGGGAACTGAACTGACGAGTTCCTCGATCATCTTTTATTTATGATAATAGGAAGCCCCCAGTGTGTGCTCTCTATTATTCAGCGCCGGAAACAAACTTGTCAAGAAGCGTTTCACAGGCATCATAGTAGGCTGTCTTCTCTTCATTCTTCTCCATCTTGGTTCCTTCCAGGCTGCGCATTGCCACATATAGATCCTTCACGGACGCAGGTTCTCCCATCTCCGCATAGGCAGCACAGTCCTCCACCTTGGCAAAGTCCTCCAGTTTTTCCGGAAAAACACCGGCGTCCTTGAACTTTTCAAAATTCTGCTGGCTGATAAAGAAGATCATGCTTGTCCCTTCCTGCAGATCCACTGTCATCTTCGTCTGTCCTGCTGCCAGCATCTGGGGATCATATCCCTGGGCATCGTCCGGGGGCAGTACATAGTTCTGGATCTGTACATGGACTTCCCCGTCCCCGTTCAAATCCTCTGCATTGGCCTCAAAATAACTCTGCAGAGCCTGGCTGTCCTCGTCAGCTATCATATAATCTGTGACAAAGGCAATGTCATAATCATAGTCTACTTTGCTCAGCATATCCTTGACAAATACGACCACCATAAAAAGCAGGAAGGCCCCGATCAGTACATGGAACTTATAATAGTACCAAAAATTGTCAACTTTTTTTCTTGTTTCGTCTTTCATCTGTGGTTTCTTCATTTATTCACTCATCCGTCCTTTTTTTGTGCTGATTTAGATTTTATCACTTCTAAATTGAGAAAGGAAGAGGTTTTATAAGACTTTATGGAGATTTTAGAATTACGGCTGTTCACAGCAAAGACTGTAACTTATGGCTTGCTATTTTCCTGACTTGTGATATTATGGTAAAGGATTTTCAGAAATACAATTAATTGGAGATTAAAATATGAAGAATCTGACTCAGGGAAACCCAACCAAACTTATGCTCTCCTTTGCCCTGCCTGTGTGTCTCGGCAATCTGTTCCAGCTCTTTTACAGCCTGGCTGACACAAGGATCGTGGGAAGCACACTGGGGGAATCCTCTCTCGCCGCAGTCGGCGCCACCACAGCCATCAGCACTCTGCTCATCGGCTTTCTGCAGGGTCTGACCAACGGCTTTTCCATCATTGTTTCCCAGAGCTTCGGCGCTGACAAAAAAGAACGGCTGAAAAAGGCGGCTGCCGGAACCTTTCTTCTGGGCTTTCTCACCACAATAGTCCTCACCGCAGTCTCCCTTTTAGGGCTGAACGGATTTTTATCCCTGCTGCAGGTTCCCAGCCATCTACTTTCGGAAGCATCAGGGTACATAAGGATCATACTTATGGGTATGCTCATCACCATGCTCTACAACGCGCTGGCGGGGATCATGCGGGCCGTAGGCGACACAGTGGCACCTCTTCTGTTTCTGGTCTGCGCTGCCCTTCTGAACGTGGGGCTTGATCTGCTGTTCATCCTGCAGTTCCATATGGGGGTAAGAGGTGCTGCCCTGGCCACGGTTCTGGCCCAGAGTGTCTCTGTTGTACTGAGCTTTGTCTATATGTGGAAACGCTATCCGGTCTTTCGCTTAAAGCCTGCAGACTTCAGGCTGAGCAGGACCATGATAAAGGTCCTTTACTCCTCCGGGCTGTCCATGGCTCTGATGATGTCCCTGGTATTTTTCGGTACCCTGGCTCTTCAGTGCGCTATCAATACCTTCGGCACGGAAATCATTGTGGCACATACAGCCGCCAGAAAAATCTGTGAATTTTATTTCCTGCCCATCTCCGTCATGGGTGTGACCATGGCTACCTTCTGCGGACAAAATTTCGGTGCCGGAAAATTCGACCGGGTAAAAATCGGTATCCGCCAGGCTCTTTTCATCACATGGGCATGGACCTTTGTTGTCATCTTCTTAAGCTACACAGCAGCCCCCTTCCTGATCCATCTGGTCACAGGAAGCAGCAGCCCGGTGGTCATAGAAAACGCCTCCAAATACCTGCGGATAAATTCCCTTCTGTATTTTGTCGCCTGCGGGATCAATATCCTCAGAAATGCCCTGCAGGCCATTGGGGATCACATCACTCCTGTCATATCCAGCTTCATAGAACTGGCAGGCAAAGTGCTGATCGCGCTGTTTTTGACACCTATCCTGCAGTACATGGGGATCATCATTGCGGAGCCCATCATCTGGTGTCTTATGATACTGCCCCTGATTTTTAAATTCCGCCGTCTGTGCGGGACACAAAATCAAAGACAGCGCATATAATAATCATAAAGCGATTCAAGGAGTCACCATTTGGCATATAAAATTGTAATAGACGCCGGGCACGGCGGAACGGATCCCGGCGCTGTCTATAAGGGCAGACAGGAGAAAGATGACAATCTCCGGCTGGCCCTGGCAGTAGGCCGGATTCTCTCCCAGAACGGGGTGGATGTGGTGTACACCCGCACCACCGATGTATATCAGACACCATTTGAGAAAGCCCGCATCGGAAATGACGCCGGAGCGGACTGGTTCATCTCCTTCCACCGCAACTCAAGCCCCCAGCCCAACCAGTATTCCGGTGTGGAATCCCTGGTCTATGACCTGTCGGGACAAAAGGTTGACATGGCGGAAAACATCAACGGAGCACTGGGAGAACTGGGCTTTAACAACCTGGGCGTGAGAGCAAGACCGGGCCTGGTAGTCCTTCGGCGCACACGGATGCCGGCGGTATTGGTTGAGGTTGGTTTTATCAACAACGACAAGGACAATGCCCTGTTTGACGAGAGATTCGATGAGATTGCCCAGGGCATTGCCTACGCGATCCTGGGAACACTGGAGGAGGAAGAGGTGGAGAAACCGCCTGCCGGGGAACCGGTGCTCTACCGGGTGCAGGTTGGCATGTTCCGTGAAAAACAGTATGCCGATAATCTGCTCTATGAACTGCAGGACCAGGGATTTCCGGCTTACATTTTAAACGAAGACGGCTTTTACAAAGTACAGGTAGGCGCTTATCAGTACCTGGCAAATGCCGTCAGGATGGAACAGACCCTGCGCCGGGCAGGATACAGTACCTGGATCACCACCTGATAAAAAGGGGGATGCCTCACCGGCACAGAATAAAAAGCCGGTATGAAAAAAGATGTCTTCTGCTGTATGGCAAGGAGACATCTTTTATTTATATCACTGATACGAGCATTTTCTCACATGGAATCTGCCCGCTCTTCCACATTCTTTTTAAAATTGATCACTTCATGGTCATATTCCCCGCTCATAAACTGGGAGTGGATCATGAAATCCGCAGTGGCCTTATTGATGGCCATGGGGATATCATAGACCTGCGCAATACGCATAAGAGCCTTCACATCCGGATCGTGAGGCTGCGCGGTCAGAGGATCTGAGAAGAACACTACAAAGTCAATGACACCTTCCACGATCTTGGCTCCGATCTGCTGGTCACCGCCCAGAGGACCGCTGTTGTATCCCTTGATGCGAAGGCCTGCTTTGTCCGCGATCAGCCTGGCTGTTGTGCCGGTACCGTAAAGACTGTGATTCTTCAGTATATCATAATTCTCTTTGCACCATTCTATCAGTTTCGGCTTTTCATTGTCATGTGCGATCAGCGCGATATGTTTCTTTTTCCCTATTGTAAATGTTATAAATTCGTTGTCCATGTATCTTAACTCCTTTCAGCTATCTGTATGGTTTCCGGTTCCGGCTGCTGTTTACAGGCCTGCCCGCGGACAGTGACCGGTTCCTCTGCTGTTTTTTTATCATAACATATTTTACTTGTCCTCACAACGGGAAACTGCTACAATAATTGCAAAGAAGGAGAAGCCTATGTACTATTTTATCATCAATCCCCGCTCCCGTTCCGGCAAAGGACAGGAGATCTGGGACAATGTCAAAAAACGTCTGGATGAAGAACATCTGGAATATGAAGCCTATTTTACCCAGCGGCACGGACATGCTGCTGAACTGGCTCATCAGATTGCAGCCCTCTCCATCCCCTGCACATTGGTTGTTGTAGGCGGAGACGGCACAGTGAATGAGGTGGTCAACGGACTTGTGAAAACCGTGTACACCCATATTACCCTGGGATATATCCCCACAGGTTCCGGCAATGACTTTGCCAGAGGCCTTGGGCTTACCAAAGATACAGACAAAGCAGTGGAACAGATCCTGTCCCCCGCATGTATTGAGAAGATGGATATCGGAATTGCGCGGTCGGATGGGGAAAAGCGCTGTTTTCTCATCAGCGCCGGCATTGGCTTTGATGCCTCCATCTGTCACGAGGCTCTCAATTCCGGCCTCAAGGATTTTCTGAACCGATACCATCTGGGCAAGCTTACCTATGCGGCAATCGCTCTGAAACAATTGTTTCTCTACCGCCCCTGCCGCGTGGATATCCGCCTGGATCAAAAAAAGATATTGCGCTTCCCCCGCTGCTTTTTTGTAGCCGGCATGAATCTGAAGTATGAAGGAGGAGGCTGTAAATTTTGTCCGGACGCAGATCACACGGATGGAAAGATCCACATCTGTGTTGCCGGAAAGCTCTCCAAGCTGAAGATCATTACCATGCTGCCCACTGCTTTTATTGGGAAACACACGTGGTTCAGAGGCATACAGATAGAACAGGGGCATGTGGTGGAGATCATCAGCCAGCGTCCTCTCCCTGTACACTGCGACGGAGAGTCTTTTGGGTTTAGGAATTCCCTTTCCCTCAGAACCGCCCGGGAACAGATTTCTGTCATTACCAGATAGCTGAAAGAAGGTTTAACTTATGAAATTACTGCTGATAACTGCTGCCATTATACTTCTCGTTTTTTTACTCTACTTCTATTGCATCATGCCGCGTTTTACAAGGAAATCCCAGACCCGCGCCTTTATGCACAGGCTTTTTGCGCACAGGGGGCTGTTTGACCCCAAAGAAGGCATACCGGAGAATTCCCTGCCGGCATTTGAGAGGGCCGTTCTCTGCGGATATCCCATTGAGCTGGATGTTCAGATCACCAAAGACGAGAAAATCGTAGTTTTCCACGACTATACCCTCGGCCGCATGTGCGGCATTGACCTCCCTCTGGAAACAAAAACCTATGAGGAGCTTCAGCGACTTTCCCTCCAGAATACAGGCGAGAAGATTCCTCTCTTTTCTGATGTACTGAAGCTTGTGGACGGACGTGTTCCTCTGCTGATCGAGATAAAACTTCACTCTCACCACACATATCCCTGCCTTCTTGTGGATAAACTGTTACAGGGGTATAAGGGCAGCTACTGCATAGAATCCTTTAATTCCCTGGCCCTTTTCTGGTACCGCCGCAATCGGCCGGATGTTGTGAGAGGACAGCTCTCCTCCAATCTCACAAGCCCTGTGGCTGAGGGTGGATATGTACTGAGCTTTCTGGTCAAACACCTGCTCACCAACTGTATCGGCCGTCCTGACTTCATTGCCTACTGCTATAAGGACAGCCGGAACCTGAGCTTCTGCCTGAACCGCCATCTGTACAAAACACCTGTGTTTGCCTGGACACTGCGCACACCGGAAGCCTACGAAAAATACAAAAAACGTTTTGACTCCGTTATTTTTGACAGTTTTCTTCCCCGCAGACAGGCATGACCAGATGTTTTTTCCAGAGTGTGAATTGGATGTGAAGCTTTTCTGAATTTACTGTAAATCCCATTGTTATCCTGATTTTCCTGTGCTATAATTGGCAGGACAAAGAAAGGCTTTGGCATCGAAAAGAAGGTGATTAAGTGAATCTGGTTAAAAAATACAAACATACCTGGATCATCCCAGTATACGGCATCTTTTATCTTGCGGCATTCCAATACCTGGAGCAGCGTGATATCCGGCCCCATATCATCCATATGAAGATTGATGACTATATCCCCTTCTGTGAATATTTCATCGTCCCGTATCTGTTGTGGTTCGCCTACATCGCAGTGACTGTTTTATACTTCTCATTTTTTAATGACAGCAAACGGGAATTTTACCAACTGATATTTACCCTGGGAGTGGGCATGACACTGTTCCTGGTGATCTCTTATATTTATCCTAACGGGCAGGACCTGCGTCCCAAGCTTTCGGGTGACAGTATCTTCATTGAACTGGTGAGGCATTTATACAAGATCGATACTCCAACTAATATACTGCCCAGTATCCATGTATTTAACTCCGTGGCCTGCTGCACAGCTGTTTTCAAAAACGCAAGAGCAAAAAGGCATCCCCTGCTGCTTGGCAGTACCCTGCTTCTGACCATTCTTATCGTGATGGCAACCGTATTCCTGAAGCAGCATACACTTGTGGATGTAGTTGCGGCATTTGCGCTGAATGTTTTCTGTTACCAGATGTTCTACAAGGCACATCCTGCACGGCAGAAACAGCCGGCTTTTGTAAAATAGCTTTTAAAATTTTCACAAAAAAAGGACACTCCGCTTTTGGAATGTCCTTTTTTTCATACTAACAGCGCCTCCGTATGGCGACTTCTTTCATTCTTTTGACTCTTGATTTTTCTTTAATTGAAACCATAGAATTTCTGCACTACTTTATAGATCGCCACAGAAATATTTCTTCCGCTCCATCCCGGCAGATTCACGCTTCTGCCTAGGATACCCAGGCGGAGCTTCCTGTAAATATGGATATCTTCATTTCTCAGATATTTCCACAAATCCTTTTTCTTTTCCAGATTTTCCTCCGTGCCGGAGCGTATCAGCATAATAGAGGAAACCGCGGTGATAATGTCCAGGTAACGGAGGAGATACTGCCGCAGATGCTTGTCACTGACCCTCTTTCCCGCCACAGAATCGATCATGAGACGGTTCACCAAAAGCTGCTGGTCAATTCTGCGTATCATCACGTCCTCATGCACTGACTGGTCCTCCCTGCCGATAAAATATCGGTAAAAATTCACGTCCATATAGTACATGGTCTTCACCGAAGGCAGCGGCTGATAGACAAACAGGTTGTCCACGTAAAAGGTGTGTTTCGGCAGCTCCAGACCGCACTCTCTGAGCAGTCCGGTGCGGTAGATCACAGAATGCATCAGAATATATTTTCCCACCGGCATCTTGCTGATCTCCTCCCAGGTAAAAATTTTTCCCTGCGGAAGGTATTTCTTATAGCGCATGACTTTCTTCCGTCTGGCGCCCTGCTTTTCATAGACAAAATTGCTGATCATCATATCCAGGGTCTGAGGCCCTCCCACTATCTCTGAGAGCTTTGTCAGGATCGCCTCATAAGCCTCTTTGTTCACCCAGTCATCGCTGTCCACCACTTTAAAAAAGATTCCGGTGGCGTTTTTAAGGCCTGTGTTCACAGCCTCCCCATGGCCGCCGTTCTCCTGATGTATAGCCTTTACAATGCCCGGATATCTGGCGGCATAATCGTCTGCGATCTTTGCCGTGTCATCCGAGGAACCGTCATCCACGATCAGTATTTCTACCTGATCCCCGCCTTCCAGCAGGGAATCCACGCATTTTTCCATGTATGCCTGTGAATTATAGCAGGGAACTGCTACGGACAATAATTTCATTTAATTAGTCCTCCTCAATATATTTTCTGTATGCGGAAAAAGCGGAGGGAATCGCGTATTTTCCCTTCGACTCTTTTTTATTGATAAAAAGCAGGTTTCCTGCCTCCTTCTCTTCTGTGGAGGCCACCTTTACCACATATCCCTTCATATGCCACTCTACATGTGAAAAAATATGTTTTGCCTCGCCTGCAGTTCTTATGTGCAGGGGTATGAGTTTCCATTCCTCCACTGCCCTGATCACTTCCTCCTCGGTCAGCCATCCTTCCACATTGGGAAATTCATACAGGCCGGCCAAAAGTCCTTGATCGGGACGCCTGCATATGGCATATTCCTGCCCGTTCTGTATGAGAAGGACTGTCTTCTCCTCAATTCTGCGTTTCTTTTTGGAGGCTTTTTTCGGATATTCCAAGACAGTGCCATTGGCCCGGGCCTTACACAGATGGCTTACCGGACAGTCGCTGCACTTAGCCATACCGTTCGGTATACAGACGGTAGCACCCAGCTCCATGAGACTCTGGTTAAACGCCCCAGGCCTGTCCTCTGGCATGACTGCTTCCAATTCCTGTTCCACCCGCTTCTTTACCGACTGCTTTAAGATATCGTCCCCATTTTCAGTAATACGGGATATCACCCGCAGAACATTGCCGTCCACTGCCGGCTTTTTCAGGCCAAATGCAATGGAGGAGACAGCGCCTGCCGTATAGCTTCCGATACCGGGCAGTGCCAGGATTTTCTCATAATCTGCCGGAATCTCTTTATTATATTTCAAAACGATCTCTTTTGCCGCCTTCTGCATATTTTTCACACGATTATAATAGCCCAAACCTTCCCACAATTTCAACAGTTTATTTTCCGGGCAGGCGGCCAGATCTTCAATACCGGGAAGCGCCGAAAGGAATCTCTCGTAATATCCCTTTACAGCCTCCACTCTTGTCTGCTGCAGCATGATTTCAGAAACCCACACGTGGTAGGGAGACGGGTCTCTGCGCCAGGGCAGGTCCCGCTTATTTTCCTCATACCAGGAAAGCAGAGGTTCTGTTATCTCTTCCAGTTTCATATCAGCTTTACCTCCACCGGTTCCCCGAGTAAGATGGCATCCGGCTTTACAAAGCAGTCATAGGCCAATACATGTACTCCGGCTTCTTCTGCCTCCAAAAGCACCTTTGCGAACTCCTCATGTGTCTTTTTATTCGGTTCAAAATGTTTCACGTCCTTCATCTGGATAACAAACATAATATACGCCTCATAGCCCTCTTTTATACATTGGCAAAGCTCCTTTATATGCTTGATTCCCCGTTCAGTGGGCGCGTCCGGAAAGCGGGCGATTCCGTCTTCCTCCAGTGTCACGCCTTTTACTTCCATGAATATTTTCCGTTCTCCCTGTTCCAGATACAGATCAAAACGGGAATTTCCGTATTTTGTCTCAGGACGGATGTAGGCGCCCTCTCCGAACAGGCTGCCTTTACGCAGCCACTCCTCCACCACCCGGTTGGGTATCTGGGAATCCATATTGATCAGACGGTTTCCCTTTTTTACAGCGATCAGGTCATACGCTGTTTTTCGTTCTTTTTTGTCACTTTTCTCCAAAAAAACAGAGGCGCCGGGAACTAACAATTCCCGGCACCTTCCAGTGTTTTTTACGTGACAGATTTCTTCCTGCCCGTCAATCTCCACACGGGCAATAAAACGGTTAGGGCGGCTTAAAAAGCGCCCTTCCCTGATATTCTTATATCTCATGCTTCTGTCAGTCCCTCATAAATCTCTTTTACGCTGTCAAAGACATAGGTTGGCTTTACATCTCCTTCTTCTATGTCCTGTGTAGTCGCTTCACCGGAAAGCACACAGATGGTATCCACCCCGGCTTTCACTCCGGTCTTGATATCTGTGTAAAGCCGGTCACCAATGATGACAGCATCCTCTGCCTTCATGCCCAGCTTCTTTAATACACAGTTTACCATAATCGGCTCAGGTTTACCAATAAAAAATGGTTCTTTTCCTGTGGCATTTTTCAGCATTATGCTCATAGAGCCGCAGTCAGGGATATATCCAAAGCTCACCGGACATACAAAGTCAGGATTTGTAGCCAGATAAACCACATTTCTGCCCAGCATAATGCAGGTATTTCTGATCTTCTCTGAAGTGTTCTCCGTATCAAATCCAATGAGAACAACAGAGGCCCTGTCATCCACCTCTGTGACCACCGAAATGCCGGCCTCGCGCAGCTCATTTACCAGGGAACGGGTTCCCATGCAGTAGACTACCTGATTCGGATAATTTTCATTGATATACATGGCTGTGGCCTGGCTGGATGTATAGAAATTCTCATATCCGGCCCGAATGCCCATTTTTGTCACCTTCTCCACATAGTCATTCACTGACTTTGAGGAATTGTTGGTGATAAAGATATACTGTCCGCCTCTTCTCTCGATCTCATCCAAAAAATCAAGTGTTCCCTCAAAAATTTCATCCTCGTTGTAAATCGTTCCGTCCATATCCAGAAGATACAGCTTCTTGTCTCTCAGCTTCTCTGCATTTTTCCCGTTCTTATCTGTCAGCATTTTTCTTCTCCTTGTAAATCTTGTTCTTTTTATAACGCCGGAATATTCTTTGTGGCGACCATATCCACACCGGTTCCGCACACGTTTTTCAGCACTACATCACCAATCTGTACCGGCGCTTTCACTGTCACGGATTTTAAAGCCTCCGCACAGTCGTAAATCTTTCCTTTTGGAATATCGGAGGCGGTCTTAACAGAAACCACCGGAAGCGTGCCCCCGCTCACCCGTACAGAGGAAGTGACGATCCTGGTGGGGTTGGTCACCTCTTTCTTTCCGTAGGCTTCCCCTTTTTTACAGGTATTTCCCTCCACCTTTTTCACGGTACCCTCTTCTAATGTCACAGTAAGGCTGCATCCCAGAGGACAATTAATGCAAATCAATTCTCTTGTTTCCATTTCTATGCCTCCTCCACTTTCACAGTAATCTTATCGAAACTTTCATAATCTGTCAAATCTGATTTTTTCAGAACCACCTGTTCCATCTCCCCCGGCGCCAGCTTTCTCTTCTTTTTGTGCCAGATCCTCCGGTCACCCAGGTACACGCTAACATAGCAGTCCCTGTAAACACTGCCCACCCGGAAACGCAGTGTAATGGTATCCTCCATGCACGCAGGGCGGATAACCTGGGGCACTGTGTAGCGCACGCCGTCCACAGCAGAGACGGGAATCACTCTTGTATCCCCCTTTTTCTCTCCCCTTATATAGGCTGCGGCGCAAGCACCAGCCCTTGCAGCCTCCTCAGACACGTAATCCACCAGATCATGCACATGGAGCACATTGCCGCAGGCAAAGACACCCGGCACATTTGTTTCCAGACTCTCATTCACCACAGGACCTGAAGTGATGCGGGACAATTCCACTCCAATTTTTCCTGACAGCTCGTTCTCCGGAATCAGTCCGCAGGACAAAAGCAGGGTGTCACAGGAATAAAATTCCTCAGTTCCCGGAATCGGCTTTCTGTTCTCATCCACCTGGGCCAATGTAATGCCTGTCACTCTTTCCTTTCCCTGAATGTCAACCACCGTGTGACTTAGTTTTAAAGGAATGTCAAAATCATTGAGGCACTGTACTATATTTCTCTGAAGGCCGCCGGAAAATGGCATCAGCTCTGCCACAACTTTTACTTTTGCCCCCTCCAGAGTCATCCTTCTGGCCATGATCAGGCCAATATCACCGGAACCCAGGATCACCACTTCCCTGCCCGGCATGTATCCCTCCATATTTACCAGACGCTGGGCTGTTCCCGCAGTGTAAATGCCTGCCGGGCGGTATCCTGGAATATTCAAAGCGCCTCTTGGCCTCTCCCTGCAGCCCATAGCCAGGATCACGGCACGGGCTTCCAGCATCATAAGGCCGTCCTCCCTGTTCATAGCCATGACCGTCCTGCAGGTTTCCCCGTCCCGGATATCCAGAACCATGGTGTGAAGCTTATAGGGGATCTGCAGTTCCTCTACCTGTTCAATAAAACGCCATGCGTATTCCGGTCCTGTCAGCTCCTCCTTAAAGGTGTGGAGGCCAAAACCGTTGTGGATACACTGGTTTAAGATTCCTCCCAATTCCCTGTCACGCTCTAATATCAGGATGTTCTCCACCCCTTCTTTTCTGGCAGATACTGCGGCTGCAAGGCCTGCCGGGCCTCCGCCTATTATAATCAAATCATACCGCATGATTTATCCTCTCTTTCCCATTTAAAATGTCTCTGTGATCCTTGTCAGCCTTCTTTGATCACGCCTGTGAGCAGCTTTGAGTTCTTTCCTGCCTTAGTCAGCTCCAGAGGATCCATGTGCAGTTCCCTTGCCAGGATCTCCATCGTTCTAGGCGCGCAGAAACCGGACTGGCATCTGCCCATTCCCGCCCTTGTTCTCCGCTTCACACCGTCTAAGGATCTGGCGCCCAAAGGCCGCCTGATGGCGTTTACGATCTCCCCCTCTGTCACAGTCTCACAGCGGCAGATCACATTGCCATAAGCCGGGTCTTTTTTGATCAGTTCCTCTATTTCCTCCGGGGATGCCTGTGCCACATTGGGAATGTCCTCCCTGGTACCGATGAAATTCTCTTTCTTTTCTGCGTGCAGATACTCTGCCGTCATCTGCGCCAGGTATTCTCCGATGGCCGGAGCACTTGAAAGGCCAGGGGATTCAATGCCCGCCGCATTGAAAAAGCCCTCTGCGTCCTCTGCTTCGCCCAGAACAAAATCCTCGTTTTTTTCCGTGGCCCGAAGTCCAGCAAAGGAGGTGATGACCATATGCAGAGGAACCTCCGCCGCGCTTACACGTGCCAGAGAGGCCACTTTTCCAAGTCCCCGGGCAGTTGTCTGAATCCCCTCTTTGTCCTCAATGTCATCGGCAGTGGGGCCTACAAGAAGATTGCCGTGAACCGTTGGAGTGATAAGAACACCCTTTCCCATCTTGGTGGGAAGCTGGAATACGGTATGAGACACAAAATTTCCGGCCTTTTTATCCAGCAGACAGTATTCCCCTTTTCTGGGGGTGATGGATATTTTCCGCTCGCTCACCATATTGTTGAAAACATCCGCATACACCCCTGCTGCATTGATCACACACGCTGTCTCATAAGATTCCCGGTCCGTCTCGATCTCATATCCGCCTTTTTCAAGCTTTCTGACTGCCTTTACCTCTGTATCCAGAAGGAATTCCACACCGTTTACATTGGCATTCTCCGCCAGGGCGATAGTCAGCTTAAACGGACATACGATTCCTCCCGTCGGAGCGTATAAAAGGGCTTTGACCTCATGGGAGAGGTTCGGCTCCAGTTTATGGATCTCTTCTCCTCTCACGATCCTGAGTCCCTCCACACCGTTTTCCTCCCCACGGGTTTTCAGTGCTTCCAGCTTCGGTATATCTTTCTCATCAAAACACAGTACCAGGGAACCGTTCCTCTTATATGGAAAATCCAGCTCCTTTGACAGCTCTTCCATCATGCGGCTTCCCTTCACATTCATCCTTGCCTTCATGGAACCTGGCTCTGCGTCAAAACCGGCATGCACAATTGCACTGTTTGCTTTGGAGGTTCCGCAGCAGACATCCTCCTCGCGCTCAATAACGGCTGTCTTCAGATCATATCTGGACAACTCTCTGGCCACAGCGCTTCCCACAACACCTGCGCCTATGATCATCACATCATATTTCATCTCTTCATTCCTCCTGTTTTCTGTAAAAATAAAAAGAGACAACACGAACACACATGCTTTTACATGTGTCCTCCGCTTTGTCTCTGTTCTCCAGCGTTATCTATTTATTTTTGAGTCAGCCCGGTAAATATGCAGACCGGCTGAACAGGTACTGCCCCTACATAAACCAGACTTCCTGGTTGGTGGTGGATATACACACGGCTCCGGCACTGAGCGCTGCCATGATATCCTCCTTGTCTGCGATCAGCCCTCCTGCTATGACAGGTGTTCTGCTGTGCGTGCAGATTCTGGCGATGATCTTCGGCATGACCCCCGGAAGCACTTCGATCATATCCGGGTGAACACTCTCCGTCTGCCTTCTAATGCTTTCAAAAGCTATGGAATCAATGACAAAAAAGCGCATGACCGCAAACAGTCCCAGCTCTTTTGCCTGTTTGATGATCCCGGGCTTGGTGGAGATCACACCGTCCGCCTCTGTGGTGCTTTTCAAAAAATCAACGGCAACCTCCCGGCTGCTCAGACCCCCAATGAGGTCAATATGTACCAGAACAGTCTTGCCCCTCTCTTTCAGGCGCCTCACAATATCACCGATACTGCAGATGTCCCCGTAAAGCACAAAGACGATCCCGATATCCGATCCCAGGCATTTCCTCAGTCCCTGTTCGTCCTTGATGGCCGCCACTACAGGGCAGTCCTCAAATTGTTCTAAAATTTCCTGTTGTTTCATGAGACGCTCCATTTCTGTACTGTAAACTAGTAAACTATTTAATCTTAAAAAGACAAGACAACAAAGCCGTGATACGGCTTTATCCTCTTGTCTCCTGTCTCTTGTTATATCTTAGCACATTCCCCTGTCTCCTGCAAGCCCTAATGTAACTTGTCGGCATCTGCCTGGTAACAGTTCGTTACTGTTCACATATATTATTCCGCGAGGTGCTGCCTGCGTTTGCAAAGCAATCCCGAGGCAGCCACGCGCCAGACTGTAATTTTTGGTAACCCTACCTGTAGAAACATACAACAGGACAACCTGCCTCTATATTTTCATATATAGTTGTGGCTGAAGCGGTGGGAAGGTTGATACATCCGTGAGAACCATTTGTCTTGTAGATCGAACCTCCAAAGCTGTATCTCCAGTTGGCATCATGCAGGCCGATTCCGCCGTTAAAGGGCATCCAGTATTTGACAGGCTGTTCATACTCATAAGTGCCGTCCTCCAGTTTGCGCCCTCTCAGCACCTGATTTGTCTGTTTATACATAAGAGAATACACACCGCCCGGTGTCCTTCTGTCTCTCATCACGTAAGTACCGGACACAAAATCAGTATCCATAAGCAGCGCACCATCCTTGTAAAACCACAGATGCTGGCTTGTCAGGTCTATTTCCACATAAGTTTGGCCGATATCATTCTCCCCGTATACCACACCTGTTTTAGAATATACAGGCTCTCGGACAGTCACTGCATGGTTGGCTATGTCCTCCAAAAGCTGTGCCTTTTCCTTTAGCTGATTGATCTGGAAACCGTAATTACCTCCTGAGACAGTGATGGGTTCCCCTGTGGCTGTACTTGTGATAGTCCTGTCCCTGCCTACTGTGTCATAATTCTCGGCAAGCCAGGCTACAAACTCTGTCACTCTTGCCTCCAGAGTTGCCGGATCATCAACATAATTTCCATTTTCGTCGTATGTCATCCATTCCTTCACCGTCATACCGTCCAGAACTTCTGTCTTGTCTCCGAAGGTATAGGTAACTGTCACCGCAGCGCAGGAATTCCACACATCCCGCTGATGGATCAATGTGGGGTCTTCTTTTGTAACAGCCGGGGCCGCATAGGCACCCGCTTCTTCGGCGGAGACGGATTCCTGGCTGCCCGCCACTGCTGCCTCCAAAGCAGAGAACATAACGTCCTCCTGCACGGTTGTACCCGCCGTCTCATCTACAATGACAAACTGGTTTTCCTGAAATGCAATGTACGCATCCGTCGGTTCTTCCATACTCTCAGCCTGCATGCAGTCAAAGGACTTAAGCTGTGCATTTAACGCTTCCCTGTCGTACTGTATGTTCTCCTCCGTCTCATGGTCCGTTCCCTTGAAATATCCCTTGATCCATGTAAATGGATTCTGGTCATCCAAAAGCTTCTGTACACTGCCGTCGCTGACATAGGCATAACGGATATCCTGTCCCTTGATTTCTCTTGTCTGGTCATTCCTGAACTGCACCTGGATGGAATAGTCCTCCACCTTTTCCCGAATCATGTCTTCTGCCTGCTCCACGGTCATATTCCCGCAGGCCATATGGTTGATAGTGGTTCCCTTAAAAAATTTATCTCTATAATAGTAAGCACCTGCGCCGTAGCCGGCAGCTGCCAGTATAACCACAGCTCCTGTAATGCCCAGTGCGATCTTGATTCCGGTCCTTTTACCCTTCTTTTCCTCAACCCTTATTTCTTTTTTGGCCGCTTTTTTCTGCTTTTTCTCAGCTTTTTTATCCGGTTCCTGATATGCAGCCGCTTCTTCCTGGCTCCCTATGGTATCCTGGATAATTTTCTCCATGGCAGAGTCAATTTTGGCCTCCATCTCTGATTTAGGCCGTGTCTGTTCTGTCTCCCCTTGCCGGACAGCAGCCTTCGCCTTATTCTCTGCCTGCTGCGTCTTCTTTTGCTGTGTCTTTTTCTTCATCTAATTTGCTCCCCGATATTACATTTCTGTCGGAACTGCAGCCGTATTCACTTGATTTCTCAGGCCGCAGCCGCCTATATTCGACATAAACGCGAATACTTGTCTATTATAACACAAAATTCTACAACCGGATAAATATAAATCAATCCTTAAAAAAATTTAAAGCTTTTGTCATACTTTCAACTCCTTTTAGTGTATGTGAAATATTTTCTTCATATTCTATCCTGCCGCAGAATTCTGCTGGGAATGAACCATCCATATATTAGACGCCGAAAATCGTCAAAAGGTGTCACACAGAATAGAAATTTTTTTTCTCCGCATACTAATCATGCAGCGCAGGCAACTGCTGTGACTCAACACAAGAAAAAAAGTGAGGAAACTGCCATGTTAAATGAAAAACCTTACAAAAGCGATTATGATGACGGAAACATTCCTGAAATCGACCTGCCCAGGGAGTCAAACGCCACTGACGTGATCCCCGACGAAGTGCCGCGTAAAGACGGACCCGGCGGTGAGGGCTGACAGGAAGCGAGGTGATCTCTAATGATTGACAACGAAGAACTTCCCATCGGCTTCACCATGGAACTGGCAATGCATTCAGATGTCCTGAATCATTTTGCCAAGCTTTCCAAGTCTGAACAGAAGCCTCTGGTAGATAAAGCCAGACAGGTAAATTCCCGTCATGAGATGCGGGAGTATGTGGAATCCATGTTCCGCCCCTGAGACGCGCTGCTTCTGAAACCGGCTGTGACACGCAGAGAAATCTGTGCTGCACAGCCGGTTTTTTGTTCAAAATATCGTTTCCCCTCTTTTCTGAATGTGGTATACTAAAAGTGTTTTAAAACAAAGAAGGAGGATTGCTGTAAAGCAAAAGAAATCATATGTACTATTTACTGAATCAATACTTAGACACAAAACAGATCGTGATGCTGGGAATCATCATTACTTTTCTCATCACATTTTTTGCGCTGAAGCACCCGTTTTCGTTTCTGCCCAGTGACCAGGGGCGTGATTTTGCCTTAAACGGCGCGCTTTCAAAAGGCAAAACAAGAGGTGTCGGGCTGACCTTTGTAGTCTGCTTCATCATCGGAACTCTGCTCTTTATGCCTCTTGACAAGGAGTATATTGTCTACGCTATACTGCTTTTCTGTATTATGCTGAGCGGGTACCTGGACGACGCTGCCGAGACACCGTGGAACGAATACAAAAAGGGACTGATCGATTTTATCATATCAGCCGTGGCAGTTATCACTTTCCTGAATTATAACAGCACCACCATTTCCCTTGGTTTTACAGAACTGGAACTCCCAAAGGCAGTCTATGCTATACTGGGCATTATCCTTTTCTGGGTCTCTATCAATGTGACCAACTGTACCGATGGTGTGGACGGGCTGTGCACCAGCCTCTGCGTGATCGTCATGCTGTCCTTTGGCCTGATCTTTAAAGAGACTCTGGGTACTTATGTGATCGCCAATTTCCTTTTCGCCGCAGTCCTGCTGGCATACCTGTATTTTAATTCCTCTCCCAGCAGTATGCTCATGGGAGATGCCGGCTCCAGGGCTTTGGGCTTTTATATTGCAGTGATCGCCATCAAATCCCAGCATCCCATCATTTACATCCTGCTGGCGGGTGTGCTGATCATTGACGGCGGACTGGGTCTTGTGAAATTATTCCTGAAAAGATTTTTAAAAATCTCTATTTTAAAAAATACAAGAACTCCCATCCATGACCATGTGAGAAAAAAATGCGGCTGGTCAGATACACAGGTCGTTGCCCGTTTTTTGATCATACAAGTGATCCTGGCAGTGGCTGCCTACATGCTGGTAAAATAATAGTAAAAAGAGAAACACGCCTATAAAGCTGTGTTTCTCTTTTTTTATCTCCCCCGTTTTGCTGCTCCTTAACACGCTGTTCTGTTTCATATGAGACCAATCACCCACTCGTCAAATATGAAGGATAATATCCTGAACCTCACAATTTAAGATATCGCACAGTGTATCAATGGTCTTTGTGGTAATCGCTTCGCCCTTTTTAATCCTGTGCAGGGTGTTTGCTGAGATACCATGATGATGGATCAATTGATACTCTGTGAAATTTCTTCTGAACAACGTTTCATAAAATGGTTTGTAACTTATCATGAACACTTCTCCTATTCAGTGCTGTTGTTTACAGCCCTGCTAAAAGCACAGCTCTGTAAATAGTAACTATACAGTGCATTTATTGAATAGTATCATACTCAATCTCTTGACTATACTCAAAATATTGAGTATATTTAAAACAAAAGAACGGAATGGGGGAATATTTTATGACAAATCATGAAGAGCCAAAGTATTCATCAGAATACGACAAGAAACAATTCATTGAAAACTGTGACAAATACAAGGACATCGTCCTGGAAAACATTATTAAAAAAGCAAAAGAAATGGGACTTTTAAAAGACTAGAGTCTGTCCGAAGATCACATTTTGCAGGCTGTAGTCACATTTTGCGGAAGATTTGGCTCCGATGAGGGAGGCGCAGCAAGCTGCGGTGACCGAATTGGAGCCAAATACAGCAGGGGATCTTTTTCTATTCAGAATGCCGCTTGTACTCTTTCCTCACTTTATGTATAATAAATGGGGGATTTGGAAATCCTGACTGCGGCTGAGAAAACCGCAAATAAAAACAAAGGAACTTTTGTATATGAATATAAGAAGACTTTTTGCTGTATGGAGCGCCAAATTCATAAAGACAGCCTGTCAGATCACGGGCAGACAGGGTGTGACACTGGCCGGAAAAATAGCGCTGTCCATCTATCCGCCAATCTTAAAAGAACTGGCAGGTGAGGTCAGAAAAGACATTTTTGTGGTCTGCGGCACCAATGGCAAAACTACTACCAACAATCTGCTGGCCTCTGTACTGGAGGCGGACAAATGCAGGGTCGTATGCAACCGCACCGGCTCCAACATGCTGAACGGAGTTGTCTCTGCCTTTGTCCTGAACGCCCGGGCCAACGGACATTTAGATGCGGATTATGCATGTATTGAGATTGATGAAGCATCCACTGTCCGCGTATTTCCTCACTTCAAACCTGACTATATGGTGCTCACCAATCTGTTCCGTGATCAGCTTGACAGGTACGGGGAGATAGATACCACCATGAATCTTCTGTCCCGTGCTATGAAAATGGCACCTGATATGAAGCTCTTAGTCAATGCGGATGACTCCTTGTCTACCTTTCTGGCTATGGATAATGAGAATGCATACACCACTTACGGCATCAGTGAACAGGTATATAAAGAACAGGACTCCAAGGAGATCCGTGAGGGCCGTTTCTGCAAACGCTGCGGGGAAAAGATGGAATACAAGTTCTATCACTACAGCCAGTTGGGAGATTATTACTGTCCCAAATGCGGATTCTCCCGCCCGGCTCCTCAGTTTGACGGCAGCCATATTGATATGTCGGACGGCCTGTCCTTTGATGTGGATGACTTCCATATAAAAGCCAATTACCGTGGTTTTTATAATATCTATAATATACTGGCCGTCTACGGAGCCGCATCCCTGGCCGGTATTCCTCTTGACAGCTTCAACAGGATTCTGGGGGACTATACGCCTCAGTTTGGAAGAAACGAACTTTTTGAGATCAACGGAACCAGGATCATGCTCAACCTGGCTAAAAATCCGGCTGGTTTTAACCAGAATATCGGAGCAGTCATGACAGACACCGCCGCCAAAGATATCATAATTCTGATCAATGACAACAGTCAGGACGGCACAGATGTCTCCTGGCTTTGGGATGTGGATTTTGACAGGCTTAGGGATGCCAATGCTGCTTCCATCACTGTCAGCGGCATCCGCTGTCAGGATATGCGCCTCCGCCTGAAATATGTGGATATCCCCTCCACTCTGGAGCCTGATATCGAAAAAGCCATCCGGTCCAGAATCGAGAGCGGAACAAAAAACCTGTATCTGCTGGTAAACTACACGGGTCTTTATACAACCCATAATATCCTGAAGAAAATGGAGGGCAGAAAATAATGAAAATCACTATCGGACATTTATATCCTGACCTTCTGAACCTATACGGAGACAGAGGAAATATTCAATGCATGATGAAGCGCTGTCAGTGGAGAGGCATTGAAGCCGAGACTGTGGAATTCCAGCTTGAGGACAGGATTGATTTTTCTGCCCTGGACATAGTTCTCCTGGGCGGAGGTTCCGACCGGGAGCAGATGCTGGTCTGTGACAAGCTTCGCAGTATCCAAAAAGACTTCAGGGATTATGTGGAGGACAACGGCGTGGTGATTGCCGTCTGCGGCGGCTATCAGCTCCTGGGACATTATTATGACACCGACGACGGCCGTATTGAGGGACTCTCCCTTGTGGATCTATATACAGAGCAGGGCAGTCCTCGTCTGATCGATAACATTGTACTGGAAAACCATAAATTTGACCTTCCCATTGTGGGCTTTGAAAATCATGGCGGGCGCACCTATATCGGAGACAATGAGCCTTTCGGAAAAGTCCTCTACGGCAACGGCAATAATGGCGAGGACAAGGCAGAGGGTGTCCTATATAAAAATGTAGTCGGCACCTACCTTCACGGCCCCCTTCTCCCCAAAAATCCCCATATCTGTGATCACTTAATCGCAAACGCTCTGGAGCGCAAATATGGGAAAGCCGAATTGTCACCTCTTGACGACAGCCAGGAGATCGAGGCAAACCAGTATATTTATCATCGCTTTGTAACAAAACAATAGTAAACAGCTATTGTTACGAATAAAAGGGGAAAACTTATGGGATACCGAATCGCGCTGCTGCTGAAACAGCACTACTACCAACATTATGGTAATCATCTTCCCGGGATCTGCGAAGATGTCTCCATCGAATATTTTACTTATGATACTTTTGAGGAGCTTAAAAGTATTTTCCTGAAGATCAAAAACGATTTTGAAGGGTTTCTTGTCAGCGGTATTGCCCCCATGAAAGCCATATATTCCCTTGGTGAACAGGCAGCCGGCGCTGTCGTAGATTATTTCCATATCAGTGTGGAGAACACCTATTGTCTTCTTCTCCAACAGATCGTACTGGATGAACATCTGAAGCTTTCTCGAATCGGAATGGATTTTCTCCAGGACGGGCACACCTTGAAGGAGCTTCTGCTCAACAATCAGTTTGCCCAGCGGATCCGTGAATTTGAAGAGGAGTGGATAGACTTCTCTTCCACCGTGAACCTGGATGAAAGGGAAGCTGCCCTCTCCGTAAAATACAGGGAACTGGCAAAACAGAACAAGCTGGATATGATCATCACCTATTTCTACAGCGTTGTGGAAAATATGCGGGACACTTCTATCCCCTGCATTTATGTCTATCCTGATGAGAATATGATCAGTGATATTCTTAAAAGCATGAAAAAAAGCATATCCATTAAAAATATGAAAAGCCATCTGCCTGCTGTCATACACATTAATATGGAAAATATGCCTGTACAGGATGAGATGTCTTATGAAAAGACGCGCCTAGAGATCAATAAGATGATCATGGAACTGAACCAGAAGTATCTGAACCGCCTTGTCATTAAGAATACGTATCGGGATTTTGAACTGTATGGTGATTACAGCATCATAAAAGAGATAACCGGGGATTTTCAGAAGTGCCAGATCCTGGATCAGCTTCACGATCTGCTCTCATTTAAAGGTTCCGTGGGATATGGTATTGGTCATACTTTTTATCAAGCCAGGGTAAATGCCATTGATGCCAGCCATTATTCCAGAAACGGCAGCCTGCAGGAGGACGGCAGTTACCTGATCGATGAGAACGACCAGCTCACTGTGCTGCAGATTGGCCTGGTACCTGCGGGAATGACAGTATCCGGAGATTATATCAGCAACATTGCGGATAAGGTAAGCCTCTCCTCAGAGACCATTGTGCGGATCATCCGAGTCATGAAACAGGAAGGCACCAACAAGCTCACTTCCCAGGAACTGATGCATCACCTGAACATCTCCGCCAGAGCTGCCAACAAATTTTTAGCTGCACTGCAGAAGGACGGTTATGCAGAGATTGTCGGCATGAAGCGTTCCGGAAATAAAGGACGGCCCATTAACGTTTATCAGATCAATCTGAGATACTAAACGCTTTCTTTTGTCAGAACATAATTCCTTTGCCAGAACACAATTCTCTTTGTCAGAACAGAAAAACAGCCATTTCGGTTTTTTCCGAAAAGGCTGTTTTTCTGTTTATATATCTGGTTTAATCTCATCCGGAATCGGGCAGTGATAGCCGTCCTTCACCGCTGCGGTAAATTCCTTTTTTGCATCCTTAATGATCTGCGGATCCTGAAAAACATCGACAGCCGCCATTCCCATAACCTTTGCTGCTGTTATCATTCCTTTTCTGCCTATACTGGAGCCTGACTGACTGACCTCCTGCCAGGAATGCCCCGGTGTTCCGAATGCCTTGCAGGCCGTCAGAATCTGTCCTGTGGGCGCCTGATAACTCACGTCCCCCACGTCTGTACTTCCCGGCATAAGGGTTTTCAATGGGTTTATGGGGAAGACCACATCTGCCAACACTTTCCCCTCCATTGCTGCTGCTGCATTTTCACCATGCTGGCTTTCCACCGCTGCGGCTGCCTCCCGCATGATCTGATCCGAAAATGTATTCTGTATATTTTTTGCCAGCTCATGATCTTCACTGTCAAAATCCGGAGCACCGGCCTCCTGAAAATTCTTCATCAGAACTTCTCCCAAAACCTTATTGGGAATATAATCGCTGAATCCGTCTCCACGCACTATCTCGAAAGATGTCCCTGTCATGATAGACGCTCCACGTGCCACTTCGCTGATCCTTTCAAATATTTCATAAGACTGACAAAGCCGGGGCGCCCTGGCTTCATAGTACACGGCTGCTGTCTCCTGCACAACATTTGCGGCATTTCCTCCTGCGTTGGTGATGGCGTAATGGATCCTCGCCTCCGGGATCACGTGTTCCCTCAGGAAATTACACCCTACATTCATAAGCTCCACTGCGTCCAGGGCACTTCTGCCCAGATGGGGAGACGCAGAGGCATGGGACGCTTTGCCGTGGAAAATGAAGGTGGCGCAGATATCTGCCAGTGAACTGGATGAAAAAAGCCCGTTCACATCCCAGGGGTGCCAGCAGAACACGGCGTCAAGCCCTTCAAAACAGCCCTCCCGTGCCATAAAGGTTTTGCCGGAACCTTTCTCTTCCCCCGGACATCCAAAGTAGATCACCGTTCCTGTCCCTTCTCTCTCCTTCAGATAATCCTTAACTGCCACTGCGGCTGCAAGAGAACCGGTACCCAGCAGATTATGGCCGCATCCGTGGCCGCAGTCTGTTCCTTCTCTTTTTTCCTGTATGTCAATCCCTGGCTTCTGGCTAAGTCCCGGAAGAGCATCGAATTCCCCCAAAAAGGCAACCACCGGTCTCCCGGCGCCAAAGGTTCCCTTAAAAGCTGTTGGAATTCCCGCCAGTCCTGTCTCCACCTGAAACCCTTCTGCTTCCAGGGTATTCTGCAGCAGTTTTGCTGATTGGTATTCGTGAAATCCCAGTTCTGCATATTCCCATATTTTCCGGCTGATATCAGAGTAAGCTTCTTCCTTCTCCTCTATCCTTTTGCATAATCTTACTTTTTCCTCTATCATTTTACGTCTCTCCTTATATACCTACCATTACTGCTCCCATGGTCAGAATGACCTCCAGTGCGATCCACATTAAAAATAATTTCCAGATAAATTTATACCACTTATTCATGCCAATCCCCATGACACCACACATCATGGCACATCCTGTAGGCCAGAACATTTTAGAAAATCCGTCACCAAACTGATAAGCTATAATGGCGATTTCACGGCTCAGTCCGACTACATCGGCAAGAGGCGCCATAATAGGTACTGTGACCACAGCCTGCCCGGTTCCCGAAGGAATAAAGAAGTTGATCAGGTTCTGTGCCAGCAGCATGGCAAATGCGGAAAGCCCGGAGGGAAATCCTTTTACAATATTGGATAAATATAAAACTGCTGTGTCAATAATATTGCCGGAGCTCATCACCACCTCAATAGAACGTGCAAACCCGATCATAAGAACAGTAAATACCATGGATTTGGAGGATTCCACAAAAGAATCTGCAATTTTACTCGGCCCCATTTTATTGATAAGTCCTGTTACCACCATTCCGATAAAAAATACTGCTGCGAGCTGCTGCAGATAAAACCCAAACTTTGCAACCCCCACTGCGATCGTCATGATAATAATTCCAAATCCCACTAAAGTAAGTTTCTGCCTACCTGTAAAAGGCATCTGCATAACCTCATCACGGCTGGCAGTGACTGTAGGTTCCGGTACACCGTAGAGATAACTCTTTGTGGGGTCTTTTTTTATTTTTTTTGCATAGTGCATTATGTAGATCACTGTTACAGCCACAAAACAGACAAATGCCACGATTCGGAATGTGGTAATTTTCCCTCCGACACTTGGGATACCTGCAATACTGCTGCCCAGGCCAACCGTAAAGGGATTGAGGACCGCTGCTGCAAAGCCAACGCCTGTTCCCAGAATAACGATAGAAGACCCTACTATCCTGTCATATCCCAGTGTGATCGCAATGGCAACAAATGCCGGGATCAATCCCCAGGCCTCCTCATTCATTCCAAACGTAGTTCCCCCAAGAGCAAAGAGTGTAAAAAATATGGGAATCAGAAAATAATCTTTGTCCTTGATCTTTCTCAGTATAGAGCCTACCAAAGCATTCAGGGTTCCTGTACTCATAAGCAGAGTAACGTAGCCACAGGCAAAAAGCAGGAAAAATATAATATCCGCTGCATTTACAAATCCCTGAAAAATACTCATACAAAAAGCCCAGGGGCCTATGGGATTGGCATCCACAGTATGATAACTCCCTGCTACCACCAATTCTCTTCCCAGTGCCGGATCCACCGCACGGTCAAACTGCCCTGCCGGTAAAACCCAGGTCAGGATGGCGCTGATAAGAACCATTGTCATCATGATCACATAAGCATGGGGCATGGAAAATTTAAATTTCCGCTCTTTTTTCATTGAAAAATCCTCCTTTTACTTTCGCGCTGTAAACCGTTAATTAATTTTAGCACGCTTATAGAACTGTTCTTTTATCTTAGGATACCACTCTGCTTAATTAAAGTCAATTGGCAGTAATTGCAAATAATTTTTCATGATTTTCGGAAATAATACACAAAAAACTCCGGAAAGTAATGAGGGATTATGCAGTAAAAGCCTTAATACGTCCGTACTACAATAAAATCCATTACATTTTTCAATTTTAAAGGACAAAACTTCTTTAAATGACTAAACTGCGTACTGCTGTTGGCTGAGATGTGTTTTTACAGGGCCATAAATAGCAGCGCCATGGCAGAAATATGACCGGATATATGATGTAAATATGATACAAAATAGTGGAAATTCCCAGTTTTAAATGTTATACTGTTTATTGAAATTATTTTATGTATGAGGAGGATCACATCATGGCGAGAGGACGCAAAAAAGAGACGAGGACACTGGATGAACAACTGCAGGCAGTTATCGGGGAAATCGCCACATATGAAGAGAAATTAAAAGAATTACGCCGCAGAAAAAAAGAAATCGAACAAAAAATCACTGAAGACAAAAAAGAGGCTTTATATAGAGCAGTAATGGAATCTGGCAAATCACTGGATGAAGTTCTGGCTGGTTTAAGCAACCAATAAAACATAAGTCAGTCCCCCGGCTGTTCAGATGTGAACAAGCCGGGGGACTGACTTATGTTTAGATAGGATCAACGTGACTCTATTTCTCTCTCAAGGATCACCTGATAGGCATTCGCACCATATACACTCATTTTCGGTTCCAATATCTGCTTTAAACGCCAGCCATTGGCAGCTTCCGCTGTAATTGCCTCCTTACAGGCTTCAAAGGGAACCGGCAGCAGCCCCTTCTTCACTGCCCCCATCCTTTCCGTTTTTTCCGGAACCACTGGTATTTCAATAAACTTATATTCATATTTCTTCATAGGCTGCTCTCCTCTTTTCTCAAAATGTATCCAAAGTATCCATTTTCTGTTTTTATATATCTTATATTAACCGGTTCCCCCACTTGATAGATATCATCCGCGATCCGGCACTGAATCTTGGCGACATCTCCCTGCAGGGTCTTAAATTTTACAGTTATCGCAGGGGGCTTCTTTTCCCATTGTTCTCCAAATTGTGCAAAAAAGAACTGATCAGCAGGTGTATCACCAATATGGGTGACCTCACCTACTGTATTTATTCCATTTTTATCTAAATTCTTTCTGAGCTTTTCTGCTCTGGTTAAACCAAACATATGAGAACTCCTTTTTATGGTACCGGTTTATAAGCTTAAGCATATTATACATTTTTTATCTGTAGCAAACAACTAAAAAGATAGCGGATACTTGAGTAATAGGCTATAATGAACGGTTTCATAATAAATATAAACATTAAATGGTATAAGTATATTATTCTTTTTCATGCTATATTGCAGCCTATATAATCACCTTTTTATATACTAATTTTTTATAATTTTTATTTTTAAATATTAATCTTTTTAGATACTGGTCCTTATAGGTATTCTCCTTATAGATATTTTCTTTATAGATATTCTCCTTTTAGATATTACTCTTTTAGATATTACTCTTTTAGATATCACTCTTTTTAATATTGGTCTTTTAGATATTACTCTTTTAAACATTGTTCTTTTCAGCTATTAACCCTTTTATGCATTGACCTTATAGGTAAATCAGGTTATAATATGAATTAACCTAGTAGGTAAATATCTGTCAATATAAAGGAGATAGCAATGTCCGTAAAACTATTAGATCTGAATCCTCAAAAAAGGGATGCCATTCTAAATGCAGCATTAAAAGAATTCTCCTCACAGGGGTATGACAAAGCTTCGACGAACATTATCGCCAAAGAAGCCGGAATTTCAAAACCACTCATGTTTCACTATGTCAGCAGTAAACAGGAACTCTTTTTCATGGTATATGATTATTTTTCCGATTTGATAAAAAGGGAATATTTTGAGCAAATGAATTTTGATGAGAGTGATATTTTCACCAAACTGCAGTGTTCATATCTTCTACAACTGAAATTAACAGAAGAATATCCCTGGATATTAGAGTTTCACAAGCTCTCACGCAATACTGATTCTGAAGATGTAAATAAGAAGCTGGATGACAGAAAAAAACAGGAACATGCAAACTGCTATCCCAAGTTATTTGACAATATAGATGAGCGCAGATTCAGAACAGATTTAGATATAAATACATGCAAGCAATTTATTTACTGGTCCAATGTTGGTTTCGCAGATGAACTTTTAGAAGAGGTAAGAAATAATGAGATTTCTCATATTGACTATGGCGCTGTCACACTTAAATTGAATAATTACTTTGCGGAATTGCGCAAAATATTTTATAGATCAAATGATGCGTAAACCCTTAATTTGCGGAGGTGCAAAATGTATGAAAAAAATAAACCTATAATCATCGACTTCCCTCTAAGGGGTGAATGGTTCTCTCCCAATACCCCTGGAACCAGGATTCCCAGCCATGGCACAAACCGTTTTGGAACACGGTATGCCTATGATTTCTTACAGGTAGATTGGAAACGTAAGGGTCATCCAAATTATCAAACCCATTGGCTTATATATTTAATCTTCGGAGTTCCCCTGCAAAAATGTTATTGTTGGGGAAAAAATGTCTACGCTCCCTGTGATGGAACAGTTGTTGAAGCAAAGGACAATTATAAAGAGAGAACCAGGGCACATTTTATTTCAGATATGTTTGTTGCTGTCAGAAGTACACATTTTTATAATTCTCAGAAGGATGACATACAGTCCATAGCCGGTAACTATATTATCATAAAATATAATGAACATGTCTATGCCTCCTTTGCCCATCTTCAATGCGGTTCCATCAAGGTTAAGGCAGGTCAAATGGTTAAAAAGGGAGATGTTGTGGGTAATATTGGACATTCCGGAAATTCTTTCTTTCCTCATTTACACTTTCAGCTGATGGATCGCAGAGATATGCATTCAGCACAGGGAATTCCCTGCGCGTTTAAGCAGTATGATGTGTTTAGAAATGGCAGGTGGGAAACTGTAACGAATGGGATTCCGACAGATATGGATAGAATTAGGTATTGAACCCTTTTGTCTACTATCCTATTTGTTCCGATAGCTTTTTCTCTTATACACAAAAAAGCCCTATTTATAAGGCTTTTTAACAGGGGATGAGGGATTCGAACCCCCATCGACGGTTTTGGAGACCGGTGCTCTACCATTGAACTAATCCCCTATATTCTATTTACTATTATACATAAAACTGATTTTCTTTCAAGAGTTTTTTTCAAAAAAACCAATTTTCTGAAATGTACCTTCAAAACCGCATATACAAAACACAAAAACCTTTTTTCAAACCCGCCGTTTGCACTTTCGTGCTCAGGTCAAGCCCTCGACCGATTAGTAGCAGTCAGCTCCATACATTGCTGCACTTCCACCTCTGCCCTATCCACCTCGTCGTCTTCAAGGGGTCTTACTTCTTTATGAATGGGATATCTCATCTTGAGGGGGGCTTCACGCTTAGATGCCTTCAGCGTTTATC